>Ga0209050_1000017_pt1 | contig 728928 bp, 655 predicted proteins | sample Araplavi_mTSA_r2_FD_184276 | JGI IMG/M metagenome (GOLD analysis project Ga0209050, IMG submission 184276) | Arabidopsis root microbial communities from North Carolina, USA - plate scrape MF_Cvi_mTSA_r2 (SPAdes) (version 2) | ecosystem: Host-associated > Plants > Roots > Endosphere | place... | reverse complement strand
CCGTCAAGACCCCGGCCGACTTCTTCAAGCTCTATGCCGAAAACAGCAAGAAGGCGTTCGACGCCGCTGTTGCGCAGACCTCGAAGACCAGCGAACTCGTCGTCAAGCTGACGAACGACAGCTTCGCGCCGATCTCGAACCGCGTTTCGGTTATCACTTCGAAGATGAAGGCCGCCTAAGCGACTTCACCTTCATTTCGTTGGCGCGGGCACTCTCCCCCTCCCCTCCCGTCTGCGCCGACACCCCAAGGCCGCTCGCTTCCTCCGGGAAGCGGGCGGTACTTGTTTGGGCGCCCCGATCCGGCTGGCGAACAAGAGGTTAAAATCCGCGACCGCACCTCTTGCGCTTCGCCCGCGGCTTGCGATATTCCTGAGCATGATGTTTTCAGTTTCGACCATGCATCCGGTCCGCGCCATGTCGGACAAGGACGACGGCTCGCCCGGCACCCCCGGCGTCGGGATCGCGACACGCACGCGCGCGAAGGCGAAAAAGCCTTCGATGTACAAAGTGCTGCTGCTCAACGACGATTACACGCCGATGGAATTCGTCGTGATGGTGCTCCAGCGTTTCTTCAACATGGATATCGAACAGGCGACGCAGGTAATGCTGCACGTCCATCAGCAGGGCGTCGGCGTGTGCGGCGTGTTCAGCTATGAGGTCGCCGAAACCAAGGTCAATCAGGTGATGGATGCCGCGCGGCAGAACCAGCACCCCCTGCAATGCACGCTGGAAAAAGCCTGACCTAGGCCGTTCGTGCGGCCTGTTCGGCCTTGAGCGCCGACGAAGGCTCGCCTTTCAGATCGCCGTAACCGAGTTCCGCGCCGCACCCCGGACAGATTTTCGCGGTCCCGACGTCAGCACCGCATGTCCGGTGAACATAGCGGATCGCGGGCCCGTCCTGGATTTCCCCCGCGGCATAGGCCCAGCGCTCGGACCAGTTGCGCATCGCGTACAGGACATCGAACAGCGCCTTGCCCTTGTCGGTCAGCCAATAATCATGGCGCAGCGGCCGTTCGCTGTACACGCGACGCTCGGCGACCCCTTCCGCAACGAGCATCTTGAGCCGCGCCGATACCAGTTGCGGTCCCAGCCCTGTGTTCGCCGCGATCAGTTCGAAGCGCCGACGCCCGAACAGCAACTCGCGCAGAATCAACAGCACCGCGCGATCGCCGAGAAGCTCGGCCGACCGGCCGACGGGACATAGGGTATCCAATAAATCCGCGCGTTTGGGCAAAGGTCACCTTTCCTCTTGTCACTATGATTATCATAGTTACTATGCCGCGCAAGAGGAGAGTCGCTCATGCCTAATCCCGCAGCCGTCATCATCGGAGCAGGCGACGCCACCGGCGGCGCCATCGCCCGCGCCTTTGCCGCCGAAGGACTGACGGCCTGCGTCAATCGTCGGACACGCAATGCCGACCAACTCGAAACGCTCGCGCAGTCGATCCGTGACGCGGGCCATCAGGCGCGCGCCTTCCCCGGCGACGCACGCGAAGAAGATGACATGATCGCACTGTTCGACCAGGTCGAAGCCGAGGTCGGCCCGATCGAAGTCGCGGTGTTCAACATCGGCGCGAATGTGAATTTCCCGATCACCGAAACGACGGTCCGCGTTTACACCAAAGTCTGGGAAATGGCGTGCCTCGGCGGTTTCCTGATGGGGCGCGAAGCGGCGAAACGCATGAGCCCACGCGGCCGCGGCACAATCATCTTCACCGGCGCGACCGCGTCCCTGCGCGGCGGATCGGGCTTTTCCGCTTTCTCGGGCGCGAAGGGCGCACTCCGCATGCTCGCCCAATCGATGGCGCGCGAACTGGGGCCGCAGGGCATCCATGTCGCGCACACGGTCATCGACGGCGCGATCGACACCGAATTCATCAAGGGCCGTCACCCCGATTTTGACAATGCCAAGGTGCAGGACCTCATTCTCAATCCGCAAGCCATCGCCGCCAATTATGTGATGCTCCACAAGCAGCCCAAAAGCGCGTGGACGCATGAACTCGACCTCCGCCCCTGGGGAGAAAAATGGTGACCAAGAGCCTCGAACTCATCTTCGATTTCGGCAGCCCCAACGCCTATCTTTGCATGAAGGCGCTGCCCGAACTGCTCGATCGCACCGGCGCCGATCTGGTCATCACGCCCTGCCTGCTGGGCGGCATCTTCAAGGCCACGGGCAACAAGGCGCCGATGATCCAATATGCCGACGCACCCGCAAAGCTGGCCTATGAAAATCTGGAGATGCGGCGCTTCATCGCCAAGCACGGCCTCGTCAAATTCCGCATCAATCCGCATTTCCCGGTGAACACGCTGACGATCATGCGCGGCGCGATCGTCGCCGACGACGAGGATAATCTCGACGATTATGTCGACGCGGTGAACCGCGCGATGTGGGAGGAGGGGCTGAAAATGGACGATCCCGAGGTCATTGCGACCTTCCTCTCGGCAAACGGTTTCGACGGCCCCGCGCTCCTGGCGCGCACGCAGGAACCCGCGATCAAGGCCAAGCTCGTCGCCAATACCGAGGCCGCGGTCGCGCGCGGCGTGTTCGGCATCCCGACCTTCTTCGTCGGCGGCGAGATGTTCTTCGGCAAAGACCGTCTTGCGCAGGTCGAGGAAGCGCTCGCCTAGGGCCTGACCCTAGCCTTGCTCGGCAGGCTGCGGGCGTCCGGCAACCAATATTCCGGCAACGATCAGGGCCAGCCCGGCGACGTGGAAAAGGTGCAGCTTCTCACCAAGGAAAAGCATCGCAAGCCCCGCCCCCATCAGCGGCATCACATTCATATATTGCCCCGTCGCCGCCGAACCGATCAACTCGACCCCGCGATTGAAGAAAAGATAGGCGAGAAACGAGGGAAAGATCGAGACATAGGCGATGGCGAGCGCGCTGCCGGTCGCCGGCACGATCAGCCGTCCCGACCACAGCTCATGCGCGTAAAAGGGTGCGATCACCGCGATACCGACCGCCATCGATGCGGCGAGAAAACTCAGAGGATGGACAGCAGGCCGGCGGCGGAGCAGCACCGAATAGAGTGCCCAGAGCAGCACCGCACCGCCGATGATCGCGTCGCCGATATTGAGCTGCAACCCCCACAGCATCGCCGCGTCACCGCGCGCGATGATCGCCAGCACTCCGGTAAGCGAAATCAGAACGCCCGCGATCTGACGCGGGGTTGTGCGGTCGCCCATCACCAGCGCGCCGACGACCAGCACGAGCGCCGGCAACGCCGATTGAATCAGCATCGAATTAAGCGCCGTCGTGCTTTGCAGGCCCGTGTAGAGCAGGATGTTGAACGACCCGATCGCCAATGCGCCAAGCAGCGCCACGATCTGCCAATTCGCGCGCAGCACCGGCCAGTCGCGTTTGAGGTGCGGCCAGGCAAGCGGAAGCAGCAAGGCGAGCGCGAAAGTCCAGCGCCAGAAGGACAAGGCGGCGGGCGGCACCAGATCGCGTGCCGCACGCCCGACGATCGAATTTCCGGCCCAGCAAAGCGCGGTCACCGTCAGCAGCGGGTAAGCCCGCGACCATAGCGCCGCGGCCGGACCGCCTTCCTTCATCATTCCGCTGCGCTCCGCTTTACTCGAAATTCGCCACCCGAATAGCGGACGCCCCTCCCCTGTCTAGGTAAAGTCGAGTTGGATGATGTCGGTCGGCGTCGCGCGGCAATACATTTCGATCTGCTTCGCGCCGTCAGGATAGGTCGCGGTCATCGCCGCGCGGATGCGCCAGCCGCCATTGCCCTGCTCGAGCGAGATCAGCTTGTCGTACGACAGCCGGGTGCCGCCCGTGATGCCGATCTGGCGGGCCGCATCGTTCATGCAGTTGAGCACCGAAGGCCGCGATGCGCTGGGCAGGCTATTGAGATTGGCGCTGAGCGTCGCCGGCCCCTTCGCCGGATGCGTCGTCGCGCTTTCCTCGGCCGCGCCGTCGGCCTTCTTCTTTTTCTGGCTCGCAAGCAGCGCAAGCAGCCCGCCCGCCACGACGATACCACCGATGATCAGCCCCGTGCTCGGTCCCTTGTCCTTATCCTTCTCGGGCGGGCGGACATTGCGATAGCCATAGCCGAATTCGGCGCGGCACCCCTTGTCGACCCAGATATAGTCGCTGGTGTAACCCCATTGGCGCCCGGCATTGCACTTGCCCGCAATCTTGCGCGTGAGTTCGACGCGATCATTCGTGCGGACGTTGCACTGTTGATAGCTATAGTTCCACGATTCGCAGTTTATCGTGCCTGCATAATCTTCGACAGGTTGCGGAAGCGGCGTCGGATAGCCGCCGTCATTGGCATAGCCATAAGCGAATTCGGCGCGGCAGCCACCCGACACCCATATCTGGTTGGCGGTGAACCCCCAATCGCGGCCCTTCGAACAACGTCCGCCGATGACGCGCTGCAGGTCGACACGATTGCTGGTGCGGACATTGCAACGCTGCATCTGATTGTTCCGCGATTCGCAGCGGATCGTCCCCGCATAACCATCGCCATAGCCGGGGCGCGGTGGCTGGATCTGCGGTCCGCCGGGCGGCGGGTACGGCAGCGTCGTCGCCTGCGGCATCGCAGGAACGGCAAGCTGGCTGGCAATAAAGGTGGCTGTGGTGACGATCGTGACGACATTGTTCCGCATGATCTTAACTCCCCTGTGAAAAGCCGCTTTCCGTTTACGCTGTGCTTGTTCGACCCCACTATCGGCGCGAATAGTTTCATATTTTCACCGCCAACGCCATGAAGAAAGCCGAGCGCCGCCAGCAACAACCTGACCATGCGCGCGGCTTCCCTTATTTCACCACATCGACTATTCTATTCCTTCCCCGGGTCGCACCACAGCAGGGGATCCAATCATGCCTACCTCGATCATCGACGGCCGCATCGAAGCTGCCGACCTCAGGCGCGCCAAGGGTGGCGCGACGATCTTTCGCAGCATTACCTTCCAACAGGATGGCGTCGGCACCCGTACGATCCGCAATGCCGTCGTAAAGGACAATGTCGCGGCCGAACTGGTACCCGGCGCAAGCGGCCGTTTCTATCTCTACAACGCGTTCGACCTGAAGGGCGTCCATGGCGTCCGCACCACGGGTGGCCGCGACGTTTATGGTTTTGCCGGCAACAATCAGAAGATTTTCCTGATCCTCGGCATCTTCAATATCATATGGATCATCTTCACGATCGCGGTGCGCGGCGGCGTCCCATTGCTCGGCGCCGCATTGCTGGTCCTGTCGATCGTCGGCTATATTTTCATGGGCAAGGGGCAGCGCGAGGCACAGGAACAGTTCGATGGCGACGCCGGCTATCGTTCCACATAGCTAGTCCGCTTGCGCGGTCCCGCGCATGCGCTAAAGACAGCCGATGGATCAGATCGTCATTCGCGGCGGCCAGCGACTCAAGGGCCGTATCCCCATCTCCGGCGCCAAGAATGCGGCGCTCACGCTGCTGCCCTGCGCGCTGCTCACCGACGAGCCGTTGACGCTGCGCAACCTGCCGCGGCTCGCCGATGTCGACGGGTTCGGCCACCTGCTCAACCAGCTCGGCTGCTCGACGACGATCGAAGGATCGCGGCCCGAGGATTTCGGCCGCGTGATGACCGCGCGCACGACGACGCTGACCTCGACCGTCGCGCCCTATGACATTGTGCGCAAGATGCGCGCATCGATCCTCGTGCTTGGACCGCTGCTTGCTCGCGCTGGCGAGGCGACGGTGTCGCTGCCCGGCGGCTGCGCGATCGGTAACCGCCCGATCGACCTGCACCTGAAGGCGCTCGAAGCCTTTGGCGCCGAGATCGAACTCGCGTCAGGCTATGTAAAGGCGAGTGCGCCCGGACGCGGACGCTTGCCCGGCGGCAAATTTACCTTCCCCGTCGTTTCGGTCGGCGCGACTGAAAATGCGCTGATGGCCGCGGTGCTCGCCAAGGGCACATGCGTGCTGGAAAATGCGGCGCGCGAGCCAGAGATCGTCGACCTCTGCAACTGCCTCGTCGCGATGGGCGCGCATATCGAGGGTATCGGCACCGAAACCCTGACGATCGAGGGCGTCGACCGGCTGCACGGCGCGACCTATCGCGTGATGGCCGATCGCATCGAGGCGGGTAGCTATGCCTGCGCTGCCGTCATTACCGAAGGCGATGTCGAACTGGTCGGCGCCAAGGCCGACGAGATGGAAGCGACGCTCGCCGCGCTACGACAGGCGGGCGCGACGGTCGAAGAGACCAAGGGTGGCATTCGCGTTGCCATGTCGGGCCGCGCCGAACCCGTCACGCTGTCGACCGCGCCCTATCCAGGCTTCGCGACCGACATGCAGGCGCAGTTCATGGCGATGGCAACGCTCGGCAAGGGCGCGTCGCTGTTCACCGAGACGATCTTCGAAAACCGCTACATGCATGTCCCCGAACTCGCGCGCATGGGCTGCGACATCGACGTGCGCGGCCGCAGCGCTGTGGTGCGCGGCGTCGACCATCTGGTCGGCGCGCCGGTGATGGCGACCGACCTCCGCGCTTCGATGAGCCTGATCATCGCCGGCCTCGCTGCGCAGGGCACGACCGAGGTCAACCGCGTCTATCACCTCGACCGCGGTTACGAGCGGCTGGAGGAAAAGCTGCAGGCGGTCGGCGCCGATATCGAGCGGATCAGCGCCGGGTAAGGCGTTCGGCGCGACCATAGGCGCCGCGCGCGTCGCCCTTGATCCAGTCGCCGAGCAATTTCAGATAGCCGTTGGTGATGCGCGTGACGTCGCGCGATCCGTCGGCGTTCGTGGTGAATTCGAACATGCCATGGTCGGTGTCGGGGAACAGGTAGACATCGACCGGCTTACCCGCTTTCGCCAGCCCGAGCAGCGCGCCGCGCGTCGTTTCGATCGGCGCTTCGCGATCCTCGCCCGCGAGCACCCAGAGCAGCGGCGTATCGAGCTTTCGGAGCGCCGCGACGGCGTCATAGTCCCAGATGAGTTCCAGATTGTCGACGCGCGCGCGGCCGATCCGCTTGAGTTCGTCGTTCGGCATGCGCGCGATGGCGCCGCTATATTCGCCTTCGACCTTCGTCGCCCACGGTTTGTCGCTCATCTCGGCGCGCACGGCGTCGAGCGCGTCATAGCCTGAGCGGAAATCGGACAGCAGCAAGCCTGCGGTCGCTTGCGACAGGCGGCTGACCAGTGCTTCGGCATCCTTGCCCAGCCCCGCCGCGCGAACTTCCGATACCATCTGCTCGCGATCTTCCTCGATCGGCGAGGCGACAAGGCCGAAACCGATGGCGACGAAATCGGCCTTTGTCCGCGTCGCGGCGAGCGGTGCGACCCAGCCGCCCTGGCTGCCGCCGAAAAAGCCTGCGCGTCCAAAGCGCGCCGTCGCCATGCCGCGTGCATGGTCGAGCGCCCTTGCCGCATCCTCGGCGAGCAGCTCGAAATTCTGGGTATATTCGCCCTCGGAACCGCCGGTGCCGCGCTTGTCGTACAGGAAGACCGAAATCCCCTGCGCCGCCATCGCATAGCCATAGACGCCCCCGATCGGCGAAGTGCGTTCGGACCCATGCACCATCACGACAAGCGGCCGCTTGACGTCGGGCGCACCCGGCGGCTCGATCAGCACGCCGTTCATTTTCGTGCCGACGCTATCAAAGGTCGCGGGCGTCTCCCGGAAGGCGATCGGCGTCCACGACTTGCCGTTCACCGTCACATCCTTGGCACCGCACGTCAGCGGAACGCCGGCGTCGCTCGTCGCGCCGCGGCGGCCGTCGCGAAACAAGTAACGCAGCCCCGGCGCCGCCACCGCCGGCGACTTCACCATCACGACGAAGTCGCCGTCGGGCGCGGCATAGGTGCCGGGTGTGCAGGCCGTCTGTGCAAAGGCCGGTGCCGCAGAGAGAGTGGAGAGGAGGGCGACTGCGCCGAGGAGATATTTCATACCGCTGTACTATCCAAACAATACAGCAATGGCAACTAGCTTTCGGGATCGACCGGTACCGACACCATATTGCCGCTGACCGACGGTCGTTCGGGCCGTTTCGCGACCGCGATCACCAGCCCGATCAGCGCGACGATACCGCCCGCAATCGACAGCGTCGCCCAGCGATAGCCCTCGAAAGCGGTCGAAAAGCCCATCGCGATGATCGGGATCAGGACGCTGGACCACGCCGCCTGCCCCGGCCCGACGGCACGGATGATGTTGAAATAAAGCGGGAAGGTCACGGCGCTGGCGATCACGCCAAGATAGAGCACACCGCCGATGTAGGTCGCGGTCGGCTCGATCGTCGGCGGTCCGGTCGTGATCCACGCGTAACTGCCGTCGGCGAGCGCCCCGAAAAGCATTGCCCACGCAATCATTACCACCATCGACTGCGCGCGTGCGATGCGCGTTCCCTGCATGACATTGGCGGTCGACGCGCTCATCACGCCGGCGAGAGTCAGCATGGTGCCCAGCAGCACCTCACCCGCATCCAATGCCGCGGCGCGATATTCGTGGAGGATCATCAGCCCGACGCCGATGATCGCGATGCCCGCGCCGGCAAGGAAACGCCCCTCGAGCGGCGTCTTGAGGAAGGCGCGGCCAAGCAATGTGTTGGGGACGATCAGCAGCGCGAAAAGCACGGCCACCAAGCCCGAGGTGATATGCTGCTCGGCGCGGTAGACGAAATTGAAGTTGAAGGTGAATTGCGCGACACCGAGCGCCACAGCAAAGGCCATCGCCCCCGGCTCAAGCCACAACCGCTCCCGCCGTATGATGGCAAAAGCGAACATCGCGATCGCCGCAACCGCAAAGCGATAGGTCACCGACCAGCTAGGCGGCACGACGCCGAGTTGTCCCGTGATGACGATCCAGGTCGACCCCCAGATCAACGTCACCAGCATGAAGGGCAGCAGCACCCTTGGGCTGAGCAGCGTCGGCTGCTCGCTGCTCACAGCGCGCCGATCGCGGCCGCCAGCGGCGCGACCGCCTCGGCGTCCTGATCCCAACTGACGACAAGGCGCGCCGCGCCTTCGCCCCAGTCATAGAAATCGAACCCGGCAGCGCGCAGTTTCGCGGCTTCCTCGACCGTCAGGCGGACGAACAGCTCGTTCGCCTCGACCGGATACATCAGCCTGCCGCCGCATGCCGCCGCCAGCTTGGCGGCACCGGCGTTGGCGGCACGCGCGTTGGTGAGCCACAGGTCGTTCGCCAGCATCGCGCGGATTTGCGCCGCAACGAAGCGCCCCTTGCTGAGCAAATGGCCGCCGCGTTTCTTGAGTTCGCGCACGCCCGGTCCGCCGCTGCCGCCGAAAAAGACGATCGCTTCGGCCATCATCGCACCATTTTTGGTGAAGCCGAACGACAACGCGTCGACCCCCGCGCGCCAGGTCACATCGGCGGGCGAACAACCCAGAAACGCAACGGCATTGGCAAAGCGCGCGCCGTCCATGTGAAGCTTCATGCCCGCGCCCTTGGCGATCTCGCTGATCTCGCCGACTTCGCCCGCGCGCCACGACAGGCCATATTCGGTCGCGTTGGTGATGCTGATCGCCGCGGGCTGGACCTGATGCACATCCTTCCGGATTCCGGCGATTCTTGTCTTCAGCGCCTGGGCATCGATCTTGGCCCCGCGGCCGGGCAAGGTCATCAGCTTGGCGCCGCCCGAATAGAAGGTCGGCGCGCCGCATTCGTCGACCTCGATATGCGCTTCCTGGTAACAGAGGATACCCTGCCACGGGCGCACGAAATGGGCGAGGATGATGCTGTTCGCCGCGGTTCCGGTGGGGATCCACACGACTTCGCAGTCGGTTTCGAACAGGTCGGAGAATGCGGCATCGAGCGACTGGCTGAGCGCGTCGCCGTCATAGGCTGTGTCGACATGATTGGCAGCCGCCAGCGCCTCCATCACCACGGGATGAACGGTTGCGGCATTATCGGAGAAGAAACGGGTCGCAGTCATGCACCGCGCCTTAGCGCAGGTGCGGGCCGCTTGCTAACCCCTCATTTCTGTTGCGCTTCGCCGGATACGTCTGCGGCTTCGTCGGGCGTCGATCCGCGGGCGAGACTAGCGCCGCCAGCAACGCCAAGGCCGCCCGCCATACCCATTCCGCCGCCACCCCCGCCACCGCGTCCACCGCCCCCGCCGGCCCCGCCGCGCGCCTCGTTGCTGCGGCCGCCGGCCTTGCCGCCGCCGCTCGACGGGCGTGTCGGGCCTTGGGCGGGGATGACGACGTCGGCCGGAACCGGATCCAGATCGAGCGCTTTGCGGATGAAGTCGCGCAGTTCGACCACAAGGTCGTGGACATGCACCGGTCGCCCCTCGGCAAGTTCCTGCGCCGCGCGGCTGGCAAGCCGTACCTGCGCCTCGGTGCCGAGCAGGATGATGTCGGAGAGCGCGGCCTCGACAGCGTCGCGAATGCGGCGCGGCCGGTCCGATTCGCCGGGCGCATCGTCATCCGGCGCGGCCTCGTCCGACAGGTCGACGGCCAGTTCGGCGCCGCTCGCCTGACGCTTGATGTCGCGCAGATGGCGCGGGTCGACCATCAGATCGCCGGTAAACGAGCCACCGAGCGTCTTGTATGCCGCCATCAATGTGCGGAGTCGCTCGTTGATCTGGCGATTCATCCGTTCGCGGCGCTGCTGGATCGTCATCATGACCATCAGCCGGATACCGACGCCGATCAGCGTCACCAGCGCGAGGCCCAGCAGCGTCGTCCCGACGCTTTGCCATGATGAAAAATCGAAGAAGCGCATGTCGGCGATTGTGCCGACGATCACCCGTTCGCGCCACCGATTTTCCGTACGGCGCGGCGGCGTCCAAAATCAGATGCCAAGACCATCCGAACAATCGAGCGCCGAAGCGAGCTTGCCGCGAAAACCGGAGGTGTCCGATCCCGTATCGACGAGCACCGCGTCGCCCGCATCGAGCCGCTCATGAAGCGCGATCGTCAGCGAATCCTCGCTGAACAGATCGCCGACGAAGCGGTTGTGCGCCACGAAGCGAAGACGCTGCGGCGAGGATTCGATCACCACCGCGCGCCATGCGGGGCCATAGCTCGACTTAGCCCACAGTTTCGCGCCCACGGGCAGCGCACGCGTCGGCTTGCCCGTCACGACCGCCACATTGATCATCGTGCGGTCGGCGTCGTTGAACGCCTGACGAATCTCGATCGAGCCAGTGCCGAAGCGTGCGACACATTCGCCCGCGGTGCGGTTCACATAGCCGAGGTCGGCATAGGAGGCGTCGTTGAACGCGGGCGTCAGGCTGGCGGCCGCCAGCAAAAGCGAGAACATGGACCAAGGCTCCTGTCGAAGTCGGGCCCGTGCCCGGCCGCTTTATTGACCCTGTTTTGCCAGCAATTTCAAGCGCAAGGCGTTCAATTTGATGAAGCCTGCCGCATCCTTTTGGTCGTAAGCGCCGGCGTCGTCCTCGAAGGTCACATGGCGTTCGCTGTAGAGGCTGAGCGGCGACTTGCGCCCGACGACGCTGGCATTGCCCTTGTAGAGCTTGAGGCGGACGGTGCCGGTGACATTCGTCTGGCTGTGATCGATCGCCGCCTGCAGCATCTCGCGCTCGGGCGCGAACCAGAAGCCGTTGTAGATGAGCTCGGCATATTTCGGCATCAGCTCGTCTTTCAGGTGCGCCGCGCCGCGATCGAGCGTGATGCTTTCGATGCCGCGGTGCGCACGCGCATAGATTTCGCCGCCGGGCGTTTCGTACATGCCGCGCGACTTCATGCCGACGAAGCGGTTTTCGACGAGATCGAGGCGGCCGATGCCGTGCTTGCGGCCAAGATCGTTGAGCGCTGCGAGCAGCGTCGCGGGCGACATCGCCTGCCCGTTCAGCGCGACGCCGTCGCCGCGTTCGAAATCGATCGTGATATATTCGGGCGCGTCAGGCGCGTCTTCCGGATTCACCGTGCGCGAATAGACATAGTCGGGGGTCTCTTCCCACGGATCCTCGAGCACCTTGCCTTCCGACGAGGTGTGCAGAAGATTGGCGTCGGTCGAAAACGGGCTTTCGCCGCGCTTGTCCTTCGGCACCGGGATCTGATTCTTCTCGGCAAAGTCGATCAGCGCGGTGCGGCTGGTCAGGTCCCATTCGCGCCAGGGGGCGATGACCTTGATGTCGGGGTTGAGCGCATAGGCCGAAAGTTCGAAGCGCACCTGGTCGTTGCCCTTGCCCGTCGCGCCATGCGCGACCGCATCGGCACCGGTTTCCTTGGCGATCTCGATCAGACGCTTCGAAATCAGCGGGCGGGCGATCGAGGTGCCGAGGAGGTAATCGCCCTCGTAGCGCGCATTGGCGCGCATCATCGGGAAGACGAAATCGCGGACGAATTCTTCGCGCACATCGTCGATATAGATATGCTCGGGCTTTACGCCCATCAGTTCGGCCTTGGCGCGCGCAGGCTCGATCTCTTCACCCTGCCCCAGGTCGGCGGTGAAGGTCACCACTTCGCAGCCATAGGTGACCTGCAGCCACTTCAGAATGACGCTGGTATCGAGGCCGCCCGAATAGGCGAGGACGACGCGCTTGAAGGACTCGGACATTTTGACACCTTTGGCGAGGGAAGGACGCGGGCGCGGCTAGCAGGCCAGCCTTGATCGCGCAATGCATGTGTATTGGCATACATGCACCGCGCCCCCGCGAAAGCAGGGGCCCATCTCCCATCGCCGCGAAGCAAATCAACGACCGCGTTCAGTCCTTAGTGTCGGTGCAGGCCACCTGCCTTCGCAGGGGCGCGGCATCTTATGAAACGCGCGTCCAATCCATGAACCAGCTATCGTCCCACGTCTTGCCGCCGTCGCGCGAAGTCCCCTGGAACCCGCGGCAGCTTTTCGGGGTGATCCGGTCCCATACGCCGCGATAGAGTTCGGGCCCCTCCGCACCCTCGCCTTCGGACAGAAAGGTGCCGGCGCCATCCTCGAATACGCCGAGTTGGCCGGGCACCGCGACGACGCCCGACTTGGCGTTGACCCAATGGTCGGACCAGATCTTCTTTTCGACATCGAGCAGGCGGAGCCCCATTCCCGAAAAGCCGCGCGCGGGGATGCGCAGTTCCTCGACGCTGGCGATGCTCCCGAGGATGCCGACGACGGTCGCTTCGCCGGGGAATTCGATCCACTTTTCGCCTTCGCGGAATTTATTATGGATGCGCCATTCGCCGGTGAGGAAATCGAAATCGCCGGGCTTGCCGACGGGGGCTGGATTGATCGCAGCGGATACCGCGGCGGGAATGACAGTGGACATAAGGGCTCCTGCGCTAAGGGCGATGACGGTGCGGCGGTCGATATTGGCCATGGGGTCCCTCCCTCGGTGACCAGCCCCTGCTACGCCCGCTATCCTGACATTCTCTGTCAGTTATTTTCTGCTACAGCGAAAAAATGCGCGCGAGCCGCCTCCTCTCGATCCTGATCCTGTTGCAACTGCGCCAGCGGCTGACGGCGGCCGATCTTGCCGCCGAGTTCGAGGTGTCCGAACGGACCATCTATCGCGACATCGATGCCCTGTCGGCGGCGGGGGTGCCGGTATATGGCGATCGCGGCCCAGGGGGCGGTTTCCAGTTGCTCGACGGCTATCACACGCGGCTGACGGGACTGTCGGCGGAAGAGGCCGAGGTGGCGACGATGATCGGCCTGCCCGGTCCCGCCGCCGAACTGGGACTTGGCGCGGCGACGAGCGCGGCGCGCGGCAAGTTGCTTGCTGCGATTCCGGGTGGCGGCGGGGCGGTCGCCGACCGGATGGCGGCGCGGTTTCACCTCGATCCGGCGGGCTGGTACCGAAGCCGCGAAAGCCTGCCGTCGCTGCCGACGATCGCGCGCGCCGTGTTCGACCAGCGCCTGCTCGCGATGCGATATGACAGCTGGCAGGGGCTGCGTGACTGGGCGGTCGAACCGCTCGGCCTCGTGCTAAAGGCCGGCGTTTGGTATCTCGCGGCGCGCGGCGCGGGAAAGATCCGCGTCTTTCGCGTCTCGAACATTTTCGATCCCAAAGCGGACGAGGCGACGTTCGAATGGCCGAAGGATTTCCGGCTGCCGGCATGGTGGCAAGGCGAACAGGCGCGTTTCGAGGCCGAACTTTTTGCCACCGCCGCGACCGTTCGCGCATCGCCCGAAGGTTGCAAGCGGCTGGCTCAGCAATCGCCGCGCGGCGCGGATGCAGTGGCGACGGCAGGCGCACCCGATGAACGCGGCTGGCGCGAAATGACGTTGATGGTCGAGGATAGCGACCATGGCGCGCGCGAGATGATTGCGCTGGGCGCCGAGGTCGAAGTGGTGGTACCCGACAGCTTTCGTGCGCGCATCGGCACGCTGGCGCAGGCGATTGCGGTCATGCACGGCTGATTGCTTCGCGCCGTGGGCGCGCTATTCTCATCTCACGGCGGGAGAGAGGCGATGGGCAAGGATGAGATCAAGACCAAGGCGACCGAAGTGAGCGTCGCCGACTTCATTGCCGCCGTCCCCGACAGCCGGCGGCGCGACGAGGCAGCCGTGATCGACGCGATGCACCGCCGCGTCACCGGCCTCGAGCCCAGGATGTGGGGGCCGTCGATCATCGGTTATGGCAGTTACGACTATCTCTATGACAGCGGCCGGTCGGGGACGATGTGCCGCGCGGGCTTTTCGCCGCGCAAGGCTGCGATGACGCTTTATCTGATGGGCCATTACGAGAAGCGCCAGCCCGAGGCCGATGCCCTGCTCGCCAAGCTTGGCAAATATAAGAATGGCAAGTCCTGCCTCTACATCAACAAGCTTGCCGACGTCGATCTGGACGTGCTCGAAAAGCTGGTCGTGCTGAGCTGGGACGTCATGAACGAACGTTATCCGGGCTGATCGAATTCCACGTCGACGAGACGAGGATGGAGGGAGTCGCTCCCACGCGAAACCAGCCTATCGCTCCTCCCAAAAATCGAACACCGCCTGCTGCTGCTCGCGAATGAAGCGCGCCGCCGCGGCCCCCTCCCACGGTCCATCATAGCCGAGCAACAGCGCGGTCCCGCCGACCCACCAGCCTTGGCCGGGCAGACGGTCGCTCTCGCGCACCACCAGCACCGCCAGATCGGGTTCGCCGTCCAGCGCGCTGAGGCGGTCGACTTCCTCCAGCGTCCGGCACACCGCGCGCATCTTGGGCCGCGTGAAACGGAAGCCGAGGTCGCCCAGCAATTCGGAATAGCTGACGCTTCGCCCTGCGCGCGCAGCGGCAATCAGGATCGCGCGAATGCGCGGCGCGTCGCCCAGCGCCGACACATCGGCCGGGCTTTCCTCGCCGCCTAAGCCCCGGTCTTTGGCGGCCACGGAATGAATCCGGAAGTGCGCGCGACATAAGCGGCATAGTCGGGCCGCGTCTTGTGCAGCCCCTTTTCGAGCAGGGCCTTGCCCGACCATTTGGTGAGGGTGAAGGTCAGGAAGACAGGGCCGATCAAGCTCGCGAGCGCGGGCGCCCAGCCGATGTCGGCGACCACCAGCCAGATGCCCCACCAGGTCAGCGCGTCGCCGAAATAATTGGGGTGGCGCGTATAACGCCACAGACCGGTGTCGAGCACCTTGCCCTTGTTCGCCGGATTCTTGCGAAATGCGTCGAGCTGCGCATCGCCGATGCTCTCGAATGCGATCCCGGCGAGCGCCGCGGCGGCGCCTGCCCATCCAAGGATGCCGATGTCCTGCGGACCGAGCGCACTCGCCCAGATGCCAAGCTGTGCAGGCAGGCAGGTGACGAACAGCAACGGCGCCTGGGTCAGGAAAACCATGATCAATGCGGTCTTCGCCCAGCTCCATTTTCGTTTTTCGCCCGTGTAAGCGAGGATTTTCTTGTAGCGCGGATCTTCGCCATGGCCCGCCCAGCGGATCGTCAGATGGATCGCAAGCCGCAGACCCCAGAGCGTGGTCAGACCCAGCAGCAGCTTCGCATGCGGTGCCTCGACACCGACCTGCCAGGCGGTGCCCCATGCGAGCAGCACCATGCCGAACGCCCAGAAGGCGTCGATGAACGACACATCGCGGATCACGACCGAAATGCCCCACAGGACCAGAATTACGCCGAGCAACCCCGCGAAATTGGTCGCCAACAGCAAAAGGGCATCGATCATGCGCGCATATCCGGTTCCTCGTCGACACCGACTATATCATCGATCGACTGGACCGCGCGCTCGGGAAATTTGGGAATGCAATTTTTATAGGTTTCCAACACCTTCAGCATGTCGGCGCGAAAATCGCCGGTGGGCCAGATCAGCGGGCCGAGCCCACCCGTCTTCTTGCTGTAATCCATGAAGCCGACGACCAGCGGTACCTTCGCCGCAAGTGCAATCTGATAGAATCCGGTGCGCCATTTCTTCGTCTTGCCGCGCGTCCCTTCGGGCGCGACGGTCAGGATGAATTCGGTGCGGCGCGCGAACTCGCCTACCATCTGCTGCACGACGTTGGTGCCGCCGCGACGGTCGACCGCAATGCCGCCCATCTGTTTCATGAAGCCGGCGAGCGGCCAGCGGAACAGCGACAATTTGCCCATGAAATGCGGCTTGATACCCAAGTCGCCGGCAACGCCGAGGAAATTGACGAAGTCCCAATTGCTCGTATGCGGCGCGGCGATCAGCACGAAGCGGCGCGGTTCGGGCACGCTCCCGACCGCTGTCCAACCGCGCATCCGGTACAGCAAAAGCAATAATCGGCGCACGCCGCGCGCCACCAACCCCGGCGGGTGGTCATCTAGTCTCGTCACGCTGGCTCCTGTCCCCCACGGACACCCGATTGCGCGAAAGCCCTTCGCGGCGCAAGAGGCTGCGCATCGCGGCTTGCAGTCGCGCGGCCTTTCTGCTCCCTTCGGCGCAATCAAATGGGGGAAATAATGATGAAAAGACTGTCCGCGCTGCTGGCGTCCACCTTGTTCGTCGCGGCGCCCGCGATCGCCGCCGATGCGGCGCCGCGGCCTGATCAGCTCGCCTTCCGCGATCTCTATAAGGAGCTTGTGGAGACGAACACGACGCTGTCATCGGGCAGTTGCACGCTCGCCGCCGAACGCATGGCGGCGCGGCTCAAGGCGGCGGGCATCCCCGACAGCCAACTCACCCTTTTTGCGACACCCGAAAATCCCAAGGAAGGCGGCCTCGTCGCCGTCTATCCGGGGACCTCGAAAACCGCGAAGCCGATCCTGCTCGTCGCGCATATCGACGTGGTCGAGGCGAAACGCGCCGACTGGGAACGCGACCCCTTCGTCATGGTCGAGGAAAATGGCTATTTCTATGGCCGCGGCACCGCCGACGACAAGGCGCAGGCCGCGGTGTGGGTCGACACGCTGATCCGTTTCCAGCAGGCCGGATACAAGCCGAAGCGCGCGGTCAAGGTCGCGCTGACCTGCGGCGAGGAAACCAATGGCGCGTTCAACGGGGTCGAATGGCTCGCCGCGAACAAGCGCGACCTGATCGACGCCGAATTTGCGCTCAACGAAGGCGGCGGCGGCGACAGCGACGGCAAGGGCAAGGTCCTCGGCCAGTCGGTGCAGGTCGGCGAAAAGACCTTCGCCAATTTCCGCCTCGAAACGCGCAACCCCGGCGGCCATAGTTCGGCGCCCGTGCCCGACAATGCGATCTATGAACTTGCGCGCGCGCTGACGAAGATCGGCGATTATGACTTCCCGGTCGAAATGACCGACACGACCCGGCGCTTCTTTGCCGAGGCGGGCGCGGCACGCGGCGACGAGACGGGCCGGGCGATGGTCGCGCTCGCGAAGAACCCCGCCGACAAGGCGGCCGAGGCGATCGTGAACAAGGACCCATTCCTGCATAGCAATCTGCGCACGACCTGCGTCGCGACGCTGCTCGACGGCGGCCATGCGCCGAACGCGCTGCCGCAGCGCGCGGGCGCGAACATCAATTGCCGCATCTTTCCGGGCCACAGCATCGAATCGATCAAGGACGAGCTCGCAAAGGTCATCGGCGACCCGGGTGTCGCGATCACCCAGCTAGCCCCGAAACGCCCCGCCCCGCCCGCGCCGCCGCTCGACCCCAAGATCATCGGACCGATGCAGAAGCTTGTCGACAAATATTGGCCGGGACTGAAGGTCATCCCGTCGATGGCGAACGGCTATACCGATGCGACCTTCCTCGGCGCCGCCGGCATCCCCACCTATGGGATACCCGGCATGTGGGGCGATCCCGACGGCAACGGCGCCCACGGCCTCAACGAACGAATGGAAGTCAAATCGGTCTATGTCGGACGCGACTATATGTTCGATCTGGTAAAGGCCTACGCCGACAAGCCCTGACGGGATTTGGCCCTAACCGACGAACGCGCGCTCGATGACGAAATCGCCGGGCGCGGCGTTCGATCCTTCCTTGAAGCCCAGCCCCTCGAAACGGGCCTGCAGGTCGCGGATCATCGCCATGCTGCCGCACATCATGATGCGGTCGGTCGCCGGATCGAATTCGGTCGGGCCGGTCAACGGATGACCGAAGAGCGAACCATCGTCGATCAGCGCATCGATGCGGCCCGTCGTGCGGAACGGCTGGCGGGTCACCGTGGGCAGATAGTGGAACTGGAGCAGCGCCTGGTCCTGCACCAGCGGATCGCCCGCAAGCTGGCTTTCGAGTTCGTCGCGGAAGGCGAGGTCGCTGACCTGCCGCACGCAATGGACGATCACGATCTGGTTGAAGCGCTCATAAATGTCGGGATCGCGCGCAAGGCTTAGGAAGGGTGCGAGCCCCGTCCCGGTCGAGAGCATGAACAAACGCCGGCCGGGGGTCAGCGCATCGGCGACGAGCGTCCCCGTCGGCTTGCGGCCGAGATAGACCGGATCGCCGGGCTGAATCAGTTGGAGCCGCGAGGTAAGCGGGCCGTCGGGCACCTTGATCGACAGGAATTCGAGCTCGTCGGCATAGGCGGGGCTGGCGATCGAATAAGCGCGCAGCAGCGGGCGGCCCTCGCCCGGCAGGCCGATCATCACGAACTCGCCCGAGCGGAAGCGGAAGCTCGGCGGACGCGTGATCGTGAAGCTGAACAGATGCTCGTTCCAATGGCGCACCGACCTTACTTCCTCGACGGTCAACGAGGCGGAGGGGGCCAGCTTGGCGGCTTCGGCAATACGGTCACTCATCACTTTGAACTTTCCTGATGCGTCATGGAGCCGGCCGCGAGGGCCGGCATATCGAATCCCGCCGCGAGCAGCCGGTCGACCGCCGCGCCCATCGCCTTTGCGATCGGGCCGACGCTGTCTCCCTCGGCCATCAAGGCCAACGTCGCGCGGGCATTTGCGGCATCCCCAAGCGAAAAATCGCGCCAGAGTCCAAGCAGAATTGCTTCATCCTCTGAAATCTGGAGGCAGGGCATCGGTGCGAGCACCAGCGTTTCGACCGCGTCACCGCCGAGCAGCGCCATCGCGATATGGAAATCGGGAAGCGCCCCGGCGGCATCGACCGCCGCAAAACCGCGAAACAGCATCTGCGGCGGACATTGCCCCCGCTCCGCCGCTGAAACCCACCCGCGCATCGCCCAGAGCAGGAAACGACCGCCATTGCAGAGGTTTTCCACCGGCCGGTCGACAAAGGCGTACATCATATCCCTTTCCAGCGCGCACGACATGCCGCTGGCGGGCTTATATGTTATTGCGAGTCATTTGCAATTCAGATTTTCTTTGCGCCATGATTTTCGACAGCAAGAAACATCGCCCCGGGTCGCTGCCAAAATCCGCTTGCACGAACATTTCTAATCGGGCATTAATTTTCCTATTGGATAATTTGTTGCAGATGGGGATCATTCATGAAAAGCGCGAAGCGTCTGACTATTGCCGTGGCGGCCTTGACGATGGCTGCGCCCGTGGCGGCACAGGAAGCTCCGCGGTCGTTTCAGGGGCTCTCGCTATTGGGAGAGCCCATGTATACGGACGACGTCAATCCGACCAATGTCACCGATACCCAGACGCTGCTCTGGGCTGTCGCCGACGCAAAGGCTGCGGCAGAGCGCGAACCGACGATCGACAATATAGTCTGGTATGGCCGCATGCTCGGTTACCAGACGCTGGGCCGGGAAGCGGTTGCGGTGTTCACCGAAGGGCTCAAACGCTATCCGAACTCTGCCAAGCTCCTGCGCCACCGGGCGCACCGTTATTTCAATCTTCGCGAGTTCGATCTCTCGATCGCTGACGGTCTGAAGGCGGCGGCGCTATATGAAGGCCAGCCGCTGGAGCGCGAAAAGCTGGGGCCCAGCCAGTTTCCCGGCACGCCGGACATCGTCCAATTCTATCTATATTATCATCTCGGCGGCGCCTATTTCGCAAAGCGCGACTATCGGAATGCCGAAAAATGGTTCGACAGAGCCTATCAACTGATCCTGTTGACCGGAAACCCTCAGGACATCGCTGCCCCGCTATATTGGCGATATCTTGCGTTGATGAAGCTCGATCACACGATCGAGGCGGACGAATTGCTCGCACGGTATAAGTTCAGGGCCGAGGATCTATCGCCGACAGGCGAAGGGCCGTTCTATTTCAACGCCATTCAACTCTTTCGTGGAAATCGGTTTACCGAGGATTACTACACCGAAAGGGATTCAGGCCGGCCGTTCGGCGGAGCGGATGGCGCGAAATCCTCGTCGAGCTACACATTGGCCATGTACTGGCTGATGCGCGGCGAGAGGGAGAAGGCCAAACCCTGGCTTGCCCGCGCGATCGACATCAAGACTTGGGCCTATTTTCCGCGCATTCAGGCCGAGGTGGAATGGAAAAACCTTTATGGCGATGAAAAGCCTGTCGTGACTGTGCCTTGAATGATGAAGGGCGGATAACGACCGGGAGCTGCCCTCTCCATATCGTCACCCCGGACTTGATCCGGGGTCCCGCTTGAAGTCGAAGTCGGTGAGTGCGTCAAAAAGCGGGATCCCGGGTCAAGCCCGGGATGACGAAGTGGGGTGACGCAACGTCCGCTCTCCACCTCATATCCGCCGTTCACCGCCAATCTGGATGGAATGACGGGAACCGACCGATTGCCGCGCTATCTTTCCTCGTCATCCCGGGTCAAGCCCGGGATGACGGAAGTGGGGTAAACGCAAGACAGCTCCCCACCGCCTGCCGGACATCAACCCAAAAGGCTCTTCGACGCCTGTTCGGTCACGTCGCGCGACAGGCCGGGCTGCGCGAGGATGCGTTCGAGTTCGGCGCGCATCAGCGCCTGCCGCGCGTCGCCGAAACGTTTCCAGCGGCCGAGCGGGGGGATCATCTTTGCCGCGGTCTGCGGGTTCTTCGGATCGAGCGCGATGACGAGATCGGCGATCAACCGGTAGCCCGCACCATCGGCACGATGGAACGCCGCCTGATTGCCCGTCAGCGCACCATAGAGCGAGCGGACGCGGTTCGGGTTCGCCAACGTGAAATCGGGATGCTGCGCAAGGCCCTTCACCGCATCGACCGTGTCGGAACGCAGCGACCACGCCTGTACCTGGAACCATTTGTCGAGCACGAGCGGATTGTCGCGATAGCGTTGATAGAAGATGTCGAGCGCATGAGCACGCTCATCGCTGTCGCCGTGCGCGAGCGTCGCCAATGCCGCCTGCCGTTCGGTCATGCCGTCGGCATTGGAGAAGATGTCGAACGCAAGCGCGGGCGCATCGTCCGCCCCGGTGGCTGCGAGATAGGCAAGCGCAACGCCGCGCAGGCGGCGGCCGCCCTTGGCCTTGCGCGATAGGTCGGTCGCGGGCGGCGCCTTGCCGGCAAGGATGGACCGCCATTCGCTTTCGAGCGCGGTGCCGATCGCCGCCTGCAACGCGAGCCGTTCGCGGCGGATCGCGTCGGGATCGACGGTGAGCATCTGGTCGCCGATGAAAGCTTCGCTGGGCAGCAGCACCGCTTCGGCAACGAAAGCCGGATCGCTGGCCGCCCCCGCGAGCGTCTGCCCGACGGCGTCGATCACCGCGCGGCGGTCGCCCGCCTCACCCGATACCGCGGCGACAAGCGTGTCGAGCATGAGCTGCTGCAACGCTTCGTAGCGCGCGAACGGATCATCGTCATGCGCGGCCAGCCAGGCGAGTTCGCCGGGGCCACGTTCGAAATCGACGATGATCGGTGCGGAGAAAGTGCGGTTGACCGACAGCGCCGGGCGCGCCGCAAATTGTCCAAGCGTGACACGCTGTGTTGCGCCGGTTACCGTGACCAGCGTGTCGGCAAGCGCGTCGCCGCTGCCGTCCATCGCAAAGGCAGCCAGGCGCAGCGGCAGCATCATCGGCTGTTTCTCCGGCTGGCCGGGCGTCGGCGGCACCATCTGCACGATATCGAGCGACCAGTCGCCAGCCTCTTCGACCAGCGAAAGCTTCAGCCGCGGTGTCCCCGCCTGTTCGTACCAGCGGCGAAACTGCGCGAGGTCGATGTCCGCGCCGTCCTCGATCGCGCGCACGAAATCCTCGCACGTCGCTGCCTCGCCGTCGTGACGGTCGAAATAGAGGTCGGTGCCTTTGCGGAAGCGTTCGGGTCCGACCATCGTCGCCATCATGCGGATGATCTCGGCGCCCTTGTTATAGATGGTCGCGGTATAGAAATTCGAGATTTCCTGAAAGCTGTCGGGGCGGATCGGATGCGCGAGCGGCCCCGCATCCTCGGGGAATTGCGCGGCGCGGAGAAGGCGGACATCCTCGATCCGCTTGACCGGCGGCGAGCCCATATCGGCGGAGAAATTCTGGTCGCGAAAGACGGTGAAACCCTCTTTCAGGCTGAGCTGGAACCAGTCGCGACAGGTGACGCGATTGCCCGACCAATTGTGGAAATATTCGTGCGCGACGACGCCCTCGACACCATCATAATCGACGTCGGTCGCGGTGTCGGGGTCGGCAAGGATATAGCGGGTGTTGAAGATGTTGAGGCCCTTGTTCTCCATCGCCCCCATGTTGAAATCGCTGACCGCGACGATGTTGAACAGGTCGAGGTCATATTCGCGGCCATAGACCTCCTCGTCCCATTTCATGCTGTCCTTCAGCGCCTGCATCGCGTGGCCGGTGCGATCCTGATCGCCGCCGCGAACCCAGATGCCCAGTTCGACCTTGCGACCCGACATCGTCGTGAAGCTATCCTTGTTGACGACAAGGTCGCCGGCGACGAGCGCGAACAGATAGGAGGGTTTCGGCCAGGGGTCTTCCCACAGCGCCCAATGATCGCTCCCCGCTTCGCCCTGATCGATGCAATTTCCGTTCGACAGCAGGATCGGGAACGCCGCCTTGTCGCCCTGCATCCGCACCTTGTAGCGGCTGAGCACATCGGGGCGGTCGGGATGAAAAGTGATGCGGCGAAAGCCCTCGGCCTCGCACTGGGTGCAGAGCAGGCCGCCCGATGCATAAAGCCCCGAAAGCTGCGTATTCGATGCGGGGTCGATCACCGTATCGACCTCGACCGTCGCCGCGGTCCGTTCGCCGAGATCAACGACCAGGTCGCCGCCGTCCATCCGCCAGTCGTTCCATACCTCGCCATCGACGCGTACCGCCGCCGCAGTCAGCCCGTCGCCGCGCAGCAGCAGCGGCACCGGCGCATCGGCATCGCGCACCACCGACAGCGTCGCGCGGACCTTCGTCGCGTCGATCCCCAGCGCGAAATCGAGCGCGATGTCGGGGATCTGCCATTCGGGCGCGCGATAGTCGCTGCGATAGATGGTGACGGGAATGGCGGGCGTAGAGGAAGCGTCGGTCATCCGATCGATCTAGGCACAGCGCCGCCGACGCGCAATAAGGCGCGCGATGGGACAGATGCTGATTTTCGGAATGGGCTATGCCGCGAGCCACCTCGCCGGACGCTTGCGCGCGCGTGGCTGGGACGTGGCGGGGACGACACGCGACGGCCGCGAGGGCAGCATCGCGTTCGACAATGAGATCGCCGTGCGGCGTGCGGTTCGCGAGGCGACGCATATCCTGTCGTCGGTGCCGCCCGTCGAAGGGGTAGACCCCGTCCTCGCCCGCTATGGCGAGGCGATCGCCCTCTCCGCCTCGATATGGACCGGCTATCTCTCCTCGACCGGCGTCTATGGCGATACGGGTGGCGCGTGGGTCGACGAAAGCGCGCCGATCAAGGGCCGCCGCGCGGATCGCAATGCGGCAGACGCGGCATGGCGGGACTTGCGCAGCGACGTTCGCATATTTCGCCTTCCGGGCATCTACGGACCCGGCCGCTCGATCCTCGGGCGCATCGCCGAAGGCCGCGCGCACCGCATCGACGTGCCCAGCCAGGTCTTCAGCCGGATTCATATCGACGATATCGCGGGCGGCGTCATGGCGTCGTTCCGCGGGCAAGCGGGCGTCTATAACCTCGCCGACGACGAACCCTGCCATCAGAACCGGCTCGTCGAATGGGGCTGCACAATGCTCGGTGCGCCATTGCCGCCGCTGCAATCGCTCGGCGAAGCCGGCCTGTCGCCCGCCGCTCGCGCTTTCTATGCCGAGAATCGCCGTGTGGCGAACGGCAAGGCGAAGCGGCTGCTCGGCTGGGCGCCGCGCTATCCGACCTTTCGTGAGGGGCTGGCGGCGAGCGCCTAGATCAGCACGTCGACCGTGTGGATCAGCACGCCGACCAGGCCGCCGACGAGCGTGCCGTTGATACGGATATATTGCAGGTCGTCGCCGACAGCATTTTCAAGCCGGTCGGTGATCGTCTTCGCATCCCAGCCGCGGATCGTGTCCGACACCAGCTTGAGCGCGGTTTCGCCATAGCTGTCGACCATGCCGACGACGGCGCGGCGGGCGTAGCGGTTGAGCGTGCGCTTGATCCCCGCATCCTCGCCAAGCATCGCGCCGAACTGCGTGACGAGTTCGCCGATGCGGCCGGCGAGCATCGTGTCGGGGTTGCGCGCGGCCTTGAGCAGCGCGGTGCGGCCCTGTTCCCACAGGCCGTCGAGCCAGCGCTTGACCGCCTTGTTTTCGAGCAACTCGTCACGAACCTTCGCGACCTTCGCCTTCACTTCGGGGTCGTGCTGCAGGTCGAGCGCCATCTTGGCGAGCCCTTCCTCGACACGGATGCGCAGCGGGTGCGTTTCGTCGACCGCCATTTCGCTGAGCAGCTTCGACAGGCCCGCGACGATGCGGTTCGAGATGCTTTCGTCCAGCCCGGTGAAGCGCACGATCGCGTTCGAATTGTCGTGCACCATCTGGTGGATCAGATGCTCGTTGAGTTCGAGCGTCTTCGACCCCCATTTGACCATCGCATCCAAAAGCGGTTGATGCCGCCCCTCGGCCAGCGCCGCCTGCAGCGCCTGTCCAAGCAGGGGCGCGACGTCGAGTTCGCGCAAGCGATCGGCGATCGCCGATTTGACCATGCCGCCCAGACGCTGCTGATCGAGTGCGCCAAGGCCGTCGGCAATGATGCGCGACGCACCGAGGCGAAGCCGCCCGCCGCCCTCGCCCGGTTCGGACAGGAATTTGCCGACCGCGCCCGCGACGTCGACCGCTTGCATCTTGCGTGCAATCAGGCGCGGCAGCAGGAAATTGGTGAGCAGAAAGCGCGCGAGCGTGTCGCCGATGCGGTTCTTGTTGCGCGGAACGATGGCGGTGTGCGGGATCGGCAGCCCCATCGGGTGGCGGAACAGGGCGGTGACCGCGAACCAGTCGGCAAGCCCACCGACCATCGCCGCCTCGGCAAAGGCGCGGAGAAAGCCGATCGCCGGATTGACGTCCTGAAAATATTTCGCGCCGATGAAGACAAAGGCCATGACGACGAGCAAGCCCGTCGCAACGACGCGAATGTTCGATGCTCTGGCCGGAATGGCGACACCAATCGGCAGGGAGAGCGTGCGGTCGGTCATGCAAACCAAATGGCGAAATGCCGCAAAGGTTGCAACCGGCGCAGTGGCTTACCGCGCCGGCCGATCCCCATTACTCCGCCGGTTCGGGGGTCGGCGCCCCGTGCGGTTTCGTATCGTCGCCCTTCCGATAGGTGAGCAGGTTGCTCGAGAAGAAGCGGCCAAGGCGCTTTTCGATGCTGTCGGCAAGGCTGAAGCCCGCCGGAACGATGAGCAATGTGAGCATGGTCGACAGGATCAGGCCCCCGATCACGACGACGCCCATCGGCTGTCGCCAGGCACCGTCGCCCGACAGCGACAGCGCGGTCGGCACCATGCCCGCGACCATCGCGACCGTCGTCATGACGATCGGCTGCGCGCGCTTGCGCCCGGCATCGAGCAGCGCGGCATCCTTCTCGACGCCATGGTCCATCTCCTCGATCGCGAAATCGACGAGCAGGATCGAGTTTTTGGCGACGATACCGAGCAGCATGAGCAGGCCGATATAGACGGGCATCGAGACTTCCATGCCGGTGATCCAGAGGCCGAGCAGCCCGCCCAGCGGCGCGAGCAGCAACGACGACATGTTGACCAGCGGCGACAGGAATCGGCGATAGAGCAGCACTAGCGTCGAGAAGACGAGCAGGAGTCCGGAGACGACAGCGATCATGAAGTTGGTGATCAGTTCGGCCTGCCACTTGGCATCGCCCTGGATCACCTTGCGGATGCCCTGCGGCATCGTCTTGACCGCGGGCAGCGCATCGATCTTTTTCTGCGCGTCACCCGTCACCAGCCCCGGCGCCAGGTCGGCACCGATCACGATGCGCCGCGTCTGGTTGTACCGGCGCAGCTCGGTCGGCCCGGCACCGAAACCGATCACCGCGACCGATTTCAGCGGCACCGTCGTTCCGCGCGCAGTCGGCACGGGCAGATTCTCGATCGTCGCAAGGTTGCGGCGCGAATCTTCGGACAGCAGCACGCGGATCGGGATCTGGCGATCCGACAGCGAGAATTTCGCGGCGTTCTGATCGATGTCGCCGAGTGTCGCGATGCGGATCGTCTGACTGAGCGACGAGGTCGTCACGCCGAGTTCGGCAGCGAGATCGAGCCGGGGCGTCACGATGATTTCGGGACGCGGGATATCACCCTCGATCCGCGAACCGCGAAGTTCCTTCAACTTTTCCATCTGCGACACGATCAGGCGCGCATGTTTTTCGAGCGCGACCGGATCGTCGCCGCCGATCACGAAAGTGATGTCGCGTCCCGAGAAACCGCCCGACTGGCTCTGGAAATTCACGCGCGCGTCGGGGATCGCCGCCATTTTGGGCTGCAGGCTGCGTTCCCAATCTACACTGGTGACCTCGCGGTCCTTCTTCAGCGTGATATAGACACCGCCGTCGCCGACATTCACTTCGTAAAAGGCGTTTGCGACAGTCTTGTCCTTTGCCAGGATCGCGTTGATCTGGTTCGAGATATGCTCGCTCTGCGCCAGCGTCGAACCCGGCGGCAGTTCATAACGGATCTGGCTATAGTCGCTGTTGATCGTCGGCTGGAACTGCTGCGGCAGGATCATCAGCAACACAACGCTCAGCCCCAGCGACAGGACGCCGATGCCGACGATCCAGACGCGATGGTCGAACAGGCGCGCCCAGGCGCGCTGGACCATGAACTTCGCCCAGTTGGTGATGCCCGGCCCACGCACCCCCACCACCCAGGCAAGCGCACCGAGCAGGATGATGAGCAAGGCGACGCCCAGATAGGTCATGATTGCTTCGACCGGCGTCTTCAGCAGGAAGTACATCGCCGTATTGGGCTTGTCCTGCCCGATCGGCACCGGCTGGAAATAGGCATAGATTGCGTAGAGCACCGACAGCCCGGCAAGGATCAGCGGAACCGCCAGATAGGCAAGCTTCGTCGGGTGCGCCTCGTAACGCGCACGCACCGCATGATGCTTTCGATTGTCGAGCGTCCAGGCAAGGATGCGCTCATAACGGTCGACCCATGGGCCGGACGCATGGTCCTGCTCGCCCTGCGCCGACAGGAAATAGGCGGCGATCATCGGCGTGATCATACGCGCGACCGCAAGGCTGACGAGCACCGCGAATACGACGGTCAGGCCGAACTGGATGAAGAACTGGCCCGAAACCCCCGGCATCAATGCGACGGGCAGGAACACTGCGACGATCGACATCGTCGTCGCGACGACCGCCAGGCCGATTTCGTCGGCCGCGTCGATCGACGCCTGATAGGCGGTCTTGCCCATGCGCATGTGTCGGACGATATTCTCGATCTCGACGATCGCGTCGTCGACGAGCACGCCGGCCACCAAGCTCAATGCGAGCAGCGACAGCCCGTTCAGCGAAAAGCCCATCAGGTCCATGAACCAGAAGGTCGGGATTGCCGACAGCGGGATCGCGAGCGCGCTGATCAACGTCGCACGCCAGTCGCGCAGGAAGAGGAACACGACGACGACGGCGAGCACCGCGCCTTCGATCATCGCCAGCATCGAGCTGCGATATTGTTCCTTCGTATATTCGGTCCGCGTGAACAGGATCTTGAATTCGACCTGCGGGTTCGACTTCTTGATCTCGGCGAGTTTCTTCATCGTCTCGTCGTGGATCGTGACGTCCGACGAGCCCTTCGCCTTCTCGATCGAGAAAGAAAGCACCTGCTTGCCCTCGATCTTCGCAAGGTTGCGCTGCTCGGCATAGCCATCGGTGACCTTCGCGACATCGGCGAGGCGGATGGTGCGGCCGTTGCCGATCGAGATGCGCGTTTCGCCGAGCTGGAAAGCGTTTTGGGCGTTACCGAGCACGCGTACCGCCTGTTCGGAACCGGCGATTTCGGTGCGCCCACCCGCGGCATTGACGTTCACTTGCCGCAGTTGCTGGTTCAACTGACTCGCCGTCAGGCCATAGCTTTGCATGCGTGCGGGATCGAGGATGACGCGGATTTCGCGATTGACGCCGCCCGAACGGCTGACCTTCGCCATGCCGGGGATCGAAAGCAGTTCCTTCGCGACCGTGTTGTCGACGAACCAGCTCAATTGTTCGAGCGTCATGTCGGACGTTTCGACCGCGAAATAGGTAATCGGGCCGCCCGCGGCGTCGACGCGAACGACCTGCGGCTCAAGAATGCCTTCGGGCAGATCGCTGCGGATCTGCTGCACGGCCTGATTGACGTCGTTATAGGCGCGGTCGATCGGGGTACCGATTGCGAACTGCACCATCGTGCGGCTGTTGCCCTCACCCACATAGGATGAAAGTTCATCGACACCGCTGACGGCGCGTACCGCAGCCTCGATGCGCTGGGTAACCTGCGTCTCCAGCTCCGACGGCGCTGCGCCGGGCTGGACCACGACCACCTGCACCATCGGAAATTCGACGTCGGGATTGTCGTTCACGTCCATCCGGTTGAAGCTGACGACGCCCGCCAACAGCAACAGAATGAACATCACGATCGGCGGCACCGGATTGCGGATGCACCAGGCGGAAATGTTGCGAAAGCTCATGATCAAACGCCCTTGTGCACTAAATCTCTATGCATGCCGTTCGGCCGATTATTGCGAGGTTTTCTGAACCACCGGCTTCACCTTGTCGCCAGGGTTGAGGAACGCGCCAGCCAGCGCCACGACCTTTTCGGTGCCCGTCAGGCCCGACGCGATCGACACGCCGCCATCGGTCACGGTGCCGACCTTCACCGGCTGCCGCTTGATGACGTTATTGGCATCGACGATCAGCACGAAATTGCCCTCGGGACCGCTCTGCACCGCGCTTTCGGGAAGCAGCGGAGCTTCGGCGGTTCCCGCGATCAGCCGCGCGTCGGCGAAACCGCCCGGACGCAAAGCCTCGCTGTACGGGACCGCGATGCGGACCGTGCCCTGACGGGTATCCATGTTGATCACCGGCGACTTCTGCCAGACCTGCCCGGCAATCTGAGCATCGGTGCCGACCGGCGTCACCGTCGCGCGCGTACCGACCTTGACGCGGGCCAGATCGGCCTCTGCCATTTGCGCCAGCATCTCCATCTCGCCGCCGCGCGCCATCCGGAACAGGATGCCGCTGCCGGCGCCGACGATCTGGCCCGGTTCAACCTGGCGCGTCAGCACCAGGCCTGCCGCGGGCGCGACGATGTTCAGGCGCTCGTTGCGTGCGGTGGCCTCGCCATATTGCGCCTGCGCGACACGGACGCGCGCATTGGCGGCATCGCGCGTTGCGCGCTTGCGATCCATGTCGGCTTTCGAGATGAAGCCGCGTCCGACAAGCGCCTGCGCGCGTTCCAGTTCGGCTTGCGCCAGATTGGCATCGGCCTGCGCAACGCGGATCGATGCCGCGAGGCTCGCCGCCTGCTGCGTCTGCACCGAGCGATCGATGACCGCCAGCGCCTGTCCCGCGCCGACCCACTGGCCGGGCTCGACGAGCACGCGAACGACCTGTCCGCCCTCGCCCGCGACGCCGACCGGCATTTCGCGACGTGCCGCGATCGTGCCGTTGGCGGAAATCACTGCTTCGACCGACACACGGCCGGGAATGACCACGGTGACATTCGGGATCGCCGCCGCGCCCTGCCCTCCGGCATCAGCCGCGCCCTTGCCGTGGGTAAAGGCGTAATAGGTGGCGCCGAGCGCGAGCGCGATCAACACCAGCGCCACGATCAGAAATGTCCGTTTGCGGCGGCTGTCGTCCGCCTCCTGATAATAGCTCTGCGTGCCCGCCAGGCTGTCCATCGCTTCCACTTTCCGCTCGTAGTTCACGCCTAATCCTCCCTGTCTCGCGCGGCATACCGGCGCGGCAGGCGCAACCGCGCCTGTCCCCTCAACCCCGCACGACAGGATCAAATCCCGTATGAGGTGTATTACCTAATTAAATCACCACTGGCAAGAGGCGAAACTTCGCCATCCCCCCGCGCCCCGGATCGCGGCTCATAGGCTTGTCTTCGTACAATTTCCAGCGTTTACAGGCGTGAAAAAGGGCGGCGCGCCTTGCGGCGGCCGCCCCTTTCATCGCGCCGATCGCTTGACGGACCGGCGGTTGGCGATCAGCGAACCCGGCCGCGCCTGATGAGGTTTACGATCGCGAGCAGGATGATCGCGCCAATGAAGGCCGTTACCAGCGTCCGCCAATCGAAAGCGTCGCCGCGCAGGTGACCGCCGCCGAAGACACCGCCGAGCAACAGCCGGCCGAGGATTGAACCGACGCAACCGACAATGATGTTCAGAAAGATGCCTTGCTGGGCATCGGTGCGCATCACGATGCTGGCAAGCCAGCCGATGACGCCGCCCATGACAAGTGCGATAATGAAATCAATCATGTTCTGACCCCCTACGATCATTATGGCGCCTGATAGAACAGGCCCAAGGATGCTAACTCAAATATCTGCAATCGCCTAGTGAAATGGCGAAAGCGGATTTCTCGACCGCCCTGCGTTTCAGCGAACGCTGCCACGGCGGAAAAGGTTGATTATACCCAAAAGCACCACCGCGCCGATGAAGGCCCAGAGCAATCCTATCGGACTGAAGGCGTCGAGGCTGGCGCCCATGCCGAAGAAGCTGCCGAGGAAATTTCCGAGGAATGCGCCGACGATCCCGACAACGATATTCAGAATGATGCCCTGTTGCGCGTCGGTGCGCATGACGATGCTCGCCAGCCAGCCAATGATGCCGCCGACGATCAATGTGATGATCAGACCCATGTTTTTCCCTTCCCTGGCCCGGCCGGGAACACGCCGGCGACGGGCGATTATCGAAACGTCCGGTCGTGCCTGGACAACGCCTGAGCGATATCGAGACAATGCCGTTCGGAAGCGAAAGGTTCCCGGCCGGCCCGTGTGAGCTCGGCCGGGAAAGGGGGATCGGTTCCTGATCGGGAACGTCTCCGGGTCGCAAGACGCCACTAAGCAGCCGCGTTTGACGCTGGTGTGACGAAAGTCACAGGGTCGAAAATAAATGGAGGGTCCAGGGCCAGGGCCTGGCAGGTTGCGGTTGCGGTTGCGGTTGCGGTTGCGGACCGTGATGCGCGGCGTTTGGCGCGATGCGCAAACGAAATGGGGGCCGGCATCGCTGCCAACCCCCACTATCCGGCTTTGCCCCACGCACTCCGCTCCACTTCATCCCGGTCCGCTTCTCTTTCGATCAGCAGCCCGCAAAACGATGCGTTGCGGCGCACGCCGGAACAATCCGGCGACGGTTTGGTCGGCCCCCTTTCGGGGGCCGGCCGCACCTGGAAAGCCCTTCATCATCTCTTCCTGCGTCTGCCGAAGCAGTCGCTGCCCAAGCGATGGACTGCATTTCCTGTATCCGATCGGGTTCGCATCAACTCGTGGGAATCGCTACGTTCCGTGACCAGACTATCGTTAGAGTTCCTCGTCAATCCGTCCGTTCTCTTCTGGCTAGTCTTGCAACTACCCTTGATGTCCCGGTGGTCTGTCGTCTCTGTCTTCCGATGATTTGAAGCTGACATGAAGCTTTCGGGTCGCCAACAAAAAATGCGCGAAAACCCAGCCCGAACCGCGTGCGCTTGTGGATAAGTCCGGCATTAGCAACAAGCGGATTCATCGCAGCATTTTTGTAACAGCGATGCAGCATTTTCGGATTCAAAATCGGGACCGACTCGCGAAGCGGGGGGCCCGGGCCGAGTCGATTTTCGGTCCTGCGAGTCGCGACTCAACAAAAAAAAACGGGACCCGCGGGCCCCGCTTTCTTCACGCTCGATGAGCGATCAGCCCTTCACGGTAACCTCGACACGGCGCGCCGCCGAATTATCGGTTCCCGTGGTCGTCGCCTCGGCCGGCTTTTCGAGCAAGACCCGGTCGGCCGCGAAGCCGAGCTTCTCGAGCGCGGCCTTGACGCTCTGGGCGCGATTCTTCGACAATTCGGCGTTGGCCGCCGCGTTGCCCGTCGGGTCATTATAACCCGACACCGCGATCGTCGCCGCCGGGTTGCCGTCGAGATAGGCCTTCACCGCCGATGCCGCGGTCGTCAGATCGTTCGACACCTCCGATTTGCCCGTATCGAAATAGACCGTCAGCATCGGTTTGCCCTCGCGGTCGGCCGCGACGACGCCGGAACCCTCGGGGATGGCAGCGACCGGGGCCGTTGCCGGTTCGGTGGGCGCGACGGTCTCGCTGATCGCGGCCTCGTCGGCGGCCGGGGCCACCGCGGCCTCCTGCTTCGAACAATAGCGCAGGCCAAAGAACAAAAGCGCCGCGAGCAACAGCAACAGCAAAAGCCATGGCAGCCACCCCAACCCACCCCCCTTCCCACTGTCTCCGTCTCCGCCCGAATAGGCTGTTTGCGGACTGGCTGCCGACGGAGCCGGAGCCGCCACCGACGGTGCGGGAGCAGGCGAAGCAGCGGGTGGCGGGGCCGCTGCAGCCGGAATGGCCGACGCACCGGCTAGACCCGCGGCGGCGAGCGGAACGGCCGATGTCGTGTCATCATCCTTGCCCGAATCGTCATCCGTACCGCCAACGGCTGCGAAGCCGGCAGCAGCGCCCGCCGCACCAGCCGCACCCGCAGCGCCGCCAAAGAGCGTGAGCAGGCCGAAATGTTGCGCGAGGAGATAATAGACGGTGACGCGGTTCTTGGTCCGGTCTTCCTTCATCCGTTCACCGACGCCTGCGATCGCTGCATCAAGCGTGGCATCGTCGTCGGTCAGCCCAAGCTTCTTTTTGAGGAAATTTTCGCGAACGCGGTCGGTTTCCTTTTTGTCGGAAAAGGAAACGAGCGAGGAGTCGCGGTTTCTGAGCGCTATGCCGAGATATTTGACGATCGCCGACACCACCGTCTCATCGGCGTCCGCGACATATTTCCTGACATCCGCCAGCCAATCTTCTGCCATGCGATTACCTCCTGCCAGACGCAAGAATTCGCCGTCAGACGCTCGCACGGGGGGCGAGACTCGCGCCTTAGGAGGCGGAACCTATATCATTTTTCGCGAATGCGACATCGCGGCCGGACATCGGAAGTTATCGCTTGCCGAGATCGCCCTTGCCGACCGTTCCCGAAGCCATTTCGAGCATCCGGTCGAGGCTCTTGCGCGCGGCGAGGCGGAGCCCTTCCTCCATCTCGATCTGCGGCTTGAGGTCGCGCAGCGCGATGTAGAGCTTTTCCATCGTGTTGAGCGCCATATAGGGGCAGATGTTGCAGTTGCAGTTGCCGTCGGCACCGGGGGCGCCGATGAAATTCTTCTCGGGCAACGCAAGTTCCATCTGGTGGATGATGTGCGGCTCGGTCGCGACGATCAGCGTGTCGCCGGGAAAGCTCTTCGCGAACTGCAGGATGCCGCTGGTCGATCCGACATAATCGGCGTGGTCGACGATGTGCGGCGGGCATTCGGGGTGCGCTGCAACCGGCGCGCCCGGATGCTGCGCCTTGAGCTTGATCAGTTCGGTTTCGCTGAACGCTTCGTGGACGATGCACACGCCCGGCCACAGCAGCATTTCGCGGCCGAACTTGCGGTTGAGATAGCCGCCGAGGTGCCGGTCGGGGCCGAAGATGATCGGCTGGTCCTCGGGAATCTGACTGATGATCGTCTCGGCGCTCGACGAGGTGACGATGATGTCGCTGAGTGCCTTCACCGCTGCCGAGCAGTTGATGTAGGTCAGCGCGATATGGTTCGGGTGCGCTTCGCGGAAACGCTTAAACTGTTCGGGAGGGCAGCTATCCTCGAGGCTGCACCCTGCATCCATGTCGGGCAGGATCACGGTCTTTTCGGGGCTGAGTATCTTCGCGGTCTCCGCCATGAACTTGACGCCGCAGAACGCGATGACGTCGGCGTCGGTGTCGGCCGCCTTGCGCGATAGTTCGAGCGAGTCACCGACGAAATCGGCCAGATCCTGAATCTCCGGCTTCTGGTAATAATGCGCGAGGATGACGGCGTTGCGCTCCTTGCGCAGGCGCTCGATTTCGGCGCGCAGGTCGAGGCCCGAGAGATTCTCGCGAACGGGAGCAGTCATCGCTTTTCCTTATATGGCTTCAGCCTTGGCGCACCCCCTACACCGCTGCCCGCCGCAGGGCAATTCGGCTATCAACCGGCCAGCCGCTCCGCGAGCGCAATGACGGGGGGTGTCATCGCCAGCACGTAGATGGTGACGCGGACCGCGATGATAATCGCCGCGATCGCCTTTGTCGCCGGATGGACGCGGCCAAGCGTGCGGCGATCGTAGAGCGCGATGATGCCGACGACGCCAAGCTGGATCAGTCCGATGGGAATATCCGACCAGCCGATCATCAGCGGCATCGGCAGGATGCGGCCGAGCGCGGGTTCGAGAATGACGATCGTCGCGCCGATCATCAGGCGCCGATGCCATGCAGTTGTGTGCCGACGGCGGACCGCCGCCCATACCATCAGGCCGAAGACCAGCGACTCCACGGCCGTCAATGCCAGGAAATAGGGCGGAGTGAAAAAGGGCGGAAAGCGACCCAGGACGAGCGACGCGACGCCGGTAAAAATGCCGAGACAGGTTATGAGCATCGCAAGCGCCGCGCCAGCCCAGCCGAGTTTGCGATGAAGCGCGAGATTATCGCGCGAGACGAGCGTCGGCTGGACGATCAGCAGCGCAAGCCATGTCAACATGGCGACCCCGTGCAGATGGACCCAGAAGGGCGCCGCGACCGGATCGACGAAGCCCCTCAGCGCAAATTGCAGGAAACCGAGAACGATGAAGATTGCGAGGCCGATCGCCATGCGATGCCAAAAAAGCTCGGCGCGCGCGGCGCCGCCTGCGGTGCTAGCCATGCGAGTTCCCCCTGCCCGACCCGGAGGGAGAATAACGCAGCGTTGAAACGACGGAAAGCCCGGGATTTACCCAGTCGGGGCTTCGGCGAAACGCGCGGTGACCTTTGCATCGATCCCCGCTGCCTTCAGCGGCATCGCAAAGCTTTGTTCGACCGCGGTGCGTGCCGCACCTTGCGCAAGCCGCATCGGCGTCGCGCCCTTCGCCTGCGCGATCAGTTCTTCCTGCGCGCGCTTGCGGTTCGCGGCGTCGAGCGTGCGTTCGGCATCGGTTAGCGTCAGCAATATCTCGCCGTCGCGATATTCGCTGATCGCGTCGATATCGATTTCGGGCCCTGCGAGCCGGAGCGGCGGCAAGGTCACGGTGAGCGCGCTGGTCGTAGCATCCCAGTCGAGATCGGACTGTTTGAGTTTGCCGAGGTCGAGTTCGTAGCGCACCGTCCCCGGCATGATCAGCGTCTTCTTCGCGCTCAGCCCCAGCCGGCTCTGCGTCGAGGTCACGACCGCGACATAGCGCGCGGTGAAGGGAACGAGGACATTCTGTTCCTGCAGTCCCTGCAGGCTCGCCGCGACGACGGTTTCGGGATCATAGCCCTTTTGCCAGTCCTGCCAGGCCGCGATCGCCCACCAGACGGCGACGAGCAGCATTGCCGCGGCGGCGAGCAGGATCAGGCGGGGGGCGAGGCGCGCGGGGGACGTGGTCATGGGGTCGTATAATCCGAACAATCGGGCGCCGGCCGGTCCATTTCATAGCGCGACGTCGCGGGGTTATAGCGCAGCGTGCGTTCGTAGCTGCACTCGGGGTCCTTCTCATGAACGAGGTCGGCCGCTTTGAGGCGCTGGCCGCTGTTGTCTTGCGACCGGCGCGATGTACGCGGATAGGCGGTCGCGACCGCACGATATGTCAATGCGGGAAGCTCGCCGGCCTCGGCCGGCCCGGCGGACAGTGCGCCGGTGAAATTATAATCGTCGTGGCACGCCTCGCGCCGGTCCTTCATATCCTGCTCCGAAAAGCAGGCGCGGATCATCAGCGAGCTGTCCCAAACGACATCGAGCACCTCGTCACCGAGGCGCGTGTTCGAAGGCGTCGTGTCAAGGCGAAGCAAGTGCAGCCGGCTGCCGTTGCCACCGCCGCCCGAATACATCGCGGTTGCGCTGACAAGAACGCCCATCAGATATTGGCGGGAATCCGGCGCCGCGCCCTCCGGCGAAGGCACCGCTATCAGATTCGGCCACAGGTTCAGCGTCTGTCCGTCGCCCCGGGCAAAGGGCAGCGCGAGATCGTCGCCTTCGCCATTGTCCGGCGCCGAGAGGACAAGGCTGCTGTCGCCCGCATCCGTGCCCGGCACATCGAGGCACAGGCTTTTGTCGGGAAGGCATTTCCGGTCACCCTCGCCCGCGACAAGCGCGATGACGATGGGATCGGACGCGGCGGCAGGCTGCGCGGCGGCGATCAAAAGCGGCAGCAGCATCAGGCGAGCATCCATTCGTCATTATCGTTGCGCACCGCGCCGCGCGTCTGGAGGTCGATCAGATGCGCGAGCACCGAGCGGCCGGCGGCACCGGTGAGCCGCGGATCCAGTCCCTTATACATATGCTTCACCATCTCCGGGATGACGCTTGTCCCCTTTTCGAGTTCCCGCAAGATTTGCCGCTCGCGCTGCTTGCGGTGGCCAAGCATGCCGCGCACCAGTTGTCGCGGCTTGGTCACCGCGGGGCCGTGTGCCGGGTAATAGACACGGTCGTCGCGGTCATAGAGCTTCGTCAGGCTCGCCATATAGGCCGCCATATCGCCGTCGGGTGGACTGACGACGCTTGTCGACCAGGCCATGACATGATCGCCCGTAAACAGCGCGCCGCTCTCTACCAGGCCGAAACAGAGGTGGTTCGAGGTATGCCCAGGGGTTGCCACTGCCTCCAACGTCCAGCCGTCGCCCGAAATGCGTTCGCCATCGGTGAGGATGCGATCGGGGGCATAGTCGGTGTCGAATGCCGAGTCCGCGCGCGGTCCGTCGTCGGACAGGGCAAGCGGCGCGCAGCCGATGATCGGCGCGCCCGTCGCCGCCTTCAGCGGCGCTGCCGCGGGACTATGATCGCGGTGGGTGTGGGTGCACAGGATCGCGGCGATGCGCTGGCCTGCGGTCGCGCGCAGGATCGCGTCGACATGCCCCACGCCGTTGATATCGGCGGGGTCGCCGATGCTGAGCCCCGATCCGGTCGGGCCGGGATCGATCACCGCGACGTCGCTGCCCGCCCCAACGATCCACGTCTGGGTTCCCGTGAAGGTATAGGGCGACGGGTTGGGCGCGAGCACGCGGCGGACCAGCGGCTCATGCTGTTCGCACTCGCCGGCGTGGATGCTGTCGGGCCAAGGCTTTTCTTCGCTCATGCCGCCCATGTGGCACCGCGCGCGACGAAGGAAAAGGGATGGGCGCGAAAAAGCGCACCCAAGAAGTGAGGGACGTGAAAAAGGGAGCGACATGGGCCGCCCCCTTTCCCGCCCCTGCCGCCGGCCCCACCGGGGAGCAAAGACCGGCGTAGAAGCTGCTCGAACCTAGTGGTCCGATTTCTCCATATCGGCGATCGCCTTGTCGAGGTCGGCTGCGACCTTGGCGCGCATGGCGTCAGACAGGTTGCTATTGCTCTCGCGGAAGCTTTCGCGCGCTTTCTTGAGTGCCGACAGATGCTGCGCCTTTGCCTCGGGACCATCGGAACATGTGATCATGACATAGCGGCTGCGCTTGCCGCCGATGACTTCTTCGCGGTCGACCGTCGGCGCCGCCTGCCCCGAACCGCAGCGCGCAACCGCGGCGGCATGGCCCTGTGCCTGCGCCCACGCTACGGGCGGACGGGGTGCCTTGGGGGGCAGCGGCGGCATCGGCGCCAGCGCGGTACGGAGCCGTTCCTTGCGCTTCGCTTCCAGCTTGTCGGCAATGGCATCGGCCTGCTTGCCGCTGATCCCCTGTTCTTTCAGCGTCGCGAGCACATCGTCGCGCGACAGGCTGCCCAGGGTCCGCACCTCGATCTGGCGTGCCTTGGGCGTCTTGCCGTCGGCCGGGGCGAACATCACCGTCTTCGCTTTCTCGCCCTCCCCGTCACTGCGGATGACGATCCGGTGCACTTCGCGTCTTTTTCCGTCGTCGGATGTCGTGACGCTTTCGGTCACATCGTCGCCGGTCGAAGTATAGACCATCGCGTCAGGTGCCGGCGGCGCTTCGGGCGGAGGCGGCGCATCGACAGGCGGCGGCGGAGCCGGCGGTTCGGGCATTTCGGTGATCTCGGCGCTGATCCTCGCCGCGCGGGCGGGGACGAGCGTCGCGGTCGTGGCCAGCATCGCGAGCGTCGCGCCGCCGATCAGCAGCCGGCCGGTCAGGCTGCGCTGTTTCGAAATATCCTTCTGCGTCAACATCGTCAGCCTCTCCTGCAGATTATCGTGGACCGCCATCGGCGCGGCGAGCGACAGGCGCGGGCCGACCGCGGCCTTCACGATCGCAGTGGCGTAGCGCGCGGTCCGTTCGCCCCGTTCTTCGCAGTCGGTCATCGTCAGCACGCGCGCGTCGCATGCCGCCTCCTGATCGAAACGAAAGGCGCGGATCGCGCGCCAGGCGAAGGGATTGAACCATTGGGCGGCGAGCAGCACGAGCGCCGCGCTGTTCGCCCACAGATCGCCATGGCGATGGTGCGACAGTTCATGGTCGATGGCGAGCGCGCGCTCTTCGGCAACATAGCGTGCAAAAAAATCGTGCGGGACGGCGACATAGCGCCGCCACAGGCCGAAGGCGACGGGGCCGTCGACCGCATCGGACATCACCAGCCGGATCTTTCCGATCGGCTCGAGTTCGACCGCCTCGCCCAGCACCGCACGGCGAAAACGCGCGTGCGAGATCATCGCGGTGGCCAGCACGGCGACCATTCCCACTGCCCATAGCGCGAAGAAAAGCGGAATCAGGTCGGCGAGCGACCAGAGCGGTTCGGCAACCGGTGCGGGTGCCGCAACGGGCAGGCCGACTGGAACTTCAACGACCGTAGCGATCGCCTGCTCTGACATCTCGACCACCGGGTCGGCGAATGGCAAGGGCGGCAGCACGAGCCGCAGCGCGGGCACGGCCCACAGGGCATATGTCAGCCGCGGACCGAAATGCCGCGCAAACGGCTTTCGAATGACCAGGATCAAAAGGACGAGAATGCCCGTCGTGACGAGCGTATCGGTCCACGCCTGAAGCAACATCGCGGCGCTCATGATTTGAGCTTCTTCAAGAGCGCTTCGATCTCGGCGATATCGGTGTCGGTCAGCGCCTCGCGGTCGGCGAGATGCGCGATCAGCGGGCTGACGCGGCCGCCGAACAACCGGTCGACGAAGCGCTGCGATTCCTCGCCGACGGCATCGGCGCGTTCGATGGCAGGGCTATAGAGATAACGCCGTCCGTCGGCTTCCGCCGTGACCGCGCCCTTTTGGACAAGCCGCGCGAGCAAGGTTTTCACCGTTGCCTGCGTCCAGCCGTTGATCTTGCCGATGCGCGAAGTCAGGTCGGCGGCTGTCTGCGGGGCTTTCTCCCACAGCGCCGACAGCACCTGCATCTCCGAATCGCTTGCTCGTTCTGCCATGCGGACCCCTCCCATTGGCACTGTCGATATGATGCGACTACAAATGTAGTCAATGGGCTGAACGCTTCCTGAACGAAGATGAACGGCCACCCCTCCGCCAGGATGCGTTGCTTGATGTGTCGGAATATTTGACATCGGGCGATGCCGGTAAGGAATTGCTAACCAGCGTCTCGGGCCCAAATCCGCGAACCCCGTAAAATGGCACGGCAATTGTATGGTATAAGATGTTCCCGAGTGTTCCGCTCAATGGAGCGGTGGGGGACATCAGTCTGGTCCCTGATGTCCCCTGCCCCCACCCGGGAAAACCCCACTTGCCCCCAATGCAGACGGGGGGCGGAGCGGCCGAAAGGCCCCGCCCCCCGGAAGCTTTTTCAGCCCAACGAAAAAAGGACGGACCGCAACGGCGGCCCGTCCAGAAATTTGGCCGCCGCGAACGGCGGCCACCCCATTTCGTTTATTCGGCTTCTTGCTGCTCAGCCTCTTTCTTGAGCTGACCCTTGGTCATTCCGGTAACGAGGACGTCGCCCGACCCGGCAAAGCTGGCGGCAGGCAGCGTCGCGACGCGGTCACCGACCTCGACCGTCACAGCCTGCACGACACCGCTGCCCGTCTGGCGCAATTCCTGGACATATCCGATCACCTTACCGCGCGCGTCGGTCACGGCCATGCCGGGTTCGACGGCGAACATTCCGGCGCCATTGGCCGCGCCGCTTCCCGCGGCGGCGAGTTGGCCGAGGCTGCCCTGGAAGCCGCCCGCGACCGATCCGGCACCACCCGCGCTACCTGAGACGCTCGACAGTGCGGAGCCCATCCGGTCACGGGCGGTCCCGACCGCACCGCGCGCGGTGTCGGTTGCGGTCGAAGCTGCACCCGTTGCAGTGCCAACAGCGCCGCGCGCGGTGTTGCCGACGAAATCGGTGCCCACCGCCTGCGCATCGAGGCTGCCGCCGCCCGACGCATTGCCTGCGCCTTCGGCGTTGCCGACGACGCTGTTGCCGAGCAGATTGCCGGCGCCATTGGCAGAGCCCTTGCCATTTGCATCGGCATTGCCCTTGCCCTGCACGCGTCCCGAGCGGCGGTCGACATGGGCGTCGCCGCGACCCGAACCGGCGAGTTCACCCGCCGTACCGAGCGTGCCGCCGATGGGGCCGGTCGGGTTGCCGAGCGTCCCGCCCAGCGTGCCGCCCAGCGTGCCGCCGAGGTTGCCGCCCAAGCCGCCACCGCCGCCAAGCAACTGTGCCGCGGCCGGAGCCGAAAAAGCCATGGCCGACGCGGCGAGCGCGATGGCCGAGATGAAGATGCGATTTGCCATTGTCCTACTCCTGAGTTTGCGGCCCGGAGGGGTTGGGCCTGGAGAGAGAACGATGGCGCGTTCGATTTTCTTCCGAAAAAAGTTCGCAGAGGGGTCAGCGGCCTCCGCAAGTCCCGCAAATCAGGCCATGGCCATAGATTTTGTCGCGCCCGGGCTTGCCCAGATCGCGGGCCTCCATGACGAGCGCCGCGACCGCCGGGCCGATGCGATCGATCGCAGGGACGGGATAACGCAGCGCGAGCCGTCCGGCGACAAGGGGCGCTGCAAAGGATGTGCCGCGGAGCCGATCGCTGCTTCCCACGCCGGTCGCCGCCAGCACCGCATCGCCCGGCGCGGCAAAATCGACATGTAGCGCGCGGCCGGCCTCAGGCAGCGCACGCCCCTTCGCGTCGATCCCGGTGACGGCGAATACGCCTTTATAGGAAGCGGGATAGGCGGGCGGCGCGGCCGGTCCGTCATTGCCCACCGCCGCAACGATCAACATGCCGCGTTGCTGCGCACGGCTGACGGCGGCGGAAAGCAGCCTGTTGTCCGGGCCGACAAGGCTGATCGTCGTCACCGCAACTCCGTTCTGCGCCAGCCAGCCGAGCGCGCGCGCGATGGCGCTGGCGTTGCCGCCGGCCGGATCGCTGCCATAGACATCGGCCGCGAGCAGGCGCTGACCGGGCGCCGCGCCCTGCACCGCCCCGCTGCCGACGAGCAGCGACGCGACCGCGGTGCCATGGCGGCTCGCCGACGGCGCGCCCTTGGCAAAGCCGCGTTGCTCGACGCGCCCCGCGACCGATGGATGCGCCGCGACGCCGCCGTCGATCAAGCCAAGGCTCGCCTTGCCGCCGCCTTGGGCGGCCGCGAGCGCGGCCCCCGGCAGCGCGCCTGCCGGGCCGCTTGGGAAATAGAGATTGTCGGCATCGACCTCGACGCCCGGCAGCAGCTTTGCGAGCTGTTTGCGCGCACGGGCGAGGCTGCGGCCATCGGGCACCCGAAAACGGGCGATATCGAGATCGAGCCCCTCGATACGCTCGCGGTCGATTAGCGCAAAACCCGCCTCGCCCGCCCGCGCGATCATCGCCGCATCGACCCCGCTCGCGACCAGGACGCCGCGCACCGCAGGCTCGCCGCGCTCGTCGAGTTCGATGCTGTCGCGATTGCCGCGAACCAGCGCAGTGATCCGGTCGAGCCGCAACTGCGTCAGATTGTCACCCATCACGGCGACGCGGCCAATATCGACTTCGGGCAGCGACGGCAGGGGACCGGCGGCGCCGGGAAGCTGGACTTGCGGCAGCGCGACCTGCGCCGCGACGCGCGCGTCGGTTCCGCCAAGCAAAAGGCAGAGCATCGCCAATGATGTCGTCCAATATCGCATCGCAAGCCTCTCAAGGATCGGCACGCTGGCCGGTTCCCGAAAAAATTTAGCAGGTCGCGGAATAAACGATAGAAGCCACTCGTTTCTTCCTCACACAATCGAAAGGCGACAATGCGCTTCGAAGAGGAACTGGTCGAATTGCTGCCCCGTCTGCGCAGGTTTGCGCGCGGACTGGCGCGCGATGCCAGCGACGCCGACGATTTATGCCAGGCGGCGATCGAACGCGCACTGAAATCGCAGGGACAGTGGCAACAGGGAACAAGACTGGATAGCTGGATGTATCGCATCACCCGCAATCTCTGGATCGACGAGCGCAGGGCCTCCGGCCGGCGCGGCGTCCATGCGTCGATCGACGAAAGCGTCACCCAGATCGCGGGCGATGGCATCGCCGAAGTCGAAGCGGGAACGCTGCGCGGCGATGTCGACGGCGCAATGGCGCGCCTTCCCGACGAGCAGCGCGAAGTGGTGATGCTCGTCCTCGTCGAAGGCTATGCGTACCGCGAGGCCGCCGACATATTGGAGGTGCCGATCGGCACCGTCACCTCGCGCCTCGCCCGCGGGCGCGAAACATTGATGCATCTGCTGGGAGAGGCCGCATGAGTTTCGATCCCGCCACCGTCGCCGCCTTTGTCGACGGCGAACTCGACGACCTGACCGCGCGGCGGATCGAACGCGAGGCGGAGGGCGACCCCGCGCTCGCCGCCGAAATCGCACGCCACCGAGCGTTGAAGGCAAAGCTGGCGGCACATTATGCGCCTGTTGCCGAAGAGCCGGTGCCCGAGCGACTGCGCGCGCTGCTGACCCCCGACGTTGCGGTCGATACCAGCCTTGCCACGCGGCGGGAGGCGAAGCGGGCGCGCTTCGCCCCGATCCATTGGGGCGCGATCGCGGCTTCGCTTGTGCTCGGACTTGCGCTGGGACTGCGGCCATGGGCACCCGCGGCCAGCATCGCCGAAGCGAACGGCGCAGTCGTCGCCGCAGGCCCGCTCGCCGATGCGCTCGACACACAGCTTGCCTCTAACCAGCCGCCCGATGCCGCGGTGCGGATCGGGCTCAGCTTTGAAGACAAGGCCGGGCGCTATTGCCGCAGCTTTGAAAGCGCATCGCTGGACGGTATCGGCTGTCGCGACAACGGACGTTGGCGTCTCGAACGGACGATGCGGGGACAAGCGGGCACCGATTATCGCCAGGCGTCGTCGGGCGAACTTGCCGCCGCCACCGCCGCGATGATGGGGGGCGATCCGCTCGACGCCGCCGCCGAGCGGCAGGCGCGCGACAAGGGTTGGGCGCGCCGCTGATCCGTCAGCTACGCGCGGGTTCGTCGATCCCGAACAGCGCCGCGAAATTCGCACGCTTGGCAAGCAGGTCGGCGAGGCTGTAACCGTCGAGCACGGCCATAAACGCCGCGAGCGCCTCGGCGAGCGCCCCGGTCAGACCGCACGCCGGCGCGATGATGCAGCTTGCGCAATCGACGAGATCGAATCCCTCCTCGGTATGGCGCACGACCGCGCCGACATTGATCTCGGCCGCAGGCTTCGCAAGCCGGATCCCGCCGAAGCGTCCGCGCACGCTTTCGAGATAGCCTGCGTTCACTAGGTCGTTGACGACCTTCATCAGATGGTTTTGCGAAATTCCATAGGCACGCGAAATCTCCGAGATCGGGCTCAGCCGCGCGTCATCCTGCGCGCCCACATAGAGGAGCACGCGCATCGCATAGTCGGTGTAGCGCGTCAGGCGCATCTTGGTCCTTCGAAATTTCCGTCACGCCATAATATGCATTTTTGTTGCATGTTTCAAATTTCGATCATACATGCGCTTTAGATACATGATTGGAGCGAGTCGTGAAACAGGACGACCAGATCGATGAAGCCGCGCTCGAGCGTTTGATTCCGGCCTTTTACGACCGCGTGCGCGCCGACGCCGATATCGGGCCGCTGTTCAACGCGGCGGTGCATGACTGGGCGGAGCATCTCGAAAAGCTCGTCGCATTCTGGTCGTCGGTGATGCTGACGAGCGGGCGTTACAAGGGCAGCCCGATGGCCGCACATCTTGCGCACAAGGAGGCGATCACTCCCGCGATGTTCGACCGCTGGCTGCAGATCTGGGCCGACACCACGAACGAACTGCTGGCCCCGGCCGCCGCGTCCGCGTTGCAGGCCAAGGCCGCGCGTATCGCCGAAAGCCTGCAACTCGCACTTTTTTTCCGCCTGAGCGACCCTGGTCGCCGTGCCGCCTGATTATTGAAGGAGAAGAGCCATGTCCGAAGCGCCTTTTGTCGACCTGAACGTCCACCATCGTCCGATCGATTTCTCCGACCGCATCGCATTCGGCTTTACCAAGATGCTGCGCCTTGCCGCCGACACTTTCTTTGCCAAGCGGTACGGCCACCGCGCGATCGTGCTCGAAACGGTTGCGGCGGTCCCTGGTATGGTCGGTGCGACGCTGGTCCACCTCAAGAGCCTGCGCCGGATGGAAGACGACAAGGGCTGGATCCGCACGCTGATGGAAGAGGCGGAGAATGAGCGGATGCACCTGATGACCTTTATCGAGGTCGCGAAACCGACCTTGTTCGAACGCCTCGTCATTCTCGGCGTCCAGTGGGTCTTCTACCTCGCCTTCTTCGCGCTCTACCTGATCAGCGCCAAGACCGCGCACCGGGTCGTCGGCTATTTCGAGGAGGAGGCCGTCATCAGCTATACGCTCTACCTTCAGGAAATCGACGAGGGCCGCAGCCCCAATCTGCCGGCGCCGGCGATCGCCAGACATTATTGGAAGCTCGCCGATGACGCGACGCTGCGCGACGTCGTTCTCGTCGTCCGCGCCGACGAAGCACACCACCGCGACGTCAACCACGGCTTCGCCAGCGAACTCGCCGGGATCGAACCCGCGGCGCAGGTCGCCCCCTACCCCGAACATGCCGACGAACTGCGGATCGCGGCCTGAACACGCCTAGCCCAAGGACAGAATATAATGCGCACCGCTTCCGCTCACGCCATGGCCATCGTCAAGGCCACCGCCCCCGCGCTCGAAAAGCATGGTCTTGCGATCACCACCGCGATGTACGCCCGATTGTTCGAGAATAAGGATATCGAGGCGATGTTCGACCGCGCCGCGCAGACGAGCGGCGAGCAGCCGAAACGGCTTGCGGCGGCGATCCTCGCCTATGCAAAGAATATCGACAAGCTGCAGAATCTGGGGCCGGCGGTGTCGCGCATGGTCGCGCGCCATGTCGATACCGGCGTGAAGGCGGAGCATTACCCCCATGTCGCCAATGCCCTGCTCCCCGCCATCCGCGACGTACTGGGCGCAGAGATCGCGACCGACGAGGTGCTCGCGGCGTGGGGCGAAGCCTATTGGATGCTCGCCGACATACTGATCGCGGCGGAAGCGCAGGCATATGAGGATGCAGAGGCGGCGTGAAGGTGGCGGGTATGGAGCGGAAGCGGCCCTCTCTACCCTCGTCACCCCGGGCTTGACCCGGGGTCCCGCTATTTCGTGAAGCGTGCCGGTGCCTTCAAAAAGCGGGATCCCGGGTCAAGCCCGGGATGACGGGAATAGGGACGGGATGTCCGCTCACCACCCCAAAAAGAACATCGCCTTCAAATAGGTCTTTCCTACATTATCCGGCCGTGCCAGCCTTCACCCGGCTCTTTGAAATTATTGGACAAGGACGGTTGCTACCCGGACGGCGGCGGGGGCAGCGTGGACCGCGCGCAGCACGTCGCGAGGGTCCGATCGAGGAACGCGACAGGGCTGAACTTTACTGAACTTTGGACCGTCATCCCCGACCCGTCGAAGAGCGCCGCTATGACGAATGGCAGGAATCGACCGTTCATTGCGTCACCCCGGACTGATCCGGGGTCCCGCTATCTCGGGACGCGTGCGGTTGCATCAAAAAGCGGGATCCCGGATCAAGTCCGGGATGACGACAGGCTGGACGAACGAACGCCCGCTCCCCCGCCCCTAAACCGACGTCCGCTCGCTCTCCACATCCCGATGCTGAAGATATCGCCGCTCCGCCTCGGCCAGATAGTCGCGCGTCAGCGGCAGCGCGTGGCGGCTGCGTGCGAACTGGATCTGGTAATTGCCCATCCCGCCGCTCTCGAATGCCGCGGTCGCGCCGGCGAGGTAGAAGCACCACATGCGGAAAAAGCGCGTGCCCATCATCGCGACAATTTCTGCTTCATGTGCCAGCGTCCGCGCATACCATTGACGCAAAGTCAGTGCATAATGCAGCCGCAGCGTCTCGATATCGGTCGCGATCAAGCGGCTCTTCTCGCTCGCCGCCAGCGTCTCGCTGAGCGCCGGGATATAGCCGCCGGGAAAGATATATTTGCGCGTGAAAGCGTCGGTCGATCCCGGCTTGCCAAAGCGGCCGATCGTGTGGATCAGCATCACGCCGTCGGCGGTCATCAGATTGGCGGCGGCGCGAAAGAAAGTCTCGAAATTGGCGGCTCCGACATGTTCGAACATGCCGACGGACACGATGCGGTCGAAGCGCCCCGGCTCGCGCGCGGCAAGATCGCGATAGTCGATGAGTTCGAATTGTACGCGATCGGCGACCCCCGCCGCCTCGGCACGCTGCCGGGCAAGCGCGAGCTGCTCTTCGGATAGGGTGATGCCCAGCACCTCGACCTGCTCAAGCTTCGCGAGCGTGATCGCCATCCCGCCCCAGCCGCAGCCGATGTCGAGAATGCGCTGCCCCGGCGCCAGTGCGAGCTTTGCCGCGATATGCGCCTTCTTCGCGACCTGCGCCTCCTCCAGCGTCATGTCCGGGCGTGACCAGTAGGCGCAGCTATATTGCATGTCTTCGTCGAGGAAGAGCCGATAGAGGTCGTTGCCGATATCGTAGTGATGCTTGACGTTGGCGCGCGACTGGCGCTGGCGATTGATCGATCCGATCCGCGTCTTCACCCATTCGGCGCGCCGACCGAGCCAGGTCTTGTCGTGCAGCTTGGCGCCGCGGTCCCAGGGCGTGTTCGAACGGAACAGCGCGACGAGTTCCATGATGTCGCCTTCGACCAGTTCCATCTCGCCGTCCATGAACGCCTCGGCGGCGCCGATGCGCGGGTCGAGAATGATGCGGCGCATTCCCTTTCGGCTCGTGAAGCGGATCGTGACGTTCGGAAAGCCCGGCGCAGGTTCGCCATATTCCTCGCGCGCGCCATCGGGCGCGATGACGGAGAGCCGCCCCTGATGAATAATCCGGGAGAGAAACGGACGCAGAATGGACATTTTAAGAAACGAACCTCCACCTCGAAAAAAGGTTCCTGTCAGATTCCCGCATACCATTCATAATCGATGCGATCTTCCCAATAGCCGCCCTTGCCCGCGCCGATTCCGTCGAGGCTGGCGACCGCCTCGATCGCGTTCACATATTTGGCGTGCTTGTAGCCAAGCTGACGCTCGATCCTGAGGCGCAGCGGCGCGCCGTTCGCGATCGGCAATATCTTGTCATTGAGCGCCCACGCCATGATCGTCTGCGGGTGGAGCGCGTCGACCATGTCGCAGCTTTCATAATAGAGCGCGTCGCCAAGCCGGTCGGCGCAGCGGAAGACGATATAGCGCGCGCTGTCTTTCACGCCGGCAGCGGCAAGGATATCGCGCAGTCGCGGGCCGGTCCATTGTCCGATCGCGCTCCACCCCTCGACGCAGTCATGGCGCGTGATCTGCGTGCGCCCTGGCATCGCACGGATATCTGCCATCGACAGCGACAGCGGCTTTGCGACAAGTCCCGTCACTTTGACGCGCCAGTCGGCAAAGCCGCTCGCCGCATGCGCGGAATAGTCGGCCCCCGCAGGCAGGCGCGTGCCGTTGGGCCGGAAATAGGGTGACAGGTCGGCCCGGCCATATTCGCGCGCAAGCGCGTTCCTGTCGATCAATGCACGCTGGCTGGCGCGGTTCATTTCCTCGCCCATCGACAATATCTTGCGCACTGCAGGCGCGTCGTTGATCGCATCGCAGCCTGACAGCAAAGGCAAGGCGCCCGCAGCGGCGACCAATCCGCCGGCGCGCGCGATCAACTGGCGGCGCGGGAGGATGATCCCGCTCATGCGCCCGCGTTCCGCTCGGGCGGCAGGCGGAACCAGCCGGTGATCATCGAGCGCAGCTCGTTCATGGGACCCGCAAGCAGCACCATGGCGATATGGACGAGGAAGAAGAAGACGAGTGCCCAGGCGGTGATGAAATGGATCGAGCGCGCCGATTGACGGCCGCCGAACAGGTCGAGCAGCCACGGCCAGGCGGCGTTCATGCCGGGCGACATGGTAAGGCCGGTCGCGATCATCAGCGGCAGCGCGACGAAGATCACGCCGATGTAACTGAACTTTTGCAGGACACCGTATCGCGCCGCCGCCTGCCCACGCGGAAAGCGCAAACGCGCATGATCTTTCACGTCCTGCCAGATATGGCGCGGCGACCATTCGGCCGCGCGGACATGCAGGTCCTTGCGCAAATGCCCGCCGAGCAGCGTCCACAGCATGTAGAGCGTCAGGCCGATCGACAATATCCACGCGAACAGCAGATGCCAGCGCCGCCCGTCGGCAAGGCTATAGCTGGTCGGGATCGTCGCCCAGCCGGGAAAGGCCCAGGTCCGCGACTGCCCTTGCGCATCGGTCCAGCGGCCGAGCACGCCCGTCGTTTCGACCCGATAGTCGCCGATGCGCAGATAACCGCTGTCCGCCGTCGAACCGATCACCAGCCACGCGCGGTCGAAGTTCGCACCATATTCGCCCCAATAGAGGCGCGGGTGTGCATTGAAGATCATCAGCCCGCTCATCAACAGGACGAGCAAGGTGACGGCATTGACCCAATGCCAGATACGCACCGGCAGCCGGTGGCGATAGACGCGCACCGGCACCGATTTTTCGGGAGCGACGGGAGTTTCAGCCTCGGCCATGATCCCGGTTCGCTCCTTTGCCGCTTTCGGTTACGCAACAGCCTTCGCGGCATATTCCTCGCGATAGCGGTTGCGCAAGCTGACCTTGTCGATCTTTTCGCTGCCGAGCTTGGGCAACGCGTCGTTCGACATCCAAATCTGGCATGGCACCTTATAGGGAGCGAGCCGTGCGCTGAGGAAGGCGACCAGATCGTCGGCGGTCACATTGCTGCCGGGCTTTGTCCAAACGACCGCACCGACGCATTCGCCCAGCCGCTCGTCGGGCAGACCGAACACCGCGCATTCGTTGACCTCGGCATGCTCGTAAATCGCGGCCTCGACTTCCTGACAGCTTATATTCTCACCGCCGCGGATGATGATGTCCTTCTTGCGGTCGACGATGAACAGATAGCCGTCCTCGTCGAGATAACCGAGGTCGCCCGAGCGGAAATAGCCATTGTCGAAGAAGGCCGCCTTGGTCGCGGCTTCATTGTTCCAATAGCCCTCGAAATTGCACACCGAGCGGATGCAGACTTCGCCGACGCTGCCCTGCGCGAGCGGTTCGCCATTGTCGTCGAGGATCGCAAGGTCGACGAGCGGCTTCGACGCGGGGCCGGTCGACATCGGCTTCGCGACATAATTTTCGTTGATGATGCCGCAGCCGACCGCGTTGGTTTCGGTGAGGCCATAGCCGAGCAGGGGCTTGGCCTCGCCCATCTCCGTCGCAAGGCGGCGCACATGCTCTGGCGGGCGCGGCGCGCCGCCGCCAGCGTAGCTTTTGCACGTCGACAGATCGTAATTCTTGCGGTTCGGACTGGTGAGAATTTCATAGCTCATCAGCGGAACGCCGACGAAATAATTGCACTTCTCGTCCTGGATCAGCCGCATCGCCTCGTCGGCGTTCCACTTGGGCATCAGCACGAGTTTGCGTCCCAAGGCGAAGCTTTGCAGGAACACCGGGATTTCGGCGGTGACGTGAAACAGCGGCGTGCAGATCAGCGTCGCGGGCTGGATGTCCGACATCTGCCCATCTTCGGTTAGCAGATGGACGATGCTTGCGGTCTGGGTGACATAGTTGAAGATCGCCTGCACCACCGCCTCGTGGCGCGAATAGGCGCCCTTCGACTGGCCGGTCGAGCCCGAGGTAAAGAGGATCGTCGCGAGGTCCTGCCCCGTCAGCGTGGGCAGCACGGTCGCCGCGCTGCCGCCCGCGCCGGTGATCGGCGCGACCGCCAGATCGATCGGCTGCGTTAGGTCGAGGGTAATGACCTTCGCACCATGTTCGACCTCTTCGAGCCGTGCGGCGCGCTGGACGTCGGCAATGACGAGCTTCGCTTCGCTATCGAGGATGCCCGCAGCGAGTTCGCCCCCCTGCCACCAGCCGTTGAGCAGCGTAGCGCAGCCGCCCGCCATCAGGATACCGATGTAGGAAACACACCACGCATTGGCGTTGCGCATCGCAAGCCCGACGCGGTCGCCGCGCTGGACGCCATGGCCCTCGACCAGCCCCGCCGCGACCTGCCGCGCCGCCATATAGACCTGCTTGAACGACAGCCGCTCGTCGCCTTCGACAAGGAAAGTGCCATCGCCATGCTGCGCAGCAAAAAACGCAACATAGTCGGCAAGGTTGGTCGGTGCGGTGGTGATGAAGGGAAGCTGGTGGCCGAAGCGTTCGACGGACCCGACCTGGATCGGTCCGCCCGGACCGGTGATCAGATTATAGGCGGCTTCCAGGCGCAAATCGAGCGCTGATGGCATCTTTCATCTCTCCTCTTGGTCTCGCTCGCCATACCCCTTATGGGGAGGCCTCTCCTGGGGAAGGACAGCGCGACTATATGTTTCTTTTTGCAACCTTAGCCGAAGCAACGCAATATGTGAACTTTCACGATCTGATGGGTGAGAATTCAGAGATCGCGTTCAGCGTCTTCGGCCTGCCGATCCGCTGGTATGCCCTGGCCTATCTCGCCGGAATCTTCGTCGGTTACTGGTATTTGCTGAAGCTGATCGCGCAGCCTGGCGCCCCGATGGCGCGGCGCCATGCCGACGACATGATCTTCTATGCGATGCTCGGGATCATCCTCGGCGGGCGGCTCGGCTATGTGCTCTTCTACAACCTCGGCAACTATATCGAGAAGCCGCTCGAGATCTTCAAACTGTGGGACGGCGGCATGTCGCTCCATGGCGGCGTGATCGGCGTGCTGATCGCGATCTGGTATGTGACGCGCAAGGAAAAGCTGAGCTTTCTGCGCTTTTGCGATTATGTCGCGTGCGTCGTGCCCTTCGGCCTTTTCTTCGGCCGCCTCGCCAATTTCGTGAATGGCGAACTGTGGGGCCGTGCGACGACCGTGCCATGGGCGATCATCTTTCCGGGCAGCGGTACGATGGACCCCCGCCACCCGAGCCAGCTTTATGAAGCCGGGCTCGAAGGGATCGTGATGATGGCGATCCTAGCCTTCTTCTTCTGGCGCACCGATGCGCGCTACAAGCCCGGTTTCCTCTTTGGCACGGCGGCGATCATCTATGGGCTCAGCCGCTTTGCGGTCGAGTTCGTGCGCGAACCCGACGTGCAGCTCGGCACGCTGTCGTGGGGCCTCACGATGGGCCAGACGCTTACCGTGCCGATGCTGCTTGTCGGCTTCTGGCTCGTCGCCACCGCGAAGGGCCGCCGCAAGCGGATCGAACCGGTGGCCGGGCTCGACAGCGTTGCGTGACGGCCCACCGACGCCCGACGAGTTGATAAGCGAAATCGCGGCGGCGCGGCCCACGACGGTCGCCGACTATATGGCGGCGGCAAACGGCCATTATTATGCGACGCGCGACCCGCTGGGCGCAGCAGGCGATTTCACCACGGCACCCGAAATCAGCCAGATGTTCGGTGAGATGGTTGGTATCTGGGTCGCAGACCTCTGGTCGCGCGCGGGCGGCCCGGCGTTTCATTACGTCGAGCTGGGCCCGGGCCGCGGCACGCTCGCCGCCGATGCGCTGCGGACGATGGCGCGCTTTGGCTGCACACCAGCCGGCATCGACCTGGTCGAGACAAGCCCGACGCTGCGGGCGGCGCAGCTCGCGCGCCTGCCCGCAGCGGAGCATCACGACGAGGTCGACGCGCTGCCCGACGACGTGCCGCTGATCATCGTCGCGAACGAGTTTTTCGACGCGCTGCCGATCCATCAATATATCCGCACGATCGACGGCTGGCGCGAGCGCATGGTCGAACGCCAGGGCGGCGTGCTGGTGCCCGTTGCGGGCGACACACCCGCCGACGACGCCGTACCGGCTTCGCTACGGAACGCGCCCCAGGACACGGTTGTCGAAACAACGCCCGTCTCGGCCGCGATCTTGCAGCGCTGCGCCTTTCGTCTTGCGCGGCAAGGCGGCGCGATGCTCGCGATCGACTATGGCTATGCCGGCCCCGCCGCAGGCGACACGTTGCAGGCAGTGAAGGCGCATCGCTTCGCCTCTCCCTTCGCCGATCCCGGTGAGGCCGACCTGACCGCACATGTCGATTTCACCGCGCTCGCCACGGCCGCACAAAATGCGGGCGTGTCCGTGAGCCCGCTGACGACGCAGGGCGACTGGCTGCGGCGGATCGGCATCGACGCGCGGCTGCAATCGCTCGCTGCGGCTGCGCCGAACCGCGCCGAGGAACTGAAGGGCCAGCGCGACCGCCTCGTCGAGCCGCGCCAGATGGGCGACTTGTTCAAGGTGATGGCCTTTTCCGCACCGGACTGGCCCGCCCCCGCAGGATTTATAGGAGACGCAGCATGACCGCCATCGAACTGGCAAAACCCGGAGATGCGGAGGCCATCGCGGCTTTCGCCAACGGGTCGTTCACTCATACTTTCGGGCATATCTATGATCCCGCCGACCTCTCCACCTTCCTTGCAGGCTGGAACCCGCCCGACCGCGTGCGCGCGCAAATCGCGAGCGATGATCATGACATCGCGCTGGTTCGCGGCGAATCCGGCGCGATCCTCGGCTATATCAAGATGGGGCCGGTCGATTTCGAACTGCCCGAGGAGCAACCGACGGGCGATGCGGTCGAACTGCACCAACTTTATGTCGCCGAAGCCGCGAAGGGCACGGGCGTCGCCGTCGCATTGATGGAATGGGGCATCGCCTGGGCGCGCGAGCGGGCATCGATCCTTTACCTCACGGTCTTCACCGAGAATGACCGCGCGCAGGCCTTTTACCGTCGCTACGGTTTCTACGACGTCGGGCGCAACGCGTTTCGCGTCGGCAATCATATCGACGAGGACCGTTTCTTCAGGCTCGATCTGTGAGCACGCCCTTCGTTACAGCCGCGCCGTTGGACGGTCTCGCGCATGGCTTCTTTGGCCGCCGCGGCGGGGTGTCGACGGGCGAACTCGCCTCGCTCAATTGCGGTCTCGGTTCTGGCGACGATCCCGCGCTGATCGCCGAGAACAGGCGGCGCGTGGCCGATGCGGTGCTTCCCGGCGCGAAGCTGACCGGCCTCTATCAGGTCCACGGCAATCGCTGCGTGATCGTCGACGGCCACACCGATCTTGACGCGCGGCCCGAGGCCGATGCGCTGGCGACGCGCACGCCGGGCATAGTGCTCGGCATATTGACCGCCGACTGCGTGCCCGTCCTCTTCGCCGACCGCGAGGCCGGGGTCGTCGGCGCGGCGCATGCGGGGTGGAAGGGCGCGATTGCGGGCGTCACCGATGCCACGCTGGAGGCGATGGAAAGCCTCGGCGCCAATCGCGCCGATATCGCCGTCGCAATCGGCCCGTGCATCGCCCGCGCTTCCTATGAGGTCGACGAGGGTTTCGTGCAGCGCTTCGTCGAGGACGATCCCGCGAACGAGCGCTTTTTCGCCGCCGGCAAGCCCGGCCATGCGATGTTCGACATCGCCGCCTATGTCGCCGCGCGGCTCGCGGCAGCGGGCGTGACCCGAATTGCCATCGGCGGACAGGACACCTATGCCGAGGCCGACGACTATTTCAGCTATCGCCGCGCGTGCCATAAGGGCGAGAACAGCTATGGCCGCCAATTGTCGGTGATCGGATTGCGCTAAAGATTTCATCCATCGTCACCCCGGACTTGATCCGGGGTCCCGCTTCCACGAAGAAAGCGGGATGCCGGGTCCAGCCCGGCATGACGAAATAAGGGGGACGGGACGGGATGAAGGCACTCGCGATACCGCGCAAACGGTTGGTTTCGATTGTCGGCGGTTCGATGGGCAATCTGGTCGAATGGTACGACTGGTTCGCTTATGCCGCCTTCGCCATCTATTTCGCTCCGGTCTTTTTCCCGCAGGCTGACCCCACCGCACAGCTTCTGAACTCCGCCGCCATCTTTGCCGTCGGCTTCGTCATGCGCCCGATCGGCGCGTGGGTGATGGGCCGCTTCGCCGACACGCGCGGGCGCAAGGCTGGGCTGTCGCTGTCGGTGGCACTGATGTTCAGCGGGTCGATGCTGATCGCGATCGCGCCGACCTATGCCGTTGCGGGCCTGCTCGGGCCGGCGACATTGCTCGTCGCGCGAATGCTGCAAGGCCTGTCGCTCGGCGGTGAATATGGCGCGAGCGCGACCTACTTGTCCGAAATGGCACCCAAGGAGAATCGCGGCTTCTGGGCGAGCTTCCAATATATGACGCTCTGCGGCGGCCAGCTTTGCGCGATATTCGTCGCGGTGGTGCTGCAATTCTTCCTGACCGAGGCCGAACTCACCGCATGGGGTTGGCGCATCCCGTTCGTTATCGGCGCGCTGCTCGCGCTCGGTGTTTATGTCCTCCGCCGCAATCTGGCCGAAACGCCGTCGTTCGAAAACCAGGCGGTCGACCGGCCCGTCTCGACCGCCAAGCTGCTGTGGAAAGAGCATCGCCGCGAAAGCATCCTCGTCGGCATGTTGTCGGCGGGCGGCGGGCTCGCGGCTTACACCTATACCAGTTACATGCAGAAATTCCTGTTCAACACCGTCGGTTTCGACAAGGCCACCGCGACCTATATCATCGCCGCCGCGCTGCTGTGGTTCACCGCGATGCAGCCGGTTTTCGGGGCGCTGGCAGATAAGTTCGGGCGCAAACCGATGCTGCTGCTGTTCGGGATCGGCGGCGCGATCGTCGCGGTGCCGACCTTCATGACGCTGGAGACCGTCACCTCGCCGATCGTCGCCACGCTGCTCATCATGATCCCGCTCACGCTGCAAAGCGGCTACAGCGCGAACAATGCGCTGGTGAAGGCCGAGCTGTTTCCCGCGCATATCCGAGGCCTCGGCGTCGCGCTGCCCTATGCGATCGGCAATGCGATGTTTGCGGGCACGCTCGAAATCGTCGCGCTGGCGCTCAAGGATGCCGGCATCGAACGCGTCTTTTATTTCTATGTTGCCGCGGTGATCGCGATGGCCGGGGTCGCGACGCTGTTGCTTCCCGAGACGAAAGAGCGCAGCCTGATCGTCGAGGATTAGGGTCGGCACGCCGCGCAATATAGTTTCAAACGAAACCGGCGTGCTATAGAGGGCTCCGACACCTCAAGGAGCATCCCCCATGGCCATGCGCGGCAAACCCAAGACAAACACCAAGAAAATCGGCGATCGCGATCTCAGCCCCGCCACGCTGATGATGGGACTCGGCTATGACCCCGTGCTGTCCGAAGGCTCGTTGAAGCCGCCGATCTTCCTGACCTCGACCTTCGCTTTCGAAAGCGCCGCCGCAGGCAAGCGCTTCTTCGAACATATCACCGGCAAGCGTGAAGGACCCGCCGACGGCCTCGTCTATTCGCGCTTCAACGGTCCGAACCAGGAAATCCTCGAGGATCGCCTCGCGGTCTGGGACGGCGCCGACGACAGCCTCGTCTTTTCGAGCGGCATGTCGGCAATCGCGACTCTGCTCCTCGCGCTCGTCGGCCAGAATGATGTGATCGTCCACTCGGGCCCGCTCTATGCGGCGACCGAGACGCTGATCGCGCGCATCCTGTCGCGATTCGGCGTCAGCTTCCTCGACTTTCCCGCCGGCGCGACGCGCGAGGAGATTGACGACATTCTCGCTCGCGCCCAGACGCTCGCCGATGAAAAGGGCGGCAAGGTCGCGCTCGTTTATCTCGAAAGCCCGGCGAATCCTACGAACGCGCTGGTCGATGTCGAGGCCGTCCGCGCCGCGCGCGACGCCGCCTTCCCCTGCGAGCAGAAGCCGCCGATCGCCATCGACAACACCTTCCTCGGCCCGCTCTGGCAAAAGCCGATCCGTCAGGGCGCCGAACTCGTCGTCTACAGCCTCACCAAATATGCCGGCGGCCATTCGGATCTCGTCGCGGGCGGCGTGTCGGGCGACCAGAAGTTGCTCAACATCATCCGTCCGATGCGCAACACGATCGGCACGATCTGCGACCCCAACACCGCATGGATGCTGCTGCGCAGCCTCGAAACGCTCGAACTGCGCATGAGCCGTGCGGGCGAGAATGCCCTGAAGGTCTGCACTTTCCTGCGGGATCACCCGAAGGTCGAGGGGCTCGGCTATCTCGGCTTCATCCAGGATGCGCGCCAGAAGGACATCTTTGACCGCCACTGCACCGGCGCCGGATCGACCTTCTCGCTGTTCATCAAGGGCGGTGAGGAAGAGAGTTTCCGTTTCCTCGACGCGCTGAAGATCGCCAAGCTCGCGGTCAGCCTCGGCGGCACAGAGACGCTGGCGAGCCACCCCGCCGCGATGACCCATTTGTCGGTTCCGCCGGAGCGCAAGAAGGCTCTCGGCATCACCGACAATCTGGTACGCGTGTCGATCGGCATCGAAGATCCCGACGATCTTATCGCCGATTTCGCGCAGGCATTGGACGCGGTTTAACGACCGCCATCGTCTTAAAGCCACAAAAGCCCCGCATCGGCGGGTCGAAATTGTGTCCTTTGCGGCTTTAAGGCGATCCTCAGGATGTTGGCAGAAACGGCCATCGCGGATCGGTGTCGGCGTCATTCCACGACGCTAATGCGCCGCGATTTTGCCGGACAGCGCTATTTGCGGGCGCGCCAGTCGACGACCTGCCAGCCCATTTGCGGGGCGAGCAGTTTCAGCTTGCGCGACGGCGTCGTCGCGACCGCCTCGTCAGCGAAGTGCAGCATCGGATGGTCGGAGACATGGTCCGAATAGGCGCGGACATGCGCCGCCTCGCGCGTGATCTCGTTCGCGGCAAGCCAGTCCGATATGCGCGCGAACTTCGCCTCGCCATAGCAATTGTCGCCCGCCAGACGCGCGTGAATATGGTCGGCGCCGTCGGGTTCGTCGAGCTGCGTCGCGAGCACATCGTCGATCCCGAGCCGCCGCGCGATGGCGTCGACATAGAGGTGAAAGGACGCCGTCGCGAGCAGCAAACGATACCCGGCCTCGCGGTCGGCGGCGATCTGCTGGAGCGCGGCGGAGTGCAGTCCGCGCGTGACGACCTTGTCGGCGTAGCTTTCGGCGAGCGGGGCGATTTCGGTGCGGCGAAAGCGTTTGCCGACGAGCAGTCGAAGGTTGATCGCCTTCAGTCGCGAGCGGTCGATCAGACGCAGCGAATAGGCCGCGCCGGCCAGCCCGACGAGCGGCAGAAGCAGGAGACGCCATTGCTGGCGACGCCGCGCGACATGCATGAGAAATCCACTGTAAGTCCCTGAACGCGTTATCGTCCGGTCCATGTCGTACATCGCGACGCGGTGGGCATAGTCGGGGGTCGGCGTGGCCAGCGGATCTTCCATCCCTCACCCATAGTATGGGCCCATATCGGGGCCAAGGCCTGACAAGCTGAACCATGGATTCACTTGCCGTGCCGGGGCAAATAAGCCAGTGTCCTCCGCACGATGGTGGCTAGGGCTGATTTCGAACATAGCGACGGTGCCGATGGCGCCGAAGTTCGCTTCACCGGCCGTCTGACGCTCGCGCGTTTGGGTGACGTTCCCGCACGGCTGGATGCACTCGGGCCGATCGCGACGCTCGACCTCTCGGCACTCGAAAGGATCGACACCGTCGGCGCGTGGATCGTCACGCGCACGGTCAACGAACATGGCTCGAAAGTCGTCGGGGCGAGCCCCGAGGCGCAGCGCCTGCTCGAAGCGCTCGCCACCGACAAGAGCGAGTATCGCGTCCACCGCGACCGCCGCCCGGCGTGGGCGCGGATGTTGGAGCAGGTTGGCACCGCCAGCGTCGCGATCTGGCACGAACTGCTCGGCATCGTCGGATTCTTCGGCGCGATGATTGTCGCGCTCGGTACCCAGATTCGAGCGCGCCGCCGCCTGCGCTGGAATGCCGTCGTCACGCGATTCCAGACCGTCGGCGTCGACGCGCTGCCGATCATCGGGCTGATGAGCTTCCTGATCGGCATCGTCATCGCGCAGCAGGGCGCGGTCCAGCTTGAGCAATTCGGGCTTGAGGTGTTCACGATCAACCTGGTCGGGCGCGCATCGATCCGCGAACTTGGGCTGTTGATGACCGCGATCATGGTCGCGGGCCGCTCAGGATCTGCCTTCGCCGCGCAAATCGGGACGATGAAGCTGACCGAAGAGGTCGATGCGATGCGCACGATCGGCGTGTCGCCAATGGAGGCGATCGTGCTGCCGCGCGTCGCCGCGTCGACGATCACCATGCCTTTGCTCGGTTTCTACGCCAGCCTGTGCGCGATCGCCGGCGGCGGCGCCTTTGTCTGGGTCGGGCTCGACATCCCGCCGCTCACCTATATCCAGCGGCTGCGCGAAATCATTCCGATGACCGATTTCTACATCATGCTGATCAAGGCGCCGGTGTTCGGCATATTGATCGGCGTCACCGGCTGTTACGAAGGCATGCAGGTGCGCCAGAATGCCGAGGAAGTCGGTCAGCGTACGACATCGGCGGTGGTCGCCGCGATCTTCCTCGTCATCGTCCTCGACGCGATGTTCGCCGTCTTCTTCTCTTCGCTGGGATGGAATTGATGAGCGAAGAAGTCGAACAGGAGATCAAGGAAGAGCTTGCCGCGGCCGACGCGGTGCGGCCCGAAAAGTTCGAAACGGCCATTTGTATTCGCGGGCTGAAGAACCAGTTCGGCGATGCCGTGGTTCACGAGGATCTCGACCTCGACGTCCGGTCGGGTGAGATTCTGGGTGTCGTCGGCGGATCTGGCACCGGCAAGTCGGTGCTGATGCGCTCGATCATCGGCCTTCAAACCCCGACCGCGGGCGAGATTGAGGTCTATGGCAAAACGCTCGACACGATCGCCAACGAAGAGGAATCGCGCGACCTGCGCCGGCGCTGGGGCGTGATGTTCCAGGGCGGCGCGCTCTTTTCGACGCTGAGCGTGGCTGAAAATATTCAGGTTCCCCTGCGCGAATATTATCCGCGGCTCGACCAAAGGCTGCTCGACGAAATCGCCGCATACAAGGTCGCGATGGTCGGGCTGCCCCCCGACGCCGGCCCGAAATACCCGGCCGAACTGTCGGGCGGGATGGTGAAGCGTGCCGGGCTCGCGCGCGCGCTGGCGCTCGATCCCGCGCTGCTGTTTCTCGACGAGCCGACGGCGGGGCTCGACCCGATCGGCGCGGCGAAGTTCGACGAGCTTATTCGCGAGCTCGCGGACACGATGGGCCTGACGGTCTTTCTCATCACGCACGACCTCGATTCGCTTTATGCGACCTGCGACCGCGTCGCGGTTCTGGCCGAAAAGAAGGTGATCGCGGTCGGCACGATCCCGGAACTGCTTGCCACCGAGCATCCGTGGATACAGGATTATTTCAACGGGCCCCGGGGCCGCGCTGCGGCGGGCGGGAACCAAACCGCGAAGCGGCGATAGGAAAAGCTGATGGAAACTCGCTCAAACAACGTCCTCGTCGGCGCTTTCGTCCTCTTCTTCACCGCGGCGCTCGCCTTTTTCGTCGTCTGGCTGGCGAACGACAGCGGCGGCACCAAGCGCGAATATGACATATTCTTCAAACAGTCGGTCGACGGACTGAACAAGGGAGCGCAGGTGCAATTTTCCGGCGTTCCCGCGGGTCAGGTGCGCGAAATCGCGCTATGGCCCGACGACCCGCAGTTCGTGCGCGTGCGTATCGAGGTCAATGAAGGCGTTCCGATCCTGCAAGGCACGACCGCCGCGCTCGAGGGCGTCGGCTTCACCGGCGTCTCGCAAATCTCGCTGGACGGTGCGGTCAAGGGCGCGCCTGCGATCGCCGACAAGGGGCCCGCGGGCAAACCCGTCATCCCGACGCGCGTCGGCGGTCTTGGCGAACTGCTCAACACCGCGCCGCAATTGCTCCAGCGCCTGTCGACGCTGAGCGAACGCCTTGCCGAGCTTGCCGACGACGAAAATCAGGCTAGCCTCCGCGGCATCCTCAAAAATGTCGAGGCGTCGACCGCAATCCTCGCGCGCAATGGTCCGGCGATCGAACGGGCGCTGGCCGACACGCGCATTGCGATCCAGCAGACCGGCAATGCCGCTGAACAGATCGGTAATCTTGCCGCGTCGGCGCAGGGCACGATCGACCGCAATGTCGATCCCGCGATGGCGAACCTGCGCGATACGCTGAAGTCCGCAAACGCATCGATGGCGACGCTGGAAAGCGCGATTTCGGACGCGCGTCCCGGCCTCAAGACCTTCAGCGAAACGACGATTCCCGAAGCCAATGCGCTGATCCGCGATCTGCGTCGCACCTCCGCCTCGCTGTCGAGCCTGACCGACAAGCTCGACCAGCAGGGCGCCGGCGCGGTTATCGGCGGCAGCAAGCTGCCCGACTATAAAGAATGAGGACCGACACCATGATCCGCCGCCTCCGCGCTCCGCTGCTGCTCGCCATTGCCGCCGTCTCCTTGTCGGGTTGCATCGGCCTTGGCGGCAAGACCCCGCCCTTCCTCCTCTCGCTCGACGCCGACGCGGCGCCGAGCGCAGGCGGCGCGCGCACCGCAGCCGAAGCCGCGACGCTGACGATCCTGATCCCGACCGCACCCCAAAAGCTGCGCACGACGCGCATTCCCGTGCAGCAGGACGGTGCGAGCGTCACTTATGTGAAGGACGCGCAGTGGGTCGAAGCCCCCTCGCGCCTGTTCCAGCGGCTGGTGTCCGAAACGGTGTCGGCGCGCACGTCTCGCGTCGTGCTCGACGAAGGGCAATATCTGACGGCGCCGGGCGAACAACTCGCGGGGCAGTTGATGGAGTTCGGCGTCGATGCCGCGACCAACGAAGTCGTCGTCGTCTATCAGGCGATGCTGGTGTCGGCAGGCGGCAAGACGGTGACGCAGCGCCGTTTCGAAGCCCGCGAAGCGATCGGCGGCAAGGTCGAGGCGAAACCCGTCGGCGAGGCGCTGACGCGCGCCGCGAACAAGGTCGCGGTCGAGGTGACGGGCTGGATCGGCGGATAACGCCCCAGCGCATTGCCATTTCGCGCGGCCGCCGTTAGAGGGCGCCGCACTATATCGCCTGTTCCTGCGCAGCCTCTTCCGGGTTTCCGGCTGCGCCCTTTCCTTTCGAGCCCGCTGACTTGAAAGGATCATGCCATGGCGTGGGTCATCCTCGCGATCGCCGTCGTTACCGAAATCATCTGGGCGCTCAGCCTTAAATGGGCTGCGACGCTCGGAACCTGGCAGGCATCAGTCGTGCCGATCTCGCTCAGCTTTTTGAACATGGCGCTCCTTGCGTTCGCAATGCGGGGCATTTCGGCGGGAACCGCCTATGCAATCTGGACCGGCCTTGGCGCGGTCGGTGTTATCATCGGCGGGATATTGTTGTTCGACGAGAAAGTGAACCCGGTCCAGATCGGCTTCATGACGCTGATCGTCATCGGCGTCGCGGGAACCAAGCTGTTCTCCGCCAATTGACCGAGGGTGTGAAGGCAGCCTGCGGCGTTAAGGCGACAAAAGATACGGACGTACGTGTCCGAAATGTCTCCTTTGTCGCTTTAAGGCGATGACGGGCGCGGAGTGTCGAAGGGGTGCTCTGCAGGGTAATCGATGCGGTCATCCACGAGGGTAGATCATCGCCCGATATATTAGGAAAGCAGTTTTTGTCCGGCGAGATTCTGGCCGGAATCGACCGGGAGCGGCCCTCTCCCTATCGTCACCCCGGACTTGATCCGGGGTCCCGCTTGAGGTCCAAGCCGCTCGATGCGAAGAAGCGGGATCCCGGGTCAAGCCCGGGATGACGGAAGTGGGGGACGGGATGTCCGCTCACCACCCCAAAGCAGACAAAAAGCCCGCCGGAGCCAATGCTCCGGCGGGCTTTTATATTCGGCGGATACGCGGCTTATTCGGCGCGCGCGGGAATTCCGGTCATCAATGTGTGAAGCTCGCCCGCTTCCCACATTTCCATCATGATATCGCTGCCGCCGATGAATTCGCCCTTCACATAGAGCTGGGGGATCGTCGGCCAGTCCGAAAACTCCTTGATGCCCTGGCGGACTTCCATGTCCTGCAGCACATCGACCGTTTCATATTCAACTCCGAGCCGGTCAAGCATCGCGATCGCGCGCGAGGAAAAGCCGCACTGCGGGAAAAGCGGTGTGCCCTTCATGAAGAGCAGCACAGGGTTGTCGGCAACCAGCTTGCCAATGCGGTCGTGGGTGGTGGGGTCGGTCATAGTCAGTCTCCGGTGGCGTCAAGCGCCGCAAATTTCGTGTCAGCCCCTTATGAGGGGATGGCGGTCGTCAATTGCAAGGCATGAAGTTCGCCGCCCATGCGCCCGCCGAGCGCCGCATAGACCGCCTTGTGCTGTGCGACGCGCGTCATCCCGCGAAAGGATTCGCTGACGACATGCGCGGCATAATGGTCGTTGTCACCCGCAAGATCGGTAATCGCGACCTCCGCATCGGGAAATGCCGCGACGATCATCGCCCGCAAATCATCCTCGCGCATACCCATCGGAACGGCCTCAGTTCTGGCTGTCGATGAACTGGCGGCGCGCCTCGGCGGTCTTGTCGTTCAGCACCGAACGGATTTCGGCATCGCTGATCTCGACATTTGCCGCGGTCAGGTCGCCCGCAAGCTTGCGGATGACGTCCTCGTCGCCCGCTTCCTCGAAATCGGCCTGCACGACCGCCTTGGCATAGGCGTCGGTTTCCTCCGGGGTCAGCCCCATGCGCGCGGCCGCCCATTCGCCGACCAGCCGGTTGCGGCGGGCGGTGATGCGGAACTGCACTTCCTGGTCGCGTGCAAATTGGGCCTCGAAGGCGCGTTCACGATCGTCGAATCCGCTCATTTTTTCCTCGTCCGAATGGAGTGTCCCCCTGCAGATAGGTCGCGCGCCCCCCCGGCGCAAGCCGCCTGTGCGGCAGATCACTTCCCTTTCGCTTACGAAGGGTTTACGGTTCTTGTCCAAGGGAATGGGTCGCACCACAGCAATAAAGTTTCCGCCCTGCCGGCGTCACTTCGGCATGGCGTCGCTACGCCTGTGTTTGGGGGATTTGTGATGACCGCTCGACGTCCGCAACTTGTGCCGATTCTGGCGCTGCTGGCTGTTGCCGCGCCCGGAACCGCATTTGCGCAGGGCAGCGACCCGACGCTGCGCGACAGTTTTTCGATCGGCGAGCAGGGCGGCTCGCTTTGCGAAGTGCAGGCGACCGTGCGCGACGGCGTGATCAAGGGCATGTTCGACCGCGCCTGGACGATCGTCTGCCGCGACGCGAGCCAGCCGGTGGGCACCGTCCGCGAACTGCGCGCGACCTCGGCCGATGCGCTCGCCAGAATCGAGCAGGCCCGCGCCGGCACGATCACATGTACCGCCGCCGATGCCTGTACGATCAAGGGCAGCAATATCGCCTGGCGCACACGTATCGAGACCAAAGGCAATGTGACCTATAGCGTCGAGGGATTCGACGCCTATTCGGACGCGCTGAACCTCGCGCTTGAATCGGTGCGTCAGCACAAGGTCGTGCCGGGCGTGATCAAGGTCGCGACGACATCGGTCGGCGGCAACGACGGTTTCGCCCGGACGATTGCCGGGACGATCGACGTCGACAAGGCGCTGGCCGAGGGATATCGCCGCAACCATAGCGGCGATTATGCCGAGGCTGCCGAATTTTTCGAAGCGCTGTCTCGCCGCGCGACGGAAGAACAGTCGGCCGCCGACATCGATCCGACCGAAGTCACATTGAACCGCGCGCTGCAACGTTCGAACCTTGGCGAGTTCGCCGAGGCCGAGCGCCTGTTCGCCGAAGTAGAGGCGATCCCGACCAGCGACCCGGTCCAGCTCCGCCTCCGTCGCAATTTCCGGGCGATCAACGCGCTCAACCAGCGCGACTATGACGGCGCTGCCACGCGGCTCCAGACGCCGATCCCGCCGCTGACGACGGGCGTGACGGTATCGGGCGACGCAGTAACGCTGACGCCGCAGATCGTCGCCGGGGTCAACAGCGGCGACAATGCCCGCGTCATCCGCCAGAGCAACGATCGCGAGCGCCTGTCGCCGCTCGAACGCGCGCAGATCATCGATGCGCAAGCGACGCATCTGCTCGGCACGGTCGAACGACTGCGCGGCAATGCACAGGCAGCGAAGACCGCGCAGCTCAAGGGTCTGACCGACGCGATCGCGGTGCGCGAGGGGCGCGTGACCTCGATCATCCGCCTGCGCTCGCAGATGCTCGGCGAGCTCGCGCTGGCCGAAGAGGCGAGCGGCGACAAGGCCGCGGCCGACGCGCGTTTCCTTGAATCGGTGAACCTGCTCGCCGTCGAATATCCCGAAACCAACGCGCTCGCCTCCGCTCGCGCGCGCTACGCCGCCTTCCTCACCCGTGAGGGCCAGGACGACAAGGCGATGGGCATCTATCGCGAGGTCGTCACCGCGCTTGCCAACACGCAGCGCTCGACGGCGGGCATGGCGAACATGATGGCGCCTTATTACCGGCTGCTCGCCGCACGGTCGGCCACCGAGCCCAAGGCGATCGAGGATTTCTTCGTCGCCAGCCAGCTACAGATCCGCCCGGGCGTCGCCGATACGCAGGCGGTGCTGGCGCGCGAACTGTCGGGCGGCAGCAACGACGGCGCCCGCCTGTTCCGCCAGGCGACGACACTCAATCGTGATCTCGAACGCGCGCGGATCGAGGATGCGCGGCTCGCCCAGTTACCCGACTCGCCCGAAGTCAACGCGCTTCGCGCCGACATCAAGGCGCAGCTCGACAATCTGTCGTTCCAGCAGGCCGAGACCGTCGTCGCGCTGTCGGCTTTCCCGCAATATCGCGTCGTCGCATCGGGCAAACTCGACCTCGCCGAGTTGCAGCAGGTGCTGCGTCCTGACGAAGCCTATCTGAAAATGCTCGTCGTGGGCGACGGCGTATATGCGATGCTGATCGAGCAGGGGGCGGCACAGCTCTGGAAATCGGACATTAGCGCATCGGGGCTCGAAGCCGCCGTCGACACGATCCGCTCGACGATCTCGGTCGTCGAGAATGGCCGCCGCGTCACCTATCCGTTCGACGCCGCAACTTCGTATAAGCTTTATGGCCAGCTTTTCGGCCCCGTTGCGGCACGGCTGCCCTCGGTCCCGCACCTCATTTTCGAGCCCGACGGCGCAATGCTGCGGCTGCCGATCAATCTCCTCATCACCTCCGACGCCGGGCTCGCCGCTTATGAACAACGCCTGCTCGATCCCGACGCCGATCCGTTCGACATGCGCCGCATCGCCTGGCTCGGGCGGACGTCGCGGCCCAGCACGGCGGTCTCGACCCTCGGCTTCCGCAACGCGCGGCAGGCCGCGCCGTCGAAGGCGAGCCATCAATATTTCGGGCTCGGTGAGAATCTGCCCATCAACGGACGACTGCCCTCGCTCGGCACACGCGGCGCCGCAGGCGGCAGCGCCGACGGCGACTGCCTGTGGGATGTCGCGCAATGGGCGCGCCCGATTTCGGCCGACGAGTTGGTGACCGCGCGCAACGCGATGGGCCGCGACGCGGGTGCCCTGCTCACCGGCGGTGCATTCACCGATACCGCGGTGAAAAATCGCGCCGACCTTGGCGACTATCGCATCATCCATTTCGCAACGCACGGCCTCGTCACCGCGCCCCGCCCTTCATGCCCGGCGCGCCCAGCCCTCGTCACCTCGTTCGGCGGCGCAGATTCGGACGGGCTGCTGACCTTCCAGGAAATCTTCGACCTCAAGATCGACGCCGACCTCGTCATCCTCTCGGCGTGCGACACCGCCGGCGCTGCAAGCGTGGCGGCGACGCGCGAGGCTGGCCTTTCGGGCGGCGGCAACGCGCTCGACGGGCTGGTTCGCAGCTTCATCGGAGCGGGTGGACGTTCGGTGATCGCAAGCCACTGGCCGGCCCCCGACGATTTCGACGCGACCAAGCGGTTGATCGGCGGGCTTTTCGCGGCGACCGAAGGCGAAAGCGTCGCCGACGCGCTGTGGGGAACGCAGGTCCGACTGATGGACGACCAGCAAACCTCACATCCCTATTATTGGGCGGGTTTCGCGATCATCGGCGACGGCGGTCAGGCGCTGCTGCATGGCAGCGCGACGGCACGCAACGGAGAGGCTGCCGGCCGCGCCGCCCGCTGATCCGATGAACGCGCCCGAAGCTCTTGTTCCTGCGGCGGATACGCCGGTGCCCGATGGCCAGCGCGCCGCAGTGCCGCTTCGCAAGCGCGTCCGGCGGCTGGTCATGCAGCTTGGCCCGTCGCGGATGGCGGCGACGCTTGCCTTCCTGCTGATCGCGGTTCTGATCGCGCGTTTCAGTTGGCAGATGCCCTTGATCGATGCCGCCGAGCGCGCGCTTTATGACGCGCGCGCGATGCTGATGGCGCCGCATGTCGAACAGGATAAACGCATCACCCTCGTCACCTATAATGACGAGACCCTGTTCAACACGGGCATCCGCTCGCCACTTGACCGCACCCTGCTCGCCAATGCGCTCGGCAATCTCGATCAGATGGGCGCGAAAGCGATCGGCATCGATATCGCGTTCGATTCGCCGCGCCCCGACGACGATCTGCTGAAGGCGCAGCTACGCGCGATGAAGACCCCGACCTGGCTCGCCTATGCCGAGCAGGCGAGCAACCCGAACACGATTTTTTACGAGCAACAGAAATTCCTCGAAGGCTTCATTGCCGACGTCACCACCGACAGGACGAAACCGACGAGCGTGCTGTTCCGCACCGACGACGACAGCGTGATCCGCAACTGGCCCGACCGGCCGAAGAATCTGCCGCCGCTGATGTCGAACGCGCTTGCCCCGGTCGACGCTGCGCATGCGAATTTTCAGGGCAATATCCGCTTCCTCGTCCCCGCGCGTGCTGCCGCCGGGCAGGAGGAACCGGTGTTCGCCAACATCCCGATCGACGCCTTCGCGCTGCCGATGGATGCAGAGATGCGCGCTGGCTTCGCCGAGCTGGTCAAGGGCCGCTATATCCTGATCGGCGGCGACATCATCGACAACGACCAGTTCAATACGCCGCTGAGCCGCTTTCCCGACGCGATCACCGGACAGCATGAGACGATGATCGGGCTCGAGGTCCATGCGCATATGCTCGCGCAGCAACTCGACAAGGCGTGGACCCGCCCGATCGCGGGGCCCGCGTTGTGGGCGCTCGCGGTCTTCATCGTCCTCGCAGGCGGGCTCACCAGCCTCATTGACCTGCGCGCGCGCTGGGTGGCGCTCGCCTTTCTGGGGCAGATGGCTTTCTTCATCGCCTTTCCCTTTTGGCTGCAGGGGCGCGGCGTCGACACGACGACGCTTCCGACCTTTGGTTGGGCGGTCGGCTGGCTGTTCGGTTACGCGGCGGTCGGCACCGCTGCGCGCACCGTCGGATCGCGGCAGCGCGCCTTCGCCCAGTCGGCGCTGGGGAAATATCTGCCCGCCGACGTCGCGGCACAGATCATGCGCGACCCCGACCAGCTTTCGCTCCATGGCGAACGCCGCAACATCTTCTGCGTCTTCACCGACCTCGAAGGCTTTACCAAGCTGAGCCATGCGGTGACGCCGGAAACCGTCGCACGGCTGCTCAACGAATATCTCGACCGCCTGTCGGACATCGTGCTCGAACATGGCGGGACGATCGACAAGTTCGTCGGCGATGCCGTCGTCGCCTTTTGGGGCGCCCCGATCAGCCGTCCCGACGACGGCGAACAGGCCGCCGCCGCGGCGCTCGCGATGTATCAGGCCGGCGAAAAATATCGCGTAGACCTTGCCGCCGAAGATGTCCCGCCGATCGGAATGACGCGCGTGGGCCTGCACGTCGGCGACGCAATCGTGGGCAATTTCGGTGGCGAGGGCCGCATCCAATACACCGCCCTCGGCGACAGCATGAACACCGCATCAAGGCTGGAAGCGGCGAACAAGAGCCTGAAGACCGGGGTGCTGGTTTCCGCCGAAGCGGCGGCACGTTCGCGGCGCGACCACCTGGTGCCGATGGGCCGCGTGACGCTGCGCGGCCGCGCGCAACCGGTCGACGTATTCACGCCGCGCCCCGACCTCGCGCCCGACCAGCGGGAGCGCATCGCCGCGCTGGTCGCCGCGCACGGCGCAGGCGACAAAAAAACCTATGTGACCTGTGCCACAGCAATACAGGCGGATTTCGGTCAGGATGCAGCCATCATGTTTCTGATAAAACGCCTGAACGAGACCAAAGAGGGAGAAAGCTATGTCCTTTCCTGACTTCCGGATGCGCCGCCTCGGCCTCGCCGCCGCTGCCGCCATCGCCGCCGTCGCCTTTGTCGGCACCGCCGCCGCGCAGTCCATGGTCGTCCGCTCGACCGGACCGTCGGCGAGCAAATATCCAGCCGGCGCCAAGCTCAAGTCGACCGACAAGCTGACCCTCGTCGCCGGCGACAGGATCATATTGATGCAGGCGGGCAAGACACGCACGCTGTCGGGGCCCGGTACCTTTGGCGCAACCGGCACCGTGCAAGCGAGCCAGTCGCTCGGCGGCAATGTCACGCGCATGCTCGCCAAAGGCCCGACGATGCGGTCGCGCGGCGGATTTTCACGTGGCGACACGCCAGAGGCGGGCGAGGTCCGCGCACCGAATCTGTGGCTGCTCGACTATCGTGAGGCCGGCACCTTCTGCGTCCTCGACCCGTCGGTATTGATGCTGTGGCGTCCCAATATGGAAGGCGACACCGCGCTCGAAATCGAAAGCGCCGGCAAGAAGACGACTGTCGCAATCGTCGACGGCGCGAATTTCCGCAAATGGCCGACCGATGTCCTGCCGGTGCGATATGGCGCCGACTATCGCCTGTCGGGCGGCGGTCTGGCCAAGCCGGTGACGGTGCGCTTTGCCGCAGTGGAAAATGCGCCCGACACGGTCGAGGGATCGATCGACATGCTGATGGCCAAGGGCTGCTCGCCGCAGCTCAATCGCCTCGTCGACACAATGTCGGACGCCGAAGCCGGATGAGGTGAAACGATGGGCACGGCCATTGTCCGCCGCCCATCCGTCTGATAATTACCCACGGAAATTCCGCCAATAGCGAGACGGAAGATTTCCTTGGGTCGAAATTAGCGCCGCCGGTTGTCTGGTGGAGCCAGTGGAGTTGGCGCATCGCGATCATCGCGGCGCGCCCGTACGCAAGGGGTGGAAATGACCGTGTCGGGGGACTTCGGAATAAATGCGACCGCACGGTCGAAGCGGGCCAGTATTCATCGGATGCTGGCCGGTTCGGCAGGGCTGATCGCCGCGGCGCTGCCCGCCGCCGTACTGGCACAAGCGACGCCGCAAATCCCGACCCGCGAGGAAATCCAGCGCCCGACAGCACCGCCCGCCGTCCAGCCCAACGAACAGATCGTCGCGGTCGACGACGGGATCGAACGCGCACCCTGCCCGCTCGCCAGCCCCGAATTCGCCAACATCCGCTTCACGCTGCGCGCCGTCGAATTTTCGAGCGTCGAGGGCATCGACAATGCGATCCTGGGCCCAAGCTGGTCCGATCGCGTCGGGCAGGAACTGCCGATTTCGGCGGTGTGCGATATTCGCGACCACGCCGCGACCATCCTGCGCTCGCGGGGCTATCTTGCCGCGGTCCGCGTTCCCGCACAGACCATCGGTGACGGCGTTGTCCGGCTCGACATTCTTTCGGCGCGCATGTCGCGGATCGAGGTTCGCGGCGATGCCGGCGCGAACGAACGCCTTCTGCAACGCTATCTCTCGCGGCTCGACGACCAGCCGGTGTTCAACATCGTCGACGCCGAACGCTATCTGCTTCTTGCGCGCGATATCCCGGGGATGGATGCGCGCCTGACGCTGCGCCCCGGCGCGGTTCCCGGCGAGGTCGTCGGCGAAGTCACCGTCGCACGCACCCCCTATACATTCGACTTCAACGCGCAGAATTTCGGTTCACGCGACGTCGGCCGCTGGGGCGGCATCGCGCGCGCACGCTTCGCCGGGCTCACCGGCATGGGCGACCTCACCACGGTCAGCTTCTATGCGACCCCCGACTTCGATGAGCAAAAGGTCGTACAGGCGTCGCATGAATTCCGCGTCGGCGGTGAAGGGCTGCGCTTTGGCGCCAGCTATACCTATGCCTGGACGCGCCCCGACATCACCGGCTTTCCGGTGAAGTCGAACACGCAGATCGTCAGCCTCTACGGCTCCTATCCGCTGGTACTGACGCAGGCGCGGCGCGTGACGATCGGCGGCGGGCTCGATTTCATCGATCAGGACATCAGCCTGACCAGCATCCCGATCAACGAGGATCGCCTGCGCGTGCTCAACCTGCGCGCCGATGCGAGCTGGATCGATCCCGGATCGATCGCCGGGCGCGGCGGTTACAGCCCCAGCGAACCGCGCTGGTCGCTTTCGACTTCGCTTGAGGCGCGCAAGGGCGCGTCGTTCCTGGGCGCCAGCGACGATTGCGGCCCCGGCGGCACGGCATGCTTCCTGCCCGGCGCGGTCCCGCTAACGCGGATCGAGGGGAAGCCTGATGCCTTTCTGGTTCGCGCCAACGCGCTCGCCGAATGGCGACCGGCAAAGCTGTTCACGCTGTCGGCAGCGCCGCGCGCGCAATGGGCGGCCGATCCGCTGCTTGCTTATGAGGAGTTTTCGGGCGGCAACTTCACTGTGGGTCGCGGCTTCGATCCGGGCACGGTGATCGGCGACAGCGGCGTCGCGGTCGCGTTGGAGGCGCGATACGGCTCGTTCGTTCCCGCCAATACCGAAAGCTTTGCCTTTCAGCCCTTCGTCTTTTTCGACGCCGCATGGGTGTGGAACAAGGACACCGCTTTCGACGGGCTCGATCCGCAAAAGCTCTATTCGGCGGGCGGCGGCCTGCGCGTCGCTTACGGCGATCTGGCACGGCTCGACATGACGCTCGCCGTGCCGCTCAACCGCGGCGGTTTCCTGGCCGAACGCCCCGACCCGCGGCTGCTCGTTTCGCTGACTACCTTATTCGGCGTGAGGGCGCGCTGACATGACTATTGCATCGAGGACAAATGCCATGCGTGCCATCGTCACCTCCGCGCCAGTAAGCCACGGCAAGCAGCGTCTGATGACGAGCTGCGCAATCGCCGCGGGCATGGCGGCGCTGGCCTATGGCGGCCCCGCGCTGGCGCAGGTCGCGGCGAACCCCATATTTGTTAACGTCGGCGCGGGCACGGGCGTGAATACCGTCGGCACCCAGACCAACGTCACCGTCACGCAGCAGCAAAGCATCATCGCCTGGGTTCCGACCGACACCGCGCCAACGGGCGGCGACATCAATGTGCTGCCGACGGGCTCGACATGGAACTTCAGCGGCGAAGGCGATTACACCGTCCTCAACCGTTTCGTAAACGGCGGCGGCGGTGCGCTCAGCCGCCAGATCGCGCTGAACGGCACGGTCAACAGCGTGGATAGCCTGGCCTCGGGCGCGCGCGGCGGCAATATATGGTTCTATAATGCGGGCGGCATATTGATCGGCGCGAGCGGCGTGATCAACGTCGGCAGCCTGGTCCTCACCAGCAACAATATCATCACCACCGGCGGCCTGTTCGGCCCTTCGGGCGAAATACGCTTCGACGGCACCGCGGGCAGCACCTCCGCGATCACCGTCAATGGCGCGATCAACACCAACATCGGCCTTAACCCCGGCAACAGCTATGTCGCGCTCGTCGCGCCGCGCATCGTGCAGGCAGGCACCGTGCGGACCGACGGTTCGGTCGCTTATGTCGCCGCCGAAGCGGTCGATATCCGCATCAACAACGGCCTGTTCGACATCAATGTCACCCGCGGCGCCGAGGGCGGCAACGTCATCACCCACACCGGCACCACCACGGGGCCAGCGCATCAGCAGGGCGACGTAGATCAAAGCCGCATCTATATGGTCGCCATTCCCAAGAATGACGCCGTAACGATGCTGGTGTCAGGCGCGATCGGTTATGACGACGCGCTGTCGGCTCAGGTCGATCCTGATGGCGCGGTGCGCCTGTCCGCCGGCTACAATATCACGAACGGCGAGCAGAATTTGGCACCGGCGAACGCCACCGCCGCGAATATCGTCGCCAACGATACGCTGTTCCGCAGCAACACGCTCGCACGCGCCAGCGGCACCTTTGCCGGCGGGGCGCTTCAACAGATCCCGGGGTCGCCTCCCCCGCTGTCGTCGGCCGGACGCATCTTCGTCGAGGGTGACGGGACTTTCAGCGGCGATGCAGGCGCAACGCTGAATGTCGGCACGGGGCAACAAGGCGGGGCCACGGGCAATCTGATCGTCCGGTCGGATGGAGCGCCCGGCGCGGCCGGGACCGTCGCGGTGAACGTCACCGGCGGTTCGCTGACGACCGGCAATCTGTTGCAGATTACCGCGCTGGGCCAGCCCGCCACCGTAACCGGCGACAGCCAGGGCGGAACGGCCAGTCTGACGGTGACGGGCGGCACCGTGACATCGCCGACGATCATGGTATCCGCGCTTGCCGTTGCCGGTGACGGAACAAATGGCGACACGGGGAATGCCCGCGGCGGCAATGCCAGCATTTCCGTCCGCAACGCCGGCACGGCGCTGAACGCCGGTACCGTGACCGTCGACGCGTCGGCTTTCGGCTCGACCAACATCGCCCTGCCAACGGGAAGCGACGCGCAAGGCGGCACGTCCACATTGACGGTCGCCGATGGCGCAAGCTTTCGCGCGACAACCAGTGTGTCGATCGACGCGAACGGCAGCGGGGGATTTGGCCCGGTTCAGGCGGGCAACGGAACGGGTGGCACCGCGCGCATCGACATCCTGGGCGCGAACAGCTCGTTCGAATCCGTGCGTACAACGATCGAGGCGACCGGCACCGGGGGAAGTTTCTCCGGCCCCGACGACACGCTGAACGGCGGCGACGGAACGGGCGGCAACGCCACTGTCGTCATAAATAGCGACAATGGCGGGATAAAATCGCTTGGTATCCTTTCGCTCAACGCGAGTGGACAGGGCGGCGGCGCAGGCGGCGAAAATTCGGTCGGCGGCGACGCGCTGGGCGGCACGGCGAGCCTGACGGCCGACGGCGGCGCCACCGCACAGGCCACCTCGATCGAAATCACCGCTTCGGCAGAGGCCGGAGGCGCGCTCAGCGTCAGCGGCACAACCGGCCGATCGGGTAATGCGCGCGGCAACAATGTGACATTGAGCGCAACCAACGGCTCGACAATCAACAGCAGCGGCGTCGTCAATCTTACGGCGACGGGTTTGGTGTTGGCGGGCGAGCATTTTGGCGCCGGTACCGGCGGCAACGTCAATGTCAGCGCGACGGCAGGCGGCGCGGTAACCAGCAGCAACCGGTTCAATGTCGATGCATCGGCCGGAAACCGGTCCAACACGATCGGGCAAAGCGCGGGCGACGGAATTGGCGGCAATGTCGATTTTGTTGCCGACGGCGGCACCATTCGCGCCGAGGTCTATGACGTCGATGTCAGCAGCGACACGGTCAACGTGGCCGGAATCGGCGGCAACGCGCAGGGCGGCACCATCAACCTGTTCGCGCGCGGCGGCGGACAGATTGCCGCGACGCTCGATGCAACGAACGTCTTCAACGCCAGCGCGACAACGGGCATCAGCACGGCCGGAACGAACGCGACCGGCGGGACGATCCAGCTCATCGCCGACGCGGGCAGCATCAACCTGGCAGTCGGCGCCATCGTCGCGGCCGGAGGGGTTTCGGGCGGCGCAACGGATGCGGCGGCACCCATTTCGTCGGGGACCGGCGGCACGATATTGGTTCGGACCGTCGCCGAAGCCACGGACAGCAGCGCAATCAGCCTCGGCGATTTCGAAGCATCGGCCGAGGGGCGAACCGAGGTCGACGAGGAAAGCGCGCCCGGGCTTCCGCGCGAAAGCTCGGGTCGGGGCCAAGGCGGCGACGTCGATTTCGACATCCAGGGCGGCACGCTGAACGCGGGATCGATCGACGTCTCGGCAAACGGATATGGCGGTAACGGCGCCGCCGATCGCAGCCTCGGTACCGGCGGCACCGCGACCTTTACCCAGACGGGCGGTACGGCGACTATCAACGATCTGCGCGTGAGCGCCGACGGCTTTGGCGGCGTCGTGCAGGGTCAGTCAGGCGCGGGCTTCGGCGGCACCGCGACAATCAATCTGCTCGGCGGCACGATCAATGCCGCCGATATCCGCGCGACCGCGGACGGCGAAGGCGGCGAGGGCTCATCCGGCACCGATGAGGACCCGATCAACATCATCCCGGGCGGGATCGGCGGGATCGGCCGTGGCGGCACCGCGACGATCAATATCGAAGGGGCCGCCATCGTCGGCGCGAGCGTCATCGAAGCGAGCGCCGCGGGCGCAGGCGGGACCGGCGGCGAATTTTTCAACTTCTCCAGCTTCGGCGGTGTGCCGGGCACGCCGGGCGCTGGCGGCGACGGGATCGGCGGCGACGCGACGGTGAATGTCCGCGGCGGCACGACGACGGCCGCCGGCATGGTCGCCAATGCATCGGGACTGGGCGGCACCGGCGGTGCAAGCTTCTTTTCAAGCAGCAGCGGCGCCGCGACCGGCGTCGGTGTCGGCGGCGACGGTGGCACGGGCCGCGGCGGCACGGCCACGATCGCGCTCGAAACAGCGATCGGCGGCGTCAGTACTGCGAACAGCATCGCGCTCGGCTCCGGCGGCGCAGGCGGCGACCACAATGTCGGCGGCAATGGCGGCGACGGCTTCGGCGGCATTGCTCAGGCAATAGTCGCAGGTTTCGACGCAGGCGAACTTGCCGTCACGCTCAATTCGACCGGAATCGGCGGTAACGGCGCCAATGGGCGCGATGGCGCGGGTGGCAATGGCGGCGATGGCGCAGGCGGTACGTCGCGCGTACTGGCCGATGGCGCAGGGGCGAGCCTGACTGCCCTTGAAAGCAATTTCATTTCCGGCGGGACGGGCGGCAATGGCGGCGCCGGCGGGCTGGCCTTTGCTGCGACCCCGGCGGTCGCGCCGAACGGTGGCAATGGCGGCAATGGTCAGGGCGGTACGGTCGAAATCGTCGCCAGTGAGGGCGGCACCGTCACCCTTGGCTTCCTGACCGGCGACAGCGTCGTCCTAAATAGCACCGGCCGCGGGGGCATCGGCGGTATTGGATCCAATGGCGGTTTCTTCGGCAATTCGACCGGCGGCGATGGCGGCAATGGCGGCGCTGGGACCGGCGGCACCGTCCTGTTGCAAGCCAATGGTGGGACGATCACATCGAACGGCGAAGCCGTCGATATCACCGTCAACGGCATATCGGGCGAAGCGGGCGTCGGCGGCACGGGCGCAGGCACCGGCGGCAATGGTGCGAACGGCGGCTTCAGCGGAACCAGGGGCGGCCGCGTCGCGATCGAGGCCGCCGCAGGCGCCTCCGGTCCCGGTCGGATCGATCTTGGCCCGTCAAGCATCACCGCGAACGGCGACATCGCAGGCCGCATCGAAATCCGCGCCGGCGGCGATATCGCTTTCGCAGGGCTCGAGGCACAGGCACTGGGCGTCGCGGCGCCGACGAACAACGATACCGACGAAGCCCTTGCGGGCATCTTCATCGCGCCGACCAGCGGTACGATTTCCAGCCAGGGCGACGTCACGCTGACGACCGACGGCTCGGTCGGCGTGTACGCCCAGTCGGACGGCATGTTCGATGTCGACGGCATATTGACCATCACGGCGGGCGACCAGATCGATATCCGGCACGACCTCCGCGAAGGCACGGCGGCAACGCTTCGGGCCAGCGACGGCCTGATCGCGTCGGCAACGACCAGCATCAGCGCGGCACCGGGCAGCCTGCTCGGCGCTGGCGACCTGCTTTCGTTGAGCGCGACCGGCCCGACGGGCACCATCGGCGTCGACCGCCTCGCGGGCAATAACATCGCCCTCAGCAGCCTTGGCGCCGCAAGCGTCGAACATGCCGAGGCGGTGGGCGACTTCACCGCGACCGCCGGCAGCTTCCGCACCGGGCTCAACTCGATCATCACCGGCGGCAACATCACGGTGTCCTCGCCGGGAGCGGTCGATCTCGGCAATTCGACCGCAGGCGGCTTCGTGCAGGTGTTCGGCCAGTCGATTGCCTTCAACAATATCGATGCCGGCCTGTCGATCAACCTCTCGGCCGAAGGAACGGCGCCCGGCGCCGAAGGCATAAGGGGCGTGTCGCTGAATGCCGGCGAGGACATCAACCTCTTCGCGAACAGCATCGCGCTGACCGGCAATGTCACGGGCGACGCCTCTTTCTTCGCCTTTTCCGGCGGCGGCGCCGTTTCGGTGAACAATGCCGATGTTGCCGGCAATATCTCGATCTTCTCGGCCGCCGACCTCACCGGCACCTATATTTCGGGCGGCAATATCTTTCTGAACAGCGACGCCAATATCGACGCATCGGCGCAGGCGAACGGCGGCTATGTCGATGCCAACGGCGTCGCGGCGCAGGGCAATATGTTCGCCGACGCCGTCGGCAACGTCACGCTGACCGACAGCTCGGCCGCGCGAATGTTCGGCGTCAACAGCGGCGGCGCCGCGACAATCACCGACGCCGCCGCCGGGGAAGACATGCTGGTACGCGCGGGGACGACGGCCAGCCTGACCCGCGCCTCGGCGGGGGACGACCTGACGGTTCAGGCGGTTGGCGATATTACCGCCAACGATGTCCGCACGACCGGAGCGGCGCCCGACACGCATATCTTCGAATATTCGGTCGGATCATCGGGCGGTGTCTTCACGATCGGCACCGGTGAAGGGTCGCAGGGCATCAACGGCGCCGATATCGTGATGGCCTCTTCGGCTGGCGCGATCAACGCCGCCGCTCTCTCGGCGGGCGACGATATCTTGCTCAACGCCGCGAACGGCATCGCGGTCAACGGCGCGACCACGCTGGGCCTCGGCACGACGGGCGGCGACAGCAGCGTCCGCACGCAGGGCGGCGCGACGACGATCGGCAATGTCGACAGCTTCAGCGACGTCATCGTCGACGCCGCGGGCGCCGCCAATCTCGCCGGTCCGGTCGCGGCGGGTCGCGATGTCACGATCAACGCCGCGTCGGTCGGCCTGGCGACCCTGACCGGGCCCGGCGGGGCGATCGATACGCTGACCGCCGATCGCAATATCACGGTCAATTCGGGTGCGGGTATCAGCGGCGGCGGAACGCAGGCGTCTGGCGATGTCATCCTGACGGCAGCGACCGCCATCGACGTCACGCACGTCGGCGGCGGCACGAGCGTCGCGCTCAATGGAGCAAGCGGGGTAACTGCCGGCACCGTCTCCTCGTCGGGGACGACCAGCCTCGACAGCGCGGGCGGCAACATCCGGATCGGCGGGCTCGTCTCCAGCGACACGATCGCCGCCAGCGCCAATGCGATCCGCATCGAAGGCGGCGGCAACATGCACTTCACGTCGCTGAACGCCGCGACCGGCGACGCCTATGTTCGCGGCAACGGCGATTTCTCGGTCGACAATGGCAGCGTTGCGGGAACCGCCGACTTCGCAACCAGCGGCGAGGCGATGAACATCATCGCGCTGACCGCAGCCAATGCGAATATCGCGAACGACGGCGGCTTCCTTACGCTCGGCGCGGTCAACGTCGCGGGCGACCTGAGCGCGTCGGCACGGTCGAACCTTGCCGTCACCGGCGTTGTGACCGGCCAGTCGATCTCGCTCGAATCCGCCGACATCGCGATCGCCTCCGGCGCCCGTGTCGGCACGGCCGGTGTTACGCAGCAATTGTCGATCGAAAACAACAACGTCGACAACCAGACTTTCGTCGGCGGCACCGCGGGCTCCAATGGGCCCAACGGCTATCATATCGACGCCGACGAACTGACGCGCCTTTATGGTACGCAGATCGAAATCTTTGCGCCCGAGGTTCAGGCCGTAGGCGGCGGGTCGGTGGGATCGGCCGAGCCGCCTGATGTGATCGTCGACACGTTTACGATGACAGGTGGCGCGTCGAACTCCAATCTTGGCGCCAATGGCGCGCTGACGATCCGCACGCCGGGCAAGATGCGCGTTATCGGCAATGTCCAGCTTACGGGTCTGACCGACGCCAACATGCTGAATCTGGTCGCAAATGACGCGCTGGAGGTGATCCTTGGCCAAGGCACGGTCCGCCTCGTCAACGGCAGCAGTCCGGCCGGGCAGCTCAACCTTGAATCTGACGATGTCATCGTCGCGACACAGGCGGCGATCGGCGACGTCGGCGCGGCAAGAAGCATGGACGCCATCAACGCGCGGCTCGGTGAGAATGACGGCGTCGTGCTGGACGAAGGCGCGCTCTTCGCTCGCGGCATCCGCGCCAATGTTGTCGGCGGCTTCTATGTCCAGAACAGCGGCGCCGGGACCGATCTGGCACAGCGCCGCGGGCTGACCTTCGGCGCCGGCGGCCTCGACGTGCAGACGCAGGGGCAGTCGCGCATCGTCATCAATGGCGTGCAAATCGGGCCCAACGGGCAGGTTACCGGCCTGGAGGCCCTTCAGCTTCTTACCATCCGCGGCGCGGCGCCGGTGGTCGGCACCTATGATCGCCGCTCCACTGTCAACGGTTGTTTCATCGCCTCGCCGACGGCCTGCACCACGGTCGCCATCGATTTCGAAAACAGCTTCCCCGTCCAGGACATCATCGACGAAGAAGTCGACGACGATGGGCGCGGAGAGGGCAATAATTTCCCGCAGGCGCTTATCACGATGCGCGACATCGATCCGATGACCGGCGAGCCGCTGCTCGACGATCCGGTGACCGGCGCGGGCAATGACGATTTGTGGACGCCGCCGCAGCAATAGGGTCAGGACCCTCGGGCTTTCGGTTGACGCCGGCGGGCGGAGCAAGGCATGGGCGTCGGTAATGACCGACGCCCATGCCTTTCCGCTCAAGCTGTTCAACAGCCTGACGCGCAGCCTCGAAACCTTCGAGCCCGTCCACGCTGGCGAGGCGCGCGTCTATAGCTGCGGCCCGACGGTCTATAACTATCCGCATATCGGCAATATGCGCGCTTATGTTTTCGCCGACACGCTCGGCCGCACGCTGTCGTACAAGGGCTACAAGCTCACCCACGTCATCAACATCACCGACGTCGGGCACCTGACCGACGACGCCGATGCGGGCGAGGACAAGCTGGAAAAAGCCGCCGCCGAACGCGCCCAGTCCATCTGGGACATCGCGAAACATTATACCGAGGCCTATTGGGCCGACGTGAAGGCGCTCAATATCCGCCAGCCCGCGCACTGGTCGATCGCGACCGATTATGTGCCCGCGATGATCGACTTCGCAAAGGCGATTGCGGACAAGCATTGCTACGAACTCGACGGCGGTCTCTATTTCGACACGGCAAGCGTCGCCGACTACGGGCGGCTTGCGCGCCACGGCACCGATGAGGGCGAGAGCCGCATCGATCCCGTCGAAGGAAAGCGCCATGCCGCCGACTTCGCGATCTGGCGCAAGACGCCCGCGGGCGAGACGCGCCAGATGGAATGGGATTCACCCTGGGGTCGCGGCGCGCCGGGCTGGCACCTCGAATGCTCGGTGATGTCCGAAGCCTTGCTGGGCTTCCCCTTCGACATCCACACCGGCGGCATCGACCATCGCGAAATCCATCACCCGAACGAGATTGCGCAGAACCAGGCGCATAGCTGCTCGACCGACAGCGGCGCGCGCATGTGGATGCACAATAATTTCCTCGTCGACCGCAGCGGCAAGATGTCGAAATCGAGCGGCGAGTTTCTCCGTGTCCAGCTCCTCATCGACAAGGGCTATCACCCCCTCGCCTATCGGCTGATGTGCCTGCAGGCGCATTATCGCAGCGAGCTGGAGTTTTCATGGGACGGCCTCGGCGCGGCGCTGACGCGGCTCAAGCGGCTGGTGATGGCGGCCGCCCCGGTTCGCGATGCGGAAGCGGCCGAACCGACCGACCGCCGCCTCGCCGAGCTGCTGGCAAAATTCGACGCGGCGATGTCAGACGATCTCAACACGCCGGTCGCGCTGACATTGCTCGAAGAGGCGACCGCGATGAAGAAGATAGACGCGGGCCAGAAGCGCGCTGCGCTTGCCGCGATGGATGCCGTGCTCGGCCTCGACCTTTTGACGATCACGCGCGCCGACCTGCGCGTTCGGCCCAAGGAGGCAATGATCGGCGAGGACGAGATCGAAGCGATCCTCGTCAGGCGCAAGGATGCCCGCGTCAACAAGGACTTCGCCGCATCCGATGCCCTGCGCGACGAACTCATCGGCAGGGGCGTCGAGGTCATGGACGGCGACCCGCTCGGCTGGGACTGGCGCCTCTCCAATTAGAGGCTTGCCGCTTCGCAGCGGGATGCTAGCCTCGTTGCATGTCGCAACTGATCTGCTGGCTGCTTGTCGGTCTTGTCCACCTGATCCCGGCGCTGGCGCTGTTCCGGCCGGCGCTGATCACGCGGCTTTATGGCGTTCAGCCCGACAGCCCGCTCTTCCTGTTGATGCATCATCGCGCGGCGCTTTTCTTCGCCGTGCTTGCCGCCTGCGTCTGGGCCGCCTTCGACCCCGGCGGGCGCAAGCTTGCGACGCTGCTCGCGGCGATCTCGATGCTCAGCTTCCTCTTTCTCTATCAGTCCTATGGGCGCCCGGCCCAACTTTCCACCATCGCGCTCGTCGACCTGATCGGCCTCATCCCGCTCGCATGGGCGGGCTGGCACGCATTTCAGCAGTAGGAATATCATGACCAAGACCGTTACCGTCCTTTCGGGCCTGATCCGTCCGCTCGTCGAAAACCGCCTGCCCGACTGGATCGAGCCGCGCTTCTTCGCATCGAAGGAAGAGGCGCTCGAACTCGCGCCTCAGGCCGAGATCGGATGGTTCGACATGTACGACAAGAAAGACATGGCGGCCGTAATCACCGCCGCGACCGGGCTCAAATGGCTCAATTCAATCTATGCCGGGGTCGACGGCATGCCGCTCGACCTGCTGCGCGAGCGCGGCACCGTGCTGACCAACGGCGCCGGGATCAACGCGATCACGATCGCCGAATATGTCGTAATGGGCATGCTGACTGTCGCAAAGGGCTACCGCGATGTCGTGCGCGCGCAGGAACGCCGCGAATGGCTGATGGATTCGCCCGGGAAGGTCGAGCTGTTCGGGTCGAAGGCGCTCCTCCTCGGCTATGGCGCGATCGGCAAGCTGATCGAGGAACGACTGAAAGCATTCGCGGTCGACGTCACCGTCGTGCGCCGTTCGCCGGGTGCGAATACGCTGACCCCGGATCAGTGGCGCGCGCAGCTCGGCGAATTCGACTGGGTGATCCTCGCGGTCCCCGCGACCCCCGAAACCGACGGCATGATCGGCGCGGCCGAACTCGCCGCGATGAAGCCGACCGCGACGCTCATCAATATCGCACGCGGCAGCGTCGTCGATCAGGCCGCACTCGTCACCGCACTGAACGAACAGCAAATCGCCTCGGCCTTCCTCGACGTCACGACGCCCGAGCCGCTGCCGTCGGACGATCCGCTATGGAGCCTCGACAATGCGCATATCACGATGCACCTGTCTGGCCGCGCGCAGGACAAGATGTTCATCCGCTCGGCGCAGCGCTTCCTCGAAAATCTGGATCGCTGGAAGAAGGGCGAGGCCGTCGAGCCGCGCGTCGATTTGACGCTCGGTTATTAACGCGGTCGCTCGGCCTTCAACTCGCGCACCAGCGGCTGGAGCCGCTCGTCATATTTGGCGAGCATCGTGTGTGCGCCGGCATGGTCGTAAAAGCTGACCAGTTCGCGTCCGTTCCAGCGGTGGAGCGCATAGGCGGGATCTTCCGCGACGATCATCGGTCGGTCGTCGGGCCTGTTCTCGTCAATGGGCCTGAGGTCGAGCGACACCTGCGGCGCCGTCGACGAACAGATCGCGACGGTGCGGCCTTCCCATGCGACGGTGACGCTGCGGTGCAGGTGGCCGCAGATCAGCCCGCGCACCTGCGGGTGGCGGCGCACGACGTCGGTAAAGACCGCGACCCAGGGTTCGTCGGGATCGGTGTTCATCCACTCGATCCCGCTTTCCACGGGCGGATGATGCATGACGATATAGGTCGGCTTGGCCGGGTCCTTCGCCAGTTCAGCCTCCAGCCACGCCGCGCGCTGCGCGCAAAAGGCGCCGCCGTGGCGTCCCTCTTCCAGCGTGTCGACCGTCACCAGCCTGAGCTCGGGCAGCTCGATCGTGTATTGGACGAACCCGTTGCCGTCGTCGAACCCCGGAAAGCGCGCGTGGAAATTGTCGCGCAGGTCATGATTGCCGACGCTCGGCCAGACGGGAAAGGGGCAGCGCGAAAAAGCGGTAGCCAGCCGGCGATAGCTGTCCTCGTCGCCGCGATCGGTGATGTCGCCCGTCGCAAGCAAAAGGTCGGGCCGGTTCGGCCCCTCGATGAGTATGTCGAGCACCTCGTCGAGGCGCTTGCGGTTATATTCGGCCGGATTGTCCGGATCGAACCCGATATGGATATCTGTGATCTGCGCGATCAGCATATCCGTCCCCTGCTCCCGCCGGTCTGGCTCCGACGACCCAAAACCTACCCGCCCTGCCTTGCCGCGTGCAAGGAAGGTGTGCGCCATGTCACTTCGTAAAGGCCCCGCCCCCCGGTTCCTGTGATCATGCTCACACCCTGGCTAGCATCAAGACGTTTATTTGTGATTGCGACGGTGTTTTTCTTCCGCTGGCGCGGCGGCATCCACGGTTTGCCGCCGTCGGAATGATATTCGTGGCACATCGCGCAGGGCGATTCGGTCGCGGTCTCGACCTTCACGACACGCGCGCCGCCCTCACCGACATGGCAGTCGCGGCATTGCCGCAGGCCCGGCACGAGCAGGTCGGTCGACGCCTTGGAAGCGGGCGCGGCGGTGTGGCAGTCGGCGCACGCCGTCTCCTTGTGCGCATCATGGTCGAACCAGCCTTTTTGCAGGTAGCGCGGCGTCTGGTCGACCGCCGCAACGCGCCAGCCATTGCCCGCCTGCGGCGCAAAGATGGTGTGGCAATCGTAGCAGGCCCCGCCCTTCGAGAAGACCGCGCGCACGGCATCCTGCGCACGGCTCGGCCGCACCGCGACTTCGTTGAAATAGATGTTGTAGACCTGTCCCTCGGCATAGGCGCCGGGGCGGCGCCGCTGCATCCCGCCAAGCTGGAGCGGACGCGCGGGCGGTGCCGAACGATAATAAGCGGTGAGGTCGGCCACGACCTGATCGGGCTCGCCATGGCGCAGGGTGCGTGTCACGCCGCCGACGGTCTCGAACGCAAGGCTGTGGCACATTGCGCAGTCCCGCTCCATCTCGACCGGCTTGACGCGGACGCCGTCCGCCTCGACGCGGTGGCAGTTCTCGCATTCAAGCTTCTTGCCGAAATCATAGCGGCCGCGGAAACTCGCCGCCATGCGCGCAACGCCGCCAGTGGCCTGCAAATGCACGTCGTGCGGGAATTTGAGGCCGTTATAATCGACGATACCCTTGGCCAGCGTCGTGCGCACCAACTTGCCGCCCGGCCCGGGCCGGACGAGCGGGCGAAACTCGGGATGGCTGGTACCGAAATCGGCGGCATCGGCCAGCGCCGTCGGATGGCCCGCGGTTTTCAGCCGCGCCGACATGCCGTCATGACAGTCGGCGCAGAATTTCTGCGGCGTCGCGGGCATCGGGCCGGCGCCTTCATGTTCGGTATGGCAATCGACGCAGCGCCCCTGCGGCTTGTTGAAGGTGTCGGCGAAGCCCTTGAGTATCCGCTCGCCCGCACCCGGCGGATGGCGCGCGGCGAGCAACATGGCGGTCGGCGCATTGGCATGCGCCATGCTCATCGCCTTATGCTCGCCGGTGTGGCAATTGACGCACGCCTTGTCGGTCACCGCGACGAACGGCTCGACGTGGCACGACTGGCAGTCGTTCTTCAAACTGGCGTGCGCGCTCGACAGCGGCCCTGACAGCCAGGCGCTGTCGGCATGATAACCGTCGGGACGCTCGTTCACATTCTTGTAGCTGTACCAGGCCCAGATCGGCCCGATCAGGAAGGCGAGCAGCATCAAGACGCCGAAAACCCAAGCACCCATGCGCTTGCCCAGCATGACGCCCTGCAGCGAAAAGGCCTTGGCCTCGTCGACGTCCTTCGACGATTGCGACAATTCGTCGATCCGCTCGACGAGCAGGATGATCTTCTCGTCCTCGCGCGCGATCGTCAGCCGGTGCCCGCCGAAACGCAGCTCGCCGCCCGCCCCGCTGTCGATATTGGCGACCGTCTCGGTTCGGCCGTTGAGGTCGAAGCCCAGCCCCTCTTGCGCCGCGACGCGCACCGTGCGGCCATCAGCGCTGCTGATCGTCGCATGATGCGGGTTCACCGCCAGGTCGGCGACATGGATCGTGTTTCCGGCATCGCGGCCGAGCGTGATCATATCGCCGGGCAGCGCCGCATCGCGAATGATCTGCTTGCCCGTTTTGGTCGTGGAGATGCGACGCAGGATGAAGCTCATCGTCCCCGCCTCACCAGTAGAAGAAGACGCTGATGATATGTGCCGACAGCGCCGCGATCAGCGCAAAGGTCAGCGGCACATGCACATAGAGCCAGATTTCGAGCAGCCCGCGGATCTTGAGATGCTGGCGCAGCCGCGCCAGCGCCGCCTCCTTCTGCTTGAGGAGGCCGACGACCTTCTCGCGCGCACCCGCATCGCTGCTGCGCGACAGGGTGAGCGCCCGCAGCGCCGCCGATGTCGCACAATTCGGATAACGACCCGAGAGCCGCGCAACGATCCCTCCCGCGAACGGGTCCTCGTCGAGCGCCGCAAGCACCGGCGCGGTATCCTCGGGCGTTAGTGGCTGCGCCGCGGTGTGAAGCTGGCGATCAAAGGCACGGATGGCCTCGAGCATCTGCATCTGCGTCATCTGCTCGCGATTGTTCGACAGCGCTTGCGGCAACGTCGCATAGACGATCACGCCATAAAGCCCCGACAGGATCACCAGCATCATCAATGCCCAGGCAAGCGTATGCACGTTCCAGCCAAGCTGGAAACCCGTGTGCCAGGTGCCGACGACGATCAGGCTCAGCCCCAGATAGACGTGGGCCGAAGTCCATGCCTTCAGCGACCAATGATCGCTCGTCATCTTGCGCTTGCGATAGCCGAGCGCGGTCAGCCACAGGATCAGCAGCGCGCCGATCGTGCCCAGCGTATAGCCATACCAACTGCCGCCATTGTGCCGCGGCGTCACGTCGATCAGCGCATAACTCACGATGATGAGCAGGCAGAGCCCGCCCGAAATCTTGGCCCAGCGGAAACCTGCATAGCGCAGAAATCCCTCGTGCCGCCGTTCGCGGACGCGCTCGACCTGCGTTGCCTTGGAACGGCGGCGCTGAAAGAGCGAGGCCATCAGTCGGTGTCCTCGTCGAGCCGTGCGATCGACAGAAATTCCTCGGGCGAGACGCGGATCGCAGCGCCCGTCGGACAGGCGCGAACGCACGCCGGACCGCCCGAAATGCCTTTGCACATGTCGCATTTGACCGCGATCTTCTTGGGCTTCTCGTCGCCCAGTTTCTTCTTCGTCCATTTGGGCGACGGTTCGCCCGGGCCGGGACCGAAGCCGGTCAGCAGCCAGCGCAGCAGGCTCGGCTTCTCGGGCGGCGCGGCCTCCATGCGGATCACGCCATAGGGACAGTTGCGCATGCAATTGCCGCAGCCGATGCAGCCGGTCTCCATGAACACTTCGCCGTCGGGGCCGCGGTGGATGACGTTCGGCGGGCAGTCGGCCATGCAGTGCGGATGCTCGCAGTGGCGGCAGCTCGTCGGCACGTGCAGATGCGCAAAGGTCTTGCCCGCTTCGCGGTCGAGCCGCGACAGGCCTTCATGACTGTCGGCGCACGCCTTTTCGCAATTGTCGCAGCCGACGCAGAGATTCTCGTCGATGAGCAGCGCGTCGGTCGCCTCGCCCAGCCCCTCCTTCATGATGAAGCTCGCGGTATCCGAATAAAGATCGACCGCACTCGAATAGGTCGCTTTGCGCGATTCGATGAAGCTGTTCATCTGCGCGCGCTCGGCAACAGCGGCTTCGGTTGCCGCGCGCACTTGCGGCCGCGCCGCGAGCATTTTGCGGAAACTCTCGCCGGTCAGCTTGATGACTTCGCTGCCGACCGCCGCCTTCACCGTGGCGTTGCGCGGTTGCCCGCTCAGCACACCCATTTCGCCGAAGAAACTGCCCGCGGGCAGATAGCGGAGAAAGATCGGTTTGCCGCCGATATCCTTCTCGACGACCATCGATCCCGAACGGATGACATAGACGTCGTCGCCCTGCTCGCCCTCGGTCAGCACGACCTTGCCGGCGGGCACGCGCTCGACCTCGGCGGTGTCGACGACGGGGCCCAGATCCTCCACCGTCAGCCCGCCCTTGAAGATCTGGAGGAGCTGGCGTTCGAGCGAGATGCGGTTGATCGCACGCTTCGCGCCGGGAACCGAGGCCATCAGCTTCAGCGCGGCGGTACGCGACACCTCGACGAAAATTCCGTCGGCGCCGGCACGGATCGTTGCGCCGCGCTTGCGACCCGAAATCAGCCCAACCTCGCCAAAGATCGACCCCTGTTCGATCGGCACGGTAAAATCGGGGCCAACCTCGACCTCGGCGAAGCCATCGGCGATCGCGAACAACGATGACCCGGGCTCGCCCTTTTCGAACACCACATCGCCCTTGCGATAGAATGCGACCTTCGAATCGAGCATGAATTCGCGCATCTGGAGCGGCGACACGTCGGCGAAGATGCTGACGCGGGTGCGCAGATATTCGAGCCATTCGCTCACCGACTTCTTTTGCGGCAGGCTGGCGAAGATCGCCGCCAGATCCTTCTCGTCCGCCGGGGTCAGTCCGCTATTGCCGTTGATGAACTCGACGACGTCATAGCCCTGGTTCATGCAGTGTTTGATCAGCGGATAGCCCGCGAGCGCGCCGATCACGAAGATGCCGGGCACCGTCGATTCAAAGGTCGGCGACAGCTTTGGAAAGGCCTCGCGGTCGGGGCCGGTGAACTCGATCCCCATCGATTCGACAAAGCCGCGCGGTGCGACCGATCCCAGGCGCGCGACGATGACGTCGCACTCGATCTTGACGTCGCCGTCCGGGGTTTCCAGCATCAGCCAGCCGGGCTCGACCTTTTTCGGCTGCGTCTCGGTCCGGATGCTCATCAGGCCATTCTCGCCCGCCTCCATCATGTCCGAGACATTCTTGGCCTTGGCGCGCGCGAAATCCTTTGAGCGATTGAGGATAGTGACGGTATTTTCCAGCGCCTCCTCGGCGACGCCGAGCGCGTTTTCGATCCCCGCGTCGCCCGACCCGACGACGGTGATATGCTTGTCCTTGAAATCTTCCGGATCGTCGACCTGATAGATGATGTGCGGCAGGTCCGCGCCCTCGCAGCGCATTCGGTTCGGATTGCCCTGCGTCCCGATCGCCAGCACGATATTCTCTGCCGTATAGACGTCACCCTTCGCGGTCTTGATCGCGAAGGCGCCCTTCGCGCCGGTCACTTCGGTGACATCGGCATGATAGGCTATATTGACCTTGTTGTTCGCGGCATCCTCGTCCCAATTGCCGAGGATATATTCGCGCGCGCCCTCGGCGAAACGGCAGTCGGATCGCAGGTCGAGCCGCTCGGGCGTCGCAAGCACGCGCTTGCCCTTTTGATATTTGAAGATCGTGTCCGACAGATGGTCGGTCTTTTCGAGCAATATATGGCTGAGCCCGAGCTGCCCCGCACGCGACGCCGCGCTAAGCCCCGCCGGACCCGAGCCGATGATCGCAACCTTGACCGGCTCGCTCATGCGCGCGAGATCGCGCGGTAAAAGCCGCCCGCTCCGCCGCTGGCCATGATGCTGACGAACTCGCGCACGGGCACCCTTCCCCCTCTCGCCAGCCCCCCGGCGATTTCATAACGGATGCGACCCGGACTTATGTCCTGGACGCAAAGCTATGCCCTTGAAAGCGAGCCAAGGTCAACCGGTGGAGGCGAGAAATCAGCCGTTGCGAGACGTTCGCAACTAGGCGGATTTACGCGAGTCAGCGCGCCTTTGACTAACGCGAAGGCCGCACCTGATTGTCGACGCCCTGAACCGAAATGCGCGGCTTGCCCTTCCCGCGCACCTGCCAGGTCACGACATTGTCCACGCCCGAAACGCGCAGGTCGGCGCCGGGCGGCAGGAGTATCCCGATCTGGTTGTCGACGCCATTGACCGTCAGGCTGGGACAATCGCCAACGAAGTTGATGCGGTTGCCCGAACCCGACACTTCCGCGGGGCGCCCCTGACAGTCGATCTCGTTCGCCTGATCGACGCCATTGATCGACGCGCCCTCACGCGTCCCGGTGCCCTGTCGCGGCTGCGCGGTCGTCGGAGCGGCGGCAAGGACAAAGCTGGCAACGAGAGCGGAAGCCAGAAATTTTACGGCGCCATGATATCGGAACAAAGCTATCTCCTCTGTTCCCCACCCCGAAATTCCCTTGGCATTCAATGGCCTGTTGCAGGCCCGACGTCAACGGACCCGAACCTGGCGGCCTCAGGCGAGTTCGAACATCGCCGCGATGCGTTCGGACTGGGTCGGGTCGAAGCGCGACCAGCCGTCGGGGCCAAGCTTTTCGAGCGGGCGGAAGCGGGCCTTATACGCCATGCGCGCCGACCCTTCGATCCAATAGCCCAGATAGACATAGGGCAATTCGGCGCGGGCCGCGCGCTGGATATGGTCGGCGATGATATAGGTACCGAGCCCCTCGCGCATCGGATGCGCGGCGTCGAAGAAGCTGTAGATCATCGACAGGCCGTCGCCCTGACGGTCGGTCAGGCAGCAACCGACAAGACGGCCTTTGCCGCCGTCCTTGGTCGGCTCGCGATATTCGATCATATAGCTATCGACCGGGGTCTGTTCGACCATGTCGGCGAAATCCTGCTCGTCCATGTCGGCCATGCCGCCGTCGGGATGGCGCGAGCCCAGATAGGAGCGGAGCAGCGTATATTGTTCTTCGGTCGCCCAGGGCTTGCATGCGGTGGCGACGAGATCGCCGTTGCGGCGCAGGTTGCGCTTTTGCGAGCTGCTGGGGGTGAATTCAGCCGCGCACACGCGCACCGACACGCACGCCGAACAATCGGCGCAGCTTGGACGATAAGCGACCGACTGGCTGCGACGGAATCCGATGCGGCCGAGCGCATCGTTCAGTTCGTTCGCATTATTACCGTTGAGTTCGGTGAACACCTTCCGCTCGGTCTTGCCGGCCAGATAGGGGCAAGGCGCCGGGCTGGTGACGAAAAAGCGCGGAAAACGGAACGGTGCGGACACGCGGAAAAGACCTCCGGACTTGCGATGCGGAGCCCCCCGACGCGGGTCCGACGCACTACTTGCACCAACTATGCCGCGCAGCGTCAATGGTGCAAAGTCCATTTACCATTTTTAAACGTCCCGATCTGAATCAACCCGAAAATTTTGTGAATCAGCCGGTAACTTTTGTGCCGGACTGAATCAAAATGCGCTCATCGAGGCTTCCGCTGCCACTCTTTCGGTTTGTCATCCGGGCGAAGGCCGGAATCTCATCCTATCGAAATGGCGCGCGGGCGAGATCCCGACCTTCGCTGGGAAGACGGACAAATTGCGGCCCGAACGCTCTGCTCAGCTATATCCGCGCAGTTCGTCGCCGGTCAGCGTGGCCACATGGAGCACGTTGGTCGACCCCGGTGTCCCAAAGGGCACGCCCGCCATCATGACCAGCTTCGCGCCCGCCTTGCAGATGCCGTGACGCAGCGCCATGCGCTTGCCCTTGGCGATCATCTCTTCGAAACTGCCGATATCCTTGGTCGGCACCGCGTGCGCGCCCCACAGCAGCCCCATGCGCCGCGCCGCCTCGCGCTTCGGCGTCAGCACCAGCAACGGCGCACCCGGACGCTCCCGCGCGACGCGGCGTGCGGTCGAACCCGACGCGGTGAAACAGATGATCGCATCTGCGGCGATCGTCTGGATGATCGTCCCCGCGGCCTCGGCGAGCGCGTCGGCGGTCGTCGCATCGGGCGCGGTCTCCGTAAAATGCAGACGGCGGTAATAATCGGGGTCGCTTTCGACCGAGCGCGCGATCGAATCCATCATGGTGACAGCTTCCACCGGCCAGGCACCCGCCGCAGTCTCGGCCGACAGCATGATTGCGTCCGCCCCGTCGTACACCGCCGTGGCAACATCGCTAACTTCCGCGCGCGTCGGCGACGGCGAGACGATCATCGATTCGAGCATCTGCGTCGCGACGACAACGGGCTTTCCCATCCGCCGCGCGGTCGCGACGATCTTTTTCTGGAGCGGCGGCACCGCCTCGGGCGGCAGCTCGACACCAAGGTCGCCGCGCGCAACCATCGCCGCGTCGGCCAGCTCCAGGATTTCCTCGATCCGCTGCACGCCCGACGGCTTTTCGAATTTCACCAGCAGGGCCGCCTTGCCGCCAATCAGGCGACGCGCTTCGGCGACGTCCTCGGGCCGCTGCACGAATGACAGCGCGATCCAGTCGACATGCTGTTCGAGCGCGAAGGCCAAATCCTTGCGGTCCTTTTCGGTGAGCGCCGCTAGCGGCACGACGACGTCGGGGACGTTGACGCCTTTGCGATCCGAAATCTTGCCGCCAACCTCGACCACCGTCTCCAGCCGATCGGGAGATACGCTCTTGACGCGAAGCACCAGCTTGCCGTCGTCGACGAGCAGACGCGTATCGGGTTCGGCGGCGGCGAACAGTTCGGGATGCGGCAGGTGAACGCGGTTCACGTCACCCGGCGTCTTGTCGGTGTCGAGAATGAAGGGCTTGCCCTTTACCAACTCGACCGGGCCATCCTTGAACGTGCCCACGCGCAGCTTTGGTCCCTGAAGGTCGACGAGGATCGTCGTCGGGCGGCCGGTATCCTTTTCGAGCGCGCGGATCGCGGCGATCACTTTCGCATGCCCGGCGTGGTCGCCATGGCTCATATTCACGCGAAAGGCGTCGGCGCCGGCGCGGTGCAGTTCGGCGATCATCTCCGCATTGGCGCTGGCGGGGCCAAGGGTCGCGAGAATACGGACCTTGCGCTGGCGGGGGGTAAAGCTCTGAACCACAAATGCTCCGATGACTGGGGTGGGGTTAGGGTCGGGGACGCTAGGGCAATGCAGCCTTGATGCCGTCTAGGCAACACCCGTATAGCTATTCAATCATTGAACGGAGGAACCATGTCCTGCAGCGACGATCAGACGACCGGTAACGATGCGCTCGACAATCTCGATGATGCGGTCGCCGCCGCAGCCTTTCGCCGCCTCGTCCGCCTGCTCCAGCATCGCAGCGACGCCGCGAACATCGATCTGATGGGCCTTGCGGGATTTTGCCGCAATTGCCTCGGTGACTGGATCGCCGAGGCGGGTGGCACGGACAAGGAGGCCGGCCGTGCGATCGTTCACGGCATGCCCACCATCGAGTGGAAAGCGCGGCACCACACGGCCGCGACGCCCGAACAGCTCCAGCGGATGGAAGAAAGCATGGCCAAAAATCCTTGAGGCCATTAGGGACGCGCCAAGCGCGATTCTTGCGCTGGACCATCCACATTACCGGAGCCTAAAATGAGCGAAGCCACCGTATCCGACGAACAACTGCGCCTTTTCATCGAGCGCATCGAACGTCTGGAAGAAGAGAAAAAGGGCATCGCCGACGATATCCGCGACACCTATAACGAGTCGAAATCGCAGGGTTACGACCCGAAAATCATGCGCCAGATCGTGCGCCTGCGCAAACTGCCGGTCCACGACCGCAAGGAAATGGAAGCGATCCTCGACGTCTATAAGTCGGCGCTTGGGATCGACTAAAAGCCACAAGGGAGAGTGACGATGTTCAGCACGACCACCAACAATGTCGAGGGCCGTCCGGTCCGCGAATATCTGGGCATCGTCACCGGCGAAGTGATTGTCGGCGCCAATCTGTTCCGCGACCTGTTTGCCAGCATTACCGACATCGTTGGCGGCCGCTCGGGCAAATATGAGGATGTCCTCGCCCGCGCGCGCAAGGAAGCGATCGCCGAAATGGAAGCAGAGGCCGCGCGCCTCGGCGGCAATGCGGTGATCGGCGTCGACCTTGACTATGAAGTGCTCGGCCAGAATGGTTCGATGCTGATGGTCAGCGCCTCCGGCACGGCCGTGGTTGTCTGACGCCGTTGTCTCTTGGCGCGCGCCGCGCTAGTGCGGCGGCACATTTTCCAGTTTCGATGGAGGTAGGCCGTGGCCGGCCATAGTAAATTCAAGAACATCATGCACCGCAAGGGTGCGCAGGACAAAAAGCGCAGCAGCCTCTTTTCGAAGCTCAGCCGCGAAATCACCGTTGCGGCGAAGATGGGCCTGCCCGATCCCGACGCGAATGCGCGCCTGCGCGCTGCGGTGAACGCTGCCAAGGCGCAGTCGATGCCGAAGGACAATATCCAGCGCGCGATCGACAAGGCCGCGGGCAACGACGGCGATAACTACGAAGAAATCCGCTACGAAGGCTATGGCCCCGGCGGCGTATCGCTGATCGTCGAAGCGCTGACCGACAACCGCAATCGCACCGCTACCAATGTGCGCACCGCCTTTTCCAAAAATGGCGGCAACCTTGGCACCAGCGGCAGCGTCAGCCACGGCTTCGATCGCTTGGGCATGATCAGCTATGGCGCTGGCGCGGGCGACGCGGACACGGTGTTCGAAGCGGCGCTCGACGCGGGCGCCGATGATGTCGAATCGTCCGAGGACGGCCACGACATCTGGACCAGCGTCGATTCCTTGCACGAAGTCGCGAAGGCGCTCGAAGGCAAGCTGGGCGAAGCCGAAGGCGTGAAGCTCGCCTGGCGTCCGACGCTGAAGAGTGAAGTCGCCGACGAGGCGATTGCACAGACTCTGTTCAAGCTGATCGACACGCTCGACGACGACGACGATGTCCAGACCGTGTGGGGCAACTATGAAATCCCCGACGCGGTGATGGAAAAGCTTGGATAAAAGCCAAAATCCGTTCGCATCGAGCGAAGTCGAGATGCCCATCGGTTGCGGATGCCTTTGGGGTGTCTCGACTTCGCTCGATACGAACGGGACACGATGATCATTCTCGGTCTCGACCCCTCGCTCAGCTGCACCGGCTGGGGCGTCATCCGGGTCGAGGGTAGCCGGATCAGCCATGTCGCCAACGGGCAAGTAAAGACCGACGCGAAAGCGTCGCTGCCCGATCGGCTCGCGCATCTCGACACCGTGCTTGCCGCCGTGATCGCCGATCACGCGCCCGGCTGCGCCGCGGTCGAGGAAGTCTTCGTCAACGACAATCCGCAGTCGACGCTGAAGCTCGCGCATGCGCGCGGCGTCGTGCTGCTCGGCTGCGCGCGCGCCGGATTGCCGGTGGGCGAATATGCGCCGCGCCTCGTCAAAAAGGCGATCGTCGGAACCGGCGGCGCCGCGAAGGAACAGGTGCAGGCAATGTTGCGCATATTGTTGCCCGGCGCGAAGGTCGTGGGCGCAGACGCGGCCGATGCGCTGGCGGTCGCGATCTGCCACGCGAATCATCGACCCAGGGCTTAAATCCCACGCCATTCGCCCCGAGCTTGTCGAAGGGCCGTTCTTCTTCTAGGGAGAACAAAAGGGGAAGGATAGAGCTTAGACAAGCTCAGCCCGAACGGATGTTGAGAACCAGATGATCGCCAAACTCACCGGACGGCTCGACAGCAGCACCGCTGGCCATGCAGTGATCGACGTCGGCGGCGTCGGCTATCTGGTCGAGGCGTCGGCACGCACTTTGGACGCACTCGGCCCCGTCGGCGGCGATGTCACGATCCACACCGAAATGCTCGTCGGCGAGGATTTCCTGCGCCTGCTCGGCTTTGCCAAGGCGGAGGAGCGCGACTGGTTCCGCCTGCTCACCAGCGTGCAGGGCGTCGGCGCAAAGGTTGCGCTCGCGATTCTGTCGGCGCTGGAAATCGGCGACCTGCAGCGTGCTCTCGCCAGCGGCGATAGCCCGATGATCGCGCGCGCGAACGGCGTCGGGCCAAAGCTGGCGCAGCGGATCACGCATGAATTGAGGGACAAGGCGGGCGCGCTTGGGGGGATTGCAGGATCCGGTCCATCGCTCACGGCAACCGCCGGGCCGCTCGGCGACGCCGTCGCCGCCCTTACCGGCCTCGGCTTCAAACCCGGTGAAGCGAGCGCGGCAGTCGCGGCCGCCAACGAGGAACTGGGCGCCGGTGCAGGCCTCGATGCGCTGGTCCGCGCGGCGCTCAAAAAGGCGGCCAAGTGACCGAGCGCGTTCGTAACGCCTCCTGCCGCTGCGGGCAGCTCCGTATCGCCTGCGCCGGCGAACCGATCCGCGTCTCGGTCTGCCACTGTCGCAATTGCAAGGCGCGGAGCGGCAGCGCCTTTTCCGCACAGGCGCGCTTCCCCGCCGAGAATATCCGCACAGAGGGCGACGCGAAATTGTACCAGCATCCCGGCGGAAGCGGCGCTATCGCGGACTTCTACTTCTGCGAAAACTGCGGCTCCACGCTCTGGTTCCTCAATCGCCCGGGGCTCGACAGCTATGCCGTGCCGATCGGCAATTTCGAACCCGGCCATGACTTCGAGCTTGGATTTTCAGTCTATGAGGATCGTCAGGAACCTTGGGTTTGTATCCTCGGCGAGGCAATAGAGCGTTATGACTGACCCCGCCCTCACCACCCCCATCCGCATCCCCGAGGATGTCGACGCCGCGCTACGGCCGAAATCCCTCGCCGAATTCGTCGGGCAGGCGGCGGCGCGGGAAAATCTGCGCATCTTCATCGAGGCGGCAAAAACGCGTTCGGACGCGCTCGACCATGTGCTCTTCTATGGTCCGCCGGGGCTCGGCAAGACCACATTGGCGCAGATCGTCGCCAAGGAACTCGGCGTCGGCTTCCGCTCGACCAGCGGGCCGGTGATCGCAAAGGCGGGCGACCTTGCTGCGCTGCTCACCAATCTCGAGGACGGCGACGTGCTGTTCATCGACGAGATTCACCGGCTGTCACCCGCGGTCGAGGAAATCCTCTACCCTGCGATGGAGGATCGCGCGCTCGACATCATGATCGGCGAAGGGCCGTCGGCCCGGTCGGTACGGATCGACCTGCCCAAATTCACGCTGGTTGGCGCGACCACACGGCAGGGCCTGCTGACGACCCCGCTGCGCGACCGCTTCGGCATCCCGGTGCGGCTCAATTTCTATACGCATGGCGAGCTTGAGCAGGTGATCTTGCGCGCCGCGCGCTTGCTCGCGCTGCCGATCGCGTCCGACGGCGCGCTCGAAATCGCCAAGCGCTCGCGCGGCACGCCACGGATCGCCGGGCGATTGCTCCGCCGCGTGCGCGATTTTGCGACCGTCGCGGGGCATGCGGTGGTCGATGCCAAGGCTGCAGACGCGGCGCTCAACCGGTTGGAAGTCGATGCGCTCGGGCTCGACGCAATGGACCGCCGTTACCTCACGATGATCGCCGACATTTATCGCGGCGGGCCCGTCGGCGTCGAGACGCTCGCGGCGGGTCTTAGCGAACCGCGCGACACGATCGAGGATGTGATCGAACCCTATTTGCTGCAGGCCGGTCTCATCGCGCGCACCGCGCGCGGGCGCACGCTCAACGCGAGCGCATGGAAACATCTGGGGCTGAATCCGCCCTCGGGTTCGCAGGACGGACTTTTCGATCAGGGAAAATAGGCGGTTTTCCGGGATTTTCATTCCATCAACCGGCCCCGATCTGCGACGAACCGTTCAAGAGGGGTTTGCGACGAGTCGTTGCGCGGCTATCGGTCAAGCTAATGGTAAACGTCCCGCCCCCCTTCATCCCCGGCGCCTTCGTCGGGGCCGAACATCATTTCCGGGCGCGCGTCTATTTCGAGGACACCGACCTGTCGGGCATCGTCTATCACGCCAATTACCTTCGCTATATGGAGCGCGCGCGCTCGGACATGCTGCGGATCGCGGGCATCGACCAGCGTGCGGCGATGGAAGGCGGCGAAGGCAGTTGGGCAGTCACCGACCTTGCGATCAAATATCGCCGCCCGGCAAAGCTCGACGACGATCTGCTCGTGGTCAGCGCGGTCGAGGCCGTGCGGGGCGCAAGCGTGATTATTTCGCAGCGCATCCTTCGCGGGACTGACACGTTAAGCGGCGAGACATTGACCAACGGGCAAGTCACCGCCGCCTTCCTGTCGCCCGAAGGCCGGCCGCGCCGCCAGCCTGCGGGGTGGGCCGATCGATTTACCGCCATCATGAATGGAGAGACGTTCCCTTGCTAGACAATATCTCGCTGGCCGCCGACGCGGCAACCTTGTCCCCCATCGCGCTGTTCCTGCAGGCCGACTGGATCGTGAAGGGCGTGATGATCGGGCTGCTGCTTGCGTCCATCTATGTCTGGATGGTGATCTTCACGCACGGCCGCGGGGTCAACAAGCTGATGAGCGCGTCGGAACGGTTCGAGCGCGATTTCTGGCGCGCCGAGGACATCGACAAATTCTACGACAAGAACAGCGGCGAGGACCTGCCGAGCGCGAAGGTGCTGGGCGCCGGGATCAGCGAATGGCGCCGTTCGACCAAAGGCAAGAATGTCGACCGCGACGGCACGCGCGAGCGCCTCGGCATCGCGATGAACAGCGCGGTCGCGGGCGAAGTCGACCGGCTGGCCGAAAAGATCGGCACGCTGGCGACCATCGGCTCGGTCGCACCCTTCGTCGGCCTGTTCGGAACGGTGTGGGGCATCATGCGCAGCTTCACCGCGATCGCGGCGGAAAATAACAGCAGCCTTGCCGTCGTCGCGCCCGGTATCGCCGAAGCGCTGTTCGCGACCGCGATCGGTCTGTTCGCCGCCATCCCTGCGGTCATCGCCTATAATGCCTTTTCGCAGCGCCTGAATCGCCTCGAATCGCGCCTCGGCCGCTTCGCCGACGGACTGCACGCGACGTTCAGCCGCGAACTGGAGGTCGAAGCCTGATGGCAATGACCGGACCTTCGGGCGGTATCGGCGGCCGGCGCGGCCGCGGCAACCGCCGGGCGCCGATGGCGGAGATCAACGTCACGCCGCTCGTCGACGTCATGCTCGTGCTGCTGATCATCTTCATGATCACCGCGCCGCTCCTCGCCTCTGCCGTCCCCATCGACCTGCCCGAAAGCCGCGCGAAGCCGGTCGAGACAGAGGATCAGGAGCCGGTGCAGCTCTCGATCAATGCCGACGACACGCTCTATATCGGCGAAGAGGTCGTGCCCGAGGCCGAGCTTCCGGCTCGGCTCGACGCCATTGCACGGGCCAATGAAGGGCAGGACAAGCCGCGACAGATCATGCTGCGCGCCGACAAGGGGCTCGACTATGGCCGCGTGATGCGCGTGATGGGCGAGCTTAATCGTGCGGGCCTGACGCGCATTTCGTTGGTGACGACGGGCTCGGAAGGCGCAAGCGAAAGCGCTCCCGCCGCGGTCACCGACGGTTCAGAAACGCAGCCCTAGGTTGAGATGATGGCCGAAACACGGGCAGTTGGGGGGAATGAAGGACGCGGCTTTGCCATCGCGGTGGTGGCGCACGTCCTCATCATCGGCCTGCTCTCGGTTCAGTGGACCGCAGGCGACCGGCGCTTCGACAATCCGCCGATGGAAGTCGACCTGATCGCCGAGACGGCCGTGCAATCGACCGCACCGGTTATCAGCGAAACCCCGCCCGCCGCGCGGCTGGGCGAAGAGGATATGACCGACATCGCGGCGCCCGAGCCGGTGCCCGCACCGCCGCTGCCCGAACCGGTCGTCAGGCCGACCCCTGCCCCGACGCCGAAACAGGTCGCGAGACCCAAAGCAGCACCGCCGAAACAGCCGCCCGCGGTACAAAAGGCTCAGCCGAAAGCCGCTCCGAAAGCACCGCCGGCGAAAAATCGCCCCGCCCGGCCGACTGGCCGCCTCGACGGCATTGCCGAGGGGCTCTCGAAATCGCAGCCCAAATCGCCCGCCAGCAAGGGCGCACCCGCGGCGGCAACCGCCGCCGAAGTCCGGCGCTCGATCGACGTCAGCATCAAGTCGGCAGTAGCGCCGCGCTGGAACGGCTGCCGCATTTCGGGCGTCGACGTTGACCAGCTCAAGACAGTCGTGAAGTTCCGTCTGACCCAGTCGGGCGCGCTTGCCGGCTTCACCAGCGTCACGACCAGCGGCGAGAACGACAGCAACAAGTTCCAGATCCAGCGCCATCAGGAATGCGCCAAACGCGCGGTGGAACTCGCCGCACCCTTCGACCTGCCCGAGGAAAATTACAGCTTCTGGCAGAATTACACGCTCGATTTCATCAAGAGGTAAGAGAAATGCTCCTCCGCCCGATCAGCCTTTCGCTCGCCCTGCTGCTCACCGCGGCACCGGTCGCCGCGCAAACCCCGACGGCCGCCCCTACCCCGCCGGCGGTCACCCCGACCGAACCGCGCGAGACGATCGAAGGCACGCTGTCGCAGGACCGCACCGTCATCGCCATCCCCTCGCTCGCCACCGCATCGGTCCAGAATGTCGCGGGGCTGCGCACCGACAGCCTGGGGCGCCAGATTGCGGAAGTCATCGCCGCCGACCTTGAACGCAGCGGCCTGTACGAGCCGATCGGCCCGAGCGGCGTTCGCGCGATCACCCGCGCGGAGGTGCAAGCGCCACGCTTCGCCGAATGGCAGGGCCGCAATGCCGAGAATGTCGTCCATGGCTTCGTCGACGCGGGTTCGAACGGCAGCCTGATCGTGGGCTGTTACCTTTACGATACCGCGCTCGGCAGCGAGCTGGTCCGCAAGGGGTTCGAAATCCAGCCGGGCGACTGGCGCCGCGCCGCGCACAAATGCGCCGACGCCATCTACTCGCGTCTGTCGGGCGAAGCGCCCTTCTTCGACAGCCGTGTCGCCTATATCGCCGAGAGCGGTCCCAAGGGGAACCGCATCAAACGCCTGGCGATCATGGACAGCGACGGCGGCAATCATCGCTTCATAACCAATGGTCAGGCGCTCGCTATCAGCCCGCGTTTCTCGCCCGATTACAAGAAGATCGTTTACGTCTCCTATTTGAACAATCGCGTTCGCGTCTTCATCTACGACGTCGCCGCGGGTTCGCAGAAGCTGGTGACCGAAAGCGCGAACGCGACCTTTGCGCCGCGCTGGTCGCCCGACGGGACGCAAATCCTCTATTCGATGGCGGTCAACGGCAACACCGACATCTATCGCATCTCGGCCAACGGCGGCACGCCGGTGCGGCTGACGAATACGCCGGGCATCGATGTCGGCGGCAGCTTCTCGCCCGATGGCAAGAAGATCGTGTTCGAAAGCGACCGTTCGGGCGGTCAGCAAATCTATACGATGAATATCGACGGATCGAACCAGCAGCGGATCAGTTTCGGCGGCGGCCGCGCCGCGACGCCCGAATGGTCGCCGCGCGGCGACCTGATCGCCTTTACCCGCATGGGCGGCGGCGAGTTCCGGATCGGCGTAATGACCCCCTCGGGCGGCGGCGTGCGGATGCTGACCAATAGCTGGCAGGATGAGGCGCCAACCTGGTCGCCGAACGGCCGCGTAATCCAATTCTTCCGCACCTCGCCGGGCCGCGAAGGCAAATCGAGCCTGTGGCAAGTCGACCTGACCGGCGTGAACATGCGCCGTCTGCCGACCCCGCAAGACGGGTCGGACCCCAGCTGGGGCCCGGTACTTCCCTGAGGAAACCCGGAACCAAAGGGGCGCGATCGGGTTCAACTATCGCGTCCTGAACGGGCCAAATCGGCCGCACGAATGATTATCAACAACAAGAGGACACAGACATGACGATACGCAAAAGCACCGCAATGATTGCGGCGATCACCATGCTTGCTGTTGGCGCCTGCGCGAAAAAGGCCCCTGACACGCTTCCCCCCGCCCCTGAAGGCACCGGCACCGATACGGGCGCTGGCACTGGAACCGGCGTCGTCCCCGGGTCGCAAGAAGACTTCCTCGCCAGCGTTGGCGCGATGGGCGACCGTGTTTTCTTCGACTATGACCAGTATAATGTCGACGCGCAGGATCAGGCGACGTTGCAGACGCAGTCGCAGTGGCTGCAGCGCAACCCCGCTGTGCGCGTCACGCTGGAAGGTCATGCCGACGAACGCGGCACCCGCGACTACAACATCGCGCTCGGTGAACGCCGCGCGAATGCCGCGAAAAACTATCTCGCTTCGCTGGGCGTCGATCCGTCGCGCATCCAGGTCATCAGCTATGGCAAGGAACGCCCGGCTGAACTCGGTTCGACCGAAGAAGCCTATGCCAAGAACCGCCGCGCGGTGACGGTCGTTATCGGGCAATAAGAAGCCAGAGCGGCACCGCGGCCCATGCCGCGGCGCACGCATATAATCCGAAGGGGACCTGTCGCTCGGAAAGCGGCTGGTCCCCTTTTCGTTGGGATAGGAGCGCCCAGACGATTCCCCCGACGCTCGCGAGCAGCAACATCAGCGGCAATGCCTGCCAGCCGAGCCACGCCCCGATTGCCGCCACAAGCTTGGGATCGCCGCCGCCCATTGCATCCTTCAGCCGGACGCGGCGATAAAATTCGGCGATGGCGGCGAGCGTCAGGCCGCAGACGATCGCACCAACCCAGCGATCGATGAGCGACGTTTCGAGCAGCGGTCCCGCCAAAAGCAGACCGACGATTCCCAGCAGAAGGTTGAGACGATCGGGGAGCCAGAAATGACGCGCGTCGAGCAATGCGAGCGGCAGCAGCAGCCAGCCGAACAACGCCCAGAGCCAACCGGCCGTCCCCGGCATGATCGCAAGCGCGACACTCCCGATCAAAGCCGCACCCAGTTCGACACGCCAATGAAAAGGGTCGATCGCGGCGTTGCACGTCCGGCAGCGACCGTGCGACGCAACGGTCGATAGCAAGGGAACGAGATCGAGAGCGCCAAGCGGCCGACCGCATCCGTCGCATTGCGAGCGACCGAGCACCGAGCGCCCCGCGGGCCAGCGCAGCACCAGTGTCGCGATAAAGCTGCCGAGGATCAGTCCGATCAATGCGGCGAACGCGACGCCCGTGCCAAAGGGCAAGGCATCGAGGATCGACACGTCAGAAGCGGCCCGTTGTCGCCAGCACGAAACCGGTGGGACCGGCCTTGAACCCCAGCGCCGTGAGCGCACCCGCCATCGCCGGATCGCGGTCGACATTAATCGCGAATTGCGCGCGATACGTGCCGTTGCCATCGAAGGACAGGGTCAACCGCTCCATCCCCGACTGGCTGGCAAGCGCCGCCTGCGCGCGCCCGTTCGCGCACGCCAACGGACCCGACAGTCCTCGCGAAAGATCGAGACCCGCGATGGGAGCAGCGACCATGAGCTGGATGCGGCCGCTTGCCGTGGCGCATTTGCCCGCATCGTCGAAACGTATCGTGGCGCCCTCGAACCGGATGGTATCGACGGGGATCATCCCGAGCCCGCCCGACATCGATGTCGTGCCGCTGACGTCGGAGACGCCCTGCGGGCTGCTGCCATGCAGCCGCCCTGCAAGCGCGCCAAGCCGTTCATCGGTGCGCGAGAAAGCGAGTTCGGTGTTCCCGCCGATCAGCGCGAGCGGTGACAGGCTAGCGCTCACCGTGCCGAGCGGCAGGACGCCAAGCCGCGCATCGACAAGCTCGCCCGACCAGACCGACCCGCGCACGTCGCGCGCGGTAATGCCCGCGTCGGTCGCACCCGACCAAGCCAGCGCAAGCCGCATCGGAAAAGTCGCAATGAGCAGGATCAACGCGAGCAGCAGCGCCGCGATGCCCCAACGCCTCCCCGCGCTCATTGTCCGCCCTTCCGAAGCTCGGCGGTCAGGCCGACGGTGCCGTCAGCGGCGGGGGTGATCGTGAGCTGGTCGACGACAAAGCCCTGGCCCTCCAGCGAGGCGAGCCAATCGGTGAGCACCGTCGCGCGCGCGGTCGCAATCGCAATCGTCGCCTGCCCTGCACCGCGCGCTTCGTTGCGGTCGAGCGTCAACCCGATCTCGCCCGCCGATTGCGCGAGATATTGATCGATCGCGACCGCGTCGACCGCCGCGGCGACCGATTTTGCCGGACGCTGCGCGAGCAGTTGCGTCTTTGCCGCCACGCGTCCTTCGCGCTCGATCGCGGCGCGGTGCCGGCTTTCGAGGTCGACGAACGCCGCGAGCGCGGGGCGGCCAAGACCCCAGAGGAGGACACCCAGCGCAAGCGCGCCGGCGATGCCGACGAGCCAGCGTTCGCGGAGCGACAGGGCGGCCCACCAATTTTGCAATCGCTCGGTCATGGCACGGCCCGGATCGTGATATTCGCCATTTGCTGCCCGTCGCTGCCCGCCATCGGCTGGGCGGTGATGCGGTAGCCGCGCGCCTGCAAAGCGAGCAGCACCTGATTGATATCCTCGACGCGCGGCGCCGCGAGCGTCGTCGTCAGCGTCCCGTCGGTACGATGCGACAGTGTCTTGAGCGACACGCCCGGCGCATCGCCCATCGCGTCATACAGAGCCGAGGCAGGGACCGAGAAGGCGAGCGGGCCGCCGCCGGCGGCGGAAAGGCGGCGATCGAGCTCGGCTTCGGCCGCAGTCGCGTCGGGTGCGGTCACCCCAGCCTTTTTGGCCATTGCAACCACTGCATCGTCGGCCCGGCCGGTATCGGAGGATAGGCGCACCGCATAGATGATCGGGATCAGCAGGCTCACGGCGACGAGCGCGATCAACAGAATTTTCGCCAGCCGCAACATGGCCGGATCGACTGACCAGCTCCGCCGGGGCTTCCATCCGCCGCTGAGCAGGTCGAGCGGCGGCGCGGCGAGCGTCAGGAGCAAGGCTTCGCGCATCCGGTCGGCATCGAGCGGCGCGATCGCATTCCCGCCCGCGATCAGCGGATCGAGTTCGGGATCGGACACCCATGCGCGGTCCGCCGTGCGGACGATCCGTTCGCTCCCGACCTCGGCCGTCCACAGCGTATCGGGTTCGGGCGGCGGGACCGCGGCGGCGGCCGGAAGGATCGCGGCGGGCGAAAGGCCGCGCGCCTTCAGCCAGTCGGTCCACGCCGTCATCGCGGCGTGGGTGGTCACCGCAACCGGAACCGCCTGCCCCTCGCCCGCCGGCTGCCCGGCAACGACGTGGAGCGCTGCCGCATCGCCCAGGCTGTTCTTCAGCGCATCGATGCGCGCCGCGGCGGCCGCCTGCGCGGGCGCGGCGTCGGGATAGTGGAGCCAGCGCAGCGGCACATCGGCGGCGGGCGCCAGTGCGACAAGGCGGTCGTCGGGGCTATCGTCACGGGGCTTTTCCCACGCGCCGACCCAGCCATCATCCTGTCCGCTGTCGACGATAACGCCATCGTCGACGCGCAGCCAGGCGGCATCGGGACCACCGCCTTCGCCAAGCGCCGCCACCGGGGGCAGCCAAAGAACCAGCGTGCGTGTCATCTCAGTCGCTCTCGCCCCAATCGCGGCGCACGATCACTGGCGGCGTCATACCGGCAGAAGGCGCTCCTCCATTGGCATCGATCAGCGAAACTGCGGTCAAGAAACCGTCCCCCATCGTCACATTCGTCGTCAGCGCGAGCCACCGGCTGGTCACGCCCGCCTGTTCGGCAACTTCGTTGGGCGGCTTGCGCCCTTCGAACGGACCGGCCTCCCAGAATCGCACGCTGCTGCCATAGCCGCCCGCGGGGCGTGCCGCCAGCACCGCCCGCGCTTTCGCAACCCCGATTTCTCCGGGCATCAACATCGCGACGAGCGGCGCCTGTTCGGGAGCCAGCGTGTTGACGTTGAGCCTGACCGGATCGGTCACCGGCAGCACGCAAATCCAGGGTTTGAGCCGGGCGTAGATTTTGGGAGTCACGCCGCGCACCGCGCGGAGTTCGCTGACATCGGCCATCTTGCGATTGGCAGGCAGATAGGCGCCCTGCGTCGAGCGATAGGCATTATCCTCGGCGCCAAGCGGGCCATCGTTGCTGTCGCTGTCGATCCAGTCGGCCGCGGCGCCCGCGATCGCCTGCGCCTGCCCCGGATCGATCCCGAGGAGGGTCATCAATTCGCCGAACTGGCGCATCGCCCCCGACCGCTGGCTGAACCGCCCGGGCACGGTCTCTGCCACGAGGCTGTTGAGGTTGAAACAATTATTGGCGTCGGTCAGCTTTGCGCGCCCCTCGCCCCCTGGAAGCGGCAGCGTGAAATCGCGCCCAAGCCAATTGCCCGCGAGCGTCAGCTTGGCGGGGTCGCGCCCGACGAGGTCGGCGACGCGGCGCAGTGCGATCTGTTCGGCGGCGAAGGCATAGGCACGCCCCTGATCGACCGTGGCCGCGCTTCCCGCAATGCGCGTCGCGAGCGTCAGCCGGTCGAGCGCGGTCGCGGCGATCACCGCCATTACCGCAACGAGCAGCAGGACGGTCAGCAGCGCGGCGCCGCGCTCATCTTTCCGGCCGGCCCTCATGGCGTCGGCACGCCCGCGATCGGCGGGGGCGGCAGCGTCGGTGCGGTGAGGAACAGCATCGTCAACGCCTCGCGTCCCGCGCGCGACAGCCGCACCTCTACCGCGCGCGGCAGACGGTCGCCGGGTTCGGAATTCCAGCTCTCACCCCAATTGCCCTTGTCGTCGCGGTAGCGCACCGCGATCCCTGCGACATCGCCGACAAGGCGGTCGCCCTCGCCAAGCGCGGTGCCGTCCAGCATCGGCTGTGTCGCGCGGCGCCATTCGGCGCCGACAAGGGCATAGCCGACGCGCTCGACAGACGGGCGCGGGCTGCCGTCCGCCGCACCCGCACCGCCGTGGACAAAGGCAAAGCCGTTCGGCGAGCCGACGAACGCGGGGACGGCCTCTCCCGCCGGGCCGCGCGTCGAGCGCTGGACCGCTTGCGCAAGATCGTTCGCCATCACGGCGCGAAGCCGGTTTATCCCGCCCATCGCCTTCAGCCGTTCCTGCACCGCATCCTGCGTATCGACGCTGCTGCGAAGCAGACCGACGCCCATCGCCGCGATCGCCGCGAAGATCGACAGCGCAACGAGCATCTCGACAAGGGTGAAGCCGCGTTCGTCCCTCATCGCGACGACCGGATGATCGTCAGCGCCGCCTGTCCGCGCCCGCCTTCGGGGCGCACCAGCAGGTCGATGCGCAAAAGGCTGTCGTCGGCGGTTTTCGCAACGCGCTGTTCGACGCGCCAGTTGCGCCCGGCGTTTGCGACGCCGATCGCGCTGTTGCCGATCGTCGGCGGCGCGGGATCGGTCCACAGTTCGACCGCGCGATTCTGTGCAACGATGCCCGCCATCGTACTTTCGTCAAGGTCGCCCGCGGTGCGAACCGCATAAGCGTCGAGACGGATCAGCGCGAGCGCGGCGATGCTGATGACGCTCAAAGCCACGAGCATTTCGAGCAATGTGAACCCGCGCTCATTTTGCACGGCTGACCTCCCCGGTCGCCGAGACGCGTATGATTTCGCGCGCATCGCCGCCGGTCAATACGACCGCCTGCGGCGTAGGGCTGATGCCGACGCGGTCGAACAGGATGCGTGCCGCGCCCTGCCCGTTTCCGGCCGAGAAGCGGACACCACCCGGCCAGTTTCGCTGTTCGAAGGCGCGGCCGGGCAGCGGCCGCCATTCGCCCGAAATCCGCCGTTCGAAACCATAGCCCGACGGCGCGAAATTGACCGAAACGCTGCGCCCCTCGATCACCGCGACGTCGCGCGCGGCGGCGAGCCGCGCGGCGAGCCGGTCGGCTTCGTTGCGTACGGTGCGCTCCTCGCCAGGGATGGTAAGCACGACCGCGGTCGCGGCGAGCGCCATGATCGCGAGCACGACCATCAGTTCGACGAGGGTAAAGCCGTTGACGTGGGGACGCGCGCGCGCCTCAACCCTCGGCGCGAATATCCGCATTGTCGTCGGTCCCGCCGGGGGCGCCATCGGCGCCGAGCGACCAGACGTCGAACGCCTTTCCGTTCGGCCCGGGCGCCTGATAATTATAGGGACGGCCCCACGGATCGGCGGGCAGCGTCTTGATATAGCCGCCTCGGCGATAGCGTTCGGGCTGCGCAAGTGCAGGCGGCGCGGTGACAAGCGCGTTCAGGCCGTCGGTCGAAGCGGGATAGGTCAGATTGTCGAGCCGGTACTGTTCCAGCGCATTTTCGAGCGTCGAAATATCGGCCTTGGCCTTGGTCACCATCGCGCGGTCCTGGCTGGGCAGGACGTTGATCATCACCACGGTCGCGAGCAGGCCGATGATGAAGATCACGACCATCAACTCGGTGAGCGTGAAACCGCGTTCGTCGGTCTTGCGGCGCTGCGCCGGCGGCCGGCCGCGATCGGAGTAGGATGTATCGAGCATCAGGCGAAAGATTAGCTTCATCAGCGACATTTTCATAGTCCGGCTAGGTTCTGCAACTGGAGGATCGGCAGCAGAATGGCGAGGATGATAAGGGCCACGCACGACCCCATAACGACAATTATGACAGGTTCGAGAAGCGCCATCGACGCCGCCGTAAAGCGGTCGAATTCGCGTTCGAGATAATCGGCGGCACGTTCGAGCATCTGTTCGAGCCGGCCCGCGCTTTCGCCGCTTGCGGTCATATAGACGAGCAAGGGCGGAAAGACCCCGGCGTCGCGAAGCGCGGTGGAAAGGCCGCCGCCGGCGCGCACCTGATCGACGATATTGGCGGTCGCGCCGGCAAGCGCGGCGTTGCGGATCGTCGGCACCGTCAGCTTCAGCCCTTCGACGAGCGGCAGGCGGCTCGACACCATCGTCGAGAGCGTCCGGGCAAAGCGCGCGGCGTAAAGGTCGCGCAGCAGGCGGCCAAAGAGCGGCAGGCGGAGGAGGCGTGCGTCGACGCGCGCCTTGAACGCCGGGCGGCGCATCGCCGTCACCCACCCAAAGCTTGCAGCGGCAAGCAGCAGCGCGATCAGCCACCACCAGTTCGCCGCAAAGCCCGATATCGCGATCACCGCGCGGGTAAGGAACGGAAGTTGCTGCCCCGTATCCGTAAATTGTTCGACGACGCGCGGGACGACGAAGATCATCAGCGCCGCGACGACGCCGATCGCAACGATCGCGAGCACGATCGGATAAGCGAGCGCCGCGATCAGCTTGCCGCGCACCTCCGCTTGGCGTTCGAGCAGGTCGGCAAGGCGCGCGAGGATCGTCGTCAGGCTGCCCGTGGTCTCGCCCGCCGCGACCATCGCGCGATAGAGCGGCGGGAAGCTGCTCGGCTGACGGCCCATCGCATCGGCGAGGCGGCGGCCTTCGAGCAGCCCGGCATGGACATCGCCGATGACGGCGCGCGCGCTTTCGGCCTCACTCTGGCGCGTCAGTGTGCGCAGCGCCTCCTCAAGCGGCGCGACTTCGGCCAGCGTCGCGAGCTGACGCGTAAAGAGCGCGAGTTCCTTGGAGGACAGCTTGTTCTTGCGAAAGGCGAGCAGCGAACGGCCCGCGGGCTTCGCGCCCGCGGCCTCGACCGCAACGATATGGAATTTGCGGCGGATCAGGTCCGCGCGCGCCGCATCATCGTTGGCGGCGGTCAGCCGTCCCTTGCGTTCGCGGCCCTGCGGATCGATCGCCACATAGCGATAATCAGGCATCGACATCCTCGCGCCGCGCGATGCGGATCGCTTCTTCGGCCGTCGTCAGCCCCTTCGCCACCATCGCCCGCGCGGCCGAGGCCAGCGTCGGCGATTTCAGGAAGGCGTGCCGCGTGATCATCGCCTCATCGCCGCCGGCGTAGATATAACGGCGGACGGTCTCGTCGACCTTGATCGCTTCGAACACGCCGATGCGGCCCTTGAACCCGGTGCCTCCGCACTGGTCGCAGCCCTTCGGCCGCCAGATCACGGTGCCGATGTCGAGCCCGAGCATCGCGGCAATGCTGTTGTCGGCCTGCACCGGTTCGCGGCAATGATCGCAAAGCTTGCGAACAAGGCGCTGCGCAAGAACGGCGCGCAAGGTCGAGGCGAGCAGGAAAGGCTCGACTTTCAGATCCTTGAGGCGCGTGATCGCGCCGACGGCATCATTGGTATGGACGGTCGAGAGCACGAGATGCCCGGTCAGCGACGCCTGCACCGCGATGTCAGCGGTCTCGCGGTCACGGATTTCGCCGACCATCACGACGTCGGGATCCTGGCGCAGGATCGCACGGAGGCCCGCGGCGAAATCGAGCCCGACCTTGCTGTTCACCTGCGTCTGGCCGACACCGTCCACCGCATATTCGACCGGATCTTCGACGGTCAGGATATTGCGCTGGCCGTCGTTGAGCTGCTTCAACGCCGCATAGAGCGTCGTCGTCTTGCCCGAGCCCGTCGGTCCGGTAACAAGGATGATGCCATTGGGTTCGGCGAGCGCCTCGCGCAGGATCTGGTCGGCGGCGCCCGTCAGGCCAAGGACGTCGAAGTCGATCCCCGCCGCATCCTTGTCGAGGATACGCATCACGACACGCTCCCCCGCACGGCTCGGCAGCGTCGAGACGCGAACGTCGACGGCTTTGCCCGCCAGCGTCAGCCCGATGCGTCCGTCCTGCGGCACACGGCGTTCGGCAATGTCGAGGCGCGCCATCACCTTGATGCGGCTGACGACGACCGGCGCGACATGCGGCGGCATGCGAAGATGCTCGCGCAGCACGCCATCGGCGCGCATGCGAACGACGAGTCCGCTTTCATAGGGTTCGATATGGATGTCGCTGACGCCCTGCCGCACCGCTTCGGCGATAATCGCGTTGATCAGGCGGATCGCGGGGGCGTCGTCGGCGCTGTCGAGCAAATCCTCGGCGCTGGGAATGCCAAGGTCGAGGTCGCTGCCGTCGAGCGACCCGGCCATCGCAGCCGCCGAGCTGTCGACGGCATAATGGTCGGAAAGCAACCGGTCGAAATCGGCAATGTTCGCTGTCGCGACGCGCAGCGGCTGCGCGAGATGGCGTTTCACCTCGATCAATATCGCGGGGTCGGCGTCCTCGCGCAGCGTCGCCAGCCAGACGCCGTTTTCGCCGGGCGCGATCACGACGCCGTGGGTACGGGCAAAGCCGTATGGAATATCAACCGGCGCCGGGGGAGGCGCCGCCGGTTCGATGTCGGTCACGGATATTCTCCGGTAGGTGGCGCAGGCGCTTGCGAAATCGAGGGCGGGACGTCGGCCGGCTTGACGCTGCCGCCCTCGCCCCGCAGTTCGGGCAGATTGACCGGGCCGACGGTGATGTCGGCGGGGGTCGCCGCGCTCGGCACCGGCGGAACCGCGCCCAGATAGTCGCGGACCAGCGTGTCGATCGCGGGCTCCTGATCGGGGTTCCGCTGGAGCTGGAAGTCGCGGATATAGCCGTAGCGGCGCGCAGTGAGCGCAGCATTATCCTCACGATTGCGCAGGATCGTCGGGCGGATGAAGACCATCAGGTTGGTCTTCGAGCGCGTCCGGCTGCGCGATTTGAAAAGCTCGCCGATCAGCGGAATGTCGCTCAAAAGCGGGATGCGCTCGATCGTCTTGCGCTCGTCGTCATTGAGCAGGCCGCCGATCGCGAGGATTTCGCCGTCGTCGACGGTGAGCACGGTTTCGAACGAGCGCTTGTTGAGGATGAGGTCGCTGTTGCGCGACGAGACCGGGCCCGCGACGCTCGACACTTCCTGACGCAGGAACAGCTTCACTTCGCCCGCGCCATTGACCTGCGGCGTGACGTCGAGCTTGATGCCGACCTCTTCGCGCTGGACGGTGCGGAAAGCGTTGTCGAAATTGTCGCTGAGCGCCTCGCCCGTCGTGATCGGCACTTCCTGTCCGACGAGGAATTTCGCCGCCTGATTGTCGAGCGTGACGATGTGCGGGGTCGCAAGCAGGTTCGACGTGGTGTCCGATTTCACCGCGTTGATGATCGCGCCGAAGATCGTGTTCTTGCCGATGTCGCCCGCAAAACCTGCGAAGCCGCCGCTGGCGCCGAGCAGCGAAGCCGCTGCCGCTTCCTGCAGGCTGTTGCCGAGTGAACTGCTCGTCTGGGTAACGACGGTTTCACCGTCGACCGTGGTCTTGTCCTGCGTCAGCTTGGTCGCGGCATAGGCGCCGCCCAGCGTCAGGATATTGGGCTGCGCATTGCTGTAGCTGGTGGCGACAAAGGGGATATTCTTGCCGCCGAGCAGGAACTGGACGCCAAGGCGCTTCGCCGCATCGTCGCCGATCTCGACGACGATCGCCTCGACCAGCACCTGCTGCCGCCGGCTGTCGAGCTGGCGGATGAGTTCGCCGAGCATACGCTGCACTTCGCTGTTCGCGGCAACGATGATTGCGTTCGCGCCCTCATATCGCGTGATGATTGCGGGGCCGCGGGTCGAGATGCTGCCCGTGCCGCCGCCGCCGACCGAGGTCGGGGCCGATGCCGCCGCTGCCGGAGCGGGGGTCGCACCGCCGCCCGACGAAGACGTCGACGACGATGAGGATGCGGGCGGCAGGCCCGCCTTCTGTGCGGGGTCGCTGCCGCCGCCGATCAATTGCTGGAGCGTCGGGAGCAGGGTTTCGGCATTGGCATGTTCGAGCCAATAGACACGCAGTTCAGTGCCGCCCGCAGCCTTCGCATCAAGGTCGTTCGCCATCTGGACAAAGCGCGCGACCATCGCCTGGTCGCCCCTGAGGGCGATCGCGTTGCTGCTGTCGATCGGAACGATCGCGACGGGCTTTTGTGCCCCCTCGCCCGCCGCCGGGACGAGCGCCTGCAGCGCGGCGGCGATTTCCCGCGCACCGGCATTTTTGAGCGTGACGATCTGACTGGTCGAACTGTCGCGGTCGATGCTCGACGCAAGCGCGCGGATGCGGCGGATATTGTCGGCGAAGTCTGCGACCACCAGGCTGTTGGCGTTGCGGTTCGCTGTGAGCGAACCCTGCGCGCTGACGAGCGGGCGCAGCGTTTCGACCGCCGACACAGCGTCGATATAGCGCAGGCGGATGATTTCGGTGACGAACTGGTTCTGCGCCGCCCCGCCGCTGCCGATGCGGCCGGGCTGCGCCGCGGCGCCGTCGATCGGCTGGACGCGGTAGCTTCCGTTTGGCCCCGGCACGGCAACAAGGCCGTTCGAGCGCAGCGTCGCGAGGAATATCTCAAAATATTCGCTGCGCGACAGCGGCCGGTCGGTGACGACCGAAACCTTGCCGTTGACGCGCCCGTCAATGACGAAGGTGCGCCCGGTGATCCGTGCGGCATCCTGAATGAAGGCGCGGATATCGGCATCGCGCACATTGAGCGTGTATTGGGCAAACGCGGGTCCCGGCGTGGCGGAAACCAGCGCGGCGGCGAGCATCAGGGAAAGTTTGAGGCGCATGGGTCTCTATTGTTTCGAGAGGAAAATGGCGACGGGAACGACGCTGGCGCCGCGCTCGACCTCGAGCGCGATACGCGCGCCGGGCGTCAACTGGTTGGCGAGCGAGGCGGCATCGCTCGCCGATCCGATCTGGCGGCCGTTCACCGACCGGACGACATCGCCGGGGCGAAGACCCGCGGCGCGGAAGGCGGCGCCGTCGCCTTGCGGCTGGACGACGATGCCGGTGACGCGGCCATTTTCGGTACGGGGCGCAAAGCCGACCCCGGCCTTGATCGCCGCCGGGGTCATTTCGCCGCTGGCGCTCGCGCCCGCCGGAGCGGCGCCGATTTCGGGCGTCGGCGCCGGCAACGGCGTCGCGGCGTTGGCGACGGGAGCCTCGCCGCTCTGATCGAGGAACAGGCTTTCGCGCGCGCCGCCACGGTCGAGCAGCACATGATCGAAGGCAACGCCGACGAGCTTCAGCCCCGGCGCAATCTCGTCGCCGACGGCGTAACTCGTCTGTATCCCGTCTTCGCCCGCGATAATCGCCGAACCGCCGCCGGTCGCTTCATTGAGGTTGATGCCGAAAAGCGTGAGCCCCGCCGACGTGACGGTCGCCGATGCCGGCCCCTGCGCATTGCCGCGAAAAAAGGGATCGAGGCTGGTAAAGAGCGCGCGCCGTTCGGCGGGCGAGACGATGACCGCCGCCTGCGGCTGCCATGCGCCGAGCGGCGACAGCGGCGTAAGCAGCGTCCAGAGCAGCCGAACACATTGCCAGATCAGCAGCGCGCCGAGCAGACCGACCAGCAACGCCGGCCAGACCTCACGCGGCGAACGCTTTCCGGCGCGCAGCCAAGCAGGCAACGCACGCGGAAGACGAACGGCCGATCCGGACATCAACGTCGCCATGAAATGTATCTGTCCCCCAGACTGAAAAACCTGTCTCGCGAATCGCCTAGGGGCGAACGGTGACAATCAGTTGACCGGAAGATTACAGTTTTTTGACGGTCGAGCGAGTCCGCTGAGACGGCCCGAACCGCCTCTCCCTATCGCGCGGCGACGAAGAGGGGGAAAGCTTCAGCGCTCGAACCACGCGCTGAGCAATCAGGTTCGGTGGGCGCTGTAGCGGGTGAAATGGCTCTTGTCATCGTCCAACGTTGGGACTTCTTCATATTTGCGCACGGTCGGGTTGCGCGCCTCGAACCCCGGTTCGATTTCCTGTTGAAGAGCGTCTGCTCCGACAGCTTGACCCGATCCCTGAGGCCGAGCTGGAGGCGGGCCGGATAGTCGCCGGGCGTTCAACCCCGTTGACGATGGTGGTTGGATGACTCTTTTGAGTCGATTTGGCGGCGATGGGGGCGTTGTCCGAAGCCGATTGCTCGCAGCCGCAAAAATAAATCGAGGGCGCTCGCTTGCATCGCCTGAAAAGCTTTGCTAGGCGCCCGCTCCTACCTGGTGCCGGACCCGATCCGGACCATCATGATGTGCGGTCGTGGCGGAACTGGTAGACGCGCAACGTTGAGGTCGTTGTGGCCGAAAGGCCGTGGAAGTTCGAGTCTTCTCGACCGCACCATCATCGCCAGATTATGGCGTGATATCAATTTTTTTGTGACGAATGGTGAGCTTATAGCCCACCTGTCCGCACACCTTCACACGACACAGGCGAACTTAGCGATTTCGCTCGCGCACATCGCTCATTCAAATCCCAACACTTTTCGCTCCCGGAGTTCCGACCGCAACCACTGGTCGTTAGCCTTCGGGCAATTAAAGTCGCCCGAGGTGGATGACAGACACCCCAGCTCGAAGCGACGTGCGCAGAGCGCAGAGCCGCAATGGGCAGGATGCCGAAAAGACCTCTGATGACCCACGGTGGCAACTTAGCCGTCTGAGGCCATCGCAGACGGCTACCCAGCCTAGCGATCATTCTGAACGCTTCGGCTAGCTTGACGCTATGTGACGGAACAATCGTTGCGAACGGCCGTTGTCGAAATATCGAAACTAAAGTTGGGGGTATTTTGCCCTCGCCGTCGGAGAGAGAGAATGAAAAAGCTTCTGACAATTTTCGCGATTAGCAGCTCGATGCTTCTTCTGTCGGCCTGCAATACGGTTGAAGGTGCCGGAAAAGACGTTGAATCTGCTGCAGATTGTGCCGATGGAGTTAAAGGCAACTGCTGATCGGCGCGTATAAATTGACGTGAACAGGCAATAGCGGGGTACGTTATTGCCTGTTAGCTGTTGCGCAGCTTCGGTTTCGGAATTGACGAAAGCCCCGGTGACGGCCGTATTTGATCGGCAGCCTCTCCATCATTGCTGCGTTCGTCCGGTAAACTTTGCCCTATTGCCAAAGCTTCGTTCTGTTACAGCCTGCAAGCAGCCGTTGAAGCCGCCCTGACAGTCTGCCTCTGACGGCGAACTGAAGGCCAAGCTTGTCCCCCTGAACGGGCCTAAAAAGAACACAGCTCCACGCGAATGCGGCCAAGAGGTTAGTCCGGACCGCGCGCGAGCGCGGCCCGGTGGAAAGCGTTCAATCCTTTGTGTTTTGAAGCTCGGCGAAGATACGCCGGGACCATGATCACGGTTCCGGAGCCAGATGCTTTTCTTGGCGGGAAATTATTTCTCGACCATCGGCACGCGCATCTCAATCATCGCCCGGTTCTTGCGGCTGATGCCCCAGAGCATTCCCGGCTGGCTTTCGTCCCAGTCGATCGCCTGCCCCTCAGCCTCCATCGCCACGGTAGCTACATGGTCGAGCGTCGCACCCCCCTTCGGTAGCCGTGTGACGTAAAGTTCGGGCAGATCATGTCCCGATAGCCACAGATTGCCATCTGGGCCGAAGCCACCACCCGAAATGCTCATCGGCGAGATGCGGTCGAGGATCGTCGTGGGCAACGCCCAGCTTTCGGTGCGCCGCCATTCGGGATCGAACTTGACCAGCGTGGTATGTCGATGATCGCGCGGCGGTTCGCCACCCTTCGCGTCATAATTGGCGAACATCCCCCACCAGTGGTCGTCGTGCCAGTCGACCCAGGTCAGCGAGCCAGTCCCCTGCCCCAGCGACACCGTGCGCTTGTGCGCGAGCGTCAAGGGGTCGAAGATTTCGACCGAACTGGCGTGCGGCACCGCGGGGAAGTTCGACGCCGCGCATACCAGCTCGCCTTTGATAAGCGCGCAGCTGTTGATGTGTGGATAGCGGGCAGGATCGCCCTCCCACAATTTCAGGCGTTCGCCGGTCTTGCGGTCGTAGCGCGCGATCATCCAGTTCGCGACGGCGTAGATGCCGACAGGGCCGGCCGCCACACCCTGCCGCGCTTCGGCGGCGGGAATGCGGCGGACGGTCTCGGCAGCCTCGCCCTGCGGAATCGCAGCGACCGGGGTCGCAGCAGTCGAGGCGAGGAGGAGCAGCGCGCCGAGCATCAGAAGTTCGCCGCCACGCCGAACCAGAAGGTCCGGCCATACTCGGCCGATTCCTGGAGATATGCCTGCCCAGGACCGACGAGTTCGCGGCGTCCCTTGTTCGTGAGATTCTGACCCTCTGCATAAAGCGTGAAGTTCGGTGTCAGGCGGAAATTGATGTTGGCGTCGAGCGTGCCGCGATCTTTCCAATATTGGTCGGCGTTCGGGATCGTGTCGTTGATCGTTTCGAGGAAGCCGCCGATGTAATTATAGGACAGCCGCGCCTCGAACTTGTCCTTCTGATAATAGACGGACGCGTTCCAGACCGTATCGGGCTGAAGGAACAGACCGGTCACGCGCGGACCTACGCTGGTCAGGAAAGTGAATTTCGTGTCGAGGAAGGTCGCGTTCGCGCTGACGCCGAGGCCGTCGAACGGATCGGGCAGAAAGGTCAGCGCCTGCTGGAGATTGAGCTCCAGACCCTTGATCGTCGCGCTCTCGGCGTTACGCGGTTCGGACACGAGCACATCCTCGACCCCGCGACCGACGTCGATCCCCTCGACGCTGGACAGAGTGAAAATTTCGTTCCGGATCTTCTTGTGGAAGAGCGCTGCCGAGATGACGCCGTCCTTCGGATAGAATTCGAACGATAGGTCAAAGCCGCGGCTTTCGCGGGGCTTCAGTCCCGGATTGCCGCGGGACAGCGTCGGCTGGCTGCCATCAAAACTAAGCGTTTCGGTCGCGGCGATCGAGCCATAGTCGGGACGGCCGATCGTATTGGTGTACGCCCCGCGGATCACGAAACGGTCGGCGACGTCCCAGCGGATGTGGAAGCTGGGCAGCCAGTTATCATAGCTGCCCTCCGTCGTGATCTCAGTCAGCGTCGAGCCAACCGCACGGAAGGCGTTCGACGAAACCTCGGTGCGCTCATAGCGCAGTCCGCCGAGCAGCGTGACATTGCCGATGCGCGTGCTGCCCTGAAGATAGGCGGCATAGACATCTTCGCTGACGTCGTAATTGCCCGCGACCGAGGCAACCGTGGTCGTGAAGCCGCCCTTGTTCGCTTCATAGAAGGCCGGGAAAGCATTGGCGTCGATCCGGATCGGGATGGTAAATTGTCCGCGGATCGGTTTGGTCGGACCGCTGGCGACCACCTCGTCCAGCGTATAGGTAAACCCGCTGGCGGCGCGATAGTCGGTGCGCGGGTTGCTGTTTTCGCGGTCGGTCAGGCGGATGACGCCGCCCGTCTTGAGCTTAACCCCACCGTCGTCGCGGTCGTCGCCCCAGGTCAGGTTGAGGCGGAACTGGCCGCTCTTCTCGAGCGACTTCTGAAGGTCGCTGCGCTGCTGCTGGAGATAGAAGTTGGTTGGATCGACCGCCGCAGCGGCATTGGTCGGAGTGAACACCGGATAAAAGTCCGACGTATCGTAATGGAAGGCGTAGCGTGCGCCATCCGCGTCACGGGTGCGGAATTCGATGCTTTCGTTGGGGACGCGGAGGCGCCCAAGCGAGAAGACGGCGTCGCCGTCGACCTTCAGCTTCTCGCCGGCATCCCAGTCGAATGCGGTGCGGCCGAGCGCGACGAGACGCTTGGTGATCGGCTGGTTGAGCTGGACGATGATACGTCCGCGCGCGAAATCGCCACTGGTCGGCGTCTGGTTCGCGACGTTGCCGATCTGCTCAATGCGATATTCGATGCGCTCCTCGTCATCCTCGGTGCGCGCGACGACGCCCGACAGCTCCCAGCGGAAGCGGTCCGAGGGACGCCATTCGAGCTTCACATTGCCGCCGGTGCGCTGTTTCGTGTTATTGTACCAGAAGAGGCGATGCTGGGTGGGGACCTGGATACCATTACCGTTCGCCGCGCCTGAATTCACGGGCGCGCCGGCCGCCGTATATTCACGTACCGACGGGCTCGCGACTTCGATCTGCGGAATGTCATAATCGAGCTGTTCCTGGCTCGCGCCGATCACCACGCCCCATTCGTCGTTCGCGCCAAAGGTCGTGCCGGCAGCGAAGGCGACGCGGTAGGACGGCTTGCTGTTTCGAACGTCGCCATTCTGTTCGTACACGCCATAGGACGCGACGCCGTTGAAGAAGGCGCGCTTCGCGTCGAAGGCGCTGCGCGTCGCGATGTTAATGATGCCGCCAATGGCATTGGCGTCATTCTCCGGCGTCACCGTCTTGATCACCTCGATGCGCGCCGCCATCACCGAGGGAATTATGTCGAGTGGCACGGTGCGCCCCGTCGAGTCGACGCCCGATACCAACGCGCCGTCGACGGTCGTGCGGTTGTAGGTCGACTGCAGCCCGCGAAGCACCGGAAAGCGCGGCTCACCCTGATCTTCCTGCACCGACAGACCCGGGATGCGGCGCAGCGCGGCGGCGGTATTATGGTCCGGAAGCTTGCCGATATCGTCGGACGAAATCGCGTCCATCACGATGAAGGCATCCCGCTTTTCGGCAGTCGCCTCATATTGCGCGCGGCGCTGGCCGGTGACGACGATCGCGTCGCCATCGGCGCCCGCTTCGGCCTCGGGCAGCGGAGCCGGCGACGGCTCCGACTGCGCCAGCGACGGCGTAGCGAAGAGGACGGCCGAGCACAGCAAAGCGACCCGGAAATTCGGGAGAGACGTTTTCATTTTTGTGATTCCCCAGACGGTGTTGTTGTCGGGGCGGCAGATAAGAACGAGCGGGGTCAGCGAGGTGACGGAACCGTTGCAGCATGATGAAGGCAAGATATCATTTCAGTGACATCGCAAGCTGGCAGCGATACGTTCGACACGATCAACGCAACTGCAAGATCGACATTTATTTTGCCGGAAGCGGGATCGCGGTCTGATATTTCACGACCCGCAGTGCAAAGTGCGACGCGGCACCGGCTACGGCCTCGTTACGGAGCAGCGTCTGCATCAGGAACATCTCGTAGTCGGAGACGTCAGCCGCGACGACGCGGATCTGATAATCCCATTCGCCCGACATCGACAAACACTCCATGACGCGATCCTGATCGCGAATAAAATTCTCGAACAGCGCAGTGTGTTCGGCCGAATGGCTCTTGAGCCGAATGTTACAGAGAACGTTGACCCCTTGCCCAATCCGCGCGGCATCGACGAGCCAGACATTTTTCGCGAGTACGCCCGCCTCTTCGAGCAGTCGGATCCGCCGCCAGCAGGATGGCCCGGTGCTCCCAACTCGCTCTGCCAGTTCGGCGTTGCTGAGGCTGCCGTCGCGCTGCAGCGCTTCGATGATCTTGCGATCGAGGGCGTCAAGGTTGAACAATTTCTCTCCACATCGCCACAGTATGATAATATTTGTCGCACATTGCATGAAATGGCGAAAGTTTGAAAAGATTTATCGCATGCTTGCTGCGATATTTCGCGCATGACGACCGACCTTTCATCGCCGCCGTCCACGACCGCGTTCGATCCCTTCGCTCCACTGATCGAGCAGCCTGCCGACGCGCTGCTCGGACTGATCGCACTCCACCGCGCCGACCCTAGGCGCGGCAAGATCGATCTGGGAGTCGGGGTATTTCGCGACGATTTCGGACGGACCCCGGTGATGCGCGCGGTGAAGATGGCCGAGATGTTGCTGGCCGAAACGCAGGACAGCAAATCCTATCTCGGAGCCGAGGGCGACGCCGCCTATACCGAAGCGCTCGCCGCTATCGTGTTTGGCGCCCATCACGCGTCCAACCGACTGACGGGTGTTCAAACCCCCGGCGGCACAGGCGCACTCCGCCTTGGCGCCGAACTGCTTGCACGCGCCAATCGCGTCGCGCGCGTCTGGATCGGCGCGCCGACCTGGCCGAACCACGGCCCGATCTTTGCCGAAGCGGGGCTGGAAGTGCGCAGCCACCGTTTCTTCGATCCGATGGACGCCATGATCGACTTTGCCGCGATGATCGACGACCTCGCCGGGGCCCGTGCAGGCGACGTGTTGTTGCTCCATGGCTGCTGCCACAATCCTACCGGCGCATCCTTCTCGCCCGGCCAGTGGCGCATTCTTGCCGATCTGTGCGCAGCCCGCGGCCTGATCCCTTTCATCGACCTTGCCTATCAGGGACTAGGCAGCGGCCTGACGGACGACGCCGCCGCGACCCGCATGATCTTCGAAGCGCTTCCGACTGCCCTCCTCGCCTATAGCTGCGACAAGAATTTCGGCCTCTATCGCGACCGCGTCGGGGCGCTGTGGGTGCAATCGGCTGGGCAAGCCACCGCCGGACTCGTCCGTTCCAACATGCTGACCCTCGCGCGCAGCCTCTGGTCGATGCCGCCCGATCATGGCGCCGCACTCGTGCGCATCATCCTCGAAAGCGACGCGCTCCGCACCGAATGGGAAGCCGAACTCGACACAATGCGCGCGCGGATCAACGGCCTCCGTCAGGCGCTCGCAGCCGCGGATTCGCGCCTATCGCCCATCGCGGCGCAGCACGGCATGTTCGCGACGCTGCCTCTTTCCCCCACCGCGATCGCGGCGCTGCGCGAAGATCACGGCATCTATATGGCGCCGAACGGCCGTATCAACATTGCCGGACTACGGACCGATAACATCGCAGCCTTCGCGCACGCGCTTCTTCCTTATCTCGATGCGGCCAAGGATTTTCGATAATGCGCTGGCAGATCGACGAGACCCACGATCCCGACCGCACCAGTTGGGTCGCTTCCGCGAAAGGGCATCGCGACTTTCCGGTCCAGAACCTGCCATACGGCATTTTCGCGCCGGCCGGCGAAGACCCGCGCGCCGGCGTCGCGATCGGCGATGCCATATTGGACCTTCGTGCCTGCGCGGTCGCCGGCCTGCTCCCCGCGCCCGCAAGCGCTACATGCAGGGACGACACGCTCAACTCGCTGATGGCAATTGCCCCCGCAGACCGCGTCGCGCTGCGCCGGCGACTAACCGCGGTGCTCACCGATCCCGCCATGGAGAGTATAATCGCGCCGCTGCTTTACGACAGCGCGGTGTGCACCATGCACCTTCCCGCACGGATAGGCGACTACACTGACTTCTATGTCGGCATTCATCACGCGAACAACGTCGGGCGCCAGTTTCGCCCCGACAATCCGCTGCTCCCCAACTATAAATATGTGCCTATCGGTTATCATGGCCGTGCCTCGTCGGTGCGCGTGTCGGGCGAACCTGTCATCCGACCGCACGGTCAGCGCAAGCCGCCCGAAGACGATGCGCCGCTCTTCGAACCGACGCAGCGGCTCGACTACGAGCTCGAACTTGGCGTGTGGGTCGGCGAAGGCAACGCGCTGGGCGACCCGATAGCGATCGGCGATGCCGGGCACCATATCGCCGGGTTGTCGCTGCTCAACGACTGGTCGGCGCGCGATCTTCAGGCGTGGGAATATCGGCCGCTCGGCCCCTTCCTATCCAAGAATTTCCACTCAACCGTTTCGCCCTGGGTCGTGACAGCCGAGGCGCTCGCGCCGTTCCGTGTCGCCCAGCCGCCACGCTCCGAAGGCGATCCGCCGCCGCTGCCTTATCTGTGGGACGCGGCCGATCAGGCGCATGGCGCACTCGGTCTGACGCTCGAAGTTTTTATGCTCACCGCAGCCATGCGCGCGGCGGACGCGACACCCGTTCGCCTGAGCTGTGGCCCGGCGACTAACATGTACTGGACTCTCGCGCAGATCGTCGCGCATCACGCTTCGAACGGCTGCAACCTGAACCCCGGCGACCTGCTCGGCACCGGGACGATATCGGCACCCGACCGCGAGGGGTTCGGCAGCCTGCTCGAACTGACGACAGGCGGGTCAGAGCCCATACTGCTGGCGAGCGGCGAGCGACGCGGTTTCTTGGAAGATGGCGACGAGATCATCATGCGGGCCACCGCCGAAGCGGACGGCTTCGTGCCCATCGGCTTTGGCGAATGCCGCGCTGTCATTCTTCCCGCGCGCTAAGCGCCATACGGGGCTCAGGTCAAAAACGCATCCAGCTCGGCAAGCAGTAGTTCGGGCGTTTCTTCCTGCGGACTGTGACCGCATGGCAGAGCGTGCCCGTGCACATCGCGCGCCTTCGAGCGCCAGCTCTCCAGGACGTGGAAGAGCGTTCCCACGGTGCCATATTCGCCCCAAAGAAGGAGCAAGGGCGCCTCGATCCGCTTCTCACTGTCGGCCGCGTCATGATCCAGATCGATACTCGCCGCGGCCCGATAATCCTCGCAGATCGCATGACGCGTCGCGGGATTGCGGTAGCAGCGACGATATTCGGCCACGACGCGCGGGTCGAGCGAGCCATCGACCTTGATCTGGCCAGCAAGATGCCGGTCGAGGAAATGATCGGGGTCCGCCGCGATCATCCGTTCGGGCAAGTCGAATGGCTGGATCAGGAAAAACCACCAGAAATAGCGTGTCGCAAACTCACGGTTCGTTTGCGCATACATCGTCGCGGTCGGAGCAATATCGAGGAGGACAAGCCGCGCGACGCGATCCGGATGGTCGAGCGCCATGCGATGCGCGACGCGCGCGCCGCGGTCGTGCGCGACGACGTCGAAGCGATGAAAGCCGAGGGCAGCCATCACCGCGACCTGATCGGCCGCCATCGCGCGCTTGGAATAGTTGAGATGGAGCGCATCGCCGGGCAATTTCTCGCTGTCGCCATAGCCGCGCAGGTCGGTCGCGACGACGGTGAAGCGCTTCGCCAGAGCCGGCGCAATCTTGAACCAGGTCAGATGCGTCTGCGGATGGCCGTGGAGCAGAAGCAGCGGCGGCCCCGATCCGCCGATCGCTGCGCGGATTCGCACGCCGTCGGCGTCGACATCTTCCCAACGAAAGCCGGGCATCAGATCGGGATAGTCCGGGTGTGCGCTCATCACTCCTGCCCTGCTATAAGCCAGGGCTTGCGCGCGAGATAGGCCTTCTCGAACGCGCGGATGCTCTCGGCATGCGTCATCGTTTCGCCGATCCGGTCGAGCCCCAGCATCAGCGCGCGCCGCACTGCGGGATCAATATCGAAGTCGGCCGCGTGACCGTTAACCTCGATCCGCTGCGCCTCTAGGTCGATCGCCATCTGCCCTGCTCCGTCTTCGAGCACCGCGGCAAGCGCCGCGACCTCCTCAACCGGCAGCGACAGCAGCAACAAGCCATTGTTTGCCGCATTGTCGGCGAAGATCGCGCCATATGACGACCCGATAATCCCCCGGATCCCATATTGCAGCATGCCCCATACGGCATGTTCGCGCGACGAACCGCAGCCGAAATTGGGACCCACGAGCAGAAAGCGCGTGCCCGCCATATCGGGGCGATTGAGGATGAAGTCACCCCGCGCCGTCCCCGCCTCGTCGAAGCGGAGATCGTGAAACAACCCGATTGACAGGCCCGACCGGTCGATGCCCTTGAGATAGGCCTTCGGCATGATCACGTCGGTATCGATATTCGCACCCGGCATCGCCGCGACCGGCCCCGAGACGCGTAGGAAGCGCTCCATCACAATGCTCCCGTCGCGGCAAGCGACCGCACGTCGACAAGCTTGCCGGTCACCGCTGCTGCTGCCACCATCGCGGGGCTCATCAGGTGCGTCCGCCCGCCGATGCCCTGCCGCCCTTCGAAATTGCGGTTGGTACTCGACGCGCAGCGCTCGCCGGGTGCAAGGCTGTCGTCGTTCATCGCGAGACACAGCGAGCAGCCCGAGCGCCGCCATTCGAACCCCGCGTCGATAAAAATGCGATCAATCCCCTCGGCCTCGGCGGCGCGGCGCACATTGCTGCTTCCCGGCGAGATCATCGCGCGGACACCGGGGGCGACCTTGCGCCCCTTCAGGATTTCGGCTGCATCGCGCAGGTCCGATAAGCGCGCATTCGTGCATGATCCGATGAAGGCTCGGTCGATCGCAATATCCTGCAACGGCGTGTTCGGCGCGAGCCCCATATAGGCGAGAGCACGGACGGCATCGGCGCGGCGCGCGGCGGGGATGTCCTCCGGATCCGGCACACTTTGCGTGATTGCGAGCGACTGGTCGGGGCTGGTGCCCCAGCTCACCATCGGCGGCACCTCGCTCGCATCAAGCGCGATCTCCTTGTTGAACCGGGCGTCGGGGTCGCTGCGCAACGAGGACCATTCGGTACGCGCCTGTGCCAGCAATTCCGCTGAGGGCGCGCGCGGACAGCCCGCGATATAATCGATCACCTTGTCGTCGGGCGCCATCAGCGCCACGCGGGCACCGCATTCGACCGCCATGTTGCAGACCGTCATGCGCGCCTCAACCCCCAGCGCCTCGATCGCCGTACCGGCGAACTCGACCGCATGGCCCGCCGCGCCGTCGGCGCCGATCCGGCGGATCACCTCCATGATCAAATCCTTCGCCGTGACCCCCGGCGCCAACCGGCCATCGACCGCCACCCGCATCGTCTTCAGTCGGCGATAGACAAGCGTCTGGGTCGCGAGCAGATGCTCGATATCCGACGTGCCGATCCCGAATCCTACGACGCCGAATGCGCCATAGGTCGTCGAATGACTGTCCCCTGCGGCGATCACCATGCCGGGAAGCACCATTCCGAGTTCAGGCATCACGACATGTTCGATACCTTGTCTCGGATCGAAAAGATCGAAGATTTCGATCCCGAAATCGCGGCCATTTTCGCTCAGATATTCGATCTGCCGCCGCGCGCCGTCGTCAAGCGCGCCGGCGCCCGGGTCGGGGTTCGTCGAATTGACATGATCGACAACGCCGAGCGATGCGGCGGGCCGCCAGGGCGTCCGCCCGGCGGCGCGAAGGCCGCTGAACGCTTGGGGGCTTGTGTATTCGTTGAGCACCGTTCTATCGATATAGAGCAATAATCGTTCGTCAGCCTCGCTAGATTCGTCGAAAGATAATATGCGATGTTCGTCGACGATCTTGTCATAGAGCGTTTTTGGCGACGACATTCTTCTACCCTTCCTGCGGTTTCGCGGGCTGGGATTACCGTCAGCGGTTCGGACGAAGCCAATGCCGGGACAGTATCAATTGATGCGACGAGTGGATTCAAATGGATATCATGTGGCTCGAGGACTTCATCAAGCTCGCGGATGAAGGCAATTTTTCCCGCGCCGCCGAAGCGCGCAACCTGACCCAACCAGCGTTCAGCCGCCGGATTCGTGCGCTTGAGGATTGGGTGGGCGCGACGCTGGTCGATCGCGACACGCACCGGATCGCGCTGACCGAAGCGGGCCAAGCGTTCCGCGTCCTCGCTGAAGAGATCATGCGGCGCCTGACACTGGGCCGCGATCATGTCCGTGAAATCGGCGGCACGCTGAGCAATGAAATCCGCTTCGCCTCAACACACGCACTGTCGACGACCTTTTTCCCCGCTTGGCTCCGCAGCCTGCACGATGGCCAGGAGGCTGGGACGATCACGCTGATCGCGGACAATATGGCCGCGTGCGAACGCTTCATGCTCGAGGGCAAAGCCGATTTCCTGCTATGCCATCATCATACGGCAGCACAGCACCGGCTCGACCCGGCAGGTTTTACCTCGCTGGCGCTGGGCGAGGATATATTGATGCCGGTGACCGCCCCGCTTGGCGACGGAGCGCCCACCCACGCCCTGCCGGGCAGCGGCGACCAGCCGCTCCCCTATCTGGAGTTCGAAGAAAAGTCGGGCATGGGCCGGATACTGCAAGCCGCGCAGGTGATTTCGGCGGGATCGGCCGCGCTCCGCACCGTCTTCCGCTCGCATATGGCGACCGCACTGCTGTCGATGGCGCGCGACGGACGCGGCGTTTGCTGGGCGCCGCTCAGCGTCGCCGCCACCGATCTTGAAAGCGGCCGCCTCGTCGCCGCGGGCGATGCACGTTGGCATGTTCCGATCGAGATCCGCATTTACAAACCGATCGCACGCAGGAGTCCTAGCGTCGAGGCCTTCTGGACGATGCTGAAAAACCGATTGAAGGCGGAAACTGCATAATCGATTTATCGGGGACCAAGGCATGTCGCGCAATTATGCTGCGCAGATGCCGCCCGCGCCGTACGAATGATTCTATGTCGAACCGGCATTGGGAACGATGTCCGCATGTCCATAGACAGGCTGGGCCCTTGCACTAACCGACGAACGGACGGCTTTGGCAGGGTTCAGGGCGGAGAAAAAATATGATCCAGGGACCGGCAACTGCAGCCGCACGCGGCAAATTCAGAATTTCCACATCGCTATTCGCGATCTCGCTTTGCGCGGGGCTTGCGGGCACCGCGAACGCGCAGGACACCGCCTCACCGGCCGACGAGCAAGCAATAGACGGGAGTAGCGACATTGTCGTGACAGGGTCGCGCATCGGCCGCCCCGTCCTCGATCTTCCGACCCCGGTCGGCGTCGTCAGTTCGGAAACACTCGACAACAACAATGCGCAGTTCGACATTGGCCGCGCGCTCGCCCAGCAGCCCGCCATCGGCTTTTCGGGCAGCATGCAGCAGAGCCAGCAAAGCGGCGCCTCGGGCTCGCGCGGCGAGAATAGCGGCGGCCTCGCGGTCGTCGATCTTCGCAACCTCGGGTCGAACCGCACGCTCACCCTCGTGAACGGCAAACGCCGTGTCGCGGGTGCCACCGACAGCGCGGCGCTCGACCTCAATTCGATCAACCCCAATTTGATCGAGCGGATCGAGATCATCACGGGCGGCGCCTCGGCCATCTATGGCTCTGACGCTGTCTCGGGCGTTGTAAACATCATCACCAAAGACGATTTCGACGGTGTTCGCCTGTCCTTCAACGGGTCGCAGCCGGCCCGCGGGTCGGAAGGTTTCACTTATGGCGGCAGCATTGTGGCGGGCAAGAATTTCGCCGAGGGCCGCGGCAACCTCACTTTGGCAGCCGATTATACGAAAGTGAAGGAGATCACCCCGCGGCAGGCCGACATGCGAAACAATGTCGCGATGATCAACCCGGCCGACACCGGTCCGAACGACGGCATTCCGGATTATATCATCGTGCCCGGCGGCGAAGCCTTCCAATATTCGGGGTACGGGGCCGTAGGGCTCCGCGGCGACACCGGCGGCCTCGGTGCGTTCGTCTTCAATGACGACGGCACGCCGCGTCCCGCACCGACACCGCTCTTCACCGATGGCAGCCTGTTCGGGAAGTTCGACAATTGCGGCCCGGCCTGTTTCCGCTTCGACGATTCGATTTCGATCGTTCCCGATATCGAGCGCTACAACCTCAACCTCAGCACGCATTTCGACTTCAGCGACAATGTGCGGGCCTATTTCGGCGCCGACTATAACAATACGTCAAGCTATGGACGGGGGCAGCCCGTGCTCCGTGCCGCACAGCCGATCAACATCGCGCAGAATGCGTTCCTGAACGAGACCTTCCGCCAGCAGTTGCTCGCGGCCGGTGCAACGACGCTGTCACTCGATCGCCTCTACACCGACGTCGGATTGCGCTATAGCCAGGTCGATCGCAACAGCCTGTCCTTCGTCGGCGGCCTGAAAGGCGAGTTCGAAACCGGCTTCTCCGATCTCCGCTACGATATCTATGGCACCTATGGCCGTACCAAGGCGAAGTTCACCGGTTACAATCGCATGCTGCTGCCGAACCTGCGCGCCGCGCTCGACGCCGTGGTCGATCCCGGTTCGGGGCAGATACGCTGCCGCATGGATGTGCCCGCGCTGCAGCCGGCCGGTTATGTCCGGCCCGCTATCGTCGGCAGCGGTCCCTGCGTGCCGTTCAATCCCTTCGGCTCGACCGCCAGCACGCAGGAAGCGCGCGACTTCGTCAGCACAACAACGGTATCGCGCGCCTTCGTGCGGCAAACCACCGCCGGCTTTTCACTCTCCGGCGATTCGAGCAAGTTCCTGACCATGCCGGGCGGCGGGTCCATCGGCATCGCGCTCGGCGCCGAATATCGCAAGGAACGCAACGGCCGCACCACCGATCCACTGATCAAGGCGGGCGTGACCAATCAAGCATCGTCGCAAGATTATTCGGGCGGCTATCATGTCACCGAATTCTTCGGCGAATTGAGCGTGCCCATTTTGACCGGCATGCCCTTTGCCGAGTTGCTGTCAGTCGAGGGCGCGGTACGCCACGCCGACTATAGTCACTCCGGCAAAGCGACGTCATGGAAGGCCGGCGCGATCTGGGAACCGGTCGACGGGCTCCGCCTCCGCGCGACGCTCAGCCGCGCCATTCGCGCCCCGAATATCTTTGAAGCCTTCCGTCCGAGCGAGGGCCAGACGACCAACGTCAACGATCCCTGTTCGCAAAACAATCTCGGCCAGAATCCCAATCGTGCCGCCAACTGCGCCGCATTGGGCCGGCCGGCGGGCTTCGTCCCGGTCAGTGGAGGGATCGGGGTCCCGTTCATTGTGTCGGGCAACCAGAATCTTCGCCCCGAAGTTTCGGACAGCTGGACTGCAGGCTTCGTCCTGACGCCGAATTTCCTGCCGGGCCTCCAGATTTCGGCCGACTGGTTCGACATCAAGATCGAGGATGCGATCAGCTTCCTCAGCCCGCAAGCGATCGCTGAAAATTGCGTCGACCGCGCGGGTGGCCCCGATCCGGACCTGTGTGCGCTAATCACCCGCGACACGACCCCGGGAGCGAACTTCTTCAGCATCATTGGCGGTCGAAGCACCTATGTGAACACGTCCAAGCTGCAAACCTCGGGGCTTGATACGCAGCTGTTTTATGCCCACCCGCTCGGCGCCGGCCGACTCTCGGCCAACCTTGCCTTCACCTATCTGCACCGTCTCCGCACCTTCACCTTCCAGGCGCGGCCGGACCTCTACACGGTGCTCGAGGGCTTCTACGGCTATCCCAAATACAAGGGTGTCGTCGGACTGACCTACAGCAACGGTCCGCTGACGCTCGGCTGGCAGGGACGCTATCAGTCGAGCCAAGCGCTGACCGACATTTCGCCCGGGATCAGCCGCGAACTCCTGTCGCCCGACCGCACGGGGTCGCGCTTTTATAACGACATCTCGGCCTCTTACACGCTGACGATGAACGGAAAGCAGGAAGCCAAATTCTCATTCGGCGTCACGAATCTCTTCAACAAAAAGCTGCCGGTGATGGAATCGGTTCAGGTCATCGATCCGTCGGGGGGCGGTTTCGACCAATTCGGTCCGGTCATCCGCGCCGGGCTCGAAGTGAACTTCTGACCCTGACCAGGCAGATGAGGCCCGCGTGACATTCGCGCGCGCGGGCCTCATGTCGTTTTCAAAGGAGAATTCACCGTGGCCGGTCAGGAAGGTGCGATCATGAGTGCCGAAATCGCACGCCCCGCGCGTCAGAGAGGTTTCCTTGGCGTCGTCGAGCGGGTCGGCAATATGCTGCCCGACCCCACGATCATCTTCCTCTACCTCATCGTCATATTGATGATCGTGTCGGCGATCGGCGCGGAGCTCGGATGGAGTGCCTCGCTACCCTATTCGGGCAAGGAGGCGCCCGCCGGTGCCGAACTCGCCGGGGGCGTCCTGACCTATCGCGCATCCAGCCTGTTCTCGGCCGAGAATATCGCGCGGCTGTTTACCGAAATGCCGCGCACCTATGCCAGCTTCACCCCGCTCGGCATCATTCTTACGATCATGATGGGCGCCGCGGTGGCTGAGCGATCAGGGCTGTTCTTCGCACTGATCCGCGGGTCGCTCCGCAGCACCCCGCGCCGCTACATGACGCCGATCATCGCCGTCGTCGGTATGGTGTCGCACCATGCCGCCGACGCCGCCTATGTCGTGCTGATCCCAATGGCAGCGGTCCTCTTCGCATCGGTCGGGCGTCACCCGCTTGCGGGAATTGCCGCCGCGCTCGCCGCTGTATCGGGAGGCTATGCCGGCAATATCATGCCGGGCCAGCTCGACGTCCTACTGTTCGGCTTCACACAGGAAGCAGCGCGCATCGTCGAGCCCGGCTGGACGATGAATCCACTCGGCAACTGGTATTTCATCCTTGGCATCGTCGTCTTTTTTACCCCGATCATCTGGTTCATCACCGACAAGGTGGTCGAACCGCGCCTCGGAACATGGAACGAGGACGTTGACGAAGAGCTTCGTGCCGATCTGGAAAAGGGCGACCTCAGCGACGACGAGCGGCGGGGCCTTCGCCGCGCCGGCATCGCCGCGCTGCTGGTCACCGCGCTGTTCGCGGCGCTTTGCCTGTGGCCTGGCTACACGCCCTTCATCGATCAGGGCGCCGAGGGCCCGATCCGCCTGCAACCGCTCTACGCCTCGATGATCGCGGCGCTATTTCTGATGTTCCTGCTGACCGGCGTCGTTTTCGGGCGCGCGGCCGGGACGGTGAAAAACTCGAACGATGTGATCGCGATGATGCGCGAGGGTGTGAAGACGATCGCGCCCTATCTCGTGTTCGTCTTTTTTGCTGCCCATTTCGTAGCGATGTTCAACTGGTCGGGCATCGGTCCGATCATCGCGATCGGTGGCGCCGAAAAATTACAGGGCATGAACCTTCCCCCGGCGCTGCTGCTCGTCTGCGTCCTGCTGCTATCCTCGATGATGGATTTGTTCATCGGATCGTCCACAGCGAAATGGAGCGTCCTGTCCTCAGTCGTCGTACCGATGTTCATGCTGCTGGGCATCAGCCCCGAAATGACGACCGCCGCCTATCGCATGGGCGACAGCTATACCAACATCATGACCCCTCTGATGAGCTATTTCCCGCTCGTCCTGGTCTTTTGCCAGCGGTGGGACAAGTCGATGGGAGTCGGATCGCTGCTCGCACTGATGCTTCCCTATGCGCTTTGCTTCATGGCTACGGGGATCATGATGGTGGTCGCGTGGGTCGTTCTCGATCTTCCGCTCGGCCCGCACGCTCAGGTCTTCTATCAGGTCGCGGCGCACGCCGTGCCCTGAGGGAGATCATGATGGAACTCACTGCGGGACATGCAACCATGTCCGATAAGCATTGGGGTCGGCAGCGCCCCGCCCTTAGCCTGACTTTGCCGCTGCGCCAGGAGGTGCGTCCCCATGTCCGTTGACCTGACATCACTCGAAGCCGACATGACCGCCTGGCGCCGGCATATCCACCGGCACCCCGAACTCGGCTTTCACGAACTGGGCACGGGCCGCTTCATCCTCGATCTGCTTGCCGAATTCGGGGTCGACGAGGTCCACACCGGGATCGGCGGCACCGGCATCGTCGCGACGATCCGCGCCGGCCGGTCGGACCGCGCAATCGGCATCCGCGCCGACATCGACGCGCTGCCGATGGCCGAACTGGCCGAGTCCGATCACAAGTCCTGCACGCCCGGCGTCATGCATGCCTGCGGCCACGACGGGCACACGACGATGCTGCTCGGCGCCGCGAAACATCTTGCCGCGACGCGCAATTTCGACGGCGCGGTCCACCTGATCTTCCAGCCCGCCGAGGAATCGCTCGGCTATCAAGGCCCCGGCGGCGATCCCGACGGCGGCGCCAGCGCGATGATCCGCGACGGATTGTTCGATCGTTTCCCGATGGAGGTTATCTTCGGCATCCACAATCGTCCCGGTATCGCCGCCGGCAAGCTCGCAGGGCGCGCGGGCGCACTCTATGCGGCTGCCGACAAGTTCGAGATCGTCGTGTCGGGCAAGGGCGGCCACGCGGCGCGGCCGCACCTCACCGTCGACCCCGTGCTGGTCGCGGCGCAGATCATCGTCGCAGTGCAGAGCATCGTTGCGCGCAGCACCGACCCGATGGACGCGGCGGTCGTGTCGATCTGCAAGGTCGAGGCGGGAACCGCCTTCAACATCATCGCCGACGAGGCGCGCATGGGCGGCACCGTTCGCACGCTGTCACGGGCGAGCCAAGACGCGACTGAACGACGGCTGCGCGAGATCGTGACCGGCGTCGCCGCTTCCTTCGGCGCAACTGCCGAATTGCATTATGAGCGCGGCTACCCCGCCCTGCACAACCCCGCAGATCTCTACGCACGCGTCCGCGACATTGCGATCGGGGTCGTCGGCGCCGACCGCTTCGTCGACCTCGAAGTGCCCGGTATGGGAGGCGAAGATTTCGCCCGCTATCTCGACGTTATTCCCGGCTGCTTCCTGCTGCTCGGTAACGGCGACGAGGGGCCGGGGTCGGTGATGCTCCACAATTCGCACTATGCCTATGACGACAGTATTTCGCCCACGGGTGCGGCGCTGTGGGTCGCATTGGCCGAGGCATTCCTGCCGAAATAGACTGTCCGGGGAGACGTTTCTGATGCGCCGTTCGACTGCCGCCTTGCTCTGGAGTTCCGCCGCATTTCTGGCCACGGCCTCGCCCGCCGCGCTGGCACAGGGGAGCGCAACGGACAAGGTCACCATCTATCGCGACAGCTTCGGTGTCCCCCATGTCGAAGGTGAGACCTCGGACGCGGTGATGTTCGGCGCGGGTTATGCGATCGCGCACGACCGCCTCGCCGCGATGGAACTCGCGCGGCACAACACACAGGGTCGCCGCGCCGAACTGGTGGGCGCCTCAGCGCTCGACACCGACAAGGTCATGCGCGGTCGCAAGCTGTCCGATACCGAATTGATGACGCGTTATCGCGCGCTTGCGCCCGAGCATCAGAAGATGATCCGCGGCATGGTCGACGGTATCAACAAGCGTATCGACGAGGTGAACGCCGACCCCGAAAATCTGACGCCGCTCGAATTCATCCGCTGGGGGATCAAACCGACCCGCTGGACGCTCACCGAATATCTGGCGCTGATAACCGCCGCGCCGCTGGGTCGCGACACCTACGAGATTCGAAATCTCGAATTTCTGAAGGCGATGACCGACCGCTATGGCGCGGACAAGGCTTGGCAAATCTTCAACGATGTCGTGCCGATCTCCGACCCCGATTCCCCGACGACGATTCCGGCGGGCGACGACCGCGCGCCTGCGCGTCCAGTGCCCACGCCGGTCCAGTCCTCCGCCCAGCTACCCAAAAGCCGCGACGTCGCCTCCGCCGCCGAGCAGACCGCACCGCCGCTCCCGGTCAAGGGCGCGAGCCGCTGTCTGGTGATCGGCCCTGAAAAATCCGCTAGCGGCAATGTCCTGATGTTGGAGGCCACCGCCGACGGCCCCGAAATCCACCTGCAGGGAGGCGGCTTCGGCAATGCAGGCTTCGGCTCGACTGGATGGGGCGTACCAACGATGGGGCGCGGTGCACAGCACGGCTGGCTGCTCGTGTCGGGAAGCAGCGAGGCCGGCACAACCTTCGCAGAAAAGCTGAACCCCAAAAACCGCTACGAATATTGGTACAAGGGCGCGTGGAAGAAGATGGTGCATCGCACCGAGACCTTCCGGATAAAGGACGGTGCGCCCGTCACCCACGATGTCGCGTGGACGATCCACGGGCCAGTGATCGCCTGGGATATCGACAATGGCACCGCCTATTCGCAGCAGATGGGCGTGCATGGCCGCGAACTCGACACATGGATCGCCTTTGCCGAGATGGGTCGCGCAAAGAGCCTCACCGAATTCAAGGAAAAGGGCGTCGACCGCCTCGGCTGGAATCTCGGCGCCTGCTATGGCGGCGAGGATGGCACGATCGCCTATTTCGAGGCGGGCGCGCTGCCGAAAAAGGCCGCCGGCGTCGACCCGCGCCTGCCCACCCCGGGCACGGGTGAATATGACTGGACCGGTTTTCTGACGCCCGCCGAAAAGCCCCAGATGATCAATCCGCGGCAGCAATATTTCATGTCTTGGAACAGCAAGGCGACGGGTTGGTCACAGGAAGGCGACAACGCCCGCATCGGTGCGACCTTCCGCACATGGCTCGGTGACCGGCTCGCGAAGAACGGCCAGTCGCTGACCCTGCTCGACATGCGCGAATTCAACGGCAAGATCTTCAACGCGCTTGGCGCGGTCGATCGCAATCAGGCCGCGCCCGACTTTTTTGCGCCGTATATCCGTAAAGCGATCGAGACGATCGACGATCCCGAAGTCAAGCGTGCGGGCGAATATATGCTGAGCTTCGATGGCCTGTATCGCGACAGCGACAGCGACCAGCGCTACGACAATCCCGGCCTTACCCTTTATCGCACCTGGCTGCAGGTCGCGCCGCGGATGATCTTCGGCGACGATATGGGCGACTGGTGGCACAAGATCGATGCCGACCGTTATCTGACCTACCAGTCGAGCCTGCTGCTCCGCGCCTTTCAGGGCGATGCCGCAGGGGCGCCATTGGCGATCGACTATTTCGCCGGCCGCGACCGGACCGCGGCGATGATCGACACGATCAAGGCGACGTTAGCCGAGGTCAAGGCACGTTTCCCCGGCAAGGATATGGCCGAATGGAAACAACCGATCTTCTGGAAATATTTCGACGCCTCACTCGAAACACCTGACCGCCCTCAAATGGCCGAGGATTATCCGGAGCATCGCCTGTCGGCGGTCCTCCGCCTCGGCCCGACGATGGCGCCGCACAATGGCGGCGAAAGCTGGGTCGGGCTGATGGAGATCGCCCGCGACCGGCGTGCGCTCTATTCGGTGGTCGATGCAGGCGGACAGAATCTGTTCGTTGATCCCAAGAGCAACGGCAATCCGAACCTCGCCGACCAGACGATGATGCACGAGACCAATGAGCTCAAAAAAATCGACCTCGCGCCCGAACAGTTTCGCAAGAATGCGGTATCGAGCATGACGATCGAGTATCGGCCGACAGGCCGCTAGAACGGCGGCGAACCGGCATGGTAGCGACCGGCAAAACCGCAGGCACGGATCCGGTTTCCCCCGACACGATCGGCAGCTACTGGCTCGCGACCTGCTATGACGATCTGACCCCGCGCGCGCCGCTCGCGGGCGATGAGACCGTCGATGTCGCGATATTGGGCGGCGGATTTTCGGGGTTGTGGACCGCATGGTTCCTGCTGCAGGCCGACCCTACGCTTTCGATCGCAATCGTCGAACGGCAGTTCTGCGGCTTCGGCGCGTCGGGGCGTAACGGCGGCTGGTGCTCGCCGCGCCTTCCGATCAACCCCGCAGCCCTCACCCGTCGCTTCGGCGCCGAGACCGCGCGCACTATGCTGCTGGCGCAGCAGGCGATGGTCGACGAGGTCGGCCGCATCTGCGAGCAGGAAGACATCGACGCGCATTTCAATCCTGTTGGCGTCATCACCCTCGCCCGCAGCGCAAAGCAAATGCCCTCTCTCCAGAGATCGTACGACGCCTATGCAGCGCTTGGCATGACCGATGTCTGCGAACTGCTCGACGCCGACAGGGCGCATGAGGCGGTCCACGCAACCGGGGTTCATGGCGCACTCCGCCTCCGTGTCGGCGGCACGATCCACCCCGGCCGACTGGTGCGCGGGCTCGCGCGGGCGCTCGAAGGGCGCGGCGTGCGCATCTACGAGGGGACCGAAGTGCTGCAGACCAGCGCGGGAATACAACCGGCGCTGATCACCACCGGCGGCACGATCCGCGCACGGCGCGCGGTCCTGCTTGCCGGTGAGGCGTTTCTGACCGGCCTACCCGACTATCGCCGCCGTCTGATTCCGATGGCCTCGACGATCATGCTGACCGCACCGCTGACGGCGGACCAATGGGATCAGGTCGGATGGGCCGGCGGCGAGTGCCTCAGCTCCTATGTCAACACGACCAATTATCTGACGCGCACCGCTGACGGGCGTATCCTGTTCGGCAGCCGCGGCGCGCCCTATCGCTACGGCTCCGACATGAGCGAGACCGCGCTTAGCGAAAATGCCAATTTCGGCTGGATTCGCGACCGGCTGCTCGAATGGTGGCCGTCACTTGAAGGTGTCGAGTTCACACACCAATGGGCGGGCTATCTCGGCGTTCCGCGCGACTGGCTTCCGACGGTGCATTTCGACAGCAACCGTCGGATCGGTCACGCCTATGGCTATACCGGACACGGCGTCATTACGAGCGCGATCTCGGCCCGCGCGCTCGCCGCGCTGGTCACAGGAGCTGCGCCCTATCCACACGCGCCCTATCTGCGTCAGCAGGCACCGAACTGGGAGGTCGAACCGCTGCGCTGGGCGGGCATCCGCTATGTCCAGAATGCCTTCCTGCGGATGGACCTTGCCGAGACCGCCGGAAAGGCGCCGCCATTCGACGCTCCACTCGCGACCTTTTTGGGCGAGCCTTAGGCGGGGACTATTTCCCCGCCGTGACCCCGCCACCGGTCGCCTTGAACGCCTGCTCCAATCCCGGGACGAACGCCGCCCCTGCCTTCAGCTCCACCCGCGACCCGGCAAGGTCGTCACCATAAGGCTCGGCCGGCCCGCCGAGACATTTCGACAGGAAATGCTCGGCGATCGCGGCGAAGGAGATGTTGGTCTCATCCTTCGCATAGACATGGCCTTCGTCGGGGTAGAAGGCATAGGTCACGGGTTTGCCGCGCGCCTTCATCGCATCGACGATTTCCTGCGACTGGTCGGGAAAGATGCGCGGATCGTTCGCGCCGTTCGTGACAAGCAGCGGCTTGGTGATCGCATCGACCCGCGCGATCGGCGAGCGCCGCATCAGGTCGTCGGCGCCTTCCTTCGTCGTCGGATCGCCGACCCGGTTGACGAATTGCGGACGCTGCCAGGCCCACCAATCGGGCATCAAGGCGACCTGCTTTACCAGATTGCTCGGACCCGCAAGATCGACACCGCACTGGAATGTGTCGGGGGTAAAGCTCAACGAAACAAGCGTCGAATAGCCCCCGTAAGAAAGCCCCATTACCGCGACGCGATCCTTTGCCGTCACGCCCTTGTCGATCGCCCACTGCACCCCGTCGAGCAGGTCGTCGTGCATCGTTTCGGACCATTTACGGTCGCCCTTCGACATAAAATCGCTGCCGAAGCCGCCCGATGCACGGAAGTTGACCGACAGCACCGCATAGCCGCGGTCGGCCAGCCAGGCGTGCTGCGCGTCAAAGGCCAGATCGTCGCGCAACCAGGGCCCGCCATGGACGAGCAGGACGAGCGGAACCGGGGTCGCCGGCATGCCGTTCGCCCCCAATTTCGTACCGGTTGGCAGCGTCAGATAGCTCGGCAGGCTAAGGCCGTCGCGCGACGCGATGGTGACCGGCAAGCGGCGCGCCAACGTTCGCTGCTCCAGATCGGGCCGCGTCGACAGCAACGGCGCGAGCCTACGGTCCTTGCGGTTCCACCAGCTATAGCGGTCGGGGCGGTTGGGCACCGTCTCGAGCAGCAGCCATCGCGCATTGTCGGGGGTTTGCCCGGCAATCTTGAACGGCCCGGCAACGGCAGCCTCGAGCGCAGCAAACTCGGCGCGCGCGGCGTCCGAGCGCACCGTCCACTCGCTCACCAGCGGGTCTTCGCGCGTCGCGATCAGCGCCCCGCTCTCCTCGTCGAGCAAAGGCTCGACGATATCGGCGCGCACAGCGGCGGCGATCAGCGTCTTCTTGCCCGTCGTCAGATCGACCGTGACGAGGTTCGCCTTGTCACCGTCGCGGCTGTCGAGCATCGCGATCTGGCCCCTCGCATCGACGCCGAAGACCTTGGAATTGCGCAGCGAGGCGAGCGGAATCGTCATGAACTCGCTGGGGCCAGCCGGGTCGAGCCGGAAATAGGTCGACGATCCGTCGACATTGCCGCGAACCCCCAAGCGGATGTTGAAATCGGGGTCGGCGACGACGTCGATATAATTCGCGGCGTTGCGGTACACCTCGGTCCGCTGGCCGGTCGCAAGGTCGATGCGATAGATATCGCGGTAACGCCGGTCGCGAATGTTCATGCCGACGAGTATCTCGCCCGGGCGCTGTTTCGACACCTTGACTATCTTGGTCTGCACCGCGGGATCGTCGGTCGCGTTGATGACGGTCCGCTTCTCGGGATCGGCGATCCAGAGCTGATGATGCTCCTCGCCCCCGACGTCCTTCTGGACCAGGATGAAACGCCCGTCGGCGCTCCACTGGAATGCGTCGGGCGGGCGGTTGTCAAAGCGGGTGACGGGCTTCGCCGCAACCGGATCGTCGATCGGCGCCACCCACACATTAAGAACGCCGTTCAGGGGGTGGAGAAAGGCGAGTTGCTTTCCGTCGGGGCTGATCTGCAATTCCGAATAGGTTGGCGAGCGGAAGAGCAGGTCGCGCGGCACCAGTGTCGATGGCCCTTCCACAGTGGGCTTTGCCGACGCGGCTGGCGATGCTCCAGGGACCATCGCCGCGCAGATGGCGGCGGCCGTCCATGCGACGACACGCGCATTGCAGCGCGGCAGCGGCCGGCGCAGGATGTTCGAACCCATCTTATCTCACTCCCTGAAATCGCCCTCGTCCACCGACCATTTTCAGACCTCGGGAAGACGGGGCATTTCCCTCGACCAGCACAGACTGCCAATCGCCGCACGCCGGGGCCAATGCAGAATATGGATCAAACCATGCATGACGGGAAGGCTGGGCGATCGCCCGCGATCGGTTACAAGGGTCGGTGGATCGGAGGGATTTGCGCGATGGAAATGGCTTGGCTTGAGGATTTCGGCGCGCTGATCCGCGCGGGCAATTTCTCGCGCGCCGCGGCTGCGCGCTGTGTGACACAGCCCGCGTTCAGCCGCCGTATCCGCTCGCTCGAGGATTGGCTGGGGGTCGAACTCGTCGATCGCAGCACGCACCAGATGATCCTGACCCCCGCGGGCAAACGCTTCGCCGCGATCGCCGAAACCGTCTTGCGCGACATCGAACATGGTCGGCGCGAGGTGCAGGAGATCGCCGGAACCTCGGCCTCGACGGTCAAGATTCTCGTCACCCACGCGCTTGCGCTGAACTTCTTCCCCCAGTGGCTCGCCCAGCTTCAGGCCATGATGGACGCCGCAATCCCGATCCAGCTTAATGCCGACAATATGAGCGCATCCGAACAGATCATGCTCAACGGCAAGGCGCATTTCTGCCTCTGCTATTTCCACGCCGGCGCCCCGTCGGTTCTCGACGGCGCCGGCTTCCAATCGATTTCGCTTGGCACCGACGCCCTGGTCCCAGTCAGCGCCCCCCGCGAAGAAGGCACGGCGCCGCTCCATCCGCTGGTCGGCGAAGGGGGCGGTCCGGTCAGCCTGCTCGCTTATGGCGCGGAATCGGGCATGGACCGCATCGTGTCTGCGGTGCTGGGCGCCAGCGCAACGCCGACCAGTTTCACGCCGGTCTTTACCTCGCACACGCTGGTGCTCGCGCGCATGGCAAAGGATGGCAAGGGGTTGGCCTGGCTTCCGCTCAGCATCGTCGCCGACGATCTTGCAAAGGGCGCGCTGGTCCGCGCCGGGGACGATCGCTGGGACATCGCCGTCGATGTGCGCCTCTATCGGCCGCGCGGCCGGCAATCGCCCTCTGCCGAGACGTTCTGGCGGCTGGCGGCGGCATAGGAGCGCCGCCATGGCCGGCGCGCCAAGATGCTTACGCTGCGGCATAATTCCATCCACAACAGGCATTGGCCGACGCCGTCATATCCCTGTTAGTCGCGGTTCGACACAAGGGCGCCGCCCGGATCCGGGTGCCCGGTTCCCGGCCGGCGAAACGGGATTCGGAACTCAGCCTATGAAACAGATCGCCCCTATCGAAGCCGTCGTCTTCGACCTTCTGACGGCCCTGCTCGATTCCTGGTCGCTCTGGAACGGCGCTGCGGGATCAGCCGCAGACGGGCTGCGCTGGCGTCGGGCCTATCTGGCACTGACCTATGGCTGCGGCGCCTATCGCCCCTATGAGGATCTAGTGCGTGAAGCCGCGATCGAGGCCGGGATCGCGCCTTCCGCCGCCGACGCGCTGACGGCGCACTGGAACACGCTCCAGCCCTGGCCCGAAGTTCCCCGCGTGCTCGGGGCGCTCAGCGCGCGCGGCATCCGGCTCGGCGTCGTCACTAACTGTTCGACCCTGCTGGGGCGGCAGGCGGCCGGTCGTGTCGGCGTCCCCTTCTCGGTTGTCGTTACCTCCGAGGAGACGGGCTATTACAAGCCGCATCCGCAACCGTATCGTGCGGCGCTCGAGCGGCTGGGCGCCGATCCTGCGCGCACCTTGTTCGTCGCGGGGTCGCCCGCCGACATTCCAGGCGCTGCGGGGGTCGGCATGCCCGTTTTCTGGCACAACCGGGCGGGCCTGCCGTTCGTCGCCGATACCGCGCGGCCCCTTTTGATCGCGGATACGCTCGATCCGCTGATGGAGCTGGTATGATAAAACAAGCGGAGATGTTCGAGGGGTTGGATACGCCCCGGCTTATCCTCGATGCCGCGCGGCTAAACCGCAACGCCGAACGGATGCGCGCGCGCTGCGCGGACCTCGGCGTCATACTCCGCCCGCACCTCAAAACCGCCAAGTCGACCGACGTCGCGCGCATGGCGGCCGATGGCGAACAGGGGCCGATTACCGTCTCGACGCTGGCCGAGGCCGAATATTTCGCAGCCGCTGGCTGGCGCGACATCCTCTATTCGACCGCGATCGCGCCTGCGAAACTCGCCCGCGCCGACCGCATCCAGCGCGAAACGGGCGCACGACTGCTGTTCGTTGTCGACGACCGCAAAGCCGCCGCGCTGATCGGACAGGCTGCGGCCGCGCTCGACGCGCGCTTCGGCATTTTGATCGAGGTCGACTGCGGCGAGCATCGCAGCGGCGTCGAGCCCGCATCGGCAGCGCTTCTCACGATCGCCGAGGCCATCGCCGCCTCCGCGCCAAATCTCGAGTTGATGGGCATCATGTCGCACGCGGGTCATTCCTATGCCTTCGCCGAGCCCGAACCCGTCAGCGCGCTGGCCGAGGTCGAACGTCTCGCCGCGGTATCGTCGGCCGACTATCTGCGCGACCGCGGCCATCCCTGCCCCATCGTCAGCATCGGTTCGACGCCGACAGTCCTGTTCGCTGAACATCTGGCGGGCGTGACCGAGGTGCGCGCCGGAATCTATCTGTTCCACGATCTGGCCCAGCTCTCGCGCGGCGTGTGCACGCCAGACGACATCGCCGTCTCGGTTCTCGCAACGGTGATCGGGCATCAGCACAACGGACCCAGCCTGATCCTTGACGCGGGCGCGCTCGCGCTGTCGAAGGATATCGGCGCCAATCGCTTCATGCCCGAAGCCGGCTATGGCCTCGTCTGCGACGCCGTGACGCTCGAACAGCTCGGATCACTTGCGGTCACCGTCGTGCATCAGGAACATGGCAGCGTAACGGTCCCCGACGAAAGCTGGTTCGATCGCCTGCCCATCGGCAGCCTCGTTCGCATCCTTCCAAACCACGCCTGCCTGACCTGCGCCGCTTATGCGTCCTACGATGTCCTGCAGGGCGGCGAGATAGTCGCGCAATGGCCGCGCACCGGCGGCTGGTGACACAATCCGGAGATAGAAGATGACCAAAAAGCTGACCGAAATACGCTGCGCCGATGCCCCGCCACCGGGCGGGCACTACGCGCAGGCCGTCCTCCACCGCGATACGCTCCATGTGTCGGGGCAACTCGGCGTGACGGGAGACACCCCCGACGCCGACACCGTCCCGATCGCCGATCAGGTGGCCTTCGCGCTCGGCAATATCGAAGCGATCGCCGGCGTCGTCGGCGCGGCGAAAGAGGATGTCATCCGCTGTACTCTTTACGTGACCGACGTCGCGCATTGGGGCGAGGTCAACGGCGCCTACGCCAACTTCTTCGGCACCCATCGCCCAGCCCGCTCGATCGTCCCCAGCGGCCCACTTCACTTCGGCGCTCTGGTCGAGATCGAGGCGGTGGTCGCAGTGGGCTGACTACAGTTTTCCTGATATATCGTTCATATCAATGATGACATCTCCCTCGGTGACATAGCGAACATGAAGGGCAGAGGATGGCCGTTTTCGAGCCATCTGCTCGCAGCCGCCGAGCAACAATGCGGGGCATGTTCGATCGCGGCCGGCCGGGATCGCGGTTACCCGACATACAATCCTATCCGGTCCGGACCAAAGCCCTGCAAAGCGCGAGATGGACAGCATCCCCTGCAAATCGCTGATTTAGAATAACGAATGCAGGCGCAACGCGCGAGCGACGCACATGTCCGTTCAAGGCGGATGACGGCCAACCCGCCCATTTCACCGCAAATGCTCCAATCCGGACACGGCTGCGCGGGACTTTTGTGGAAAGGACACTTAGCATGTCATCAACAGACATATCTCGGAAATTGAACTGCAATGACATACAGTCATTTGCAGTATTTAGTGATTCAACACTGATTTGATGACAATATATCCCGAGTTGACACAAATATATTGTTAACATGTCTTCTATACATTTTGCGCATCAGGAAGATCTTGTTCCGGATTCTTACTCTGGAATAAATCAGCAGGGGATGCGCCCGATGAATAACGCCTATAAATCCGCTCTGACTGCAGGCACTATGATTGCGGCTGCGGTTCTCGCTCCTTCCGCTCACGCCGATATTACGGGCACTATCAACGCAACGATCACGCTCGAAGCCGGCTGCATCATCAATGGGCAGAATCTCGACGACGGCGCGAGCGGTGCCGACTTCGGCACCGTCGACTTCGGCACCGAGAACACCCTCTTTGTGCAGAGCGACGCCGAGGTGCTTAACGGCGGCGGTGCGCTTTCGATCCAGTGCAGCCCCGGCATCGCGCCCATCCTCTCGTTCGAAGCCGGCGAGAATGATGGCGAAGGCGCCGGCACGGGCCTGCGGGCCATGGCCCATTCCTCGACCGCCGGACAGTTTGTGACCTATAACCTTTATTCGGATTCGAGCCGCACGACGCTCATTCCAATCGGCGGCGACATTGTTCTAGCCTCTACCGGCGCGGCGCAGACCATCAATATCTACGGCCGCGCCTTTGGCGAAGCCGGATTGGTCGCCGGAACCTACAGCGACACAATCACCGTCGTTCTCGAACTTTAGGACACGAACCCTCAGCCCGGCGCTAAGACTGGCATGGCCCTACCCATGACGGACTCTCTGGAACAAATGCGCCGGGCGCTGGCCGCCCTCCTCGTTTTGGTCGCGAGCGGGGGCGGCCTCTCTTTTCCGGCGCAGGCCGAAACAAACGCCGATTTCGATGTTACCGCGCGGATCGAACCCGGCTGCCTCATTGATGGCCTTGCACCCGGCGTCAATGCCGGCGCTATCGGGACGCTTGACTTCGGGGAAGACTCCAGCCTTTCGACCGCGACCCATAATGCGACGACGACAGCATCGCAGGCCATCCGCCTGCGATGCACCCCTGGCGTCAGCCTGATGATGAGCATCGACGGCGGCACCCACCTCGCCTCGGGTGCTCGCCACCTCCAACGCGGTGGAGATATCGGCTCACGGGTAGCCTACCGCCTCTGTCGCGATGCCGGGTGCACACAACCGATCCCGATAGCCGGCACCAGCGGCGTCACCGTCACGGCGGCGAACGCGAACGATGTCCGCTTGCCCGTTTATGCAACCCTTACGCTCCCCGGGAACAGAATTCCAGGTGTCTACGCTGACCAGCTGACGGTCACGCTCTCATGGTGAATCGGACCGTATGCATGCGCAACATCTATCTTTCGCTCGCGCTTCTAGTCGCTGCGCTCCTTCTCCTCATTATTTCGCCTTCAGCGGGAGCGCAGCAGCCAGGCTCGGTCCTCATCTGGCCGGTCAATCCCACGATCGAAGCCCACAAGAAGGCGGCCGCGCTATGGCTGGAAAATCCCGGCAAGACCCCGATAACGCTCCAAATCCGTATCTACGCGTGGGAACAGGCCGACGGCAAGAATGTCTATGCCCCTCAGGAAGCGGTCGTCGGTACACCGCCGATCGTGACCATCGCTCCCGGCACAAAGCAACTCGTCCGACTGACCCGTATGGAAGCAGCCCGTTCCAGTCCCGAAACGCCTTACCGCGTCATCGTCGATGAAGTGCCGGCACAGGCGGGATCTGACGCTGCGCCTGGCGCCGCAATCTCTTTTCGCATGCGTTACTCGATCCCGCTTTTCGTCATGGGCCCGGCTATGGGCAAGAACGTCCCCGCGCTGGAGCCGAGGCTCGCCTGGCGCGTCGTCACCGAGGGCGGCGAGCGTTTTGTCGAGATCCAGAACGACGGGACGGTGCATGCGCGGCTCACCGAGGCCGTCATCGACGGCCGCACCCCGCTCGCCGAAGGGCTGCTCGGTTATGTGCTCGCCGGCCGCACGATGCGCTGGCCGCTTGCTGCCGGCGATGCGGCCCATGCCCTTAGCGCCTCGGTGAACGGCCTCGCCGCCGCTCCGCTCAAACGAACGCCGGACTGATGCCATGGCCGGACGCCGTGCGATACGATCGCTGAGCTGTATCGCCGGGGCGGTTGCCATGACCGGAATCGCCTGCCCCTCACGCGCGACCGAAGGTCTGAACAATTTCGGCGACCTCCCGCCGCCGCCGAAGAGCGCGGGGGCGGCCCTCGACCAGCGCCTCCTTCTCGAGATCGTCGTCAACGAACGGCGCAGTGGCATCGTTGCGCCGGTGTTGCTCGCCGGAAATCGCATTCGCATCGAACTCGCCTATCTCCGCAATGCCGGGCTCCAGCTCGGCGCGCAGACCACAAGCGTCTTTGTCGACGAACTCCCTGGCATGAAAGCGACCTATGACGCTCCGTCGCAGCAATTGTGGCTGACTGCCGGGCCCGATTATTTTCCTTCCCAGCGTGTCGGTACATCCCGGCGCAAATTCGAACCCGCATCCTATGATATGGGAGCGTTGCTCAACTATGACGCCTATGTAAGCGGCGGCGGCGATCGCAAGCCGCAAGTCTCTCTCTGGCACGAGGCGCGCGTTTTCGGCGGCGCCGGAGTCATTTCCACCACCGGTGTCTTGCGCAGCGGTGCCGGCAAATCCTACGTCCGCTACGACACAAGCTGGCGCCGGTCCGACGAGGCAACCGCGGTTACATTCGAAGCCGGCGACGTCATCACCCGCACCTTGCCCTGGGCCTCGGCGGTCCGGTTGGGCGGAATCCAGGTTTCGCGGGACTTCGCGGTCCGCCCCGACATTGTCACCTATCCACTGCCTGCCTTTGCAGGTCGCGCGGCGCTTCCCTCGACAGTCGACCTTATCGTGGGCGGGCAGCGTGTCGGCGGCGGCACTGTCGACCCCGGACCGTTCGCAATCGAGAATCTGCCCCCGATCACCGGCGCTGGCGAAGCCAACATAGTCGTTACCGACCTGCATGGTCGCAGCATCTCTACCGCAATGCCCTTCTACGTATCGAGCGCGCTGCTCCGCCCGGGGCTTACCGACTTCGCGGTCGCATTGGGTGCTTTTCGCGAAAATTACGGCGTCAGGAATTTCGACTATGGCGGCGTTGCTGCCTCGGCATCGCTTCGCCATGGACTTTCTGAAGCGATCACACTCGAAGTGCGAGCCGAAATCGCCAACGACATGCAGTTAGCAGGCGGCGGCGCCGTCGTCCGCCTCGGCGCGGGCGGAGTGGTAAGCGGCTCATACAGCCGCAGCTTTCGCGGCGATACTGATGGCGGCAACGGCTCGCAATGGACTCTCGGCTACGAATATCAGGCCCGCAGCTTTTCGGTTGCGCTTCGCCACAGCCGCGAGAGCGCCGGATATGCCGACCTCGGGTTCATAGATCGAATCCGCGCGCGCGGCGCCCGCGAGATCAGCTCCGCAACGGTCAGCCTTTCGCTTGGGCCGGGCGGTACGGTCGGGCTCGGCTATTTCGCGATCCGCGAAGACGGCGGCTCCGACACGCGCCTTGCCAATGCATCGCTCTCGCTCCCGATCTGGCGCGGCAGCCGGATCAACGCCAGCGCTTCGCATGAATTCGAGGACCGGAGTTGGTCCGGCGCGCTCACCCTATCGATTCCACTCGGCGGCAACCGCGGCAATGTCGCGGGCGGGATCGCCGGTCTGCCCGGCGGCGGGTACGGTTGGCGGACCGACTATTCGCGCGCCGTCCCGAGCGAGGGAGGATGGGGCTGGAGCGCGAGCGCTGCGGGCCAGGGCGGCGACCTGGCCCTGCGCGGCGATATCGCCTGGCGTACCGATCCGATCCTGCTGCGTGGCGGCGTCTATGGCAGCGGCGACGCGACGTGGTGGGCGGGCGCAAGCGGCTCGATCGTCTTTATGGACGACAGTGTTTTTGCTGCCAATCGTGTCTCGGACGCCTTCGTCGTCGTCAGTACCGACGGCGAGGCCGGCATCCCGGTCCGGTACGAGAATCAACTCGTGGGCCACACTAATGCCGACGGCAAGCTTCTGATCCCCTGGGGCGCTGCCTATTATGCTGGCCAATATGAGATCGACACGCTCGGCCTCGACGCCAACGTCACGACGCCGGTCGTCAGCCAGCGCGTTGCGGTGGCACGCGGCAGCGGGCATGTCGTCCGCTTTCCAGTCAAGCGGACACGCTCCGCACGGCTCGTCGTCCGCGAAGAGAGCGGCGCCTTCCTTCCTGCCGGGACGGTTGCCCAAATCGGGGGCAGCCCGGCCATCGTCGGCTGGGACGGACTGCTATTCATCGAAAATCTCGACGAGGGCGCAGCCGCCGCGATTGAGATTGGCGGCCGCCGTTGCCACCTCGACCTCACGCTGCCCGCAACACCCCCGGAAGAGGACGGAACCATCATCGATATTGGGGAGCGAACATGCGTGCTGCACTGATCAAAACGGCCCTCGCTGTCTTCCTGGCTTGCCTGCCGGGAAGCGCCTTTGCCTGCACCGTCGCTGGCGCCACTACCGATCTCGGCAGCCACAGCAGCTATGTCGCCGCCGCGAGCCCCCGAACCGGCAGCGGCTCCGCAGGTCTCAGCTGTGACGTGCTTCTCGCGGTTCTGGCAGCACATTACGTCGCGCTCCGGGTCGATGCCTCAACCTTCCAGCTCTCGGGCCCCGGCGGCAGCAGCATAAGCTACCAGGCGTCGCTGACCCCGAACGGCACCGCGCTGGCCGCGGGCAATTTCGTCAACCTGTCGTCGCTGAGCATTCTCAGCCTGTTCGCCGGAACCAACAACAGCGTGCCGATTTACATCCGCACCATTCCGACGTCGGGACTGCGCGCCGGAACCTACACCGGTTATATCGATCTGCGCTGGTATTATTCGGTATGCTCACTCGGGGTTGCGGTCTGCCTCGCGCAGTCGACCAGCCCGGGCTTCAACCGCCCGCTAATCGGCCCGATCGACTGGGGAACGGGTACGCCGGTTCGCATCGCGATCGAGCTTCGGATCGCGAATGACTGCATCATTCAGGCGCCCGACGCCGACTTTGGCGTCGCTCCGCTCGCCGGCAGTTTCAATCCGGTCACGCGCACGATTCAGATACGCTGCAGTGCCGGCGCTGCCTATTCGGTTGGCCTCGACAATGGCAGCCATGCACTCGGCTCGGTACGCCGGATGCAAGGCGGCGGCGGTTATCTCGCGTACGAAATCTACAAATCGGCGACTTCGCCCGATCGCTGGGGCAGGATCGGCGCCGAGCGGCGCGCGAGCTCGACGGCCGACGTCAACGCGGGCGTTTATGATTCGACAACGGTTCAGAGCTTCACCTACCGCGCGGCGATAAATCCCGCGCAACCGACACCGTCCGCTGGCGATTACAGCGACACCATCCTGCTCGACGTCGAATTCTGACCTTCTCGGAAAACGGATGGGGAAGAGTCGCAAGAAACCGTTCGACTGCAGGCAATATGCCGCAAGCAATCAATCCATATCGGACACAAAAAGCGCCCCGAAACGGATTAAGTTGAGGGATATTTGCACCGTCACCTTCGTTGGAAAGGTGATCGACATGAGAGAGTCCAGCCTGGCGGCATTTGATATGGGAAAACGGCGCAGCGGAAGACCCGGCGATTATGAGCAGCAGGTTTCCTCGCTCATTCATCAGCTCGAGGCACTGCTTCTGGACAGACCGCGCGTCGTCCCGGTCTCCTTCGGGCCGCCTGCCAGCCAAGCACTATCGGCGGTGCACCGCTCCGATGAAGACCCGCCCGACGCGCAAAGAGATCCAAAAAGCTTTCCGCAAGGCCGCGCCGCCCAGGCGCGCGCCCTTATCCGCCAACGCCGCCTGCGCTCCGACTTCCTACCCGCCTCGCTCTTCGGCGAAGCCGCCTGGGACATGCTGCTCGATCTCTACGCCGCCCATTATGAGGGCCAGCCCGTTTCGGTATCGAGCCTCTGCATCGCATCTGCCGTTCCTTCAACGACGGCGCTCCGCGCAATCGAGGCAATGGAGCGCGACGGCAGCCTTGCTCGCGTGCCCGATCTCAAAGACAAGCGTCGCATTTTTCTTAAGATCAGCGATGCGCGTCGCGCCGAGCTCGACGCCTACTTCGATCGACTAGGCGCCTGAACGCCAGGCATGGCCCGATAGCAGCAGAATCACCGACTTGCCGACATTGACAGGCCATAGGCGTAAACGGCCGAGCCGTCCTTGCGACAGGCCTACCCCCAGACGTCGCGCGCCACGCGGACGAAATTCGCCCCCATGATCTTGTCCGCCCGCGCCTGCGAGTGCCCGCGGCTGCGCAACAATCGGGCGAGGGCGCGATATTGATCGGGGCCCTGAAGGTCGACGACGAAAAAGGGCGCATCCTCTCGCTCGCCGGGCGCGGCGATACCCTGCGCACGGCGCTGCACGATATACTGACGCTGTGCTTCCATGAATTCGGCCATATTTGGGACCGCCGACATCGGACCATCGGTGCCGATCCCGACATGATCCTCACCGCAAATCTTGATCGCATGCTCGATGTGCCGCGCGACATGCTCAGCCTTCGCGGGGCCGCTGTCGGTGAGGAATGGCATGAAGTAGATTCCCACATAACCGCCCTTCTCGGCGACCAGCCGCAATTCCTCGTCGCTTTTGTTTCGCGGCACATCGACGAGTGCCCGGCAGGCGGTGTGGGTGATCGTCACCGGCCGTGCCGAATGACGCACGGCGTCGAGGCAGGTGCGCTGCCCGCTGTGCGAAAGGTCGCACAGGATACGCCGCTCGGCGAGGCGCTCGACCACCGAGCGGCCGAAGGGTGTCAGTCCGCGATTCTCCGGTACGATCGAACCGTCACCGACGCTGGTTGCGGCATTGTAGGTGAGCTGAAAGACGCGCAGACCAAGATCGGCGAACAGGTCGACGCGTTCAACCTTGTCGCCGAGCATCGTGCTGTTCTGGCTGCCATAGATGACGCCGACCTTGCCTTCGCGCCTGGCACGAAGAATGTCGTCGGCGGTGAGGACGTGCAGCAACTTGTCGCTGCGCTGGCGGACGATCCGGTTCCAGCGCCCGATGTCGGCGACGCTATGTTCGAATGGATCGATATCGCCCGCGACATGGCCGACGGTGACGTTCACCGCCGCCATGCCGGCGGCAAGCGTGTCGCGGACCGCGCTATCGGTCACCATTTCGGGCCGTGTCTCAACGATGAGCGGTTTCGAACCGGGCGGCGGTGGCGGCGCATCGAAGCCGAACAGCGTGCCGAGCGAGTTCACGAACAGCGGATCGCCGCCACCCGATGCCGCTCCGGGTTCGCCGGCAACGGCGGCGACGGGATCCAGCGCTGCCGCCGCCACGGTTGCCGCTGCCGAGGCGAAAAGAAAATTCCTGCGGTCCTGAATCATTTCACATCTCCCATTTTCGCGGCCGCAACCGGCTTGCGCGGCTGCATGCCCGCAGCGACGAAAAGCTTGTCCGGGTCAAAAAGCACACCGTCCTTCATCACCACTTCGGTCTTCGCGATATCGGCGATGCTCACCGTCGGATCGCCCTCGACCAGCACAAGATCGGCGAGCTTGCCGACCGCAATCGATCCGAGCCGATCCTCCGCGCCGGCGACACGCGCTGCGCCGAGCGTCGCCATATGGAGCGCGTCGACCGGTGCGAGCCCTGCCTTTACATATGTGGCAAGTTCGAAGGGCATCGACACACCGGTGAGGCCGTCGGTCCCGGCCACCAGCGGAACGCCCGCACGATGAAAGCGGAGGAAGAGCTGACCGAGACGATCGAGCGACTCCCGGTATTGCGCCCGCGTCGCTTCGTCCTTGGCCATCCCGCCACCCGACACGGACCGGATTACGGTCGCGGGCATACGATCGGCGAATGCGGCGACGCTCGGAACGGGTTCGCCCGGCCGGGCAAGCAGCGTATCTTGGAAGACGCCCAGCGTCGGATCGAGCACGATACCGCGGGCGCGGACCAGCGTCACGAGATCCCGCACCTCCTTCGAATCGAGGTCGAATTCGCGACCGCGCTCGCCAAGCGCGCTGATACGCGCAGGCGTGTTTGTTTTTGCGACGACCTCATCGCCCATAAATCCCAGCAACCAGAAATTGGCGTGCGTGATCTCGTCGAAGCCAGCCTCGATCGCCTGCGTCATTGTCATCCCTGCCGGCACATGGCCGCCGACGCGCATTCCGCGCCGATGCGCGTCGTCGATGATCACCTTGGCAAGATCGGAGGGCAGCGAGCTGTAGAGCTTGACGGCGGGGAAGCCCGCATTCTTCGCCCGCGCGACCGCTGCCAACGCTTCCTCCTTCGTTCCTACGAGCAGTTCGGTCGGGCCCGCGAGGGGGTGCTTGCCATCGATCATCGCCGCCCGGAAAACGCGCGGCCCGATCAATTCGCCTTTATCCCATGCGGCGCTGCGCGCAGCGAGCTTGTCGATCTGGTTCGCAAGATCGCGCGCGCTGGTAATCCCCGAGCCCAGCGCAAGCAGGCCGCTTATATTGTCGGCGAGATGGGTGTGCATGTCGAAAAGGCCGGGAAGCAGGGTGCGCCCCTTGCCGTCGATCACCATGTCCGATCGCTCTTCGACCGTAATGTCCTTCGCCGCGCCGACCCAGATGATGCGGTTCCCGCGGACGATGACGGTCTGATGTTCGACCCGCTTGCGTTTCACCGCGTCATAGATTGCGACATCGTGAAAAGCGACGGCACCGGCGGGCTTTTGCGCGAGACTCTTCGCCTGTGCGATCTCGCGATCAGTGAGCGCCTGTTCCTGCAGCGCGATCAGCCTGTCCCCCTCGGCGCCAAGCCCCTGCCTGCGCGCCGATACCCAACTATTCCCTTCGAGGATCAGATGGCCATCGTCACCGAGCCAAACCGGGCTCGGAGCGAATGAAAGACCGTGAATGAAATAGAGCGTCGCTCTGCCGGTCGGCAGCGTCGTTTCCGTCACCCGTTCGATGCGCGCCTTTCCGCGGGGCAGCAGGTTCAGTTCGCCGCCCGGTGCCCGCAGCAAGGCGGCGGCCAGCGCGGCCGTCGCGTCGAGCGTGCCCTCGTGCGGGACATAATATCCGCCTCGTTTCGCTCCGCCCGCATCGGCGGCACTCTTCCAGCGTACGTCATCGGCGACACTCTCGAACCGCTCGTCGACTGGCGCTTTCAGATAATTCACCCCCGACGCAAAATAGGAGGTCGGCACGCCATCCGGGCCGGTTCGCTGCTCGGTCCGGAAATCGGGCCCGCGGCCGCGATCGACATATTGGAATCGGACGCGGCGGGCATCTCCCTCGGTCGCAACCGTCATTTCGCCCTTCACGGTCCCCATGATCAATATGTCATATGTGCCGTCGGCTGCGGCTGGCGTCGCGACCCATGCCGCAGACGAAGTGATGCACGCAGCGAGCAGGGCCCGGGTACGGCGAAATGAAACCATCGTTGCGCTTCCTCTTTTTCTACCTTCAGGAAGCGACAGTCTCGACCGGGTCTCATTTCTTTCATGGCATGGCAATATCGGGCCCGACGGGAGCTTCGATCGGCAGACAAGCGCACGACCTCCAGAGATATAGTCCGGCTGCGAACCACATTCTTTCAGCGCGATCGCAAAAAAATAAACCGCTGGAATTTTGCCTTCCGGAATCAAATAATTCCCGCGCCAGCTCATCTTCCCAACGAAGACAGGATCAGTCGATGGATAGCCTTGACGACCAAAAATGGACGGCGCTTGCCGCAATCTGGCAATCGCCCGCCGACGAGCCGAACATCGACGAGTTGAAACGCGCGCTCCGCCGGCGTTCGCGGAACGCAAACATCCTGTTCCTTTTCGACCTGTTGCAGGGCGCGATCCAGATCGGTCTCGGGATCATGTTGTTCGCGCGCTGGACCTGGCCCTCCAATCTCGTTGGAGTGTCGCTGCTGCTCTTCGGTATCTTCGCGCTCGCGCTCGCCATATGGACCCGCTTCGGCGCCGACGGCGGCGAGGCAGCGAGCGAGGACAATGCCCTGGCGCTGTCGATGCGTCATGCGGAGACCGGCATTCGCTGGGCCATTTCGGGATATCTTGTGATCGGCAGCGGCGTCCTGCTGTTGTTGATCCTTGGCTATGCCCACAGCCAGCCGGGCTATCAGAGCATCATACCTCTCCCCTATTGGCTCAAGGCCGGTTTCGCCGTGAGCTACCTCCTCTTCTGGCTCTGGCGCTGCACTCGCCTGCTCCGCGACAATCGCCGTCTCGCGCAGGGGCTGCGCGCGATCGAACAGGATCTCTATCCGGCGGACACCGGTGCCGGCTTACCCGACCGCGACGTCTGAGATGATGCAACGGGGCGAATTCGAAACATTGATGCGCGAGCATGGCGCCATGCTCGGCCGCATTGCCGCGAGCTACGAGGCCGATCCCGCCAAGCGCCAGGAACTTCAGCAGGATATTTTCGCATCGATATGGCGCGCGCTTCCGGGGTTCCGGGGCGAAGCTTCGCTCCGGACCTTTGTCGCCCGGATCGCGCATAATCGTGCCATCACCCATGTCGCACGCGCAGCGTCCGAACCGCGAATGAGCGAGCTCGACGACGCGCTACCCAGCGATCAACCCTCTCCGTTCGAAGATGCCGAACGCGCCGATCAACAGCGCCGGCTTCTCGATGCGGTCAGGACCTTGCCGCTCAGCCTGCGCGAGCCGGTCGTCCTCACGCTCGAGGACTTTTCGCCGCGCGAGATCGCGGAGATGCTCGCGCTCAATCCGAACATCGTCTCGATCCGCCTGACGCGCGCAAAGGCATTGCTGCGGAGCGCCCTCGACGACGGCAGTTGATCGTCAATCGCTTTCTCTGCAGTCGATCAACCGCGGTCGGCCGACAGGATAGCTTTCAAGATCGCTTCCGACCGGCGTTGGCCATAGCCCCGGCCATATGCACTCGAGGTGATGGCAACGACCATATGCCGGCATGGGATGACATAGAGCTTGTTGCCGCCATTGCCCGAGGCGAAGGAAACAGACACCGGTTCGCCGCCGATATCGTGAACCTTCGAAAACCAGAAATAGCCATAGCCATCGGCGAAGGGGTCATCGGCCGATATATGGACGCGGGGGGCAAGTGCTTCCCCGATCCAGCGCGCACTTATGATCCGGCGTCCGCGATATACGCCCTTGCCGCGCACCATCTCGCCGATGGTCGCAAAGCCGCGCAGCGTGAGCCACAGATTGCCTTGCCCTTTGGTGTACCCCGCCGCATCCGAGGCCCAGTTCCAGCGGTCGATCCCCAGCGGGGCGAATAGCGACGATTTCGCAAAATCGGACATGCTCGTCCCGGTCGCTTTCGCCACGACGATTCCCGCCGCGTAGGAGGTGACCGAATTGTAGCGATAGCGCGACCCCGGTGGATCGGCATTTGGAACCGCAAGGAGGAAGGCGGCCGGATCATCCGCCATATCGAGCTTGTCCTCATTGCCGGGCGACGCCGGATCTTCATCGAACGCGGCCAGTCCCGAACGCATGGTGAGCAGGTCGCGGATCGAAACCATCCCGATCGCGCTCGACCTGGCCTCGGGCCAATATTTCGCGACACGGTCGTCGGGGCCGCTGATCCTGCCCCCATCGATCGCGATTCCCATCACGAGCGCCGTCACGCTCTTGCCGGCTGACCTGACGTCGTGCAGCGTATCGGCCGTTTCGCCGTTAAAATAGCGTTCGGCGACCGTCCTGCCATCGCGCAGGACGATTACCCCGCGAAGATCGGGATGCTCGTCGCGATCGAACGCGACGAGCGCGTCCTGAAGCGCGGCATCCGCTTGCGGCGGTGCCGGCGAAGCCCCGCAAAGCGCAAGCGCGCCGGCAGCAACGCCGATCGACTTCACCCATATATTCAAATCCGCCTCCCTTAGCCTGGACGCTATACCGACGGCCGGAGGACCGCTGCCAGCAATCGGTGAAAATTGCCGCCGATGACGGCTTCTATTTCCTCGTCGGAATAGCCGCGCACAACCAACGCTTCGACCAGGTCGAACATACGCCGTGGATGATCGAAGCCATCGGTGTCCATCCGCTCGCGAAACGCCATGCTCGACTTGTATGACGTCCTGAGCGCTGCATTCATGGCGGGGGGCATGTCGTCATAGCCGTGCAGGTCGATATCCGAACCGACGCCAACATGCTCGATCCCGACCAGTTTGCGGACATGATCGATATGATCGACGATATGCATCACGTTGGTCGGCTCGCGCGAGCGGACGAAATTGCGCATCCCCGTCATGCCGATCACCCCGCCCTTCGCGGCGAGCTTGCGGATCGCCTCGTCGGTCTTGAGGCGGGGGTTATCGTTGAGCGAGCGGCAATTCGAATGGGTGATCGCAATCGGGCCGTCGGACATTTCGATTGCATCGAGCGTCGTCCGGTCGCCGCAATGCGACACGTCGATCAGCATGCCCGCCTGGTTCATCGCCGCAATGATTTTCACGCCGAAATCCGTAACGCCGCCATCGACCCGCTCGGTCGAACCCGCCCCGATCAGATTCTGTCGGTTATAGGTCAGCTGCGAACAGCGCTGGCCGAGGGCATAGAAGGTCGCGACATCGTCCGCGGAACGGAAATGTTCGGAATCCTGTACGCCGAGAACCACCGCGATGCGGCCGTCGCGGCGCGCCCTTTCCATCGCGGGAATATCGGTTGCCAGAAGAAACAGGTCGCTGTGACGCGCAAGAAAGCCGCTCCATCCGGCAAAATAGCGCAGCCCCTCGGCATGGGCGTTCGGTCCCGAAACGGGCAGGGCGCTGTGCAGCACATCCACCCCGCCCGCGCGAAAGGCCTTCCTTTCCTCTTCCGTCAGTGTCCAATCCCACGGGTTGACGGAAAAATCGAGGCGCAGCGGCGCGAGCATGTCGACCACAATATGGCGCTCGACCAACGCCCGCGCCCGGCGGGAATAACCCGCTGACGCAAAACCGATCGCCTCAAAGGGCGCCCCCAACAAAGCAACCCCGAACGCCGTCGCTCCGAGCAGTTGCCTCCGGCCGACCGGCACGCGCCGCTGCACGGGCTAGAACCGCGTATCGACGCTGAGGCCGATGGTCCGCGGTAACGCGACCGGCGAATTGAGCTGCACGATCGCCCCGCCCTGCCTGAGCGCACCAGGAGCCGTATAGGCCCGTGTATCCATAAGATTCTTTGCGTAGATGCGGACGGTCCAGCGATCGCCGACGAGCGCGGCGCTGACATCGACCAGTTCGTGGGGCCTCGCACGTACCGCGGTGGGGCTGCTCTGAAGCGTGTTATAGCTTGCGCCGACGCGGCGCAGCCCCCCGTCGAAATGCAGCTTCCAGCCATCGGCAACATCGGTTTGATAGCGGATTGTCGCGGCGCCGCTGAATCTCGGCACATAAGGCATCCGGTCGCCGTCTGCGCCGCCCAGCGGCACGGCGCCGGCCGTAACCTTCGCATGAGTATAGGCTCCGTTTAGCCCGAGGATCAGGCCGTCGACCGGCTCGATCTCGGTCTCGAACTCGAACCCCTTGCTGCGCGCCTCGCCGCCATTGGCAAAATAGGTGATGTTTCCGGGGCCGAGAAGATTGATCTGGATGTCCGACCAGTCGATCAGGAAAGCCGAAACATTGAAGTTCGCGCGGCCGTCCAGCAGGTCCGATTTCAACCCCACCTCATAGTTGACGGTGGAGTCCGACTTGACCGAGGGCGGCACGCCCGGAAGCGCGAGATTGGGCCCGCCCGGACGATAGCCGCTTGCGATCCGGGCATAGATGGTCACGTCCTGCGAAGGCTGCCAACGCATATTACCCATATAGTTTACGACCGTCTCCTTCGATCGCCCGGGCGTAACGGCTGGCACCGCCGCCGCGCCGCCATCGATCTGTCGGAAATCCTGTTTGTTCCAGCCGACCCGAAGGCCGCCGCTGATGTCGAACCGATCGTTGAATTGATAGGTCAGGTTCGCGAAGCCCGCATATTCCTGATATTTGGTCGGGATCGTCGCGGTGAGCAGCGGGTTGAGGAGTGCCACGGGCGTACCCTGCGCGGTGAATGCGCCGATACGCTGATCCTGCAGCGCTTTTTCGTCCGAATAGAAGAGTCCCGCCATCCACAGGAACGGTCCCTGATCGGGCGAAGCGAGACGGAACTCCTGCGTGAAGCGCTTGAGATCGACCTGGAAATCGAGCGGCGTCAACCCTGGCCCAGGAAGCCCGCCGTTCGCCGCCGCGCATCCCGGCGTGATGCTGCAGAAAACCGGAATCAGTGGGCCGAACGCGATCGACTGGTCGAGCGTCTGGTCAGCGTTGGCCTTCGAATAGCTTGATGCCGAGGTAAAATCGGCCCAACCGAAATCCCAGTCGACGGTCGCCGCGTAATGCTGGATCTTCTGCGAATAGGGCGTCGCAAGCCGGCGGCGCTGCGACAGCGAATTGTCGCCCGTAAACGGTCGCCCGGTCGAGGGGTCGAGCGTGACAACCGCTACGCCGTCGCCCTGGGTCTTCTGGATCAACGCCGACAATTTGACCGAAATATTCGCATCCGGCGTCCACAGCAGCGCCACCCGTGCGCTGTCCTGGTTGGTATCGTTGACGTCGCGACGCCCGAGCAACGAATTGTCGATAAAGCCCGGCGATCGTCGCAGCAGATAGCTCGCGCGCGCGGCAAGCCGTTCCCTTGCCAAAGGCACGTTGACGGCGCCACGCAACACCCATCCCGCATCGGCCGCGCCTCTCGTCGCGAAGAGCTCCCCGCCCGCCTCGGCGCCAAACGCCACGGTATCGGGGAGTCGCGTGACATATTTGATCAGCCCACCCAACGAATTCGCGCCATAAAGCGTACCCTGCGGCCCGCGCAGCACTTCGATCCGATCGATATCATAGGGCGCGAGGTCAAGAACGCGCGTAGACCCCGCCGCCCAGGCGTTGCTCGAGCCGAATGGCGTCTCGTCGACATACATGGCGACCGCCGCGGTTTCCCCAAGCGGCGGAACACCGCGCAGGACAATCCGTCCCTGGCCGGTCCCCCCCTGGCTGACGAAGTTCAGCCCCGCGACATAGCCCGCATAGTCGGAAAGCTGTTGCGCCCCGACCGCCTGTAACCGGTCGGCGCCGAGCGCCGTGACCGATGACGGCACGTCCTGCAGGCGTTCGGATCGCTTGTCCGCCGTGACGACGATATCCTCGTCGTCCGCCGGGCCTTCCGTGCCCGAACCATCCGAACTTGCCATCGCGGTCGGCACGGTCGCGAGCGCGATGCCCGCAACGGCGCTGGTCAAAAATAGGCGCTTATGCATGTCGATTCCCCCCCTGTTCGCCGACGCCGATCGCGAGTTCCGATCGATCCGGGTGCTTCCGGATTTCGGCCGAGGGAATAGTCCCGGGCATGCCGATATGCTTTCAAACAAACTGTAATATACTGAAATTTAATTGTAATTATCGACACCAGCTTGTCATCGGCGACCAACCAGCGTTTTCCATCCCGCTACGATACGCCCGATCAGGACTTTGCGAGTTTCGACCAGCGTCAAACCGAGCGCCCAGGCGATAGCCCAGATCAGTCCCTCGCCCGTGACCGCGGCCGCTATGACGACGAGCGTCCACATATCCCCGTCCAGCCCCATCGACGCGCCCACCAGAAATCCCGCCCAGCTTGCTAAGCAAAGAAGGGCTACCACTTTGACGATCAGCCAGCGAATAGTCCGGCGACCTTCCCCGCGATTCATATCTTCATCGTTCATTGTTCGCCGCTCTTTCCATAGCCGTCCGCAACCTCGCCACGACGCCCGGCCGTGCCGCGTCCAAAGCCGATAGTCGGAGGCGCACGACATTTCTTTCAATGTTCACCGTGGCCGGACGCAGTTCTTGGGACGATGATGGACGTCTATTCGCGCTGGATCGCGGGGAGCCAGCCTGCCCCTCGGCCAATCTTCGATATTTCCAGAGACAGCACTCGGCTCGTATCGCCGGCACATCTTCAGTGCGTCGGCGTCGGGACCATATCTATGTGGGCACGCCAAATATGGTCGACGCTGTCGTCCGGCTGACGGACCGGCCCAGCCGCCCGTCTTCTATTCTAGCGCTAGCAGAAACTCACCTGACGGGGCTGTGGCCGCGGGGTGATCGTCAACAGGCCCATCACGACTGCCTTGGTGATGAGATGCGCTCGATTGCGTGCGCTCAGCTTCAACCGCACATTCTCGATATGCCGCTCGACCGTGCGCGGGGCAATTTCGATTTCGAGCGCTATTTCCTTCGCCGACTGCCCAACCGAGACCAGCTCCAGAATCTGCTGCTCCCTGTCCGTCAGTTGCCGTTCCATCCAAAGAAGACCAGATTCCACGTCGCATCTCCTGCACGCATTTCGCGCGGTTAAACAAGCGACCGATGGAGTTTTTTGCGCGACTCACGCGCTGCCCCTTTGCATGAGACCGTAGGTGCGCCCTATACCCTAGGCAATTGCGATCGCGACGAGTTGGTGCTGGCGCGCGATGATGCTGGTCGCGGCGATAATCCTCCGCCCCGGCCCTATCCATAAATGATGTCGTCGGCTATCTGGACCCGCCCGACGGCCAATGGAGTAATCGATGTCGACATCCCTCTTCCTCGACGATCTGAAAATCGGCCAGCAATGGCACGGCGGTCCGATCGAGATGACCGAGGTCGACATCATCCGCTTCGCACGCGAGTATGACCCGCAGCCGATGCATATCGATCCCGCGGCTGCGGCCGGCGGCCGTTTTGGTGGCATCATTGCCAGCGGCTGGCACGTCGCCTCGGTCGTAATGCGCGATTTCGTGGACAACGCTCCGTTCGGCGATACACCGCTCCTCGGGCTCAAGATCGACGATCTGCAGTGGCGCCTTGCCGTGCGTCCGGGTGACGTCCTGCACATCACGCGCGAGGTGGTCGACATCGCTCAGTCCCGAAGCAAGCCCGACCGCGGCGTGCTCACCATGCGGATGACCGTCACCAATCAGGATGGCGTGGTCGTTATGTCGTTCGTCAATCTGATGCAGATGCCTGTCCGGCCCGCAGCCTGAGCCTATGGGCCTAGCCCGCAGCCAGGCTTCAGCGCGAAATATCCTGCGCGACATCCGATAGCTGATCGACGGTCGCGCGCGAAAAGGGCGCGAAATCACCGCGGATGCCATGTTTGAGGACCGACAGGGCGAGGCCGTGTTTCGCGGCCGCCGCCAGGTCCTTGCCCTGCCATAGCCCGTCGAGAACGCCCGCGGCGAATGCGTCACCGGTTCCGACCCGGTCGATCACCGGCGCGACGACCGCAGGGTCACTTGCCCCGCCTTCGTCGCGAGTATCGATCCGCGCCGTGATCCGGTGAACGTCCGGGCCGACAATCTCGCGCGCGGTCGACGCGACATATTCGAGCGAGGGGAAGCGATCGAGCAGCGCAAGCGCCGCCTCGCGCCGCCGGTCCGCACCCTCACCCGAAAATTCTTTCCCGAGGAGCAGCCCCGCATCGCGATGATTGCCGAACAGAACGGTCGCCTGCGCGACGATCGGTTCCAATATCGCCGCCGGATCGGGCTGCCAGCGTTCCCAAAGGCGGCCGCGCCAGTTGCCGTCGAACGATACGCCGATCCCTGAAGCCCGCGCGCGCGTCACAGCTTCAAGCACCGCTTCGGCGCTCTGCGGTCCGAGCGCGGGGGTAACCCCCGACACATGCAGCCACTCGGGGGTGGCGAGGTGATTATGCCAGTTCCAGGCTTTCGGTGTGGCCTTGGCGAAGGCGGATTCCGCGCGGTCATAGACGACCTCGGCGGGTCGCAGCGGTCCGCCGGGGAGATAATAATAGAGGCCCATGCGGCCTGCGGGGCGGATAACGGAGGCGATATCGACCCCGTGCCGGCGCAGTTCGCCAAGGACGCCGTTGCCGATCGGGCCTTCGGGAACCGCACTGATCATCGCCGTGCGATGCCCGAGCGCAGCGAGCGCAACGGCGACATTTGCTTCGGCGCCGCCGACATGCGCGTCGAAATACGACGATTGCAGCGGCAGTTCACCATGCGGGACCGAGACGCGCATGACAATCTCGCCAAAGCAGGCGATGGTCGAGGGAGTTTTGATCATTTCCCGAATCCGGTTTCCGCGACGGCGACGCAGGCAATATCGGCGGCGGAACCGAAACGCGCGGTCGCGGTCTGGCCAATTGCGAGGGGATGGACCCCGGTAATCGCACCCGCCGAAATCCATTGCCCCGGCTGCAGCTCAATGACGCCGCGCCGATGGAGGTCGACAAGGAAGTTCAGCGATCCCCAAGGCCCGTCGAGCACGTCGATCGCGCGCCCGGTTCCAACCGTCGCGCCATCGACCCGCGTTTCGACCGTCAGCGTCTGGAAATCGGCGTGATCGAGCGATGGGCCGAGGAGCAGGCCATTGTTGATGCCGATGTCGGCGATGATGCCATAGGGCGCATGGTCGTGGACGTCGGGCGCGGGCGAACTCGCGACCTCGAAGCCCGCGCGGATCTCGTCGATCCAGGCGGCGCCATCGGCGCTGGCGGTCACGCGTCCGTCGGGCACCGCCCGCAGGCGCAGCATCACTTCGGCCTCGATCGCGCCCGCGCCGCCGGCAAAGATCGCCGCCCGGCCCGGAACCTCTCCGTCCAGTTCGGCGATACGCAACACCGGCCCGGCGACCCGCTCGGCGCCAAGCGTCTCGATCAGCGCCGGCGGAATACGCCCGACCTTCCAGCCGAGCACCGGCGCTCCTAGTGCGGCGATCAGGCGTTGCTGTATCGCATAAGCCTCTGCGAGCGTGGTCGGCACCGGCGCCGGAAAAGCTGCCAGCGCACGTCCCGACAGGCGTGCATCGAGCAATGCCGCTGCCGGATCCGGCGCGGCCGGTGAAGACGAAATATCAGACATCAGGCCAGTTTTGCGCTCAGCAGATAGCGTTGACGACTTTCGGCGGACTGCCGGCGCAATTCGACCATCGCCCGCTCCTCGGTCTCGTCGAGCATTGATTCGAGCAGGCGGTTGAAGTGGCGCCGCATCGCGAGCCGCGCGCCGGCCGCATCACGCTTGCGCAGCGCGGCGACGACGTCGGCATGTTCGGCCTGACGTGCGCTACCGTCCTTGCGGCAAACCATCGAATGGCTCGTACGCACTTCGGGCAGTTCCATCCGCATCCGCCACAGGCTTTCGATCACATGGATGATCGCCTTGTTGTTCGATGCTGCGGCGATCGTCATGTGGAACTCGCGGTCGATCGCGCTGATGTCATCCTCGCTTGCGGTGTCGTCGGCCATCGCGGTGAGCAGACCTTCGAGCTTTTCGAGCGTTTCGGCAGAAATCGTCGGCGCGGCAAGCGCTGCCGCTTCCGCCTCGAACAGCGACCGTGCCTCCGTCAGTTCGAACGCGCTGACCTTTGGCAGGATCGCATTGTCGCCGGGAAGGATCGCCTCGACATAGGCGCCAGCGCCGGTGCGGATGTGGATCCACCCAGTCGCCTGCAACGCGATTTCGGCTTCGCGGATCGTCACCCGACTGACCTCGAACCGCTCAGACAGTTCGCGTTCACCGGGAAGGCGCGTTCCGGGCGGGTAGCTTCCGTCGAGAATCAGACGCCGGATTTCGTCGGCGATATCCTCAAAAAGGCGGCGTTCGGCCATGGCTCAATCATCTCCCCAAATGCGCTTATGGGAGTCCATACAATCCGGTATGACAAGTTTGAAGCCCATGACCGAACTTAGTTCTAAATCCGAGCCCGGATACCGATGAAATATTTCGCACCATAATAATGATACTGACGGCTGCTGCCATAGACCGGCATATAAGTCGCCTTCGGCTCGTTAAAGATGTTGAGCGCCTCGAAGCGTAGCGACACGCCCTTCATCAGATCGAGTGAGGCGCGGAAATCGACGGTTTCGCTGGGCGCGACATAGCGAAGCTGGCTGTTACCGCCGACGAAGTCCTGGAAATATTTCGCGCGGTAATTGTAGATCGCCTGCAGCGAGACGGGGCCGATTTCATAATAGGCCTGCGCCGACAGCACATGTTTCGAATAGCCCGACAGGTTCGCGGGCGGGATAATCCCGGCGCTCACCGTATCGGTTTCAGGATCATAGACCTCGCCGAGCCGGATATCCTGCGTTTTGAAATTGGAATCGGCGTAGTTGTAGCTGACCTTGGCGCCCAGCCCGTCGAGCGGTTTGGGCAGGAAGCTGAAGCGCGTCGCCGCGGTCAGTTCGAGGCCATAGATGCGCGACTTGTCGGGGCTGTTGCGCGTCTGCGTCACCGGGATCGATACCGACTGGCCGTCGATCGTGAAATCCTCGTCGAACACGACCGGCTGGAAGCCGCCGGTGAACTGCTTGTAATAGACAGTCGCCGACAGCAGGCTGTCCTTGTTCGGATACCATTCGAGCGAGAGATCGCCATTCCACGACATCAGCGGTTTCAGGCGCGGGCTGCCGTTCGCGGTGATGTTGCGGATCGCATCCTCGATCGAGGTGAAGCTGGTGCCGTCCTCAAGCAGGATCGTGCGCCCGGCGCCGAGCGAGCTGGGATTCGGTCGCGACATCGCGCGATAAGCCGCGGCGCGCAGCAAGGTGTTCGGCGCAACTTCGAAGATCGCGTTGACGCTGGGCAGGATGCGCGTGTTCTGGCTCTTGATCGTCACCGTGTCGAAATCGCCCGAGGTAACGAGGCGGATCGAACCGTCCGGATTGGTCACGACGCTGAGGTCGCTGCGCAGGCCGTCAGAGGTCACGCGCGTGTTGACGACGCGCACGCCGAAGTTGCCGCGCACCGGCATATTGCCCAGATCGGCGTCATATTCGGCCATCACATAGCCCGCGAGCGTGCGTTCGGTGACATCGCGGTTCGCAACCGAGCGCGTGTCGGGCAGATTGCCGGGGTCTTCAGCCCCCATATATTCGCGGAACAGGCAGTCGACATCGAAGGTCGCCCAGCTATTGATAGTGTTGCCCTTGGCTGCGGACAGATAATCCTGCTGCGGGAAGGCGGTGCGGCAGAGATTATTGATGCGGCGGTCCTCGGCAATTGCCGGGTTCAGGTTGAAGTCGCCGTTGCGCACGTCATAGTCGCGGTACGTCAGGTGCGACCAGCGACCGCCCGCCGAAACCTTGCTGAGGAAGCCGTCCATTTCATAGGCGACGTCGAAGCGGCCGGCGTAGATTTCGTTGTGCCGCTTGCTCTCGTCGCGGCGGAAGCGCGCATCGTCCCAGAAGAGATTGTGATTATTGAGGTCGAAGCGCGGGTCGATCGTGATCGTCGGCACGAAACTGCCCGGCGTGATCGAGTAGGTGTAGGGAATGCGCATGTTGTTAAAGACGGTGCGCACGCCGTTGACGTCGGTCGGGTCGGTGCGCAGGCGGAAATTGCGCTCGATCTCGGTGCGGACGGTGCGCGAATAGCTGCCGTCCAAGGTGACCGTCAGCCGGTCCGACGGCTGCCATTCGACCGACAGGCCGCCGCCCAGATATTCTTCCGACCGCGACAGCTCGGAGCCGTTCGATTCGAGCGAGCTCAGGCCATTGAGGCTCTGAACGATGCCATTTTCGTCGAAGACGACATTGGTCAGGCCATAGCGGCCTTCGGACAGGTTAAGGTCGCGACGGTTCTCGACATAGGTGCGGTCCGAATATTGGACGTCGAGGTTGATGTTGAACTGATCGGACGGGCGCCACTGGATCGATCCGAAAATCGCGTCGCGTTTGTCGGTCTCGCTGATCTGACGGAACGTGTACGCGTTGGGGACGAGATAGAAGGGCAGATTCTGTCCATACTCGTCGCGCGTATATTCATTGCAATTGTTGTTCGCGACGACGGGCGAGGCCTGGCACGCGGTCCAGGTCGTCGATGCCGCGAAGGTTTCTTCGGGATTGTTCGTGTCGTTACGCTGGACGCCGATCGCGATGCCGATCGTGTCGTTCGCGAACTGGTCGACATAGCTCAAGGTCCCGCGCCAGCCGATGCCGCCCGACCCGACGATGCGGTCGCCATAGGGATTATACTGCGCCTTGACGTCGGCCTGCAGGCGGCGCTTGCCGAAATCGAGCGGCCGCAGCGTGCCGATCTCGATCGTGCCCGCGACGCCGCCTTCGACGAGGCTCGCCTGCTGGGTCTTGTAGATCTTGATATTGTTGACGAGTTCGGACGGGAACTGGTTGAAGTTCACCGAGCGGTCGCCGCTGCCGTTCGTCGCATCGCGGCCGTTGAAGGTCGCATTTGACAAAAAGGGGCCGAGACCACGAAGCGCGATTTCCGACGCGTCTCCCTTTTCCCGGTGCGTCGTCGCGCCGGTAATCGTCTGGATCGCTTGTCCGACCGAGATCGCCGGGATGTCGCCGATGTCGTCCGACGACAGCGCGTCGACGATCGCCGTTTCCGCGCGCTTGGTATTGATCGAATTCTGGATCGTCTCGCGGATACCGGTAACGACGATCGCGTCTTCTTCCGGTTCAGCCTGCGGTGTGGGTGCATCCTGCGCCATCGCGGGCGCCGCGGCGATCAGCAGCGTCGAACCAGCACCAGCCAGCAACGCGGCGCGCAGCGTGCGCGCGCGGATCGGATTGCGAGAATTCACGTCGTCTCTCCCTGAAAATCGATTCTGTTCTGCCGGACGCTGTCGAGCATGTCTGCCATTTTGTCAACAATGATGTATGTCAGATTGGTTAGTCCAATTTGACATACACTATCTTTAGTGAACGAGCTGGCTCCGCAGCCCCGGCACCGCGCGCGCAAGCGCCTGCGTAACCAGCTTGGCGGTGACCTCCGCGCCAATGTCGCCGAGGTGGGTGTAGTCGAACTTGCGCGTCACCTGACCGCGCGCGCCATCACCCGCGATCGGCGCCGGCTCGGCGGGCGCCGGTCGAGGGGGCAGCGTCGTGCCCGCCTTCGCCGCGGCGAGTTCTTCATCGGTCGGCGGTTCCTGCGCGAGCTTCGTCGCCATCTCCGCACCCATTTCCTGCGCCTGCGCGGCGCTCAGCGCGTTGAGATCGACGAGCGGCACGTCCATGGCCTTTGCAATGGCGCGCACCTGGTCGGACCAGCTGGAGAGCGTGTTCCGAAGCTTGCCATCCTTGAACTCGCGGCGCGTCAGCGGCGTGACAAGCACCGGCGTTGCGCCCGCCGCCCTCACCTCTTCGACGAAGCGGCGGAGGTTGGCGGGGAACTCAGTCGTCTCGTCGGTCCAACGTTCGGACTTCGACGACTGATCATTATGCGCGAACTGGATCAGCACCCAGGTGCCGCGATAGCCCGGCACCTTCGCCTCGGCGAGGGCAATGTCCCATCCGCCTTCCTGCCGATAACTGCGCGTGCTGCGTCCGCCGCGACCAGCGTTGACGCAGGCGACCGACGATTTGACATGGCGCGAGCAGAACGCCCCGCCCCAGCCGCTGTGCGGTGCCATCGTCGAATCGCCGACCAATATGATCTTGTACGGCTCGAGCGGCGGCGCATCTGTCCGCTCGCGGGTCTGGGCCTGCGCCCCGCTCGCGAGCAGGGCAACGATGGCCGTCGCAACGAGCCGGCGCATCAGGAGAAGCCCAGCCCGCCGTTGATGTCGAGGCAGACGCCCGCGAGGAAGCTGGCCGCCGGCGACGCCAGATAGACGATCGTGTCGGCTACTTCGTCCGGATGGCCTTCGCGGCGCAGCGGGGTGTTGCCGGCGACTGCGGCGCGACCCTCGGGTTTCGAGAAAATGTCGTGGAAGCTCGTCCCGATCAGGCCGGGGCAGACGGCATTGACGCGAATGCCTTGCGGCCCGAGTTCCTTGGCCATCGAGCGCGTATAGGTCATCAGCGCGCCCTTCGCGGTGGCATAGACCGATGCGCCCGGACCACCGCCATCGCGGCCGGCGAGCGACGACACATTCACGACCGCCGAACCTTCGCCGAGGAAGGGCTGCGCCGCCTGCAGGACGAGGAAGACCGACTTGAGGTTCAGCGTCATGACGTGGTCGAAGAAGGCTTCGTCCATTTCGCTGAGCGTCTTGCGCGCGACCATGCCGCCCGCGAGGTTGACGAGGATGTCGAGGCGGCCGCTGAACGCGATGCCGACCTCGTCGAGCATTGCCTTGACCGCATTGCTGTCGGTGACGTCCGCCTGGATCAGGAAAGCGTCGCCGCCCGCGTCCTTGATGGTCTTCAGCGTGTCCTCGGCGGCTTCGCGACCGCTGTTGTAATTGATCGCGACGCGAACGCCGGCGCGCGCGAGCGCGATCGAGACCGATCGGCCGATATCGCGGCCGCCGCCGGTGACGAGCGCGGTTTTCCCCTGGAGGTTCATGTGATGCAGTTCCTTATTCTTGGGTGTTGGTGGGTGGGGTGACGACCGGTTCGACGCGTCCGCCGATCAGCCAGAAACAGAGAAAGGAGATCGGTACGATCGCCGCGCTCAGCGCGAAAATCGGCGCGTAGCTCGTCTTGGTGAGTACGGGGACGAGCCAGGTCGTGATGAGCGTCCCGGCGACCGCGGCAGTGCCGCTGATCCCCGCGAGGCTGCCGACCGCGCCGCCGCCGAAATAATCGCTCGGCAGCGTCTGGATATTGCCGATCGCCATCTGGAAACCGAAGAGGATGCACGCGATCAGCAGCACTGCATTTAGCGGCTCGCTCGCTCCGATGGTGAACAGCAGCGACGGCAGCATGATCGCGCAGCCGATCGCGATCGTCAGCGTGCGCGCTTTGTGAACGCCGCCGCCAGCGGTGATAATGCGCCCCGAAAGCCAGCCGCCGAACAGGCTGCCGAGCATCGCCCCGACGAAGGGCACCCATGCGAAGAGGCCGATCTGCTTGACGTCGAAGCCGAAGGTTTCAGCGAGATAGATCGGCAGCCACGACACAAAGAGCCACCACACGGGATCGAGGAAGAAGCGCGACAGGATGACGCCCCAGCTCTGGCGATAACGCAGCAGCTCGCCCAGCGGCACGCGGCGGCTGTCGTCGCGGCCGGCCTCGGTGCGGCCGGTGAGGATATATTCGCGCTCTTCCTCGCTCAGGCCGGGGTGTTTTTCGGGGTCGGCCTTGTAGAACCAAAGCCAGGGCACAAGCCAGACAAAGCCGAGGACGCCGATCAGCAGAAAGGTGCCGTGCCAGCCGAACTGGACGAAGAGCAGCGCGATCAAAGGCGCCGAGATGATGCCGCCGAGCGATGCGCCCGCGTTGAAAATACCCTGCGCCAGCGCGCGCTCGCGGGAGGGGAACCATAGCGCATTTGCCTTCGCTGCGCCGGGCCAGTTACCCGCCTCGCTGATCCCGAGCGTAGCGCGCAGCACCATCAGCAAAGGCATCGAGCGGACCAGCGCATGGGCCGCGATCGACAGCGACCAGACGACGATCGAGATGGTGAAACCCATGCGCGTGCCGATGGCGTCGAAGATGCGCCCGAAGATCGACTGGCCAAAGGCGTAGAAGATCATGAAGATCGTCACCAGCAGCGCATAGTCTTCCTTCGACGCGCCGATTTCCTTCGACACCTCGGGCCACATCACGGCAAGCGCATTGCGGTCGATGTAATTGATTACGGTCGCGAGCGCGATCAGGGCGATGACGCACCAGCGGAAGCGGCCCTTGATATTGCTCATTTTTTCGCTCCGGTTTTCGCGAGATCGAGGCGGCCTACGGGGCCGGTCCAGGCGAGGGTGCGTCCGTCGACGGAGAGACTGTGCTTCGCATCTGCCGCGACGTCGTCGGCGACCGCCAATATGATACGCCGCCCGTCGACCAGGGTGACAAGGACCAGATCGACGCTCTTTTCCTTGCGGTGCTCTAGCCCCGACACGCGCGCGCTGCTCGCGACCACCGTCTCGGCCGATGCGTCATAGGCGCCGTGCGGTTCGAGCAGGCTAACGAAAGTCGCGTCCGCCGCGCCATCGACGCGCTGGATCAGCGCGGGTTCACGGCGCAGGTTGAATTCGGGATCGTTGGCGCCGCTTTCGGCGACGATGAAACGCGCACCCGCGGGCGGTAGCATATGATAGGAATAGAAACGGCTGCCCTGCATCCATGTCAGCCGCGCCTTGCCCGCCTTCGTCCCTTCACCGTCGACCCACAAATGCTCGTAGCCGTTCGCTTTGCCCAGCACCGGCCGTTCGGCGAGCTTGCGGTCGAACGCGATGTCGCTGTCGATGATATGCCCGGAAAAATGCAGCGGCAGGTCATAGCGATGCCTGCCGCTGCCAGTCCCGTGGAGGATATCGAGCGTGAGGGGATTGGCGAGGCCTTCGACCTCGACCAGCAATAGCGTGCGGCGGATTTCGACGTCTTTGTACGCGCTGTCGATTTCGCCGATCGCATAGCGCGTCGGTCCTTCGAGCGACGCAGCGAGTTGGCGCGTTCCCGATTTCTCACCGGCTTTCCAGTCACCCGCGAAATGGCTTTGTTCATCGACGACGAGCGTGTTGTGCGCGATCGTCGCGCTGGCCCAGCTATCGTTTTCGGGCAGGTATCGCCCGCCGCGCTTTGCCTCGACATTGAGGAAGCGCGCGGCGCCATAGTCGGTCACGACCGCGCCGGTCTCGTCATAATAGAGCCAGCCGAGGCGGTCGAAATGGCCATGCCCCATGCCCTGCACGGTGTTCTTGGCGACGAGCAGCGGGCTGGTCGGGTCGGGCTTCGTGCGCAGGAGCACAAGCGCGCCGTCCTTGCCGTCGGGGCCGTCGGAAAGCAGTCGCGATCCGAACGGCCAGGGCTTCGCCTTGCCCGCTGCGAGATCGGCGGCCATTGCCTGACCCGCGGGCGTCAACACGGTGCGCCCCTGCCAGTCGGCGATCGACAGGAAAGTCGGATCCTTCGTCGCGCCATATGCGATCGCGACGGCGTGATAGAGTTCCTCGGTGCGCAGGCTCTTGTCCGGCATTGCGTCATTGATCGGCAGAAAATAGCCATCGTGCGTTACGTCGATCGCCGTGCGGATCGCCTTCAGCACGATGCCGTCGCGATATTCGAAAATCTTGCGGTCGGGATCGTTCGCCGCAATCGCAGCGGCGAAGACGACGAACGGCTGCAGCGCATAGCGCTGATAATAAGGCCCTTCGGCATAATAGCCGTCGGGCGAGAAGAGCAGGTCGAGCTGACGCAGGAAGCCCGCCTTGCCGCTCTTGTCGAGGCCGAGCAGCGCCTTGTCGACAAGGTCGCGGTCGCCGAGCAAATAGCCTGAGAGGCCGACGCCCGCCGCGGCCCAGGTCGCGTGATTATGGATACGATTGATGACTTCGGGCGAGCCGTCCGAGAGGAAATGCGCCATTGGGCGGATCACCTGATCGTCGATGCGCTTGCGGTCGGCGGCAGAAAGGGCACCGCGGATCTCCGCATAGCCCTGCACCGCGTTGACGAGGAAGACGCTGTCGTTGAGGCTCTGCCAAAAGAGGCGGCCGGGAACCTGGTTCGACGCAGCGGGATGCGGTCCGAGTTTCGGATAAAGGTCAGCATAGGCCAGCAACAGGTCGCGGACATGATCGCGGTAACGCACGTCGCCGGTCAGGCGGAAGAGCTGGCCGCCCTCGAAGATCGTACGGTAATTGCGCTTGTGCTGTTCGTGGGTGAAGCCGCCGCCCGGGTCCTTGGGCACGGGCACGTTGATGCCCGCCTTGATCGAAGCGTCGACATCCCGCCGGGCGCGCTCGACCTCGCCCGCGAAGAGCGGCGCATAGGCCTGCTGCGGCGAAGCTGCCGGTGGAGTTTGCGCCTGTGCCGCGGCAGAGGACAGCGTGGCGGCGGCGAGCAGAAGTGCAAGACTACGGGTCACGGGCGCGCCTCGACGTTGTTTTCGATCAGGCCGCGCGGGGGGCCTTTCCACGCAAGTTCCTCGATGCGCGGCGACGGCGTTGCGGCAAAGGCGTTCGAGGCGATCCGGGTTTCGGGGGCGCCGACCGAATGAATGACGACGATGCCGTCCGACTTCGCAAAGCTATTCTGTACGATGTCGGCGTGCTGGGCGCCCGAGATGCGCAGCGAAGCACCGTCCATTCCGCTGTCGGCAACGCTCGATCCGGTCATCGCGAACCACGGACCGAAAGTGCTTTCGTCGGTGCCTTTACGCAGCAGGTCGGCGACCATCGCGACGCGCGCGAAACGGCTGCCGGCGATTGTCAGCCGTTCCATCGGATACCAGCCCTTCGGTTCCTGTTCGCCGGTCGCGGCGACGACCACGCCCATCTCGGCAAAGTCGCTGTTCTTGATCGACACATCGTCGGCAAAGGTGCCGGGCGCCATCGCGATCCCGTTGAGGCGGCCCTTGCCGGGGCCGCGCACCGAAACGCCTGCAAGCGCGACGTCATAGTTGGGCGCGACGCCGCTCTCAACCACGATCAGCGCGCCGTCGCCGGACGCGCCGCTTGCATCGATCGCGACATTTTCGAGCTGCAATCCGCCGCCGCCTTCGATTTGCGCGAAGCTGGAGGCCACGCGTAGCACGGGTTTCGCATCCTTCGATCCGGCGATCGTCAGGCGGTGCTGCACCGTCAATGGCGCCGCGATGTCATAGGTGCCGGCGGCGAGCGCGAGGGTATCGCCCGCCTTCGCATCGGCGACGGCCTGCGCGAGCGAGGCGCCCGCCGTAAGTGGGCGCGTATCGCCGGTGCCGAACGCCGCTTCGGGCGTGTCGCCGCGATACCAATTGGCGCCAACCTCCGCCCGCGTCACCGGCTTCAGGTCGCGCGGCGCGCCGACCGCGGCGAGCGCTGGATCGGTCGGGTACAACAACCCGTTGGCGGCGCGTTCGAGCTTGACCTCGCGCTGCTCCACCCCCGCGCCCAGCAACGGCTTCGCGACCTTGGCCTCGACATTGCCGGCGAGCGCGATGCCGCCGATTTCGCCCTCGGCGCGGAACGGGTCCTGCCCCTTTGTTCCGACGATCAGATTGCGTTCGAACTTGCTGTCCGTGGGCGCTGCCGAACGCTCGGCATCGGCGCCCGCGGCCAAGGTGATGCGCGCGCTGTCGATGATGCTGTTGCCCTCGATCCGCGCGTTCGCGACCTGATGATAGCGGTTGATCACCGAGTTCGGCACGCCGTTCATCACGCTGAGCGCGCTCTTGAACGAGGTGCCCGCGAGCCCTTCGAAATAATTACCGCGCACGATCTGGTCGCGGTTGATTACGCGTACGCCGCCGGTATCCGCCACGCCCTTGCCGAGGAAGATGTTGCGCTCGACAAGGTTGCCGTTGCCGTGGCGAAGCACGAAGGCGCCCTGCGCTTCGAGAACGAGATTTTCGCGGATGACATTGCCGCCCGACTTGATCGAGACGATCTCGACCTCGCCGCTGGTGCGATCGAAGATGTTGCGTTCGATGATCGTGTTCGACGCCGACAGCGACTCCTCGCTGGTACCGATGCGGATCGTCTCGCCGCCGTTCGAGCCCAGCGGCGGGCGCGGGCCGAAATAATTGTGATCGATGCGGTGGCGATTGTCGAGCGGATCGCCCGCGCGGCGAATGGCCGCGAGGGTGACGCCCGCATTCGTCTTACCCTCGAAATGCGAATGATCGACGCGGTTGCCGGTGCCATAGAGCGCGACCCAAATGTCCTCGGCACGGCGGTCCGCCTTGCTGAACCCGTCGATGACGACCTCGGTCACGCGCACGTCGGTCGCGAGCGTTTTCGAATCGCGCCGGAAGCTGATCACTTCATCGGTCGGGCTGGCGCCATTTTTGAAGACGAGCCCCGAAACCACAAGGTTTTGACCACCGATGCGCAGGTTCGACTGGCCGGTGAGCAGCACCTTGCCCTTGGTCTGCGCGGTCAGGGTGATCGGCTTGGCGGCCGTGCCGGTGCCGGTAAAGACGATCTGGAAGTCGCGCCATTCGCCGTCGCCAAGGATGATCGTATCGCCCGGCTGCGCCTTTTTCACCGCCGCCTTATACTGAACCTGATCCGATACCAGCATGTCGCGCGCCAGCGCTGGGTGCGCCGTCGAAACCAGCATCGCTATCGTTAGAACCACCCTCATCTGCACTGCGCCTCACCCTTCTTATGATTCTTGCAAACTGGACTACACAACAGGTAGGACAATATCAACCGCATTTCGGTATACAAGATGGGTTGACATATTGGTCTGACAAGACGAGCCTGCCTCCAAACAAAGTCATTGAGGGAGAGTGGGATGATTCGGGGCAGCCTCGTGCGCGTTTCGCGCGGCAACATCAATTTCGCGGCGGCGCTGCTGGGATCGACGGCGATGGCGATGCTCGCCACGCCGGCCTTTGCACAGGATGCGGCCGCCGAAACGTCTGCCACCGACGAAGTGGGCGATGATGCGATCATCGTCACCGGCATTCGCAGCTCCCTTGCCACCGCGCTGGGCGAAAAGCGCGCCACCGACAATATCGTCGAGGTCATCCAGGCCGAAGATATCGGCAAGCTGCCCGACCAGAACCTCGCCGAAGTGCTCGAAAATGTCACCGGGGTTCAGATTACCCGGCAGGCAGGCGTCGGCAACGCAGTGCAGATCCGCGGCACCGATGCGAACCGCACCGAAATCAACGGCGTGTCGACAGTGGGATCGGGCGCCGGTCGCTCGGGCATCAGCTTCGAAGATCTGCCCGCTGCGCTGATCGCGTCGGTCGAGGTCACCAAGGTTCCGACCGCGCAGACGATCGAAGGATCTGTCGGCGGCACGATCAACCTGCGGACAATCCGCCCGCTGGACCTTAAGGACCCGCTGATCGCTGCGCGCGCGCAGATGGAAAATAGCGATCTGTCGAAGTCGACGCTGCCGCGCCTGTCGGCGACGCTCGGCAACCGGTGGGACACCGGCATCGGCGAAATCGGCATCGTGGTGAGCGGCAGCTATGCACGGCAGGACGTCGCGTCGTTCAAGCCGCGCGTCGACCGCGACGCGCTGGTGCTTCCGGGCTCAGGCCCAAGCGCCGAAGCTTTTCCGTTTCTGCGTATCCAGTTCCTGCAACAGGGGCTCGAGAATTACGAATATGAGACCTATAACGGCACCGCCGCGCTTGAGTGGAAGCCGAATGACGACCTGAAATTCTATTTCGACGCGACACTGAACAACCAGCGCCGCGGGCAGCAAAGCCATCGCGTCCAGATTTCGGGTACTGCGACGCCTTCGGTTGTCGATGCCATGAATAACACGGCCTTCGAAACGGTCGATTTCGGCACGCTCAATGGCCCGAACGGCCCGATCGTCCTTGGCTCCGTCGAAGCTGCGCTCGCCGGCACCATCGGAATCGGCGGCACGACCGGAAGTGTGATCGATCCGAACCTGCGCACATCGAGCGACACCGGCGCGCGCGTCACCAAGAGCCGCGTCTTCGATTTCGGCACCGACTGGCAGGCAACCGACAAGCTGAATGTCCGCGCTGAAGTATCGCTGTCGACCTCGAAATCCGACTTCCCGAATTTTTCGACGACGCTCGACTTCATCAACCCGAACGGTCCGCAGCCGGTAATCGGTCGCAGCATCGACAATGGCGTGCCGATCGAATTCGACCTGCGCGGCGGCACGTTGCAATTCGGCATCGATCAGGCGAGCCCCTTTGCGCCGACGACCGCGCAATTGCTCGACCCCGCGAACTATCAGCTACAGCAGGTCACGCAGGGCGCCAATTCGACCGACAATCAGGAGCGCGCTGCGCGGCTCGATTTCACTTATGACACGACCGACCTCAACCCGTTCGTCACCTCGGTCGATTTCGGCTGGCGCTGGAACCGGACATCGGCCGAGAACAGCGAATTTTCGAACAATGTTAGCCTGACGAACACGACCAGCGCGTGGAACCGGCCGTCGGGCGACCTGTTTTCCGACATATTGATCCCGGGCCCCAGCAACTTCAATGCCGCCGACGGGCGCCGCCTCTATTTCCCGGACTTCCTGCTGATCGACGGCGGGCTGGCGTTCCGCGACCCGGCGAGCGTGCTGGCGTCGCTCAACGAAGCCATTGCCGCAAGCAACGCGGCGCGCACGCAAGGTCCGGCCGTCGCCTCGCTGGCGACGCCAACCGAATCCTTTGCGGGTTTCTTCAAGATCAAGGAAACGACGAACGCCGCCTATTTCCAGGCGAATATGGAGGGCGAGATTGCCGGCATGCCCGTCCGCGGCAATGCGGGTTTCCGCTGGCTTCACACCAAGCTGTCGTCGACGGGCAACAATATCGCGAATGGCGCGGTCACCGGCCAGACCGTCGCGAAAAGCTCGTACAACTTCCTGCTCCCGCGCTTTAGCCTCGTCCTCGAACCCGCCGACAAGCTGCTGGTCCGCGCCGGCATCGCGCGTGACATTCGCCGTCCGAATTTCGACACGCTGTCGACGTCCTTTTCGTTCGGCACCGGTGCGAACACACCGGTCGCGGTCGGCAATCCCGGCCTCGTCCCCGAAGCGGTGTGGTCGTTCGACCTGTCGGGCGAATATTATTTCGCGCCGTCGAGCCTGATCAGCATCGGCTTCTTTCACAAGAGCCGCACCAACCTGTTCGCGCAGCGGCAGGAGGATCCGGCGCCGAACCTCGACGCGAACGGCAATCTCAATATCTCGATCGATCCCGCCTGCCCGGGCGGCGGCATTTATAACCCGATCGCCAACCGCAACATCAATAACCCCATTCAGGGGGTCGGCATCTGCGTGCCCCGGAGTTCGACCTTCAACGTTCCGGGAACGACGACGCAAACGGGTATCGAAGTCGCATTCCAGCACGATCTGTCGGCATGGGAAGATGTGCTCGGCTTCGCCTCGGGCTTCGGCTTTATCGGCAACTTCACCTATCAAAAGGCGGGCGGCTCGGCGCGCGAATATCGCGTCGCCGATGGTCCGCGGACCGTGTTCACGCAGCTCGGCCATCCGGGTTCGCAGGATCTGATCTCGCTGACCAACCTGTCGAAATATGCCTACAATACGACGCTGTTCTACGACAAATACGGGCTGAACGCGCGCCTGCGCTACACGTGGCGGTCAAGCTATGTGTCGAACGATCCGTTCTTCTTTGGGCTGCCGCTGATCAACGGCGCACGCGGACAGCTCAACGCCAGCATCAACTACGACATCACCGAGAATATCAACGTCGGCGTCGAGGGCATCAACCTGCTGCGCGGCGATCAGAACCAATATTGCGTGAACGACAAGGCGCTGCTCTGTTTCCAGGGCCTCACCGATCGCCGGATCACGGCGGGGCTTAGCGTAAAGTTCTGATATGCTCCGAACGGACCGGAAGGCATCGAAGACTGCCTTCCGGTCCGTTCGGAGATCAGGCCGTCAAGGCGGCTTTGCCTGCATCGGCATAGGCGCGCTTCATTCGCGCGAAGGTCACGACCTGCCCGGTCATGATGTCGAGCTGCGACGCGATACCCTGATCGGTCAGCATCCCGTCGGGATCGAAAAGCGGCTGGCTGGAATTGGCGGTGACCGCCATCGGGGTGGGCCAGCCGCGCAACGCATGGGTGATCGAGCGCAGCGTCGCAAGCGTGCTCCCCGCCGCCTGCCACCCGCCGGCGACCGCAATCAATCCCACTGCGCGGCCATCGAAATAGGGCTGCGCGTCCGAGACAAGATCCTGCGCATAGTCGAGCGCGTTCTTGACCACCCCCGACACGGTGCCGTGATAGGCGGGCGATGCGACGATGATGCCGTCGGCATCGCGCAGCGCGGCCATCAGCGCCTGCGCCTTCGAACAACGTTCGCTGCGGTGCGGGGCGTACATCGGAAGGTCGATCGCCTCGCCCGCGAAGAGGCTTGTCTCCGCGCCTTCCGCTTCGCAGCGCATGAGCGCGTGGCGGAGCAGGCGCTCGGCCGATCCGCCGGCAGTGGCGTTGCCGCCGAGTGCGACGATGCGGGGACGATCGATCATGATATCCTCCTTCAGTTGAAGGTCACCTGGCTGCCGCCGCGCAGGAAAGCGATCGCGTTGCGGCGGAGATGGTTGGTGCCGGGGTTGAGGATCGGTTCGGGCGAATATTGCGCGAGGTAGACGCGGCGCATGTTCGGGGTCGAATTCGATCCGGTCGCATGGAGCGCGAGGCTGGAGAAAGCGACGACGCTGCCCGCGGGGACTTCGAGCGTCACGCCCTCGCTGTCGCCGGTATAGCCGACGAGGTCGTTGCTGCCCGGCTGGCGGATGTGCGGGACGATGCCGTTGCGAGTATCGGGCGCCTGCGAGAAAGGCAGGATGCGGACGGTGCCGTTGGCGACCGTCGTGTCGTCGAGCGTGCACCAGCAGGTGAGGTACGGCTTGTGATCGGCGGGGCCGCCGTTGCCGACGACATAGCCCGAATCCTGGTGCCAGCTGAACGGCATGCCTTCGCTGGCGCCCTTCACGACATATTGATCGTAGAAGAAATAGGCATCGTCGCCGAGCGTCGCGCGGCAGATATCGGCCATCGTTTCGCTGAACAGCATCTTGCGCAGATCCGGCTGTTGGCGCTGGCATTCGCCGGCGAAATAGCGCTTGCCCTTGTGGCTGATGCCGTCGACCTCGACGCCGAGGCTGTCGAGCCGTGCATCCTCGCGGTCGATCACCCGGCCGCATTCTTCGCGGAGCAGGTCGAGCAGTGGGCCTTCGAGGATGCGTTCGAAGACCGCATAGCCTTCGTTGGCGAATTGTTCGCGCTGGGCCGAGAAATCCATCTTCACTCTCCCGATGTTGTCTAAGGTGCCACGTAGCGTAACATCGTCCATCGCATCCAATCGAATTGCATCCAGCAATCATACGTCTATACTATGACCTATGCGAATGAGACAGGTCGAGGCGTTTCGCGCCGTTATGATGAGCGGGGGCATTACAGCCGCCGCGACGATGCTGAATATCAGCCAGCCGTCGGTCAGCAGGCTGATCGCCGACATGGAGCGCGCGGTCGGATTTCGCCTGTTCGACCGCCGCGGCGCGCGCGTGCATCCGACGGCGCAGGCGCAGGCGCTGTATGAAGCGGTGCGGCGAAGCTATGCGGGGCTCGACCTGCTCGACCAGGCGGCGCGGCGCATTCGCGCGCACCCGGTCGGCACGGTGCGGATTGCGGCGCTGGCGGCGATCGCGATGGCGATCCTGCCGGCGGTGATCGCGCGCTTTCGCATCCTCTATCCCGACATCAAGATCATCGTCGAATCGCTTGGGCAACGCGCGATCGAGGAGCGCGTGTTCCTGGGACAGGCCGACCTGGGCGTCGGGGTCGATATGCAGGGACGCGAGGGCATCAGGTCGACGCCGCTCGCGCGCGCCGAATATGTGTGCATCCTGCCCGCCAACCACCCCCTCGCCGCGCGCGAACGACTGGCGATATCGGATTTGGCGGGCGAGGAGTTTGTGGGCCCGATGCACGAAGCCGACGCGCTGTGGACCGGGATCGACACCGCGCTGGAAACATCGGGCATCAGCGTATCGCGGCGGCTGGAGACGCAGCATTCGCAGATATTATATGCCTTCGTCGAAGCCGGGCTGGGCGTGACGATCGCCGAGCCGTTCAGCGCCCCGCGCTTTCACCGGCTGGGGGTCGCGGTGCGCCCGATTTCGCCGCCCGTCACGCTCGATTTCGCGCTGCTGGAGCCCGATATCGGGCCGACGCCCGAGATTGTTGCGTGGCTGAACGCCGATGTGGCGCGCGAGACCGAGGCGTGTCTGGCGCATGTTAAGCGCGTGGTGGCGTTGCAATAGGGGGGGCACCCCCGGTGGGCCTGTGCGTGTCGGGTTTGGGGTGGGGAGCTGTCGCTGCCCTCTTTGGACATCGCCCGGCTGGATCCGGATCGGGTCGGCGCAAGGGCCGCGCAATATTCCAAAGTTCAGGAAAGTTCAGCCCTATGAGCGCGCCGATTTGCAAGTCGCGGCGTGCTGGATGTGCGAGGCACGTCCGATCATGGTCGTACCCGCAATCAGGGCAGCGACCACCTTTTTGTTCACCGAATGAAAGAGCCGGATGAAGGCTGACACGGCCGAATAATGTAGGAAAGACCTAATTGAAGGCGGTATTTGTTTTATATTGGGGAGCGGACACCCCGTCCCCACTTCCGTCGTCCCGGGCGTGACCCGGGATCCCGCTTCTTGAGGCGCCCACTGGTTTCGACTTCAAGCGGGACCCCGGATCAAGTCGAACGAGCCACGTGTCGCGTTCGAGGGTGACGATGATGGGGAAGTCGGCAACCCGTCACCGACGGACCATGCTCAAGTCATAGCATTTGGACATAATATACCGACATTTCTCGATTAGACTGCAATGATTTTGACGCGCATCCCTAGGTCGGCTGGTGGGCAATGGCGCCTTTCAGCCGATTCGTGGCTGCGAGCGACATAAGTTCGCGGCCTGATGTCGAAGCGGACGCGCGATCCGTCACGACAAGGGAAAGGTTGCTGATGACAAGGCCGACACGCGAGCCCGAGCGCATAGCCAGTTCCTCGCACTGTCCTGCAAGCCATAGCATATGGACATGGCATCGCGACATTTCTCTATTGGACCACAAAAATAATAGCGCGCATGGGTCGGCTCGAGATTGTCAATTGAATTAATTGACATACCGAACGGCAGCGCATCAAGGGAGGATCTGAATATGGTTTCGTCGAAAGCCAAAGCCTATCTGACAATCACGACGGCATTGGGAATGGCGATGATCGCTGCCCCCGCCGCAGCCCAAGACGCGGCCGCGCAGGCCCCGGCCGAAGCCAACGCGCCCTTCGCATCGACGGACATCATCGTCACCGCGCAGAAGCGCGAGCAGAATCTGCAGGACGTGCCGGTCGCGATCTCGGTCGTGTCGGGCGAACAGCTCGAACGCTCGAACGTCAATTCGGCCGAACAGCTTTTCCAGCGCGTGCCCACGCTGACCTTCCGCAAGGGCAACACCAACAAGGACTCCGCTCTCTCGATCCGCGGCGTCGGCACGATCAGCTTCTCGTCGGGGGTCGAGCCTTCGGTTTCGACCGTGATCGACGGCGTCGTCTATGCGCGCACCGGCCAGCAGACGTCGGACTTCCTCGACGTCGAGCGCATCGAAGTGCTGCGCGGCCCGCAGGGCAGCCTGTTCGGCAAGAATGCCAGCGCCGGCGTGATCAACATCGTGTCGCGCGAACCCGGCAACGAGCTGGGCGGCTATGTCGACGCGGCCTGGTACGAGGGCAATGAATATCGCATCCGCGGCAGCATCGGCGGCCCGATCGGCGACGGTATTCGCGCCTCGCTCACCGGCTTCTGGTCGCAATATGACGGCAACGCCCGCAACGTCTTCAACGACCATAAGGTCAACGGTTATGAACATTGGGGCGTGCGCGGCAAGTTGATCGCCGAGCCGGCCGATAACCTGAAGATCACGCTGATCGCCGATTATTCGAAGAATAGCGACAATGGGTTCGCCGACAGCATCGGAACCGTCTTTTCCTCGGCATTCAACAATGCGGTGTTCATCCCGAGCCTCGCGCCGCTGACGCTCGACGGCAAGAACAAGGATATCGACAACGACCTCGATCCCTATACCAAGGACAAGAATAGCGGTGTTTCGGGTCAGATCGATCTCGACCTGGGCGGCGTCACGCTGACGTCGATCACCGCCTATCGTCACTGGTACAACTTCCAGCAGCGCGACGGCGATTTCCGGTCGGATGCGCCGCGTTACGTCAACACCGGTACGGCCGCAGGCGACGTCCGCTCGCACGATCGCGGCGACCTGAAATTCGACCAGTTCACACAGGAATTGCGCATCGCGTCGGCGAACCCGCAATTCTTCGAATATGTCGCAGGCCTTTATTATTACCACACGAAGGAAGTCGATTTCTTCAACCGCACGGTGACCGCCTGCACCGCTTCGACGCTTCCGACCGTCGGCGGGCTGACGCCCTGCGCCGCCGGATCGTCGACCTATACGACCAACGAGGGCAACGCCGATTTCACGACCAAGCTGACGAGCTATTCGGCGTTCGGTCAGGGCACGCTCAATTTCACCGACGCGTTCCGCGGCATTTTGGGTCTGCGCTATACCGAGGACAAGGTCAGCTATGACTTTGCGCGCCGGTCGACGCAGACGGCGGCGTTCACGGGCGTGAACCCCGCCTTCGCTTCGGCGGGCTCGATCAAGGACAATGGCTGGTCGGGCAATGCCGGCCTGCAGTACGACCTGACCGATGATATCATCGCCTACACCACCTATACGCGCGGCTATAAGGGCCCGGCGCTCAACGTGTTTTTCAACATGCTGGCGCGCGACACCGGCCGCATCGACCCCGAAAAGTCGAATGCCTATGAAGTGGGCCTGAAGACGCGGTTGTTCGACCGCCGCCTGACGCTGAACATCGCGGGCTTCTATGCCAAATATGACAATTATCAGGCGAACTTCCTCGACATCGTCGCGGGTCAGGTCGTCACGCGTCTGACCAATGCAGGCACGGTGTCGACGCGCGGGATCGAAATGGACTTCAACGCCGCGATCACCGACGATTTCTCGCTGTCGGGCGGTTTCAACTATACCGATGCGCACATCAACCAGTTCATCTGCCCGCCGGGCGCCGCGGTGACCTGTGCCGATGCGATCAACGGCAAGCCCCTGCCCTTCGCCCCGAAATATAAGGGCACGGTCACGATGGACTGGCGCCTGCCGCTCAATATCGACGGGTTCAACGTCGATCTGAACAGCTCGCTCGTCTATCAGAGCCGCACCCAGTTCGACATCAACCAGAACCCCAATGCGTTCCAGGGCGCCTATGCGATCTGGGATGCGGGCGTGAAGGTGAGCACCGACGACGACAAATACAGCCTGTCGTTCATCGTCAAGAATCTGACCGACAAGCAGTTCGTGATCCAGCGCATCCCGAACGGCACGTCGTTCATGCGCCAGATCACCCCGCGCGATGCCGAGCGTTATTTCGGTGTCACCGCGCGGATGAATTTCTGAACATCCCCTGCCCCCGCCGTGGGTCGCTAGCCAAGGCGGCGGGGGTTTTTATGAAGAATATTAGCGCAGAGGCACAGAGGAGAAGAATTTCGCGCGGAGACGCGGAGACGCGGAGAAGTTTCTTTCTCTTCGTCATCCCGGACTTGATCCGGGATCCCGCTCAGCGACGGTGAAAAGCGGGACCCCGGATCAAGTCCGGGGTGACGAAAGGGGCGCGCGCGACGGTGGACAATTGAGCCACGCTCTATTCCCAAACCCTCCGCGTCTCCGCGTCTCCGCGTGAACCAAAAATCTCTGCGTCTCTGCGCGCGAAATGAATAGGTCGCCCCTGCGAAGGCGGGGGCCGTTGTTGGTTTGAAACTTGGCCGCTGTGTTCGACTTCGAGCGGCCCCCGCCTTCGCGGGGGCGACATGTGGGGTTGATAGGCGGCGTAAAAAAAAGGATCCTCCCCCATGGCGCTTGATGTGCTCGACACCGGTTTTGCGCTTCGCCTCGGCGGGCAGACGATCCTTTCGCACAAGGCAGGCGCGCCCTGTTTCTTCATCGGGCGCGGTGAGCCGCATGTTCATTCGAAGCTGGGCCATTTCGATGTGCGCCAAGAGGTGATCGAGCGGATCGCGCTCGATCATGTCGAAGTGGCGGGCGACGTCGTGCGTTTTGCCGAGAATGCGGGGGCGCCTTGGTTGCTCGAAGCGACGCTGTCGGGCGAAGGCGACAATGCGAAGATCGCGTTGAAGGCGCTCGACCCGACGCTCAACCGATTGTGGCTGCGCGTTGCCGCCGAGGCGGGCGAGCATGTGTGGGGCGGCGGCGAGCAATTCTCTTATTTCGACCTGCGCGGGCGGCATTTTCCTTTGTGGTCGAGCGAACCCGGCGTCGGCCGCGATCCGGCATCGCCCTTGTTCAAACAGGTCGAGGCGCATCGCAAGGGCGGCGGCGGCAGTTATGCGCACACCAATTATCCGCAGCCGACCTTTGTCAGTTCGCGGCGCTATGCGCTGCATATCGACAGCTTTGCCTATGCGGCGTTCGATTTTCGCGCCGCCGATTTTCATGAAGTCGAAATGTGGGAAATTCCCGCGCAGGTTGAATTATGGGCGCGGCCGCGCTTTGCCGATCTGGTGTCGGCGCTGTCGGAGCGCTTCGGGCGCCAGCCGCCACTTCCCGAATGGCTGCTGAAAGGCGCGGTCATCGGGTTGAAGGATGGCGACAACAGCTTTGCGCGATTGAAGATCTATGAGGATGCCGGGGTCGCGGTATCGGGGCTGTGGTGCGAGGATTGGGTCGGGCTGCGCATCACCAGCTTCGGCAACCGGCTGTTCTGGGATTGGCAGTGGAATGCCGAGCGTTATCCCGAATTGCCCGCGCGGATTGCCGAGCTGAAAGAGCGCGGCATTCGCTTTCTCGGCTATGTGAATCCCTATCTGGCGGTCGACGGCCCGCTCTATGCCGAGGCGGCGGCGCAGGGTTTCATGGTGATGCATCCGACGAAGGATGAGCCCTATGTGATCGACTTTGGCGAGTTCGATTGCGGCCATGTCGACTTCACCAATCCGGCGGCGGCGGCGTGGTTCGCCGATACGATCATCGGCGAGAAGATGATCGATTTCGGACTGTCGGGCTGGATGGCCGACTTTGGCGAATATCTGCCCGTCGACGTGCGGCTGGCAAATGGCGAAAGCGGGATGACCGCGCACAATCGCTGGCCTGCGCTTTGGGGCGAGGTCAATGCCAAGGGCGTTGCGGGGCGCGGCGCGACGGGCGAGACGATGGTTTTCATGCGGTCGGGCGCGACGGGCGTGCAAGGCCATTGCCCGATGCTGTGGGCGGGCGACCAGGCGGTCGATTTCGGCCGACACGACGGGATCGGCACGGTGATCTGTGCAGCGCTGTCGGCGGGGATGCTCGGCAATGCGCATCATCATAGCGATTGCGGCGGATACACCAGCCTCTTCGACACGACACGCGATGCCGAACTCGCGATGCGCTGGGCCGAAATGTCGGCGTTCACGTCGATGATGCGGACGCATGAGGGCAATCGGCCGCGGCAGAATGCGCAATATGACGACGATCCCGAGCTGCTCGCGCATTTCGCAAAGATGACGCGGATTTACGCGCATCTGGCGCCTTATCTGCGGCGGTTGTCGAAGGAGGCTTCGGAGACGGGGTTGCCGGTGCAGCGGCCGCTGTTCCTGCATTTCGAGGACGACGCGGAGACCTATGCGATCCAGACGTCGTATCTTCTCGGCCCCGACCTGCTCGTCGCGCCGGTGATCGCGGCGGGGAAAAGCGAGTGGACGACTTATCTGCCCGCGGGGGCCGACTGGGTGCATGTCTGGTCGGGGCGGCGCTATGTCGGCGGGAGCGATGTGACGGTCGCGGCGCCGTTCGGGCAGCCGCCGGTGTTCTACCGTGCGGGTTCGGCCGACGCGGCGCTGTTCGACGCGATCGTATCGGCCTGAGCGACCTCGCGCAGCACTGCGACAAAAGCGGCGACGAGCGCGCTGCGGCTGCGATTGCGGAGGAGGTGGATCGCGTCGCGCGTGACTTCGGACGCTGGCAGCGCGATCTGGTGCAGTCCCGAGCGGGCGGCGAGCGCGCGCGGGACGACAGTGATCGCGCGGCCGCTCTTGGCCATGTCGAGGCACGCAGCGGTCGAATCGAGCTCATAATCGGGAAATTGCCCGGCGGCGTAGCGGGCGCGCAGCGCGCGCGGGAGATTGCTGCCCGGCGCGGGACGCGGGAGCGCCCAGGGGAAATCGGCGCTTTCGCCCTGCCCCTTCGCGAGCGGATGATCGGGCGCGCAGACGAGCATGAGTGGCTCGGGCGGCAATGGGATGCACAGCACTTCGTCGGCGTGGGCGGATGCCGCGAACTTAGCGCGGTTGCAGACAACCAGATCGAGACGACGGTCGACGAGCGTTTCGAGAAGCTGCTCCGACGGCCCGCCCGTCACGGTGACGCGGACGCCGGGGTGCGCGGCGGCAAAGCGCGCGATCGTGTCGGTGAGCAAAGGTTGCAGCGGATAGGGGCCGCTGCCGACCGCGACGGTGCCGCTGGTCGGATGGCCGAGCCCGCGCGCTTCCTGTTCGAGATTCGCCGACGCGGCGATGACGTCGCGGGCGGAGCGGATCAGGCGGTCGGCGTCGCTGGTCGGGCGGACATAATGGGTCGTTCGGTCGAACAAGGTCGCGCCAAGCTCTTCCTCGAGCTTCTGGATCGAGCGCGTGAGCGCCGATTGCGTGAGACCGAGTTCGTCGGCGGCGCGCGCGTAGCTAGCGAGGCGGTAGAGCGTGTCGAAATGGCGAAGGCGGCGGAGGTTCATGGACCGCACCATATCATTCCCATTATGCAATACCAATGCACCTGTGATGCGCTTAGCGTGAGCGCATGAACAGCATGTCGCTCGATGCGCGCCGCCGTGCGCAGGTCTTTGCCGAGCTGGAATCGCGCAGCTTCGATCTTGCTGTGATCGGCGGCGGGATCACCGGCGCGGGGATTGCGCGCGATGCCGCGATGCGCGGGCTGTCGGTCGCGCTGGTCGAGGCGCGCGACTATGCGAGCGGGACGAGCAGCCGGTCGTCGAAGATGATCCATGGCGGGCTGCGCTATCTGGCGCAGGGCGATATTGCGCTGGTCAAGGAAGCGGCGTCGGAGCGGCAGATATTGCGCCGGATCGCGCCGCATCTGACGCGGCTGTCGCCCTTTCTGATCCCGACGACGAACATGGCGATGACCGCGAAGCTGCGGACGGGACTATGGACCTTCGAGAAATTGGGCGGGGTTCCCGAGGCCGAGAAGCATGAAGTGATCGGACTCGCCGAACTGCAGCGGCGCGAGCCGCTGATGCGCACCGAGCGGCTGAACGGCGCGGTGCTTTATCCCGAATTTCTGACCGACGATGCGCGGCTGGTTCTCGCCAATATCCGCAGCGCGCAGGGCGCCGGGGCGGTGGTGATCAACCATGCGGCGGCGTCGGACCTGACCGGCGACGGGCTGGTCGCGACCTCGACGCTGGGCGACAATCTGGGCGCGCGCATCAAGGCGAAGCTGGTGGTCAATGCCGCGGGCGCATGGGTCGATGCGGTGCGCGGGCTCGAAGCGGGCGAAAGCGATACGCGCATGTCGATGAGCCGCGGTATCCATCTGGTGCTGCCGCGCGCGCGCCTGCCGATTGAAGCAACGACCATCATCCGCGCCCCCGACAAGCGCAGCATCTTCGCGGTGCCGCGCGGCGCCTTCACCTATATCGGCACGACCGATGTGTTTCATGATGGCGCCGATTACTGGCCCGCGCCGACGCGCGAGGACATCGACTATCTGCTGCGCGCAACCGAGGCGGCGCTGACCATCGATCCGATCCGCGATGCCGAAATCGTGTCGCTATGGTCGGGGGTTCGCCCGTTGATCGCGCAGCCGGGGAAGAAGGCGAACGAGGTGTCGCGCAAGGACGAGATCTGGACCTCGCCGAGCGGGATGATCTCGATCGCGGGCGGGAAACTCAGCGCCTATCGCGCGATGGCCGAGCGCGTCGTCGATCTGGCGGTCGAACGGTTGGGCCAGACCGCGCAGGACTGTGCGACCGCCGATGCGCCGCTGCCCGGCGGGTCGCGCACAGCAAGGCTGGACGGGCTCGATCCGCTCGCCGCCGAACGGTTGGCCGGGCTCTATGGCGACGAGGCGAACGAAATCGTCATCGCGGGCGGCGATGTCGCGGCCGAGGCGAGGCGCGCGGTCACGCATGAGGGCGCGGCGACGCTCGAGGATTATTGGGTGCGCCGCAGCGCGCGGGCGTGGTTTGATGAGGGTGCGGGTCTTGCGGCGCTTGCGCCCGCCGCCGAGGCGATGGGTGCGCTGCTTGGCTGGGATGACGCGATGACGGCAGCGCAAATCGCGCATTGCCGAGCCATCAACGATGCGAGCCGCAGGCTTTTGGGAGAGTGAAATGCGTTCGATAACCGAAGCTCTGGCCAGCGCGATCGGCGCCGACCGCGTCGCGAGCGATGCCGATACGCTGAACACACGGCGCTACGACCAATGGGCGGTCAAGCATCTGCGCGATTGGCGCGGCGAAGCCGTCGCCGCGCCGGGTTGCGTCGTGCGGCCGCAGTCGGTCGACGATGTGCAAAAGATCGTGAAGCTCGCCGCGGAGAAGCGCGTGCCGCTGATCCCGTTCGGCCTGGGTAGCGGGGTTTGCGGCGGGATCGAACCGACTCCACAAGCGATCCTGCTCGACATGAGCGGCATGAAGCGCGTGCGCTATATCGACAGCGACGATCTGCTCGCGAGCTTCGATGCGGGGCTCAACGGCATGGAGGCCGAAGAGGCGGTCGCGGCGCATGGGTTGACGATCGGCCACTGGCCGCAGTCGATCGCGATCAGCAGCGTCGGCGGCTGGGTCGCGACGCGCGCGTCGGGGCAATTTTCGACGGCTTATGGCAATATCGAGGATATCATCCATTCGATCGAGGCGGTGCTGCCGAATGGCGAGCTGGTGACGCTGGGCAAGGCGGTGCGCGCCGCGGCAGGGCCGGACCTGCGCCATCTGCTGATGGGCGCCGAAGGCACGATGGGTGTCATCACCGGGGTGACCTTCTCGCTGCGCGCCAAGGCGCCGCACCGCGATTACAGCATCTTCTATGCAAACGACATGCGCGCCGGGTTCGAAGCGCAGCGGCAGATCGTCCGAGCCGACTGGCGCCCGCCGGTGATGCGCCAATATGACGGGCGCGAAGTGCGGCGATTGTTCCGCGACTATGAACGTGACGGCAAGGCGATGCTGTTGATGGTGCATGAGGGACCGAAAGCGCGTGTCGACGCCGAACTGGCGGCGATGCACGAGATTTGCGCGGGCGCGGGGCTCGAAGCGGGCGATCCGATGGCGGCGAAGCAGTGGATCGAAAAGCGCAACCATGTGCCGAGTTGGCGCGACATGTTCGAGCGCGGCTATGTCGCCGACACGGTCGAGATTTCGGGGCGCTGGAGCGAAATTGGCGCAATTTATGATGCGAGCATCGCGGCGCTGAATGAAATTCCTGGCGTGATCAACGCGTCGGCGCACAGCAGCCATGTCTATCGATCGGGAATCAACCTCTATTTCAGCTTTGCCGCAACGTTCGAGGACAGCGCGCAGATGGAGCCCGCCTATTTCGCCGGCTGGCGCGAGATCATGGAAGCGACCGCGAAACATGGCGGCGGGGTCGCGCACCATCATGGCGCGGGGCGGCTTCGCAAGCCGTATCTGCACCATGATCTGGGCGAGAATGGCGTGGCGTTGCTGCGGCGATTGAAGCAGGCTCTCGATCCCGTGGGAATTATGAATCCGGGGAATCTGATACCCGATGTGTAAATGCGTCGTCATTGCGAGCGAAGCGAAGCAATCCAGAGCGGTTACGCGCACTCTGGATTGCTTCGCTTCGCTCGCAATGACGATAGTGGGAGCGCGGTGTGAGTAGCCACGGCCACCTCCTCCTTGCGCTCGACGCGGGTACGACGGGGGCGCGGGCGATGCTTGTCGATGCGGCGGGGATGGTGTTGGGCGTTGATAAAAGGCCGATCGCCAGCCGCTTCCCGTCCCCCGGCTTTGTTGAGCAGGATGCCGCCGAGGTCTGGACGATCTGCCGCGCGGTAATCGACGGTGCGCTCGCCGCTGCGGGGCGGAGCATTGCCGATGTTGCCGCAATCGGCGTGACGACGCAGCGCGCGAGCATCATCCTGTGGGACCGCGCGACAGGCGAGCCGGTCGCGCCGATGCTGGTGTGGAGCGATCTGCGCGGGATGGACGAGTTTAAGGCGCTGCGCGCGGCGGGCTTCACCGGTTGGCCGCAGGTGCCGTCGGCGAAACTGCCCGCAGCGATCGCGCTGTCGGGGCGTAATCCCGACGATCTGCAATGGGGCACACTCGATAGCTGGCTGACCTTCAAGCTGAGCGGCGCGCATGTCACCGATGCGTCGGCGGCGTGGCTGACCGGCTATTATGACTATGCGAAAGGCAGCGGCTGGGACGCGGCGTTGCTGGCGCACCAGCGCCTGCCCGCGGCGATGTTTCCGACGCAGGTCGAGAGCTGGGGCCCCGTTGCCGAGAGCGACCCGGCGGTGCTCGGCGCGCGCGTCCCGATCACTGCGCTGATCGCCGACCAGGAGGCGGCGATGGTCGCGCATGGCGCGCTGGGGCGCGGCGACTGGAAAGCAACCTATGGCACGTCGGGCGTGCTGATGGCGGGGACCGGTGATGTGCCCGAGACGATCCACAACAGCATGCCCGCCGAGGCATTGGCGTTCGCGGGCGGCGAGGCGCGATTTTGCGTCGAGGGGATGGTGATCACGACCGGATCGCTGATCGAATGGCTGTGCGGCGGGCTGGGGCTGTTCGCTTCGCCCGCAGCGATGGAAGCCGCGGCGGCATCGGTCGCCGACGCAGGGCATGTCGTGGTCCGGCCGTCGCTCGCGGGAATGGGCGCGCCGCACGGCAAGTTCGACGCGCGCGGGCTGATCGCGGGGTTGAGCTTTGCCGACGGACCGGGACAGGTCGCGCGTGCGGCGTTGCAGGGCATCGCCTTTCGCTTTCGCGAGATTGCCGATGTCATCGCAGGTGCCTTGCCGGTGCCCGAAGCCTTGCCCGTTGCCGGCGGATTGTCGGCGAGCGACACATTGTTGCAGTTGCAGGCCGACGCGTTGCAGCGGCCGGTGCGACGTCATGCGGTGCGCGAAGCGAGTGCCTATGGCGCGGCGCTGGCGGCGGGCATGGGTGCGGGGTTGTTCGGGACAAGCGATCTGAACCGGCTGGCGCGCTATGATGCGGAGTTTCTGCCGAAGGTCGGGCGCGATGAAGCCGATGCGGCGTTCGCGCGCTGGCGGGATATGGTGATGGTGTGAGGCAATTCCACTCTCTTCCCCTCCCTGAAAGGGAGGGGCCAGGGGTGGGTCCAGCATTGGGCGGGGCTCGACGCCCCGGCCGATGCTTTTCAGGCGCGACGGCTGCTACTTCTTCCGGCGCGCAGACGCGCGCACCCACCCCCAGCCCCTCCCTTTCAGGGAGGGGAGCCTTATGCGGTCCCGCTCACCTCGCTCCACAGCCCGCGCACGATATCGCGCATCCGTTGCGCCTCGTCCCAGCGGTTCGTCAGTTCGCTGCCGTCGGGCGCGGTGATCGCGTAGGGCGGCGGGCCGAGTTCGCACATGAAGGTCAGCGCGTCGCCGTCGCGTGCCTGTTCGAGCCACAGTTCGAAACCGCGGCGCCACCAGGCGATATGCTGGTCGAGCCAACGGGCATGCTGGGGCGCGTCCAGCGCGACCTGGACTTGATGCGTCGTCGAGACGCGGCCGTGGAAATTATGGCTGCCCTGCAGGATCGTTTCGATCGCGGCGAGTTGGTCGTCGCGCAACGGCAACTCCATCTCGCCCGCGACCGGATAATGCGACAGGTCGGCGGTGAGCGGAAATCCGGGGCGTTCGTCGAGCAATTGCAGCGTGAAGAGCAGGTCGTTGGTGAGGCGGCCTCGGTGGGTTTCGAACCAGACGGGGAGCGGCGCGTCCTTCGCCGCGGCGACGAGGCTGTCGATCAGGCGCAGCGCGGCGCGAAAATCGGCGGTCGGGCCAGCGATCTGGACGTTGAGGTGATGCGCGCCGAGGCGGTGGGCTTCGGCGATCCAGTGCGTGAGCTGACCCGCGTCATGGACGAGCACCTGCCCTTCCCATGCGAGGCCGAGCGGGTTCATCGCACGCGCGACCCCGTCGGTGCGCGCGGTGCGCGCGAGGTTGACGCCGACGCCGTCGAAGCCCGCGGCGACGACCTGGCCGAGCGCTTCGTCGAGGCGGCTTTCGATGTCGAAACCGGGGCATTTGTCGAGGCCCCAGACCGATTGAAGAACGAGCAGTTCGGGCAATGGCTTTCCTTTTCAGACAACGCTGTCATATCGGGTTGGAGAGGGGAGTCAATTGGGCGCGGCGCAAATCAACACGTCGTCATGCCGCGCTTGACCCGCCATCCCGCTTTTTGCGGCCAGAGGCGGAAAGCGGGACCCCGGATCAAGTCCGGGGTGACGAAGAAGCGGATAGGATTCACGCAGGGGCGCAGAGATTTGGTTCACGCGGAGACGCGGAGACACGGAGACAGGGTGGCGGCTTGCCGCCCTTCCCCTTCTCTGCGTCTCTGCGCGAAAATCTTCTCCGCGACTCCGCGTCTCCGCGTGAACCGATAAAAACAAAGTGAGAGGATGAGATGATCAACGAAGCCCCCGCCCCGCCGATCATCAGGCCGGTGTCCCCGGCGTACCGTCGCTACGCGCTGACGGTGCTGCTGATCATCTATATCCTCAATTTCCTCGACCGGCAGATCGTCTCGATCCTCGCCGAGCCGATCAAGAATGAGCTGCACCTCGCCGACTGGCAGCTCGGCGTGATGACAGGGCTCGCGTTCGCGCTTTTCTATACCGTGCTCGGTATTCCGATCGCGCGCTTTGCCGAGACTGGCGACCGGCCGCGGATCATTGCGGTCGCGGCGGGGCTGTGGAGCATGTTCACCGTCGCGTGCGGCTTTGCCCAGAATTTCTTCCAGCTCGTGCTCTGCCGCGTCGGGGTCGGGATCGGCGAGGCGGGGTGTACGCCGCCCGCGCATTCGCTGATCACCGACTATACGCCGAAGGAGAAACGCGCCTCGGCGCTCGCCTATTACTCGCTCGGTATTCCGCTCGGCGGGCTGCTCGGGCTCGCGCTGGGCGGACTGATTGCCGATGCTTACGGCTGGCGCACGGCATTTCTGTTCGCGGGCGCACCCGGGGTATTGATGGCGATCATTGCGTGGACGACTTTGAAGGAACCGCGACGGCAGATGCACGGCGACCTGGCGGCGCTCAAGGCGGCGCGGCCCGACTTCAAGACTGCGATGACCGAGATCCGCGGCAAGCGCACCTTCTGGCTGATCGCCTTTGCCGCGGCGATCAAGGCATTCATCGGCTATGGTGCCGCGGCCTTCCTCGCCCCCTTCTTCTTTCGCAATCATGCCGAGGAGTTGACGGTGATCGCGGGCGGTTTCGGGCTGGGATTGACGGGCTTTCTTGGCGTCGCCCTTGGCATCGTGTTGGGCCTGACCGGCGCGCTCGGGACCTGGATGGGCGGACAGCTCGCCGACAAATATGGCGCGCGCGATCTGCGCGCCTATGTCGCGATCCCGGCGGTTTCGACCTTCCTCGGCATCCCCTTTTACATCGCCGGGCTGATGGCGGATTCGGCGGTGTTCGCGCTGATCATGTTCGCCTTTCCGCCGGTGCTCAACACGCTATGGTACGGCCCGGGCTTTGCCGCCGTGCAGGGGCTGGTGCGGCCGCAGACGCGCGCGACCGCGTCGGCAGTGCTGCTGTTCATCATCAATCTGCTCGGGCTCGGGCTCGGCCCGCTCGGGGTCGGCGTGGTTAGCGATTTTATCAGCGGACCGATGGGGCTAGGGTCGGCGGAAGGCGTGCGCTGGTCGCTGATGATCTTCATCATGTTCGGCGCGGTGGCGTCGGCGCTGTTCTGGATGGCGCGCAGCTCGATCCGCGAGGAGATGGTGAGTTGAGTATCGCAAGCATTGCCCTGCCCCGCATCTTCCGCATCGGCGGTGGTGCGTCGAAGCAATTGCCCGAGGTGCTGGGCGCGCTGGGCCTGTCGCGTCCGCTCATCGTCACCGATGGCTGGCTGATGAGCAGCGGGCGCGTCGATGAACTGACCGATGGGCTGGCGGCGGCTGGCATCGCCGCGCGGGTGTTTGCGGATACGGTGCCCGACCCGACGATCGCTTCGGTCGATGCGGGAGTGACGTTCCTGCTTGAAGGCGATCACGACTGCGTCGTCGGTTTCGGCGGCGGCAGCCCGCTCGACAGCGCGAAGGCGATTGCGCTGCTCGGCAAGTTCGGCGGCGCGATGGCCGATTATAAGGCGCCGCATGTGCAGGATGCGCCGGGGCTGCCGATCATCGCAATCCCGACGACCGCGGGCACGGGGTCGGAGGCGACGCGCTTCACGATCATCACCGACGAGGCGACCGACGAGAAGATGCTGTGCCCCGGGCTCGCCTATCTGCCCATCGCGGCGCTCGTCGATTATGAACTGACCTTTACCAAGCCGGTGCGACTGACCGCCGATACGGGGATCGATTCGTTGACGCACGCGATCGAAGCCTATGTGTCGAAGCGCGCGAATCCGTTCAGCGACGGCATGGCGTTGCTCGCGATGCGCGCGATCGCGCCCAATCTGCGGCGCGTGTGCAGCGACCCGATGGATGCCGCAGCGCGCGAGGCGATGATGCTGGGGGCGACGCAGGCGGGGATCGCTTTCTCGAACAGCTCGGTCGCGCTGGTTCACGGGATGAGCCGTCCGATCGGAGCACATTTCCATGTCCCGCACGGGCTGTCGAACGCGATGCTGTTGCCCGCGGTAACCGCATGGTCCGCGCCCGCTGCGCTCGGCCGCTATGCCGATTGCGCAAGGGCGATGGGGGTGGCGGACGAGGCCGAGGGCGATCAGTCGGCGGTGGCGCGGCTGCTCGACGAGTTGGCGGCGCTCAACCGAGAGCTCGAGGTGCCGGGGCCAGCGGCCTGGGGTATCGACGCGGCGCGCTGGGATGCGCTGGTGCCGACGATGTGCGCGCAGGCGGCGGCGTCGGGATCGCCCGCGAACAATCCGCGGGTGCCGGATGCGGACGAGATGGCGGAGCTTTATGCGGCGGTTTGGGCCGGATAACACCTTCGGTTAATCGACTGGAAAGGCAGGCTCTGCTTAAGCGCGCTCGCCCCGTCTCCTTCTCTCCTACGTCTCAAACGTGGAGGCGGGGTATTCACTCTCCATCGTCATCCCGGACTTGATCCGGGATCCATATTTTGAGGATGACGCTTGCCTTCGTGGACCCCGGATCAGGTCCGGGGTGACGAAGTGGGCGGTTTCGTAGGGATCAGACCTCCAGCGGGCCGTGCTTCATCTTGGGCAGGACATGGCGCGCGAAAAGGTCGGCTTCGGCGGCGTGCGGGTAGCCCGAGAGGATGAAGGCTTCGATGCCGAGGTCCTGATAGCGGTTGAGCTTTGCGAGCACCTGGTCGGGGTCGCCGACGATCGCGGCGCCGCAGCCCGAGCGGGCGCGGCCGACGCCGGTCCAGAGATTATCCTCGACATAGCCATCGTCGGACGCGGCTTCGCGCAGGGCGACCTGCGCGTTGACGCCGAACGATTGCGAGTCGAGCGACTTCGCCTTGATCTCGGCGCCCTTGGCGGCGTCGAGTTTCGAGAGCAGGCGGTCGGCGGCGGTGCGCGCTTCGCTTTCGGTGTCGCGCACGATCATGTGCGCGCGGTAGCCGAATTTTAGCGTGCGGCCGTAGGCGGCGGCGCGCGCGGTCATGTCGGCGATGATCTCCTTCACCACCTCTTCGCGGTCGGGCCACATCAGGAATACGTCGCACCCTTTCGCGGCGGCATCGCGCGCAGCGGGGGAAAGCCCGCCGAAATAGAGCGGCGGCGCCTTGCCCGATACCGTGCCGATCCGCGCGGGTTCGACCTTCAGCTTCCAGAACTCGCCGTCATGGTCGAGCGCTTCGCCGTTGAGCAGCGTCTTGAGGATATGCATCGCCTCGACCGTGCGGCGGTAACGCGGTTCGGAGTCCATCGTCTCGCCGGGCATGTCGGACGAGATGATGTTGACCGTCAGGCGGCCGCCGAGGATGCGGTCGATCGTTGCGATCTGGCGCGCGAGTTGCGGCGGCCAGCTTTCGCCGATGCGGACCGCCATCAGCAGGCGGATATTCTTGACCATCGTCGCGACCGCCGCGGCAAAGGCAGTGGTGTCGATGCCGAGCGCATAGCCCGAGGGGAGCAGAATATTGTCGAACCCCAAGGAGTCGGCCTGCATCACGATGTCGCGGCAATGCTCCCAGCTCGATTTGAGCATCGGGTCGGGGACCCCCAGAAATTCATAGTCGTCGTCGCAGAGCGCCGAAAACCAGCTAACCTCGCACGTGCGGTCGGTCATGGCAGATTCTCCCCCATCGATGTTTGCAGCACCGCATACCATTCGGCGCGCGTCCAGCGCGGGGCGAAGGCCTGCGGAATCTCCTTGATGCGTTCGGGGTTTTGCGTCCCGACGATCGGGATCGGGCGCGCGGGATGCGCCATCACCCAGCTATAGGTCGCCGCGGCGCGCGAGACCTCATATTCGGCGGCCTTGGCATCGAGCAGTCCGGCGACTGCGCGCGTGCGCTCGTCGGCCGGATCGCCAAGCCGGCCACCGCCCAGCGGCGACCATGCGAGGAAGCTCATCCCGTCCATCATCGTTTGATCGAACAGTCCGTCGAACAGCGGGTCGAGCTTCAAGGGCGAAAATTCGCTCTGGTGGCTGACCACCGGAACGGGGAGAAATTTGGCGAGCGCCGCGGTCTGCGCGGTGGTGAAGTTCGACACGCCGATCGCGCCGATCTTGCCCGCGCGATGCGCGTCCTCGAGCGTGCGCGCGATTTCCTGCGGGTGCGCGAGCAGGTCGGGGCGGTGGATTTGCCACAGCTCGACATGGTCGGTGCGCAGGCGCTGGAGCGAAATGTCGATCGCCGAGGTCAGATAGGCGCCGCTGCTGTCATAGGGCACGCCGAGGATGATCCCGCCCTTGGTCGCCAGCACCATCTTGTCACGCAGCGCCGGCGCTTCGGCGAAGACGTCGCCGAGCAGCGCCTCGGCCGAGCCGAAACCGCCGGGCGTGTCGCAGCCGTAGATGTCGGCGGTGTCGAAGAGCGTCACACCTGCCTCGAACGCCGCATCGATGCGCGCGCGCGCGGTGGCGAGGTCGGCACCGGCGAAGCGCCACATGCCCCAGGCGATGGGTGAAACCTCATGACCGGCAAGAGTCACATTGGCGGGAGCGGGAAGAAAATCTGACATCGCTGTCATATACTCCATAAGTCAGGACGAGGGAAGCAGGTTTGTGATGGCCGGCTATCAGTGCGCGATCACCGGCACAGCTTCGCCATCCTCCTCCTCGTCTACCGCAACGATACGCGGCAGGATGAGGTGGATGGCGGCGAGCGCGACGAGGTAGGTGAAGGCGCAGACAAGGAACATCGGCAGATAACCGCGCCCGGTGTCGAGCGACCAGCCAGCGAACTCGATCATCGCCATGCCCGAGAGATTGCCGGCAAAAGCGCCGATCCCGATCGCGGAGCCGACGATGCGCGCGGGAAAGACGTCGGTGGTGAGCCCGAAGAGATTGGTCGAAAAACCCTGATGCGCAAAGAGCGCGAGGCCGAGGATCAGCGCCGCGACCCACGCGCTGTCAACGCCGACGAGCAGGGGCACGGGCAGGATCAGCAAGGCATAGATGAGCATCGTCGTCTTGCGGGCGGCGTTCACGGTCCATCCACGGCGGCCCATCAGATAGGAAGGCAGATAGCCGCCGGTGATACCGCCGAGCGCAGCCATGAAATAGACGAAGGCCACGGGCAAGCCCAGCGTGCCCTGCGTCAGCCCGAAGACCCGGTGGAATAGGTCGGGCATGAAAAAGAGCAGGAACCACCACACCTGGTCGGTGAGCGCCTTCCCCAGGATTACCGCCCATTGGCGGCGGTCGCGGAGCAGGCTGCTCCACGCGATCTTGGGCGCCGCAGCGTCGCGTGCGGCGTTCGGCTGTTCGGGAATCCGAACCGCGAGCCAGACGACGACCCAGACGAGACCGAGCCCGCCCGCGATCAGGAAGGTCGCCTGCCAGCCCCACATCAGTGCCATCAACGGGATGAGCAACGGCGTCAGGATCGCGCCGACGTTCGGGGCGATGCCGCCGAGACCGAGGACGAAGCTGCGCTCCTTGGCGTTGAAATAGGTCGCGGCGGTTTTCACCGCGGCGGGCGTGCCGATCGATTCCGCGGCACCGAGGACAGCGCGCGAGGCGACGAACCCCGATACGGTCGAGGCAAAGGCATGCGCCATGCCCGCAAGGCTCCAAACGCCGACGCCGATCGCGAAGCCCCAGCGCAAGCCCACCTTATCGATGAACCAGCCGGTGCCGAGAAAAGCGAGCGCAGCGGCGAACTGAAAGGCCGAGGCCATGTGGCTGTAGTCGCGGTCGGTCCAGTCGAATTCAAGTTGGAGCGTCGGCTTGAGCAGCGCGAGAATCTGGCGGTCGACATAGTTGAGGACGATCGCGATGAAGACGAGTCCCACGACGAGCCAGCGGCGTTTATCGGCGATCTGCGCCACTTGTCTCTCCCCGAATCTATCTGTCTTGGCGATAAGATAACGTTGTCATACTGGAAAGGACAAGGCTTTTCTTCGTTGTTGCGGGAGGATTGTCGGGCACAAGCCCTTTCCATCGTCATTGCGAGCGGAGCGAAGCAATCTAGGGCGGTTTGCGCGCCGCTGGATTGCCACGTCGCCTGCGGCTCCTCGCAATGACGTTACTTCCGCCACAGCTAACGGCCATCGACTTGATAGCGGTGTTCCATATCCAGCGGCCCCCGCCCTCGCGGGGGCGACGATAAAGGTCACTCGTCACAGACTGGCGTCGGAAGAGCGGTTCCGTGTTCCCCGGGGAAAGCCGGGGCCCAGAGGGGACCGCGCTGCCCCGCTTGGGCCCCGGCTTTCGCCGGGGAACAGGAGGTTTTCGTTGGCGCAACCGGCATGTCGATCGGGGCCAGCGTGACGATTATGGTGAGGTCAGTTTTTGGGCGCGGCTGTCGATCCGCGAACGACCAGCTTGTGCGGAAGCTGCCGCCGTTCGATCGTCTCGCCGAATTCGAGCAGCAGGTCGGCGGCGGCATAGCCCAGGTCGCGGATCGGCTGGTGGATCGTGGTGAGCGACGGCCAGACGACCTGTGCGAGGTCGGTGTCGTCGAAGCCCGCGACCGATAGCTGATCGGGCACCGCGACCCCCAGCCGATGCGCGGCGGCGAGGACGCCTGCGGCCATATCGTCGCTGCTCGCGAAGATCGCCGTCGGCGGTTGGTCGAGCGCCAGCAGCGCCTCCGCCGCCGCGGTCCCCGACTGGAAATCGAACTGCCCCGGAAAGACCAGCGCTGCATCGAAACCGATGCCCGCGCGCTGCAATGCCTGCCGATAACCGGTCAGCCGCTGGCCGCTGGCGAAATAATTGCCGTGCCCGGTGACGAAACCGATGCGCCGATGCCCGAGCGAAATCAGATAGGCGGTCATGTCGTCGGCGGCCTGCACATTGTCGATGTAAACCGCCGAGGTCGCGGTCAGATCGGTGCCCGGCTGGACGCGCACGACGGGGATCTTGCGGCGGAACAGTTCGGCGAGCGCGGTGCCGACGTCGGTCACCGGCGGCGTCATGATGATGCCGTCGAGCTGCGCCTGATCGATCAGCGCGCCGATATCGTCGACCAGTCCGGGCGAATTGATGTCGCACGGCTGGACGATCATGCGGAAATCAGCCTCGCGGCAGCGCTGGCCGACGCCTGCCTGCATGTTGAAGATATAATAGGGGCTGGGATTGTCGTGGATCAGCCCGATCTGGAACGAACGTTTCCCCGCGAGCGTGCGCGCCGCCTGGCTCGGATGATAGTTGAGGCGCGCGACCGCTTCCTCGACCTTTTGCCGCATGTCGTCGCTGACATAGCGTTCCTTGTTGAGCACGCGCGATACGGTCTTGATCGACACGCCGGCGACGCGCGAAACATCCTTGATTGTCGCCCGAGTCATGCGCGCTTGCGCTCCGTCCCCGGCTGGCAAATCCCTGTCACGGCTCCGCATCTCCCCGTTCGGCCTTGCTGACCACGTTGTCTGCTTTGGCGCGCCGCGCCGCGCACTGCAAGAGAAGCCTTGCGCCAGCGCACGGGTTAGCGATAAGACGCTGCCTTATGACAACGTTGGACAGAAACGATCTGACATCGATGCGTCATGCGCATTGGAATAATCTGCCGAGCGGCGGCGACCTCTTCGGCGAGTTGCACCTTGCGCAAACCGTCGCGGGGACAGCGCCCAAAGGCAGCCTCTTCCCCGGACTCGCGGCCTGTGCCGCGGCGTCGGCGGCAGCCGCATGGCTATCCGACCATTATGGTTTTCCGATCATCCTGCTTGGTTTGCTCGTCGGGCTAGCGCTAAACTTCATCTCGGCAAACGAAGCGACGCATCGCGGGCTCGACTTCGCGTCGCGCACTTTCCTGCGCATCGGCATCGTCGTGCTCGGACTGCAAGTCACCTTCATGCAGATTGCGGTGCTCGGGCCGGTGCCCTTTGCCGCGCTCATCATCATCATGACGCTCACGATGGGCGCCGGATTTCTGGGCGCGCGACTGTCGGGACAGACGCCCTATGCAGGGCTGCTCGCTGGCGGAGCGACGGCGATCTGCGGCGCGAGCGCAGCGCTCGCACTGTACGGCGTGATCGGGCGCCAGCGCCTGTCGCAAGCCCAATTCGCGCTGACATTGGTGGGCGTCTCGCTCGCAAGCGCGCTTGCGATGACCATCTATCCGCTGCTCGCCGCGCGGTTCGGGCTCTCCGACGCGCAGGCGGGGTTCCTGATCGGCGCATCGGTCCATGACGTCGCGCAGGCGATTGGCGGCGGCTATGCCTTTTCGGATGCGGCAGGGGCGAGTGCGACGATCGTGAAGCTCGCGCGCGTCGCGTTGCTCGCGCCCGTGGTCGCGCTCGTCGGCTTGCTGCTGACGCCCGAGGACGGTGGCGACACGCAGATTTGGCGCCGCCTCGCCCTGCCATGGTTCATCGTCGCCTTTTTCGCGGTGGTGGCGCTCAACAGCGCCGTCCCCATCCCAGAGGCGGCGCGTGGGGCCGCACTGACCGCCTCAAAGGCGCTGCTGTTGCTCGCGGTCACCGCGACCGCGATGCGCACGCGGATGGATTTGCTGCTCGAAATGGGCTGGCGCGCGACCATACCGGTCCTGCTCGCTTCGCTCACGAGTTTCACCGTATCGCTGCTCTTCGCGCTCGCGATCGTCTAAAGCCCAAGCAGTTTTCGCGCGTTGCCCGAGCGTATCTTGGCGCGCTCCTCGTCGGTCAGGTCCAGCTTCGCGAAAGCCTCGAGCGTTTTTGGCAGCGAGATTTGCGGGAAGTCCGACGCGAGCAGCACATGGTCGACGCCGACGTTGCGGATCGTCCAGACATATTCGGCCTCGATCGGCGAATCCGCGGCGAGGATCACGCTCGCCGAAATATCGAAATAAATATTGTCGGCGAAGAGATTCTCAGCGGTGCGCGCGAGCGCGAGGATGTTCCAGAAGCGGAAACCCAGCCCGCCCATATGGCCGAAAATGAACTTCGTTTTCGGCGCCGCAAGCGCGAGATTGAAGAGTTTTTCATTGTCGTCGGGGACGATGCCCGCATTGTCCATCACGACGACCAGGCCCTTGTCCCCGGCCCGCTTGACGAGCGCAAGCACGCGGGGGTCGGCGGCGTCGAATTTCTGGGTGTGGGGGTGGATTTTGAGGACGCGGACGCCGCGCGCTGCGACGCGGTCGACCTCGGCCAGCGCGGCATCGCCGTCATAGGGATGAACGGTCGCGATCGCGATCATGTCCGGGTTCTTTGCCGCCAGTGCGATGAGCGCGTCGTTGCGCTGGCTAATGTCGGCGGGATTGCCGGCGAGCGCCTGGTTCGGGCCGCCGAACCACATCACACCGAACGCGGCCACGGGCTGGTTCGCGGCCTTTAACTGTGCGCGATATTCGGCGAGCGACGCCTCGCCCTTGTGCAGATGGACATGGGTGTCGACGACGGCATCCTGCGCAAACGCGGGCGATGCGGAGGTAAGCAGGGCGATAGAAAGCAGCAGGGTTCGCATGAGGGCTCCGGGGGAGGAAGGAATGGGATGCCCTGACCTGCCACAAAGCCGGCGTCCGGCCAATTACCCGCGAAGCAAATGCCGCTCCCGCCGGGAGAATGCGGGGGCGGCATCGGCCTACACCTGTCGGGCGCTTATTTGCGTACGATGACCTTGAGATAGGTTGCCGGTATCTCGGTGCGATCGGCGCCGCCACGATTTTCGCGTTCGAACAACTGCTCAAGCTCGGTCTGCAACTCCGCACGACGGCCGCTCGCCTCGGCCGCCGCGAAGGCGTTCATCGTCGGGCCGTAATAGTCGCGGAAAATCGCGAGGAACTCACGCGGCGTTCCGGCAAAACGGAAGGTGTAGGTCGCGCGTTCGCAGTCGATACGGTCCTGCGCGATGCCCGCGGCGGCGAAGCGCTCACGCACGACATCTTCCTGTCCCCACGTCACCGGGCTGACGAAGCCTTCGGGCGGCGGCGGCGTGTAGGCGGCGCAGATTTTGAGCACATGCGCGATGAGGGTCGGATCGCCGGGGATCCAGTTGCCCATCACGATACGGCCGCCGGGACGCGTCACGCGGACCATTTCCGCCGCGGTGTCGAGCGGCCGCGGCGCGAACATCGCGCCGAAGATGGTGACGACGAGATCGAAGCTGTTATCGGCCAACGCGTCGAGGCGCGAAGCGTCGCCCTCCTCGAAGCGCAGGTTCGACAGGCCGGCTTCACGGGCGCGAATGTTGCCGGCGGCGACGAGGTTCGATGCGATGTCGACGCCGAGGACATTGGCGCCGCGATAGGCCGACGGCAGCGCGGTCGTGCCGTCGCCGCAACCGAGGTCAAGGACGTCGAGTCCGGCGTGGACGCCGAGGCTGTCGATCAGTTCATCGCCGCTTTCACGCATGCAGGCCGCGAGACGGGTAAAATCCCCCTTCTCCCAAAGGGCCTTGTTCGGGTTGGCGGGGGTTGATAGGTTTTCGGTCTGCGGCGCGGTGGGGGCCGCATCCGGCTTGATGGTTGTGAGCGTCACTATAGTCTCCTTGGTCCGAGCCGGGGGATAGCTCGATGGAACGCTCAATAGGTTTTCCGTGGTCCCATGCTTGAAGACGGCATGGAGAATTTATGGAGAAATGCTGGTTTGTCGTTCGGCGCCGCCCTGATCTACCGCTTTGAAGGTTTCCAGCTCGATCCCGGCAAGTTCGAACTTCGCGAGCGGGGGCAGGCAAAGCATCTTGAACCGCAGGTTCTGTCGCTGCTGATCCTGCTCGCGAGCAATGCCGACCGCCTCGTCAGCAAAGACGAGATTATCGAGAAGATCTGGGGCGGGCGGATCGTGTCCGAAGCCGCGGTCGCCTCGCGCATCAAGGCGGCGCGGCAGGCGCTGGGTGACGACGGCAAGGAACAGCGCTTCATCAGAACCGTGCACGGCAAGGGTTTTCGGTTCGGCGCGCAGGTAATGTTCGATCAGACCCCCGAGCAAGTGCCCTTCCTTGCCGCGACAGTAACCGAACCGGCGCCCGCCCCGGCCGCGGCGGAAGAGCGTCCGTCGATCGCCGTCCTTCCCTTTCACCTCGTCGGCGGCCCTGGCCCGCTGTCGATCGTCGCCGACGCGCTCGCCGACGAATTGATCGGCGACCTGTCGCGCCTCCGCTGGCTGCTGGTGATCGCGCGGACATCGACCTTCCGCTTTCGCGGGCAGGATATTGGGTGCGAACAGGTCGGCGCGGCGCTGAATGTTCGTTATTGCCTGACGGGGACGCTTGAGGAGGCACGCGGCAAGGTCATCCTGTCGGTAACGCTGGCGCGAACATGCGACGGCGCGGTGGTGTGGGCGGACCGCTTCTCCGCCGGCCGCGACGAACTGCACGAGCTTCGCTGCGAGGTACTCGAAGCCGTGATCGCCAATCTGGAAACGCGCATCATCCAGAACGAGGTGGAGCGCGCGCGCCGGATGCCCGAGGGCGGGCTAGACGCCTGGTCCTCCTATCACCTCGGGCTCGACCATATGTTCCGCTTCAACCGGTCGGACAATGCGCGTGCGGCGGCGCTGTTCGCGCAGGCGCTCGCGCGCGATCCCAATTTCTCGCGCGCGCTGTCCGGCCTGTCCTTCACGCGCTTTCAGGATTGCTTCCTGCAATATTCGCCCGATCCCGACGCAATGGCTGAACAGGCGCGCGCGTTTGCCGAGCGCGCGGTGCAATGCGACCCGCTAGATCCCTTTGCGCACCTCAACCTCGGACGATCGCTGTGGTTCGCCGACGCGGTGCCCGAAAGCATGGAACGGCTATCGGCGGCGATCGCGCTCAGCCCCAATTATGCGCAGGCGATCTATTCGAAAGCCTGGGCCGAGATGACCCAGTGCGACGTCGCGCACAGCGACGAAAATGCCGAGCTGGCGTTGCGCCTGAGCCCGCTCGATCCGCTGCGTTATGCAATGCTGGGCGTGCGGTCGGTCAGCGCGTTAATGCGCGGCGATTACGAGAGGGCCATCGAGTGGGGCGAACGCGCCGCGCGGTCGCCGGGGGCCCACAAGCATATCGCAGTGATCGCAGCGATCGCCGCAGAGGCGTCGGGCCATCACGACCGCGCAACGCAGTGGATCGACCGCGCCCGGCAACTCGACCCGCAGGTGTCGCGCGCAACTTTCCTTCGCTCCTTCCCCTTTGCGGCGACGGGTGGACGCGAGATTATCGAACGGGCGTTGCAGGACGCGGGGCTCTGACAGCGTCAGAGCCCCATCGCCGTCAAAGCGGCGAACCGCCGAGCTTGTAGGTCAGCTGCAGGAAGACGCTGCGGCCGACGCTGTCGAACCAGCTGGTGTTGTAATAGGGATAGCTCGACCAAGTCGGGTCTTTCACAGGGTTCTTGTCGAACACGTTCCGTACCGTCAGCGACCCGCGCATATGATCAGTGAAATCATATTGCAGCGTCGCGTTGAACAGATAGCTAGCCTTGATAAAGGCATCCTCATCATAGTTCGGCAGCTTGCCGAGGCGCGTGCCCGAGAAGGTGAACTGCACCCCATCGGATGCCCAGGTGATGCTGCCGTTCGACTTGTCGCGCGGCAGATAATAGCCGCTGTCCGCCGCCAGCTTGTTCTCGATCGGATCGCCCGTGTACTGGATCAAAGTGTGCTTGAAGACATGGCTGTGCGCGAGTGACAGGGTGAAGTCGCCAAAACTGGTCGGAAGTGTACCGCGGAAGGCGATGTCGATGCCGCTCGTCTTTTCGCGCGCGACATTGATCGGGTTTATCGAGATGGATTCGATCTCGCCAGCCAGCGCACCGGTCGCGAAGCGGTTGACGCGTGCGAGCGCCGCCTGACAGGTTGGCGAATTCGGGTCGAGCGCGGTGTTCCCGGCGCCATCGGGTCGGCAATCAGCCTCGTCGCGCGTCAGTTCGCTGGCGCGCAAATCATTGACCTGATTGTCGAGTGACACGCGGAAATAGTCGACCGAGAGGCTGATCCGGTTCGAGGGCGCGAAAACCAGCCCGGCAGTCAGCGTCTTGCCGGTTTCGGCCTTGAGGTCGCGGTTACCGCTGCGCTGCGCGACGATATCGACGTCATAATCTTCGCAGTCGCTGATCCCGGCACCAGGATCGTCCTGCCGACAGGTATAATAGTCGATCACGCTGCTTTCGACATTGCCCGGCCCGGTGAACAGATAATGGAGGTCTGGCGCGCGGAAGGCGGTGCCATAAGCAGCACGGAACAGCAGGCTATGCGTCGGGCGCACCTCGATGCCACCATTATAGGTGAATTTGTCGGCGTGGCGCCCGGCGTAGCCGAAACGGTCGTAGCGGCCGGCACCGGTCAGCGTCACGAAATCAAGTACGGGTACGCGCACTTCGCCGCCGACCGCGGCATGGCTGCGCTTGCCGGAGCCATCGCTGTCCTTCCAGCTATAGTAATAATCGGTGAGCGCGAGCGGGTCCGGACGGAGGTTGTAACCCTGCTTGCCATATTCTGCGACGACGGCAACCCCGACCGCGCCAGCCGGCAGCTGGAACAGCTCGCCGTTCGTCAGCGTCACCTGCGCGTTGTTTGTCCAGCTGTATGGACGATAGACTGTATCGGCCGAGATGCTGTCATATTCGGCGGGCGTCAGTTGGCGATAGAGGTTGGCCGGGTTGGCGTTGAAAGACGGATAATCGTCGTCGCCAAGACCATTCTGCACGCCGAGGAAAAAGTCTTTCGCCTTCTGATTGATGATCTGCGGCCAGCGGACGATTGACTGGTAACGGCTGTAGTTGAATGATGCCTCGTAGTTCCAGGCATTGCCGAAATTGCCGCGGATGCCGGGGGTGATGCTATAAGTCGTCTGCTTGCTACGCTGCATCTCGAACCCGCCGGTCTCCTCCGGCGTGAACTGGCGACCCCAATCTTCGATCTGTCCCGTAAAGCTGTTGTAGAAATAATTGTCTGAGCTGCTCGACGACTGTTCGAAGGCCCAGCTCGTTACGTCGTACATCAGCCGGACCTTGCTGATCCCAAGCTGCGCGTCGACAAACAGTTTGGCATTGTCCGACAGTTCATAGGTCGCGGTAGCGAAGCTGTTGAAGCCCTTGCGACCTGAAATGATAGTGCCGTAGCCGATAGATTCCTTGCTGCCGCAGAAATCGCCATAACGAGGGCGGTTGAACAGGCCGACCGAGCCGAAGTTGAGGTTCGACAGCCGCTCGCACGTCCCATCGTCGGGCGTGATATAGTCGTCGTTATAGTCAGCACGATAGAAGGTACGCCGCGCGATCGCAGTCGAGGGCACGGGGCTATCATCTGTGCTGTCCTGAATTTTGCGCTGGAAGCCCCAGAGCGGTCGCTGGTCGAGATATTCGATGCCACCCACGATGCTGAACCGGTCGGTCGACCAGCCGCCCGTCGCAGTCACGCGGTGCGACAGACCGCCGCCATGCTGGGTCCGGCCATGCCGATAGTCCAGCGTGATGCCGTCGAGCTTTTCCTTCATCTTGAAGTTGACGACGCCCGCGATCGCGTCCGAGCCATAGATTGCCGAGGCCGCGCCGCTCAATATTTCGACCTTGTCGATCAGGCTGACGGGAATGTTCGAGATGTCGGTGAAGTTGCTGCGGCCGATATAGGGTAGCGGGAAGTCGGCGATGCGGCGGCCGTTGACCAGCACAAGCGTGTGGTTGGGACCAAGACCCCGCAGATCGACCTGCTGCGCGCCAGGGGTGAAGTCGGCGCTGCTGCCCGATTGGGGACTTTGCGTTTCGCCACTGTTCTGAGTCATCGCGGCGAGCAGTTCCGGAACGCTCGTATAGCCGTTGGCGCGGATTGTGTCGGATGTGATCGTGGTGACCGGCGAGGGCCCCTCGTCTCGGATCGTCGGGATGCGCGAGCCCGTGACGATGATTTCCTGCGGCTCGCCTTCAGCGTCCTGTGCAAAGGCCGGCGCAGCTAGCGCAGGCATGCAAACGCCAAGCCCTAGGGCGATCCGAAACGCCCGCTTCCCGAAATTCCTCATTTTTTACCCCTCGTTCATCCAGGCACGAATCGAAACCGTTCGCTAACCCACCGGATATTTCGTCCTTTCGACCAGAAAACGTAGATAATTTCAATCACTATGACAAAATGGGAAATCATATTGTCATTTGCTGCTGTCATTATGTAACGTCTCGCTTTCAAGGGGCCGCCAGAGGGAAGATCGATGCTGCGGATTATGATGCGGGGAATTTGGCTTCTGATTGCCGCGACGGGGCTTGCGCTCACGCCCGCCGCAGCGAAGGAAGCCAAGGAAAAGCCCTATGAACATTATGTCTATGGCAAGTTGAACACGCCGACGCCGGGCCCGGTGTCGGGGGGCCTGCTGCTGATGGGCGGCGGGGACCGCAACATTGATGCGATGAAATGGTTCTTCGGCAAAGCCGGGAACGGCCATATCGTCGTGATCAGCGCGTCCTATGGCAAAGAGATCGGCGAGGAATTTTTCCACGACATTGGCGGCATCCAGTCGACCGAAATCTTTGTCTTCCACGCCCGATCGCAAGCGACGAACAAGAAGATCCTCGACCGGCTGAAGAAGGCCGACGGCATCTTCATCGCGGGGGGCGATCAGGCCCGTTACGTTCGTTATTGGCGCGGCACGCCGGTGGGCGATATCCTCAACGCGCATGTGGCGGCGGGTAAGCCGCTCGCGGGAACCAGCGCCGGGCTGGCGATCCAGGGCGAGAAGCTTTACGGCGCGATGGACGACGGAAGCATCCGTAGCCCCGAAGCGCTCGCCGATCCGTTCGGCCCTGCGAACACGATCGAGGGCGATTTCCTGCATTTCGCCCTGCTGAAGGGCGTCGTCACCGATACGCATTTCAAGGAACGCGAACGGCTCGGCCGCCTGTTCGCCTTCGTCGCCAAGGCACAGGTCGGACGCCCGGCGGACCAGCCCGCGATGCTGGGCCTTGGCGTCGACGAGAGCGCGGCACTCGCAGTCGAACCCAACGGCAGCGCGCGTATCTATGCAACCGAGCCCGACGGCTATGCCTGGGTGGTCGACGGAGCAGGGCTGCGCGGCCTGTCGCAGCGCGGGCCGCTCGATGCCCCTCGCGTCAAGGTGACGGGAGTCGGCCCCGGGTCGGTACTCCACCTGCCCTCGGGGCAAGTCGATGCGCCGGTGTTCGTGCGCAACTATGCCGTGCGCGCCGGCGAGATCGTCGAGGCGCCGCGCTGGTCGCTTGCGATTCATGGCGGTGCCGGGGTGATCGAGCGAAAGACGCTCTCGCCCGAAAAAGAGAAGGCGTATCGCGCCGGGCTCGACGAGGCGCTGCGCACCGGTGGCGCGGTGCTCGACAAGGGTGGTGCGGCGCTCGATGCGGTCGCCGCGGCGGTGCGTGTGCTCGAGGATAATCCGTTGTTCAATGCAGGGCGCGGCGCGGTATTCACTGCCGAGGGCAAGAATGAGCTGGATGCCGCGATCATGGACGGCAAGACGCTGAAAGCCGGCGCGGTCGCGGGCGTGACGCGCACGCGGCATCCGATCGATCTGGCGCGCGCGGTGATGGACAAGAGCCCGCACGTGATGCTGGCGCGCGATGGCGCCGACCGTTTCTCGATCGAGCGCGGGCTCGAACAAGTCGATCCGAGCTGGTTTCGCACCGAGGAACGCTGGCAGGGGCTGCTGCGCTGGCGCGAGAAGCAAGTGTCAGCGATCGATCCGACGCATCTTTTCGGCACCGTTGGCGCGGTCGCGCTCGACGCCGAAGGAAATTTGGCGGCCGCGACCTCGACCGGCGGGATGACAGGCAAACGCTGGGGCCGCATAGGCGACTCGCCGATAATCGGCGCCGGCACCTATGCCAAGAATGGGCAATGCGCCGTGTCGGCGACCGGATCGGGCGAATATTTCATTCGCGAGAGCGCCGCGCGGCAGGTGTGCGACCGCGTCGCGTGGAAGGGCGAAAGCCTGAAGGACGCCGCACAGGGCACGATCGATGCGGTCGGCGCGATCGGCGGCGACGGCGGGCTGATCGCGATGGGCCCCGATGGGCGCCCCGCCTTTGCCATCAACGACCTTGGCATGTATCGAGGGCGGATGAGCGCCGGGGGGACACCACAGATCGCGATCTTTGCCGACGAGAAGCTGGCCGACTGATGCCGCACTCGGGCGTCAACCTCGACGAGACCGACGAAAAACTGCTCACCCTGCTGCGCGACGATGCGCGGCAAACGATCGCACAGCTCGCCAAGGAGCTCGGCCTGTCGCGCGGGGCGATCTATTCGCGGCTCGCGCGGCTGGAGGAAGAGAAGGTCGTTGCGGGCTATACGGTAAGGCTTGGCAACGCCTTTGCCGCGAGCCGCGTGCGCGCGCATATGATGATCAAGACCCTGCCGCGCTTTCACCGCGAAGTCGAACAGGCGCTCGCAAGCTTTGCGCTGGTGCAGGCGATCCACGCGATCAGCGGCGAATATGACATCATCGCGATGTTGGAGGCCGAGGATGGCGCACAGCTCAACGAGTTGATCGACGAGATCGGCCTTCTCGAAGGAGTCGAGCGCACGACAACGTCGGTTATCCTAGCAACAAAAGTTGAACGCTAACCCCGTCAGTTCGTCCAGTAGATATAGTCCTGCCCGTCCTTCCAGGGCGCGTCGAGCGGGACGTCGATACGCACCGGTCCTTCGATGAGACCGGGCCAGATCGGCTTTGCCATACCCTTGTTCTGTGCCTCGATCATCGCGCGGAGCGTGGCGACGCGCTGCGGATCGCTTGCTGCGAGATCGTGGCGCTCGGTCGGGTCGACCGCGAGGTTATAGAGGCGGGCCTTGTCGGGGCGTTTCGTCACCTGCAGCTTCCAGTCACCCGCGCGCACGGCGCGGTAATCGCCCGAACGCCAGAACATGGCGGGGCGTTTGGCGGGGCCGGCCAGGATATCCTCGCTGTCGATCGTCCGGCCCACCGGCAACTTCGCCCCCGCTGCGGCGGCGATCGTCGAGAAGATGTCGAGATGACCGGTCATGTCGGCGCGCCGCGTTCCCGGTGCGATCGCGCCCGGCCAGCGCATGAACAGCGGCGTGCGGATACCGCCTTCGAAGAAGGTCGCCTTCCACCCGCGGAACGGTGCGTTCAAGTCGGGCATGCCATTGTACCAGGCGCCGCCATTGTCGCTGGTGAAGATGACGAGCGTATTGTCGTCAATCCCCGCTTGTTTCAGCTTCGCCATCACGTCGCCGATGCGGCGGTCGAGCTGCGCGATCATCGCGCCATAGACGCGCGTCTTGTGATCCTTGATCTGCGGGAACTTATCGTAGTCGGCTTTTGTCGCCTGCAACGGCGTGTGCGGGGCATTGAACGCGAGATACATGAAGAACGGGCGATTTTTATTCGCCTCGATCGCCTTGATCGCCTCGTCGGCAAAATAGTCGGTCATATGGCCCTTGGGGTGGAAACGCTTGCTGCCGTTGAAGGTGACGGCATGGCGCAGGTTCGCCCAGATGAAGCGGTCGATCGGATCCCACGGCAGCTTTGCGTTGATGCTGTCCGGGTCGTCTTCGGGCAGGAACATTGCGGCACCGGCAAGGATCGCAAGGCTTTCGTCGAAGCCCTGCGCCTGCGGCTGTAGCTTCGGCGCCTCGCCGAGGTGCCATTTGCCGATGTGGAGCGTGTGATAGCCTGCCGCCTTAACCGCTTCGGCGATCGTCACTTCGTTCGCGGGGACGCCCATATCGGGATAGGCGGGAATGTCGGGCGTGATGAGCTCCCGGTGAAAGATAGCGCGGTGCGGGCCGACGCCCTCTCCATGCGCGAGATTTTCGGCGAATTCGACCGGCACGGCGGTATATTCAAAACCGAAGCGCGTCGGATAACGCCCCGTCATCATCGCGGCACGCGACGGCGAACAGGTCGCATTCGCGGCGTAGGCGGTGGTAAAATTGACGCCTTCGTGCGCGAGCGCGTCGATATTCGGCGTCTTGACCACGCCGTCCGCGACACCACCGCCGTTGAGGCTGATATCATTATACCCAAGGTCGTCGGCGACGATCAGGATGATATTCGGCGGAGGTTTACCGTCGGCTGCCTTTGCAGGCCCCTGCTGCCACGCGACTACGCGGTTCGGCTGCACGGGGTCACGCCAGTCCTGAAGAATGCCCGGGATGCGGTATTTATTCGCCTCGAACGCCCAATATCCGCCAGCCCCTGCCAAAGCCAGCACGCCGAGTGCGACCCATTTTTTCTTCATCCTCGTCCCCTATCGCGTCCTGTCGGCTTGTATCGAAACTATTGACACTATATGTGTCACTATATTGGTCGATACGCAAGATTGTTTGACCCCGGCGTCAAGCCGGGCCAGCAGGGACGCCATGGCGACAGGGTTAGGGAAATCGAACGCGCAAAAGGTCGAGGCCGATCGGGTCGACGGCCGGCGCGAGCGTGGGCGGTCGAGCCACAAGCGCATTGTCGAGGCGATGATGGAGTTGATCGTTGCCGGCGACCTGTCGCCGAGCGCGGCGCGCGTCGCCGAAGAAGCGGGCATCGGCCTGCGCACCGTATTCCGGCATTTCGACGATATGGATGCGCTCTATTCCGAGATTACCGGAATGATAACCGAGCGCGTGATGCCGATCGTCATGGCGCCCTATCCCGACCAGCCCTGGCGCGCCAATGTCCGCGAACTCGTTCGGCGTCGCGTCCGGGTGTTCGAGACGACCCTGCCCTTCCGGCTCGCCGCCAATATCAAACGCTATCAGTCGCCCTTCCTGATGGGCCAGTACAGCCGGGTCGTTATGCTCGAACGCGAACTCATCCTGCGCCTGCTTCCGGGTTCGGTGCTTACCGATCGGATCGCAGTCGAGGCGCTATGTGCTGCGCTGTCGTTCCACACGTGGCGCACGCTGCGCCACGATCAGAGCCTGTCCGCCGAAGAAGCCGGAACGGTGATGGGCCAGATGGTCGAGGCGATAATGGCGACGATCGCCGAAGACGCCTGATGCGGAAAGGATCGGTTCTGCTCTCGCTGGTACTGCTCGGCGCGCTTGCCGCGTGCGGCGGGGCGGAGGACGCGAAGGTCGCCGAAGCAAAGGCGCCCGAATGCCCGGCGATGCCGGCACAGGATTATGTCTGGATCCCGGGCGCGACCTTCGCGATGGGCGCCGACGCGCAATTGCCCGAGGAAGGGCCGGCGCGCGATGTCACTGTCGCGGGTTTCTGGATTGCGACGCACGAGGTCACGAACGCCGAGTTCGCCGAATTTGTGAAGGCAACGGGATATAAGACGCTCGCCGAGCAGGATCCGCCGAAACTGCCGGGCGCTCCGCCCGAGATGCTGATCCCCGGGTCGGCGGTGTTCACCGCGCCGAACGACGGCAATCCGAACTGGTGGCGCTGGGTCGTCGGCGCTGAGTGGCGACATCCGGCGGGGCCCGAGACGAACATCGACGGACGCGACCGCGATCCGGTGGTGCAAATCGGCTATGATGATGCACTCGCCTACGCCAAGTGGAAGGGCAGAACGCTGCCGAGCGAGGAGCAATGGGAGCTAGCCGCGGCGACCGGCGGAGCCGATCGTAACGTTCCGGTCGGCAAGGACGGCAAACCCCGCGCCAACTATTATCAGGGCAGCTTCCCGGTCCGCGACATGGGCACCGACGGCTTTACCAGCCGTGCGCCGGTCGCCTGCTTTCCCGCCGACGAGCATGGCGTCCACGATTTGATCGGCAATGTATGGGAATGGACGACGAGCAAGGCGGGCGGTGAGAATAATGTCATCAAGGGCGGCAGCTTTCTGTGCGCAGCCAATTATTGCGCGCGCTATCGTCCTGCGGCGCGCCAGTTCCAGGAACGAGGCCTAGGCACCGACCATATCGGGTTTCGCCTGATCGACACGGCGCGCCCGGCGCCGGCGGCGCCAGTGCCAGACAAGGGCTGACAGCAGCACGGCGATCCCGCCGACCCACAGGCCGAGGCGGATCAACCGCGGCTTGCCCTGATGTTCGAAGGCATAGGCGTTTATCTGCTCGTCGGCCGTGTAGCCCGCGGGCATGTCGAGCACACCATTCGCTTTCGCATAGGCGCGATAATCGGCCATCATCGCGGTGAACCGGTCGGGCTCGGCGGCGGCAAGATCGCGCGTTTCCCCGGGGTCGGTCTTGAGATCGTAAAGCCGCCATTTGCCGTCGCCGGTCGGCGCAAGGTTGCGCACCAGCTTGTAATCGCCGCGAAACAGCGCCGCATTGCCTGACAGTTCATAGCCGAGCGGCGTGTCGCCATGGACGCTGCCCGCTCCGCCCTGCAGCATCGGCACGAGGCTGCGCCCGGTGACAGGCTCGACCGCCTTACCCTGCCAGCTTCCGCCATGGCCCGGTACGCCCGCAAGCTCGGTCAGCGTCGGCAAGATGTCGGTGACATGAGCAAGACCGTCGTTGATCGTCCCCGCGCGAATGCCGGCGTGCCCCGGCCATGCGATGATGAGCGGCACCCGCAGGCCGCCCTCGGTCGCGCTGAATTTATATCCCGACAGGGGCGATGCTGCAGCGCTCGCCCAGCCCGGCCCGATCGCGGCAAAGCTACCGCGCCGGCCGATATTGGCGGTCGCGAGGTCATATTGCATACCGAGGAACAGCCGGTTGCGCAGGCTGCTGAACGGATTGGTCGGCTCGGCACCATTGTCCGAGAGGAAGACGAAGATCGTATTCTCGTAATCGCCCGTGGCTTTAAGGTGAGCGACGAGACGTCCGACCTCACGATCCATCGCGGTCGCCATACCGCCATAAGCCTGCATCACGCGCACGGCAGCGGCGCGCTCTTCGGCGTCGAGTTTCTGCCAGTCGGGGGTTGTCGCCATCGTCACGATCGGCATGCCCGCGGGGACGATGCCGAGCGCCGCGGCCCGCTTCGCCCGCGCTTCGCGGAGCGCGGTCCAGCCGTCTTTGTACATAGCCGAATAGCGCGCGATGTCGCTGTCGGGCGCCTGCACCGGGATATGGTTGGCAAGGAAGTTGATCGACGCGAGGAAGGGTTTGCCGCTTTTGCGGTCGGCCTCGATATAATCGATCATCCGCTGCACGACGAAATGCGACGAATAATAATCCTTGGGCAGGGTCGCCGGCCTGCCATTCTCGGTCCAGGCGGCGGTGTCGTACATGCCCTCGATCGGGCGTTGTTCGAAATTGTCGGCGCCGGCATCGGCAAGGCTATAGGCACGGTCGTAGCCGCGTGCATGCGGCAGCCGCTTGGCATCGCTGCCGAGATGCCATTTGCCGGTGAGGTAAGTGCGGTAGCCCGCGGCCTTGAGCAACTGCGCGATCGTCACGACGCGAAGGTTCATGACCGTGTCGTAGCCCGGCTTGCCACGATGTTCGTCGGGGATCGTCTCGGGCATGTTGCCGAGGCCGTTGCGGTGGTTCATCACCCCCGTCTGGAGCATCGCGCGCGTCGGCGAGCAGGACCCCGCGACGTGGAAATTGGAAAAGCGCGTCCCTGCATTTGCGAGCGCGTCGATGTTCGGCGTCGCGATTTCGGAGCCGAAAGAGCCCACGTCGGAGAAGCCCCAATCGTCGGCGAGCAGGATGACGATATTTGGGTGCTTCGGCACCGGTTTGACGGGTTGCGCCTGCGCGGGCGCCAAGGCGGTCAGGGCGCCGATTGCGATGATGGCAGCACGCCGGGACCCGCCTAAGCGACCCGGCATTTAGTGGTCCTCCTGCGCACTGCCATCACTCCCACCCCCTCGGGATGTGACACTTACTATGTCAATATATTGCCGAGTCAATGGGGGCGATACACAGGTCTTTAACCTTAACGTTCGCGATATTCCGGCGCGCGTTTTTCGAGGAAGGCGGCGAGCGCCTCGCGATGGTCTGCGGTCGCCGAAAGGATCACCTGCTGGCGGTCCTCGATAGCCATCGCCGCTTCGAGGCTCGGCGCGTCGATGTTGAGATTGAGCGCCTGTTTCGACAGCCGCAAGCCATAGGGCGACGTCGCCAGCATTTCGTCGGCGAGCGCGAGACCGCGATCGAGCAACGCCTCTTCCTCGACGATCTCGCTGACGAGGCCCGCGCGCAGCGCGCGGTCGGCGTCGATGAAGCGGCCGGTCAGGATCATCTCGGACGCAAGGCTTGCGCCGACGAGGCGCGGCAGAAAATAGCTCGACGCCATGTCGCAGCCGCCAAGGCCGATACGGATATAGGCCGCGTTCGCCTTGAACGACGGCGCCGCGTACCTGACGTCCGAAGCGAGCAGCAACGACAGCCCGCCACCGCAGGCAGCGCCATGGCCAAGCGTGACGATCGGCTGCGGGCACGCGCGCATCTTGCGATAGATATTGCCGATGCTGGTCTGGGTGCGCAGCGTTCGAAGCACCGGAGTTTCGTCCGACGACCGGTCTTCCTGAATGTCGAGCCCCGCGCAGAAACCGCGCCCCGCGCCGCGCAGGACAACGACGCGGACGTCGGTGCGGTCGGCAAGCCCCCCGAAATAGGCGTTGAGCGCGTCGACCAGCCCCTCGTTCAGCGCATTGAGCCGTTCAGGTCGGTTGAGTGTCGCAATCTCGACCGCGCCGCGGCGTTCGACCAGCAGCTCGCTCACAGCGTCTGCCCGTCGTCGACGGTAATGACGCTGCCCGTGATGCCGAGCGCGGCATCGGAGCAGAGGAGGAGCAGCGGCGCGTGAAGATCGCTCGGCGGCCGCATCCGCTGGCGCGGGAAGCTCTTCACCATCGCCGCGCCGGTCTCGCTTTCGAAGAGCTCGGCGGTCATTTCGGATTCAAAATAGCCTGGCTGGATCACATTGACGCTGATCCCGCGCCGCGCCCATTCGCGCGCCAGTGCCTTACCCAGATGCCGCACCGCCGCCTTGGTCGCGCCATAGACCGAGGTCGCCGGAAAGATTTTCTCGGCGGTAATCGAACCGATCAGGACGATGCGGCCATGCTGTTTCTCACGGCTTCCCGCCTTGTCGAGCCGCTTTGCACCCTCGTTCGCGGTCAGGAAGACGCCGCGGACGTTCGCGGCGAGCAAGAAATCGACGTCGTCCACCGTCAGGCTCATCGCCATCTTCTCGGTCGCGACGCCCGCGTTGGCGACGATCGTGTCGACGGGTCCGAACGCCGCTTCGGCAGCGTCATAAGCAGCGATCGTCGATGCCTCGTCGGTAACGTCCATGCTAACGGCAATCGCCTGCCCACCAGCCGCCTCGATCGCGGCAACCTGCTCGGCAAGCTTGTCGGCACGGCGCGCGGCAAGCACGACCTTTGCGCCCGACGCCGCCAGTGCCTTGGCGAAACCGGCGCCAAGGCCCGAGGACGCCCCGGTCACCAGCGCCACGCGTCCGGTGAGGTCAAACTTCGGTTGCTCCGCCATCATTATCCCTTTCCTTCGTTTCCTATGCATTGACCCTGATTGACGTTCACGTCAACCGGACGCGCGGAGTTCCTGAAAAACCGCAAAAATGCTGTTGACGAGATATATTTGTTCTCCTATTGTTCTCATGTGCACACCAAACCTCATCCCCCGTCGCGGCTGCCGAGCGCGGCGGGCGGGGGATAAAGGGTCCCTTCCTTCTGCATTCACCGACCATTGTGTTTTGGACCGGTGGCAAGGGCATTCAAGCTTTCGGGCTGACACAATCTCCATCATTGATCGCGGGCTCAAACACCGTCACAAAAGGCCTTGTGGGATTGGACGAGACAGGGGGCCTTCAAATGACACCATCGTTCGACCTAGGCATGGACCGGAACTGATCCGATGCACGCCGTCGAAGCCTTCGAACTCGTCCTCGGGCTGCTCGCACTTGTCATCGGGCTGCACTGGCTTGCGCTGAAATTGCGTTGGCCGCCCGCGACCGCGCTGCTCGTCGGCGGCGGCGGCCTGGCCTTCATTCCCGGCCTGCCTGCGATCTCGCTCGATCCTGAGCTGGCGCTCGTGCTGTTCCTCCCGCCCCTGTTGATGGACGGCGCCTATTTTACCGCGCTCGGCCGCTTTCGTCGCCACCTTCCCGGCATCCTGTCACTCGCCGTCGGGGCGGTGGTGTTCACGACGCTCGTCGTCGGCGTGGTCGTGCACCTAATCCTTCCCGACCTGCCCTGGGCCGCCTGTTTCGCGCTCGGCGCGATTGTATCGCCCCCCGACGCGGTGTCGGCGCGCGCGGTTCTGAAAGGCGTCCACCTGCCGCGGCGACTGGAAGCCCTCCTCGAAGGCGAAAGCCTGCTCAACGACGCCACCGGCCTGATCCTCTTCCGCTTCGCCGTCGCCGCAACGCTCAGCGGGGTGTTCCACACCGGCGAGGCGATCCAGAGCTTCGCGTTCGTGGCAATCGGCGGCGTGGTCGTCGGCGCCTTGGTTGCCGCAGGCTGGATATTCCTCGCCAAGCGCCTGCAGGATCGCATGCTGATCATGCTGATCACGATCCTCCTCTGCTGGGCCGCCTATATCGCCGGCGAAGCCGTGCATGTGTCGGGCGTCATCGCGACCGTAACCTCGGGTCTCGCGATGGGGTGGTACCAACATCAGATATTGTCCGCCGACGTCCGCCTTCGCGCCAATTCGGCGTGGTTCATCATGGTGTTCGTCCTCGAAGCTCTCGTGTTCATTCTGATCGGCTTTTCGCTGCGCGGCGCGATCGAGCGGATCGGCGGGATCGGGGCGATGCCGCTGTCGTGGACCATCGTGATCGCCGCCGTCGTGATCACTCTTACCATTGCCCGCTTCGTCTGGATTTTCGGTTCGGAAGCCCTCCTCGGAATCGCGCGCAAAGTGGGGCTGGAACGCGCGCGACCGTTGGGGTGGCGGCAGGCGACGGTTCTGAGTTGGACTGGGATGCGCGGCGTCGTTACGCTGGCGGTTCCGCTGACCCTGCCCGTCGACATGCCCGGCCGCGACCTGATGCTGATCTGCGCCTTCGCGGTGATCTTTGTGACCGTGGTCGTGCAGGGATCCAGCCTCGGCATGCTGATTCGCGCGGTGAAGCCGGTCGACTCCGACCCGCCCGCAAAAATGGCGATGCCCGCCGCTGAAGCCGCGATGGCGCGCGCGCGGTTCGCTGTCGTCGAAAGGCTCGCGTATGACGAGAATGGAACGCTGATCCATCCGATGATGCTCGAAGAACATCGCAAGCGGATGAATTTTATGGAGCGTTACGAGGCAGATGCCAGCACCGCGATGGACGGGCTACGGTCGCATTTCGACGTCCTGCTCCAGGCGATCGCGGCGGGGCGCGCCGAACTGATCCGAATCCATCGCGCCGGATTGATCGAAGACGAGGTCATGCACGAACTCGAACGCGACCTCGACGTCGAGGAACTGGCGATGACGCTGCAGCGCGGCGAGCCAACCTAGCGCGCCGTTGACTGGGAGTAGGGGCGTGTGGTGGGGGCCGTGGCCCATGCTGTGTCGGGCTTTGCCTGCATTGTGAAGCGAAGCGTGCCGCCGCTGCGGATTTCGGCGTCGGAAATCCAGCTACGCGTCAGCGGCTTGCCGTTGAGTTCGACCTTGCCGACATAGCGGTTCGCGTCGGACAGCCCGGCGGTCTCGACGGTGAAGCGCTTTCCGCCCGGCAGGTTCAATACCGCGCGGTCCACGAACGGCCGGCCGATCACATATTGGTTCGACCCCGGCGCGACCGGATAGAAACCGAGGCCGGTGAAGACGAGCCATGCCGACATCTGGCCGAGGTCGTCATTGCCCGACAGCCCGTCCGGGGTCGGCTTATACTGGCTGTCGACGATCTGTTTCAGCCGCTCCTGCGTCCGCCACGGCGCACCGGCATAGGCATAGAGATAGGCGACATGGTGGCTCGGCTCGTTGCCATGGATATATTGGCCGATCAGCCCCGCGATATCCTCGGCATGGCTGTAATCGAGTTTTGAATTGTCGTAATCGAACATGGCGTCGAGCTTCGCGACCGTCTTTGCGTCGCCGCCGAGAATGCGGAAGAGCGCGGCCTGATCCTGCGGAACGAACCAGCTATATTGCCAGGCATTCCCCTCGGTATAGTCGGAGCCATAGTTGATCGCCGTCGGGTCGAACGGGGTGCGGAAGCTGCCGTCGGCCTTGCGCGCGCGCAGCCACCCGGTCTTGGCATCGAAGCTGTTCCGCCAGTAACCGGCGCGCTTGTAGAAGCGGTCGGCAATGTCCTTGCGGCCCATCTTTTCGGCCATCCGCGCGATCGTCCAATCGTCATAGGCATATTCGACCGTCTTCGACGCCGCCTCGGGCTCGCGGTCGATCGCGACATAACCGAGCTTCATATAGTCGCCGAGCCCGCCGTAGGGCGCATATTCGGCGCTCGCGACCATCGCGTCCAAAGCCTCGTTCGCGTCGAAATCGCCCACGCCTTTCATATAGGCGTCGGCAATGACCGGGACCGCGTGATAGCCGATCATCGTCCAAGTCTCGCGGCCGTGGAACTGCCACACGGGCAGAATGCCATGCGGGCTGTGCTTGCGGCTCGCGACGAGCGATTTGACGATATCGCTGTTGGTTTCGCCGGGCTGGACGAGCGTCAGCAAGGGATGTTGCGCGCGGAACGTATCCCACAGCGAAAAGGTCGAGCGGAAAGTGAAATCCTTTGCGGCGTGGACCTGATCGTCGGGACCGCGATAGCGCCCGTCGACGTCGCTCCACACGCTGGGCGCGAGCAAGCTGTGATAGAGCGCGGTGTAGAGGTTGGTGCGCATCGGCGCGGGCGCTTCGATCTGGAGCGCACCGAGCGCCTTGCGCCATTCACCTTCGGTACGCGCGCGGACGGCGTCGAAGCCCGCACCTTCGGCATCGAGGTTGGCGACCGCGCCGGCCTCGTCGACCCCGGAGAGCGCGACACGGACTTCGAGCGGGCCGGTCAGCGCGCCGAAATCGAGCCGTGCTTCGAGCGCCTTGCCGAGCTTTTCGGCAAGCGCGTCGCTGCCGCGGCCAGGCGCCTGAAAGCCCTTATACGCGACCTTCTCGTCGCGATCGAGGAGGGCGTGGGATTTGAGCGGCGCCGAGAAGCGCATCGCGAAGAAGAGCTTGCGCCCCGGCGCCCAACCGCGCGTCTCGCGAAAACCGGTAAGCGTGCCGTCGGGACGGAGATGCAGCCCCGACCAGAGAATCTTGCCCGGATAATCATAGAGCGACGAACGGAGGTCGAGCAGCAGATGCGCGTCCTTGCCCGCTGGGAAGCTGTAACGGTGGATGCCGACGCGCGTCCCCGCAGTGAGTTCGGCGCGGATTCCGCTGTCGGCGAGCGTGACCGCATAATAGCCGGGGCTCGCCTTTTCGGTCGCATGGTCGAAACGCTGGCGATAGCCCGAACCCGGAACTTTGGGATCGCCCGGATCCAGCTTGACCTCGCCGATCTGCGGCATCAGCAGCAGGTCGCCGAGGTCTGAATGGCCGGCACCCGAAAAATGGGTGTGGCTGAACCCCTGGATCGTCGTGTCGTGGTAACTGTAGCCGGCCGCATGATCGTAGCAGTCGCGGATCTGGCACGTCGCGTCGGTGTCGGGCGATAGTTGGACCATACCGAACGGCGCAGTCGCGCCCGGGAAAGTGTGGCCTTCGGGGCCGGTACCGATCATCGGATCAACGAAGCTGAGCGGATCGGGCGCCGGCTGCTCGGCGAAGGATTGGATCGGCAGAAGGGCGAGCAGCGCGGCAGCGGTGGCAAAGCGTTTCATCGTCCCTTTGTGCCGCGAAGGTCCGGTGCTGTCCAATCGCGAAAGGGGCGGCAGCGCGGCTTTGCTCATGCCGGCGCGCCCACCGCATCCATCGCGAGCGCAATCGCGCCGAGCGGCCCCGCCATCGTTCCGAGTTCGGGCGCGGTAACATAAGCGCCGTCGCCCGGAATCTGCATATATCCCGAAAGGCTTTCCTCCAGCCGCGCGTTGATGCGCGGCAGGAGTTGCGGCTGGCCCGCGAGGACGCCGCCGCCCATCGCGACGCGCATCGGGCCGGTCGTGCAGGCGAGTGAATGGACCATTGATGCCAGCGTGTGCACGATCGGTTCCCACACCGGGTCGTCCTTTGCGATGTCCGCAAGCGGGCGGCCGCCCAGTCGTGCATTCAATGCGGTGCCCGAGGCGAGCCCTTCGACGCAATCGTCGTGAAAGCGGCACGCGCTGGACGCCTTGTCGCTGGCAAGGCGCGGCACAAGGATATGACCGATCTCACTGTGGCTGAATCCGCGCGTCGGTTTGCCGTGGACGATCAACCCCACGCCGACGCCGGTGCCAACGGTGACATAAGCGAAGTCGTCGAGACCGCGCCCGCTGCCCCAGCGGATTTCGGCGAGCGCGGCGCCGTTGACGTCGGTGTCGAAGCCGATCGGCACCGCGAACGCAGCCTTCAGCGGACCGAGCAGATCGGCGCCTTCCCAATCGGGTTTGTTCGTCGCGCCGACCTGGCCATAATCGGCGGCGCGGGGGTTGAGTTTGATCGGGCCGAAGGACGCGATGCCGAGGCCGCAAAAACCGTGCTCCGCCGACCAGCCGTCGAGCACCGCCTTGATGGCCGGCAGCGTTTCCCACGGCGCGGTCGTCGGGATCACCTGCCGGTCGCGGATATCGTCGGGCCCCGCGGCAAGGATGCAGACGCATTTGGTACCGCCGAGTTCGACGCCCGCGAAGAGTCGCTGGTCAGCCATCAGCACCGCCCCCCCGCGCAGGGAATGGGCTGGCCATGCTGGGTCGGTACGCGCCGGATCACGGGGAGAATTCCAATCTTTTCTGTCTTTTTGGGCATAGTGGCTGTTTGATGAAATCATCCGGGCGTCGAGCCGAACGAAGGCGGACGGTCGGCCTTGGCGGTGCCGAACTGCGAAGGCTTGGCACCCATTTCGAAGACGAGTTCGCCGCCGCCGATCAGGTCGGCGTGCGCGATCCAGTTCTTGCTCCAGGGCTTGCCGTTCCAGCGGACCGACTGGACATAAGGATGGTCGGGCGCATTGCCCTCGGCACGGACCGTCAGCGTCTTGCCCGCGCCCACCGTCACCTCGGCAACGTCGAACAGCGGCGATCCGAAGACGTAGATCGCGCTGACCGGATCGACCGGATAGAAACCGAGCGCCGAGAGGATGAACCAGGCGCTCATCTGACCGCAATCGTCATTGCCGATCACCCCGTCGGGGTCGTTCCTGTACATTTCGACGAGCAGCCGCCGGACCATTGCCTGCGCCTTCGCGGGCGCGCCGCAATAGGCGTACATATACGCGACATGATGGTTCGGCTCATTGCCGTGCGCATATTGGCCGACGAGCCCCGAAATGTCGGGCGGCGCATTGTCGGGCAGGGTCGAGGGCGCGTTGAACAGGGCGTCGAGCTTTTCCTCGAACGCCGCGTCGCCGCCGAAATGCTCGATCAGGCCGTAGATATCGTGCTGGTTGAGGAAGGTCGCCTGCCAGCCGTTCGCCTCCGTATAGTCGCGCCATTTCTTGACATCATGGCCGATCTGGACCGGATCATAATCCTTCCACCAGCTTCCGTCCTTGAAGCGCGGGCGTGCGAAGCGGGTTTCCGGGTCGATCACACCGCGATAGTTTTGCGCGCGCTTGCGCAGCGCCGCGGCATCGTCCTTGGCGCCCACGGCGTCGGCGAGGTGCGCCATCGCCCAGTCGTCATAGGCATATTCCTGCGTCCGGCTGACAGATTCCCACACTTCTTCGCACGGGATGTAGCCAAGGTCGTAATAGAAACCGCGGCCAAGCGTGCTGTCGATATCCTTGAAATCGCGGTCGAAGGCGCGGCGGCGGATGTTCGGCCAGGCGGCGGCATAATCGGCCTTGATGCCCTTTGCATGCGCCTCTGCGAGCACCGAGACGGCGTGCCAGCCGATCATGCATGCGGTCTCGACGCCCTGCAGCGGCCATACGGGCGGACCGGCGGGGCTCTGCGCGGTCTGGCGACAGAGATCGCGCGTCAGAAGCGCGGCCCGCGAGGGATCGATCAGCGTCAGCAGCGGGTGGAGTGCGCGATAGGTATCCCACAGCGAATAGGTGCTGAACGCTTCCTCGCCCTTCGCCGCCTGATGGAGTTCGCGGTCGAGCCCGACATAGCGGCCGTCGCGGTCGGTGAAGAGCGTCGGCGCGAGCTGCGCGTGATAGAGCGCGCTGGTCATGATGACGCGCTGCGCCTCTGTACCGCCCGACACGCGGATGCCGCCGAGCGCCTTGGCCCAGGTTCCGCGCGCGGCCTTGACCGCGCCGTCGAAATCCCAGCCCTTCGCTTCATAGGCGAGCGCGTCGCGCGCGCCCTGCACCGCGACCGCGGAAAGGCCGGTCTTGATCAGGATCGGATCGCCGCCAGCCTCGTCAAAGAAGAAGGCGACCTTGAGCCTGTTGCCCTTGATCGACGTCGCGCCATCGGGGGCCGATTTGCCGTCGTCGCCGAAAAACTGAACACGGTCGGGACGGCGCGACATCTGCATCGCGAAATGGATATGACGACCCTTGGCCCATCGGTTGACCTGCCGGCTGCCGGTCAGCGTGCCGTCCTCGCCCAAATCGAGCGAGGCCTTTTCGACGACGATACCCTTGTCCCAATCATCCTCGATCGCATGGGCGAAATCGATCAGGATGTGCCCCGCGCCCCGCCCGAAATGATAACGGTGCAGACCGCAGCGTTCAGTGACGGTGAGTTCGGCGAGCACGCCGGTTTCAAGCTTCACGCGGTAATAGCCGGGCTCGGCATGTTCGTCCGAATAGCGCTGACGAAAACCCTCGCCGGGCTTTTCGATCGTGCCGGGATCGAGCTTCAGTTCGCGCCGCGTCGGCACCACCAGCACGTCGAGCATATCGCCGATGCCGGTGCCCGAAAGATGCGTATGGCTGAACCCCATGATCGAGCCATCTTTCTGGTGATAGCCCGAGCAGGCGTCCCAGCCATGGGTATTCGTATCGGGGCTGAGTTGCGCCATCCCGAACGGCAGCGACGCGCCTGGGAAGGTGTGCCCATGCCCGCCGGTGCCGATGAAGAGGTTCGGCTTGCCGATGGCGAGGAGATCGCCCCCGCCCGCGGCGCGCGAGCAGCCGGCGGGGATCGCCCCGCCGAGCGCGAGCAAGCCCGTGGTCGCAAGAAGCCGGCGGCGGCTGGTCGTGATCATTGCCCCCTCCCCGCTCACAGCGGCCGCGCCAGCAGCGCGGGACGCTTGTCGGCGACCTCGACGATCAACTGGCCGAACAGCGCGTTGGCCCACGCGAACCAACTGCGCGTGAAGTTTTTGGGGTCATCCTTGTGAAAGCTTTCGTGCATGAAGCCGGTGCCGCCGTGCGTCGTCTTCAGCCAGCGCAGGCATTGCAGGATCGTCGCATCGTCGTCGGCGTTCATCGCGCGGGTGATGATCGACATCGGCCAGATCATGTCGAGACCGATGTGCGGCCCGCCGATCCCCTCGGCCGCGGTGCCCTTGAAGAAATAGGGGTTGCGGTCGGACCAGGCGAGCGCCGCGGTGCGCAGGAAGATCGGGTCGTTTTTGTCGACGACGTCGATCAGCGGCAGGCCCGACAGGCTCGGCACATTGGCGTCGTCCATGAAGACATAATTGCCGAAGCCGTCGATTTCATAGGCCCAGACCTGACCGCCCTTGCCGTCGTCGATCAGCGCATGCGCTTTCAGCGCGGCCTCGACCTCGGCGGCGAGGGCCTCGGCGTCGGTGGCCGCCGCATTGTCGCCGCGCGCTTCGCGGTGGACGGCGGCAATCTTGCGCAGCACCGATACCGCGAACAGGTTCGACGGGATCAGGAAGGGATAGAGGCAGGCATCGTCCGACGGGCGAAACATCGAGTGGATCAGCCCGACCTTCTTCGTCGGCGCGCCATAACCGCCGAGCATCAGGCTGTCGGTCGGCTGGAGCGCGGGGCGCTGGAAACTGTATGGCCCGGGGCCGTCCTTGCGCTGCTGTTCGCGGAAGGTCGCCACCGCGAGCTTCATCGCGCGCGACCATATGTCGTCGAACGGCGCCTTGTCCTTGGTTCGCGTCCAATATTCGTGGGACAGCCGCATCGCGTAGCAGAGCGAGTCGATTTCCCATTTCCGCTCGGCGACGCCGGGCTTCATCTCGGTCTTGTCTGTCTGCGACCATTCGAGTTTCGACGGCGCGGTCGGATCCTTGTCGAACGCATTGGCATAGGGGTCGATCAGGATGCAGCGTGCCTGCCGCTGGATCAGCCCCTGGAACAGGCGCTTCAGCTTCGCGTCCTTGGCGACGAGGTGGATATAGGGCTGCACCTGCGCCGAGCTGTCGCGCAGCCACATCGCCTCGATATCGCCGGTGATGACGAAGGTATCGGGACGGCCATCGAGGATGCCCGTCTGCACCGTCGTGTCGAGCGTGTTCGGGTAACAATTCTCGAACAGCCAGGCGAGTTCGGGGTCGGCGATCTTCGCCTTTACGCGCGCGATCTCGGCCTCGATCGCGGGGCTGGTAAAAGCACGCTGCGCGGGCGCGGGGCGCTTGCTGACGAAGCCGCCAGCAGCGGCGCGTGCTGCGGCGGGCATTGCGGCCGCCAGCGCGAGCGCGCCGGCGCCGGCCATGATCTCGCGGCGGTTTGGGGTCATGGTCATCCTATTTTCCACCTGCGCTGATCGAGAAGGGCGCATCGGCGGGGGCGCTGCCCCATTGCTTGTTCGGCTTGGCGCCCATCACGAAGTCGACCGTCCCTCCTTGCGACAAAGCGCCGTGGGTGAAATAGGTCTTGCTCTGCGCCTTCCCGCCGAGCGCGACCGACTGGAGATAGACGTTCGTATTGCTGTTGTTCGCGGCATTGATCGTCAGCGTCTTGCCGTTCGGCATCGTCAGCACCGCCTTCTGGAACAGCGGGCTGCCGATCGCATATTCGCCCGTCGCCGACGCGACCGGGTAGAAGCCCAAGGCGGAAAAGACATACCAGGCCGAAGTCTGGCCGTTATCTTCGTCGCCCGGATAGCCGTCGGGCGCCGACGAATAAAGTTTCGCCATGATGTCGCGCACATGATGCTGCGTCTTCCACGGCGCACCTGCCCAATTATAGAGATAGGGCATGTGCTGGATCGGCTGGTTGCCATGGGCATATTGGCCCATGTCGACGATCTGCATTTCGCGGATCTCGTGGATCACCTGCCCATAATAGCTTTCGTCGAAGATCGGCGGGGTGGTGAAGATCGCGTCGAGCCGCTCGACGAACTTCTCGCGCCCGCCCATCAGGGTCATCAGCCCCTGGACATCCTGCATCACCGCCCAGCTATAATGGAGCGCGTTACCCTCGGTGAAGGCGTCTCCCCATTTGTAGGGGTTGAACGGCGTCGACCACGACCCGTCCTGATTGCGGCCGCGGATCCAGCCGCTCTGATTGTCATAGAGTTTGCGGTAGTTGAGCGCGCGCTCGGTATATTTCTTTGCATCGGCATCCTTGCCGAGCAGCTTGGCGAGCTGCGCGATCGAGAAATCGGCGGTCGCATATTCGAGCGTGCGCGCGGCATTTTCGTTGATCCCGACGTCATAGGGGACATAGCCGAGACGGTTGTAATATTCGGCGCCCTCGCGTCCGACCGCGGCGATGACCTTGCCCGCCTTGTCCTTCGGGCGGCCCTCGCTCGTCGTCGCATTCTTGATCATCGCTTCATAGAGCGTCTCGACGTCGAAGCCGCGCACGCCGTTGAAATAGGCGTCGGCGATCAGGTTCGCCGAGTTCGACCCGATCATCACATTGCGATAGCCGGGGCTCGCCCATTCGGGCAGCCAGCCGCCTTCCTTGTAGGTGTTGACCAGCCCCTGCATGATCTGGCTGTCGAGTTCGGGATACATGAGCGCGAAGAAGGGAAAGACCGCGCGCCACGTGTCCCAAAATCCGTTGTCGGTGAACATGTAGCCGTCGTGCACCTTGCCGTCGTACGGACTGTAATGAACGATCTTTCCGTTCGCGTCCTTTTCGTAAAAGACGCGCGGGAATTGCAGCATCCGGTAGAGCGACGAATAGAAGGTGCGAACCTTCTCGGGATCGGGATCGGTCACGCGGATGCGCGACAATTCCTTCTCCCACGCCGCCTTCGCCTTTGCCTGTGTCGTGTCGAAGCTGTCGGTGCCGATTTCGCTGCGCAGGTTCAGCAGCGCCTGTTCGGGGCTGATGAACGACGAGGCGACACGGACATGGACCTTGTCACCCTTCTTGGTCTTGAAGCTCAGCACCGCGCCGACATGATCGCCCTCGCGCGCCAGCTCGTTCGTCGGCGCGTTCTCGCCCGCCCAGGTGCGCGCGAGCGTGAAGTCGCGGTCGAATTCGGCGACGAAATAATTGTGGAAATTGTCAGGTACGCCGCCGTTGTTGTTGCGGACATAGCCGGTGATGCGGCGGTTCTTGACGTCGACCTTGACCATCGATCCGCCCGCGAGACCATCGAGCAAAATATGCGCGTCATTGCTTTCGGGGAAGGTGAAGCGGAACTGCGCGGCGCGCTCGGTTGGCGCGACCTCCGCGGTCACGTCATAGTCGGCGAGATAGACTTTGTACGAATAGGGGCGCGCGACCTCCGCCTTGTGGCTGAACCAGCTGCCGCGCTCCTGCTGCTTGACCTTTACCGGGCCGGTTTCCGCCATCAGTGCGAAGGCGGCATAATCGTTCATCCACGGGCTCGGCTGGTGCGTCTGCTTGATGCCGCTGATCTTTTCGCCGTCATAGGTATAGCCCCAGCCGCTGCCGGGCTCGCCCGTCACGGGGGTCCAGCTATTCATGCCGAACGGCACGGCAACCGCGGGATAGGTGTTGCCGTATGACAGGCGATAGCTGGAATCGGTGCCCATCAGCGGGTTGACGTAATCGACCAGCGCGGTCTGGTTCGCGCCCGATTGCGCGAGGGCGACGGGCGTACCCATGCTGCTCAGCACGAGCGCGCTTGCGGCGGCGCTCAGCATCATCTTGCGGATCGTCTTCACTTGGTCTCTCCCCTGTTTGCCGTTCGTGTCGGCAGCGGGCGCGCTGCGACGCCCTTGTTCGTCATTATCACCGGCGCGATCGTGCCGTCGGCGTTGAAGGTCATGCGGTCGATCGCGAGCTGACGGCGCTCGCCGCTCGTCTGATCGAGCGGGCGGCGGTGGTAAGCAATGTACCAGTCGTCGGTGCCGGGCACATTGACCACCGAATGATGCCCCGCGCCGCGCGCGATCTTGAAATCCTGTTCCAGAATCTTGCCCATCGGCTTGAACGGGCCGGTGGGAGACGGGCCCATCGCATAGGCAACCGAATAGTCGGGGCCGGTCCAGCCGCCCTCCGACCACATCAGATAATAGACGCCCTTCCGCTTCACCATGAACGATCCCTCGACATAGCCGGGGGGCGTGATTTCCTTATAGGTCGTGCCGTCGGCAAACGGCTTGATCGACGTGAGGTCGTCGCCCAGCCGGACGACGTTGCAATGCTTCCAGCCGCCATAATAGAGGTAATGCTGCCCATCGTCGTCGCGGTAGACGAACTGGTCGATCGGCTGCGCGCCATTGTGGAAGGCGTCCACCAGCGGCTTGCCGATCGCATCCTTGAACGGCCCTTCGGGGCGGTCGCTGACCGCGACGCCGATACCGCCACGCTGGTCGTCCGACTGGATGTCGTTCGCGCCGAAGAAGAGATAATATTTGCCGTCCTTCTCGATCGCCGATGGCGCCCACACGGCATAAGCGGCCCATGCGACATTCTCGACGTCGAGCGCGTGGCTGTGCTTCGTCCAGTGGACCAGGTCGGGCGATGAAAAGACGTTGAAGAAGGTCTGGAAATGATAGGATGGCCGGACCGTCTTCTGCTTGCGCAGCTTTTTCTGCTGCTCATTGAAATGGTGCGAGACGTCAGGCGTCTCGCCATGATCCGAATAGGTCGGATATATCCAGTAACGGTCGCCGAAGACGCGAATTTCGGGATCGGCGTACCAGCCGGGGACGATCGGATTTTCTGCCGCGGCCATTCCGCCCGTCAGCAGTGCCGTACCGAAAACCAGCGATTTCAACCAGACACGCACCCTGCGCCGCTCCCCGTTTCGTCGATCATCATAATCTTACCCGCTCGCCCGGAAAGAGGTGGGTGGCTCCTTGCGGAGCCACCCAAGTGGGAGAGCTGGGGTATGGGCCCCATCAGAACTTGTACGAAATGCCGACGTAAGCGCGGCGCCCGAAATAATTGCTGCGGACGAAACGGTCCTTGGTGTCGTTCCCAAGATGCTGGCGTTCTTCCGACTTGGTCAGGTTGATGACCGAAGCGGTGAGCATCAGCCCGTCCATCAGCTCGTACGAAGCGTTGATGTCGACCTGTTCATAGGGGTCGGTGTAGATGTTGAGGCCCGAAGAGAGTCCTTCGACGACTTCGCCGCGGCGGTTGTACGACGCGCGCACCAGGAACTTGTCGGTTTCATAGAAGACCGACGCGTTGACCTGCGTCTTTGCACTGCCGACGAGCGCCGACTTGCCGACCGTCTGTCCGTCGAGCGTGATGTCGGCGACCGAAGTGTCGTTATAGGTGAAGTTCACCTGCGCGCCGAGACCGAAGTCGAACGTGTGCTGGGCGTAGACTTCGACGCCCTGCGATTTGGCGTTCGAGCCGTTGGCGACGGTCGAATAGGGCTGGATCAGCACCTGTTCCCCATTCACTTCGCGCGTCACGTCGAGCACGAGCGGTACGACGAAGTCCGACACGTCCTTGCGGAATAAGCCGACGCCGAACACCGAGCCGCGCTTGAAATACCATTCGACGCCAATGTCATATTGCCAGGCCGAGAAGGGCTGGAGGTCGGCGTTGCCGCCGCTGCCCGACCAGCCTTCGAACTCGCCGAACTGGCCGCGGTCGAAGGCATATTCCGCCGAACGATAGGTCAGCGAACGCTGTGATCCGAGATCGTTGAACGACGGACGCGCGATGACCTTGGCGACGGCGCCGCGAACGACGATGTCGGGCGTGACTTCATAGACGACGTTCAGGCTGGGCAGCCAGTCGGTGTAGCTTTTCGACTGGTCGACCTGCGTGTTCACGATCACCTCGCGCTCGTCGAGCGGCCGCACCTGACAGTTGCCGTCGGCGCCGACCGGCACATTCGGATCGAACGGTCCGCCCGGACCATCGACGCAATAATCGTTGAGGAACTGGAGGCGGTCCGACGTCAGACCCGATTGCTTGGTATGTGCGACGCGGAGGCCGATGTTGCCGCGCAGCGGACCAGCCTCGAAGTCGGCCTGCACATAACCCGCGAACACCTTTTCCTTCAGGTCATAGGTGTTGTTCGGCTCGGGCACGCGCACCGACGGGCCGTAGGTGTCGTTGATATAGTCCAGATAGTTGCTGAAATTGATGCCGGGGAACAGATTTGCGTTGAACCCGCCGGCGATGTTGCCGATCGGCTGGTCATAGAAATATTCGGGCCGAGCGACCGCGCCAGCGGGCGTGTCCTGATAGCGGCGCTTGGTCGCCGGATCGGCATACCATTCGTTGCGGCCGGTTTCTCGGTGGATGCTCATTTCGCGCCATTTGCCGCCGACGCGGAACGCGCTCAAAACGCTGTCGAAACGGCGGACGAGATCGAGCTGCGCATAGCGCTGCGCGATCGCGCTGTTGGTGAAACCCGAGCCGGTCGAACCGACGTCGATCTGGGCGATCCCGTTCTTGATATTCTCCTGAAGCTCGGGCGAGAATTCCATGTTGAGATTGCCGCCGGTGAAATCCCACGAGCTCAGGAAGTTGCCGTTCTGCTCCTGACCCGTGACGGTCAGGCGCGGCTTGGCGGCGACGCCGAAGCGCATCGACGGGCCGCCGGTCGCCTTCGTCTTGCCGAATTTCAGCACTGCGTCGAAATTATCCTGGTTCCAGGCGACCTCGGTCTCGAACGTATTCGAAACCTGCTTTTCGCGGCTGTAGGAACCCGCGATCTGCGGCGTTTCCATCGTGCACGGCGGCGTATTGACGAGGCATCCGGTCCCGGCCGCAGGCACCTGGAAATTCGCCGACTGGAAGATCGTGCCGCTTTCGTCGAACGTCGGTCCGGTGAAGAAATTGCCATAACCCCATTCGGGGATCTTCAGCACATTGCTCTGCCAGTTGCTCTTATAGTCGAAGCGGAAATAATTGGCGGTGACGGTCAGATTTTCGATCGGACGCATCTGCGCAGTCGCCTGGATGCCAAGGCGTTTGCGCTGCTGCGAAAAGACTTCCGCATTGACCGACTGGGGCGCCCAATATCCCGAATAATGCTTGCCGTCCTGGCCCGTCACGCCGGTGCCGGGCCAATAGGAAATCGCGTCGTCATTCTCGAACGGATTACCGTTGACGTCGGTCGCGGGGGTGATGATGTCGTTGTTTGCGTCGCGGTCGCTCCACCAACGCCAGGTTTCGGTCGAGCCGCGGAGCTCGCGGTTTGCGCGTTCCTGATATGTCACGCCAACCAGGAAGCCGAGCCGTTCTTCGGAATCTTTCCACGAAATCTGGCCGGCGATCTGCGGGTCAAATTTCTTGGTCGTGTCCGAATAGGTACCCTCTGCGGAGACAAAGCCCGACCAGGCAGGAAGATCGAACGGACGGCGGGTGTTGAGGATGACGGTGCCGCCGACGCCGCCCTCTTCGAGCCGCGCCTCGGCCGACTTGTAGACTTCGGTGCTGGCGATGAAGTTCGACGGCAGCAGGACATAGTTGAACGAGCGCGATGGATCGCCGCTGTCGGCTCCCGCGATGAAATTGCCGTTGAGTAGCGTCAGCGTGAGGTCCGACTGAAGGCCGCGGATGCTGACGCGGCTACCCTCGCCGCCGTCGCGGGTGATGATGACGCCGGGCACCCGCTGCAACGCATCGGCGACATTCTTGTCAGGGAATTTGCCGATGTCCTCGGCGGTGATGACTTCGATCAGCGAGTTCGCTTCGCGCTTCTGCTCGAGGCTCTGCTCGATCGACTTGCGATAACCGGTCACAACGATGGCGTCGCCCGGCGCCTCTGCCGTTTCGTCCGCCGGCGGCTGCGGCGTCGGCGCGGGCGTCGCCTGCGCATGCGCCTGCCCGGCGATGCACAGCGCCGCGAGCGTGCCCGCGCTCAGCATCAGTTCGCGCACAAAACGATCGCGCCGCGCTGCTTTCGCTGAATGGATTTGTCCTGCCTTCATCACATCGACCTCCCTGTTCGAGGGGCTGTTCGCCCCCACTCGTTATTCGGCGCCTTCGGAGTCACCGAGCAGCGGATCATCGGACCCGTTGAGCCTCTATCAGAATATAAAAAACAATTTGTCAAAATAAATTTTTCGAGCCGGTGGCGAGGCGCGACGAACCGTTACAAACCCGTCACAAATGCGCATTTTTCCGCAGTTTTCCGTGGATATCGACTCGCAGCCAAAGGCAAACGGGCCCGCCATCCCCTCCTCCGGGGACGGCAGGAGCTGTCACGCTTTCTCCCGCTTCCGGTCAGTCCGGAGTCGGGGTGTTCCAAAGCGGCGCGGCGATCTTGGCCAGCGCCTCCGCCGACGCCTTCGGCACCGCGCGATCATAGGTCAAAAGACCGTTGATCTCGTCCTCCACGTCGGTCGTTTGGGTGTATACCGAGGCGCTGAGTCCATTCTCCTTCGCCTGCCGGATCACGCCCTCCATCTTGCGGCGGAAGCGCGCGAGATATTCCTTCTCGTCTCCTGCGACCTGATAGCTCCAATTGCCCTTGCCCGGTTTCCAGATATGTCCCGGCACGGGGAAACCGACCCCGCCATATTCGCCGAGCACGACCGCACGGTCGGCCTGGAGCGGCGGCGTCCTCGGCACATCCTCATAGGTGTGGATGTCGAGCATGTCGGAGTCCTTCGGCGCGACGTCCAGCCAGCCCGAATTGGCGTCGACCAGCCGTGTCGGGTCGATCCCCTTCACAAAGCGCGTCAGGGTCGCCGAATCATATTGCCCCCACCCCTCATTGTTCACGACCCACGTCACGATCGAGGGGAAAGCGCGCAGTTCGCCGATCATCTCGGACAATTGCTTCTGCTGCTCGGCCATCGTCTCCGACGGGAAGATCGCCTGATATTGGCTGGTGCCGGCGAGATATTGATCCTCCCCGCCGCCCGAGGGCATATCCTGCCAGATCAGCATGCCGAGCCGGTCGGCGTCGTGATAATAGCGCGCGGGTTCGACCTTGATATGCTTGCGCAGCATGTTGAAGCCCGCCTTTTTCAGGAAAACGATGTCGCTCTTCATCGCCTCCTCCGACGGCGGCGTATAAAGGCCGTCGGGCCACCACCCCTGATCGAGCGTGCCGTGCTGAAACAGCGGCTTGTTGTTGAGCAGGATCGCAGGCTGTCCCGCGACGCGGCCGGGCCCGACCGACACTTTGCGCATCGCGAAATAAGCGGCGACGCTGTCGCGCGGCGCACCCTCAACCTTCGCCTTCGCATAGACGCGGCGCTCATGGTCGGTGAAGCGCGAGTCATAGGCCTTGCGATCGCGCTCGGCTTCGCCCGCATAAGGATCCTCGATCGTTACCAGTTCGGCCTTGAGATCGTAGAGATAGGGGTCGCCGGGCGACCAGAGATGCGCGTTCGGGATTGCGAGCGTCGCCTGCCGGTTGGCGCGGATGATCGTCGAGGCGATCGCCTTGCCGCCCGCGCTGGCGGTCAGCCGCACCGCGTCATTGTCGTTCGCCCAGCCCGAGAGCGCCACCGCGACATCGACGGTGCCGCGGTCGATATCGGGGGTCGCACGCACCTCGGCGATGTGGAGCTTGGGCACCGGTTCGATCCACACCGTCTGCCAGATGCCGCTGACCGCAGTGTACCAGATGCCGGCGGGGTCGAGAATCTGCTTGCCGCGCGGCTGCGTGCCCGCGCTGTTCGGATCGGTGACCTCGACGATCAGTTCGTTGGCGCCGGGTTTCAGATAGGGGCTGATGTCGAAGCCGAAGGCGTCGAAGCCGCCCTTGTGCGATCCGACGACCGATCCGTTGACGCGCACCGTCGCTTCATAATCGACCGCGCCGAAATTGAGCATGACATTCTGGCCGCGCCAGTCGGCGGGGACGGTGAAGCTGCGACGATACCAAAGGCGGTCGTCGGGCGTGACCTTGCGCGCGACGCGTGAGAGTTTGGACTCGACCGGAAACGGCACGAGGATTTGGCCGTCCATCGCCGCCGGACGTTCCGCCGCCTTGGGCGCGATCGCATAGTCCCACAGGCCGTTTAGGTTGACCCAGCGTTCGCGCACCATCTGCGGGCGCGGATAGAGCCGCCACGCATTTTCGGGGGTCACCTCCCTGCCCCAGCGTGTCATCAGGTCGCTGGTGTAGACGGCGTCCCCGGCGGGCGGCGCGGCGGTTTGGGCCTGTGCCGCGACCGGCGCGAGGGCAAGAAGGGACGCGGTGATCAAGAGGCTGCGCATGGATATGTCCTGTCGAATGGGGAGAGCCCAGGACCCTTGGGGGATGGCGGGTCCTGGGCTCGCGCCCCCGCGGGGGTGGCGGGGGCGGGGGGCTGGTCAGCGCTGTCGCGACATCGACGGCGGCGCGGCGTCGGGCGCGGCGCCCCACGCCTTGTTCGGTTTGGCCCCCATGGTGAAGACGAAGGTCGCGCCGTCCTTCACATCATCGTGGCGGAACCACGGCTTGTTCCACGGTTTGCCGTTCAGCGTCGCGGACTGGATATAGACGTTGGTCGGCGAATTATTCTTCGCAACGATGCGGAGCGTCTTGCCATTCCCCATGTCGAGGCTGGCGTCGTCGAAGACGGGACTGCCGATGATATAGTCCTGGCTCGACGGATCGACCGGATAGAAACCGAGAGCAGAAAGCGCGTACCAGGATGAAGTCGCGCCCTGATCGTCCATGCCCGGATAGCCGTAACCTGCCGCGTCGCTGCCATAGGTGCGGTCGAGGATCTGGCGCACCAGCGCCTGCGTCTTCCAAGGCTGGCCGCTCCAGTTGTAATAATAGGGCGCCTGCTGGTCGGGCTGGTTGCCGTGGACATATTGGCCGATCACGCCGGTGCAGTCGCGGCAGATGCCCGTCGGATTGTAGGGCTTGGTGAAAAACTCGTCGAGCTTGGCGTTGAACGCATCGCGCCCGCCAAGAAGGCCGATCAGCCCCTGCACGTCGTGCGGCGCGAGCCACAGCGTCGACCAGCCCGACGCCTCCTTCATCATGAAATTATAATAAGGTTCTTGCGGGTCGAAGGGCGCGATCCACTTGCCGTCGGCGGTGCGCCCGCGGATGAAGCCGATCGATTTGTCGAACACATTGGCGTAGTTGCGCGCACGCTTCAGGAACATCCGGTAGTCGGCGTCCTTGCCGAGCTTTTTCGCGTAGAGCGCGAGCGCATAATCGTCCCACGCATATTCGAGCGTCTTTGCCGCGCCCGCCTTGCCCCCGGCATAGGGCGGGCTGGGATTGTGATCGGGCACGATGTCCGAAATCCAGCCCTGCTTCATATATTCGGCAAGATAGCCCCGCGGCCCCTTTGGGTCGGTCGCATTCTTGCGCATATATTCATAGGCGGCCTCATAATCGAATTCGATGCCGCGCTCCCACGCCCCGAGGTAGAGGAACACCGCATTGTCGCCATGGAACGAGGTGTTCATATAGCCTTGCTCGCGCGCCATCGCGAGTTCGGACGCCATGATGTCCTTGACGACCTCCGGCTCCATCAGTTCGAGCAGCACGATCTGGTTGCGCCCCGTATCCCAGAAGGGCACCGGCCCGTAACGGTCGTGCGTCGCGACCTGCACCTTGCCGTTGGTGTCGGCGAAATTCTCACCCTTCGCCGCGATCAAGCGCGGCGAAGCGAAAGACTGGTACAGCGTCGAGTAGAAGAGCTTCCGCTGCTTGTCGGTGCCGCCCGACACGCGGACGCGGCCGAGAAGCTGCGCCCACTGGCCCTGTGCGGCGGCGTGGACGCCGTCGAAATCCCAGCCGGGGACCTCGTCCGCAAGCCGCTGCTGCGCCTGTTCATAGCTGGTGCCATGCGCCATCTTCACGAGCACCTGTTCACCCGCTTTCGTCGGGAAGCTGACGTAGCTGCCCGAATAGCTGCCCGATATTTCGCGCGCGCCGGGCTGGACGTCGCTGGTGCCGATGCCCCAGCCCTGATTGTCTCCGGGCGCCTTACGGAAGGTCCCGAGCGCCGTGAAAGGTTTCGAGAATTCGGCGACGAAATAGGCGCCGTCGACGCTGCGACTCTCGTTCGACTTGCCGCGCACGATGCGGTCACCGACGATCTCGACCGAGCCGCCATGGCGCGGGAAGTTGACGATGATGTTCGATCGTTCGCTCGCCGGAAAGGTGAAGCGCATCACGCTTGCCCAGCGTGTTGCGGTCAGTTCGGCCTGCGTCTTGAAGCTGTCGAGATAGACCGAATAATAACCCGGCCGAGCCTTCTCGCGCGACTTGTCATAATAGGATTGGCTATATGCGGGCGGCGGCGACCAGTCGCCGACCACGGGCATGATAAAGGGTTCGGCATTGCCGCCATAGGTCGGCCCGCCGCCGCCGGTGAAACCGATCATCGTCGGGTTGGTGTAATAATAGGGGACCGGCACGCCGTTCGGATATTGAAGCTCGATATTATTGTTGACCGGCGCGGCCGCGACCGACCCGTGCGGCAGCAGCGCGGCGGGCGAGGTTTGCCCCGAATAGACGGGTTCGCCCGGCGGCGGCGCATTGCCGATCACCGCCGGATCGTCGAGCGGCGCGGTGCCGACGAGCGGATCGGCGAGTTCGACCGGCGATTGGCCGGCTTTCGGCTGCGCCGCGACGGGAGAGAGCGCGAGCATCAACGGCAACACCGCCGCCGACGATGCCAATATGGCGCCAAACTTCCGCGCGCGGTTCCAATTTCTATCGATATCCATTGCGACCCTCTTCCCTGAATATTTTCGTTGATTGCTTGGTCAGTGCGGCGAACTTGCGATGGCTTGCGCGCGCGCCGGCACCCGCGCCGCGCGCCAGCCGAACAGCGCGATGACGAGGTAACAGGCCATCGGCACCAGAAAGGCGAGGAAGCGGCTGCCGCTAGCGTCGGCGACCCCAGCGAAGACAAGCGGGACGAGCGCGCCCCCGACGATCGCCATGCACAGCAGCCCGGAGGTCGCCGACGCGGGCGCGGTCGACCGCTCGATGGTCAGCGAAAAGATCACCGGGAACATGATCGAGTTGAACAGCCCGACCGAGATGGCGAGGACGCCCGCCGCCGGACCGCTGATCTGGCTGATCGTCAGGCAGAGCAGCGCCGCGGCGACGGCCGCCACCGCAAGCAGCGGTCCGGCCGGGAGTCGGTAGAGCAGCCCCGAGCCGACAAAGCGCCCGATCATCGCGCCGAGCCAATAGAGGCTGACGAGGCTGCCCGCTTGCACCGCGCTGATCGCGAACACATCGGGCTGTTCAAGGAAATTGACCATCGCGCTGCCGATCGCGACCTCGGCGCCGACATAGAGGAAGATCGAGAGCGCCCCGGCGAGCGCCCAGGGCGAGGCGAAGGCGCTCGACACGCGCGCGCCCGTTTCGACCGGCGGCGCCGCGGCGGTGATCTCGTGGCGGACACGGTAGAGGAACATTGCGAGCACTGCGATGACCGCCGCGATGAAGATATAGGCGACGTCGATCCGGCCGAGCGAATAGGCGATCTTCGCCTCGGTCACCTGGCCGGCTTCGAAGAGCCCGCCCTGCAGCAACGTGCGAGCGGCAAGATAGGGCGCAATCACCGTGCCGAGCGAATTGAACGCCTGGCTCAGGACCAACCGGAAATGCGAGCGGTCGGGGCGGCCGAGCGATGCCGACAGCGGATTCGCCGCAACCTGCAGCAGCGTGATCCCCGACGCGATGACGAACAGACCGACGAGCACGATCGCATATTCGCGCACGATGGTCGCAAACGGCATGATCAGGCAGCCGACGATCATCGTCGCGAGCGCCGCGACGATCGAATTGGCGGCGCCGAGGCGTCCCATGATCGCCGCAGCGGGTAGCGAGACGACGCCATAGGCCATGAAGAAGGCGAATTGCGTAAGGAAGCTTTCGGTATCGCTGAGCGCGAAGATCGCCTTCACCGCCGGGATCAATATATCGTTGACCGCGGTCACCGCTCCCCAGACGAAGAAGAGCATCGTGACATAGGCGAAGGTCCAGGCGGTGCCCGAGCGGCCAGCGGTCATGCGAGCCTCCCCTCGCCGGGGTAGGCGAGCAACAGGTCGGCCCCGGTCTCGGCATCAATCCGAACCGAACCGGTGAGCGACCAGCATTCGCCCGCCGCCAAAGAGGCGCCATCGACGGTACCCTGGCCCGAAACCGGGATCAGCCATGCCGTGACGCTATCCGGGAGGTCGATCGCGCGCGTGCCGCCTGCCAGCCGTTCGAGGACGAATTTGGGCCCGTCGACGAGGATATTGCGGTCGTCGGCGACGCGGCCAGGCGAGGGATATGCGGCATAGGGCTGCGGATCGGACACCGCGATGCCGTCCTCCAGATGCAGTTCGCGAGGGCGCCCATAGTCATAGAGGCGGTATGTCGTCTCGCTGTTCTGCTGCACTTCGATCAGCGTCAGTCCGGCGCCGATCGCATGCACCGTGCCCGACGGGACGTAGAAGAAATCGCCTGCCTTTACGGGCTTCCAGTCGAGCAATTGCTCGATGCGGCCGTCGAGCGCGGCGTCGCGCAGCACGCCCGCATCGACCGGTGCCTTCGTTCCGAGCGCGATGGTGGCTTCGGGCGCAGCATCGAGGATCAGCCAGCATTCGTCCTTGCCGCGCGGCAGTCCGCGCGCATGCGCCTGCGCGTCGTCGGGATGGACCTGCACCGACAGTTTTTCACTGGTGAAGAGATATTTGATCAGGAGGTCGGGCGTGCTGTCGCCGGGCGCCTGGAACCATATCTCGCCGACCGGTTCACCGCCCGCGGGCGGATCGCGAAACGACCCCCAAAGCTGGTGGCGCCCCCAGGGCTTCTCCACGCGATGGGTCGCAAGCAATGTCGCCGGCACGAGTCTCTCCCTGTTTCCCAGCCGCCGTTCCGGGTCTGGTTTCTTGAAAACTGCCCCGGCCGACTGCTCCTCGTCAAGATAATAATGAAAATTAATTTATTTGATCGAAATCGCCTTTGTGGCATGTCCGCAGGCAATCAGGACGAGCGCCGACGCTCGATCCGTTGGAGAGAGTGGATGACAGGCAAGCGCGACAGCGAAGCATTTTCTGTACCCGGTGTACCGCACCGTTCGGGAGGCCGCGGCACCCTCGCCGCCGCGATCGGGACGGCAGCCCTCGCGGGCCTCCTCTTCGGGTTCGATACCGCGGTCATTGCCGGGGTGACGGGTGACCTGACCCACCTGTTCGCGCTCACGCCCGAAACGCTTGGCATTACCGTATCGGCGGCACTTTGGGGCACGCTGGTCGGGGCGCTGTTCGCGGGCAAACCCGGCGACGCCTTTGGGAGTCGCGACAGCCTGCGGATGCTCGCCGCCTTTTATTTCATCGCGGGGCTGGGTTGCGCACTGGCGCCAAGCTGGCCGCTGTTCCTGATCTTCCGATTCCTGTGCGGGCTCGCAATCGGCGGTTCGTCAGTGCTCGCCCCCGTCTATATCGCCGAGATCGCGCCACCGCGGCACCGCGGATCGCTCGTCGGCCTGTTCCAGCTAATGATCGTTACCGGCATTCTCGTCGCCTATCTGAGCAACGCAACGATCGCGGGACTGGTCGGTGACGAAGCCGCGTGGCGGTGGAAGCTGGGCGTCACCGCCGCTCCTGCCCTGCTCTTCTTCACCCTGCTGTTCGCAATCCCCAACAGCCCGCGCTGGCTCGTCACAAAGGGGCGCCGGCCCGAAGCGGGGGTCGCCCTCATACGGATCGGCACGCCCCCCGATGCAGCCGAGGCCGAGCTCCGCCGCGTCGAACAGGCGCTAGAACGCGACCCGCCGGGTGAAAAGCTGTCGTGGCGCCACCATCGCCGGCCGATGATGCTCGCAGTCCTCGTCGCGATGTTCAACCAGCTCGCGGGCATCAACGCCGTTCTCTATTATCTGAACGACATCTTCGCGCGCGCCGGTTCGCTTTCGCCCGACCGTCAGGCGGTGCTGATCGGCATCGCCAACCTCGTGTTCACACTCGTCGGCATGGCGTTGATCGACAGGATCGGACGCAAGACGCTGTTGCTCGCGGGCGCCGCCGGCATGACCCTGTGCCTCGCCGCCGCTGCGGCCGTCCTGTTCGGCTGGGTCGGAAACGGGATGATGCTGCCCGCGCTTATCGGCTTCATCGCCTTCTTCGCGACCAGCCAGGGGGCGGTCATCTGGGTCTATATCTCGGAAATATTCCCGACCCCCGTCCGCGCGCGGGGCAGCGCGCTCGGCGCAAGCACGCATTGGCTGATGAATGCGCTGATCGCGGGTATCTTCCCGATATTGGTGGCCTGGTCGCCCGGGGCGCCGTTCGCGATCTTCGCCGCCGCGATGATCGTCCAGTTCATCGTCGTCGCCGCAATCTTCCCCGAAACACGGGGCGTCGACCTCGACGAAATGGCCCAGCGGATCGAGTAGAGGCTCAGCGCCCCGCCTGCATCAAGATCGATTCGGATGGCAGGACATTGTCGAGGAACGGAATGATCGCAGCGCCGATCGCCGACGCATCGTCGGCCGCCTCGGCGCGGCGCACGGGCGCGACCACGGGAAGCTGGCGCCCCGCCATCCGCGCATTGAGCCGCTCGACGAGGGCATCGACCAATTTGCCCGGAAGGCGTCCGCCGATGAGGATCGCGGCTGGATTGATCAGGCAATTGACCGCGATCAGCGGCTGAACCAGCACGTCCGCGGCATCGTCGAGCCATTGTACGATCACCGCCTGCTGATCCGCCGGGCCGTCGATCAGCCCTTCGGGACCATCGACGACATGTCCGGCGGTTTCCAGTCGCGCATAAAGCGCCGACAGCGACACCGTATCCTGCACATTCGCGCCCTCGCCGCGCGCGGGATCGGGCATCGCCCAGACCTCGCCCGACCGCGAATCGGCACCGCGGACATAGCTGCGGTCGATGACGAGCCCCCCGCCGAGACCCGCACTGATGAGTAGATAAAAGAAGCTCGGCAGCGCGATACCGTTGCCCAAATGCACTTCGCCGAGCGCCGCCGACGCGGCGTCATTGTCAGCGTGGAGCGGCCAAGGGAGCACTTCGCCGAGCAGAGCGCCCAGATCGATACCGTCCCACGCGTCATATTCGGCCGGCCGGTGCGGCAAAGAGATTCGCCCGAGATCGTCGGGCAGCGCGACGCCAACGCCGAGGATGCGCGTCCGATCGACGCCGCCCTCTTCGAGCAACCCGGGCAGGATATCGCGGACATGATCGACGACCGTTCCGGGCAGCGCAAAGGCGATCTCGCGCGTATGTCGGCTGCGAATCTTGCCCGCGAGGTCGAGCGTCACCAGCGTGATATGGTCGCGGTCGATATTGAGGCCGATCGAAAAGGCGCCGTCGGGATCGATGACGATCCGCATCGCGGGCTGGCCGCGCTTGCCCTGCAGCCGCCCTGCCGGCTTGACGAGCCCCATGTCGATCAGCCGCTTGGTGATGTTGACGATCGTCGGCGGCGTAAGCCCGGTTACGCGCGCCAGATCGCTGCGCGTCGTTTCGTCGGTCAGGCGGATGGCCTGCAGCACGATCCGCTGATTATAATCGCCGGCGCGCTCAAGATTTGTACCCGACAGGCTGAGCGTCAGCCGGGCATCGCGCGCCTCGGAACCACTTTTTGTCGATTGCCGCCGGTCAAGACCCGGAAGATTAAGGGCCATCGCTGATTGTCCTTCAAGCTGGTCCGAATGCCCGGCGCCCCCCGCCAAACAGATTCGATCATAAAGTATAGGCGCTTTAATAATTCGATTTTAGATAAAGCGGAGCACTGCCCTCCTGTCAATGACGGGCGGTGCAGATCATTGGCCGCGCACATCTTTTATCGCTTGATCTCAACCAGAGTTGAGGTTGCAGAGGGCGTGCAACACCGATTTTCGCTGGAGTGAGCATGGATAGTCAAACCCCCGCCGGCCGCCTTGCCGTATGGCGCGATCTGCTTTCGGGCGGGCGTGGCCCCGCGCTCGCGCTGATCCTGCTCGGCTGCTGGGTTGTGGCGGCCGATTCGCTGGTGACCGCGACGATCATGCCGAGTGTCGGCGCAGCGCTCGACGGCTATGCCTGGTTCGGCTGGGCGGGATCGGGCTTCATGACCGGACTTGTTGTCGCGGGCGCGTCGGCGGGATGGCTGGCCGAGCGTATCGGCCTGCGCGCAGCGATGATCCTTTCCGGCATCACCTTCGCGCTGGGTTGCGCGATGAGCGCCGCAGCGCCCGGAATCGCCCTGTTCCTCGCGGGCCGTGTGGTGCAGGGCGCGGCGGCGGGCTGGATCGGCGGGCTGATCTATGTCGCCATGGCGCTGCTGTTTCCCGGCCGCCATCTGCCGCGGGTCTTCGCGCTGTGCACTGCGACCTGGGGGATCGCCACGCTGGCCGGCCCGCTGCTTGGCGGCGTTTTCGCCGACGCGGGCCTTTGGCGCGGCATATTCTGGCTGTTCGCGGCGCAAGCGATCCTGTTTGCCGTGGCGAGCTGGTTCCTCGTTCCACCCCCCACCGATCGCCGCACCGACAGCGCGCTGCCGCTCTCGACCATGTCGCTCGTCGCACTCGGCATCGGCGCCGTCGCGACCGCGGGCGTAACCGGGGGGCTGTTCGTCCCGGCGCTCCTGTTGACCGGGGGCGTGCTCCTGCTCGGGGCAGCGTTCGCTATCGATCGCACCAGCGATAACGGGCTGCTTCCGCGCCGCAAAAATGCCTTCCCGCTGGGCGTCGCCTATCTGACCTATTTCGCCACCACTGCGGCAGGCACCGCTTTCGCGCTCTATGCACCCGCCATGTTGCAGATCAGCGCAAAGCTGAGCGCACTGGAGGCGGGTTATGTCGTCGCGATCGAAGCACTGGCCTGGACGCTGGCGTCACTCTCCGTATCGGGCGCGCCGGCGCGCTGGCAGGCGCGGCTGATCGTGATCGGGGCAGCCGCGATCCTTGCGGGCAATATCGGAATTCCCCTGTCGATGGCACGCGAAAGCCTGTTCGCCACGGGCGTCTTCGCGGCGATGCTCGGCGGCGGCTTCGGCATTTCATACGCGTTTCTGGGCCAGCAGGTCATCGGATCGTTCGACGACGCATCGCGAACGCGCGGCTCGGCCGCGATCGGTACCGCGCGCAATGCGGGTGGAGCGATCGGTGCGGCGATCGCCGGAGTGGGCGCGAATGCTGCGGGCTTTGGCGAAGGGCTCAGCAGCGCCAACCTCTCGGCCGTCGCCTGGGGCGCGATCGGGATCGGCATCCCCTTTGCGCTGGCCGGACTGATCGGCGCGATCCGGCTTGCCCGGCCCCCAACGCCCTTGCCCGCCCCGGCCTGATGAAAGTCGCCGAAATTCAACCCGGATGCGCGGCACATCCAGTCGGCCGCGCACGCAGCAGGGCACGGCCCACGGCGACACCGGTCGTCCGCCCGTCATCGACCGCCAGCGCGCCGTTGACGAATAATTTGCTGACACCGACGCTCAATTCGCGCGGGCGCACATAATCGGCGCGCGGCGCATATTGGTCGGGGTCAAAGACGAGCACATCGGCGAAATAGCCGGGACGCAGATAGCCCCGCCGGTCGAGCTTGTAGATGTCGGCGGTGCGCCCTGTCGACTGGCGGATGAAAGTCCCGAGGTCGATGACCTTCCGTTCACGGACATAGCGGACATATTTTTCGGGAAAGGTCGCGAACATGCGGGGATGGCCGTCCGATCCGTCGGACGATGTCACCATCCACGGCTGCTTCATCAACAGGTCGACGTCGGCCTGCGCCATGTTGAACGAGGCGACCGCAGCGCCGCCGCCTGTCCGCCGCTGATCGTCGGACTCGATACTTTGCCGGATGATGCGCAACGCCGCGTCGCGGCTGTCCATCTTCCATGCCTCCGCAACCTCGGCGAGCGTCTGTCCGGTCCAGGGAAAGCCCTGTGCAATGAGCAGTAGTGCACCCGCCCCGCCGCGCCGACGCAGATTCTCCTGCATCTCGCCGCGAATCCGTTCCAGCGTCGCAGGATCATCGAGCCGCCTCAACAAGGCAGGTCCACCGCCATCGACCGCCCAGCGCGGCAGCAGCGACGCGTCGAGGCTGGACCCCGACGCCAGCCATGGATATTGATCGGCCGTCACATCCACGCCTGCCTTGCGGGCGGCGTCGATCGCTGCGATCACCGCGCCAGCCTGTCCGTGGACGTCGACGCCGAGCGCCTTAAGATGCGCAAAATGGACGGGCATTCCTGCGTGTCGCCCGATGCCGATCGCCTCCTGCACCGATCCGAGCAGGCCGATGCTATAGCTCGATTCATCGCGCTGATGCGTGTCATAGATGCCGCCGCGGCTCGCCGCCTCGCGCGCAACCGCCACGACCTCTTCGGTCTTGGCAAAGCTTTGCGGTGCGTAGAAGAGACCGGTGGAAAGCCCGACGGCGCCCTCGCACATCCCCTTTGCCACCAGCGCCTTCATCCGGTCGAGTTCCCCAGGGCTCGGCGCACGTGCATCCTGACCGAGCACACGCTGCCGAACCGGGCCGAATCCGACGAAGGGAACGATATTAGTGCCGATTCCCGACGCCGCCAGCTTGCCGCTATCCTCGGCAACATCGGGGGTACCCGACCCGTCGACCCCAATCATCACGGTGGTGACGCCCTGAGCCAGCCACGCCGCGTTGACGCGCACGGCCTTGTCGGGCGAGCGGATGAAGCTGTCGGCATGGGTGTGCGGATCGATGAAGCCGGGGGCGACAATCAGGCCCTTCGCATCGATGATCCTGGGCGCCGAATAGCGGCCCGACTTGCCGACATAGACGATCTGGTCACCGCGAATGGCGACATCGCCGACAAAGGCTTTGCCCTCACCCCCGTCATAGATCGTGCCGCCGCGGATGATCACGTCGACCGTCTGGTCCGCCTTTGCGGCCGCGCCCGAAACACAGAGAAGCGCCGCAACCGCCGAGAGCGAGCCGATCGTCCGGCGGACGGATGGTGAAGCAAACGACATCGGCATGACCTTTTCGCGGGAACGACCGGCGACGAGATGTCCCCAATAAGCGTCGGACGTCCAGAGTGCGTTGTTGCACCCCCTATAACCCGATGGCATATAGATCGAAGCCGTCGCAAATCCTTGGCGGAAACAATGGGGTATTCGATACTCCTCCACCGCAGCCTTGGGGCCATGACGCGATGAACCTGCGCCAGATCGAGATATTCCACGCGGTCTTCCTGCACGGCACCGTCAGCGCCGCCGCGCGGTCGCTCAACGTGTCCCAGCCGTCGGTGACGAAGGTGCTGCGCCATGCCGAACGCTCGATCGGATTGACGTTGTTCGAACGGTCAAAAGGGCGGCTGATCCCGACGCAGGATGCGCACACGCTGTTCGCCGAAGTGTCCGATATTCAGGACAGGGTACGATCGCTGCGGCAGGCGTGCCAGAATTTGCGGCACGGGCGCGGCGGGCTGCTCCGCATCTCGGCGCTTCCCTCGCTCGGTCTCGGCGCGGTGCCCGAGGCGGTGTCACGCTTCCTTGGCGACCATGATGACATCATGTTCGACCTCCAGACGCTCCATCACGATGAAATGGTGCGCAAGCTTTACGAGCATGAAACCGACATCGCGATCAGCTTCGAGGTGCCGTTGTCCGCGCCTGTCGCGCATCAGGTGATCGGCGAGGGCGAGTTGGTCGTCATCTACCGCGAGGAGGATCTGCCCGGCGCGCCGCCGAGGCTGCACCTCGACGAGCTGTGCGGACATAAGTTCATCAGCCCGGTCCAGGGCGGTCCGATCGGGCGGATGCTGTCGAGCGAACTCAGCCGGCTCGAGGTCGAACTCGACGAGGTGGTTTCCGCACGCACCTATTATGTCGCTGCGGCGCTGGTGAATGCCGGGGTCGGCATGGCCATCGTCGACAATTTTACCGCGCAGGCCGCGCTGCCACCCGGCCTTTCGAGCCGGCCGCTACAGCCCGCGATCACCTTCGACATCAATGCCGTCTATTTGCAGAACCGGCCCCCGTCGAAAACGGCATCGGCATTCCTCGCGGTGCTTGCGACCGTGCTCGAGGCGTTATAGCATCAGGCTATAGGATATGAGGCGCTAGATATTGGGGCGCCGCCGCTGCCGGGGGTAGGATCGGCTTTTCCATCGTTACGCAGGTTGCCCTGACCCATGATCGAAACGCCTTATCTTCTTTATCTCGGTCACTCGACCGACCCCGCCGACATCAAGACCTCGCGCGGGCTCGCGGTGTTCCGGCCCGACATTTGCGTCGGCGAATATCGCCATGACGACTGCCCGCTGACCCTGAACCTGCCGCGCATGGATTTTGCCGAAGCGCATGCGACCGGTGCGCGCACGCTGGTGCTGGGCATTGCAAATGCCGGCGGCAAAATGGGCGAGCCGCTGATCCTCGACGCGCTCGCCGCGATGGAGGCGGGGCTCGACATCGCATCGGGGCTGCACCAGCGACTGAACGCCCATCCGCGGCTGGCCGAAGCCGCCGCGCGACTCGGCCGCAAGCTCCACGACGTGCGCGACCCGCGGCCCGACATTCCGATCGGCAATGGCAAGAAGCGCGCTGGCAAGCGGTTGCTGACCGTCGGCACAGATTGTTCGGTCGGCAAGATGTACACCACGCTCTGCCTCGCCAGCGCGCTCGAAAAGCGCGGGGTTGCGGCTGATTTCCGTGCCACCGGGCAGACGGGCATCCTGATCGCGGGCGACGGCGTGCCGCTCGACGCCGTGGTCGCAGACTTCATCTCGGGCGCAATCGAACAGGTTTCGCCGGCGCGCGATGACGACGGCTGGGACCTGATCGAGGGACAGGGCTCGCTCTATCACCCCTCTTTCGCCGGCGTGTCGACGGGGCTGCTGCACGGCGCGCAGCCCGACGCGATCGTCCTCTGCCACGATCCGGTGCGCCCGCACATGCGCGGCCTGCCCCACTATCCGCTGCCCGGCATCGCCGATACGCTGGAGGCCAATCTGCGTGCGGCACGGCTGACCAATGCCGATGTGCGGGTGGTCGGCATCGCGCTCAACACCTCGGCGATGCCCGAGGATGAGGCGCGGGCGCTGTGCGCAAAGACCGAGGCCGAGTTCGGGCTGCCGACGAGCGACCCCTATCGCTTCGGGGTCGAGACGATCCTCGACCGGCTGCTCGGGGTCGAGGTCGCCGCGCCCGGCGTCGCCGAAACCGCCTGACGCACCCTCGATGCACCGCACCCTGACCGTCGTCGGCGAGACATTTCCGCTGCACACGCCCTTTCGCATCTCGCGCGGGGTGAGGACCGCCGCAGAGGTAGTGACCGTCGCCATCGCGCAGGACGGCATCACCGGTCGCGGCGAATGCGTCCCCTACCCGCGCTATGGCGAGAATGCCGAGAGCACCGCGCTCGCGATCGAGGCCGTGCGCGGCGCGATCGAGCAGGGCGCTGGGCGGCAGGAGGCGATGCAATTGATGCCTGCGGGCGCCGCGCGCAACGCGGTCGACTGCGCGCTGTGGGATCTAGAACTGCGGTTGGCGAACAGCGACATCGCGACATCGCTGGGCCTAGAAAAGCCGCTCCGCCCGATCGTCACCGCGATGACGGTCAGCCTGGATGCGCCCGACCGTATGGCCGCAGCGGCAGCGGCGCTCGCCGACGCGCCGCTGCTGAAGATCAAGGTCGACCGCAACGATCCCGCCGCCGCGCTCAGAGCTGTCCGCGCAGCGGCGCCGAAGCCCAAAATGATCGTCGATCCCAACGAAAGCTGGACGATCGCCGAGGTGCGCGACTTGCAGGGGCTGATGACCGATCTGCGCATCGACCTGCTCGAACAGCCGCTCCCCGCCGACGCCGACGCCGACCTTGTCGGTTTCCGGTCGGCAATCTCCATCGCAGCCGATGAGGCGGTGCATGTCGCGGCCGATCTCGAGGCGTTGCCCGACGGCTATGATGTGGTGAATATCAAGCTCGACAAGACCGGCGGGCTGACCGCCGCACTGGAACTGGCGGAAGCGGCGCGGGCGCGCGGATTGGGCGTGATGACCGGTTGCATGATCTGTTCGTCATTGTCGATCGCCCCTGCATGGGCCATTGCGGCGCAGAGCAGCTTCGTCGACCTTGACGGGCCGCTGTGGCTTGCAGAGGATCGCGTGGACGGTGTCAGCGCGGCGAACGGTATCATGGCGCCGCCAAAGCCCGGCTTCTGGGGCGGCATGTGATACGATAAAGATATAGGGGGCGGATGACAGACTTGCTTCGTCGCTGGTTCGCCGTGCCGCTGTGGCAACGCGTATTGGGCGCGATGGTCGTCGGCGTGCTGCTGGGACTTTTGTGGCCTGCCGCGACCGGCGCGATCGCCTTCATCGGCGAATTGTTCGTGCGCGTGATCCGGATGCTCGTCGTCCCGATCGTCTTCATCAGCATTGCATCGGGCGTTACCGCGCTCGCCGACCCGCGCAAGCTGGGCTCGGTCGGCGCGCGGACGGTCGGGCTGTTCGCCGCAACCACCTTTTGCGCGGTGTCGATCGGCATGATCGTCGGCCTGCTGCTCGAACCCGGACAGGGCGCCGCGCTCGGCAACGCCGTCCCCCACGCGCTGGGCGAGGCCAAGTCGCTGCACGACCAGTTGATCGGCATCGTGCCGGTCAATATCGTGCAGGCGCTGGTCGAGGGCGACATGCTCGCGATCATCTTCTTTTCCATCCTCTTCGGCTTCGGCGTCATCCTTGCGGGCGAGGCGGGGCGGCCGATGGCCGATCTGCTGCAATCGGCGGGGCAAGTGCTGTTCCAGTTGGTGCGCATCGTCATGGAGATCACCCCTTTTGGCGTGCTCGCACTGATCGCAAAGGCGGTCGCCGATAATGGCGTCGCGGTGTTCGCCAACATCGGCTGGCTGGCGGTCGGGGTCGCAGTCGGCGTGATCCTGCAGATATTGATCGTCCATCTGCCACTGATCGCCTTAGTCGCGCGGCGGCCCGTCCTCCGCTTCTATCGCACCATCGTCGACGCGTTGGCGGTCGCTTTTTCGACCGCATCCTCGGCCGCCACCCTGCCCGTCGCACTGCGCATCGCGCTGGAAGATCTGCGGATAGCGCCCGGGGTCGCCAAGACCGTGCTGCCGATCGGCGCGAGCATCGGCAAGGATGGCACCGCCATGTATGTCGGACTGCTCAGCATCTTTGCATTGCAGGCGGTCGGCGTCGAACCCGACCTGTCGATGCTGGCGATCGTTCTGCTCACCGGCGCGCTCGCCGCCTTTGGCACTGCGCCGATCCCGTCGGCGTCGCTGTTCATGCTTGCGGCGGTCCTCTCCGCCGTCGGCGTGTCGGCCGAACAGACCGCGCTGGTCGTCGGCTTCGTCCTGCCCTTTGACCGGCTGCTGGACATGACGCGTACCGTCGCAAGCGCGAGCGCGAACCTGACGGTCACAAGCGTCGTCGCGCGCTGGGAAAATGCGGTCGAGCCGGAGGGCAAGGCGTGACGGCGGCGGCGGCGGAAGCTGTGGCGGGCGTCCTCGCGGGCGACTTGCCCGCCAAGCCGTCGGCACGTCGCCTGCTCGGTCTATATCTGTTGCTCGGCTTTTCGGCGGGGCTGCCCTTTTACATGTTCAACGCGGTGCTGACGCTGCGCCTGTCGCGGCACGGCGTCGACATCGTGATCATCGGCTTCTTCGCGTGGATCGCGTTGCTGCCGACGTTCAAATTCGCCTGGGCGCCGCTGATCGAGCGATACGATATCCCGGGCTTTTCGCGCTTTTGGGGGCGGCGGCGCGGATGGATCATGCTGTCGCAGCTCGGCATCTTCCTGTCGATGATCGCGATGGCGTTCACGTCGAGCGACAAGAGCCTGCCGCTTACCGCCCTGTTCGCGATCCTGCTCGCCTTCTGGACGACAACGCTCGAGGTCGCCGCCGACGGCTGGCGCATCGAGCTTGCGCCGACGCAGACCGAACAGGCGCCGATCGTCGCCGCCAACCTGTGGGGATATCGCAGCGCGATGGTCGCGGCGGGCAGCGGCGCGATATTGGTTGCGGCCTGGGCGGACTGGACCTGGGCCTATCTGGTCATTGCGGTTGCCGCCTTCCTGCCCTTCCCCATCCTCGCGGCGATGCGGCCCGAACACGAAGGCACCGAGGGCCGCATGCAGTCGCTGGTTGCTGGCGCGCTCGCCAGCCTGCTCATTCTGCTTGCCGCCACTCTCGTCACCACCGGCATCGGGTGGGCGCTACTTTCGGCCGCACAGGGCGTCGGCATTTCGGCCAGGACCAATGTCACGCCTGTCGTTCTGGCGATCGCGCTGTTGCCCTTCGTCGCGCTGGCGCTCGCGCTACCCCGCATTCGCCGCCTGCCCGCCGAAGCGCTGGACTCCGTGTCGACCTTCGCCGCGCCCTATGTCGAGCTGTTCTGGCGGTATGGGACGCCCGTGCTCGCCGTCCTTGCCTTTGTGTCGCTCTATCGCATGGGTGACGTGCTCACGCTGACGCTTTCGCACCCGCTGTGGAACGACAAGGGTTACAGCCTGCACCAGATCGGCGTTGCTGACGGCGTCGTTGCCTTGTCGGCGAGCATGGCCGGTGTTGCGCTCGGCGGCTTTCTGTCGACACGAATGTCGCTCGGCTGGACGCTGGGGATCGGCGCGGTGACCGCGGCGGCGGGCAACTGGATCTATGTCTGGCTGTGGCACAGCGATCCTTCGGCCTTTGTCCTCTATTCGTCGGTCGCGATCGATCAGTTCGGCAACGGCTATGCGGGTGCGGTCTTCGTCGTTTATCTCTCGATGCTCGTAAGCCCGAAATATCCGGGCGCCCAATATGCGCTGCTGTCGGGCTTCGCCTTTCTGCTGCCACGCCTGCTTGCTGGTGCATCGGGGTCGATGCAAACGCAGATCGGCTATGATGGTTTCTTCCTGCTGTCCGGGGCGTTGAGTTTCGCGGCGATCTTTTTGCTGCCCGTCATCGTGCGCGTAAAAGGACGCGTTCGCGCATGACGATCGAGGCCGTCTGCGAACAGGGCTTCGCGCCTGCACTCGAAGCCGTCGAAGGCGGCCGCATTCCCGGCGCCGCGCTCGGTCTGGTCGGCGCCGATGGCGAGACGGCGGTGCGCCTTGCCGGAAATGCTGCCATCGTCCCCGAATGCGAAGCGCTGACGCGCGATCACTGGTTCGACCTTGCGTCGCTCAGCAAGGTGATCGCGACCACGACGATGATCCTGACGCTCGCCGAACAGGGGCGCCTCGACCTCGACCGGCCGCTGACCGACGCGATACCGGACCTGCGCCAATATGACGTCGCCGGCGCTGCGGAGAGACGGCTGACCTTTCGCGACTGCCTGATGCACCGCAGCTTTCTGCCTGCGGTTGAACCCATCTATGCCTATGGCGATGATCCGGCGCGGCTGCGTGCGTTTGTCCTGCAGCGCGAATGGCGGCACGGCCCGCCGGTCTATTCGGACATCAACTTCATCCTGCTCGGCATCGCGATCGAGCGCATCACCGGGGCACCGCTGTCCGACTGGCCACTCGGTGAGGGACTGGGGTTCGGTCCGCCGCCCGGCCCCGCGGTCGCGACCGAGGATTGCAGCTGGCGCGGGCGCGTGATGAAGGGCGAGGTCCACGACGAAAACGCATTCGCGCTCGGCGGTGCGCCGGGTCACGCAGGGCTGTTCGGCACCATCGACGGCGTGCTGAGCTTTGCGCGCGCAATGCTCGATGGCTCGATGCTTTCTCCAGCGATGCTGGCAGAGGTGCGCACGGCGAACGACCGCCACCGCACGTGCGGCTGGGAACGCGCTTTCGCCGGATGGCACGGCGGCGATGCCTGTTCGGCCGACACGATCGGCCACACCGGCTTCACCGGTACTGGCCTGTGGATCGATTTCGAGCGCGGGCTCGGTTGGGCCCTGCTTACCAATCGGGTCCACCCGACCCGCCACGCCGACAGCGGCATCGTGGCGCTGCGCCCCGCGGTGGGCGAGCGCGTCATTTCAGCCTGGGACAAACGGACATAATATGACGCCATCGATCGGACGCTTCGCCTTCACCTCCGCCCTTGCCCTGTCGCTGTCGCTGTCGCTGACGGCCGCCAAGGCGCAAACGAGCGCAGCGCCCAAGCCGCTGCTGGCGACGGTTGAGCAGAAACTCGCCGAAGGTCCGCCGGGCTCACGCTTCGGCATGTTGGTCACGACGCTCGACGGCGAAGTGCTGGTGTCAATCGCGCCCGACCAGCGTTTCATCCCTGCGTCGAATACCAAGATGTTCACGACCGCGATCGCCTATGCCGAACTGCCTTTGCTCCAGCGGACCGCAAAGGGCACCGGCGTTCGGCTCGAAGAGCGCGGCGGCGTTTCCGATGTCGTGCTCCATGGGCGAGGCGATGCGCTGCTGTCGAGCGCCGACGACTGCAAAACCGACTGCCTGCAGACGCTCGCCGACGCGGTCGCGGCAAAGACGCGCCATGTGCGCAACATCGTCGGCGACGATAGCTGGTTCCCCGACGAACGCTGGAGCCCGGGGATGAGCTGGAACAATATCCAGTCGCGTTACGGCACCGGCGTGTCAGCGTTGACGCTCGACGACAATGAACTGGTGGCGAAACTGAAGCCCGGCGCGATCGGCGCCGCGCCGATAATCGAGGCGACCGGCTATTTCATAATCGAAAATCTGGTGACCACCGTCGCCGGGAAGGCTGAAGGTATCGAAGCGTTCCGTATGCCGAACAGCCGCGTCCTCCGCCTGACCGGCACCCTCGGCGCGGAGGTCGCGCCGATGACATTGCGCTATGGTATCGACGATCCCGCACACTACGCCGCCTGGCGCCTCGGCGAACTGCTGCGCGCACGGGGTGTGCGTGTCGATGGCGCGATCGAGGCCCGCCACCGCCCGCTGACCGCGGCCGACGATCCCGAAAACCGCAAGGGCGCAGTCGCCACCCTGCCCACCGAGCCAGCGATGCTCGCCGAACTGCCCGCGCCGTCGCTCGCCGAAAATATGGTGCGGATCAACAAGGAGAGCCAGAATCTCCACACCGAATTGATGCTGCGGCGCGTCGCCCGGCAGGCAGGCAGCGGTTCGATCGCCGATGGACAGGCGGTGATGCACAAAGTGATGACCCAGGCTGGGCTGCCGGAGGCGGGCTATCACTTTGCCGACGGCTCGGGGATGTCGAGCTACAACCGCATCAGTCCACGCGCCGCCGTCGGCTTGCTTAGCTGGATCGCACGCCAGCCGTGGGCAGCGGCCTGGCGCGCGACGCTGCCCATTGCCGGGCGCGACGGCACGCTCCAAAGCCGCTTCAAAGGCACGATCCTCGAAGGCAAGGTCTTCGCCAAGACCGGATCGCTCAATGCGTCGCGCGCACTGTCGGGATATCTCACGACGCGCAGCGGCAGGACGCTGATCTTCTCGGCTCTGGCCAACGACATGCCCGAGGACACCGACAGCCAGGCGACCGCCGCGGTCGATCGCGCACTCGTCGCCATCGCCGAAGCGCTTTAGGGCGGCGTCAGGACCAACCGCCCTATGGCGTGGCGGTCGACCGCCGCCTTGCTGTACCACAGTGGCTGCATCGCACCGGCAAGCCAGAACGGATAAAAGTCACGATAGCGCGGCGATCGGGGATCGGCGGACTGGCCGGGCAACAGCAGGAATCGGCTGTTGTCCCACGCGCCGACGTCGGCAACGAACAAATAGCTCGCGCCATGCGACACGTCGAAACCGCGCTTGGCATTGAAGCCGCGCGCCATCGGCGTGGTCCCATCGCCGCCCGAGCGGCCGCCCTCGATCTTCGGGAAGGCGGCGGCAATCGCGGGATGCGATGCCGCCAGCGGGTGCGCGATCGTGACGCGGTGCAGGTCGCCCCACCGCCAGCTCGCCGGATCGGCACCCCCAAGTTCGACTGCCCTTTTCCAGCCGGCCGCCAGCGCGCCGTCGACCAGCGCGTCGCGCGTCGCGGCGGGATCTGCCCCAAGGCGCTTGTCGGTCGAGGCAAGAATATGAAGCATCTCGGACAGGTTGACCGACGGAACCAGATCGCGCGCCGCGGCCGGCACGACCCGGTCGTAAAAGGCCGTCGACAGCGCAGGCATCACCATTTCATAGAGCAACGCCGCGGCGCTATCCGCCTCGATCCCGCAATTCCAGCGCCGTAGCAGCGCCGCCGCGGGGGCAGCGTCCGGCGACGGATTGGCGGGAAGCAGCTTCAGCAAAGCCCGCGCGGGGAGCGACTGAACATCATGCTGAAGCGCGATGCTATCCTCGATCCGATGTTTGCGCTGGGCGCTGAGCACCTCGGCAATGCGGTTATAACGAAAGGGATCGCTCCAGCTAAAGCTGATGATCCGCTCGCGATAGGGATAGCCCGCCGGAATGTTCATCTGGTTGGCCGAGGCGAACCAGCCTTCGCTCGGGTTATAGACATGCGGCATATCCTCGACCGGCAGGATGCCGGTCCAGTCGAAATCGCCGTCGCCGGGCGCCGGGAACAACCCGTCATGCTTCGGCCGGCGCGGGACGAAGCCGATCGTCTGCCAGCCGGTGTTGCCATCGATGTCGGCATAATGGTGATTGGTCGGCGACACGTGCAGCTTGAACGCCTGCCGAAGCGACGCCCAATCCTTTGACAGGTTGATCGCGATGATCGCGAAACGCTGATTGGCGCCCGGCAACATGCTGACCGTGGCAAAGGCAACGGCCCGATTGCGCGCGGCATCCTCCGACACGATCGGACGGCCCGCCGCATAGCGCAGCGTCACGCGCTCGGACGGCGCACCCTTGACTGCGATCTCATCCTCGAACGTCTCGAACGCCGTCCACTTGCCCTTGTGCCAATAGCGGCCCGGATCGCCCTCCTTCGTCCGCAGAATGAACAGGTCGGTCTGGTCGATATGGAAATTGGTACGGCCGAAAGCGAAGCGGTCGGTGTGCCCCTGCATGATCCCGGGCAGCCCCGGCGCGCCCGCGCCGATGACGTCGAGCCCCGGCGCCGACAGGTGGCACATGTGCCGCGGGCTGGCGCGGCCGATGCCGAGATGCGGGTCGTTGGCGAGGATCGGCCGCCCGGTCGCGCTGCGCGACGGCGCGATCGTCCAGGCATTGCTGCCGAGCGCGAAGCGGTCGCCCCGGCGCGCTTCGGGGTCGAGCTGCGCTTCCTGCACGGGATCGAAGGCTGCCGGCCGGTTCGCCGGATCCAATATGCCAAGATCTGTCTCGCTCACCGCCGCGCAGTCGAGCCCTTCGGGAACGGTGAAAGACCATGCGGGGCGCAGCGGCGCCATCAACTTGTCGATGTCGAGCAGGCCGCGCGCCTGCAGCCCCGCCCGCCGCACTTCGTCGTCGGCGTCCCCCATGCCGATGCCGCGGTTGCGCACGAGATCGGCGATATCCCAGCGCAGCGGGCTGATCCCGAGGATGCCATATTCAAGCGGCAATTGTGCAGGATCCGCGGCAAGTTCATCGATCCGCGCATTGACTCCGGCGACATAACCGCGCGCGCATTCCAACACGTCGGGGGGCAGCGCCGCCAATTCCGCCTCGATGTCGCCGCGATACAGGAAGAGCCGCGCAGCCTTGTCGGCGGCGACGAAGCGCGGGCCGAAAGCCTCGGCCATCCGCCCCATGTCGCGGCGATGCTCCATGTCGATCTGGAACAGCCGGTCGCGCGCGACCAGATAGCCTTGTCCGAAAAAGGCGTCGTGCAGCGAGGCGGCGCGGACGTGGGGCACGCCCAGTTCATCCTCGATCACCTCGATCGGCGCGCGCGCGCCGGATAGTTTGATGCGGCGGGTATCGCCCTTGATCCGGGGTTTCGCCAAAAGGCTGCCCGGCATCGCGGCAAGCGCGACCGAAGCCAGCAGGAACGCACGGCGCTGGATCAAAAGGCCCTCCCCGTTTATGAACAGAACGAACGTCGACCCTATCGCAGCACGACAAGCAAAGGCCATAGCAAGCGGGCCGCGTCCTATAACTGCAAGCTATCCGCGTGGGCGCCGCGCATTCCGGCAACCCCATATCTTCAGGCTATATGTCCATATCGCGAGGTTAGCCGCGAAGCTGTTGACCGGTTGCAGCCACCCTGTAACCTCGCTGTAACTAAATCGGCTATCGGCGCGCCCTGACTGCGACAACAGCCGGAGCATCACTGAAACAATATAAGAAGGCGGAGCGAACATCCGCCGAACGAACAGGTAGGACAAATAGGGCAGCCAACCCGGTATAAGGCCGGGGCACGCCTTGGGCGGCGTGTGGCTCGACCCTTTGGGTTAAAAAGGGGACTGCTGACATGCGTAATTTTGAACGAATTCGTCGACCGCTGGGCCGCACGGGCCGGATCGGAGCGGCGATGACCGCCATCGCGCTGGTCCATGGTGCCCCGGCGCTGGCGCAGGAGGCGACCGCCGCCCCGGACAGCGTCGAAGCCGTGCCGGTCGAACAGATCGTCGTCACCGGATCGCGCGTCACGCGCGACGGCTTTGAGGCGCCGACGCCGGTCATGGTGCTGACGCAGGAAGATATCCAGAACACCTCGCCGACCAACAACATCGCGGACTTCGTCAACCAGCTACCGGCACTCGCGGGGTCCATCCGTCCGTCGAACTCGCGCCTTGAGCTCAGCAACGGCATCGCCGGCATCAATGCGCTCAACCTGCGCAGCCTCGGCACCGTACGTACGCTCGTGCTGATCGACGGACGGCGGTCCGTGGGTTCGACCGCCAGCGGCGTGGTCGACATCAACACGATCCCACAGTCGCTGGTGGAACGCGTCGAAGTGGTCACGGGCGGTGCCTCGGCCGCCTATGGCTCCGACGCGGTCGCGGGCGTGACCAACTTCATCCTGAAGAAAGACTTCAGCGGACTGAAGCTGTCCGGCGATGTCGGCGTGACCGACGAGGGCGACGGCTTCAACTACTCGGCGAGCATGGCCGCCGGCGTCAAGTTCGCCGACGGTCGTGGCCGTCTGATCGTCGCGGGCGAGATCGCGCACTCCGACGGCATCTTCGAGGTCGATCGCGACTGGAACCACACCGGCTTCGTACGGATCCAGAACCCTGCCTGGACGGCCAACAGCACCGTGCCCCGTTACCTGCTCCGGACCCAGGTCGGCGCGGCGAACTCGACGCCGGGCGGGCTTATCACCGCTTCGACCGGAGGCACGGCAAATCGCCTGTGCGGAACCTATTTCGGACAGGGCGGGTCGATCAATCAGTACCAGTTCGGCACGTTGACCTTCCCTTCGCCGGCCTGCTCCGCCGTGCCGCAGTTGACGCAAGGCGGCGACTGGCGGGTCAATGATTCGGGCCGCCGCATCGGCCTCAGCCCGGAAGAAGACCGTTATGGCCTCTTCGGCCGGCTGAGCTTCGAGGTCAGCGACGGGGTCACACTTTTTGCAGAAGCCTCATACAATCGGCAGAAAACACTGTTCAACGCGGGTCCGAACCTGATGACCGGCCTTTCGCTGAATGCGACGGGTTGCGGCACGGCGGCGACTGCGGCGGCGGCCCCGACAACCTGCAACGCTTTCCTCTACAACACGCTCGGGCCAGCCGGGCTAACCGGCCTGACCAGCGCCACGCTGGCGACGACCGCCGTCGACTTGCCCGGCCGCGGATCGAACAATGAACGCAAGGTGCAGCGCTATTTGATCGGCGCAGAGGGCGAGTTCGAGGCTTTCGGAAAGTCGGCGAATTGGGACGTCTATGCCCAATACGGCCGCGCGGAGTTGCACGAGCAACTGACCAATATCCAGCAAACGGTGAAGAGGAACAACGCGCTCGCCGCCGTGTTCGCGCCGGCCGGCAATCCGAACAATCTTCCGGTCGGTTCGATCCAGTGCCTGATCAACGTCAACGCCAGCACGGCGGATGACGATCCCGCCTGCCGCCCGCTCAACCTGCTGGGCATTGGCGTCGCGGATCCCGCTGCGATCGACTATATCCTCGGCGATCCGTTCCGCGATCAGACACTCGAACAGACGGTGATCGGTGCCAACCTGTCGCTCACGCCTTTCGCGACCTGGGCGGGCGACGTCAGCATCGCGATCGGCGCCGAGTACCGCAAGGAGGAGATCGACGGGTTCGTGCCCGCCGAGTTCCAACCCATATTCAACCCAACCACCGGCGCATCGACCAGCGTGTGGTCGGTCGGCAACTTCCGCCCCAGCAAGGGCAGCTACAACGTCAAAGAGGCCTATCTCGAAACCGTGGTGCCGCTGGGCTTTGGACTCGAGTTCAACGGGGCGGTGCGCGGCACCGACTATTCGACCTCGGGCTATGTCACGACATGGAAGCTGGGTGCGACCTGGCAGCCCATCGACGACATTCGGCTGCGCGTCACACGCTCGCGCGACATTCGCGCGCCCAACCTTAACGAGCTGTTCCAGGCGGGTACCGCCAACACCTCGACCGTCACCAACCCGTTCTTCCCGGGAGCGGGGCCGGGGACCGGCACTTATGGCTCCAGCCTCTCCTACCTGGGCACGATCACGGGCAATCCGAATCTGAGGCCGGAGAAGGCGGACTCGTGGAACATCGGGGCGGTGTTCACACCCCGCTTCATTCCCGGTTTCTCCCTGTCGGCCGACTATTTTGACATCAAGGTGAAACAGGCGATCGACAGCCTCAGCGCGGACGACATCGTCAACCGCTGTTTCGAGGGGCTGGCGGACTTCTGCGCGGCAATCACGCCCGACCCGGCGAATCCCTCGCGCGTCCTGATCAGCCGCCAGCCGGTCAATTTCTCCAGCCTGGTCATGCGCGGTGTCGATCTGGAAGCGGCGTATCGGATGCCTCTCGCCGGCGGCAATTTCACCCTGCGCGGCCTGGCGACGCGCTATATCGACAACATCGTCACAACCGGAGTGCCCGGCTTCGTGCCGCTCAACTCCGTCGGGACGCTGGGGGTCGGCACGGGCACGCAATCGATCACGCCGAAGTGGATCTACCGCTTCACCGCGGCCTACGACACCGACGACTTCTCGCTGACAGCGACGGCGCGCGGAGTGAGCGACGGCCGGTACGATGCCACTGGCATCGAGTGTGGGACCACCTGCCCGATTTCGACCAACCAGTTTCCGACCTATGAGGACAACAGCATCGGCGGCGCGACCTACGTCGACCTCAACGCGACGTTCAAGTTCGACGCGATGAGCAAGGGCGACGCCGAATTCTTCGTCAACGTCACCAATGTGTTCGACTCCGACCCGATCCTGCTGCCTGAAACCGGTCTGGCCGCGAACAGCACCTATTCGGATCTGCTCGGCCGGTCCTTCCGCGTCGGCGTTCGCTTCAAGACGAAGTGACGCATCGCGAATGAAAGAAGAAGGGAGGGACCTACGGGTCCCTCCCTTTTCTTTTGGGGCGGTATTCGATCGGCTTTCGATCGCATCAAAATTTGGCCGATTGCGGACGGTCGGGCATCGTTCGCCCGTGCCAACGACTTCAGCCCGAACGACCGCACGAAACGCCGCGCCGCGCCGCTTACTCAACGCTTCAGCTCGTTAGAGTGGCGACCGGACCGCGTCGATGCCTGACGACTGAGCATTTCGTCAGAAATATCAGGCGGATAGTTCAGAAATTGGATGAAAATCCGCACCGGCTGGCTGGGGCGGCAGGATTCGAACCTGCGCATGGCGGCATCAAAAGCCGTCTCCGCGCAAATCCCTTAGCCACAGCCAAGCCGAAACCCGCAGAAGTCTGCGGGTTTTTAGACATTATCCGAACTCCAAAAACACCTCAAGAATTTTCGGTAACAAATCGGGATACAAGTTCATTTTATTGATGGCTGAACCGCGCCGGAAAGACGAGATCATGCTCTCCTTTTGGACAGCAATGCTTCCATTCCTCGAGCAGCGCCACCAACGTGCTGCCGATCGGAATCGTCCTGTATCCCGCCGCTGATTTAGGAGGCCCAAGGCGCGAGAATTTATCAGCGCGTTGCGAGACGGTGATCGTGCCCAGCTTCAGATTGACGTCCGACCAGGGCAGGCCGCGCAGTTCCGAGGAGCGAAGACCTGTCATGATCGCGGCCATGAGCAACGCCCGGAAATCGTCGTCGGCCTTTCCGAGCAGGCTCCGCAGTTCCGCCATCGTGGGGATGACGACCTTTGACCGCTCGCGCGAGGAGCGCGTCACCTTGACGTCGGACGCGACATTCTGGGAAAGGACGCCGCGGCGCATGGCCTCGCGAAGCACGCTGGACAGCGCGCGGACGACCTTCGCCGTCATCGCTTTTGACCGAGTGCTCAGAAGGCTGTCGCGAAAGGCCTCCGCCTTGGGCCGAGTCAATCGTGATAATTTCTCAGCTCCAATGAGGGGCTTGATATGCAGGTCTGCGAGCTGACGATATTGCTGGATCGTTCCGCGCTCGCGATCATTTGCTTCGGCCGTCTTGACCCACATGTCGCACGCTTCCGCAACGGTGATCGTCTGACTGTCAGCGGTGTGGACTCCGGTCGCGACTTCCCATGCTGCCCGCACGATCCACGCGTCCGCGTCTCGCTTGCGATCGAAATTCCGGAAGCGGCGTTTGCCCGATTGACCCTTGTAGTCGACCAGCCATTTGACCGATGTCGTTCCGTCGCGGTTCGTCCACTCGCGCTTGCGCACACAGGCCATGGCCCTTCTCCGTTTATCTGCATCCTGTGGGACGCCAGAGTTGGACCGGAGTGTTTACCTGAGCCATCCAAGTCGGCGGCGCCGTTATGACATGACGGACTCGCGCGATCAATGTCCGGGCGTTGCCTGAATGCGCGATATGCCCGCCGCCATTGCGAACCCGCTTCTGGCCCGGTTGAAACTATGGACGCACACACGATGTCATCGCTGGAGCTCAGCATGAGGTGACCATTATGGCTGACGACCTGGCGGGCGATCTATTGGCAGGCGCGGCCGCAGCAGCCGCTTACTGCGGATTATCGCGACGCATAATCTATCATCTGACCGAGACGGGCGCGCTGCCTGTCAAACGCATCGGGCGGAGGCTCTATTACCGGAAGAGCGAACTCGACTCGGCGTTCCGGCAAGGGTGAGCGATTTCATTGGGTGCCACTATCCTTGGCGCACCTTATCAGCAGGGCAATGCCGTTGGCTTTGGCGTTTCCTGGCATTCAAAAGCGGCCACGCCGTTCGCATTGACCTTTGATATGCTGTGGCATATAATTGTCCAAGTAGATATGCGGAGATATATAATTCTTGCCAGTGCGAGGTATATATGTCATGACATATAAATTGCGCACCATATATGCTGGAACATATGAACGCTACAATCGAAGATATTGCAACTGCGTTGAAAGCTGCACGAAAGGTCAAAGGCTGGACGCAGAAGGAACTTGGCGAACGCGTTGGCATTCCGCAAAGCCATATCTCCAAAATCGAAAAAGGCCTGGTCGATGTGAAACTGTCTAGCCTCGTCGAAATAGCGCGCGCGCTCGATCTTGAAGTCAAACTCTTGCCGCGGCAGATCTTGCCGATCGTCGAAAGCTCCCTTCGTGCGCATGATGCCGCTTCCGATACGCGAAGTGCCGCAAATCTCTTGTCGAGAGAGGCCGCGCTTGCCCGCGAGCTCAATCAGCAATATCCCGATATCGATGACATCGCCAAATATCGGCAGATCCTCAACAATCTGGCGCATCTTCAACTAGGGCCTATTGGACTGCGCGAGTTGGAGCACGCCCTGCAACCGACGCGGCAGATAAAGGCAATTTTGAACGCCGGTGACGAGACGGCGGCGCTCGTGAAGCGCCTTCGAGAATCAACGACTGCCCTGCAATCTCTTCGCAACCGCCTGGCCCATCAGCCGCTTCCCCAAGCTGCAAAGCCACGCCCAGCCTACCGGCTCGATGATGAGGACAGCGAATGATCGACAGTCCCCTTCTTGAAATTCTGCTTCATGGCCGTCGCATCGGCTCGATCGCGCGCCTCGACGGCGATCGAAGCATTTTCTCCCTGGATCGAGATTATGCCCAGGATGCGGACCGTCTGACCCTGTCGCTCGCCTACAAAGGCGATCATGGCGATCTTTATGATCAGCCGCGCTCATATCAGACGAAGATCGAGCCCTTCTTTTCCAACCTTTTGCCCGAGGGCGTGCTCCGCGAATTTCTGGCTCGCCGTGCCGGAGTCAAAATCGTGCGCGAATATCCGCTCCTCGCACAACTGGGGCGCGATCTTCCCGGAGCCGTGCAGGCGATCCCGATTGAAGGGATCCGTGTTTCCGACGAATTCGAGGAGGAGGATGCCGCAAGGCGAACGGCAGACCACGCGCTTCGTTTCTCATTGGCAGGGGTCCAGCTCAAATTCACCGCGATCGCAGCCGGCGGCAAGCATGGCGGCCTCGCCATTCCGATCAGCGGGGTGGGGGGAGACTGGATCGTCAAACTTCCCTCCGCCCGCCATCTCGACGTCCCCGAGAACGAGTTTGCAGCCATGCAGCTGGCCCATCGGCTGGGCATGGATGTGCCCGATATCGCGCTATTGCCGATCGAGAAAGTGTCGGGTTTGCCGAACGGCATTGAGCAGCTCGGACCGACGGCATTTGCGATCCGCCGCTTCGATCGAAGCGCCGAGGGGCCTGTGCACATGGAAGATTTTGCTCAGGTTTTCGGGATTTTTGCCGACGATAAATATGAAAACGCCAGCTACGGCGCGATCTTACGTGTCCTCGCGATCGAAACCGACGAGACGAGCGTCGTCGAATTTGTCCGCCGGCTGACCTATTCGGTCCTCATAGGCAATGGAGACATGCATCTCAAAAACTGGTCGCTGATTTATCTCGACGGCCGTCATCCGACGCTGTCGCCGGCTTATGATCTTCTTTCAACCCTGCCCTACATTCCAGCGGATGTCCCAGCGCTCAATTTTCATCGATCGCGCGAGTGGACCGACTACAGCTACGCGCTGATTGAAACGCTCGCGGACCGAGCACGGCTCCCATCCCATCTTCTCGTGCAAACTGCACGTGAGACGGTTGAGCGCTTTGACCAACTATGGTCCGACGAACACCAGGATCTACCCTTCACTCCGAATGTGAAGTTGGCCATCGAGGCCCATCGAGCGCGGTTGGCGATATGAATGCTGGCAGAAAAGCGGAGGTCTGGCCGCTCGGAGATGCCGGTGGCAATACCCGCTCATCTTGCAGATTTAGCGTCTCGCCCCTTCGCGTAGCGGCGACGCGCTAGACAAGTTGGTCGGACACTGCCTCGGGCAACAGCGGATCGATGCCATCGAGCGTTTCGAATGTCTCCGCAATCGCCTCGCGCCGTTCCGATTTTCGCGAGGCCGATGCCAGCAACTGATTTGCCTTGTTCAGCTGAGCCTTCGCTTCTTCCCGCTTCACGTCTGTCTCAGCGTCGACATGCGCCTTGTGGAGCTGCAAAAGGATTGAGCGCGTCGTGAGCGCGTTGAACGCAAAGCCAAGCTGGCTCTTTTCATTCGGCCGGTAGGTCGCGCTATTGCGGCAATCGTGAATTGTCCCACTCAGGTCGAAGATGGCAGCGAGCAGGTCATTGGTGTCGGCCATATCCCCTCTCCTATTTACAGAATGACGAGCGCAGCGCCTGCAATGGATTTGAAAACGGCTCCCAGTCTTTCCATCGTCGCAGCCGCTTCCCGGCTTCTTTCGGATGCAGTGAGTTTCCCGTCCGCAATTCGGGCCAGATCGAGATGCGCATCCTTCAGGGCCGCGAGCATTTGTCCGATCGGCGACACTTTCGTTCCGTCACGGACGGCGCCGCATTGCGCTTCTGGAACGGCGCTCATCTTCTGAAGATAATCGCGCGCGATGGCGAGACGCTGATCGCGGCTCAACTTCGGCAATTGCGCTGACAGGCGCTGACTGTCCTCGTCCATTTGTCCAAGCCGCGCTTGGTAGCGAATGCAGCTCCAGGCATCGGCATCGGATGCAAGCGCGTCGAGATACTCAGGGACCCTCTGTCCGGTGGGACCAGCGATCGCCTTGCGAAGCGTGTTGCTATCCTTGGCCTGGTCCGCGATCAGCTCGATCGCGCCGCCAAGATCTGCCAGATGTCCCGCGAAACTGGAGACGGGGCCCTTGTCGGCAAACAAGGTGCTGAGCCCAGTGTCCTTGCCACGCGACATGGCCTCCTGAAGCTTCCCGGCGCCGCCTCCGAGCGCGGTGAGACCGTTCGAAAATCCCTTGATGTCTCTAGCCACCGTAGCGTTGGGAGCATCAGAGGCGTCCGCCAATATTTTCACATAATCGGTCAGCGTCTTGACCGTTGCAAGCTGGATATCAAAGTCCGAGCGCGACAGGATGGTGAGCCGCCGTTCGGGCGCGATATCGGCATCAGACACATCGCGATGCTTATCGAGATAATCGTCGATCAATCCCCATTCGCCATCGGTAAGGCAAGCATCCTTGGGATCGCTCGTCGCAGGCGCGCCGAGCCTGGACAGTAGTTCGTCAGCCTTGGCCGTGCGCAGCCTGACCCGCGTGTTGAGGCCGCACGACGGATTGTCGGCGAGGAAGCGTACATTCAGTTCATTGAGGTCGCCAATGACAGAGTCATAACGCCGCGACACATCTGTGAGCGCACTCGTCGCATCGGTCGCAAAAGAGCTCGCCGCGGGTTTGAGGACAACGTCATGAGCGCAGCCGGTGGCCAAGATGGCGATCAGGCTCGCAAATATTGGAAGAGCAACGCGCGAGCGCTGGCGCCGGCTAGCGCTTGGCGTTGCGACGAAACGGACCGCGCCGACCATTGCCCCTCCCCTTGCTTGGCGTATGAACCACGCATCAATCTTATAGGCTCATCATTGCCGATCAACAAAGAAATTAGTGTCCGATCTGGTGTAAACATATCACCATCGCTGCAGATAATTATCTGCCGCCTATAAAAGTGCACATATCTACCTGATTTTATAACCATATAGCACAAGTTTTACATAAAAACCCATGTAAGCACGGGAGATATTGGCAACAGATCTTCTGTGCGACACCTCTGACAATGGAAGCGCGAATTGAGATGTTTCAAAGCCTTAGTGACTATCTGAGCTCAAGAATTTTCGACTTGCACAGGGTCCGAAGCAACACCAGCAACCCATGTCGAATTGACCTGAACGATACTTTAAAATATGATTTCAATAACCATAATGATTACAACGGATTGCTTCGCTGGTCGGTTCGGGGGGTATCGAAATGGCAATATGGGAGACGGTGAAAAACATCTGGTCGCGATGGACGACGACGTCAGACGCGAACGATCTCGATGAAGCATTTGCACGCGATGCGGTCGCCGATCGGCGAGCGGCTTTGGAAGAAGCCGGTCTCCCCCTGGACCCAATCGCTGTTCCGCCAGGTTCCATGGGAATAGCCTTTTCAGGCGGCGGGATCCGCAGCGCGACGATTTCGCTTGGCGTCACGCAGGCTCTCGCCAAGGACAAGGACAAGCAGCTCCTTGACTTCGACTATTGCTCAACCGTCTCCGGTGGCGGTTATTTCGGCAGCTTTCTGACCAGCCTTTTCGTTCCCGATGATGTGCGAGGAGCCGGTACGACCGATGTGCCGACACGCGCCAATGGCGCTCCTCTTACGCTCCGGGATAAACTCGACATCGCGTTCGACGCCCTGGGCGCGAAAGCGCGATCGATCAATCTGACCAATCCGGGCGGCGTCGACATCGGGACAATCCGCAACCCCGTCTGGTGGCTGCGCGAACATAGCCGATACCTCGCACCTATGGGCGCCCCCGCTCCCTTTTCGCGTGCCGTATTCGACTGGTTCAGCGAGCGGATGCGGATTGCAACCGCTCGTGCCACCGCTGCTGCCGCAAGGACGCAAGTGACTGGATAGAGCGGATCGCCGCGGCCAAGACACCGCTAGCCGGCTCTGCGTGGTCACAAATCCCCCCGCTGGGCGCAGCGCATCATTACGGACGTTACGGGGCGGCCACCAACTGCGGCAGTTTATTGTTGGCAATCCAAGCGGCGGTCTGCGCGGCGACAAAGGCGCTGGCATCCGGATTCGCCTGGATGCCGCGGATCAATGCCGCCTGCCAGCCATTTTGGCCGCCGGTGTTGCAGCACCAAAGAAGATGCGCCGCGAGGGCCTGGTCCACTGACAGTTGGAGCAGGTTCATGAGATCGCCCAGCACCTGCGGCAGCGCGGTCCAATAGGTCCCTGTCTGGGTATAATATTGCTCGCCGAAGATATTAGCGAGATGGAAGCGGACCATCGGAAGGTCGACCTGCGCAACCCCCGGATCTGGCTCGGGTGTGAACGTGGGTGCTTCATAAGGCTTGGTTATCGCCACATGCCACAGGATTTTCGCCCCGTGCTTGTCAAAATAGGGGTGAAGGAAACGCTCGGACGATTGCGCGCCTTTGAAAATGCTCTGCTTGGCGCCGCTGTTACAATGTGTGCAGGCCGGCACCAAATTGCTTGGAAAGACAGCGAACTCCGGGAACTGCCGGCGGGGCAGATAATGGTCGAGCGAGCCAAGCGTCGGTGAGCCACACATCGTGCAACATAAAATACCCGGCATGTGGCGGATGCGGTTGAGCGGACCGCCATTCTTTCGGCTGTCGTAAAGCGCGTACTGGGCGTCGCTCACCGGCTTGGGCAGGCTTAAAGGCACGATTTGCCAAGGGTTACCTTGGCAAGCGCGATAGTGCGCATAGGCCTGCTGCCATGCAATGGCATGTGGCTTGAACTCGGCCTTGTTAAGAATGCCCGATAGTTTCTTGTCTTCGACAGCATCGCTATCGAGCTTGGTGAGCGGCCACATTCTAAGCCGCCCCTTCTTTTCGCAAGGCTTCGGCTATGATCGCGAGCGTCGCAGGACTGAGTTCGGCGGCATATTCGCTAACGATCCCCTCGATCCCACCATCAGCGGCGACGGCAAGTCCCCATTCGGCCAGGCGGCGGCGGAAGCGCGGCGAGACATGATCGTCCTGGAATACAAATTGGGACAGCTCATCGATATTGGCGCCAAAGGTCTGCAGGCGCGGGCGAAGAACAAGCGGCGTTTCCCCCTCTCGGACGATCACATTGACGCGGTTTCGCGGAACTTCGCGAAGTACATAGGCCGAGTGCGTTGCAATGATCGCGATCGAGCGGGTGCGCGCGAGCAGCTCCTGGAGAATATCCATGAAGGTAGAGATATAATTGGGGTGGAGGTGCGTCTCGGGTTCGTCGAACAGAAGCAGGCTGCCATTTTCAATCGATGCGACAGCTTGCGCGACGAACTGCGCCATGGCCAGTTCGCCGCTACTGAGCCGGCGCGGCTCCATCATGTCGCTCAAAATTATGGCAGGGCGATCGCGATCGATCCACGCAGCAAGATCATTTTCCGCGCGTTCGCTGAAGCGGCCGGCAATGGACACATAAGGCCCCGTCTTGAGTGACACCACGTCTCTGAAAAGATCTTCGGTCCCCTTGTGGACCGGCAGATACAGCCGATCCCAAAATCCCAGCAGGCCAAGCAATTCCGCCAGGAGATCAAAACGCCCCTCGCGGCTGGTCTCTTCACCAAAGCCGCTATCATCGACGCGAAAACAATCAAGGACCCCGCGCATGAAGGCTCCGCCCAGCGGCGTGGAATCGGCAGCCATCGCGACATATTCATAATCGAGGCCAGCCCATGGGGGGACCGACTTCGGATAGGGATCGCTTGGCACCGACGAGAAGATGATAGCCCGGCTGACAGCGGGTGGCCGCTCGAGGCCATTTGCCTGTCCGTCGGCTGCAGCGCCGGCCTCAGCGAGCTTGGCAACGAGCCGATTGAGAAGTTGAGTTTTGCCAGCGCCATTGCGACCGATGAGTACGCAGCAGCGATCTTCGAATATCGAATGGGGGGTGAAATCGAAATCGACTTTTATGGCGTCATCATAGCTCGGAAGCTCGGTCGTCACGCTAAAGTCCGCGGCAGCGTCTTCAACCTTCGGTATCGCAGTAGGGCGCAGATAGCGGCCTCCTCGCCGATAAGCCGTGAATCGCTGAGAGATACGGATCATGCCAAGGTGAAAATCCGATGTTCGCGCCAAGGCAATCGTCTCGGCGTCTTCTCCCTCCAGTTCGGCCAACACGATGTCGTGAAGCTTCCGCAGGGCAGCGATTGCAGCATCAAAGCCAAGAACTTCGACGATATGTTCGTATGTCTTCGATTCATTCTGGAGCGAGCAGAATGAGGTGCCTATTCGGCTGATCGGAACGACGGCGCCATGGGCACTGATGAGCGCATCCAGATAGGTCGAAAGCCGCTCCTGATCTTTCACCATCAAGCGAAATGGCAGCATGTCCTCATTAGCAGCACCCTTTTCGGGTAGAATGAGCAAATTGGCAAAGGAGCGAAACCCGTAGTCATTCCAGTCATTATAATCGGGAATGACCGCGATCAGCGGGCGCTTCTTTTGGGCCCGTGCGGCGGCGACGTTGCGCGCAATAACGACTTCAACGCTGACATCTTGTGATGGCGCGCGCGCCATAAACCCTCCCTATTCTGACCGTCTTTGCGGCTGGTTGATCGATCTAGCGTCGGCGTCACAGGTTTCAATGACTTAGCTGATGAATTCAACCGCGGACTTTCGCGAGCTATCGAATACATGATTGCACAGCGGCTAGCCGTGATGACTTTTCGCAGCAAAGTTCTCATAGGTAAATTGTTGCCCGAGCCTGATGAGCTCTTCGACCTTGACCAATGCACCGTCCACCATCGTCTCTCCATCAATCCTATTGCAGGCGAAATAAACGGCTTTGCCGCGCAGGCAATTCGGGTACCGAAGGCCGCGGAACGAAAGGCAGCGCGTTGTTCCAACTGTTACGCCGACGCTCGTTACGGCGCAGCCACGCGTCTTGGGACGCGCGCTCGGCATCGGTCTCGACATGTTTCTCGCGCGCGATTGCCTCATAGATTCGAAATTCCACAGTCTCGCCGTCGCACTGGAAGGCGGCGCCCCCGTCTGACCGGACCAATTCTGCACTTATCGCTCCGGCAACAGCGAGGATCCGGGTGGGCGCCAGTTCGATCCGATCGAACGATGCAGGCGCAGCATCGATATGGATCACACCGGCGCCTTTGACGAGTGACAGCCCGGTTTGTCCGATCGGCTTGGCCCGGCGAAGGCAGGCCATTGTCTTGACCAATATCGGGTGCGACGCAACGGTCGACGACACGCCGAGTTCGGCAGCAAGTTTTCGGGCTTTCTCTCTCGCCGAGCTCATGATTTCAGGCTCCTCGCGCAGGCCGTTACCGTGAATCACGAGCGACTTGAGCTGTCCTCCGCCGCGGGCGGCAGGGGCGTCTGCTGAACGGCTTTGCCCACCGCCCTTTTCGCCCACCAGCCGACCGGCGGCCGTGGAATATCATGCCTTTTGCAGAGTTTGTGCAAGGCGACGTCGGAGAGCGAAAACTCTTTCGCCAGGCGCGGAAGGGCGGACGCTGATCTTCAAGCCGGAGCAGCAGAGCCCGAAGACTTAAGTCTCGGCGCCGGTTTCAAGCCTCGCGAGCGTGATCTCGTCACGCACATCCCCGAACCAGCGCGCCAGCGCCGCCGCAAATAAGGGCTGCGAGCCGGCTGCCTCGACCAAGGTGAGCGACGAGCGCAGCTTCATGGCATCGACTTCGCCGAACACCGCTACGGGATCGCTGCCGGGCAAATCCTGCAGCGCCTCGACGCATTGCGCGTAGCGGAGGCCGAGCACCGGATGCGCGAGATTGGCGCGCGCTTCCGCGATTCCGGCGATCGCATAGCGCTCGGCCATCGCGCTACGTCCAAGCCCAACGAGCTGCGGAAAGATATACCACATCCAGTGCGAACGCTTCGCGCCGCGCCGGATTTCTTCGGGCGCGCGCGGCCACACCTGCGCCTGCGCATCGACGAAACGGTCGAGATCGAACTCGTTCACAGCGCGAGCGCGCCCTGCGCGGGCGGCTTGCCGAAGACCTGCGCCGGCTCGAGGCTGCCGTCCGGCAACCATTTGAGGACATCGGCGGCGGGGATGCGCGGGTCGAGCCAGTCGGCCCATTGGTCGTGCGCCAGCGGGATGATCTGCCGATGATGATAGGGAGCGATGTCGGGACCGGCATCCATGGTGAGGAGCGTGAAGGCTTCCCCGCCTTCATATTCTCGCCAGATGCCCGCCATGCAGAACCAGCGATGGTCCTTTAAAGTGAACAGCCATTTGTCGAGCCGCTTCTGCGTCTTGTCGGTAGGATCGGTGAATTCGTAAAAGCCGTCGCACAAGACGAGACAGCGGTGCGAGGAAAAATCGCGGCCTTCGGATCGGAAATTATAGACCGGCTTGCCGCTCGGGCCGGGCCAGCTCCATCGCCGGTTCACCAGCTCGCCTATCCCCGCGCCGTCGGTGCTCCGCACGATCGGCGACATGTCGGTGATGCGCACATCCTCGCGCGCAGGCACATTGGGTGCGCCCTCTGGCATGTCGATCTTGATCTTGAGGTCGTCGAAATCCTCCGCGATCGAGGCGATGTCGACTTCAAGCCGATAGTCATTGCACATTCGCGGTGATCCCCTGGCCCTTGCGACTCATCTTCGTTCCCATTATGTTCCATCCGTGACGACGGCGCCAACCCCTTTTGATTCCGAAGCCCCTGCCGGCGGCGTGACGGCGCTTGTACGGCGCAATCCCGACAATATGGCCGAAGTCGAAATGGTCAAAGCCGTATGGGGTTCCGATCCGCGCTTCTCGGACGGCATCAATTTCCGGTTCGTGCGGGCGGAAGGCCGTGCCGTTCCGGCGCGGCGCTGCCTGATCCCCGCTTCGGAATTCCATATGGGCACCGGCGATCATCGCTACCGCGTGACGCTCGACAGCGGGAACTTCTTCTACCTCGCGGCGGTCTGGGATCCCCCGCTCGCCGATTGGCCGCTCTCCTATCGCATTCTCACCATCCCGGCTGGCGCGGACGTAATCCCCTATCAGTCGCGCCACGCCGTCATCATCGAGCGTCGCAATGTCATGCATTGGCTGGACGGGACGCTGACGAACAACGAGCTGTTCGCCGAGCCGCCGCGTCATACGCTGTTTGTCGGACCGCTGCGGGCGCAAGCCTCGCTCCCGCTGTGATGCGCCGCGCCGCCACGCGGGCGCCGCGCCTCCCGCGCCAACCAGATTTGTTTGGCACATCCCGGCTTCCCGGGCTCGCCTATAGCGACGATGTCGTAACGCATGCCGAAGGCGCAGAGCTGATCTCCCACATCGAAGCGGCAGGACTCACGCCTTTCCAGTTCCAGCGATGGGAAGGCAAGAGGCTGACGCGATCGTTCGGCTGGACCTATGATTTCCAGACCGGGCGCTTCGCGCCCGGCGACGCAATGCCCCTCTGGCTCGAGGAGGTTCGCCGCCGCGCCGCCAGCTTTGCCGGGATCGATGCCGCCTCGCTCGAACAGGCGCTGGTCATTCAATATGGAATTGGTGCAGGCATTGGATGGCACAAGGACCGTCCGGTCTTCGACCATGTGATCGGCATTTCCCTCGGCGCTCCGGCGACAATGCGGTTCCGCCGGAGGCGAGGCGACACGATCGAGCGAGCAACCGCAGATCTCGCACCAAGGTCGATCTACCATCTGCACGGCGAGGTTCGCGACGATTAGGAGCATAGCATCGCGGCCATGGAATTAGCGCGCTGGTCGATCACCTTCAGGAGCTTGCGAGGCCGCTGAGACCATTCGGCCCAACGGACATGGGCCCAGCGAATTTCGCGACGCTTCATTCTCGCATGCAGCTTTTGGCCGCGCCGTGCGTAGCCATTGGCACGAGGAACAAGCCGAAGCTTCGCGCGCGAGAATCCGGGCAAACGGATGACGAAGACGAAAAGGATCGGCGGTACGGGAGAAGGGATTATGGCCAGTCTGGGGTTGCCAACAAGTCGGGATGCTCGCCATCCCGTTACGCCGAACAACAGCCAGATGGACCGTGAGCGCGATCGCATCGCCGAGATTGCCGATTGGGTCGTCACCAACATTCCCTGGACGGTCGCAGTCACCGACTCGCATTGCTTTCACGACCGGTGGCCCCTCCTGACCCGGGCTGAACTTGCCGCAGTAGAAGATGAGCTATGTCGGCGCGGTGCCGCGCTCGATGGTCGCGACGCCGATCTCGAGGCGATCGCGGCGACGCTATCCGGCCGTATAACCTACTGGACCGCCGCAGCGGACTGGCTGACGCTGAACCCCGGTAGCGGCATCACGCATCCGGACTTTTTCCGCATGTTCCAGCAGCTTTCTCGTGCAGAGCTGATCCTCGCGGCGATCGAGCATCGTCGGCGCGTCCTCCAGGGCCGTTAGCTCCGCAGGGCAACCCATTCTGGACTCAAGCTTACCAAGTCCAGTCGGAAGGTGCGATCACGCCGACGGCAGAACAAAAGCACGGCTTAAGGTCTTTGGCCGTTAGCCTCTCTGCCTTCGCGCATCATATCCTCAAGCGTGCGACCTTCGCCGGGACGGATATAGGGATCGGCGGCGGGCATCGTCGGAGCGCAGCGGACAAGCGTCTCATTATTCTCTTCGAGCAGGATGTTGAAACCGCCTATGCTGTTTCGGCGCAGCCACCATTTGCGGACGCCGAGATCCTTGCGCCAGTAAGTGTGTTGAACCGAAAGCATCGTCGAACGACCGGCGGGCGCCGTTCCTCGCAGCACGCGCACGATGTCGAGATCGATAAAATAGGGCCAGGACATGATGATCATGTCGTCCGCGGCCGGTTCGGGGACGACGCTCGGAATCTGGCGAACGACACGGGCAGAAACGAGCGCATCGAAGCATGGCTCCGCCGCCCCGGGACCGTCAGCTTGTGCTCTGCCCGCGATCGGCGATAGCCCCAGCACAATTGCAAGCAGCAAACCAAGCATCGCGAAGCCCGATCGGCCGCTGCTTGCCCAACGCCATGACCTCGATCGACCGCTCTCCACGCTACCCAGCGGGCTCTTGGACGGCTTCAGCCTTCGCCTTGGCAGCCTCGCGGAGGCTCTCCGCTTGCTGTTCGAGCCGCTCTGCCTCGATTTCGGCTTCGCTCCGAATTGCGTCGCGCTTCTTTTCCACCGCGCGCTCCTCCGCGCGCCGGGCGTCGGCGGCCTCATCGGCGGCGCGATCGCGCGCGGCGCCGATGCGCTCGTTCGGCCCATCACCTTCATATTTGCGGCCGGCGGCCTCGGCTTCGGCCTCGTCCTTCGCGGCGCCCGCTTTCTCGCCCGGCCCTTGACACGCGCTCAAGCTCAGTGCCGTGATGATGAGGACGAAAATTTTCTTCACGTCAGTCCTTCCAGCACGCAAGCCGAGGCGGCCCTGCATTTATACAGGGAACGACTGGCCAGCGGCATAGTTTCCAGCGATTATCCCCGGCCTTTCGCTTCCCCCACAATTTTATCCGGGTGCATTGTGAATCCAGGGAAGACCGTGTTCCATTAGGGCCCCGACACCGCGCCGTCCCGCTTAGGTTCATTCCCCCTTGCCGTTTACAAAGGCCCCGCTAGCCTGTCCGGCGGGTCGGACCGTGCGAGCGCGGGGAGCGCGTGCGCACCGATAGGGGGACAATCGATGGCGCCGTCCGAATGCAGCCAAGCCAAAATCTTGCTCGGAGCGGCCTCGGCCGTCTGTTTCTTGCTCACGAGCTGTGCGCAGCCCGAACCCGAATTGCCGGCCGACCGGATCGAAGCAGCTGCGACCTGTTTTGCCGCGAAGCTCGCCCAGATCCCGGGCACAACGATGAGCGCGTCCGAGACCGATGCGGCGGCGCATTTTCTGTTCCTCGGCGCGGTGAAGGACGGACTCGCCTCGCCGGCCGCGCTGCAGCAGGCAACCGAGCTCGGAAACTCTCTCCAGGACAAGGTCGTAGAAGGGGGCAATCCCGCGTCCTACAACGGCCCCTGCGAAAGCCGCTTCCCGCAGACGAAGGCCGGGACGTTCAAGGGGCTCCCCGAAGACAGCCGCGACACGCGGATGATGTGCCTGACCCTTTCGACCTCGCTGCTGCAGACCTACCAATCGGCCGGCGCAACGCCGTCGCCCGAGACGGTCGCCATGAATGCGAAGCTCGATTCCAGCCTGATGGGCGAGTACAATGCCGAGGCAAATCTCAATCCGGCCGAGCTTGCGGGGGTAGCCATGCGCGCCATGGCGAAGGCGGCCGTGCTAGGGCCGGTTGGCGACGTCAGCAAGGCGTGCAGCGAGCGCTATGGCCGCGACTGACAATTATGTTTCGGCCGCCTGATTTTCTGGTGCATGGGGGCCGCATCAGGTACGGCATAGTCAGGAAAAGACATTGAGCGAAGAGATCGAATGGTGGGAATATGACGACGCCGCGGAGATGGCGGCGGCGGTAGCCGGCGACATCGGTTTCATTATCGAGAGCGCGATCGATGCACGCGGCGCCGCAGTGATCGCTCTCGCGGGCGGGAAAACTCCTGTACCGATCTACGAGGTGCTGTCCTCGGCCAAGCTGGACTGGAAGCGCGTCACGATCGTGCCCGGTGACGAGCGCATCGTCCCGCTCGGCGATCCACTCAGCAATGTCACGACGCTCGCCAAATTTTTCCTGCCCAAGGGCGCCCGAGTGATGCCGATCGTCCCGAACGCGATCCCCGATCATAAGGCGGCCGGCCGGTCCGCCGATGCGCTGATGCAGGACCTCCACTGGCCGCTCGATCTCTGCCTGCTCGGCGTCGGCAGCGACGGTCACGCCGCATCGATCTTTCCAGGCCCCGATTATGAAGAGGCCGTCAACGGGCCGAAAGAGCGTCGGGCGCTCGGCGTGATGCCCGATCCGATGCCGGCCGACGCGCCGATGCCGCGCGTGACGCTCAGTCTTGCCGCCATCACCGGTGCTCGGGCGCTCATGATCGCCATCCGCGGTGACAAAAAACGCGACATCGTCGAGACCGCCATGATGCAAGGCCGCGCATCACCCTATCCGATCGGCCGCATACTGGCGGACACCGAACTCCCCGTCGATATCCACTGGGCGCCGTAAACATGTCGGCGGGCGAAGGCATCGCATCTGGCGCACCGCTCAAAAACTCGTGCCACTGCGGGAAAACAGGCTGGAGGCTCGAGGGCGACCCCGGCTCGATCACCATATGCAGTTGCACATTATGCCGGCGCTATGGGGCGCTATGGGCCTATGATTTCGAGCCCGGACGGATCGTGATCGATGGAAGCCCCAGGTCTTATGCGCGGGCAGGCAAGGCGGACCCGACGCTCGAAATCCTCTTCTGCCCCGATTGTGCCGGCGTGGTAGCATGGCGAGGCTTGCGGCTCGAAGAGGACGAACGCCGCCGGATAGCGGTGAATATTCGCCTCGCCGAACCCGAACAGGTGGCCGATCTCGCGATCGACCGCTTCGATGGCCTCGATAGCTTCGATGATCTTCCACCCGATGGCCGATGTGTCCGGGACTTTTGGTTCTAGGCGAACGCCACACTCCATCTCGCGCCGTTGCCACGCGTGTCGCCGCATCAAAGCCATCGCCAGCACCCTTCTGCCCATTCTTAGCTATGCTAAGTATCGGAACTTGTTCGACGCAGAACGGATTATATTCGCAAGTCTGTTGCGACAGCGACCGCCGCATACAGACCAGCCTAGTGCCGGAAAGGTCCCGCACCACCAGTTGCGGGATCTTTTTGGTGCGTGGCACACTTAAATGACCCCGCATGACCGACTGAGTGCACTCGCCTCTTGCACGGCCCATTCCGTTGCACCGTCTAAACACTTGTCACGCCGCGCAAAGCTTCCTGTGTCGCACTGACAATTTAGCTGGGGCGCGAGCAAGCGCGCGAGGGAACCAGCGCTCGTAGCCAGTCGTTGATCATGCAGTTTCGCAGGTCAGGCAAACTGCAGACATGCGAGGCTTTCCCCGCGATAGAGGATGGCTCGCCGATGAGAAATGAGAGCAATCTGCCCGCATCTCGCTTTGAGAATGACCGGATCGACCGCAGCGATCGTTCAGCAATGCGCGGATGGACCAAGCTGCTTGGCGTGAGCGAGAGCGAAATACTCATAGCCGTCGCCGTGGCAGGGCCATTCGCGGAGGATGTTCGCGCCTATCTGCGGTCATGCGGGGACGATCCCTTCGGACCCGGGCGCGAGGGCCATCATGAGCTGCCAAAATTCGGACTAACGTGGATTAACTCGCGGAACGATCTGTAAGGTCGTTGCTTTTTCCCAAGGTCTTAATTGAGAGCCGCCGTCCCTCGAGCGTTGCGGCTCTCGTTTTTGTCGAGGGCGAGAATGGCAGACGCAGAGCGGGCAGTTCAAAATATCGACTTCGATAAACCCCAAGTCCGGCTGCTCGGCGAGTTGAATCAGGCCGCCGCGGCCGCATTCCTCGATGCGCTTGGCGCGGCGCCCGACAATAATTCACCGATCATAATCGAGGTCACGACGCCGGGCGGCGAAGCCGAGCTCGGCCGGCGGCTGGCGCTCGAAGTCGAAAGGATGCGAAAGAGCGGTCGCCGTCTGCTGTTCGTCGGCAAAACCCAATGCTATTCCGCTGGCATCACGCTGATGTCCGCCTTTCCCGTGCGCGATCGCTTTCTCACCCGCGATTGCCGCCTGTTGATCCATAGTCGCCAGCTCGAGAAGAAGGTCGAGCTCGCCGGGCCGCTTCGTGAAAGTCTCCCGTTTATAGAGGCGGTCGCCGCCGAAATCCGCGTCGGTATCCAGCTCGAAGATGAGGGCTTCGCGCAGCTCATTGCTGGAAGCGACGTAACTATGGAGGAAATCCGCTCGAAAGCGCCAGGCAATTGGTACCTGGGTGCTGAAGAGGCACTGCAGCGCCGCCTGGTTGGCGAGCTGATATGACCCCTCCGAGCATGAACATATGTCTGGAACCGCTTCGATTTCGAGGCTTCCGTTCAAATCGTCAGGAGGAACGAATGTCGCAGATGAGTGACCATTATCTCGAACAGGCTGAGCGGTGCCAAGCCGAAGCCGACGTCGAGTCCCTGCCGCAGGTTCGGGCGCGCGCTCTCCGCTCGGCAGCCAACTGGCGCTCGATGGCTCAACAGGTCCTCCGGGCCGAAAAGGCTCGCGAGAGAATCATCCGTCAATAATCGCGAAGGAGGCGGCAGGTCTCAGGCGGCACGCGGCTCGGCTTTGAAACCGAGATAGCTCGCAGGCCGCAGGGCTCCCATCTTGCGGACAGCATCGAGCAAACCGCCAAGATGCTTGCTCGCCTTGGCATGCGCAGGATCGATCCCATACCGAACCAGCTCTGCCGACGTCAGTCGATGAAGGTCGACCCCAGCGATCGCCAAGTCGGCATAACGATCCGACAGGATTTGCATGTCGATCGCGGCCACTCCATGAAGGTCGAGGAGCTTTTCTACATCGCTCCGCGCGCGGTCGACGGCTTCCTGCGACATGCCGCTGCCGACAATCGAGAACCCGCGAAAACTCCTCGCCCGCACTTCCATCGCCGCTTCCCCGAATCACCACTGGCTCACTTGCCGTGTTCCACTAATGTTCCGATTTGTCGAGCGCGGGTTTTGGCACTCTATCGAAACGGGAATCTGAGCGGAAGGAGGGGGCGATGAGACAGCGGGCAGGAAAAAGGGGAGCAGCGTGGCTCCCCTTTTCGTAACACATGGATGCGACAAACCGGACCGATCTTCGCGAATCCCGTGCGCTGAAAAAACGCATCGATGCTTTCGAAGTTCCCGTCGGCGGTCGGGCGCCAACACCTCGCCGAAGCCAATGGCGCCTCCCGGCACGTTCGCGGCAAATTGGAGGCCGGGCGGGTCGAGTTGCGGAAGTCGCTCGCCTAGCCTCACCAAAGGGCGCGGGTTTCCATCCACGCGAGAACATCCGCAAGCTTGAAGCGCGGGCGCGGAACACGTCCGCGGCTCAGATCATATTCCCTTGGAAAGCCGGTCGGCCTGTCATGGCGATAGCGGTCGATGGTCCGGCGTGAGAGCTTTGCCAGACGGGCGAAATCCTCGACGGTGATGAATCGCTCCGCCGGTTCGACCGCAATCCCTCCGCCGCGTACCGACATACTACTTCCTTGCCGCTCGAGTAAACGCCCTGTCACTCTCAAGGAATGCGACAAGCATGAAGGGAATGAGGTCGGCCACCGCCTCGGCTCGGCCATAGGCTGCTTCATATGCGGCTGCATAACGCTGCAGCGCATCGGATAACTCGGGAAGTATGAGGATCGTCATCTTCACCGGCGTCCGGTCGGGCAGCCTCGGCAGCTTGAGTTCGCTCATGCGCCCGCCCTCCAAGGCTGAAGCACGATATCCTTGTGAACAACGATACGAAGCGGCCAGCCCGGACGAACCTTGAGCGTCGGCTGGATCTCTAGGCTCCGCGCGACAAGCTGGTCGCCGGCACGTGCGCCGCTCTGCTGCGCCGACTCTCGCACGGCGCGGACGAGATCGCTCTCACTGCCACCTGAGCCAAGCTCCGTACCAACTCGAAGCAGCGTCGACAGCACAACGCCCTTCAGAAGCTGCCATGCATGACGGTCGATGCGATCGGAGAGTCCGGCATAGCCTTGGGGATCGCTGGCAGGGACATTGTCGATCCGGATCGAAGAGCCGTCCGGGAGGATCATGCGCTGCCAGACGACGAGCGCGCGGCTCTGGCCATATGCCACGACGTTCTCGTAACTGCCCACGAGCCGTGAGCCCTGCGGCAGCAAAAGCGTGCTACCCGAGACACTGTCATAGACGTTCTCGGTGACCTGCGCCGTGACTAGCCCGGGCAAATCCGAATTCAGTCCCGTAATCAGGCTCGCTGCGATGATGCTGCCAGCCTGAAGGGCGTAGGGAGACGCCGCACCTTGCAAACGATGCGGGCTGGTGTCGTCAGCGTTGTTCGGCCGCCCGACAAGATCATCCTTGACGCGCTGCGCGTTCGGATTGGCTCCACCAACGGCCGCTCTGGCGCTTGCTGCCCCCTGTTCGCCTGAGGACGGCCCTGACGCCGACACAAACGGTATCGAGGGTGCGCTCCGCAGCATGATCTCGGACTCGCGCGCAGCGCGCTCTTCGGCTGCAAGGCGTTGTCGCTCGGCCTCCGCGGCTGCCGCGATTCGCGTCGCGGCGTCATCACCCGCATCCGCTAAAAGCGCCATATCGCTCTCGCGCTGATGCTTCAGAATAGGCCGGCCAAGGTCACCCGGCAGCTTGGGTCCTAGCCTTGGCGCGTCGCCATATCCGGCCGGCGCGCCCGCAAGGGCATCGGGCAGTTTCGGTGTCGCAGCCGGCGCTATACCCTCCGCCGGCTCCCCTTGCCCCAAGCCTGACGATCCTAACGCCAGCCAGGAGACGCCTGCAATGAGAACGGCGGCAACCGCCCCGATCGACACGATCACACTTTTGCGGAAGCGGGTCGTCCGCGGAGGCCTGCCGCGCAGCACAAGCGTCTCGGGATCGGCTTTTGGCAAAGGCGCCTGCTCGGGGTTAGCCGGGATCGGCCCGCGATCATCGGAAGCGTCAGGCGGGGCGATGAACTCCGTCATATCCCCCGCTCCCGCCGAGTGATCCGGACGATCTTCTGCTTTTTCCCGCCGAGCCGCAGCTCTGCGGATCCGAACAGCCGGTCGACGACGTAGTAACGCCCCGATACGCGGTAGTTCACGAGCTGCGCCTCGCCCTTATCGCCCAGAACAAACAGCGGCGGCGCCTCTCCGACCGAGATCGATGGCGGAAACTCGATCCATGTCTTCCTCCCGTCATCGAACGCCCGAAGGGGCAGCCAAGGTGGCCGGTCGCCGCTGATCCGGTAGTTGAAATTCAACTGCTCGATCGCGACGCTCGCGGAGACCGGCTTTGCAGCCTCGGACGCTTCGCGCTGGCGCTGCCATGCCAGTAATTCGTCGGCGGGGTAGGTCCAGCTGATCGCCGGCATTGCCGATGTCGCGCGGCTCGCGAGCTGGATTCGATAGACGCGCCTGTCCGTCGAAATGATCAAATTTGTCGAAAGGCCCACGCTGAACGGCTTCACGAGAATATGGGTCCGCTTGGCATCGCCACTTCCGCTCGTGGTGTCGCCAACCGTCCACCGGACCGTATCGCCCGCAGCGACCGAAGTCAGCGTCTCGCCGGGCTGGAGCGCGATGTCGCTGATCCGCCCTGGCATCGTGTAGAGCCGGTACAGGACGCCGTCCGCGAACGGATAGACTTGCACCGCGTGCACGAAACCGTTCGCTGCCGGTTCGCGGAGCGCCGCCTTGTTGGCGGCGGCGACATTGTCCGCGGGCTGCGCCGACGCGCCGGTCGCGAGCAGGATCAGGGCGGAAGTGAAGATCAGCGTACGGATCATGGCATTTGTCCTTCAAGGTTGGGGCCTCTCGGCGGAACCGGGCCAGGGTCGAGCGGAGAGCCGAGCGGGACGCCCCCTGCCCCGTCCGCGCCGTCCGGCGGACGGGAAGCCGCCTCGGACGGCAGCAATGGTTCGGTGCGCGGCACCAGCGCTTCGAGCTCGCGGCTCCAGTCGATCGCGTCGACGTATAGGCCCAGCGGATTTTTCCGCAGCACCTCGGCCGAGCGCGGCGGATCGAGCTTGATGGTCGCGACGGCGGTCCATCGCGACGTGCCCGACAGGCTGCCGCGCTCATAAGCCTGCTCTGTCCAGTTGATCCGAAAGCTGTCGTCCGACGCACGCACGACGCTGGTCACCTGGACCGACACGGTGCGGCGACCGACCTCGGCGAACGGATTGAAGTCACGCGCATATTCGCCGAGAAACAAAGCGCCGCGCTCGGTCGCAAAATCATAGGCCGACAGCCAGTGCTCGCGCATCAGCACCGGGTCGAGCGACCGCGCGCGGACATGAGTGATGAAGCGGCCAAGGTGCCAGGCGATCTGCGGATCGGTCGGACGATACTCAGCGTTGGCAGGCGTGACCGCCTGCGCCTGGCCCAGCTTGTCAACCTCGACCACATAAGGAACGACGCGGCTCTGCATCGATTGCCAGACAAGCGCCGACGACAGGCCGACGGTCAGGACCAGCCCGCCGAACGCCATCAGCCGCCAGTTCCTTGCCTGAACGCGCGCCGAACCGATGCGCTCATCCCAGAGCTGACCGGCGCGCTGGTAGGGCGTGTCCGGTTCGGACGTCTGCCCATAGCGCTGCACAGCACGTTTGAATCGCATGACTAATCCCTTTCGTTGATGTCGGGGGTGATGCCGGCGCCGCCGCGGTCGCCTTCCTTGATCGTGTGCATCGCCATCTGGCGGCGATGCCGAGAATTTTGCTGGCCTTGCAGTCGCTGCGCCCAGGCCGGAGCGGCATCGCCTGCGGCGGAAGCCGGAGCCGGCGCGCCGCGCGCGCCGCTCGTGGTTCCGGCGTCCCACGCCGCCGTGCGACCGCGCTCGGCTGCCTCGCCAAGGCCGGCGGCGGAGCGGACGCGGTTCGCGGCTGCGCCTTTCGCAGCGGTCGCCACGCCGCCCAGCCCCGTACCGACGCTGGACGATCCCGACGTCTCCTGTCCCAGCTTGTAGGCGGTTGCAGCGGCGCTCCCCATTGAGGTGCCGGCACGGATGGCGCCGAGACCGGCGCCGCCGATTCCGCGCGCTGCCGCTAGCGCCCCGGCTCCGCCCATGGCGAGGCCCCCGGCGGCGAGGGCGGTGGTGGCGACTACCGACCCGGCGCCGAGCTGCGGCGCGCCCGACACCAGCCCCGACGCGATCGCGGGGCCGAAGATCGCAAGCCCGAACAGTGCCAGGCTCGCGAGCATGAGCGAGACCGCCTGCTCGATGCTGACCTCTTCGCCGGTGAGTGCGCTCGTGAAGTCGGCGAAATAATTCGAGCCGATGCCGACGATCACGGCGAGCACCATGACCTTGATGCCCGAGCTCACGACATTGCCGAGCACGCGCTCGGCGAGAAACGATGTCCGGTTCCAGAGCGCGAACGGCACGAGAACAAAGCCCGCGAGCGAGGTGAGCTTGAATTCGAGGATCGTGATGAAGAGCTGGATCGCGAGAATAAAGAAGGCGGCGATAACGATCAGCCAGGCGATGACGAGCACCGCGATCTCGATGAAATTGTCGAAAAAGGCGATCGGACCGACGAGTTCCTTCGCCTGCCGGAGCAAGGGCCAAGCCGCTTCGAAGCCGGTTCCCGCGAGCCGTCCGGGCATCAGCAAGTCCTCGGATCCGATCGCGCTCCCGCCCGCCGTCAGGCCGAGCCCGGCAAAGGAGCGGAAGATGATCTCGGACAACGTCTGGAAGCTGTTCAGGATCAGCGCGAAAACGCCGACATAGAGAATCTTTTTGAGGAACTTGGCGATGACATCGTCCTCGCCGCCGAGCGCCCAGAAGAGCCCGGCGAGCGTGATGTCGATGCCGATGAGGATGGTCGTGAGAAACCCGACATCGCCGCCGAGCAGCCCGAAGCCGCTATCGATATAGGCGACGAACGCCTGCATGAACTGGTCAATGACGTTGAGGTCGTCCATCTTCGCTTGTCCTCATGAATTTTGTCGCGGGGGCCGGCGGCCGATGACTCGCGGCCGCGGCAGCCCCCGCAACGGGGCAGCTTTCGGGTGTGGGGAGCGTTGTGACCCGTCCTGCCCCTATCGGATTGATGTCAGCGCGGCGGCGTCCATGCCTTGCCGTCGCCGAGGAAACGGCGGGTGGATTCGCGGGCTTCACGCTCGATCTGCGCGCGTTTCGCCCGCTCGAGCGTTTCTTCCCGGAACTGCGCCGCCATCAGCTGCTGGATCTGGAACTGCTGCTTCGCGGCGAGTGCGAGCAACTGGTTCGTCGCTTGCGCCGCCTGCAGCCCACCTTCGGCGCCTTGGCTCCTCTCGACGATCGCTTTCAGCGCCTCGGCGTCATCGCGGACATTCTCGACGATGCCGCTTTGCACGCCCATCGCCTGCCGAAAGGCCGCCATCTCGCTTTCGAGCCGCTGCTTCGCCGCCGCAATGCGACTATCGCGCCGGGCGAGATGTTCAAAGTTCGCCGGGAAGGCCTGCCGGAACTGCTCGTCAAGCCGGTCGACGCGAAAGTCGATCCCCTGCGCCTGTCCCATCAGCCGATCGATCTGTTGAAGCCGCTGCTCAAGCGCTGACATCTGCGGGAAATCGATCTTCGAGAGATGCTTCTGCTGGTTCGCGAGCACCTGCGCTTCATTCTGGAGCGACTGGATCTGCTGGTTGATCTGCTGAAGCGTGCGTGCAGCGGTGAGCAGATTCTGGGAGTAGTTGGCGCTGTCGAACACCGGCACGGCCGCGGCAGGTCCGACCATCAATATTGCAGGAGTGAGCGCAGCTGCGAGCAGTGCAAAGGTCATCTTCTTCATGGCATTTCTCCTTCGGAGGACATGTCTGCGGGGGAATGGACACCGGTGAATCCGGCGAGCAGGCCGGCGGCCCAGTCGATGCCGGCGCCGACGAGGAAGTGCGCGGCGAAGTCGCGCGTCCCATGCTCGGCGAGGATCGCGTCGATCCGCTTCTGCGTGTCGGGATCCGAGGCGCCGCACAGTGCCAGCGCGACCGGGCCGAGGCCGAGTTCGAAAAGTCGGTTCCCACGCGCGGACTGGAGATAATATTGGCGCTTGGGCGTCGCGCGCGCGACCAGTTCGATCTGCCGCGCATTGAGCCCGAAGCGGGCATAAGCGGCCTGCGATTGCGGCTCGACTGCGCGGTCGTTGGGAAGCAATATGCGCTGCGGACAGCTCTCGATGATCGCGGGTGCGATCGCGCTCTCGGCAATGTCGGCCAGGCTCTGCGTGGCGAAGACCACCGAGACATTCTTCTTGCGCAGCACCTTCAGCCATTCGCGGATACGCGCCGCGAATAACGGATGATCGAGAAAGACCCAGGCCTCATCGAGGATCAGCAAAGTCGGCCGCCCGTCGAACCGCTCCTCGAGCCGGTGAAACAAATAGGTCAGCACCGGCGCGACGACACCCGCCTGCGCCATCAGCGCTTCGGTCTCGAAGCATTGCACATCGGCGATGGCGAGACCGTCCTCCGCGGCATCGAGCATCCGCCCGAAAGGGCCTTCGAGCGTATAAGGCGCGAGCGCCATGCGCAGCGAGGCCGACTGGAGCAGCAGCGCGAGGCCGGTCAGCGTCCGCTCCTCAATCGGCGCCGTCGCCAGATTGGTGAGCGCCGACCAGAGCGCTTCCTTGACCTCGGGGGTGATCGAAACCCGTTCGTGGGCGAGCAGCGCCGCGAGCCACTCCGCCGCCCAGGCGCGCTCCTCGGCGCGGTCGATTCCTCGCAGTGGCTGGAAGGCGATCGCGCCCTCCCCCTCGCCCGTCCCGCCAAGGCCGAACGCGTGATGCGCGCCGCCCATCGCGAGCACCGCGGCGCGCGCCGAGAGGCCCTTGTCGAAGATATAGACCTGCGCGTCGGCATAACGGCGGAACTGGAGCGCGAGCAGGCCGAGAAGCACCGACTTGCCGGCGCCCGTCGGTCCGACGATCATCATATGCCCGACGTCACCGACATGGGTCGACAGCCGGAACGGCGTCGATCCGCTCGTCTCGGCATAAAGCAGCGGTGGACCATCGAGATGATCGTTGCGCGCTGGCCCTGCCCACACCGACGACAGCGGCATGAGATGCGCGAGGTTGAGCGTATGGACGAGCGGCTGGCGGACATTGGCGTAAACCTGCCCGGGCAGAGAGCCAAGCCAGGCTTCGACCGCATTCACGCCTTCGCGAATAACGGTGAAGCCAAGACCGTTCACGATCCGCTCAACCGCGCGCAGCTTTTCGTCGACGCGGGCGGGGTCGAGATCGGACACGGTGATCGTCGTGGTCAGATGGCCGAAGGCGACATGATCGCCGCCGAGCGCCTGGAGCGCGAGGTCGGCGTCGAGCATCTTGTTGTCGGCATCGCTGTCGAGCAGTTGTGCCGGCTGATTGTACATGACTTCGCGAAGTAATGCGGTGATCGACTTGCGCTTGTTGAACCATTGGCGGCGCAGCTTCGTCAGCGCCTTGGTAGCCTCGGTCTTGTCGAGCGCGATGAAGCGCGTCACCCAACGATAGGAAAAGCCTTGATGATTGAGGGCATCGAGGATGCCGGGCCGGCTGAGGTTCGGGAAGCCGAGGATCGTCAGGGTGCGAAGATGACACCGCCCGAGTATCGGCTCGATCCCGCCGACGAGCGACGTGTCCGCGAGCAGCGCATCGAGATAGATCGGCGTTTCCGGAACCGCGACGTCGTGGTGACGGTCCGAGACCGTGCCGTGCAAATAGGTCAGCATCTCGCCATCGCCCAGCGGGCGCACCGACGGCATGAAGCCGGCAAACAGGTCGAGGACGCGGTTGGTCTCGGCGACAAAACCCGCGAGCGCCTGATGCCAGTCGCGGCCCTTCCCGGCGTCGCTGCGCTCGACGAACGCGCGGCCGGCGCGGTCGGCCTGATCGGGCTCGGCGAGAAAAGTGAGTGTCAGATAGGTGAAACTCTCGAAATGCGCCTCCCGACTTTCGAAACCGGCGCGGCGCTCTTCGTCGACCAGCCAGGACGCGGCGTCGGGAAAACAGCTCGCCGGATAGCCGAGCGCTTCGCGGCGTTCGGCCTCGACATGCAGCGCCCAGCCGGATCCGAAGCGTTTGAGCACATTGTTTGCGCGCGCCGCGATCGAGACAAGCTCAGCCTCGGTGGCGGATTCGAGATCGGGTCCCCGGAACGCGAGCACCCGACTGAAGCTGCCATCCTTGTTCAACACAACCCCGTGCGCAACGAGCGCCGCCCATGGCAGATGATCGGCGAGCCGGTCGGCCTTGCGGCGATATTCGTGCAAGTTCAGCATGCGAGATACCCCCGCTGCTTGAGGTGACGCAGCAGCACCGGCGCGAAGTCGGGGTCGCGCTTCGCCGCCATCACAGCGGCGGTGTGGCCGAGTGCCCAGACCGCAATACCCGCGATCCATTGCTGGAGCCCGAGGCCGAGCGCCGCGGCGATCGTGCCATTGAGGATCGCGATCGCGCGCGGTGCGCCGCCGAGCAGGATTAGCTCGGCGAGCGAGCGATAGATCGGCGCCTCATAGCCTTCGATCCGCCCGGACGAAGGATTCGCCGCGGCCGTCATGCGATGAGCGCTCCGCCGCCGAAGCTGAAGAAAGACAGAAAGAAGCTCGATGCCGCGAAAGCGATCGAGAGGCCGAAGACGATCTGGATCAGCCGCCGGAAGCCGCCGGCGGTCTCGCCGAAGGCGAGCGTCAGCCCGGTCGTGATGATGATGATCACCGCGACGATCTTGGCGACCGGTCCCTGGACCGATTCGAGAACCTGTTGCAGCGGCTCCTCCCACGGCATGCCCGAGCCCGCAGCCTGCGCGGTGGCGGCGAAAAGCAGACCCGCGGCAAGCGCGGCGGCGGCGATTCTCGGCATGCAACGGCGCGAATTCGTCTTGGCTGACATGGTTCAGTCTCCTGTCTTGGGGTGATCGGAAGGGAATTCGACGACGTTGTAGCCGCCGTCGGGATCGAGCCCGGCGACGCGCGCAACGGTCTCGACGCGCCGCGCTAGCCCGCGCCCCGAGATGAAGACGATGAGGTCGATGGCTTCGGCGACGAGACGGTGCGGCACGGTGACCACAGCTTCCTGGATCAGCTGTTCGAGGCGGTAGAGGGCAGCGACCGCGCTATTCGCATGGATCGTCGCGATCCCGCCCGGGTGTCCGGTATTCCACGCCTTGAGCATGTCGAGCGCCTCGCGGCCGCGCACCTCGCCGACGATGATCCGGTCGGGTCTGAGCCGCAGCGTCGAGCGCACCAGGTCAGCCATCGTGACCATGCCCGCAGCGCCCGCGCCGACGGTACGCGTGCGTAGCGCGACGACGTCCGACGCCGCGCATTGCAACTCGCGCGTGTCCTCGATCAGGATCACCCGCTCGTCGAGATCGCCCATCTCGGCGAGCAGCGCATTGGCGAGCGTCGTCTTCCCCGATGAGGTGCCGCCGACGACGAGGATGTTCTGTCGCTCTACGACCGCCAAGGCGAGCCGCCGCGCCATCTCGGCCGAGATGATGCCGTCCTTCACATAGTCGAGCAAAGTGTGGATCTTCGCGGCGGGCTTGCGGATTGAGAAGCAGGGCGCGGTCGCGACCGGCGGCAGCACGCCCTCGAACCGCTCGCCCGCCCCTTGCCCGTGCGGCGGCAGCTCGGCGGAAACGATCGGCGACATAGCATGCGCCTCGGTTCGCGCGTGGCTCGCGACGAGGCGGATGATCCGCTCGACCTGTGCGGACTCGAAACGGAAGCCGGTATCCCAGCGGCCGCGGCCGAGACGATCGAGCCAGAGCCGACCGTCGGGATTGATCATGATCTCAATAACCTCGGCGTCAGCGAGCGCCGCCGCGATCGTCGGCCCCATCGCCGTGCGAAGCATCGCGCGGCTGCGGGCTGCGGACAGCGCCTCGCTCATGACCGCGGCGCCTTGCTGGCGGGTGCGCCGCCGAGCGTGCGGATCCCGCCCGCCATCGCCTCGCCGACGCGCGCGACGAAGGCGTTGAAGCGGTCGCGGCCTACCGCGCGCGCGGCATCGTCGCCTTCGGCGAGCGGCGCCTGCACCGTGAGCTGGTAGCGGATAAACAGCGCCAGGCTCTCGAGCAGGATATGACCGTCGCGCTCGATGCGTCCGAGCGCCATCGACATGCGGTCGAGCCGGGCGCTGAACCTGGTCTCGAGCTCGGACACGGCCTGCCGGTTGAGCCAGGCGGTCAGCGCGTCGACCAGGATCGCCGACTTGGCAGCGCCGGGCTCGGCGGCGAGCGCTTCGAAACGCTGACTGAGTTCCTGGGGCAGGAAGAGCTGGTAGCGCACCTTGTTTACCTTGCGGCGTCCCATGATCAGAAGCTCGGCAGGGTGTCGTCGTCGTCCCCCTGTCCCTGGTTGAGCGCGTGGGCGCGCTGGACATCGCCTTGCGAATTCTGCGACCGGTCCATCGCGCGCTTGTCGGTCGCGGGATCGGCATCGTCCTGTTCGAGACCTAGCGCATCGATCTGCCTCGGCGGCTCGGCGGGTGCGGGGGGCTGGTCAGCGATTTCAGGCGCCCGCTGCTGCTGAACCCCGCCGTCGTCTTCGGGCGCCTCGGCATCGGCGGCGGTCTCGAGCCGGGCATCGGTGCGCCGCGCGAGGCTGCCCCAGTCATTGGGTCGCGGCTTCGGACGGTCTGGATAGACGCCGCCCTCGGTTCCACCTGACGGCGGCGGCAAGATCCGCGCCTTGAAATGCGGGTCTTCGTAATAGCGCAGCTTCCTGGCGCGGATCGGAGCCATGCCTGCGACGAGGACGAGTTCGTCCTTGGGATCGAGCTGCATGACCTCACCCTGCGTCAGCAGCGGCCGCGCGGTTTCCTGGCGGCTGACCATGACATGCGCGAGCCAAGGCGCGAGGCGGTGGCCGGCATAGTTGCGCATCGCGCGCTGCTCGGTCGCGACGCCCAGGGCGTCGGAGATCCGCCGCGCGGTCCGTTCGTCGTTCGTCGCAAAAGCGACGCGGACGTGACAGTTATCGAGAATGGCGTTGTGTTCGCCATAGGCCTTCTCGATCTGGTTGAGGCTCTGGGCGATGAGGAAGGCGCGCACGCCATAGCCCGCCATGAAGGCAAGGCTGGTTTCGAAAAAGTCGAGCCGTCCGAGGGCTGGGAACTCGTCGAGCATCATCAGCAGCTGATGGCGGCGCACGCTCGATCCATGGTCGTCGAGCTTCTCGGTGAGCCGGCGCCCGATCTGGTTGAGGATCAGGCGCACGAGCGGCCGGGTGCGGCTAATGTCCGACGGCGGAATGACCAGATAGAGCGAGATCGGATGCTCGGCTTCGACAAGATCGGCGATCCGCCAGTCGCTGCGCGAGGTGACCGCGGCAATGGTCGGATCGCGATAGAGGCTGAGATAGGACATGGCGGTCGAGAGCACACCCGAACGCTCATTCTCGCTCTTATTACGCACCTCGCGCGCCGCCGACGCCACGACCTGGTGAACTTCCGGTTTTTCGGGCGTGCCGAGATGATTGGTTGTCATCATCCGCGTCAGCGTGTCCATGAACGGGCGCTGCGGATCCGACAGGAAGGTCGCGACGCGAGCCAGCGTCTTTTCTTCCTCGGCGTAGAGAACATGGAGGATCGCGCCGACGAGCAGGCTGTGGCTCGTTTTTTCCCAGTGCCCCCGCTTCTCGAGCGCCCCTTCCGGATCGACCAATATGTCGGCGATATTCTGGACGTCGCGCACTTCGTTCGGGCCGCGGCGCACTTCGAGCAGCGGATTGTAGCGGGCCGAGGCGAGATCGGTCGGATTGAACAGCAGCGCGTTGCTGAACCGCGCGCGCCAGCCTGCCGTCAGTTGCCAATTCTCGCCCTTGATGTCGTGGATGACCGCGCTTCCGGTCCAGGAGAGCAATGTCGGAATGACGAGGCCGACGCCCTTGCCCGACCGTGTCGGAGCAAAAGCCATCACATGTTCAGGACCGTCGTGACGGAGATAGTCCGATTTGTGACGCCCGAGGAACACGCCCGCATCGCGGCTGAGCCCTGCCTTCCGGATTTCGCCATCGCTCGCCCAGCGCGCTGACCCGTAGGTCGTGACATGGCTCGACTGGCGCGCGCGCCAGAGCGCCCCCGTGATCGCGCTCGCGCACCCGAGGAAGCCGCTCGCGGCCGCGATCGTCCCGGCAGTGTCGAATATCTCGGGTGCATAAGCCTCGAAATGATACCACCAAGGGAAGAGCGCCCATGGCTTGTAGACGGGCGTGCCGAACAGCGTGAACCAGGCCGGGCCGAGTTCCGACTGATAACCCAGCGCCGACGCGCAATATTGCGTCGCGCCCCAGACGCCGAGGAACACGATCAAGAAGACGATGACTATCTGGCCGAGCAGCAACCTCGTGGGCGACATCGATCAAACTCCGGGAAAAACGGGCGATTGCCCTGACCCGGACATAATCGCATCGGACCGCGCTCGACTGACAGGGTCGCTAGAGGGTCGCTTGAGGGCCGCGATAGGGTCGGTTCAGTCGCCGCGGCCAATCTGCGGTCTCCCAGCGTCGAAACGCGGCGGGACGAGCACCCGAGTCGCAGGCGTCTGTTGCGAAGCATGACTGCGCGGCGCATAGGCAGCACATGACCAGCGACCTCAGCTCCATCATCCTCGACGTCATCGAACGGGCGCCGCAATGGATGCGACGCGACCTCGAAGCCAAGGACGTCGTCGCGCGCACGCAAGCAGAAGAAGCGCTAGCCGCAATGATTGCCGCTGCCCTGGAGAAACAGAACAGCGCGGACTGACTGCGGCTGAGCAAGGCCTAGTCTGCGAGCGTCGCAGCTGAGTGCTACTAAGCCTTCGGCGTCCCCCGACGAATGGACGATTCGGCGCTGTCTCATCGGTTTCTGACCCTGGCCGGTAGGAACCTGTCAGCTAAGGAACGTCACTGCAGCCTACTGACAAAAAATCGCGCCATCGCTCCGAAAACTTCATCTGTTTCAGGGGCATCGATATAGGCCCAAAAGGCGTGCGGAAGACCGTCGAACAGGAGCAGCTGGGCCGACGCCCCCGCGTCGGTCAACGCACGGCAGAAATTCGCTGTGTCGCTCATAAGCACGTCTCGGCTGCTCGTAATACAGAGCGTCGCTGGCCAGCCGGTTAAATCGCCACGCGCGGGCGAAAGCATCGGATCTTCCAAGTCCCGGCCGTCAGCATAGCTTTTTAGAACCGCCCGCAAGGAATTCTCACCCGCAAACAGCGACACCGTGTCGCCAATCCGCGAGAGATCGGCGGTGCCCGAAAAGAAGCCCAAAGCGGCAGGCTGGGGAAACCCTTCGTGCCGAAGGCGGGCTACGAGCTCGGCTGAAAGCGCCGCACCCGCTGACGTCCCATAAAGTCCTATTCGATGCGCCCGGTAACGATCCAGCAGCGCACGATAGACAGCAAGCGCATCATCACATGCCGCGGGAAAGGGGTGCTCCGGTGAGAGCCGATATCGAACCCCAACGACCCTACTCCCGGTCTGCGCCGCAACATCGACATTCTCGGTGATCGAGCCTGCGTCGATCATGAAGCCGCCCCCATGAAGGTTGAGCAAGACTACATCCTCATCCCGCACCAGCGCTGGGGTAAAAACACGCACCGGCACGCCCGCCATCGTTTCTTCGCGCATCGTCACGTTCCGACGTGCGAGGCGAGCCAATCCGATTTCTTGCTGTATCGCCTCGGAGCGTTCGCGGCGCCCATCGATGCCCAGCGGCTCCGGCTGACGCGCTGCGTCCAAGGCGAGGCCTACCTTGGCCTCGGGCGAAAGAGAGTCGGGCCACGCTCTCATGCGCGAGGCCCCAATGGACGCATATTTCCGGTAAAGCCGGCTAGGCTATTTGTGCGAAGCGAGACGATCATCGCTGCTCTCTCATTTCCCAAGCGCAGCGTCGAGCGCTTCAGTCGCGACGGGCCTCAAAGCCGCGTATCCGGTTCGATTTGGATGCGCTGCATCATTTGTGAACTCGCCGGGCATCTCGCCCTGATCGGTTGCGACCGCCGAATAATAGTCGGCATATTCAAGATCATTGTCGTGCGCGTAGGCGCGCAGCCATGCGTTGAACTGCCTGATCTTCTCTGCGGGCTTCAAATCGGGGGCCCACCAGAGTTTGGACACCGGCGTGACCGAGGCGAGCACCACCTCGATGTCGTTGGCGCGGGCAAGCGTGACCATCGCGACGATATTGTTCTTGAGCGCCTGCATGCTCGTCAGCCCCGCATTGCCGCCGATATCGTTCCCGCCGGCAAGCAAGTGCACGACCCTCGGTTTGAGCGCGACGACATCGGCTTCAAAACGGAGGAGGATCTGCGCGCTCGTCTGACCACTAATACCGCGATTGAGGCGCGTTTTGCCGAAGAATGCGGGGTCGGCGAGCCCCCATAGTTCGGTAAGCGAGTCGCCCATGAAAATCACGTCGGGCCGCTCGGTCACGGCGGCATTATCAGCGTGGAAGCGGCACAGGTTCGCCCAATCCTGCATAGGCTTGTCCACCGATGGCGCAGCCGGCGGCGGTGTGAATTTCACGCCGGGCTCCACAAACATCTTCACAAAAGCGAGCATGGCCGGATCGACGGGTTTTGGGAGCGGACACGGATTGTCGACCATCATCTGGGTGACCGGAGGCGATGGAGGCGTCTCCTGCGCTGCTGTTTCGGAAGTCATCAAACGAAGCAGAGCGCAGGCCGCCGCAGCGGATAGTGTCGAGAAATGTTTCATAAGGGAGTCCTGTAATGCTGGTCAGAAGCGAACGCGAAGCGATGCGCCGTACATGCGCGGCTCCCCGAAAAGCGCGCTCGTGTACCCGCTCGCATTATATTGCTGGATGACAGCGATGCGGTACGTCTTGTTCGTGAGGTCGGTCGCGAACAGCGACAAGTCGACATTCTTCGTGTCGAGCACATTCTCCCAGTCGAGCCGTGCGCCGAGCAGGCCATAACTTTCAATGAAGGAAAATGGCTGGGCCGGATCGGTGTCGCCCGCATAGATGCGGTCCTGCCAGCTGTAGGTGCCGCGCAGCACGAAATTGCCGAGCGACTCCGGCACCGGCAGCGTCAGGCTGGCGCTGACATTGAACTGGTGTTTCGGCGTGAAGACGAACGGCAGATCGGAATAGTCGATCCCGCTCACGACATAATCACCATATCGGGCGTCGGTGTAGCTGTAGCCGGCATCGATCGATAGCCAGCGGCGGATCGCCAGATTGGCATCGACCTCGATCCCCTTGATCGTCGCCCGCGCCGCGTTCTGGATTGCCGTCGCGGTGAAGGGCGGAACGATGGCAGGAACGTTCGCGTGAATGTCGTTGTATTTGCTCGTATATCCCGTGACATTGAAACGGCCGCGAAGTTCTCCGAGAGACCAGCCGGTCTTCAATCCGAGTTCCGCCGTGTTCACCGTCTCGGGTCGGAAGCGGTAGAAGGGGTTCGCCTGCGTCCCGCCAAAGGCCGCGACGATCGGATTGAAACCGCCCGGCTTGTAGCCGCGCTTGTAGTTCCCAAAGATCAACACATCGTCGCTGAGCTGATAATCGGCGCCGAATGCGAAGGAATCCCCTTTTGCCTTGCCATTGCCCGATACACCGCAATCGGGAAATACATTCCCCGGCGGAACGAGACAGGGCGTTCCGTCGACTGGCTCCGGGGGCGGACGGAGGATGCCGGGATATTGCAGAAGCGTGAGACCGAAGCCGAAGTCATTCCATGTGTATCGGTAGCCTGCGGTCAGGTTGAGCCCTGCAAGTCCCGATACGAGCTGGCCGACATCGAGGCCAAGCTGGCCAAAGACCGCCTTGCTGGTCGCGCTCGCGCCGGCGTCGACCTGCGAACTTGTCGCGACGGTCTGCAGATTTTGCGAAAAGGTCATGGCGCCGCCGCGCGTGAGCCGATCATAATAGCCCCCCGCCTGAAATTTGAGGGCCTCGCCGAGTGAGCCCGAAATTCGGAGTTCCTCGGTCAGATAGTCGAGATCGGTATTCCAAGTGCCCGGTTTCCAAGCACCGTTCGAGTCCTGAATGAGGAGGATCGTGCCATCATCGTCGCGCGCGCTGTCGGTGCGGTAGTTGGTGTAGCTGAAGATGTTGGTGAGCGTGAAATCATCGCTCAAATTCAATGTCGTCCGGTTGATGACTCCGAACTGGCGCGTTCGGTCGCGCGAGAGAGCGCTCAAGGCGACATCGCGAATACCCCGCTGCTCCTGTTGCGCGAGCAGCGGCACAAGAAAAGGCCCGAAGACATTCGCCGGGTTGGCGGCGATCAGGACGACGCCCGGCCCATTTTCATTCGAGCCCGTGAACTGAAAGATGGTATAATTTTCCAGCCGCTCCGACGGACGAAAGATCAAACTGGCGCGTCCCGACCAAGCGCGGCGATTGTCATAGTCGCGACCCGAGACGACGTCGCGTGTGAAGCCCTCGCGATTGAGCGTCTGTCCGCCGACGCGCAGTAGAAGCCTGTCATCGACCAGCGGGACGTTGACTGCTCCGTCGATATCGAGACGGCCGTAGCTTCCGCCCGTTCCCATGAGATAGCCTCCGAAATTGTTCGTCGGCCGCTGAGGCTCGAACAGAATGGCGCCGCCGGTCGTATTCTGCCCGAACAATGTGCCTTGTGGACCTTTGAGAACCTGAACATTCTGGAGGTCGAAGAACTGACCAGGCCCGATCGCGCGCGACGGAGCCTCGGCGAAATAGGCGACAACCGCTGGCCCCCCGCCCGTCCCCGGCGAAGTTCGCGTCTCCCGCTGCCCGCGCATCGCAAACGTTACATTGTTCCGGTTGAGGTCGGTCGAGAAGCTGAGCGAGGGGACAAGCCGCGACAGGTCGGACACCATCGTCACATTTTGCTCGCGAAGCGTATCGCCCGATATCGCGGTGAGCGACATCGGAACATCCTGCTGGTTTTCGGCGACGCGCCGGGCAGTCACGACGATCTCGTCCGCCGGGGTGTCGATCCCCGCGTCATCCGCGCTCTGCGCGAAGGCCTGTAGCGGTGTAGCCAGGAAGGCGAGCAGAGCGACGCCCGCGGCCAGCCTTTCCGACGAATTGAAGCGATTGGTCATCAGCGCATCCTCATGCTGCGGCCGATGCCGCGGGTTGATTGGGGTATCGATTGTTCCGAAAGTGGTTTGGCATTGTGTTTGCCGCGACGACGGCGCAATTTCGTGCGCATCAGAGCGACCGTGCGATGAGTTCCTTCATCACCTCGTTCGCGCCGCCATAAATGCGCTGGACGCGAGCATCGACATAGAGCCGGGCGATCGGATATTCGGTCATGTAGCCGTAGCCGCCGAACAGCTGCAGGCACTCATCGAGCATCTTGCCCTGCTGCTCGCTGCACCACCACTTCGCCATATAGGCCGCCTCGGGATCGAGCGTTCCATCGACGAGACGCTGCGTGCAGTCGTTGACGAAGCTGCGTACGATGTGCGCGATCGTCGCGACTTCGGCGAGACGGAAGCGTGTGTTCTGGAAATCGAACAGGGTGCCGCCGAACATCTTTCGGTCCTTCGCGTGCGCGGTCGTCAGTTCGAGTGCGCGCTCAATGACGGCGGCAGACGGAACGGCCAGCAGCATGCGTTCGAAGGCAAGCTGGCTGATCAGCTGGCCGAACCCGGCGCCTTCCGTCCCCCCAAGAAGATTTGATGCCGGTACGCGGACGCCATCGAAGGAGAGTTCGGCCGTGTCCGACGCATGCTGTCCGATCTTCTCGAAACGCGAAGCGGCGAAGCCCGGCAGATCGGCAGTCGGGACGATCAACAGCGAAACGCCCTTGGATCCCTCGTCGCCAGTCCGGCAGGCGACGACGAGGACGCTTGCCGTGTAGCCGTTGGTTATGAATGTTTTCGTCCCGTCGAGGACGTAGCTGTCTCCATTGCGACGGGCGCGCATCGCGAGCCCCTTGAGGTCGGAGCCGGCCCCGGGTTCGGTCATCGCTATGCCCGCAAGATCCTCACCGCTTGCAAGACGAGGCAGCCAATATGATTTCTGCTCTTCGGTTCCATAATCGAGAATATAGTGCGCAGCGATGCTGTGCACCGCGAGATTGGCCGGGAGTTCGGCGCGAGCGAGTTCGTCCTGAAGCACGAGCTGCCAGGCAAGGCTGGTCGACGATCCGCCATAGCATTCGGGAAGCTCGGGCAGGATGAAGCCGAGCTCGCCCATCGCGCGCCAGGTCTTCCGCGGAATATGGCCCTGCTTTCGCCAGCCTTCGAGATGGGGCGTGAGCTCGGCCGCGATGAAGCGGCGAACCTGCTCGCGGTAGGCGGCAACATCGTCGTCCATCCAGGGGTAGCGATACAGTGTAGGTGTCATGATCAAGATTCCTGTGGAGTCGCTGCTGCCCGGCAGCGGATGTCCCGATGACCAGGTTCAGGCGACCTGCCGGTCGCGGTCGCCCCAGAAGCGTTTGCGGAGCTCGGTCTTCAGCACCTTGCCGGGGGCCGACAGCGGAAGCTCGGTCACGAACTCGATACTGCGCGGACATTTGTAACCGGCGATCAGGGTCTTGCAGTGCCGAGTGAGCTCATCGGCCGTCACCGTTTCGCCCGGTTTGAGGATGACGAAGGCGTGAACGCTCTCGCCCCATTGCTCGTTCGGAATGCCGATGACCGCACTCGTTGCCACCGAGGCATGTTGACACAGCGCGTTCTCGACTTCGGCCGAGTAGATATTCTCGCCGCCGCTGATGATCATGTCCTTGGCGCGATCGACGATGAACAGAAACCCATCGCCATCGAGATAGCCGCAGTCGCCGGTGTGCATCCAGCCGTCGCGGATCGCCGCGGCGGTTTCCTCGGGACGATTCCAATAGCCTTGCATGACGTGCGGACCACGCACGATGACCTCGCCCGTCTCACCTGCCGGCAATTCGCGGCCCTCGACATCGACGACGCGGATTTCCGAACAGAGATGTGCCTGGCCTCCGGACCGCAATTTGCCGAGCGTCCTGCCCTCGCCGCTGTGATATTCCGGCCGGAGGATCGTTGCGACCGGCGACAGCTCGGTCATGCCATAAGCCTGAAAGAAGCGAACCTTCGGCAGCGCCGCGAGCGCGCGATCGATCACAGCTTCCGATATCGAGGAGCCGCCGTAGGCAATCGTGCGGAGCGACGAGAGATCGCGCCCTTCCTTCATCACGGGATGATCGACGAGCATCTGTATCATCGTCGGCACCAGCAGAACATCGCTGACCTTGTCGCGATCGATCGCATCGACAACGGCGGACGGCGAGAAGCCGGGGATGAAGACATGGGTGTTGCCGAGCACCCAGTTGGCGAAGCCCAGCGCCATGTCGGCGAGATGAAACATTGGCGCCGCGTGGAGGAAGGTGCCTCGTGGCGAGGCCATGCCGGCCGCGATCACGGCGAGGCAGCAGGTCATGAAGCCGTCGTGACCCAGCATCACGCCTTTCGGCCTGCCGGTGGTCCCGCCGGTATAGAAGAGGCCGAGCAAATCCTGCCCACGGCGTACGGCGTCAGGCACGGGTTCGGACGCAGTGATCAGACGTTCATAGTCGAGCATACCCGCCGGCGCCTCGCCGTCGCCCGCATAGATGAGCGTGCGGACCTTGGCGCCGCTTTTCGGCAGCTCGCCGACAAAACTCACGAAATGATCGTCGACGATGAGGATTTCAGAACCCGAATCCTCGAGAGAGTATAGTATTTCCGCGCTGCTCCACCGCGTGTTGCAGGGATTGAGCACACCGCCACCCCAGGGCACCGCCAGCAGATACTCGAAATAGCGATCGGAATTGAGCGCAAGCATCGCCACGCGGTCGCCTTCGCGCATGCCCTGGAGCTGCAGAGCTCCGGCCAGCCTCGCGACCCGCTCGCCAAGGGTGCGAAAGCTCCGCCGCCGCCTGCCGCAGACGAGCGCGGTGCGATCGGGGTGCTGCTGAAGCGCACGATGCAAAGGCTGTGTGAGGTACATGCAATCCTACTCCCTTGGGAAATCCCGGCTCGCCTTGGCCAATATGTTTTCCCGAACCGGACCGAAGCCCGGGTTAAATTCCCGTCAGGCCTCCCGAACACATCAGCACCTCGCCGCTGACATAGTCGCTCTCGGGAATGCAGAACAAATAGACAGCGCCCGCAGCCTCCTCGGGGTTCCCGCCTCGTCCGAGCGGGATCGAGCGCTCCATCATCGCCATTAGATCGGGATTGATCCCGACCTTGATCTCGCGTCCCTCGATCGTTGCGGTCTGGGCGGCATCGGCGGTCGCCTCGGTCAGACGGGTCTTGATGAAGCCATAGGCAACGCAGTTCACGGTCGTGTGAAGCCGGCCCCATTCTTTTGCGAGTGTCCGCGTGAGACCGGTGATTCCCGCCTTCGCCGTAGCGTAATTCGCCTGACCCGCATTGCCGAAAAGCCCGGCGACCGACGAGATGTTGACGACCTTGCGGACGCGGCGGACGCCGGCCTCATCGTCGGCCTTCACGAGCGAGCGGATCACCGGCTGCGCGGCGCGCAAAATACGGAACGGCGCCGTCAGATGAACATCGAGCATCGCATACCATTGCTCGTCAGTCATTTTCTGAACGACATTGTCCCAGGTATAGCCCGCATTATTGACGATGATGTCGATGCCGCGAAAATTCTCGACCGCAGCGCCGACGAAGCGCTCCGCAAAATCGGGCGCCGCGACGCTCCCCGTACAACCAACCGCTTCACCGCCCAAACCGCGGATCGCCTCGACCGTCTCGAGCGCGGGGTCGTCATCGAGATCGTTGACGACGACGCGCGCGCCCTCGGACGCGAGCTTCAGCGCGATCGCGCGCCCGATCCCGCGCCCCGAGCCGGTGATGAGCGCCGTTTTGCCTTCGAGTTTGAGCGTCATTCCATCATCCTTGTTGAAGGGGGGCATCGATCGCGATCAGGGCCTCGCCCGTGATCACTGCCTGCCCATATTGATTGCTGTTACCGAGCCTGATCCGTGCGCAGCGCTCGCCGCCCATATCGACGATTTCGGCGACTTCACCGGCGACCGTGATCCGGTGCCCAAGATGCGTGATCCCGGCAAAGCGCACGTCGAGACGGCGGAGCCGGTTTTGCGGCGCCCAAGCGGTGATCGCACGCGACATCCATGCCATCCCGAGCATGCCCTGCGCAAAAACGTCGGGCATTCCCGCGCGTCTCGCAAAGTCGAGGTCGATATGGATCGGGTTGAGATCTCCCGACGCGCAGCCGAACAACGCGAGCATCGCTCGGTCGACGGGCGGTAAGACGAGAGATGGAAGCGTGTCTGCTGCGGCGCAGGCTGAGAATTCGGTTCGGCCCAATGTCCTGCTCCTAAGATCACGCATTTCGGACAACGAGGGTGGTACGCAGTTCGGCGACGAGGTCGCCGTCGCCGTTGCGGGCTTCGGAGTGTTTCTCCACGAACTCGAGGGCGCCGCCTTTCTTGTCGAAAATATCGACAATCTTGGAACGTACCGTGACGGTATCGCCGGCGCACACATCCCGATGATAGGTAAACCCCTGCGTGCCATGCAGGATGCGCTCGATCGGAACGCCCAACCCGTCGAGAAGCCTGTCGAGCGCGCCGCTGTCGAGTTCGGCCGCAAACAGAAAGGTCGGCGGTGCGGGCAGATCGGCATAACCAGCGCGGCGCGCCTCATCGACGTCCGTATAGACGGAACCGGTCTCGCCGATCGCACGGGCAAAGGCGCGAAGACGGCCGCGCTCGACGACGAGCTCCGAGGCGCCGAGGTCGCGCCCGATCCAGCTGCGGTCGATCACGGCCTCAGCCTCCCCACTGTTTTTCATAGAGGGTGACGACGCACGCACCGCCAAGACCGAGATTGTGCTGGAGCGCAAGGCGCGCGCCGTCGACCTGCCGCCGGTTTGCCTTGCCCCGAAGCTGCTCGACAAGTTCGGTGCATTGGGCGAGGCCGGTGGCGCCCAGCGGATGGCCTTTCGACAACAGACCGCCCGACGGGTTAGTGACGACCTTCCCGCCATAGCTGTTGTCGCCGTCCTCGACGAAGCGCTCGGCCTCGCCGGGACCGCAGAGCCCGAGCGCTTCATAGCTCAAGAGCTCATTCTGCGCGAAGCAGTCGTGGAGTTCGACAACATCGAGATCGCCGGGACCGATCCCGGCCGCATCATAGACGAGAGAAGCGGCCTCGCGCGCCATCGCGCCGCCGACCACATCACGCATGTCGCGCGTTTCGAACGAGTCTGGCCGGTCCGTCGTCATCGCCTGCGCACGTATCGAGACCGATGCATCGATCCCGTGTCGCCGCGCAAAATCCTCGCTGCAAAGGACCGCAGCTGCGGCACCGCACGTCGGGGGGCAGGCCATCAGCCGCGTCAGCACGCCTGGCCAGATCGTCTTGGAGGCCATTACTTCTTCTTCGCTAAGCTCGTCGCGAAAAAGCGCCAGCGGGTTGTTCGCGGCATGGCGGCTGGCCTTGGCGCGTATCTTGGCGAAAGTTTCGAGGCGAGTGCCATATTGCTGCATATGCGCGAGGCCGGCGCCGCCGAAGTAGCGCAAGGCGAGCGGAATATCCGCCTCGCCGACGATCGCGTCGGTGACCGCATCGAAACGCTCGAACGGGCTCGGCCGGTCGCCGAAGATCGCGCCGATCGCGCCGGGCTGCATTTCCTCGAACCCGAGTGCCAGTACGCAGTCGGCTGCGCCGCTTTCAATCGCTTGGCGGGCGAGAAAGAGTGCGGTCGATCCGGTGGCACAATTGTTATTGACGTTGATGATCGGGATGCCGGTCATGCCGACTTCGTAAAGCGCGCGCTGGCCGGCCGTGCTGTCACCATAGACGTAGCCGACATAGGCCTGCGTGACCTTGTTGTAGTCGATGCCCGCATCCTCAAGAGCCGCGCGCACTGTCGCGGCAGCCATTTCAGAATAGGGAGCGCTGGCTCCCGGCTTGGCGAAAGGAACCATCCCTACCCCGCCGACGATCGTCCTTGGCATCACATTCTCCCATCGCTGCATCCGCAGCCCGGAACAGCGATGCGACAGCCTATGCTTGTAATCTAATTCAATTTGCGGAATTACTATTCCGGACAGGAATAGATCGATGATCAATCTCACACGCCTTCGCCACGTCGTCGCAGTCGACCAAGCCGGATCCTTCTCTGCAGCAGCCGAGGCGGTTCATGTCACGCAGTCTGCGCTGACCAAGAGTGTCGCCGCGGTCGAAGAAGAAGTCGGTCACGCCTTGTTCGAGCGCCGCGCGCGCGGCACGGTGACGACTGCCGAGGGCCGCGATTTCATCGACCGCGCCAAACGCATTGTCGCCGAGCTCGACATGCTGGTCGAGGACACGCAGCGTCAGCGAAAGCGCGAACGAAGTCAGCTCCGGATCGGAGTCTGCCCTCCCTCCATCGAACCCTTTCTCAGCCAGCCGCTTGCGCAATTGGTCGGGAGATATCCGGGGCTTAGCCTCCATCTCACGGCTTTGAGTTCCGAGCGCGCGCTCCGCTTTCTCAAACGCGGCGATTTCGACATGGTGGTCGGCCCCGACGATCTCTTCCGAAATGACAGCCGGGTTCACGCCGAGAAGGTCGGACAGCTCCAGGCCTTTCTGTTCGTGCGCAAGGGTCATCCGCTGTTGACGGTGCCCAATCCCGGCCCCGAGGAGCTCAAGCGCTACCAGATCATCACGCCCGAGCTATTCACCTCCTATGCGGGAATATTCGAGCGTCTTTTCGAAGGACCCGATGTCGACCTGCGCGACATGGTGAGTGTCATCGACCATTTCCCGCTCGTGACCGCGATCATTCGCAAAAGCGACCGGATTGGCGTCGTCGGGGGTGAATATCATCTGGCACCGGCCTTCGCCCGGAACTTCGAGATTCTTCCCGTCGAATTCTTCGAGCCTCTGGTCCTCAGCTGTGCGACGCTCGCTGGCGAACAGGTCAAACCGACGGCACGAGCGCTTACGGCGATGCTGCGCGAGGCCTGGGGCGAGATGATCGGCCGCGAGAGACATTGACCCTGCACTCCGGTCCACCAAACGCAGCAAGGGTAGATATTCCAATTCAGAATATTGCGTGACAGATTTGAATTGGACGCGACAGCCGCGTCTGACGAAGCTTGCCCCCACTCGCCGCAAGGGACGAGATTGGGGAGACGATCGATGAAGAAGATTCTGCTGTTGGCAACGGCTGCATGCGCCTCGCCGGGACTCGCTCTGGCGCAGGAGAGCGCTGCGCAAGGCGGCGGCGCCACGGCCGCGTTCGACGACGACATCATCGTCACCGCCACCAAAAAGGGCCAGGGCGAGAATGTCCAGGATGTCCCGATCGCTGTCACGGCGTTCGGGGAGGCACAGCTCGATGCCAAGTTCGTGCAGAATCTCCAGAGCCTGAGCTACGACGTTCCGAACGTACAGCTCGAGGACGTCGGCACGACCCCCGGCTACGCCAATTTCTCGATCCGCGGTCTTGGTATCAACAGTTCGATCCCGTCCATCGATCCGACCGTCGGCGTCTTCGTCGACGGCGTTTATCTTGGCATCAACGCCGGGGTCGTCTTCGACAATTTCGACCTCGAAGGCATCGAGGTCCTCCGCGGGCCGCAAGGATTGTTGTTCGGCCGCAATGTCACCGGCGGCGCGGTAGTCGTCCGCACATCGCGGCCTTCGTTCGATTTCCGCGCAAACCTCAAGGCGTCGGTCGAAACAGGTCTCAAGAAGACCGTGAGCGGAGTCGTGTCGGGTCCGATTGTCAGCGACGTGGTCGCAGCGAAACTCGCCGTCTATTGCAGCGACGATAATGGCTGGTTCCGCAATCGCTTCGATGGGCGCAAGCTCGGCGCCGGCAAGGATCTGATCATTCGGCCCGCCATCACCGTTCAGGGCGGAGACGATTTCCGCATGGATTTACGCTATGAGCATGGCGAGACGAAAGGCGACGGCCCCGCCGGCCAGAACCACGGCCTTTTCCAGCCCGGCACGTTCGATTTCTCGATCAACTTTCCGGGTCGCTACGACAACGTGTGGGATCAGGCGAGCGCGGAGATCAACGTCGATACAGGCTTCGGCGACGGCGTGATCACGAACATCGCGGGATATCGCCGGTACCGGTCCGACGCCACGACGGATGTCGATGCGACGCCGCAATCCTTCTTCCACGCCAACTTCGGGGTGGCCCAGTCGCAGCTTAGCGACGAACTGCGCTACGCCGGCAAGTTCGGACGCGTCGATGTCACGACGGGCCTTTACTATTTCACGCAGGACATCCGGTACGGCGAACGCCGCGAACTGCTCGGCGGGGCGCAAATTATCTCGGGCGGCGGCGAGCAGGACCAGACCGCTTGGGGCATCTTCGCTTCTGCCGACTGGCATTTTACCGACACGCTCACACTGAACCTCGGCGGGCGATACAGTTGGGACCGCAAATCTGTGCGCATCTCACAGCTTCGCCCGAATGGCTGCGACATCGAGCGGCTCGTCTGCACACCCAATTTTGCGGACAAGGATAGTTGGAAAGGCTTCACCCCCAAGCTTGGCCTGCAATGGAAGCCGACCAAGGAAACGCAGGTCTATGGCCTCTACACGCGGGGATTTCGCAGCGGCGGCTATAATATGCGGAACACCGATCCAGGAGTCCCGCCGGGACCGTTCGATCAGGAGACGCAGGACAGCTTGGAGCTGGGAGCGAAGCAGCAGTTCGGACGCAACCGGATCAATGTCGCCGGCTTTTATAATCGGCTCAAAAATCTTCAGCGCGAAATCAACCTGCCCGGTCCGCTCGGTGTCAGCCAGGTCATTCGCAATACGGCCGATGCCACGATCAAGGGTGTGGAAGCCGAAGGCCAATTCTTCCTTCTCCCGAATCTCGTTCTATCGGCCCAGTTCGGCTATGTCCAAGGCACATATCGCAATGTTCAGTTCGACATCAGCGGCGACGGTGTCGTCAATGATGCCGATCGCGCGCTGAGGTTGCCGCGTCTGTCGCCCTGGACCTACGGAGCGAGCCTTACCTACGATCAGCCGCTTGGCGACTTCGGGACCGCAACCCTTCGCGTCAGCTACAACCATCGCGATGGATCCGCGTTCACCGACAACAATCGAGGGCTTCTTCTCGGTGCCGATATGCTTGATGCCAGCGTCACAATCGCCGCCGATAGCAGCTGGCGGATCTCGGCCTATGCTCGGAACTTGCTCGACGAGGCGACCTTTGGCGGCGATACGCAATTGCCGGCCGCTTTCGGCGGCGTCGGCGCCAGTTTCTCTCCGCTGAACAAAGGACGGGTCATCGGCGGAGAAGTCGCAGTCAGCTTTTGAAGTGGACCGAGAATGCCGTCACACTGTTCGGCATTCTCGGTTGACTATGGCCGTTTGCAGACCGGCAGCTTTTGGCAGCGAACTTGCGAAAGCAGACGTTCGAAAACCGTTGGTTTCGAGCAAACTCGATTATTCCGAAGCAAGCTTGGCGTCATCACTCGTTTTACCGGCGTCAGTAGCCACAATTGGCAGCCAGATGCGGGTGCCCTTCGGACCACGTTCCAACGTAACGGTGGCGGCACGAAAATCTTCCTTCTTCGCATTGAAGATATTGGGGACGTAGAATTGCGGATTACGATCATAAAGCGGGAAGAGTGTCGATTGCACCTGCACCATGATCCGATGGCCGGGCTTGAAGACATGGTTCACGGTCGGGAGCCGGAACTTGTAGGTCTGGGCGCGGCCCGCAGGGACGGGTGACGGATCCGACAGGCTGTCGCGGTATCGACCCCGCATAATATCCAGACTGATAGGCAGCTGATATCCGCCCAGTTCCGGTCTCGTCGCATTCTCCGACGGAAAGACATCGATCAACTTGACGACAAAATCCCCATCGGTGCCGGTGGTGCGCGCAATGAGTTCGGCGATGGGAGCCCCGGACAAGCGAACCGGCGCAACGATAACATCGCTGACATATGTCATGACATCCGGGCGACCGTCCACATGACGTTGATCGCTGAGGAGCCACGTCGGCCAGGCAGGGCTGTATACGGAATTCTGCATGCTGAAGGGTCGCGGGAGAAATGGGACAGGCTTTGCAGGGTCCGAGACATAGCGGTCGCTGCCCTTCGGCCCCGCCTTGAAAGCGAGGCGCCCGTCGGCAGCGAGATAGATCGGCGTCAGCGGGGCCGGGCACCCCGCCTCGCACGCGGGCGGCCAGCTGCTGAGCTTTTCCCACCGGTCCTCGCCCGTATTGTAAACGGTCGCGACCGGCGTGTCCGAAGCCGGACCGTCTTTCAAATGCTCGTTGAAAAACGGTAGGACGATGTCCCGCCAATAATGCGCCACGGTATCGCCGTCCCATTCCAGCGAGCCGGTCTTGCGGCCGCCTGCGGCGCGATTAACCTGGCTGTGAAACCATGGGCCGAGAATGAGATGATTATTGCCGGTCTTTCCGGCAGCGCGCAGCTGCTCGAAGGTCCGGATCGCGCCATAGCTGTCCTCCTGGTCCCAGATGGGCTGAACCCACAATGTGGGAACATCCGACGGGGTCGCAGCGAGCAACTTGTCAGCAGCCTGGCCACTCCACATGGAGGTGTAGGCAGGATTTTCGGCAATGCGCTTCCAGGCAGGCAGTTGGTCGAACCCCCGCGCCCGCGCCCAGTCGCCCGCGGATCCCGCGTCGCGGAAATTTTCATAGTCATCGCTGCCGCCATGCGACGGCATCTGCGCAAAGCCCTTGGCCCCCGTCTGGCGCGCGATAAAACCGAGCATCAATTGCCGAAAGGCACCGTTATGGAACCAGTCGTCGCCGATCCACCCGTCCATGATCGGGCTCTCGGGCGCCGCGGCCCGAAGGGCCGGGTGCGGATTGATGAGCGCCATGGCCGTCGTGTAACCCTCGTAAGACGAGCCGATCATGCCGACGCGCCCATTGCTCTCAGGCAAATTTTTCTTGTCGGTCAGCCAGGCGATCGTGTCATAGGCGTCGGTCGAATGATCCGTGCCCGACGCGTTGAGAGGGCCGACCGCCGGCTGGATGAAGCTATAGTCGCCTTCCGACCCGAATTTCCCTCGCGTGTCCTGCCAGACGATGATGTAGCCGTTGCGGACGAACTCTTCATTCTCGAAGGGAAGCGCTTGCAGCATCGATCCGCTGGTCGTTCGCGTCGACCGCATGGTGGCATCGTACGGCGTGCGGCCCATCAGGATGGGCGCGTTCCGGGCGCCCTTTGGCACGACGATGATCGTTTGCAGCTTCACTCCATCGCGCATCGGGACCATTAAGACGCGGCGATCGTGATCGGCATCCGCACGAAAGGGAGAATAATCTTTTGGGATATCGCCGCCAGGTTGCACGATCGAGGTCATGCTAGGCTGCTGCGCCGATGCGGGGGCGACCGCAAGCAGCGCAATCTGCAACGTCATCCCCGTCCATGTCGAACCCTTCACTATCGATCCTCTCCCGGTCAGGAAGATGGACGCCCATGGCTTTTTCCGTGGCCTGCCGCATCTTCGCAGCCGGGAAACTGATCATTCGCCCGAAACGGCGCAACGCGATATATTCTGCGGCTCTGGCGAAGATTTGCTGGCCCTTTCGGAGATGCAACGGGCCTCGCTCAACCCTCAGACAGATCGGCGCCAGCGTCTCTCGGCGCGCCGGCCTCGAGAAGGAGCCAATCGACGAAGGCAGAGACAATAGGCGGCAGCGGCAAGCCGGCGCGCGTCAGAAGATAGAATTGGTTGGGGGCCGTCACGCGCCGGTCGGACAACGCGACCAATTGCCCGGTCGCGATCAGTTCGGAGACGAGCGACGTGTGCCCCACCATGAACCCTCGGCCCTTCACGGCCGCCTCAACCGCCATCGAATAGAGCGAAAAGGTTTGTGTAATCAGCCCGGCCGGGCGGCGCTGCCCCATATGGCGAAGCCACTCGTCGAAATCATTCGCCCAGTAGGTGTCGAGCATGAGCGGGACGCCCATGGGAAGGCCCTGCTCATCGAACTCGGCCTTCGCGATGAGCTCGGGCGACGCCACCGGAACCAGTTCGTCAACGAGAATTGGCCGGTAGTCGCAGCCTGCAAAGGGCGGCTGGCTATAACGAATAGCGACATCGAAATTGGCCGCGCGCATATCGACGATCGCCGGATCGGCCCAGATTTCGACGGTGGCATTGGCGTGGCCACGATGAAACTCGTCGATCCTTGGCCCGAGCCACAGCTGGGCAAGCGCAGGAAGGATCGTGAGCCGAACCGATTTGCTGGCCTCGACCGACATCAACTCGCGCGTCGCCTGCGTGAGTTGCTCTAGCGGGGGCAGGACGCGCTGGGCATAGCGTTTGCCCGCCTCGGTGAGCCGCACGCCCTGTGCGTATCGCTGAAAAAGCTCGACGTCGAGAAAGGCTTCGAGCGCTTTGATGCGCTGGCTCACCGCGCCCGGCGTAACCGAAAGCTCGAGTGCGGCCAGCGCGAAACTTTCGGTCGCAGCAGTCGAGGCGAACACGCGGAGCCAGTCGAGGTTCGGCAATTCTCTGGGCATCTATCCTCGACAGCATAATCCATTTCGGCGGCAGCACCCCGACATCGGCAGCGCCTCAGTCCAGAGGACAGCATAAGCGTCTGGAGTGCCGGGACAAGCGCCGATCTTCGCGGGGTTACTGCCAGCCTGTCCAGTGACCGTGCTACTCGCGGATCGTCTTGGGCGCGCCGATGGCCTGCTCTTTTATCTCGTTCGCACTGAATGGGAAGCGGTGGAGCTTCTCCTTCGAAAATTCGCGCGTCTGGTCCGCATAATGCGGCGATTTGGGATCGACCGACTGCGAATAGGTCAATATCGCTTTGGCGATGGGACCATCGTCGTCGAATGTCACCGACTGGACGTAGCTCGCGCCGTGCACCACCGCAAAGCCGCCCTTTGTCGGCAGCGCGGCGGTATAATTCAAAACGCCGCCGGTCATCCCGCCCGAGATCGGAATGCGTTCGTCGCCGCGCTCGGCGAACTGCACCTCGCCGAGGGGGACATCGAGCGCGACATCCATCTTGTCTAGAATGTCGGCGGCCGCCGCCAGGTCGGCGAGCAACGCGTCGCCCTTGGCGCCCGCAGTATCGAGCGACGACGGGGTGCCGACGATGTCGCTTCGGTCGAAGGCCCGCGTCCACAGATCGGGTCGGACCGCCGCTTTGCCCCAGAACAGGCTGAAGAGCATGGCACCACGGCTGTCGATCTCAGCCTTGCCGTCCCATTTGGCGAGCGCGGCGCAGGCGCGCTTGGGCGCGGCGGGGCGCTTGCAAAGGTCGAGTATCGGCGAGAGCGCCAACCCGGCCGCAAAATTCTTGTTCCCGAGCATCGTCGCGGCGCCGCTGTCGATGTCGAATTTCCGCGTAGCGAGGAACGCGCGGATCTCCTGGATGCCGGAGCGGGTGCGCATATCGGGCAAGGGCCGGGGGTCGGTCCCCATCATCGGTCCGAGTTCGGGGATTTCCGCTGCCGGATTGGTCCAGCGATAGCTGTCATTGCTGTTCTGAACGAAATCGCGGCGATAGATGGTCGCCATGGCCGACGCCGGGAGAAGGCCAGGCTCGGGCGTGCCGGATGCGGCTTCCCAGCCGCAGGTCGACCGGCTTCCGTCGAGCGTATAGATCCGTTGCAGGAAGCCGGGCACCGGCTCCGATACCGTGCCACACTTGGCGAAGCGCTCGGCCGAGACGTTCGCGGCTGCGCTGATGTCGGCGTAGAGAGCGTCGCCATGGCGGTCGGCAGCGATCGTGTTGAGGAAGGGGACGTGAAGATGTTTTGCAAGCGCCGCCCGCAGCTCGCGGACGTTGCGCGCGCGTCCCATCGCGATCCAGCCGTCGCCGCCGCGGATGTTGGTGCGATTGGCGTCGCGCACCGCAAAAGCGGTATCGCGCGTCCAGGCGTAGGGCGTCTCCGGTATCGCAAGGATCGGGCCATAGCGCGTCACATAGATGGAGCGGGTGACCGGCGCCGCATCCTTGATCTCGACCCGGATTTCCTGCCGCTCCATCGGCACGCGTCTGCCGTCGACGACGTAGGCGGTCGGATCGGCCGGATCGAGCTTGAGCTTGAAGAGCGTCATGTGCGCCGCCGTGTCGACGGTATGCGTCCACGCGACGTCCTTGTTGAATCCGATCCCGACGAAGGGCTGGTTGATAATCCCGGCCCCCGCGACATCGAGCTTTCCGGGAATGGTGAGATGCATCTGATAGAAGCGGTTGGGTCCGAACCAGGGGAAATGCGGGTTGCCGACGACGAGACCGCGTCCGTTGGCCGTCGCGTCGCCGCCAAAGGCCCAGCCGTTGCTGCCGAGCCTTGCGTCCTCTGGAAGCGCGAAAGCCGCCGAAACGGGAATTGCGCTCGCCGATTCGCTTTGCGCGGTGTCGACCGACGGTGGTGCCGCCGAAGTGATCTTCGCCGCCGCGGCCGCGGTGCCCGAAAGCATCGAGAAGCTGTTCAGCGAGCGGATCACGTCGTCACTGGTGATGGATCGGACCCACGCCTGGCCGGCGCAGTCGGCGGGCAGCCGATCGCGGTTGTCGACGAGAAAGCGATTGTACCCCGCCACCCAGCCGCTCACAAGATTGCGATAGTCGCTCGACCGGCGCCTGAATTCGGCGCGCAGCGCCTTGGCGTCGAGCATCGTTGCATAATAGACGTCGCTGTCGAGATTATTTGCCGGGACGAGGCCAACGCGGGTCATCGCCTCGGCACCGAGATATTTCGAGCGCTGCGCCGACACGCTGAGATAGGTGTCCGCCATCAGGCAGATATTGTCCTCGGCCTCGGCATAGGCGATCCCGAAGCCAAGCCCGCGATAATCCTTGGCCTCGACATGCGGAACGCCAAATTCGGTCCGCGTGATCGTCGCCTCGGCGCGGGGCGGGGCCGCGGCTGCGACGGGGGCCAGCATGGTCCCTGCAATCACAGCCGCCGCGAGGCGCTGCGTCGTCGGCGAAACCCGCCGAAGAACAAGAGAGATCATCGTTATTCTTCCTTGATGGAGGCCTTGGCGCGGGCTCGTTTCACCCAAGCCCTAACGCGCAACCGGCGTGATATTATCCTGTGCATTCCGGTCGATATATTTGAGATAGGGATCGAGACCGACGAAAGAGGGCCTGCGATCGGTCATGATCGCGAGGCGGTGTCGCCCCGAGCGCAGCCGCCACTTTTCCACCTTGATGACGTTGACCGGTCGAAAAGCAGCAATTGAAGGATCGACTTCGAACGCCCCGATATCGAAGACTTCGTCGAGCGGCGCTTCGGTTTCGATGCCCTTCTTGTCGGCATATAGCTTGCGCGCTTCGACGGTCAGTTCGACCCGCCACTTCCCACCGGCAATACGGGTCGCGCGGGCATTGTCGGCCTTGAGATCGTACAAGGTGATCTTCTGGAACAGATCGGTGATCAGCTGCTGCTGGTCGGGCCTTGCCTCGGCACGGAGTGCCGCGATCAGGTCGGACGAGGTGGCATAGGGCGCGCCCTTGAAGGCGAATTTCGCGATCAACGAGCGGAGCGCCCGGTTGACCGCCGCTTCGCCCATCCGGTCCTTGAGAAGATACATAACGATGCCGCCTTTCTCATAACGGACATACGCCTGCTCCTGCACCTTCTCGAGCGTCGGTTCGGTCACATTGTCCTTTCCGCGCGTCGTCAGATAACCGTCGGCCGCGCTTTTGAGGAAGCGCTGGACCATCGCCGGTCCATAACGCTTCTCCATCACCATCAGCGTCGAATATTGGGCGAGCGTTTCGGAGAGAACGGTACTTCCGGGCGTGTCAGCGCCCGTCACCTGATGGAACCACCATTGGTGTGCGAGTTCGTGCGCTGTCACGTAGGAGATGAAGTCGACACCGGTGGAATCGTCGATCTTGAGGATGAAGCCCGCGGCTTCCGAATAGGGAATGGTACCGGGAAAGGCCTGCGCGAACTTCCCATAGGCGGGAAATTCCACGATGCGGAACTGCCGGAACTGATACGGGCTGAAATTGCGCGAATAATAGTCGAGCGCGTCCTTCGACACATCGATCATACGGTCCACATTGTAGCGATGCGCCGGATGATGATAGACTTCGATCGCGACGTCGTTCCAGCGGTCCTTGCGCACCGCATATCGCGCAGCCTGGATCGAGAAGAAGTTCATCATCGGCGCTTCGCTGCGAAAACGGACGGACTGACGTGTGCCATTGACTTGCCGGCTGATCTGCTCGCCCGGCGCGAGCAGCGTCTGGTCGGCGGGGCCCGTCAGCACGATTTCGGCGTTCACGGGATCGCTGTCGTGGCGGATATAGTTGAACTTGCGGCCCTGCGCTTCGCTTAGCGGGGCGAGGTCGGGCGTTAGTCCGAACTTGCGCCGCGTCGCCCTGTCTTCGAGCAGAGTCCAGCGCGAGATGCCAAGACCGGGCGAGATGGTGTAATTCTCGACGAACGTGCCGTTACCGACGATGCGCTCCTCATTGCCCGCGTTCCGAAAACCGCGCTGCTCGCGCAGCGCCTCGAACCGGATCACGCGGCGCTCGCCCGGCGCCATCGGCTTGTCGAAGCGATAGACGCGGAAATTGAAGTCGGGATAGTCTTTCGCGAGCTTCGCGCCCGGTACGCTGAGCGCCTTCAGCTGAAGCTCCGGGGTCACGCGCGTGCCGAGGAAGGATTTCTGGACCTGCGCACGTGGCCACGAGACATAGACATCGGCGATCGGCGCAGCTGTCTTGTTCTCGATCGTCATCGTTCCGCGCGAGAGGATTTTCGGAACATCGGGATAGATGTCCGCCTCCAACGTGATGTCTGTAATCTTCGGCTGCGGATCATCGTCGTAATGAAGCAGCGTCTTCTCATATTCCGCGGCCCAGCGCTGGCTTTCGTTGAACGTCGGAAAGTCGTTGAGAATATAATTGTTGTAGAAGATGAACCCGCCAAGTGTGGCCATGACTGTACCCGCGCCGGCGATACCCCAGGCGGCCGGGCCTTTCAGCCTTGCCGGCAATTTCCGCAAGCGAACGCCGAGCGGCGCCGACGCGCCGCGGCGCCACAGGCCATAGGCGAGCAGCGCGAGGATCACTGCAAAGGCGGCCCAATAGGCGCGATACCACGCCGCATGGGTTGCGAACTCGCCAAGGCCGTTCATATCCGAGAGCGGCACCGGCGATGTCGTCGCATAGAGATAAAGATGGCTCTCGAAGCCCATCGACGGCAGCGATATCTCCGCGAGGAAAACGAGCAGGATGACGAGTAGCCCGACGAACTTGTGCGGCACGAGCGTCTGCACGAAGACGGCGAGAACCGCGTAGAGGATCATCGTGAAGACCCAGGGCGCGAGATACCAAAGCAGATAATGATCGATCTCGATATCGGTGAAGCCCTTGAGGAGCTGGACCGAGATCGCGGCCGTGACGTTCATCACGCCCATCGCGAGCAGGACAACGGAAATCGCCGCAATCTTGGGCAGCAGGAAGGCCCAGTCGGGCGAGGGCGTCGCATCGACGATCTCGTTGATGCGGCATTCGCGGTCGCGCCAGACGAGTTCGCCGGCATAGAAGGCAGCAACGAATAGCGGGATAGTCTTCGAGACGAGCAGGGCCTCGATCATCACCCGGGTGACGGGATAGACCGTGGTCACGCGGTCGTCCCCCGCGAGCCAAACTATGATCATCGTGTTCACAAAGGCAAAGCCGAGAATGACGAGAAAGGTCGGGCTGCGAACGACGCCGAGCAACTCGTGGCGCGTCAGCGCGGCGAGCGGCCCTCGCCCAAGCGAGCGCTCTGACGGCGGCGCGATCGAAGAAGCGGCAGTGCGTGGCCGCGGCGTCGCTTCGGCGCGCGTGAGGGCAGGCTGCGCGGCCTTTTGCTTCTTGTCGGGAGCGGACGCGCCGCGCGCGAACGAGCGCCATGCCAGCGCGAGCAGGATGAGCGCGACACCGAGCCAGACGATCCTGTTCTGGAGGAGCAACCCCGACACAGGCGGAAAGAGCGTGTTACGCTCGAACGCGCTCCAGTGCCGCGAGGCATATTCGACCGACGCAATCCCGAAGGGATCGGCGAGCGTCGCCCCTGCCCCGAATTCCGGGCGGCTGAGATAGGTGCTGGTGAAGAGATAGATGGCGAGCACGACCAGAGCGCCGACATAGGTTGCGACGAGGGAGCGCGTCATTGTCGCCAGCGAGAAGAAGGCCGCGCTGATGATGAACAGCGTCGGGACGCACAGCAGCAGGAAACTGAGGAGATAGTCGCCGACGTGGATTGGACCGACCGTCTCGGGGTCGACGCCCGGAAGCGCGACCGCAAGCAGGAGCCCGAGCGGCACGCTGAGATAGGCGGTCGCGGTCGCCAGAAATCCGCCCGCGAACCGGCCGAACAGATAGTTAAACTTCGAAAGCGGCGTCGCGTGGATAATCGGACCGAAGCCGGTTTCGGTATCACGCAGCACAACGGTCGAGACGAAGGCGGTCGCCATGAAGACCGCGAAGATCGTCCAGACCATGCTGTTCACCGCGATCGCCAAGGGTGCGTTGCGGAAAATCTGCCCGCCCCACGCGATGCGAATGTCATCCGACGCGATCGTCGCATAGGCGAGGATCGCGAAGATGATGCTCGTGCCCCAGAAAACGGGCGAGCGAAGCTGGTAGCGGAACTCGAAAGCCGCAACGTGCCGGAACATGCCCATCGATCAGGCCGCCCGGCGCAGCGGCAGCAGGGTCGAGAAATAGACGTCCTCGAGGTCGCCGTCGATCGCGGCAAACCCGTTGCCGGGATCGGTATCGGCAAGCACGTGGATCACGGTGCGGCCGCCCGAGAGGCGCGTCGTGATCACGTCATAGTCGCGGCGATGCGCCTCGATCGCGTCCTTCTCGATCGTCTTTGTCCAGACGCGGCCCTTCGTCTCGGCGACGAGATCGTCGGGTGTGCCGGTGCGGACGATCCGTCCGCTAGCGATAATCGCGGTATTCTGACACAGATCGGCAATGTCCTGAACGATATGCGTCGAGAAGATCACGACGACATTTTCCGAAATCTCGGCGAGCAGGTTGAGGAAGCGGTTGCTTTCTTCGGGGTCGAGGCCTGCGGTCGGTTCGTCGACGATGACGAGGCGCGGTTGGCCGATCAGCGCCTGCGCAATGCCGAAGCGCTGGCGCATGCCCCCCGAGAAGCCGGCAATTGCCTTGTCGCGCACCGGCCAGAGATTGACCTGGTTCAGCAGCGCTTCAACGACGTCGCGCCGCTCGCCGCGCCGCCCATAGCCCTTGAGCACGGCAAGATGGTCGAGCATGTCATAGGCGGAGACGCGCGGGTAAACGCCGAAATCCTGCGGCAGATAGCCGAGCGTGCGGCGAAGCGCGCCGGGGTCGGCCAGCACGTCGATTTCGCCGAAACGGATCGAGCCCGATGTCGGAACCTGGAGCGTCGAGATCGTGCGCATCAGCGTCGACTTACCCGCGCCATTGGGGCCGAGCAGGCCGAACATCCCGGGCGGAATATCGAGCGTAAGGCCGTCGAGGGCGCGGGTGCCGTTCGGATAGACATGGACGAGATTTTCGATTTTGAGCATCGCTTTTCCTGTAAGTATCGAAGCCGCGGCATCGGGGCATTTCAGAAGGCCCGGTGATCGGGGCCCGACTTTCATTTTTGAATGGCTATGCGATCAGCGTCCCGCTCCCGCGGACGCGATCTTCTCGTCATCCTCGGTCGATCCTCCGGATATACCGACCCCGCCAATGACGCGCGCGCCCTGCATCAGCGGCACCGCGCCGCCGACCGGAGAGATTTCCGGAACCGAGAGAAGCGACGCCTTGCCGCTATCGACCGCCTGTTCGAGGATTGAGGTGGGCACGCCGGTGGCGGCGGCGGTCACCGCCTTCTTTTCTGCGAGCGCCAGGTTGACGAAGGAGACGCCGTCCATGCGGTGCGACAGGATGACGCGGCCCTCGCGATTGACGACGACAATCGCGACCTCGATCTTCTTCTCCGCCGCGGCGCGCTCGGCTCGCTCGGCGATCGCCTTCGCCTGGACGAGCGAAAGCAGCGGCGCGGATGGCGTTTCTGCCAAGGCTGAACCGCCGGACAATGCGATGGCAAGCAGCGCAGACGATAATTTTGGCCATCGAGCCGTCATGTCATTGCTCCTCAGTGAAAGGATTTGCGGACCGGAGCCGGCTTTTCGGGCGCCGGAGGCGTGACCGGCGCGGCGAGATAGGCGTGGATGGCGCGCGCATCGGCAGGGCTCAGCACGTCTTTGAACGACGCCATGCCGGCGTAGGAGAAGGCGCCGCCGAGCACGATATTCTCGAAAGCATCGTGCGTCTCGCTCGGCATCTTCCAGAGGTTTGGATAGCCCCCAGATTCGGTATGGTCGCCATGGCAGCGCGCGCAATTCTCTCCGTAGAGCGCGGCGCCGCGCGTCACTTCGGCGGCGGTCCTGCGATATTTCAGGGGCGCGGCGAGAAGCGGCAGTTGGGGGCGCATCGCCGCGAGCCGCACGGGGGGGCCACCGAGCTTGAAGACGATCAGCCGCGGATCGTTGACCCGTTCCTTCGCGGCCCACCCCGTCAGGTAATAGGAGTTGAACGCGCCGCCGAACCCCGCGGGTACCGCAATATATTGCTCGCCATCGACCTCATAGGTCATGGGCGCGGCCATGATGCCAGTGCCGATATTGATCCGCCTCAGAACCGCGCCATTCTTGCCGTCATAGATGGTGAGATATCCATCGGCCGAACCCTGCATCACCAGGCCGCTCGCGGTCGTCATGACGCCGCCGCTCCAGAAGGGCATGACCTTCGATGTCCAGACGATCTTGCCGGTCTTCGGATCGAACGCTTTCAGAACCTGCTCGAACTTCGGCTTCGGCTGACCTTTGATTATCGGCGCGAGCGAAGGGTCGTCGAGGTCCCCAAGCGCGGGAACGCCGGTCTGGACTCCCTGGGTGACGCTATATGGCCGATAGGGTTGCTCGGCGACGGCAAAGGTCATCGCCGCCTCGAGAACCGGAATATAAACCAGCCCGGTCTTCTCGCTGTACGACATCGGCGGCCAGTTATGCCCGCCTGCTTCCGACGGCCAGACGAGCTTCGTTTCTTTCGAGAAATCGGATTGCGCCGTGATGACCGGGCGCCCCGTCTTGAGGTCGACGCGCTCGGCCCAGGTCACCTCGGTATATTTCTCGGCCGACAGAAGTTCGCCCGTCACGCGGTCGAGGACATAGAAAAAGCCGTTCTTCGGCGCCTGCATGATCACCTTGCGCGGTTTGCCGCCGAACTCGATGTCGGCGAGGACCATGTTCTGTGTCGCGGTATAATCCCAACTATCGCTCGGCGTCGTCTGATAATGCCACTTCTTGCGGCCGCTATCGGCGTCGAGCGCCAGGATCGAGGACAGATAGAGATTGTCGCCGCCGGCCGGGCTGCGGAGCCAGATCGGGTGCGGGCTGCCGTTGCCGGTGCCGATGTAAACAATGTTGGTGTCGGGATCATAGACGATCGAATCCCAAGCCGTGCCGCCGCCACCGAGATCCCAGCGCGACTTGGGGTCCCAGGTTTTCCGCGCTTCGGTAACTTCGGCATGCTCGTCGGGACCCGCGGCCGGATCGCCGGGCACGATGAAGAATCGCCAGGCGAGCTTGCCGGTCTTTTTGTCGAATGCGCTTGCATAACCGCGGACGCCCATTTCGGCGCCGCCGTTGCCGATCACGACATTGCGTCCCGCGACGCGCGGTGCACCGGTGATCGCATAGCTGCGCGAGCGGTCGGTGATCGTGTCGGTCTTCCAGAGTTCCTTTCCGGTCTTGGCATCGACTGCCGCCAGATAGCCGTCGAGCGTCGCGACATAGACGACGCCGTCATCCACCACGACGCCGCGGTTGACCGCGTCGCAGCAGGTGCGCCGCGCAAACTGGCCATCGACCTCGGGGTCATAGACCCAAAGCTGTTTTCCGGTCTTGGCATCAAGTGCGTAGACGACGCTCCAGGGTCCGGTGGTGTACATCACGCCATCGACAACGGTCGGCGTTGCTTCGACGCCGCGATTGGTGCGCCCGCGAACGATGAAATCGTCGAACTCCCAGGCGACGCCCAGTTCCCCGACGTTAGAGGCATCGACCTTCGAGACGGGATAATAATAAGCGGTCTCGCGCATCCAGGCCGCTCCGGCGCTGCCGGCATCGCCGCCACACGCGGCGAGCATCAGCGCCGCCGCGAGGGCCAGAATGTAACTGCGCACGTCTATCATTCCCGCACTCCCCGGCACCGACGCGTGTCGACGCTACATTTTTTGACCCCCGGCCGCGCATCTGACAGATCACGCGCAACGCCTCGACGACGCACATCAATGGGTGACGAGCGCCCGGGGACGCAACGCAGTAAAGCTCGCTCAGAGCATCAGAACTTCTGGGGGTCGCGCGGCACGCATCCGATCATCACCGGAAAAGCGTTGGAAATTGCCCGGGCATCGGGCTTGCATCAGGAAAACTACCCCTCGGCCCCAGAATTGCTCAGGTCGACAAGCGCCCAGTCCGTCTGCATTCAAGCCCAGACAAGGCGAAGGGACCATAATGCATGCGATATCAATTTCCGGCGCGATGGACCCCCTGATGCTACGCGAGACGCCCAATCTGGACTGGCTTCGCGTCTTCGGCGAAACCGCCGCGAGCGAGAGCTTCACAATCGCCGCAAATCGCCTCGGCGTTACGTCGGGCGCAGTTAGTCAGCGGATCAAGGCGCTCGAAGCCTTTTTAAGGGTCGAGCTGTTCCACCGCTATCCGCAGGGGGTAAAGCTTACTGTAGCGGGTCAGCGCTACGCGCAGCGCATCGCGCCCTCGCTCGAGGCGCTGACGGCGGCGACGCGAGACATCACCGGCACGCGAAGCGTGCAGTCGGTCCGCATCACTGCGCTGCCCGCTCTTGCCCAGCTCTGGCTCGGGCCGCGGCTCGAGGCTTTTCACGCCGCGGAAAGCAATATCAATGTCGAGATTTGGGCCGATCCTGAGGTGATCGACATGCGCACATCGAACTTCGACGTAGCGATCCGTTATGGCCGTCCGCCCTTCGCGGGGTGCGATGCCAGGCCGATCCTTTCGGACGAGCTTGTGCCGGTTGCCAGTCCCGAACTCGTCGCATCCGCCACGCTCGACGAGCATGGCTTTCCCGCCGGTGCGGCCCTGATCTCCGACCCCTTTTGGGAGAATGACCTCGCCGACTGGCTGGCAGGTGCGTCGCTGGACAGGCCGAAGGTCCTGAAGGTCCAAACGATATCGCTTTATTCGATGGCGGTCGAGGCCGTGCTGCAAAGCCGCGGCTTCATGATCGGTCACACCTCGCTTGTCGGAGAGATGCTCGACGACGGGCGGCTCGTCCAGCTTGCCGACCTCCGCGTTCCGGCAGCAAAGCAATTCTACGTGCTCACGAAAGCCAGCGCGGCCCTGTCCCCCGCCGCCGACGCCTTCGTGCGCTGGGTCGTCGAAACGGGCAGCGGCACAGGGCGCTGATCCCCCCTGCCCTCGCCGATCAGTCCTGGTTTATCGGGGAGCGGCCACAGTCGCGCGCGACGCATCGCGAACAGCCCGAAACTCGTCCCCCGGTACCCAGTTCGGCCAGTCGGTCGACATCGCGAGAGCGCGGCCGACCGCGTAATAGAGCTGCAGATCCATTGCGAGGCCGTCGAATTTCCAGTTCGGATCATATTCATCCTTCGGGCTGTGATAGCGGTTTTTGATATAGTCTGCTGCCAGCGCCCGCCCCGCGGCCGTGCCGCCGTCGATCAGGTCGTCGCCACCCTTGAGGTCCAGCATCGGAACGCCACGTTTCGCCAGGCTGAAGTGATCGGATCGATAATAGGCCCCTCGTTCCGGGGCAGGATCGGGCGAGTTGACGCGGCCCTGTATCGCCAACGCCCTGTCGAGATAGGCGTCCAGCCCCGATTTGCCGCGACCGATCATCACCACATTGCGAGCCGGTGGCATCGGCATGAGCGTGTCCATATTTATCCCGCCTACCGTCTTGGCGAGAGGAAAGACCGGGTCTGCGGCGTAACGATCCGCGCCAAGCAGGTAAGATTCTTCGGCCGTGAAAGCGATGAAAACCATGCTGCGCTCTGCGGGTCCGGCTTTCGCGTTCGCCTCAGCGAGCGCGATCAGCGCCGCGGTTCCACTGGCATTATCGACCGCACCGTTGCAGATGTCGTCGCCGTCGGGTGCCGGCTCGCATTTGCCGAGATGGTCCCAATGCGCCGTATTCAGAACATATTCGTCGGGACGCCGTGTGCCGGGCATGATACCGATCACATTTTTGGAGCTGTGACGGCGCAGCGCATTGTCGAAGCTCAGCGACGCCTTTACGCCGCTTAAAGTGACGGGCCTGAACCCTTTGCGGCTCGCCGCGGCGGCGAGCGTGTCGAAATCCTGTCCACTGCTCGCGAGCAATTCGCGCGCCGCTTCGAGCTGTATCCAGCCCGAAACGGGAGGCTTATCGCCATCGCCGGGCGCGTCGGCGATGTCGGTCTCGCCGCTCCAACTGACCTGAACCGTTCCCCAACCATAAGCTGCAGGCTCGCTTTGGTGGACGATGATCGCCGCAGCCGCACCTTGCCGAGCCGCTTCTTCATATTTGTAGGTCCACCGGCCATAATAGGTCATCGCCCGCCCGCCGAACGGGCCTTCGAGCCCCTTCGTCTGCCAATCGGGATCGTTGATCAGGATTATGACGGTCTTTCCCTTTACATCGACCCCGGCATAGTCATTCCAGCCCTTTTCGGGCGCGTTGATGCCATAGCCGACAAACACCAGTTCGCTGTCCCGCACGGCCGTGTGCGGCACCGGGCGATAGGAGACGGCGACATAATCCGATCCATGCTCGAAGCGGAGGGGCCGCGTTCCTCCGGTGATGCTGAGGCCGGAATGATTTTGGCTTGTCACGGCGACCAGCGGAACAGTCTGGAACCAGCTGCCCTTGTTGCCGGGCTTGAGGCCTGCGGCTTTGAAATGGGTCACGAGGAAATCGAGCGTCTTCTGCTCGCCCGGCGTGCCCGGTGCGCGCCCCTCGAACTCATCCGACGCAAGCGTGCGCATAGCGGCCTCTACGGTGTCCATCGGCATGGGAGGAAGCTCCGCCGGAGAGGACGCGGACGAGGCGAACAACAGCCCGAGCAAGGACGACAACCCGAAATGCATGATGGCTTCTCCCGTGACGCCGGCTTCGAGCCGGCACGCAAATGAACAACCGCGTTAAACGCTTTGCTGCTGCAACCGATCAGGCCCGAATATATTGGAGCGTGCGGAAACGGTTGCGGAACAAGGTCGTGCGCGCGGCGACTGCGGACGGATCGCTGACTGTTAGCCCGTCGACGACGAGCGAGGCGAGTTCATCCATGTCGGCGGCTGCCATGCCCAGACGCACGATTTCTGGGGTGCCGAAGCGCAAGCCGTTGAGATCGCCGGCGACCGGCTCCACCGGAAGCCCGATCCCCGATAACAGGATATTGGCCTCGCGCAGCTTCCGCGCCGCAGCCTGTCCGCCGCCATAGGCGGCCGCGAGGACGGCGAACTGGTGCGAAGCCGTCACGCCGCGCGAGGTCCGGTAGAGCGGTACGCCCCTTCTTTCGAGCCCGTCGGCGAGCGCCGTCGCGGTTTCGGCCATGGCCGCGGCATAGGACTTGCCATGATCTTTCCAGTCGAGGAGTGCCATCGCCAGCGACGCCGTCTTTGCGACGTCGAAGTTTGCGGTGAGCCCGGGATAGGCGATGCGGTCGATCCGCTCGGCCAGGTCGGCGTCGTTCGTCATGAGGAGTCCAGCGGGCGGGCCTCCGAGGCTCTTGTAGGTGCTGCATCCCATGAGATGCGCGCCTTCCTCGAGCGGCTGCTGCCAGGCACCCCCGGCAATCATACCGCAAAGATGCGCCGCGTCGAAGAGGACATAGGCGCCGACCTCGTCCGCAATGGCGCGGATCTCGCGAACGGGGTGCGCGAACAGATTCAGGCTGCCGCCGATCGTGATGAGCTTGGGCCGGACCCGGTGCGCGAGGTCGGCGAGCGCGTCCACGTCGACAGTGAAATTCTCAGCATCGACCGGGGCAGCATGGACCTCAAGCCCATATAGGCCGGCAGCGCCCGCCCGGTGATGCGTGACGTGGCCACCGATCGTGTCGGGGGGCGCGATGATCGCGTCGCCCGGCTTGCACGTCGCCATAAACGAATAGAGATTGGCCATGGCGCCCGAAGCGAGCCGGAATTCGGCATAGCGCGCGCCAAAAACCTCGGCAGCCAGTTCGGCCGTCAGCGCTTCGATCTGCTCGATTGCCTCCAGCCCCATTTCATATTTGGCGCCCGGATGGCCCAGCGACGGACGCGAGCCGAGCCCCGAGGCGAGCAACTGTTCCGCGCGCGGGTTCATCACATTGGTCGCGGGATTGAGGTTGATCGATTGCTCATCGTGAATGCGGCGATTCTCTTCGACCAGATCGGTGAGACGCCGGTCGATCGCGTCGGACGAGGAGCCCGCGATGGCTCCCGCGACGCGCTGGACCAGGTCCTCGCAGTCTTTGTCCACCCATTCGCGGCGCGCCAGCATCGTCATATTTTTTCCACCCGTTCAAAAGATGGGCCGCGCGCTTCCGCGCGCGGCCAGTTGGCAAGAAGCATCGTTGCGGCGCGCCCGATCAGCCGACCTTCTCGGCCAGACAGTCATCCGCGAGCGCGCGCACCGGCGACAGGTCGCGATGATGATGGTGGTCCTTCCGGCTTTCCTTGGTGTAGGCATTGGCAACGGGATTGAGGATCAGCGAGAAGATCGCGCGGTTCCAAGGCGACATGTTCGGCGGCGAGCCGTGAACGAGGCAGTCGCCGAAGATGAGCGCCGTCCCGGCCTTGCCCGTCGCGGAGACGAGCTCGCACGTCTCGGCAACCTCCTTCACCTTGTCGGGTTCGACGACCCACAGCGCATAGCTGGTGGACTCGGTATCATGCCGCGTCGCGACGCTGCCGAAGGTCTGCGACCCCTTGAAGAAATACAGGGGTCCGTTGAACTCGTTCACATCGTCGAGAAAGATATGGAGATTGAGCGCAAGCGGGTCACGAACGCCGTCGTCGTTGTGATGGGTCGAGAAATCCTGGTGCCACTGCCACTGCTCGCCTTCGAACGCGGCCTTCACATTGATTTTGACCTGCTGGACGTAGAGATCTTCGCCGGCGATCTGCTGGGCAGGCTCGACGAGACGCGGATGACGCACGAGCCGCTCGAACAATGTGTCGCGAAGGTGCAGCCCCATCGCCGTGCGCACGACGCCGCTCTTCTTCTCGCGGATGTTGGCTTCGCTATCCTCGGCAAACACCCGCTCCATCGCCTGCCGGATCTCGGCCACTTCTTCAGCCGAGAAAAGTTCCGGCAGGATGAGGAAGCCGTTTTCCTCATATTCTTTCAGCAATTGCGGCGACAGTTTCATGGTTCAGCTCCGGTGGAATTTCTGGCTTCCGGCTCGTTCCGGCCCGCCACTCCGCGTGTTTCATCCAAGCCCCGATGATGCGCAAACGAGTAATCTTCGGTCACAGCGCGAGCCATTCTCGGCCTTCGAAGGCGTCGGCGCGGCGATACCGAAGCGCTTCGGCTCCCGACGTCGCCGCGCGCGACGCCTCGATCAGAAACTCTGCCGAAGTTCGACACCGATCGTCCGCGGCCGGATGGTTCGGGCGCGGTCGGACCCGGTCACATAATCAACGTCGAGCAGCGGACGCGCGTCGAACAGATTGTTGGCGTAGAGGCGTATCTTGGTGCTGCCCTTGCCCAGCCCGGCGGAGAGGTTGACGACGTCGAAACCTTCCTGGTTTGTCGCCGGGTTGGGAATTGCCGGGCCGGGGACCCCGCCGGGATAGATAATGGTCGTTGTCTCGTTGAAATCGTAGAGCGCGCGGCCTTGGTACTGATATTCTCCGCGAAGACTTAGTTCCCAGCCATTCGCCATCCCCGTCGAAAAGCCGGCATAGGCAGTCGCGGCCCATTTGGGGATCAGAGGGATCGGATCGCCCTTGTTGGTGCCCGTCCCCGGCGCGGCTTCGGTGATCTCGGTATCCGTATAGGCGGCCGTTCCGCCGATCTCGAACCCGCGGGCGATTTCGAACCGCCCTTCGAGCTCGAACCCCTTGACCTCAGCCTTGCCGACATTGGTGTTGAATCCGAACCCGCAGCTAAGCCCGATCTGTTGCTGAATATCGTCCCACTCGGTGAGATAGGCCGAGGCGTTGACCATCGCCCGGCCGCCGCTGAACATATTCTTGGTCCCCACCTCATAGGTCCACAGGCTGTCGGATTCGAACGCGTCGGGGGCTTCGGTCAGACCGATCTCCGCCAGCGCAGCACCGCAGGTGACCGGATTGATCGGATAGCGGTTGGGGCCACCGGGCCGAAAGCCCTTCGCAGCAGAAGCGAAAACAAGATTGTCAGGCGTCAGTTTGTACGACAGGCCGACCTTGGGATTCACCCCATTTTCCTTGCTCTTGCGTCCGCTTATCTCGGCGCGCGGGCCGAAGAGTGGGCCGTCGTTCACGGCGGCCACCGTCTGGCGGATTTCGAAAAGGCGAACCCCGGCGGTGATGTCGAAACCGTCGAACAGGCCGAAGCTCGCTTCGCCAAAGAGGGCATATTGCTTGGTGTTGGTGAAGGTATCGCCGAAGAAAAGCTGTTGCGTACCGAAAATCAGTTCGGTCCCGGGTTCGTCGAGCGACTGCACGAGCCGATCATCCTGGTCCGAATAATATCCGCCGATCAGCCATTTGAAGCGCGCATCGGGATTGGCCGAAGCAAGCCGGACTTCCTGGCTGAAGGTGGACGTCCGGCTGTCCGAAAGATTGTAGCCGACCAGCGGATAGACAAGCGGCTCGAAGGGGGCGAGCGACGGCACTTGCCCGAACAGCCCCGACACGAAATAGCTGTAGTCGCGAACGAATGTGAAGTGGCGGTCGAACTGCGAGGTCAGCGAGGTAAACTGGACCCCGCCAAGATCCTTTTCGACACTCAGGCTATAGATCGTCGCCTCGTCGGTGCTCGGCTGCTCGATGCGGAATGACGAAGACAAGCCCTCGCGCCCGAGGAAGAAGTGCGAATTGTCGGCCTGCTCATAATATTGATGGAAGATTTGCGGGCGGATCGACCAGGTCTCGTCGGGCGCCCACTCGAGCGATGCGCGTGCCGCCCAGGCGTCGGAGAAATTGATATCCTTGTCGTTCCGGGTAGTCAGCGAAGGTCGGCGAAGCGGCGTATAGAGCGGCTGCGGCGTCGAAGACCGGCTGATCGTCTGGACATCGCCGGGCGTAGCATCGACATAGCCGCCATCGCGGCGATAATAGACGCCGCCGCGCAGCGCGAGCTTGCCGGTCACGATCGGGACGTTTACGATGGCCTCGCCCGTATAGGAGGGTGCGCCGTGCGCGGTCGTCGCCGCCCCGATGGCGCCGTCGAAGCCAAAGGCGTCGAGATCCGGCTTCGCGCTCACATATTTGATCGCGCCGCCCATCGCACTGCCGCCATAGAGTGTGCCTTGCGGCCCTTTGAGAACCTCGATCCGTTCCATATCGAAAAATACCGGGTCAAGCGCACCCGCGAAGGTCGTCGAGATGGTGACAAGCGAGATGTCGTCGAGATAGATGCCGACGGTGGGCGACGAGGCGGCGGTATAAAGGCCGCGGATCGCATAGCGCGACAGGCTGCGCTCGGCGCCCGAGTTCGACAGCCCGGGAATATTGCGAAGGACGTCCTGAAGGTCCGCGGCGCCGCGATCGCGCAGGGCATCGGCCGAAACCGCGGTGACCGAAATCGGAACGTCCTGAATGCGCTCGCTCGACTTGCGCGCCGTCACTACGATTTCCTCGCCGGAAAGCTGAGCTTCACTGGCGGTGTCAGCTTCCTGTGCGAAAGCGGGTAGCGAAGTGGCAAGCGCGGTCCCCGCAAGCGCGATAAGGCCCAGTCGTGCACGTTTCCTGATCATGGCAGCAGATATCCCCCGAAGTGAAACCGGCAGTTTTCCGGCGTTTGTCGAGACGGGACTGTGCGGCATGAGCGACGGGCGAAGCAACGCGAGTAATTCTGGGCGTTTGGATTAGAAAGGCTGCGGCTAGTCAGATCGCAACCTCGGGTTATAGCCCTTCCCGCGCCGTCGCGAAGCCAACCGCGCCGAGCGGATCGAGAGGACAAGAGCCAAGATGAACGACATTGATTTCTACCCGATCGGCACAGCAGGGAAGCCTTGGGGCGAATCCGAAATCGAAGAATGGCGGCGGCAGCAGACCCGGCACCGCAGCTATGCCGATGATGTGGTCTCGCGGGTCGATGCGCTCGCCGATCAGTACGACAAGATAAAATATGGCGAGCTCGCTTACGCCGGTGAGACCTATCCCCTTCTGGCCCTTCGCTCCTCGCCAGTCGGCACCGACTTGCCGACCGCGCTCGTGACGGGCGGCGTCCATGGTTATGAAACGAGCGGCGTGCTCGGCGCACTCAGCTTCCTCGAAACGCGGGGGCTGGACTATGCTGGCAGGTTGAACCTGTTAGTCGTCCCCTGCGTCAGTCCGTGGGGCTACGAACGCATCAACCGCTGGAACCATGATGCGGTCGATCCGAACCGCAATTTCCGAGCGAACGGCCCATCGCGCGAAGCGACGGCGCTCATCGAACTTGTTCGCGGCGCGGCGGACGAATTTGTCGTGCACATCGACCTTCACGAGACGACCGACACCGACGCGAGCGAATTTTCGCCCGCACGCGCGGCGCGCGATGGAAAGACTTACGAACTCGAAAATATCCCCGACGGCTTCTACCTCGTCGATGACAGCGACAACCCGCAGCCTGCGTTCCAGCAAGCGATCGTCGCCGCCGTCGCACGGGTCACGCACATTGCGCCCCCCGACGCTGCGGGCGAGATCATCGGCTCGCCGGTCGTCGCCCATGGGGTCATCGAATATCCGCTTCGCGAACTCGGTCTGTGCCCGTCGATCACGGGCGCGCGTTATACCACCACCACCGAAGTTTACCCCGACAGCCCCCGCACCACGCCGGCCGAGTGTGTCGAGGCGCAAGTGACCGCGATTTGCGCCGCTCTCGACTATGCGCTCGCGCATCGCTGAGATTGTCTGTCGTTCCTCCTCTGACATGGCCGAAAGGGAGAAAGCGGGGGCGCCGTTGCGGCGCGCGAAGGAAACGCGCTTCGGTCCGCGTTAAACCAACGCAGCCTGCAGTGCGGCCAGCATCGACGCTCTGAAACACTTCGCCAATGGTGCGTCGGGAGCGAAATACTGAAACGCATGATAGGCTCCGGGTACGACGACCAGCTCAGTCGGTACGGCGGCAGCAATCAGGCGCTCGGCATAAGCCATATCCTCCTGCACGAAGAGGTCGATGCTTCCGACGCCGACCCACGCGGGCGGAAGACCGGCCAATATCGCTTCGCGGGCGGGCACGCCAGCCGTCAGTGTCGGATGACCCGGTTCGCGGCCGAGCAGCGATCTCCAGCCGAACCGATTGACCTCGGCGGTCCAGACCAGCGAGCCGATGGGCGGCGGCACCGGTCGCGTACTTCCGGTTCGGTCGTCCAGCATGGGATAGACTAGACATTGAAAAGCCACCGGGACCTCTCGCCGGTCGCGGGCTGTTATGGCGAGCAGGGCCGCATGCCCACCGCCGGCGCTCTCCCCCATCACCGCGATCCGTCGTGGGTCCATCCCGATATCGCCCGCGTTCTGATAGACCCAGCGCAGGGCGGTATAATTATCTTCGATTGATGCGGTGTAACGTGCCGCCGGGGCCAGACGATAGTCGACCGAGACGACCGTAGAATCGAGAGCCTCGGCGAGCGCCTGACAGGTTCCGATATCCTCTATCGCGCGTCCCAGGACATAGCCACCGCCATGCATGTACAGAATCCCGCCGCGCTTTCGTCCGGGCCGAGCGTTGACGACATAAATCGTGACAGGCGGGTTGCCTGCCAAGCCCGGGATCGATCGCCTGACGACCGGGATGTGCGCAAACGGCGGGTCGATCTCGGCGGGGCTCGCTCCACGCAGCTGCTCGATGCCGTCGACGGTCAGATGCGTATTGCCGCCGAAGCTTGCGCGTATCGTGGCCACCGCAGGGCGAAGCTCGGGATTGACGAACGAAAGGTCGATCGCGTCCGCATCATTCAGAAGGGCGTTGGCCCGAACGGGCACCATCGCCGCGAGCGACGCGGCCATAGCGGCCAGCGTCTCCCGGCGGGCTATCTCCATGATTTGGGCCCCGCGATGGGTGGGAAAACGCAGCATGGTCCGGGCAAAGCGGAGAGCGGTTTGCTGCCCATATTACTGTCATCTCCCACCTTTTGAGGGCGCTTCGTTCATGGAAATATCCCCAAGGGGTATATAGTGGCGACGCCAAGGCCGCGCGCAATGCGCGTAATTCTCACGGTTTGAACGAGAAAATCTGTGCCTTCCCAAAAAGGCGGGCCGCAGGAAAGCCACTGCCCCGGATCCATCGCTACGACGGGATTCTCGCAATTACCTTGATCTCGAAATCAAAGCCGGCAAGCCATGTGACCCCGACAGCGGTCCAGTTCGGAAAGGGAGGGCTGCCGATTTCCTCGTCCCGAACCGCCATCACCGTCTCGAATTGCGCCTCGGGATCGGTGTGAAAGGTGGTCACGTCGATCACATCGGCGAAGGTGCAGCCAGCGGCGGCAAGGACCGCGTGAAGGTTTGAGAACGCCCTTCGAACCTGCGCTTCGAAAGAAAGCTCGGGGCTGCCATCGTCGCGGCTTCCCACCTGACCGGAAACAAAAAGAAGGTCGCCTGACTGGATCGCGGCCGAATAGCGATGCTGCTTGTAGAGCGCGTGCCGACCCTGATCGGATGGAAAAATGGCTTGGCGGGTGGGCATGATGATCTCCTTGAAAATGCTCTAGGGAAAATGACGAGGCTTGGGGGGATCATGAGCGGCGATATCGCTAAGCGCCGGACCCGCTACCTTGGACGCTGGTCGACGACGGAAAGGTCGAAGCGCGCAGCCTCTGAATGTCTTTGCCGGGCGGCAGGCCGAATAGCCGGGCATAATCGCGGCTGAAATGAGACGGGCTGTCATATCCGACCGCGAAGCCCGCGCTTGCGGCATCGAGCCCGGTACTCAACATGAGCCTGCGCGCTTCCTGAAGCCGCAGCTGGGTCCGGAATTCGATCGGGCTCATCGCCGTGATGGCTTTGAAATGCTGGTGAAACGTCGAACGGCTCATACCGGCGACCTCCGCCGCACGCTCGATCCGGCACGCCTCGCGAAAATGAGCGCGGATCCAGACGATCGCCTGAGCGATATGGCTCAGCCGGCTCTCTCCCTGCGCCATATCGCGCACCACGCTTCCCCCTGGTGCGGTGATGAGGCGATAGAGAATCTCGCGAATAGTGATCGGCGCGAGCATATCGATGTCCGCAGGCGTATCGAGCAGGCGCACGAGGCGCGCAGCAGCGTCGAGGAGGCCCGCGTCGCTCTCGAACAGCATGAGACCCGCGATGCGCATCGGCCGCTCCTCCGGCGGCGGCGGATACCGGATGGCAAGTTCGCCGAGTTCGGTGGCATCGAGATCGAGTTGCAAGCTCAGATAAGGTGCCGCCTCGCTTGCTTCGACCACGGCGCCCATGACCGGCAAACCCACGGAGGCGACGAGATGATTGCCGGCCGCATAGTCGAATGCGGTCGTGCCGAGCATCGCCCGTTTGCCGCCTTGCGCCACGAAACAGACCGTCGGCTCGTAGATCACGGGCATGGGCATCGTGGGCGCCGACGCCCGGATCAGCTGTACCCCGGGGATGGCGCAAGGAAAGGTGCCGTCGCCAGGCGTGTGGAGCGCGATCAGATCGGCCAGTTCAGCGGGCGTAGTCATATATCGTCTTTCGCTTTTGCTTTGGACTGAAATTCTGGCGGCGGCATCGGACGATCATGTCATCAACACGGATGATCCGGCAATCCTTCGCGCGACAACCTCGGTAGTGAGGCGGTGTGTGGCGGCGCCTCTCCGCTTGGAACCTCAGGGAGACTGACATTGATCGACCTCATTCCGGATCGTCTCGACCGCTTCTTGGCGGAGGACGAAGACCGTCCCGTCACCATGCTGAACCTGCTGCGATTTCGGCCGGACGGCGGTCGCGAGCTTTATTACGAATATCTGGCGCAGGCCGGTCCGGTCGTCGCGAGACATGGTGCGGAGATTCTTTTTACGGGAACCGGGCTCGACCCGCTTGCCGCCGAGCCCGGACAGGCCTGGGACGCCGTGGCGCTCGTCCGCTATCCGTCCCGACGTGCATTCGCCGAGATGGTCACAGATCCCGACTTCGAACGTGCCAACAGCTTGCGCATGTCGGCGCTCGAGGAAGCCGTTTTGCAACCACTCGTCGGGCCCGGCTGAGCCGCCGCCGGCTGACGGAGAGCGGCCCCATTGCATGCTGCCGAGTTTCGTCAAGTGGCCGCCATCCACGGGCACAAGGTGCGCGGCCGCCTTATGGCTCATCGACCGACGCCACGCTGCCGGGTGCGGGAATGCGGTGGATGACGTCGTCATAGGGGGCGAGATCGAGAAACGCAGTCGCCTCGATTGCCCGTCCGCCAGCCATTCGAAAAATCCACGCGTAGCGGTTCCGGTAGGGCTTGCCGTCGCGCGCGACGGCCTCACCCTCCCAGTGGATGATAACATGCTCGCCGTCGGCCCATATATTTTTCGACACCGGACGCACCGGCTCGCTCAGCCGACTGACGAACGGCGTGATCGCGCGCGCGGTGAAATCGGCAAGCCCCCGATAGGTCCCGGCACTCGGACCGGAGCCTTCGATCGTCCAGACGATATCGGGCGACAGGATTTCGCTGAAAAAGGTCGATCCGCCAGCACTCCATCGATCGAAGGCGGCGGCCACCACCTGCTTGTTGCGTGCGGTCTCGGAGGCGGCGCGGTCGGCTTCGGTGGCCGACGCGTTCGCGTTCGAGAAGGCGGCACCGCCGACGAGCAGCAGCGCGCCGAGCAGGAGCGTCGCCCGATGCGTGACAAAATATCCGCGCATCGTTCACCTCCGCCCGGCGACATGGCCGGTCCCGAAGATGAGTTGCTGAGCCATCGGCCGACCAATGAAGCGTTCGGGGAAGATCGGCGCCACCGCGCTGGCGTCATCAAGGCGCTGCAGTTGATCATCAGCGAAGACGACATCCAGCGCACCGAAATTGTCCTCGGCCTGCGCCACCGTCCGGGCGCCCATGATCGGCGCGACGACCGCAGGATTGGCAAGCGTCCATGCGATCCCGACCTGCGAGCGCGAGACACCCAGTTCGCCGGCGATCTCACCGACGACATCGGCGATGTCGAGCGAGCGCTGGTTGAGGTGGCCCGTCGAGGCGATCACGCCCTTGCGGCTCGCCGCCACATCGGCCGAATTCTCGTCCGACAGGTCGGCGCGGCTATATTTACCGGTCAGGATGCCGCCGCCGAGCGGCGACCAGGGGAGAACGCCGAGACCGAGATCGCGTGCCATTGGCATGAGCTCATGCTCGACGGTTCGCTCGACCAGACTATATTCGATCTGCAGGGCGACCAGCGGCGACCAGCCGCGCAGGTCGGCGATCGTCTGGAGTTGAGCCACCCGCCAGGCGGGCGTATTGCAAATTCCGACATACAGGACCTTGCCGGCGCGAACGAGGTCGTCGAGCGACCGCATCACTTCGTCCGGCGACGTGGTGAAGTCCCATGCGTGGACATAGAGAAGATCGATGCGGTCGGTGCCAAGCTGGCGCAAGCTCGCCTCCACCGAACGGACCATGTTCAGCCGATGATTGCCGCCCGAGTTGATATTCGAGCCATCGCGCGCCATCGTATATTTGGTCGCGACGACCATCCGCTCGCGCTGGTCCTTGATCAAATCGCCCAGAATGCGTTCGGACGCGCCCTCGGTATAATTGACCGATGTGTCGACGAAGTTGCCGCCGCGATCGACATAGGCGTCGAAAATCTTGCGGGCATCCGACGCGTCGGCGCCCCAGCCCCAGTCGGACCCGAAGGTCATCGTGCCGAGTGCAAGCGGGGAAACCCGGAGCCCGGACCGCCCGAGTAGCCTGTAACTGTCGAGTGAGATTTTGCCGGTCATTGTCCTTCTCCTGAAAACGAGGCGAGGAACAGCCCTGACAAAGGGCGGTGCCTCAAATCCCGTTTCGCCCGGAACCGACGAGGCGCGGTAGACGGCTTTTCCGCAATGATTGCACGATTGTCCGAACCGTTGTCCCCCAGAGCAAGCATGGGAGAGGCTGGTGGCCCCGGGCGAGTTCAAGACCGCATCTTCGTCGTCAAACGGCGTACCCAATCGAAGCGGCGTTGGTCGGCTGGCCGCGGGCTGAGAACGATTCGGGAGACGCTTTCAAAATGTCGTCGAGGAGCGGCTTGGCGCGCGTGTATCTATAGGATTGATCGCGCCGCCCATTCATCCAATGTTGGCCGGTAGCTGCCGGTTCACTTATCACGAAATGGCAGCTATCAGGCGCCACTCAAAGATTTCGCGACGTCCGAAATCAGGCGCAAACCGGAAGAAGCTATCTTGATCACCGCCCTGCTGAAGAAAAGATAGCGGGCGATCAATTCGCTCATCTCTGAGATCCAACTGCCGTCCGGCAGTGGGCAAGAGCGCGCATCATATGATATTCAACACCCTGCTCACCGATGCCCACCTCGTTTGCGATCTCCCTATAGGTCTGACTTCGCAGCCGATGCATCAGAAAGATCCGACGGGTCCTTCGCGGCATGGCGAGGACTGTTCGCCGCAATGTTCGCCGTAGGTCGGCAGCCTCGATGGACCATGCTTGTTCCGGACAAACCGGGGCGTCACGTCCTTCATCCAGCGACAAGAGCCTAGCTTCGTTGCGCCCGTTCCGACGCGATCGCTCGATCAGCAGGTTGCGAGCGGCGCTGAACATGTAGGCGCGAGGATTTTCCAGCCGTTCGAGCACATCGGCACATAGCATCCTCGCGAAAACTTCATGCACAAGGTCGGCCGCCGCGTCATTGCCCGCCCGGCGTCTGAAGAAATGGAATAAGGATCGGTTCTGCGAACGATAGAAAGCCTCAAAGGAGACGGCGGAGCCCGGGCCCATCATGACGAGTGCTCCCGGATTTCGCGCGAGGTTAGCGGCGCATCCCGTGAAGCCTGGTAGAGGGTGATGCCTGCCTCGATCCGATCGAGAATGAAGGTGTCGCGCTCGGCCTTGGCGATCCGGATGTCGGACTTCGAATATATGTCGATGTCGACAGCGCAGCGGTCGCCGAGCTCGCCTCCGATGACACCGCGTGCGCGGCGCCAGCATCGCTTGTCGCAAAACAAGGGATGGTTGACGACGACCCAGAACTCGTAATCGGAAAAGTCGATCGTGCGCTTGTCTTCATACCAGGATGGGCGCGCATATGGCCCGATCAGGACGATCCGTTTGATGCGACCAGACTCGGGGGCCTGAACCTGATCGGGATCGAAGAATGCACGGAGGATCCGCGTGATCCGCTCGACCTCATGCTGCTTGCGCCGGATCAGGTGGCGGACGCGCGCCATCACGACCTCGCGCGCGTAGACGTCGTTCGTATGGGGGGTATGCAATTGCAGCTCGCACCGCGGCGGTCCGCGCAATAATGCGCAGATGTGCAAGCGGTGTCCGCTGTGAGCCGACGAAGCGGCGTTCAGCAACCGTCCGACGCGCAGCCGGACCTAATTGATGCCTGGCAGGACAATCCTCAGGATGGCCGCCAGTCACTCCATCCCGTGAAACGGACTATGCCAGAAAGGCGGATTCCCGGCAAGCCGTGCGGCGACGTGCCTATTATTCGGCGGCCGCCTTTTCGAATTCGGAGATTTTGTCGAGGCAAACTTGATGGACGATGCGTCCGAGTTCCTCGACGCGCGCGACAAGCCAGATGAGTTCTTCTTCGCTAATCTTGTAATGTTTCGAATAGCGGGCCTTGGTGTAGGCTTCCTTCAGTTTTTGAAACATCGCGCGCTCACGATGCGTCCCCTCCGGCCAAATCCCATGAAGGCGGCGATCAAGCCCTTCCGCGAGTGACCTCAGAAAAGCGATATTATGGTTGTATGGAGTGTAAAAGGTCAAGGTGAGCAGGAGGCAGCCATATAGACGCTCGGTCGCTTGATGGAGCTGAAAAGCGGCTTCCTTTAGCCGACCACGACTGGACGCATATTTCGAAGTGTCGAGAAACCCGGCGGCACTGGGCATCCACTCCTCAAAATATTCCTTGGCCGCTTCGAATGCTTGGTCGGGTGTTTTAGGCTTCGGCGTTGTGAGATCGCGTTCCTCGGCTTGGTAAAGCGCGATGCCGTCCTTTGCGAGTTCCATGAAGAACACTCGGCCGTGCGATAGCCCCTCGTTCACCTCGTGCAGACTGTGGACGATGAAGTTGACCGGAGTTCGAAGCGTCTTTTCGATCGTGTACGCCCGGATCAATCGCTCCTCGGCCTTCGCCCAATAGGCGGCGCGGTCGGTCAGCTCCTTCTGGCTGACGATGATGAGGACATCGTAGTCGGATTTATACTGGTTCGCCGATAGCGGCGCATCGACCCAATCGCCACGTGCGTGACTGCCGAACAGGATGATCTTGAGGATGCGCGCACCCTTGCGCGGCCCGGTCGCATTCTCGGTTGCCTGTCCAAACTCATCGAAAATGATCTCGACGACGCGTTCTAGTTCGCGCTGCTTGGCCGCAGGAAGATGGTCGAGATCGGTGCGCATGGTGATGAATCTTCGGGAATATCGCCCAGTTTGGCAAGGGCTATCGACTGCTCTTTTACATCGATCTGAAATGCGGAGTGCGGGGCGAAGCGGCCTCTCTCTCTCTCCGCAAGATCCGGTCATGAAATCGACGGGCCGCTGCGCTGCCGCCCCAACGTCCAGTTTATTCCGCCGTCGCGCATGATGCCGGCAACCGGCTTGCCCAGCTGACGTTCGAGCACTGGCCGCCAAGGCACCAGCGTAAAATCCCGCGACCGTTCGACGAGGGCGTACCGCCCACTCGCCGTCTCCACCATTCGCACCAAACGACCCTCGATACGCTCTCCAGACTTCGCTTCTTTGAACGGCTTGCCGTGCTCCTCCGAAAGTTGTCCGGAGATGCGCAGCAATTCACGCCGCTGGAGGGCCGCTAGCATCCCGCGGCGATAGGTGATTTGCCCGCCCTGCTCGTCCGCCAGCTGCTCGGCGATCAGCCACTGACGTCGCAGCGCCTGCGCGGCTTTAACCTCACGCCCGAACCCGGCATCGCGCAGCGGGGTCGGAGCCTCGGATACAAGTTCGCGGTCGATCCACGTCGCGGCGTCGATCGCCGGCAATTTCTCGATTGGCACGGAGGTGAGTATCTCGACATCGACCGGCCGGCTCCGCAGTTGCCGCTTTTCGAACGCCTCGACCTTGGCGAAATGATCGGGCGATATCTTCCATGTGCCATCCGGCTCGCCCTCCACGCTGCGCATGGTCTTCCGCATTGCTTCGAGCCGGCGGACATGGGTTTCGGCGAACGCCTGCTGCGCCGCGGGATCATGGCGGAGATGGGCGTCGATCGAGTAGCGCCCGTCGTTCGCCGCGGCGACCTCGACGATGGTCCGGTCGACGGGGCGCACGCCGCCGCCGCGCGGCGTTATGCTGACGATCGCCCCTTCGGGTGTCGGTCCCGTCTTTTCGCCGGCGCCTATGTCGGCATAATGGACGTGGCCATCGACCCCATCGACGAGCAGATAATGTCGATCGCCATGCTCGTCGGCGAGTCCTCGCGTGATGACGCGGCCGACGAGCAGCGTGCTCGCCCCAGCCGCGGGATCGAAGATCATACGGGCGGCGGGTGCGCGTTCGACCTTTCGGGCGCTTAGTTCGCGCTGCATTGTGCGGATGATATCGCCGCGCTCGCCCATGCGGCGGAGCGTATCGGCGAAGCCCGGTTCGAGACGCCAGCTGTCACCGCCGAGATGCGTGGCGAGATCCATCCGCGCAAGCTTCTGCAAGCGCCCAGTCCGCAAGGATTGCTGGAGCGGGTCGCGATCGCGTGCAGCAACGAGGGCGAGATCGCTCATGTCGCGAAGGAGCCGGCGGTCGATCGCGGTCAGCCGCTCCTCGCCGACATCGGCGCGGAGGCGCGCGTCGATTTCGAGGTCGGTTCGGGGCCCTAGGTCGAGCGTTGCGATCGCCATCGCGCGCTCGCGCGCGCCATGCGAAATATACTCCCGCGCGATGACAAGATCGGCGCCGCGATCATTCTTTCCGCGCAGCATCACATGGCTGTGCGGATGGCCGGTGTTGAAATGGTCGACGGCGACCCAGTCGAGCTTCGTGCCGAGGTCCTTTTCCATCTCGCTCATGAGCCGGCGGACGAAGGGCTTGAAGTCGGCAAACTGATCGCCGTCCTCGGGCGCGACGATCATCCTGAACTGATGCCGATCCTCGCTGCAGCGGGTAAGGAACGAATTGCCATCGGCGACATCGAGATCGGCGGAATAAAGTTCGCCCGGCAAGCCTTCGCGCGTCACGCCGTCGCGCTGGATATAGGAGAGATGCGCCTTGGCGCCGCCGAGGCCCTTGCCGGCCAGCGTGACGGGGCGAAATTTCACGATGACCCGGCGCGACTGGAGTGAGGCATGCCTGCCCTGCCCGCGCAGCACGCGTGCGACGCTCGCGCCGCGGCCGATCCGGCTGCCGTCGAACTGGCCGCGCCTGCCGGTCCTTTTGCCCGCTCGCCGCGCCGCCTTGATCACGAGGCCGATGTAGCGAGCCTCTTTGCCGCGACTGCGCATGCGCCCGAGCCGCGGGGTAAAATCATCATCGTCCATATCGCGTCCTTCCTGACGGAACGACGCTCCCCACGATTAGAATGGCAATTCTGCCGGATTTGACAAGGAGTCTCGCGTTTGCGGCGCGCGAGGCGCGGAAGTCCGCGCGATCCACCCCTCGAGTCTCGCGGCGGAAACGCGTGTCTCGCGAAAACGGTGAAAAAAGGATGTGCAGACAATAGGTTACAATATCGCGAGATATTGCTTCTATCTTGCTATCAGCGCCCATCCCTTGATCCGGCGCTCCCTCCTCCCCCTTGCTATCCCCAAATGGCCCACCGCCGTTGCCGACGAGCAAAGAAAAAGGAGCAGTGCCTCGCCAGCACCGCTCCTTTTCGCGGGCGATACGCGCCCCTATGCTGTCGTCTCGAAGGCCTTTCCGGCCGTCTTCTCATCGTCGAAATGCCGCACGCCCAGCAGCGCGTCGACCGATCCCAGCGCATCGACCAGCAGCACCGCGACATAGTGCCGCCCGTCCAATACTCCGCTCACCGCGATGCGATCGAGCGCATCCTCTTCGTCCCAATCGAGGCGTTCATAGCTGCCGAGCCAGCGCTCGCGCGCCCTAGCTTCCCACTAGAAATCGGCGCCCTCGGCCTCGATAAATTGCCGCGCCAGGCCTTGTGCAGCGGCACTTCCGAACTCGATCTCGAGCCCGGCAACGAGCCGTTCGAACACGCGGGTTTCACCGATATTGATCAAAGTCTGCAACATGATCCTTTTCCTTTGCGAAACGCCCTCCTCATCGAGGACGTTCCTCTGACGACGGGCGGCGGCGCGGCTGTCAGGGCCGCGCGGAGCGAAGCGCAGCGCGCCGCGAAGCGGCGGTGGGGGAACCGATTTTCGAAGAAAATTGGGGGGACCGCCGGCCTTGCACAGCCGCGCCGCCGCCCGTCATACTTGGCCTTGCCGAGACGAACCCCCACCCTCTCGCGGCCGCACGCCCCGCCGGGCTCGCGCTTTTCGGTCAGGAAAACGCGAGCCATTTGCAGCACATTCCCCCGCGATCCTGACGGCGAAATGCCCCCGCACCGGTGCCGGTACGGGGGCGTTCGAGGACCGCGATCAGTCGGCCGGATTCCAGATCAGCGCGTAGCTGTCGTCGTCGTCCTGCCCGGCGGCGCGGCCGAGATTGCAGTAGAGGCGGCGCGGTCCGAACTCGGGGGCGGCAAGCGTCAGCGACACATAGTCCTTGCCCGATACCTCGCCGGTGCGGATCCAGCCCGCGCCGATCTCGACGCCGTCCGAATAGACCCGGAAGTCGGGCTGGGTCTCGCCCGCCTTGCTGCGGTTGGTCCGGATCTCGATGCCCGCGCGGATCGTGAGCGTCTTGAGCTGCCCGACAAATCCCTTGTCGATGCTGCCGTTCACATAGCCGATGGCTGCCATTTTTCGTCTCCTCAAAACCGCCGCAGGGACCATCCCCGCGGCATGGGCGGACCGCAGGACCGGCGCAATAGCGCCGCGCGAACCCGCGAGGGCCGCAGCGAAGCGGAGGACTTGAGGCAGGCGATTATTTGAGAGCGAAGCGGCCGCGAGGAGCGCGTGGCACACGCGCGGGGAAATAATCGCAGGCCGATGGTTTCGCGCGGCGGCGCGCCGGTCCAGGTCTTTCGCCCGGCGCCGGGAGATGGGCCTTTGGAGGCAAGAGGAGACGAAGGGGCAGCGACATGCCTACGGCCGCGACGATCATAGGTGTCTGCCCGCTCTGCGCCGCTTAGCCGCCGCGTCGGTCCGTCCCCGCGCATTATCCGGGGGAATTCGGGCCTGACGAGGGTGCGATATCGCCGCCGAAACTCGGCGCGCGGTGGGCTTCGACCGTAACGAAAGCAAGGGCGACTGTCGCACGATGATGCACATTGCTCGCGTCGTCACTTGCTGCTTCGTCGCACCGGGAAAGCACGCTAAGGACGGGGGACCAACCATCGGAGCGGGACCGATTGCGACCCAGCCCCGCAACGCCGGTTGGCGACGATGCATCATCGATGCGCCCATCGTCGGGGCGGTGGGAGGGGGAAAACCGCACCGCCCCATATTCGCGAGCACGGCTTCGGACGCGTTCGCCGCCCGCCCTGACCGGCCACCGATGCTCCATTCGACAATCCGGCGTCCTTACGCGTTTTCGACCTGTGCAAATCTTCCGCGCGGCGGCAGGACACCCGCGACGACATCTTCCGCCGACCGGAGGCCGCAGCGACCCGCCGCCTCCCATCATCTGTGGGGCGATGATGAAGATCATCGACTGGGCGGCGCGCGAAATCCTCCCGCGACGCCTTTTTCTTCTCTTCTACCGCGCCGAGGCCGCTCGCGGCCGAGGCGCTCGCACGACCGAAATCCATCGCGCCGTCCCGAGCCGCAGCGCGGCGAAGGACGGCGCGATGGCCGCGATCAGGCTGATGTAACTGGCCGATGAAGGGCGGGCGGCGAACCGCCCGCCCCTGCCTTACGCCGCGAGCGGCGGCGCCTCGGCTTCGACCTCGGAGTCGCTTTGGACGTACCCGTCGATGTCCATATGCACGTGGGCGGGATGGCGCTCGGCCAATTCGGCATCGACCATCGCTTCGAGATCGGCGCCCCAGCGTGCATGCGCCCGGACGCTGCCAACCCCGCCGCGCGCCGTATAGGCAGCAGGCGGGAATGCCATCCATCCGGGGACCCATGGCGCGACCTGCGTGCGGCCGTTGGCACCGTTCAGATGGTCGGCGATGATAGCTTTCAGCGCCTTCGCCTTCTCTTTTTCGTTCGCGGCCGCGACCTCGGCGCCCGCCACCTCGCCGACGATGGCGAGCAGCACTTCGCGGTCGCGAAGCTGATCGAAGAAGGCCGGGTCGGCGTGCCAATGTCTGCGCATATCGGTGCCGAGATGGAGTCCGATCGCTTCGACCGCGAGGCTTCCCGCCTTCAATGTCTCGCCCATGACGATCGCGACGCCTTCCAGCACGACGGGATCGGGAAGCTCGAGCAGACGCGAGAAAACGCGGGCGAAGCCGGGCCGGTTGTAGCCCGACCCGGTCACGGTCGGCGCTTCGGGATCGAAACCGAGGACGCCAAGCACCGCGCGCCGCTGCGCATCGAAGACGACTTCGGCGCAGCAGGTTTCGACGCTCTCGGCGATATCCTCCTTCGGCGCGCGCTGGCTCTCGACATCGACGCGGTAATGGTCCGCGCCCGCGATGACATGCGCGACCATCGCACGCAGCGCGATGCTGCCATGACGCGACAGATCGGCGCGCACGGCCGCGTGACGGTGCAGGTCGACATAGGCGTTCATCGCCGATGTAATCTCTGGCCGGATGGGCTTTACGTCTCCCGACGGACCGCTCGCGCTGGCGCCGCGAGCCGCTTCCTTGGTGGTAACGAACCCTTCGTGAAAGGTCACCTCGCCGCTGTCGCGCACCTCGACATAGACGCGTCCGCCCTTGCGTTTCGAGGCATGGGCATAGTCCCACGAGCGGAACCATTCGCCGCGCGCGAGCACCGAGACATCGCTCCATCCGGCCTCGATATAGGCGGTCTTGCGCGTCTCGATCTCGGCCATCTGCGCGGCCCAGAAAGCATCGCTGTCGGCAAAGAACCGGTCCTCGCCGAACAGGTCGGCGACGATGGCGGCACCGCTCGCCTCTGCGTCGAACAGTGCATGTTTGACCGCGATTGCGCTTCCGCCGAACAGCCACGCCTTCAATTGATGGCCGGTCGGACAATAGGCGTTCGCGTCGTCACGAAGCGCCAGCCATGCAGTCTGCTGGCTTTTCGATGCGAGGGTAAGATGGCGCACCGTTGCCGCGTCGATGTCGCCGCCCCGATAGAGGGTGCGGATGCGCGGAAGCAGCGCGCCGAGCGCGAGGATGCGCTTCACCGCAGATACCTCGAAGCCGAAGATATCGGCGATCTCCTCGACGTTGCGTCCCGCCTTGACCAGCGCGCCGAATGCCTCCCACTGGCTGACTTCATCGGGCTTCACCCGCGCCAGATTTTCGAGCATCGAGGCTTCGATGGCGTCGGCGTCGTCGGCGTCGTCGAGGATCGCGCATGGCAGCGGATTCACCGTTCCGCCCTCGCGCGCAACGGCATTCATTGCCGTGAAGCGGCGGCGTCCGGCGACGATCTCGAAACACCCGGCCGAACAGTTCGGACGCACGAGCAATGGCACGAGGACGCCGCGCGCGCGAATGCTCGGCAGAATATCGGCGACGTCGGGGTCTTTGTCTTTTCCACGCATATTGGTCTTGGCAATCAACAGCTTGTCTAGATCGATAAAATCGAGTTTCATGGCACTTGCTCCTTGTGAGCGCCGGTTCCGTCTCGGGGGCTAGTGGGACGGAACCGGCTTAATGACGGCGAAAACGCGCCGCCGCGTCAGCTGCTCTTCTCCGTTTCCCCTGGCTCGGGGCGAGGGTCGGGATCGGGCAGAAGCCGGTCGGATTTGCGTCGCCGCAGCGCCGCTTCGGCGTGCACAATCGAGCCGAGCCGCTGCGCGGCTTCGGTCCAGACCGAAAGCGGCGCGAGCGAGTCGAAATGCGCATCGCGCTCGATGGCGAGGCCGAACGGCAGCCGCACCGCCTTGATTTCGCGCAGCGAAAAGCAGCCGAGTTCGGGGCATCCGAAGCCGAGGTCCGCGAGGCCGAACAGCGTGTCGCCATCCTCGGCGAGTTCGGTCGCGATCCAAGTCGCCGCGCCCACCGGATTGAACAATTTGATGACCGGCCACGGGTCGAAGCGCTCACCCTGCGCGGCGTGAATGCGGCTCGTCAGGCCATTGGCGTGGAGCGCGAAGGCGAGACTGTGGGGAAGAAGGATCATTGCCCCTCCCCCGCCGCATCCGCGCCGTGCGCGGCGCGGGTCGCGCCGGGTGCAAAGGCCATGAGATAGTCCGCCGCCTTGCTCGCGAGGCTCGCGGCCTTGAAGATCGCGCGCGTATCGGCGCGCAGGATCGCGAGCCACGCGCCGATATAATCGGCGTGGCGCACGGTCGGCTCGATGCCGAGCGCGGCGCAGAGGAAGGCGCTCGCGAGTTCGGCGCAAAGTTCCTCGCGGCCGTAAGCGGCGCTGGCAAAGGGGCCCGACTGGTCACGGTCCAGCCGTGAAGGGTGACCGGTCCAGTGGCCGAGTTCGTGCAACGCGGTGCGATAATAATCGATCTGGCTGCGGAACGCCTGTTGCGGCGGCACCGCGACGAAATCGTGCGAGGGCGAATAAAAGGCTTCATGGCCGCCGATGCGGAAGTCGGCGCCGCTCGCCGCGATCAGCGCCTCGGCAATGGGCACGGTTTCGCGCGGCGGCAGCGGCGTGTCGGTGAGCAAGCAGCGCGGCGGCAGTCCTTCGCACTGATCGACGTTGAAGACGGTGAAGCGCTTGAGAAATGGCACACCGCGCGCGTCCCCGCGCGCGTCGCCGCCGATGTCGCCCCCGATATTGCCGCTGCTCGCAGCGCGCGGTGCGCCCGACGCATGTGGTGCGCCCGCTCCGTCGCCTCCCTCTCCGCCTACCGGCGTGAAACGCGCGGCATAGAAGATCGTCGTGCCCTTTTCGCCCCGGCGCACCGCGCCGCCCGCGCCAAGTGCCTGACGGAAAGTCAGCCAGCGCTGCGCGGCAAAACCGCGCGCCGCCGCCTCGCCCCATAGGATCAGAATGTTGATGCCCGAATAGCTCCGCCCGCTGTCGGCATTGCGCGGCAGTCCCGGGGCGAAGGCAGCGGCGTCCCATGGCTGAACCCAAGGCACGCGCCCGGCTTCGAGCTCACCGACGATGCGCGCTGTGACCTCGTCGTAGAGGGACGCGCGCGGCGCCGCCGCGCCTCGCTCGCTGCGCGCCGTCGCGCGACGTCCGCGTTTTTTAGACATGTGCGCCTGAACGGCCTTTGTCGGCGTGAGCGCTGTTGCCCCTGTCGGCATCAAACCCGAGGCGATTTTTCGCGTCGGCGTCGGTGCCGGTGTCGTTATCCCCGACATATCAGGACTGTTCGAAAGCGCCTCGCGGCCATCGGCCAAGGCTTGCGGATCATAAACCATCGGTGCGGGTCCTCCTGACCAAAAACCGCCGCGGCCGGCCCCGGACGGCGGGGCGGGCGGCAGATCAGGACAAGGGGGTCGCCTCCGGAGGCGGGTACGCACCCGAAGGGCCGAAGCGAAGCGGAGGAGCCGGCAGTATGACGGCTTGCGGAGCCGCCGGGCGGCCCCATGGCCCTGCGCCGCCCGGACCGCCGTTCCGGTGCGCCGCTCAGAAAGCGCCGCCGCGCGCTGCCGGCGCGCGGCGTCATCAGCGGCGATGCTGTCGCCCGGCCACTTTGTCGTTTCACGCCCGGTCCGATGTGACGGACGACGAGTTACCGAGGAATCATGATGATCCTGTTCGACAGACGCCGGGACCGAGCAAAGCGCGGCGAACACGCCTCGCAATGATCGTCGGCTTGGCGGCCCGTCAGGGTCGCCAAGCCGACCGGAAAGATGACGGCGCCCTTGGCGAGACGCAGGCGGAGCGGCGTGCGCACGGATGCGGCGGGTCGGACATGGCGACGCCTTGGCCGGAACAGCGCGGTAGCGCTGTTAACCCGCCGCAAGACGTGTGCGCCCGCTGCGTCAAGACAGCGAGCCCAAGAGCGCTCGCGCGGCCGAATAACAAGCGCGCGACCTCTGGCGGCGGCCCCCGCCGCCAGTGTGCGCCCATTTCAGCCGCGCGCATTCAACCGCGCGCTCCGGGCGGCAGCCCGGGCCGATCGCCTGCCCCCTCCCGGGTCACGGCAGCGCTCAGCGCCTGATGAAGAAGATGTCGGCTTGGATGGCCGGGGTTTCGGGATCCGGCGAATTCGGCCTGGCCGCGACGACCGCGGACCCCCGGCGCCCGGGTGCCGGCCACGGCGCGTTGCTCCCCGCCACCTTCCGCAGATAATCGCGCGTTTCTCCTGGAAGAGCGCGGCGGCCTTCAAGATAGGCCGCGTAACGCGCTGGCCCCGCGTTGTAGGCGCCAAACAGGCCGGGATAGCCGAAACGGTCGTACATCAGACGCAGAAAGAGGGTGCCGGCAAGGATATTGTCGCGCGGGGCGTGCGGATCCTGGCCGAGACCGAGGCGGCGTCGCATCTCGGCCCAGGTGCCCGGCATCAACTGCATCAATCCCATGGCGCCGGCATGACTGACGATCGGGCGACCGTTCCAAAGCGTTCGTCCGCCGCTTTCGGCGACCATGACTCGTTCGATCCATGGCACCGGAACGCCAAATCGCCGCGAGGCTTCCTCGATGTGCGACCGCCAAGGCGCGGTCGGGCCTGTCGCTTCCGGCGTTGGCGCGGCGAGCGCGTACGGCGTCTCTGCCGTTGCCGATCCCGCCAAGGCCGCCGTTGCTGCCGTTGCCGCCGCCGCCGCCGCGCCTCCTGTGAGGGCGAGACGCCTCAGCGCGCCCATAACAAATGGACCTTGCCGACGATGTCGCTCTCGGCGGTGGGCCCGAAATAGCGACCGTCGAAGGATGCGGGGCCGGGCATGAGCAGCAGATACTCGCCGCGCCGAAGGACGACGCAGCCCGACCAATATGGCATCGGCCGTCCCGCACCGTCGAAATCGAGCCGGCGCGCGCGCCGCAGACCGTTGACCGAGATATCGGCGCCGACCGCACAGACATGGTCGCCTGCCGCTGCCGCGACGCGTTTGATCAACGGGATATTCGCAGGAACGTAATGGCGAGCGCTGCCGAATATCCGCCAGCGCGCCTCCAGCCGCGCTGCAACCAGATCGCCTCGGGCGGGCGAGCGCGCGCTGGCTACGGCATAAAGCCCCACGGGCGCACTCGCGGACACGTTCCAGATCAGTAATGGCCTCGGCGGGGCGAGCAACGTCGCAACCACTGCGGCGACGACGCCTGCGGCGGTTCCAGCCAAATGCGCTTTCCGGCGAAGGACGGCCGGAATGCGCGGTGGAAGATGCCGGAGCAACCTCGCTGAGTGACCCTCACGCATCGCGTCGCCCCTCCACGATCGTAGCCCGGGACCAAGCATCGAGATCCTCGGCGCAATAGACGATAAGACGGCCGTGCCTGCGAAAGGACGGCCCCTGCCCGCTGACGCGAAGTTTTCTGAGCTTTCGCCAGCCGATGCAGAGATAGGCGGCGGCCGCATGGGTGTTCATGAAGGGACGGACGTCAGCCATGGCGGCAAATCCCGAGATCGGGCCTCCGCCGCGCGCCGCTACAGCGACAATGTGCAAATGGCTTTTCCACGGTCGACTCCCGGCTTGTTGAGCAACAAGTCGACCAGCAAATTCGAGCGCCGGGCATCCCCAGTTCTAGGGAATAATCTCGTCGACGCCGATCAGCCCATGGCGCTGCGCGATCCGCGCAAGCTGCGTGCGACTGCGAACGGCGTAGGTCTGGCGCAGATATTTCATATGCGTGAGAATGGTCGAGAGCGCGACGCCCATACGCTGCGCAATCTCGGCGTCGCTATGGCCCAAGGCGGCGAGGCGAAGGCACTCGAGGCGCCGCGGACTGAGCGGCGGTGGATCGTCATCGACGGCGGCGGGATAGCCGTAGATGCGGCGTACCTCAGCGAAGGCTTCGTCGACGATCCATGCGGCGGCGCGGCAATAATCGCGTGAAGGAAGCGCAGAGGCATCGGTGGCGAGCGATCCGCTGCCAGGCGGCTCGCCGGGAACTCCGATCGGAACTGTGATACCCCGGCGCAGTCCGTGACGCGCGGCCTCGTCCAGAATCGGCCGATGAACGCGGCTTCGCCCGAGGATCGAGCCAAGTTCGTTCCACGCGAAACACCGGTTCGTCCGTAGCGAGGCGCGGTGTACCGGATCGCGGCGATAATAATGTCGCGCGATGAAGATGTCGTGCCATTCGCCATAATTGTCGAGGCAGAAATAGCGACGTTCCTGGCGCACGAACCACAGCATCTGGACGAGCGCTACGCGGTCGAACCCCAGTTCGCGCACGGCATCGACCGTATCGGTCAGGATATCGCGGTCGCGCCGCGCGGCGCGGACCGATTTGCGGTGCTGCTCGATCAGCCGCTCGAGCGGCATGACGGGAAGGCGCGGACGTCGCCCGCATCGTCGCCGAGAGATTGCCGCGACCTTTCGGGCGAAACGGGGAATCCAGCTGGACGGACCTGCATTCGCCCTCGCTCGCGTGCGATCCGCATCAAGCCGCTCCCATGCAATGAACGCCGACAGGTCTCGATCAAATGAGAAGTCTTCGCCATCCCAAGAAATGGGGTGCGAATGGCCGATTTTGGAATAATCCCGCGAGGCGGGTTTCCCCTGCAGAGGCGGCGCCGCGCAGCTGTGGTCCTTGCCATAGCGGACTTTTTGACAAGAGTGTCAACATGGTCGATTCGCACGATATTCTTCCCGACGACGCTGCACGCTGGACGCGTTTGACTGAAAAGCACCGCGCGTGTCTCGACCTGGTCCTCGAACACAGGACGTCCAAACAGATTGCACGGATTCTGCACATTTCGAAGCCGACGGTCGACCAGCGCATCGCGGCGGCGCGCGTGATCCTCGGTGCAAGCGATCGCGGCGATGCCGCTTTTCGTTATGCCCGGCTCAAGGCGATATATGATCAGATCACATATGATCCGATGCAGGTTCCCCAAGGCCGCAAGCTTGTGTCATCCGACTTTGCGAACGGTGATCCCGCCGGGACGACAGCGCCGGAAGAAGAAGAAAGCGCCTCGCTCCTGGCACGGTCGCCGTTCGGGGATTTTTGGAGGTCCGACCACCCTCCGACGACGCGAGGTACGATAACCGCTGTCCTGTTGGTCCTGACAGTTTTTCTCGTTCTCGCCGGCCTGGTGATCGGCGACGTCCTGACGCGGTTGATCTCGGGCTGACCCCTCGCACAAACCGAAACCAGTATCGGGGTCCGTCTGCCGGTCCCCGCAAAGGAGAAGCTATGTCCAGTTCCATCACAAGCACAGCCGCTCGCCTCCACCGCGACGTACCCGCCACCGAATTTCGCATCGACGACGCGCTGGTCGCCGTATCGTCGCTCATGACGACGATCGTGACCGCGCGGCGCGACATCGACGGCATCCCTGCCGTGGCAGGCCAGGCGACGATACAGCGCCTCGCAAAAGCGCAACTCGCGCTCGTCGACGTGAGCGGGGAGGTTTTGCGGGTCCACGGCGAGCTAGCCCGCATTGGCACCGAAACCGCGGGCTACGATCTCCACGAATGTCCCGAGGCCCCCTCGGCGGCGCTCCCGCTTCGGAGCGTCGCCTAAAGCCATATTGACCCGGGAGCAGCCAGCGTGGAAAAAAGTATTGATGCGAACCGCCTTGTTTCTGGCCTTTTTGCTGGCTGCGCTTGGATTTGCCGCCTGGCGGGGTGGCGCTCCCGAACGCGCCATGGCCGCAATCGCGCTTGGCTTAGTGGGTGCAGATTGGATCCTGCACCACTACATCCCAGTGGAGTTTGCGACGCTCGACGTGGGGCATCTGGCGATCGATCTTTTTGGCGTATCCGCTACGACAGCGCTCGCGCTCTGTGCGCATCGCTTCTGGCCCATGATTGCTGCCGTCCTTCATGTCCTGCCGCTGATGGCGCACACGAGCCGGATGCTCGACGTGACGCTGCATCCGGCGGCCTATCTCACGATGCAAGTGGCGGCGTCATGGCTGGTGCCGCCCCTGCTCATCCTCGCAACCTGGCGTCATCAGCGGCGCTTGCGGCGGCGGGGCAGCGATCCGTCCTGGCACGTCTGGTGGCACGCGTCGAACCCGACAACGCCGAGATCGTAGCGGCGCGGCTCATCACCGAGTTTCGAAGTCTTGCCCGCCTGCTATCGCAAAGTCCGGACGCGATCGCACGGGTCGTGGGGCGCGACAGCCCGGTCATCCCCCTGCTGCTCGCGTCGCGCGACGCCATGCGCGAGGCGATGCGCGGCGAGCTGCATGCTACACGAATTACTGCGTCGAGCCGAAGGCTGACCAATTATCTGAAGATTTCTATGGGCGGCCTGCCCGACGAGACGCTGCGCGTTTTGTTTCTGGACGCCCGGCACAGATTAATCGCTGACGAGCAGATGCAGCGGGGAACGATCGATCAGGTCGTGCTCTACCCGCGGATCATCCTACGCCGCGCGATCGAGCTCGATGCGGAAGCGGTCATCCTCGTTCACAATCACCCCAGCGGCGATCCGGCCCCGAGTGCGGCCGATTTCCGGGTCACCGAACGGCTCGACGCGATGGCGCGATCGCTCGATATCGCGGTCGTAGACCATATCGTGGTCACGGCGACATCGCATCGAAGCATCGTGCGACAGAGCGGCTCGTCCATCGACAAAATAGCACAGTCCCTCGGTCTGCGCTCGGGAAGCAAGGACTCGCCGCCTATAGAAGACGCTGGTGGCGCTCTCGGCGCCGATTTGGCCGACGCCCTCGTCGCCGCTTTGCCCGGCGCACTTGCGAACGCGCGGCGATCGGTCCGACGCCTCCTGCTGCGCCGGCAACTGCTGGGTGCCGACAGGCTGTTCGGCGAGCCCGCGTGGGATATGCTCGTCGAGCTCTTCATCGCGCACTGTGAAGGAGCGACGGTCCCGACCGGGGCGCTCGGCATCGGCTCCGGTCTATCATCGAGCAGCGCGCAGCGCCTGGTCCAGCGGCTGGTTGACGCGGGACTCGTCATGCGCGCGCCCGATCCCGACGACGGACGACGCCATTTCGTCAGTCTGTCGCCGGACATCGCGCACCGTTTGACCGCCTATTTCGTCGCGCACGACGAGTGAAACGGGGCGCATCGCGACGGCCGTGGCGCTTCTCTCATACCGGAACCAAGCCTCTGAATTAGAACCAGTTTCGGGATCGATTATCCATTGCGTGCTCTTCATTCACCAGGGTTCATCTGTTACTGTCGGGGCGCGTTGTCATCTAATTCAGCGGTAGCGGCAAGAGTCGGCCTCGAGATGACAGGACCAATCGCGCGATCGTTCAGCGAGGCCGGACCGGGAGAGGAACCCGGAAAAGCGCCATGTGGAGCGGCTGCCAGGCGAAGGGTCCGGAACCCGTCGGCAGCCGACGACTTACACCATGCAGTACCGACTGATACAAAAGCTTGCTTCCGATATCGCTTCATCGGCGACCGAGGACCAACTTCACGCTGCCTTGTCGAGCGCCGCCTCACGGCTCGGCTTCGATCATTTCGCGCTGGCCTACGACCGCCGCGGCGCCAGCGGGCCGGCGTCGCTGCTGATCCACGACTATCCGGACCCCTGGGCCCGCCTATATGTCAAACTCGACCTGGGCGGCATCGACCCGGTGCGGCGCGCCGCCGAGCGATCGATGACCGGTTTCGGCTGGCTCGAACTCGACCAATATATTCCGCTGACCAACGGCGACCGCAGAATGCTCGAGGTCGGCCGCGAACATGGGGTGAGCGATGGTTTTACCGTCCCGCGGCATCTCCCCGGCGAAGCGAGCGGGGCCTGTTCGTTCGCGATCCGTGCCCAAAAGCAGATGCCGGGCGGCATGTATCATGCCGCCGAGATCGTCGGCGCCGTCGCCCTGACCACCGCGCGGAGCCTGATGGGTGCGCCGAGACCGAAGGATGGGCCAAGGCTCAGCGAGCGGCAGCGCGAATGCGTGCTGTGGATCGCGCGCGGAAAAACGGCGGGTGAGACGGCTGCAATCCTCGGCATCAGCGAAGAAACCGTCATTCAGCATCTCAAGGTCGCGCGCGACCGCTACGACGTCCATTGCCGTCAGATGCTGATCCTCTGCGCGCTGTTCGACGGGCTCATCGGCTTCTCGGACATTTACGACTGGTGGCACGACTGACGCAAAACCGGGGGTGGCGACGCGCAAACCATCCCCATTTCTTGGTATAGCCGAAATTGGCCGGTCATGTTCTGATTCCGCTTCTCACCAGCCAAGGAAAAGTCATGACCGATCAGCTCACGCGGGCGCAGCAGGCGCCCGGGGATGCCGCTATGCGCGCGATGTTTGCGGCCCGGAAACGGGTCTTCGTGGACATGTTGCAATGGGACCTGCCGGTCCTCGAAGACATGTACGAGATCGACCAGTTCGATACCCCCAGCGCCGAATATCTGATACTGCTCGGCGGCGCCGGCGAACATCGCGCTTCTGCTCGGCTGCTTCCGACTATGGGGCCCCACCTTCTTGGCAATCTCTATCCCTGGCTGTGCGACGAAGCGGTTCCGCGCGGTGCGGCGATCTGGGAGATCAGCCGCTTTTGCGTCGACCCCGACCAGACGGCGTCCGAACGCCGCACGGCGCGCGACGAACTGGTCACCGCGCTGGCCGACTATGCCCTGCGCCACGATATCAGCGATTATACCGGCGTTGCCGAGTGGAACTGGTTCCAGAAGATCATGCGCTTCGGCTGGTCTTGCCGGCCGCTTGGCCGTGCGGCCGATGAAGGCCCCAGCAAACTTGTCGCTCTTCGAATCCGCATAGATGCCGACACCAAAGCCGGCCTCGAACGTGCCGGAACCTATGTCCCTCTCGGCCTTGCCGATTATGCGAGCGGGGAGACCGCCCAATGAAACGCGATCTCTCGCCGGACGTGGCTGCGGCAAACCTTGTTCTGGAGCTCGCAACCAAGGGCTATGCCATCATCAAAAGCTGCAGACCCCCGAAGTTCCTGACCAGCCTCGGCGAGGAACTCGGTCCGCTGTTCGCTAAAACGCCCTTTTGCAAAGGGCCATTCTACGGCAACCGGACGAAGCGGATCGGGGGCTTGCTCAAACGGTCGCCGCGCGTTCGCCATCTGGTAGAAGACCCGGTCATTCTGCCCGCCGTGCAGCGAATTCTCGGCCCCGCCTGCGATCGGATCCAGCTCAACGTCGCACAGGCCATCGAAATCCACCCCGGCGAAGTCCGGCAGTTTCCGCATCGCGATCATGACATGTGGCCCTGCGCCAAGGGCGAACAGGAATATCTGGTCAATGTCATCTGGCCGTTGACGCCCTTCACCGCTGACAATGGCGCGACTCAGATTTACCCGAACAGCCACGGCATCGCGGGAATGGCGAAGGCGGACCTCGGCTCTCCGGTCATCGCCGCGTGCGAACCGGGATCGGCGATATGTTTTCTCGGCTCGACCGCGCATGGCGCGGGGTCGAATGTCAGCCGCGAAGTCCGGCGCGGCCTCGTGATCGGCTACAGTCTTGGGTGGCTCAAGCCGTATGAAAATCCCTGGCTCGCCTATCCTCCCGCAGTGGCCCGGACCTTCAACGCCGAGCTCGCGGCGCTGGCCGGCTATGCGCAGCACCGGCCCAACCTCGGCAATTACGAAGGCCGGTGCCCCTCGGTGTTGCTGGGAGACCATGTTCCCCGCCATTTGGGCGCGATCGATGCGCTTCGCCCTGACCAGGCGTCGGCGGTGGCCGCTTTTGCCGCCGCCGAGCGGGCCGCACCATGAGCCCCGCGCATGTCATCGAGCCGACCTATGAGGCGATCAAGCGGCGGCTGATGCGCGGCGAATGGGCCGGCGGCGCGCGGCTCGATTCGACGCGGATCGCGGAAGCCCTGGGGGTCAGCGTCACCCCGGTGCGCGACAGCCTCTATCGGCTGGCGGGCGAGCGCATGGTCGACTTCACGCACGGCGAGGGCTTCCACGTCCACCGGCTCACCGAGACCGAATTGCGCGACATGCTCGAGCTCAACCTCGTCCTGCTGCTCGCCGCGATCGCGACGGGCCGCGGTCATGCGGGAGAGAAGATCGCGGGAACGACCGATGACGCCGACGCGGCCGCAGCGCTATTTTTAGAGGTGGGGCGCCGCTCGGGCAATGCGGAGCTGGCTGCATCGATCGCGGCGCTGAACGATCGCCTTCACGCGGCGCGCCGGCTCGATGCCGCCATATTGGGAGAGGTTTCGATTGAGCTTGCCGGGCTTGGCTCCGCTCTCGCCGACGACCAACATCCCCTTGGCGCGGCCCGAAGCGCGGTGCTTCGCTATCATGAACGCCGCGCGTGCGAAGCGGCCACCTATGCACGTCGGCTAGCCGAAGCGGCAAATTCCTGACATCGCGGGCGGTTGTGCGATTTCGCAACACTCGACCGCCCCCTCCAATCGACATATCTTCGGCAAATCCCCGCCAGGGACGGCGAAGACGCGCGAGGCGGGACGCTCCTTGAAGCGGGCGCAGACCAGGTCGCCGCCCGCGATGCAAAGCGCGGCCCCGGGTCGATCGCGTGGCCGATGTAACGCCGCGCCCGGCGCATCCGCGCCCCAGTAAAGCCGCCATCGACTTCGCGGCGATCCGCACTCCACGATGAGCAAGGGCGCGCGGCCGCAAGCCTGTCCGCGCTGCCGACACCTTCTTTCGCGTCCATCGGGCCGAGCGGAACTGGCGCGGCCTGCCGGGCGCTTCATCGTCGCCAAATAAAGTTTCCACCGTAACTAAGGTCCCGCCAAAAACGGCCTCTTCCCTCCTCGAAGGCCGTGCGCCGAATGCGCGGCCCAGACAGAGGGGGAGACCTGATGACGACTTTGAAAAGACGCGCCGTACTTTCGTTGGTTGGCAGCACGGCGATACTAGCAGTGCCTGCGTACGCCGCCGCCCAGACGTTCGAAGCGAAGCCAACCGCGCCGTTTCTGCAAAAGGCGCCATTGGAGGAGGACGTTGGCCCCGGTTCGAACGTCATCGGCGATGCCGCGCCCTCCGCGCCGGACGACGCCGTCGATGAGCCGATCGTCGTGACTGGCACGCAAATTCGCGGCGCACAAATTGCCTCGCCGGTTATCACCGTCGGCCGCGACACGATCGAAAAGGCGGGTCAGAACGACCTCGGCGAGGTAGCCCGCAGCATTCCGCTAAATTTCAGCGGCGGCCAGAATCCGGGGATCGGAACCGGGGGCGGCTTGGCCAACGGCAACCTCGATTCCTCGTCGCAGCTCAACCTTCGCGGCCTTGGCCCCGATGCGACGCTCACCCTGCTCAATGGCCACCGCCTCCCATATGGCGGCGCGTTTGCCGGGATCGACATCTCGGCGATTCCGGTCGCGGCGGTTGAACGGCTGGAAATCGTCCCGGACGGCGCCTCGGCCCAATATGGCTCGGATGCGGTCGCGGGTGTCGCCAACATCATTCTGCGCCGCGACTTCGAGGGCCTCACGACGACGGCGCGCCTCGGAGCGGCCTCGGCCGGCGGCACATTCCAGCAAGGCGCGGATGCGGTTGCCGGCGCGGGCTGGTCGGGCGGCCATATCATGCTGGCCTACCAGTTCGCGAAAAACACCGCTATCGCGGCCCGGCAACGCGACTTCGCCGGGTCCTTGCCGCAAGGTAACAGTCTTTATCCCGCTATCCGCCAGCACAGCGCCATATTGAGTGGTCGCCAGACACTCGGCACGGGCGTCGAATTCGATATCGACATTGTTTTCAGCGACCGTCGCTCGCGGTCGATCGGTGGCAACCTTACCGCCGCAGGTTGGCAGCGCCTGATTTTCTCGCCGACCGCGCGGAGTTTCAGCATCGCGCCCGAACTCGCGATCGAACTGGGCGGCGACTGGCTGGCGCGCGCGTCGATCGTTTATGGCAAGAGCAACAGTCGCTATCATAGCGCGTTCGAGCCGACCGACGGACCGCGCACGCTGACGACGGGCTGCTTCTGCAACAGCGCACTCAACGCGGAGCTCCTGTTCGACGGATCGCTGTTCGCGCTTCCCGGCGGCGATGTCCGCATCGGGTTGGGCGGCGGGTATCGTTCGAACAAGCTCCGCTATTCACAGGTCCGTGACGGGAGGTTGACCTCGGCTTTCGACATCAACCGCGACAGCCATTTTGTCTTCGGTGAGGCGAATATCCCGATCGTTAGTCCGGCGCAGCAGCTCGCTTTCGTCAACCGGCTGACGGTCACCGCGGCCCTCCGATACGAAGACTATCCCGGCATGGGCCGCGTCACGACACCGAAGCTCGGGTTGGTCTACGAACCTGTCCACAACATCACGATCAGATCGTCGTGGGGCCGTTCGTTCAAGGCGCCCACGCTTTACCAGCAATATGTCGGTTATGAGACCTATCTGCTGCCAGCGAGCAACTATGGTGCCGCGCCGTCGGGCACGATATTGTACGCGAGCGGCGGCAATCCGTCGCTCCGGCCCGAACGCGCACGAAGCTGGTCGGCGGGCGTTACCTTCGAGCCGACGCCCACGCTCCGGCTCTGGGCCAGCTATTTCAACGTCCGTTATCGCGACCGCGTCGCCCAGCCTGTCCCCGGTTCGATCGCCTCGGCGTTCAGCGACCCCGGTTATGCAACGCTGATCGACCGCGATCCATCGGCAGATCTGCTCGCCGATCTCATCGAAGGCTCGCTTTCCGGCCTCACCAATTTTACCGACGAAGCCTATGATCCGGCGGCGGTCGCGGCGCTCGTCGACAATCGCAACCGCAACATCGCGCGTCAGGATATCGAAGGCGTCGACCTCGGTGCCTCGTACCGCTTCGAAGTCGACAGCGACCGGCGTCTCGATGTCAGCGGATCGCTGACCTATCTTAAAAGCGAGCAACAGCTGGCCGACGCGCTGCCGAGCAGCCAGCTTGCGGGGACCGTTTTCAACCCGCCGCACTGGCGCGGCCGGGCTGGCGTGTCATGGCAAGGCCCCGGCTACACGCTCTCGGCCTTCGGCAATTATACCGGCAGGCTCGCCGACCGGCGGTTCGCCACCCCCGCGATCTTGCCGTCGGCGCTCACGCTCGATCTCACCGCGCAGATCGCGGTCGGCGCCGCGCCCGGGCGCGCTTCGGCGTTCGACCTCACGCTCGTCATCAACAATTTGTTGGGCGACCGGCCGCCGGCCATCGGCACCAACGGGTCGAGCGACACACCCTATGATTCGACCAACTATTCTCCGATCGGCCGCTTCCTAGGGCTGAAAGTTTCGCGGACATGGTAATGCTCGCTGTCACCATGTCCGCGGCGCTCGCGGCGCAGGCTCCCCTTGCACCGGATCCCTGCGCCGCGTTTGCCGACGATAGCCCGCGCGGCGAGCCCGGGCGACCGGTCGGTGTGCGCGACCTCGCCACCATCGCCGACATTGGGCAGGCAAGCCCGCATGATCTCCCGAGTTCGCCGTTCGGCGTCTCGCCCGACGGTCGCTCGATTGCCTTCGTCGTGCGCCGCGCGAACCCGGAAACGAACAGCTATTGCCAGCGCTTGCTGGTTACGGCCCTGCAGCACCCCGGCGCGGTGCTCGAGCTCGACCGCGGCGGCGAGTTTATCCGCATGCTCACCCCGGTGCGAAAATTCGCCGCGGTGGAATCGGGCGTCGCCGATGTGATCTCGCCGCGCTGGTCTCCCGACGGGCGGGTGGTGGCCTACGCCAAACAGATCGGCGGCCAGGTCCAGATCTGGACCGCAGCGGCTTCGGGCGGTCCGGCAGTCCAGGCCACGAAACTCGACTTCCGGCCCGAAAATTTCGCCTGGAGCGCAGACGGCCAAGGCTTCATCGTGGCCGGACGCCCGGCGATCGCAGCCGAACAGGCCCGGATTGACGCCGAGGGTCGCAAGGGATGGCTCTACGACGGACGGATCGCGCCCTTCGTCTCGAACCGGCCGCAGGTTCGGGGGACATTCCCGATGGAATATTTCCATCTCGATGCCCGCACGGGGCATCGCCGCCCTGCCCGCCCGGACGAGATCGCGCGGGTCGATCCCGAAGCCGATCCGGGCAAACCCGCACAGGCTGGCCTGTTTGCCAACGCCGAGTCCGGCAACCAGGCGTGGACCGAAGCCAAGGCGCCTGACAAGCTCCTCAGCCCCAAGAGGCTCGTCGTGAAATGGCGCGACGGCACCAGCAGCGTTTGCGACGACGATATGTGCGCGACCATCCGCAGGCTCGAATGGTCGGACGATGGCGAGGCGATCTTCTTCCTCGCGCGCCAAGGCTGGGCGAAATCGGGCACGTCGGTTTTCCGTTGGCAAATGGGCGAGACGCGTCCGCGCGAACTGCTGTCGACCGAAGACGCGCTGATCGGGTGCGAATTGCACGGGCGGGACCTGATCTGCGCTCGCGAGGGATCGAGCAGACCCCGCCGGCTCGTCGCAATCGATCTCGCGTCGGCCAAGGAGCGGGTAATTTTCGATCCTAATCCGCAATTTGCCACGCTGCAGCTCGGCGAGGTACGCCGCCTGCGCTACACCACCGCGTTCGGAATCGACGCCTTCGCCGACCTGGTCCTGCCACCAGGCTCGAAACCGGGCGACAGGCATCCGCTCGTCGTCGTGCAATATAACAGCGAGGGATTCCTGCGCGGCGGGACCGGCGACGAGGTGCCGGTCCATGTCCTCGCCGGACGCGGCATTGCCGTCTTGAGCTTCGAGCGGCCGTTCGGCGCGCCGGGGACAGAGGACGCAAAGAATGAACTCGAATATCGACAGCTCGTCCGCCGCGACTGGTTTGACCGCCGGAACGTCCAGTCCGCGATCGAGAAAGCCATAGCGGGCGCCCTGGCGACCGGCCGGATCGATCCCGACAGGCTCGGCATCAGCGGCTTCAGCGAAGGGACGAGCGCGACGCAATGGGCGCTGATCAACAGCCGGTTGTTCAAGGTCGCCGCGCTCGGCATCTGCTGCGAAGACAAGGTCGCAATCGCGATGAACGGCGGGATCGACTATGAGACGTTTCTGCGCGAGATGGGTCAGCCGCTCTATTCCTATGAGAAGGAAGATTATTGGGCGCCGCTCTCGCTGATGCAGAATGCCGAACGGATCGATGCGCCTGTCCTTGTCCAGAGCGGCGAATATCTTCTGGGCCTCGACGTGCTCGCGGAATTCCGGCGCCTGGGCAAGGTCATGGAGTTGCATGTTTTCGACAATGAACCGCACATCAAGTTCCAGCCGCAGCATCGGTTCGCGATGTATGACCGCGTCGTCGACTGGTTCGCTTTCTGGCTCAAATCGGAGCGCGACTGCGATGCGAAGAAGGCCGCGCAATATGAACGGTGGCTCGCGATGCCGGGCGCGCCGCGGTCGGTGTCATGCGGCGGCGGTTCCGCGCCCCTCCCATGACCGAACCCAGACTTCGGCCTCGGCGAGTTCGAGCAGCCGGTATAGCAGCTGGCCGCGCGTAACCGCCGGATCATCGAGCGTCGCCTCCACGGCAGCCGTATCGATGATCCGGTTATCGCGCAGCGCGCCGCCCAGCAGGAGGTCGCGAAGCACGGGCCGTCCGAGCTCGAAGACCTCCGCGGTCAGGCTTTCGGGACCGGATTTGGAGCGTCGCGCGATGACCGGCGCGGGCAGCGCGGCGCTGAACGCCTCGCGCGCGATGGCGCGGTTGATCCCGCCGCGACACCAGTCCCACGTCGGGATGCGGAGGCAGGTTTCGACGATCGGCTGGGCGAGGAGAACCGGAATGGCGGGAGGAAGGACGCCTCGATCAAAGCCTTCGACATGATTCTGGATCCCCACAATCAGGTCGATGTGAGCGCGTTTACCAGGGAGGCGGGCGCTTCTGTCCCGACAACCGACGAATTCTTCGAGATAGGGCGTTAGGACCGGCGTCCATTCCGTCCCCTGCCGATCGGCATCGATCAGCCGCATGTCGGGGCTCGGTCCCCGTGGCGACCGCCGAACGAGTAAGGACAAGGTCGCGCGCATCATCGTCGCAAGATCGCATTGCGTAACCCGGCACATATCGACGAAGGTGCGGGCGACGCCGCGGCGCTCGCTCGCACTGCGCAACCGGTCGACGATGGGCGCGGCTGAATGCAGGTAGCAAAAGACATTGTCTCCGCCGTTTCCGGTGAAGATGGCATCGAACCCCTGCGCCTCGACCTCGGCGCGATAGGCGCGCTCGATCTCCTGCATGAACTGCCTGCCGACAGGGCGCGGCAAGTGCGTCGATCCCGACTTCAACAGATCGATCTGCTCAACCTCGTACCGATGCTCGAGCAATGCGGCATTGGTGCTTGTCGCGACCAATCGTGCATAGGCGCGCTCGTCGCCGCTCGGATCGTCGGTGTACATCGTCAGCGCCGTGAAGCGCTGTCCCGCGGCGGCAAGCGCCGCGCAGACGGCCGAAGAATCAAGGCCGCCCGACATGCCCACGACGATATTGTCGAACCCGCTTCCGATAGCGGCAATGCTCGAGCAGACGGTCTCGCGAAATGCGGCAACGGCATGATCCGAGGAGATCCTGCACTCCGCCCCCGTGAAGGCCCAGGGCGTCCAGAGGCGCCGTTCGGATCGCCCTTCGCTGCCGTAGCAGGTCAGGACGCCGGGCGGCAGCTCATCCAGGCCCGCGAGGCAGGTCGCGCGCCGTCGGATCGCCGGCGCCTGCAGAAATTCGGACAGCCGCCCCCAGTCGACTGTGCTTGGCCCTAAATGGGCAACATTGAGCGTGGCAACGTCGGAAGCGAAGAAGATGTTGTCCTCGAATTCGCGGATGTAACAGGGCATGAGCCCTGTCGGATCGCGCAATATTCGGTGATCATCCACTTTGGCGAGAATCGCCAGATAAGAACCCCAAAAATCCTCGACGAGAATTTCGGGCGATGTGTTCAGCCGCGCCGCAACGCGTTCCGATATGGCAGCGACGGGACGGGAGCCGCTGCGTTCGAACAGGTTCCCGATGATCACCGTGCGGCGATCTCGTGACCAGAGCAGCCGCGATGCGTCGCACCACAGCGCGGGCGCGTTCCTGCGCGCCAGTTCGGGGGTGCCGACCAGCGAAATCGGCTTCCCACCATTTTCGGAGTGCCGGGGAAGTGCGAGCAGATAGCGAAATGCGGTCATGCGAAAAAGACCGGCGTGTAGCGCGAGACTTCATCGGGCGTTTCGTTGAGGACGATGTCACCGGATTGCACCCAGGCATGCGCAGCAAAGGGCTGGGCGCGAACGCCAATGACGAGCAGGGCATCGCATCGCAGGTCGGCAAGCCGGCGCGCCATCGCCAGCGAGCGCGACAGACAGCGGTTTGCCGACGCTCGGAAGAGCTTGGCGCTTTCATAAGCCCGCACGACGCGAACGGGCCCATCCTCCTTTAACGAAGTCGCCATGGTCCGGCCGACCTTCGCATTTTCATAGGATGCAATGACCGCCGCCAGTCGCCCCAGTCGCAACTGCTGCGACACGCCGATGTCCGAGGCCAAGGCTCGTGCCACCTCGAAGCAGCCCGGCCTTCCGGCGTTTGGCACATCGAGACCGGTCGTGCCGGCGACGAGGCGCGGGCGGGAAAGGCTCTGTCTGAAAATCGCCGGGCGCAGCATCCCCGCTTCAATCAGCGGCGCCGCCGCGGATCCGGCGGACAGGGGGTTATCGACCAGATTGCGAAAATGATCCTCCAACCGGGGCGGAAGTCGAAAGTAGCGATCCGTCTTGAGGTCGAGAAAGATGAAGGTTGAGGCCGCCTCGCAAAAATGGAGGCCGGGACGAAGAATATACCCCATGTTGAAAAGAAGAACGGGCGCGCGCTCGTGGGCGCGCGCCCGACTCCTCAATCCTCGGCGATGCCGGAGACGAACTTCAGCAGGGTCCCACCCGGATCCTGGTCGATCCGGCCCTGTCCTTTGGTCTCTTCCGAGGCGACGCCGAGTTCGATGACGTCGTCATCGCGGTCCGTGGCTTTATGCATGGCACAGTTCCTTTCCAATCTGCGACCGGAATGAGTCGCATTGAAAGATTATGGCCAGGCCACCGCTCAATCCATTTTATAAACAGTTTATTATTGCTGCCGCCAAGAAAAGAAAAAGGTGACCGAGTTAAGGAACATGCTTCCGGAGCATGTACCGGCGCTTTTAGCCGTTGGCCTGGACATAACGTCAGAACCCGGTCACGCACCTTGACTGGCAAGGTGCGCCCCGCATTCTGATGATTCAGGGACAAACTACAATAGAAACTGAAACCAATAGTGGGTATAATTCGGCATGGCCGAACGGCCTGCGTCGCGCGCACGGCCGTATCCGATGCTCTTCTCTCCGTCTGAAGCCGCTGCGACCTAGACGATCTGTGCCGACGGCCAGGAGAGCGTGAGTGCATCGCCTGGCTGCAGGCTGCGCCACCGCGCCGAAAGCCGCTCGAACGCCTCAAACACCCGCAACCGGGCGGCGTCGATCCGCGCGCGTTCGTCAACGCTCAGTGACTGGCGCGTTCGCTCGGCCTCCCCCAGCGCCGCCCGCTGGGCGGCGCTGTCGGGGCGCGTTTCGCTGCGCCAGCCCACGTCGAACAGAAAGGCGGCAAGCTCGGACAATTCGCCCTCACGGCCCTGGTCTTTCAGCAACTTCTGGCCCGCCGCCGCCTGTTTGCGCACCATCCGGCTATGATCCTTTGCCGCGACCGCGCCCGTCGGCGGTGCGACGCGAAAGGAGCCAGCGGTGCCGCCAGCGGCGAGCTGGCCGAACACCCCGCCTTTCAACCCCAGCACGGCCTCCACGACGAAATGGACCATGTCATGCGGCAGGACGGGGTCATAACCCGGCGCCGGGTCCATTATGAGGACCGGTCCGTTCTCTCTCTCAACGCGAATGCTGTAGCGGCGTTCGCCCGATCTGATGAAATGCACTTTCATTGGTTGCTACAAGCTTGCCTTGAACAGTTCGAGCATGCGCCCCCACGCCTTTTCCGCCGCTGCCGCGTCATAGACACGGCCGTCGGGCGGACACCAGCCATGCTTCGCCGCATACACCTCGACCTCGTGCCACTGCGGCCGTTCCGCAAGCACCGACTTCAGCAGAAGCTTCTCGTTCGGGCTTTCCTTGTCGTCATCTTCGGCGATGGCGAACAAAAATCCCGCTTTGGCCTTTGGGATATGGAGGTGCGGGCTATCCGGCGTGTCGATAGCGACCCGGGCGCCATGAAAGCTGGCGGCCGCGCCGACCCGTTCGGGCTTCAGGGCCGCGGAATAGATGACCATTGGTCCGCCCATGCAATATCCCGCCGTGCCGAGCTTGCGCTTCTTGTCGACTTCTTTCTGCGCATCGAGGAAGCCCAGATGCGCCGCGGCATCCGTGTCAACGAGGGGTTTCGTGAGCAATTTAAGATAACCGAAAAGCTTCTCGCGCACCTCCGGGACGCCCCAATTGTTCACGGCATCGATGACCGGCGATTTCTGCCAGCGGTAGAAGGGATTGACGCACAGCACTGCATAACCGTCGCCTGCCAGCCGGTCGGCCATTTGCCGAAAGGCAGGACGCAGGCCGCGAATGTCGGGCCAAATCAGCACCCCGGGATGCGACCCGGTTGCCGGCGCAACGAAATAGGCATCGGCGACACCGTCCGCGGTCCTGATCTCGACATCGCGGCCCTTCACGGGATTTGCGGCCATGGCGCCCACGGGCAGCGCCGCAACGAGCGCGCCCGTCCCTGCCAGCATCGTAAAACTTCGCCGGTCCACGGCCATACCGACACGATCGCGGTCGGCTTCCATCTTCTCAGTGCACACGCATCTCTCCTCGGCAAAAGGCGTCCCGACAGCAGCAAGAAGCGCGATTTGACACCGTGATGGCGGTTCGCGCCCTGCCGCGAGCGGCAATTGTCCGAAATTAGCCCGGTCGTTTTCGATCCAACAGCGGCAATCGTGCCGCATTGGGCGCTTCGGCTGCCTGGTTAGGCCGTTCGCCGCACTGCGCCGGCGAAGTAAAATCCAGGGCTTGCGAGGCAGGGAAGTGAAACCGCGAGCAGCGCCGATCCGTTCGTCGCAGAGCGTTACGGCGCGCGCCGCGCGTCGCGCGGGCCCGACCAATTGATATACATCACGCACTGCGCATCGAGACAGCTATCGACATGCGCTTCGCCGCCGGGCTGAAACCAGTAGGATCCAGGCCCCAATTCGCGCAGATCTTTCCCGCCCTGAGCGACATGTGTCATCCGGCCCTCAAGGACGATCAGAGAATAATCCGCGGTATGGACGTGCGGCACGCCATCCCCGCGTGGCATGCGCATCAACATCTCCGAAGGACCAGTCGCGGGATCGCCACGAAGAACGGCGATGGCGGGGCCCTCGGGCGCGCCGGCGATTAACGGTGTAAAATCGATCGCCGCGCGAGGCGTGACGATCATGCCTGCTCCTGCCGTCAGCAAGGCAGGCGACATAAGCGCAAGGGTGAAAGAAACCAAGGCAACCTCCCAACTCCGGTAAGAACGATCTATAAAGTGAAAGCTTCGCGACGAGCAACGTTGAAGGCGAAACGAGTCTACCGATAAGGAAGCGATGTGCCGGCGGGTTGCAGCAAGACGGCTCGGCCCCTCCTTGGCAAGTTCGATGGCTGACTATGCAATACCGATGTCCGGCGAGACGCTCGGCCAATATTTTCATTAAATATGCGCGGGTCATAGGGGCTGGTTCGATGCGAGATTCAATTTGGGCTGGCGTTGCACGGTGCAGTTCGCAACGAAGCTTGTCGGCGATGACCGTCTTTTACTTCGATGGCCGCACAGAAAAATGCGAGGCGAGACCTCGCTTTGGCTCGAGCCGGCTAGAAGAAAAGGACGGCTCGTCACAGCACGATCAACGAGGCGGTGTTCGCTCGCCTATATTGCCGTAAAATAAGCTGCACCAGTCAGACCATCGACTTCACTGTGCCGATCTCATCCCACCGGCCCTGATCGCCCGACATGTCTGCCCGCCGCGGTGCTGCGGGACGGCGAGCGCCAGATGATAGTCCCGAATCTTTGGCTCCCCTAGGATGTCTCGCGCGAGCCCGGCCCGCTTCGCGCTTCGCGAACATAAAGCTTGGAGAGACGACCCTGCCGATGCCCTGCCCTGACGTGATGTCGGCGCCGATACCCGCAAGAAGCGTCCTTGCATCGCTGTGTCCGAGCGCCGATCTCGCCGACGCCTATTCTATAGAGCTTCCCCGAGGCGCTTCCAGGAACCCACGGCTGCTCGCCGATGCGGTACTTGGCGGGCATTCGCGCCGGACCAATCCCCTCATGATCATTCGCGACGGTTTGGTGGCACCATTCGGTCTGAAGACATCGCGGGCGATTGCGGAAGAGGCCGGGGCCGCTGGCCGGGATACCATCGGATACTTCCCGGTGCTTGGCACCTATCGGGACGAGATCGTTCTTGGCGACGACGACCGCCACCTTGATTTTCGGATGTCGATATTCGTCGACGATGCGGCCGGGGCTGGTGAACTCGTCTGGATATCGGTCGTGCACTGCCATGGCCGGGCGGGACGCGCCTATCTCGCCGCGGTACGGCCATTTCATCGCCGGGTGATCGCATGGAGCCTTGGAGCCGCGGCCAAGCGCGGCTGGCCGGGCGCTCAGACTTCCCGGGATGGCAGCGCTGCCGATGCCCCCTGATGCCCGATTGACTACGACAGAAGGAGATTGAAATGCTCGACGGTGCAACCGCCATCTGGACTGGCCGGATCCTGTCCGGCTTTGCGATTCTGTTCCTGCTCGGCGCGTCGGTCGCGCCGAAGCTGCTTCAGGCCAACTCCGCCGCCGACACGTTCACGCGTCTCGGCTGGCCGCTCGATTACCTCGTCCTGGTCGGCCTGATCGAGCTGGCGTGCATTGTTCTTTATGCCTGGCCACGAACGAGCTTCCTGGGTGCGGTCCTTATGACCGGGCTTCTCGGCGGCGCCGTCGCTACGCAGTTACGTGTCGGCAGCCCTTTGTTCAGCCACACATTGTTCGGCCTCTATGTCGGCGCCTTCGTCTGGGGCGGGCTCTGGCTGCGAAACCCGGCGCTCCGCCAGATCTTTCCGTGGCGTTTGTCTTAGTGCCCTTCTCGTCAAGCATTGCGGCACTGGCCGGCGTGGCATCACGCGCGTTCGGCGCCGTTTGCTGAAAAAATCCGGATACGGATCGCGCAACCTAACCAACATCTACCGATGCTGAGACCGGCAGCGACACAGCGCCACAGCAAATTTTTGCAAGGACAGAGAATGCCTGCAACCGTCGATTTGATCGCCTATTCGCTCGTCGCGCTCGGCATGGTCCTCACCCCCGGGCCCAATATGATCTATCTTGTTTCGCGGACGATCAGCCAGGGAAGGCGGGCCGCCTTGCTATCACTCGCGGGCATAGCGGCTGGATTTCTCTTCTACATGCTGTGCGCCGCACTCGGGATTACCGCGCTGCTCATGGCTATTCCCTACGCCTATGACGCGCTCCGCCTCGCGGGCGCCGCCTATCTCCTCTACCTTGCATGGCAGACGATCCGTCCCGGGGGACGAGGCGTATTCGATATCCGCGAACTTGCACCCGATAGCCGCAAGCGGCTGTTCGCGACCGGGCTTCTGACCAGTCTCCTCAACCCCAAGATCGCGGTGCTGTATCTGTCGCTGATGCCTCAGTTCGTCGACCCCGGCCGAGGTTCGGTCTTCGCGCAATCGCTTTTCCTGGGCTGCGCGCAGATTGCAATCAGCCTGACCGTGAACAGTCTGATCATCCTCGGCGCCGGCGGTGTGGCGACGCTGCTCGCCTCGCGGCCGCTCTGGGCCCGGGCGCAACGCTGGTTGACGGCAAGCCTGCTGGGCGGGCTTGCCGTTCGCATGGCGCTCGACGGCCGCCGCTGACCGGGAATGGCATGGCGAGAACGTAAGGCCGCAAGCGCGGCCGCGCTCGCATATATCCGCGCCCGAACCCCCTCAGGTGGGGCGGGCGCGCTTCCCGCCTGTCAATGTCATGGCAGCAAGGGGCGCATGAAGCTGCGGTCGTATCGAAGAACACAGCCGCTTTCGTCGCGAAGAGCATCCGCCTCGATGAATTCGGGGTCTTTTCCGAATAGCGTCCGATACTGCTCATATGCCGCGAGGCTTTCAAAGCTGAAGAGAGCCAAGGCTCGGTCACTCGATCCCTCCGAAGGAAGAAAATAGCCATGATGTGTTCCGCCGTGCTTTTCGACGAGCCGCATCCAGGCCTTCGCAAAGGTCTCGAATGCGGCCGTTTTGGCGGGGTCGATGACATAGTCGACGACGCAAGTGATCATGCCTTGTCCTTTTCGGTGCTCTTGGCCTGATCCGCTGCCCGAAGCTGGCGACCGCGTCCAGCTTCAAGCGCACGATCAGTCGTCCAAGAGGCGAAGCGCCTCGACGGCCCCGACGATCGTTGCGAACTCGCCCGCAAGATCGCTGAGCGCGGCGAGATGTACCTCGCTTGCGGGCCGGATGCTGCCATCGAGCGCGCGCCGATCGAATGTCGCCGTGGCATCTTCGACAATGTAGGTCCTGAACCCGAGATTGGCCGCCATCCTGGCCGAGGTCGATACGCAGTGATTGGTCGACAGACCGATGAAGACGACGGTCTCGGCCGCCGCGGCATGGAGCGCGTCTTCCAAGCCTGTCCCGATGAATGCGCTGTTGACCGACTTGCCAAAAACCGGCTCTTCCTCGAGTGGTGCGACCACGGCCTTGATCCGGTTGCCCGCCTGCCCCGGCATCAAAGGACTGCCAGGCTCCACCGAATCGTGACGGATGTGAAAAACCGGAGCGCGTGCCTTGCGCCATCCCGTCAGGAGGTCGCGCATCCGGGCTTCGGCGTCCATATTGTTTCGAGGGCCCCAGATCGCGTCGTCGAAGCCTTGTTGAACGTCGATGACGACGAGAGCGGGGCGACCGGGTACGCTCAGTTGAACGTGATGGTCGCGCGGCAAGATATTGCCTGGTCCGAGCCGCTGCTCGCCCGGCCCGCCCACGTTCATGATTGGGCCTCCGATGTGAGATAGGTGGCGCGGCAGGAAATGGGAAAATTCACCGATCGCGCGATGAAGCAAAAGTCGTGAACTTCTCCGTGAATCGCGTCGGCGCGCACAAAGTCTGTCCCTGGATCGACGGTGATCGTCGGCCGCAACTCTGCGCGGAGGAAACGCCCTTGTCCGCCGGCGAGCGTTTCGCCAATCCCGAGGGGGTCGTCGCTATAGCTGCGAACCACGATGCCGGCGACGGCAGCGAGATGCAGATACCAGAGCATATGGCATGCCGAAAGCGCCGAGAGCAGGATATCCTCGGGATTATATTTCATAGCATCTCCGCCCAGCATCGGATCATTGGAGCAGGCGAGTACCGGCTTGCCGGGCGTGCTCATCGTCCAGCTGCGGTCATAGCCCTTGTAGGTCAGCGTGCCCTCGCCGAGGTTCCCGGTCCACTCGATATGGCTTGTATATTCGTGCTCCCGCACAGCTGATCTTACGCTCATCCCGTCCTCCAAAGTCAGCGGATTTCGGTCTGATTATGGACATCGTCGCCGCTTGCCGATACGACAAAATCATGTCCAAACCTGCCAGCCAGCGGCCGATCGTTTTTCTTCTCTTCGACGGGGTGCAGCTTCTCGATGTCGCAGGACCTGCGGAGGTTTTCTCGCTGGCTGCCGAATTATGTCCGTCGAGCGGTTATGAGCTTCACTTCATTGCGCCCGGAGCGCGCCCGGTGCGATCATCGGTTTCGCTCTGCCTTTCCGGCAGGCCGTCCGCGGACACCCCGGGGTCTATCCACACTCTGGTCGTGCCGGGAGCGCCGATGCGGCACATCGACGCAGTACTCCACGACGCCAAGCTCTGCGCATGGCTAGATCAGGCAGTGCGCCATACGGTGCGTACAGCGTCGGTCTGTACGGGCGCTTTCCTTATCGCCGAAATTGGTCTCCTCGACGGCCGCCGGGCCGCGACGCACTGGTCGGTTGCCGAACGCCTCGCGCTTACGGTGCCTAGCGCGTCGATCGACCGCGACGCCCTGTTCGTCGAAGACGGTATAGTCTGGTCCTCGGCCGGCGTAACCGCCGGGATCGACCTGGCGCTGGCAATTGTCAGCCGCGACCTTGGCCCTGACGTCGCGCTCAAGGTCGCGCGCGAGCTCGTCGTTCACCTTGCCCGCCCCGGAGGGCAATCGCAATTTTCGGCCCCGCTCGAACTGCAGGCGCGGGCAGGTGCAGGCCTGTCCAATCTTGTCGCGTGGCTCCACGATCGGTTGCACCAGGTCGTCACGGTCGAGGACATGGCCCGCGCCATGGCCATGACCGAACGGAGCCTGCACCGCAGATGCGTCGAGCAACTCGGCCTGTCCCCTGCCCGGCTGCTCACCGAGCTCAGGCTCGAGCGCGCACGCATGCTCCTTGCCGATGCCACGCCGCTCGCGCGTGTCGCAGCCCAGACCGGATTCTCCGACGCAGCCGCGCTGAGCAAGGCCTTCAAAAAACGCTTTGGGGCGCCGCCCGCGGCCTATGGGCGTGGTTTTCGGGCAGGCGCCGCCGGTGCGGGTGGCTGACCCCTCATACCGGCTTGATAAGCGATGGTCACGCTGATGCCGGCAACGCCCTTAACGCGGGCATGATTCGAGCGACCGCGCCCGAAAATCGAATGGGCACTCGGCCTAATCTCGCTGGTCGCCGCGATTTGGAGGCGCGTGAGCGGTCGCGACAAGCCCGATGCCAATCCTTAATCGCACGCTTGGCCCACCATTGCCTGGCCGGTTTCAGCAGGGAATTTGCGGCGGCGCATCCGTCATCCCATGGCGCTAGGAGCTGAGCTTCAACCCCACAATCCCGACAATTGTCATTCCCGCAAAGGCCAGGCGGGACGGCTCACAGGATTCACCGAGGAAAATCATTCCGAGCGCCAACGACCCGACTGCGCCGATGCCGGTCCAAACCGCATAAGCGGTACCGAGTGGAAGAACCTGAAGCGCCTTGACCAAAAAGGCCAGAAAGACGACCAGCAGCAGAAAGGAAGCCGCGGTCCAGCCGGGATCGGAAAAGCCGTTCGACCGCTTGGTCGCAAAAGCCCATGCCACGTCGGTTAATCCTGACAGGACCAGAAGAACCCAGCCTGTCGCCGCGCTCATGGCGTCGCTCCGGCGAAATGTCGCGCCAATATTGCGCACCGCGCGCGCGCGCGCTCCATTCCGGCCTCAATTTTGCCAGGAGGTTCGGCGGTGGGAGACACCGGCACGATGTCGGCGCCATCGAACCCGATAAAGGAGAGCGCGGCGCGCAGATAGTCGCTCGCCAAGTCCGGTCGGCCATAGCTTTCGCCGCCCGAGAAATCGCCCGAACTGGCGAGGAACACAGCGGTGGGACGCGCACGAAGCAACGGCGTGTACCCCGCGGCCGGATCGAACCGGAAACTGAGCCCGGGCTGCGTGACGAGATCGAAAAAATGCTTGAGACGGTACGGGATACCCAAGTTCCACATCGGCGTGGAAATGAGCAAGGCATCCGCAGCGTCGAGGCGTTCGACAAGGGCAGCGATCAGGCGCCACGCCTCCTGCTCCTCCTTGTTCAGCGGCGCTGCGGCGAGCGTCGCATATTTGGCTGCCAGCGCCGGGCCGTCGAACGCCGGCAATTCCTCGGTCCACAGATGGAGATGGTCGATCGTAAAGCCCGGCTTCAGCATTTTGATATGCTGCAAAAACTCCGCGGCGATGTCACTCGATCGCGATTGGGGCCCCCGGGGGGATGCCTCGATATACATGATATGCACCTGATGTCCCTTTATGAATACCGGCCAGAGATAACGTCGCGCAAATGAGAATGCATCGTCGCTCATTGCGAATTGAATTCGCACCATTGCGAACCTATGTCAGAGACATGATCGACTATGACGATGTTCAACTGGTTGCCGCGATCGCCGACGCGCAGACGATCCGCCGGGCGCAAGCAAGGACGCACGTCCACATCGCAACTTTGTACCGTCGGCTGCGGGATCTTGAACGAAGGTGCGGCGGAGCGCTGTTCGAACGCAGCGGCAGCAGCCTAGTCCCCACCGTCCGCGCACAGCCGTTTCTCGATGCCGCGGGTGCGCTTGCCGATCGCCTTGCCGAAATCGAACGCCGTGTTGCGGCGCAGGACGATCGGCTGGTCGGCCCGCTCCACGTTACGACCGCTGACTCGCTGCTCCCGGCGATGTGTCGATGTCTGCTCGATTTTCGCAAAGATCATCCCGACATCCATATTCGGCTCGACGTGAGCAATTCGCATGCCGATCTCGGCCGGCGCGAGGCAGATGTCGCGGTTCGCCCCACGGCGACCCCGCCGCCCAACTTGTTCGGAAGAAAGGCGGCCAGTTTCAATTTCGGAGTCTTCCGGGCGAGCGAAAATGCCTTCCCCGGCTGGATCGGCTTCGGGCCCGAGATGGCGGGTGTCCCTGCCGCTGCGTGGCACGCCGATCAGGTGCGCGACGAGGATATCAACCTGCGCGTGAACAGCTTCTCGAGCGCCGCAGCAGCGGCAGCGGCAGGCTGGGGCCGCGCGTTGCTCCCTCGCTATCTAGCGGAGGAACATGGTCTCAAGGCGGTGGATTTCCCCTCCGCCGCGCCGACCTCCGAAATTTGGCTGCTTATTCATCCCGACATGAAGTCCAGCCCCCGCGTCCGAATATTCGCCGACTTCACGGCCAAATGGCTCAAGCGGCGCGTGTCGGAGCGCCCGCGATGATCGCAGCGTGCCGCAAGTGGGTACGGTCGCTCCCTCCCGGGCGTTGATGTGAAGAGACGAGCAGGCGTCGCTCTTCCGGCGGCTTGTGCGCGGACACGGACGCCACCACGTGCGACCCCTGTGGCGAGATGCGGCGAACGCTACTTGCGCTTCACCTGCCCGCGGGCAGCGGGTTTGCGACCACCGCCACGGCCCTTCGTGCCGAGACCGATCTGCTTCGCAAGTACGCGGCGGGTTTCCGCATAGTTGGGCGCGACCATCGGGTAGTCCTTCGGCAAGTTCCATTTCGCGCGATAATCTTCGGGCGTCATGCCGTAATGTGTCATCAAGTGACGACGCATCATCTTCAGCTTTTTTCCGTCTTCGAGGCAGACGATATAGTCGGGCTTTATCGAGGCGCGGACCGACACGGCAGGCTGCTGCGGCTCGGGTTCGGGTTCCTTCTTTGCCGCCAGCCCGGCGAGTGCCCCGTGCACCGAACGGATGATCAGCGGTATATCCGATACGGCAACACTATTGTTACTGACATGCGCAGCGACGATGTCCGCGGTCAGCGTGACGAGCGTTTCGGTATCTTCCATCGGGCACAATCCTTCGAGAGCTAAGCTAGTTCGCTTGCCCCTCTAACGATGGAATATGTTCCGCACAAATTGAATGACTGCGCTCTACAATCCTTGACGCGGTCGTCGAGCCGAGTCGGTTCTTCTTCGGCGATGCGGCATTGTTTTGGAACGCCCGCCATCACGCTAGCTTCCATGAGTTTTCGAAGTGCTTCGGGCCTTGCTTCAGTTCGCTGGGCCCGGTCTGAACATGCCGCGTATCAACGCGCTCAACCTTTGTTTCAGGAAAGCCGAGGGTTGGAACGACCGGCGTTCGTAGAGCATTGTCGATCGCAAGCGCGCGATCCAGCCGATCCTCTTATCATCTCTAGCGTCTTTGACGCACCCGTCGATGACCCGTGAAGTGCAATACCCGACCGCCAAGAGGCCGATTGCACGGACGACTTCCATCAAAAAGTATCATCATTCACCGCGCCAGCCCGTGCACATAGCGGCGAAGGACGTAGCGGATCGCTGCGCGCCAGAACCAGGCGAACAAAGGCGGTGCGTCGAATTGCGCTTCCCACTCGATCGACGTGCCCGGATTGGCGTCCGTCAACATGACCCTTCCCTCGTAATTTTTGAGAGGTAGACCCGACAGAAGCCGATAGCGTTGGCCGCGTCCGGGCCAATGAGCGACGACCGCTTCCCGAACGACAAGCACGCCGGTCCGTATCTCCCGGACTGGCAGGCCGGGTTCGGCTCCTGCACGGCGGACTGCGGAGACGGGCGCCCAGCGGGGCCATGCCTCGATGTCGTCGAGGCGCTGCGCCAGGACGTGCGCCGGCAGTCGAGACATCCCTGTCACTCGGACGGATATGGTCGTCATCGCGGCCAACATAGCACCCGGGTGTTGCCGCGCTATCAGCGAGCGCCTGGTGAAAGTTATATGCTCCCAGTATCTTCATAAGGGACGCTTGAGACCCGTAAGCGAACAGGAGACAGAGTGTGGAACGACGCGTGTGCTTCGACTTCGAAATCGAGTTCGCCAACGGCGGCGCATTGAAAGGCGAAGATTTCCGGCTCGACATCATAGGCAGCGATATCGACGATGACACGCTGGGCGCAATGGTGATTGCCGATCTCCGATTGCTCATGGTGAGCCGGATCGTCATTCATAACAAGCGGGTCATCGTCGAAGCGCACAAGCGCGCAGCAACATCGCAGCCGACCGCCAGCGAACAGCCGCGCAAAATAGATCTCAGCCATGAGATCGAGACAGGAATGACGACTTACAAGGGGCTGCCTGCTCCGCTTTTGTGCGAGCACATGTCGCGCACGGCGTCGCGCGCGCATTATGCGCTAGGAACCGAATTTCAGATCGATCGCATCGAAATGGTCGGCAACACCGGGACCTATATCGATTCTGCCTACCATCGGCTTGCGGACGGCGACGATATCTCGAAGCTCAGCCTCGATGCGCTATCGGGCTGCCCCGGCGTGGTCGTCGACGTCGCCGGAATGGCCACGCGCGCGATCGACTGGTCGATGCTCGCTGCCGTCGATGTGCGCGACAAGGCCGTCCTCATCCGCACCGGATGGGACCGCCACTGGCGAACCGATCGATATTTCGACGGACATCCTTTTCTGACCGAGCGCGCCGCCATCTATCTGCGCGACCGGGGCGCGCTCGTAGTCGGCATCGACTCGTTCAACATCGATGATGTCGATGGGGATACAAGACCAGTCCACACGATCTTGCTGACCGCGGGCATACCGATCGTCGAGCATCTCACCGGTCTTGACGCCCTCCCCTCGCAAGGATTTCGGTTCTGGGCGGTTCCTCCCAAGTTCAAGGGAGTCGGTACATTCCCGGTCCGCGCCCATGCCACGCTCGCTGGTGACTGACGTGTCGCCTTTCCGCGCTTGGCACCGTTGCTGAAGCGGACCCGGCAACCCATCCACCGCCCTGAACGGTCGCGTCGATGGCTGGATCCTCGTGCCGCCGGGCAGCGCGCTGAAGCGATGCGATGGCGCGATCCTCGCGCAGTTTGACAATGGCACCGGTTCTCGCCCCGGAGGCGCCAACTAACATCGGGCCGATGAAATCCAAGCGAACCGAACCTGCCGATCGAAGCAGAACGACGGCCGAAGCTGTCATCGAAACGGAGCGTCTCATAATGCGCGCGCCGCGAGAAGCCGATGTTCCTTTCCTGCACCTGATCATGGCGGACCCGGAGGTCATGCGCTTCGCCGCGACGCCGCCCCATCCAGACTATGAGACGACGCGTGAATGGCTGTTAGGCCATCTAGGCGATCGCGGGACCAATGAGGCATTCACGATCGAAGAGGACGGCGAAATTATCGGCCGGATTGCTGCCCGCTCGACGGAAATCGGATTCGTCATCGCCAGGAGCCATTGGGGACGCGGCTTGGCTTCTGAAGCGTGCCGCGCTTTTCTCGCGCACAGGATCGAGATGGGCGAGACCGTGTTCGAGGCGCGGGTCGATCCGGAAAATCTCCCGTCACTGTCTCTTCTCGAAAAGCTCGGTTTCTCGGTCGTCGACCTTCGGGTGCGCGCGTTTCGCGTCGGTCATCGATGGGCTGACACACTCATACTCCGCCTTGAGGTGAACGATCGCACTTTGAAGGGTCTCGTGCCCGACATCGAAGCACCCGGGGCGATTTCAGCCATGACAAATGACGTCGGCTCCTGATGCGCCAGCGGAATTATCCGTACGCACTGACCGCACAAATATGATGGCAGGCAGCCGTGAGACATACACATGGGAGCTCTGCGATCGCCGCCGTATCTGACCATGTGCCCGGGCGGTAATTCGAGAAAGCCGAACCCACGGCTGCACGGTCCGGCCGCGCCTTCGCACAGCTTGTGGAAGAATGTCGTCGAAACGCCCATCCAGGAGAAAGGATGTTGTCAAAACCACACCCACTGCCGGGGTCGTTCTGTCTGCCCACACCCCTAAGCCTCTCGACTCCCGATGCTGTCTGGAGCGCCATGCCAGCGTTGCAGGCATTGGCCTCGTGACGATTGCCGAGACGGCGCGCGGCAGCGATCCGACCGCGCTCCTTATGCGCGCAAGCCGGGGCGACAAGGTTCGCGTCCATCGTTGTCCCGTCGGGACGCTGTGGGTGGCTCCGACCGACGGGGTTCGCGTCTTTGACGATCGCGAAGTCATCCATGGCGACGTCATTTTCGTGGAGGCCGGACGCGAACATGGCGTTCATGTCGACGCCGATGCATTTCGCCTTTTTGCGCCGCCCGTTTCTGCGGCAACCGGGCCGGTCATTGCGGGTATGAACGCATCGGCAGAAGGCGTCTGGACCGCCTCGCCGGATCGGTCGCGGATGATCGCGGCGGCGCTGCAGGCGGTCGATGCGTCATGCCGCTCCCTGGCTCTCCTCTGCGAACCTGAATCGATCGACCCGCGGATCGCGCGCACTGTCGCCGCGCTCTTCACCCATCCGGGAGATTCGTGCGCCGAGTTCGATCTCGCATGCGCCATATCGCTGTCGCAGTCGCGTTTCCGCGCCCTTCTGAAGCGCGAGACCGGGCTCACGCTCAAGCGGCTGAGAGTCTGGGCGCGGGTGAACTGGGCGCTAAGGGCCGCGCGGCGATCCGGGAATCTTACCGGGGCCGCCCACGACGCGGGCTTCAGCAGTTCGTCTCATCTGAGCTCGGCGTGCCGGTACATGCTCGGCCTCACGCCATCGGAGGCGTTGGCAATGCTTTTCGATGAGAATGGGGCCGTCTGCGAGATGGACTCGCGCTTGTCGACTTCGAATCAGATATCTTTCCGGCCGTCATGGTCTTTGCCGCCGCGCAATGCCGGCTGCACGGCGGCTCAGATATGACCGCGCCAACGCGTCCCGTGCGGCGCGAAGCAAGAGCGCCGGCGGCGGCACGCGGCGCACTCGTCGAGGCGGCGGCGGGTATCGCGGCGGAACGTGGACTGGCCGGTTTGACCGTCCAGGCGGTTGCCGATCGCGCCGGACAGACGAAGGGCTGCCTCTTCCATCATTTCGCGACCAAACAGGCGCTCATCGACGAGATGATCGCCGAGCAGTTCGACATTCTCGACCGCGCGATCGAAGGCCTTGCGAGCGCAGGCAAATCGAAAAATGGCAGGTTCACCCGTGCCTACATCGATCTCGTCTTCGGAATGGCGGGGCCCCGCGCCCGCGCGGCTTGGGATCTCCTCACCAACATTTCAGGTAGCACCCGCAATGTCCGCATGCGGTGGCACCGCTGGCAGTCACGGCAGACGCTGCGCTACGGCGAGGCGGAGGGGGATCCGATGCTGGCTTTCGTAAGGTTCGCGGCAGATGGCGCAGGAATTCGGTTCGCGGGCGAGTATGGACAGTCGCCTTCGCTCGTTCGTCTGCATGCCCGTCTGATCGACCTGACCGATGGGCGCGCCTGGATCATCGATCAAGCGCCTGAACGCCCTGCCCTGGCATAGCGCGACCAAGTGGCCGATCTGCAACTCTAGCGAGTAGTTTATGGAGTACATCCGGCGCGGTCATTTTCCTGGCGAGGTAACGGATGATTCCAGTTTCTGCGCACGATGCCGCCATGCTTCCGCCAGGACAGACATGCTCGCCAGCGCGCGGAGTGCCGAGGGCTCCCGCTTGCCCGCGCCTGCCACGAGCAATGCGAAGACACGCTCGACGCACCAGTCGGGCCAGGGCCGCTCGACCAGTTGCAAGATATCCCCCGGCCTAACGGCACCCTCCTCGATGACACGGTAGTACCATCCGCAACGCCGGCTTCTCACAACCGTGGCGGGTACCGTCGCGACGCCGAAGCGGTGACCAAGCTTCCAGCACGGCTGACGTCCCTGGCTGATTTCCACGAGCGCGGTCCCGAGCCGATAACGGTCGCCGATGCAGGCCTCGCCCTCGGTGAGCCCTTCGGTCGAGATATTCTCGCCGAACGCTCCTGGCGCCGCCAATAACGGATGGGGACCAATGGCGTTCGCCCACCAGACATAATGATCTCTCGGGTAGTGATGAATTGCCTTGTCATGGCCTCCGTGCACCGTCAGGTCCGCCTGTTCGTCGCCCTCAAGTCCAAGGAAACCGACGCCGAGCGGCCGGCTGGCGGGGTCTTTTGCGATTGCACTCGTCTCCCCGTCCTTGCCGAAGATTCTCGCCTTGCCGGTAAGCACGGCATCGATGTTGTAGTTCATATCTTTCCCTATCCCTGCATAGTCGCTGCCGGCCGCCGAAATGCGCGCAACGAACCGGGTCATCGTCTCGCCTGACATCATCGCAGCCTTCCCGCTTGAGCCCGAATGCGGGTAAGCGGTGCACCGAAACGGCGCCCTCACGCCTAGGCGTTTCCTGCCGGCCTGGATAACAGCCAGCGCTTGAGCATCGTTGAAAACCAGGGATCACTCTACCAAAGCCTGGCGTCGCCATCTCGCTTCGCGATGAAGTGACGAGGAGCGATTTGAAGGAACGACCCGCGGCCGAGCGTTGTCCGCCCATCCGGCGCCCGCTGACAGATAAGGTCACGTCGCGAGGCCAGCCCCGCGCGCCGTTCATCGAGGATGTTACTTTGGCATCGTTCCGTCGACTATGCCTAAACCATGGCATCACGTCACGGAGCCTTGCCGTGCCCCGCCGGCCAATCTGTCCTTGCCAACAGACGGGAACTGGCCGAAGATTCTCGGGCACATGCGAACGGACGTCGATCATTTACCTGCTGCAAAACAGCGCGAGCTTGAGCGCATCGTCGAAATCCTGTTCGACGAGTTCGGGCAGGCGACCGAAAATGCGACCGGGCGGCGCAAGGGCGCCCGCATTCTCAAGATCATCCTGTTCGGCAGCCACGCCCGCGGCGATTGGGTTGACGCCACGCTTTCGGCGAACCAGTACAAGTCGGACTATGATATCCTCGTGATCGTCAGCCAGAAGGAACTGACAGATCGGGCCGCCTATTGGGCAAAGGCTGAAGAACGGCTCATCCGCGCATACACGATCGAGAAGACGCTGCGCACGCCGGTCAACTTCATCGTTCATTCGTTACACGAGGTGAATGACGGTCTCGCGCATGGCCGCGTCTTTTTCATGGAAGTGGCGAAGGATGGCGTTGCGCTCTATGAAGCTGACGACAGAGAACTGGCGACGCCCAAGCCTAAAACGCCTCAGCAGGCGCTTGATACGGCGCGAGAGTATTTTGAAGATGGCTTCCCATCCGCGATGAAGCGATATGAAGGTGCGCAGTTCTACTGTCAAAAAGGTTATTCGAAGGACGCTGCATTTGACCTTCATCAGGCCACGGAGCGGCTTTATTCCACGCTATTATTAACGCTGACTTTCTATACGCCCTACAACCATAATATCGCATTCCTGCGGTCGCTGGCCGAAAGTCTCGATCGGCGCCTTCATGGCATCTGGCCCGAGACCAATCGCAACGAGCGAGGGATGTTTCAAAAGTTGAAGGAGGCTTATACGAAGGCAAGATATTCCAAGCATTACCGGATCAGTGAGGTTGAACTGACTTGGCTCGGCGCGCGCGTCGAAGAGTTAGGACAGGTCGTTCATCAAGTTTGTACCGAGCGCATTGTGCAACTTGAGAAGACCGCCCGCGGATAGGCGCACGGTGCGTTATTCGGAGACCAGCTAAAGAGCGACATGGGGGCGACCTGTTTTACCTATAGCTTCAGGAGCCGAGGCGAGCTTAACCAAACGAAATAGCGGAATGAGCTCTAAGTCGCGGCTGGCACCTTATGGCGGGCCATATGGGGAATGAAATCCATCTTACCAATGGTCAGTCCCGCGTTGCACAGCAACACAAAACGAATGCGGACGTTCCCAACGGTTCCATCGATACTCGCCTATTTCGCTGAGGCCATCGGCGTTGTCTGCCCAAGTTGAGCCAGATCGGGATAGCGTAGCAGAAGTGCGGCCGTGACACCATTTGTCCAACCGAACCCATCCTGAAGCGGATATTCGCCGCCACCGCCGGGCAGTTCGCGTTCGACGTCATACTTTTCCATCATTTTGCCGGTCTCGGCGTACACGCGGGCCACAGTACCCAGCCACCGACGGGCGATCTCCTTTGCGAGAACAGGCAAGCCATATCGCTCGAGGCCCACTATAGCCATCCAATGGCACGGCGCCCAGCCGTTGGGCGCGTCCCATTGTTCGCCGGTCTCGATTGCAGTGGCTCGCAAACCGCCTGCCGCAAGCAACGCCGCCGACGCGGCCTTCGCCGTAGACTGCGCTTGGGCTTCTGTTGCACAACCGGAGAATAACGGGACGAAGGCTGCCGCGCTCACGGCGCCGCGCTGCTCGCACATCTCAATGTCAAAATCGTCAAAGACACCCGTGTCGTCGTTCCAGAGCCATGCGTCCATCGAAGCGCGGCGAGCGGCCGCGCGTTTCTCATATTCCTGAACGATCGAGCCGGTCCCGCTGACCGTCGCGCCCGAAACGATAGCCGTCTCCAGACCGTAAAGCAGTGCGTTCAAATCGACGGGAAGGATCGAAGTGGTGCGGATGGTGGCGATGGAGCTACGATCGCCGTACCAACGCGAACTGAAATCCCACCCGCTCGCACAACCCGCGCGAATGTCCCGGTAAACGGCGGAGCGTTCCCGTCCAACGGCGGCGTCGGCTATACGGACATCGCGTCCATGAGCGGCCTCGTCACGCGGGGTCGAGGCCGCATCCCAATAGCGGTTCAGCATCGAACCATCCGGCATACGGACCACCGCGTCCCGAGCTTTTTCGGATAGAATCATATCCTCGCCCGACATCCAATAGCGATGCTCGCGCAGCAGTTGCGGGAGATAGGTCGCCCAGACTTGCTCCGGTTTATCCGGCTGCAGCGCCGCAACCGACGCATAGAAGGTGGGCGGCTGCGAGCGCGACAGATAGTAGCTGCGATTCCCGTTGGGCACATGTCCGAAACGATCGATCTGCTCTGCCAGGGCGGCAACGCATTCGTGGCGGAGGTGCTTTCGATTCTCCCCCAACCCGACAAGCGTAAAGTAGGAATCCCAATAATAGGCCTCGCGGAACATCCCGCCGGGAACGATATGCGCATGTTCAAGCGGCAGCAGCGACGATCGATCGTCAACGGACCGAGGCTCGCGCACAAGCGCAGGCCAGAGCCGTTCGATGTGTTCAGACATCGTCAGTCCGTCATGGGCATTGAATTGCGACACCCCAGCCGGGGGTTCGAACCAGCGCTCTACAAAGTCCTGCAGCGCCGCGTCTCCTACCGGCCGCTCGGCACGGAAAGCTTCCTCGATCCGCTCCGGGGAAGCGCGTGGAAACGAGTCGGCCAGTCTTTTCATATCGCGGATCGCTCCGGTCGACCAAAGCGCGGCATAGAGATCGGGCATAAGCGCGGATGGCGGCTGTGGCTGCGCGGTCATGCGCGAGCCTCCGCCTGCGTGCCCGACGCGGCGACCGGGAACCGCTCGGGGAACGACCGTAGTGCCATAAACCCGGCAGCCGCGGCCCCAAGAAGTGCTCCAGCGCCGACCAGTACGGGGCGATAGGAACCGAAGACATCGTAACACCAGCCGTAGAGCGTTGGCGACAGCGCCGTGCCCACAACAACGAATGCGTAGAGCACACCATAGGCCCGGGCATAGGACGCCAGTCCGAAGTATCTGGCGACGAGATAGCTAACAAGGTCGATTTCGGCGCCAAATGCGAGGCCGGCCGCGATCAGGCCGATCACGGCAAGACCTGGATCTCCCTGTGCGATCAAAAGGAAACCAGCCGCGCTGATTGCGAGGATGGCCGTAGCCACGCGCGGTGCGAAGTAGCGGTCGATCAGGAAGCCGGTCAGCAGCCGGCCGAAGATAAGGAATACCCCGCCTGCCCCCATCAACCGTGCGGCGTCGGTCGCCCGCCCGCCCGCATCGGTGGTCATCGCGATGAAGTGCGCGCTGAAGCCGCCCACTGCCAGCGCCACCATCAGAAAAAGGAAGCCCAGTCCCCAAAGCAGCGGGTCGCGCAAGATCGCCGAGATCGGCAGTCCGCTTTCCTGGCCAGCCAGCCGGTTGCGCCCCTCGCCCGGTCCAATGAGCAGCGCGACAATCGGAGTGGCTACCGCAACCACCCCCGCCAACCCGAGATAACCTGCACGCCAGCCCCAAGTCTCGATAACCCAGATCAACACGGGTGGCACGGCAGCAGAAGAGAGGCCCGTGCCGATGAGGGCGATCCCCAATGCGCGGCCGCGTGCGGCGACGAAACGGGCGTTGACGATCCGCGTATAGGTCGGGGTGGCACTGCCCACCGCCAGGATCCCCGCAGCCACGAACAGCGCGTAGTAGAGCGGAAGCGATCCGTTCAATCGGCTGGCCGCGAGAAAAAAGAGCACGAGCGCGGCAAGACAAGGCAGGATCACTTTGCGGGCGCCGAGGCGATCGACCACGGCGCCGAACACGGGCGCGGTCGCGCCCAAACAAAGGAACAGCAGCGTCGGCCCCATCGAGACCTCGGCGCGGGACCATCCGAATGTGTCCGTGAGCGGCCCCAGGAACAATCCCGAGGTTCCGAACGGGAGCGCATGGACGCCGACCGCGAGGCCGAGCATCGCGCCCGCCAGCGGGCGCCATCCGTCCTTGAACTCGGCAGCCGCAGCACTCCGATCAGCCATGACAGGCCTCCTTTTCCTTCGCGTCGCAATTGGTCGAGAGCCAGGCGCCCTGTGCCACGAGGCGGGCGCGAACCTTGTCGATATCGACGTCGCGGACCCTTATACCGTCAGCAACCGCCACTGCGGCCGCCACGCCGACCGCGTGGCCGGTCAGCCAACATTGCGGGATTTCCCGAAGGATAGAATGGCTCGTCGGGTCGCATGAGACATGCCGTCCGGCCGCCAACAGCCCGTCGACCGTCTCGGGTACGAGGCAGCCGAATGGGACCGAAAGGCTGGGCCATTGGGGAGCAAGTGACGGCGACACGCCGATCTCATCGGGCACCGGCGCCATGGCAGACCAATCGGCTCGGGTTACGCGCGATTTCCCCACCAATCTGCGAGAGTGACGAACGCCGAGCTGCGATCCGGCCATGAGCAGTCCAGCACGGCTGAAGCCCGGCGCGTTCGCGCGGTAGAAGGCAAGGTGCGCGTGCATTGCTTCGCGGCTGGCCGTCTCGGCCTCGGTCAGATCCAGAATGTCCACGCCGGAAAGGCCGGACAGGCGCGGCCCCATGAAGAGCGCCTTGTCGTCCGACCAGGAGACAACGGGTTTCTCGAAGCCCCGCGGAGAAGCCCGCCGGCCGGCTTCCATGAATGCGGCGAACGCAGCGGGTTCACCATATCGGAAGGCAAGCCAGGTCGGCATGTCGACGGCATCGAACAACCATGACGTATTCATGCAATGATGGATCGACCGCTCCTCGATCTCGGCATCGGTCCGCGCGCCTGCGCGATAAAAAATGTCGCCGTCCCCCGTACAGTCGATCACCACATTAGCCTCGACCGCCTGTCTGCCCTCCTTGCTCTCGAGAAACACGCCGCCGACCGACCCATCGTCTCTCATCAGCGGGCTCGTTCCGGTGGCATGGAGCAGCAGTTCGGCGCCGCTTTCCGCCACCAACTCCTGGCTCACCGACTTGAGATGTTCGGGATGGATGGTGGGTGCCCATGTAACCACACCGTGATGTGCAGATGATCGCCGGCGCCAGTGTTCGACCAGGCTGGCATCTACGCTCCCGAAGTCGCGGGAGGGCGGACCCTTTATTGCCTCTGCCGGAATACGCGCCAGCAATTCCTCGCCTATGCCCCGGATGACCAGCTTCCCGCCCCAGTCGGTCATGCGATCGATCCAGATCACAAGCCCACCGGTCGAAAGGCCGCCCAAATGGTTGTATCGCTCGAGCAAAACCGTGTCAGCACCGCATCGGGCGGCAGCGACGGCTGCGGCCGTGCCCGCAGGGCCGCCCCCGACGACGAGCACGTCGCAGCGCCGCCGCACCGGCACGTTGCGCGCCGGTTCGATTACCGATCCCAGATCAACTTTGACACGCTTGCGCCCGGTCAGGAAAATGCCGTCTTCGTCGGCTGAGTTACCCATGTTGCCCCCTCAGAACTTGAGTCTGGCTGTGGTGTAGAGAAAGCGACCGCGAGTATCATAAACACCGGTCGCAGTGACCTCCCCGTTCGGCGAGGTGCGGGCCGGGCCGGAAATGATCGGAGGAGCGCGATCGAAGAGATTCTTCACGCCGAGTTCCAGCGTGAGGCCCGACCCGGTGTCGAGGGATGCTTGCACATCATGATACCATACCGAGCCGATATGGCCCCGCGGCCCCAGGTCCTGCGAGGTATCCGCGAGGGCCGGGCCCAAATAGCGTGCATTGTAGGAGAAGCCCACGCGTTCCGTCGTATAACCGAGGCCAATATCCACGCGATCGTGGAATGTCCCCACCTGTCCGTCGATCCGATCCACGGCCGCGCCGGCATATTGGACGAAGGTGCGATCGAAGATATGCGACCATGTCGCCTGGAGGCGCAGCGAGCCCGGCAATGACGCGCCGATATCGGACAGCTCGAACGTGTAGATGCCGGCGACGTCCAAGCCGCTCAGCCGCTCGGTTGCCGCATTCAAGAAGGTATTGTTGACCGACAGCAATTGGCCCGTCGTCGCGGAGCGATTCAGCTGACCGCAAAAGGCCGTTGGCAATCCTGTAGAGTCGTAACACTGGTTCACGACGTTCTGGATGGTGAGCTGCGAAATGACATTGCGGATTCGAATTCGATAATAGTCGGCCGTCACCGAAAGGCCGCGCAGAGCGCCCCCCGGCGTCAACACCGCACCAACCGTCAACGTACGCGCACGTTCGGGCTCCAGATCCGGATTTCCCTGGCTCACATTTCCGACAGTCTGACGCTGGACCTGCGTCTGGTCGAGCGTTGCGGCAAGCGCACCGAGCGCTGCCTGACAACTCGCCTGCCTCGCGGGCGAGAGGGTAATCGCCGCGCCGGCGTCGCTCACCCGATCGCATGGGTCGATGACATTGCTGATCGCGGCATTGCCGGGCGCGAACAGCTCGTAGAGGTTCGGTGCGCGGACAGCTGTCCCGTAGGTACCGCGGAAGCGAAGGAATGACGATATTTCCCAGTCGGCGCGAGCGCTCCACGACGTATTGCCGCCCACTGTCGAATAATCGCTATATCGAATGGCGCCGCCGATCTCGAGGCGCCGCACAAAAGGCAAATCCGCCAGCAACGGCAGCGATAGCTCGCCAAATGCCTCTTTGACGGTGAAGTCGGCGGAGATCCCGAGGATTTTCTTCGTCAGGTTCGCCCCCTCGAGCAGGGTCTGGGCGGGAGCAACGTCCACTGTCTCGCGGCGGTATTCTCCGCCGGCCACGATCCCGACCGGGCCACCAGGAAGCTCGAACGGCTCCGCGCGGAGGAAGCCTGACACCACATGCTGCGTCGACACCGACCGGGTGACGGCAGGCACTGTCGCATAGGCGATGAAGTCCGGGTTGATGGTGTTCGGTCCGAAGACATTGAGCGGCGTGCAGCCGAGCTGACGGTAACGCGCGTCAGCGCATATGTCGTCCGCAAGATTGCCCGGCGTGCCGTTGTCGTCGACGTTGAGTGCTGCAACGATCCGATCCTTCGCGATCGTACCCTTGTCGTCCTGTGTCGCCGAGACCCTGCCATATTGATAGTAGAGGTCGTAATGGAGCTTCGGAGCGAGGTCACCGCGGAGTCCGAGAACGCCCCGAAACGTATCGCGATCCACAATGGTGACACGGTCGCCGAATTCCTCGAGCCGGCGCTGGAAGTTCAATCCTGCCGCGGGAATCGGTCCTATCTGAGCAAGCACGCTCGCCGGGAGGTTCAACAAGAAGGGGTTATTTGCGGGAATCAGCGGAAGATCGGGCGGTGTCTCGTTCGCGGTCCCGTAGTTTCCACCAGAGAATAGAGCGGGAGCCGGCTCGTAACGAAACCGCGTCTTTGTGCGGCCATAGCTTGCCTCTCCATAGAGTTCCGCGGAAAGTGGCCCCTGAACCAATTCATAGGCCAGCGTGGCCGCCACAGTGTAGCGCTCGGTCGGGTTCTGCAGATATTTGTGCGGATAACGGGCATAGCGGTCATCGGGCGTCTGCGTGCGCAGCACCCCATTGTTATCGAAGAATAGGTTGCGGGCGACGAAGCGCCCCCCGGCGGTCGCCGTCGAGCCATTGGACAGCAACGGCTGAGCGAAGGTCGCGACCGTACCGCCAATATCGGCAAAGCCATATGGCTTCGACGAGACGTCGATCCCCTCGCTGCGGGAATATTCCGCTGCGATCAAGGCGTGCCCGCGATCGTCGCCGAATTTCGAGCCGAACAACGCTCCGAATTGATATTCGGCGCCGTCTCCCTCATCGGTAACCCCTGTACGCGCGGTCACAAGCGCGCCGTCATATCGGCTGCGCAGCACGACGTTCACCACGCCCGTCACAGCGTCGGCACCATAGATGGCGGAAGCGGCGCCGGTGACGACATCCACCCGGTCCACCATGATCGACGGAATTGCACTCAGGTCCACCGACGACGTTCCCGGGTTGCCTGCAACATGCCGGCGCCCGTTGACGAGGGCGAGCGTGCGCTGAAGGCCGAGATTCCGCAAATTGACATACTCGCCGCCAAAGCCGAAGCCCGAATTCAGCGAGTTGTTGTTCTGGCTTCGCGAACCCGATGCCGCACCAAGCTGCGGCAACTGGTTGATCGCCTCGGACACCTGCAGCGTTCCCGCCACGGCAAGCGCCTTGCTGTCGATCATTGCGACCGGCGAGGTCGAGCGCAGGTTGGTGCCGAGGCGGGAGCCGGTCACGATGATGTCCTGCGCACCGATCGTGTCGGCCTTGTCCGCCTCCGGCTCTCCTGCAGTGGGCATTTCCCGGGCGGACTCCTGATCGCCACCGCGAGCTTCCTGCGCCACCGCGTGTCCGGCGAGGAATAGCGCGGCCGCGCACGTCGAGGTGGCAAGCGTCCGACGGATCCTGGTCTTCGACATATCATCTCTCCCTATCAGCCAGCACACCTGCATTGGGAGGCCGGTCCTTGAAAACTCACATTGCAAAAATTGCGCAATCGTTATCTCAAATTTGCATAGCGCGTTTCGGATGTCAACGCTAACGTGCCCGTCGAATTCAACGGAGCGTGCTTAAGATGTCGACTGACGAAGGAAATGGCCGGGTGACGATGGCGGATATCGCCCGGATCGCGGGCGTCTCTGTTCCCACCGTCTCCCGCGCTCTGCGCAATGTCGATACGGTGGGTATCGAGACCCGACAACGCATACAGGCCCTCGCCGCCGAGCACGGATTTGTGGCGAACCCGGCCGCACAGGCCCTGCGGGGAGTCGCCTCGCGAAAGATTGCCATCATCATTGATTTCACAGGCAAAGGCCCGGGCCGCGCCTCCCCCGATGCCTTCGTGTTCGAGCTATTGGCGGACGTTGCACACGCCCTCACGATTCGCGATTTCGAGATCGCGCTCTCCCCCCGCGAGCCGAGCGTCGAACGCTATCACCGGCACCTCGCCGAGATTGGAGCGACGGGCGCGATTTTCCTTGGGCAAGGCGGTCAACAGGAAATTCTTCAGCAATTGGCCCCCCGGTTCCCGTTCGTTGTTTATGGCGCAGTGATGCCCGATTCGGTCTATTGCACGGTGGGTAGCGACAACCTTGCCGGGGGTGAGTTGGCGGGACGCGAGCTCCAGCGCCGCGGGTGCCGAAGCGCCTTGCTGCTGGGAGATCCCGAGACGGATCAGGTACGGCTTCGGTTCGAGGGCTTCGCGGCCGGTTTTGCCGGCGGCCATTCCACGCTCCCGGTCAGGGGCTTTTCCTATGAAGGTGCTTACCAGGCGTTGAAAGAACGACTACAGTCGGCGGACGATCGACCGGATGGCGTATTCGCCGCTTCGGACACGCTTGCAATGGCCGTGATCCGCGCCGCTCGCGAAGTCGGTGTAAAGGTCCCCGATGACCTGTCGGTGATCGGTTACAACGACATCCCGCAATCGGAAATTTTCGAGCCGCCGATTACCACCGTCCGAGAAGATGACCATCGGGCGGGAAGTCTGCTCGTCGAGAAGCTCATGCAGATCAGGGATGGGGTGCGCGCCTCTTCCGCTCGTCTCGGCGTGTCCCTGATCGTTCGCGAGACCTGAATCGGCCCTGTGGCACTGATTAATGCAAGCTTCGAGCATCTGCTCGATGCCAGCCGCATCCACGGCGCTTCTGGCCGAACGTGGTCAGTCACCTTTTGAAGCGAAATGCAAAAAAGCGGCCGTATCCCGCACTAGTGAACCGCGCGCGCATTCGTGAGCTGTTGACCATTTGCGCTTCCTAAGACAGGCTCAGTGCCGATTGCGTCGGAAAGGTGACTCATGGGATTCAGGGTTTTGGCAGTTGCGGCTGCGATGTTCTCGTCGCCCCTGCCTGCGAATGAAGCTAATCTGGACGCCGTCGCAGCCGCTCCTGAAAATCATGTGATCCTGCTGGAAAACGATCATGTCAGGGTGTTACAAGTGGAGGTCGATCCTGGAGAGGCCGAAGCTATCCACAGTCATCGCTGGCCAAGCGTCATGCATATTCAGACACCCCAACCTCTGCTCGACATCCTCTACAGAGAGGAAAATGGCGTTCTCGTTGAAGTTCGACGTCAGGAAATTCCGCTTGGACAACCGCCGGCTGCAATTTGGGTGTCGCCAGAGGCGCCGCACTCAATCAAAAATCTTGGAACCGAGCCGTTCCGAGCCATCAGGGTTGAGATGAAACAGGTTGCGATAGTAGGAAAATAGCCAGAGTGGTCGCTTGCGCTTAGCGTCACGCCACTATTCCGCGATTCTAGACCTGCCCGATTCCTGACCGGCAGCTTTCAACTCTCTATAGGTATTTAGCTGACATCCAGGGACCGAAAGTTAGCCCGAATGCTTAACTGACCTGGCTCCTGATGCACGCGTCGGGGCGTCAGGGCGCGTCGGTAATCATCAGGACGGTTGCGATGCCCGACTGCCGGTCGAACCAGAACCATGAGCGATCAAACACGTCGCCGAAGAACCAGCCACACCAGGGCAGATAGCTGCGGTAAGCCAATGTCGAACGGTACCTGCGTCCGAATGCCGCCTCCGCCACCTTCGCGACGATCGTCTCGATTTCTGCGTCTGGAAGGCGCGGCGAGCTGTAGGCCCCGCCTTCCTCCAGCGATGCTGCGAGGTGGGCGACACTGACCCAGGCAGAATCGAGCCTGAACCCGAAGGAACGCTCAATATCGCCGCCAGGCGGTGCCGGCCTCGGCGGTCCGAGCAGCTCAGCGAAGGATGAGAGCTGCTCGTTATCGAGCCAGATCGGCGCGGAGAAAAGAAAGGGGAAGAAGGGTATCTCGTGCAGGCGATTACGGCTCGCGAAAAACATCACCCGAGGATCGAGGTCCAATGCGAATTGCGTGGCCATCGCGCGGCCGTTGGCCCAATCCCTTTCGATGAGATCCGTCACCGCAAGCAGAGCGTCGTCGACATTCACATGAAAGACCGCCGAGTTACGCAAACCTGCTTCGACCTCGTGCGGCGGCGGCATGGGTTCGTCCCAATCGATCGCCATATAATCTCGCACGGACGGTCTCATCACCATCTCAGGCGGCCTTGCCGGCGTGGCCCCTGCCTCATCTTGTCATGACGCCGTCGGCATAGGGGACCTGAACCGAAATTTCGATGACGCCCGGCGCCAAGGGGGCGGCACGAACCTGCAAGACGCGGTTCGGGCTACCCGATTCGGGGAAAGGCTTCGTCCAGATCGACACCGCTGGATCGGTGCTGCGGCTTCCCGCAAGCGCATGTTCCAGAGACCATTGGCTCGCCGCCTGCAGGACCTGATCGGGCGTAACGGCAGCGCCGCCTGTGACGACAGTGCAGGGAAAGGTCGTGCTGATATCGACAAGCACGAAACCTTGCTCGGCGTGCGCGAGATCGGACACCGACCAGGCCCACCGATTTTGCTCTGGGCCCTGCTGGATCTCCGTAAAGCCGGCTACTGCGACGGCGGCCCGCGCGGCCCCGCCCTGCCGCGCTGCCGGTGTCCTGTCGGTCACGCAGGCGTTCAGTCCCGCCTTCATGGCAGCAATGAGACGGTTCGAGTCTGTGTCCGCGACAACCGCGCCGGCGGAAGGCGGCGCGCAGCAGGCCGCGATGGTGAGCATCACGCCAAAAGCCTCTTTCCTCATCCGAGATCCCTCCTGCGACAAAGACTGAAGCGAACAATCCGACCGATTAGTCCGCCGCGTTGCTAGCGCCGTCTATAATCAGCCAATAGCTCGGTCATCGCAGAATATCCTTGCTTGCCGATTCGCCCGCTGCATGTGCCCGTGATTACGGCCTTGCCGACCTGTGCCGGGAGCCGCGCGCCGAACTCATTCGAATTCTCGAAATATTTGTTCAGAGGGCCGCCGCCACTTCCCGCAAGCATCATTGCCAGCGCGTCGAGATACTCGACCCGCTCGCCGTCGCACTGAACCCTGACATGCAGGAGCACGAAGTCCGCGGTCGCCGCATTCAGCGTCGGCGTTTCCGCAAATTTTTGCGCCGTCTTAAACCCGACCGCGAGGCGGTATTTGCGCGTTCCATCGGATGAGGTTTCGACGCGAGCTCCGATATCGCGCGCGACGACGACATTGCGATCACTCCAAATCTGGGTCCAGTTTGCCCGCTCCCCTGAGAGTGCCGGGCGCGAGATGGCTGCGGCGAAAGCGAATGTAATCAGCGCGACAGACACCAAAGGTCTTTTCATCGGCCCACCCCGTTGGTCCAGCGAAATTCGATCGCTCCAAGAGATAGTGCTCGTTTGCTGTCTCGTCACGGAGAATGTTCGGTTGATGGCCGATAGCAGTCAGGCCGCTAAGCGGGAGTAGAAGGATATGGCGGACATTTTACTTCCGTCATCCTTCCACTCAGCTAGACACGGCTCGCCCGATTGCACTAATCGGTGGGGCGATTTGTGCAGGAGCGACGAGGATGAGCCGACGCAGCCGCCGTTTCGGAAAATATCGTGGGACCGTGATAAACAATGTCGATCCTGAAATGATGGGTCGACTCCAAGTGATGGTCCCTGACGTGCACGGAACTGAGCCTGCGCCTTGGGCGATGCCGTGCGCGCCTGTGGCCGCGCCCGAAGGCGGCATGATTGCAATCCCTCCGATCGGTTCATCTGTCTGGGTCGAGTTTGAACGAGGGGATGAAAGCCTTCCGATTTGGGTGGGCGGTTTCTGGCCAGCAGGGGTCAATTTTGCACCGTCGGTACCACCGTCCTCGTTAGGCATCGCGCTGCAGACGCCGGGTGGCCATAGCCTTATCATTAGTGATGCACCGGGCCCGGCAGGCGGAATTAGTTTGCGGACGGCAGCAGGAGCGGCCTTGATCCTCAACGAAACCGGAATCCATATCTCGAACGGACAGGGCGCATCCGTCACAATGGCCGGCCCCACGGTGTCAATCAATAACGGCGCCTTGGCAGTAATCTGATGGGAAGTCCGCTGGTCACGTCAGGTGCGCTGGCGATATGCCCTCACGGGGGGAGAATCGTCGTCACGAGTGACGCTCGTGTGTTCGCTGACGGAGCACCGGTCCTTACAATGCTCGATGAGGGGCTGATCGCGGGCTGCTCCGCGCTGGCAGGCGACCGTCCGAATCCTTGCATCTCGGTGAGATGGACGGGACTTGCCACCCGCGTCCTGATCAACGGCCAGCTGGCGGTTTTGCACCCGGCGGCTGGCATCTGCCTTACCGGCGGCCAAGCGCCTGCCGGGCCGGTGACCTTTGTTGCCGGACAAACACGGGTCATGGCGGTTTGATCTGAAACATAGGGCAACTCGTTGCTGCCGAACTTGGCCGACTGCGGACAGGCAGCTTTGACGTAATCAAATTGGGAAAGCTGCCGCCGAACGTTGGTTGCTCGGCACGGCAGCTACCGACCAGGTTGAGACGTTCGTTTCTGAGCGCGCGAACGTCGCAGTCTGCAACAAGCAGTCACTCGGGCTGCTTCAGGAACGCATGTGCTAAATACACTTATGGCAAGGCCGGTAGACCCAATTCATTCAAAAATTTATTATGCCGCTTGGTCGCGGCCTTCACCCGCTTATCAAGCTCCATCAGCGATTGATGCACCGCTGCCAAATTAATCTCAACCTCAGCCTGAGCTGTACTGACATAACGGCTGATGTTGAGGTTGAAGCCGTTTTTCTCGTCCGCGATTTCGGACATCGGCACCCGACGGGAATACCGCGGCTCTTCGGTCCGGTGCTGGTAGGTCGAGATTATCTTGCCGATGTGGCTTGGCAGCATACGGTTCTGGCGCTTGCCGCGTTCGTAGTTTTCTGGACCGGATGCGTTAATGAACAGGACGTCATCAGGCTTCTTGCACTTTTTGAGCACCAGAATGCAGACCGGGATGCCGGTCGAATAGAACAAGTTTGCGGGCAGGCCGATCACGGTGTCGACGTGCCCGTCCTTGAGCAGTTTTGTCCGGATACGCTCCTCTGCCCCGCCGCGGAACAACACGCCATGCGGCAGGATAATAGCCATCACCCCATTGTCTTTCAGAAAATGGAAGCCGTGGAGCAGAAATGCGAAGTCGGCAGCGGATTTCGGTGCAAGGCCGTAGTTCTTGAACCGCACATCGTCCGACATGGAATCGGACGGGGTCCAGCGATAGCTGAATGGCGGGTTGGCCACGACAGCGTCGAAACGCGGGATCTTGGCCGGGTTCGTTTCACGCAGCATATCCCATTCATTGGTGAGCGTATCGCCGTGAAAAATTTGGAACTCGCTGTCCTTAACCCCGTGCAGCAGCATGTTCATTCGCGCGAGGTTGTAGGTGGTGATGTTCTTTTCCTGGCCGTAAATCTTACCGATCCCACGCGGCCCCATGCGGTTGCGGACATTGAGCAGCAGCGATCCGGAACCGCAGGCAAAATCGAGCAGGCTGTCGATGTGCTTGCGCGGGCCGGTTTTCGGTTCCTGACTATCGAGGCGCACGATTTCAGATAGAATATCGGACACGAACTGGGGCGTGTAAAACTCCCCGGCCTTCTTTCCGGACCCGGCGGCGAATTGACCGATCAGATATTCATACGCATCGCCCAGCGTATCGCTGTCGGTCGAAAATTCCTTCAGACCCGTGGCAATCTCGGTGATGATCTTGCACAGTGCGGCATTGCGATCAGGGTATGTCTTGCCCAGTTTTTCCGACGACAGGTTGATTTCCGAGAACAGCCCCTTGAACGTGCTCTGGAAGGACTCGTTCTCGATATATTTCATGCCGTCCTGAAGTGTGTCGAGCAGTTCGCCGTCCTGCGTTCGTGCCATCTCGACAATACTGGACCACAGATGCTCGGGGCGAATGACATAATGCACCCGGCGGCGCATCAGCCGCTCGAATTCCTCAGTATCCTCAAGGTTTTCCTCATACCAAAGCTGGAGGGGAGAGTTTGCGCCCAGCTTATGCAGGACATCGTCCGCCACCTCGGGATACTCCGACCCTAGTTCCTTTGTCGCCGCCGCCTCGTAATTGTCAGACAGGTAGCGCAAGAACAGGAAGGCAAGCATGTAGTCGCGGAAATCGTCCGCGTTCATGGCCCCGCGCAGCTGGTCGGCGATCGCCCACAGCGTTTTGCCCAGTTGTTTCTGTTCTTGATCGGTCATGGAGCAATTCCTACGGGCTGAGCGTGCGGCGGAGGGGCTGCAACAATCGGCGCGATTTCTGGTAAAGAGAATTCAAATCTTGTGATGAAATCGGTCAAAATGCGGCGAAACAGGTCTTTGTTATCCTCGCCCATTTCCGTGGGTTCGTGGATCGCATACTGACCGTGGCTGAGCAGGTTCAGGGCGCGATTGAACAGCGCGCGGTCTTCTTCATTGTCGAGGGCATTCAAGCAAAACGCCATGGATTGGTGCCCGAAGAAAGCGGCAGTCTTTTCCATGACACTGCGCAACGCGTTGAAGTGGAACGTGTAAAGTATCCCCGTCGCAGGGTCAGCTGCGCGCTGCAACTCGGCCAATGTGGCGACATGGTGGAAGAATGGCGTGTCTTCGGTCGCCCGTAGAGTGTATCTTCCATCGCCGTTTGGACGATGCAGGAAATAGCGCTTGTGCCTGATGCCCGCCTCTCCATCCACACGCCGGCCCAGTTCATTGCACATCACGTTGAAGACCAAAGCGTGATGCGATGAAAATATGACCTTCATGGGCGCAGGCTCCCCATTTTCCGCTTGGCGGTTCGCCGCGCGGCGGAGCAGCTTGGCCAGATCGCAGGCCATTGAAACCGCGTTATTGTCATCAAGCGATGAAATCGGATCGTCGATGTAAATATAGTTGTGGGATTGATAGGAAACATGGCCATCCAGCATCCGTTCACAGATGGCCATGAACAAGCACCAGATGAAAATATTCTGCTCCCCGCGCGAAACCTTGATATTTTCCTGATCGCCCTTGCGAAAGGAAACGATCCATCTTTCATAATCGATGTCAAAATCGATATCGGAATAGCGTTTCAGATAGCCGTCGATCGTTTCATCCAGCGCCAATTCGGTCAGCGCGGCAAAGAATCTTGAATCCTTGTTCAGGATCAGATGCCGAACGCTATCGCCGTTCAGGTCATTTTCCCAGATGAACAGATCTTCGGTATAGGCATTGAAATAAAGCGTATCGGCAACGCCCGCCGGATCCTTGCGCTTCCCCGCGTCCTTGAATTCCATCGAAAGCCGCGTCTTGCCCGTGCGGTTATAGGCAAAGAGCAGCACGACAGGCATATTGTTCAAGTCATCGCGCAGCCGTATCGCGAGGTTACGCAAGTTTTGATATGTGCGGATGCCGCTCATGTGCTGGCCTCAGAGGGCGCGGGGAAAAGTTGCTGCATAAGACCAGATTTGTGGGCTTTGAGTGTCTCGATTTTGCCGCATGTGTCGTCGATAAGCGTGTCTACCTCAGTTAAACACTTCGAAATCATCACTTGTTCTTCATGGGTAGGCGGGAACGACACTTTCATTTCTAAGATGTCAGGCCTTGCCAGCCCTGGAATAAGATTGCCTGACGCCCGCGATTTGAGGTGCTGCGCTGTTCTCGACAAAGCTTGATACAGGAAGCCGCTCGTTTCAGCGGGTGCTCTAATGGCCATCAATTGACGCCCAATGGCAGCCCGCGGCAGCGCCAAGCGCCAAAAATCGCCAACCCCGCTTCCTTTGACCACAATTACAATGTCACCGGCCAACGCTGCGTTGCCGCGTCTGTTTGTCCATTTGCGGACATTTGCGACATTATCGGTGAAGTCCGCAGGTCCGGAAAAGTAAGGTAAATCTCCAACTTCATCATATTCATCTGGAGAGAGATGCAGACCTGAAATCAGTTCTATTCGATCAGATAGCGACTGTTCGGTCCAATCCCCAGCGTCCCGGAATTCGGGGAAGCGGAAGCGGGGGGTGGTTTGGCCTGCGGCGGGAAAGAGTTGTTGCATCAGGCCCTTTTTGTGGTCCTTCAGCGCGGACAGCCGATCCCCCTCCGCCGCGATCAGCGCATCGAGCGAGGACAGGCAATCGGCGATTTTTTGTTGCTCGGCGATCGAGGGCAACAATGATGTAAGGCGAAGAAAGTCATTTTTGCTCATGACCCTATTTCGCCCGGCACCACCGGGTGAGATAACGCCCAATCGGTACACGAAAGCTTTGTCTGTTATCACGTATCGGAAGAAATTAGGGAACGACACGCCCGCTTTAAATTCGTAGGTTGGAAACCTGTGAGATACGTAAGAGCCATGATCACTATCCTCGGCAATCGCAATTGCGCCTTCCCAAGCGAATGTGATGTTTACTATCAAATCATTGCGGTGGACGACGTATAGCCAATCCATCGCGTTCTTATCGGGATCCTGACCAACTTTTTGGAATGTGCCCTTACCGTGACTGCGCAGACCGAGACCAGTGTAATCGGAATCTGGTTTGGCGATCTCTCTGCTTGCGGGAGAAAGCACTTCTCCCAGTGTCACCTCGTGCCAATCCCCCGCATCACGAAACTCCGGAAAGCGCAGCTTCGGCACCAACCCTTGCACTTGATCCACTTCGCCCTTCACCGCGTCCGTGCCTTCACTGCTCATAGGCACTGAGGCCGGAGATCTCACGGCCCTCCGCAAGCTTGTGAAGCAACGGCGAAAGCTGTTCCATCAGCGCCAGCTTCTTCTGCGTTCGCGCTTTCCACCCCAATCCCAGCGGTTCCATCAGGTCGCTCAATTTCTCGTCGTCGAAGATGCGGCGGCGCAGGATTTCATCGACAAAGGCTTGCAGTGCGTCCGTCTCCAACCCGTGGCCGGTGGCGATCGCGGTCAGCTCAGCCGCCTTCTTCTCCGCCTTGAAACGTTCGTAACCGGCCTTGATCTCCTTTTCGTCGAGCGGTTTGTCCGCCTCCAGCCCCTTGATATAATCGGCGATCTCCTCGCGCTCATCGATGAATTTGGCATCGGCCTGTATCAGGCCAATCAGCTTTTCGCGGCTCATCGTCCGCTTGCCCGCCGGGGCCTGCGTGTATTTCGCGATCAGGCCCATGATGTAATCGTAATCGATCACCGCGGAGGCAAAGAGCACGAATTCGAAATCGAGCGCCTGCAGCTCCGGCTCGGCCTCGCCGCCCTGCCGCTTCTGCTTGTCGCGCAGCCGTTGCGCGGTTTCCAGATAGGCGCTGCGGAACCCTTGCAGCGTATCGGGCGGCACTGTCCTGGCGATCTCCGCCTTCTGGCCTTCCTCCAGGTCGGTATATTGATCGAGCTGGGTTTTCAGCCGCTGCACGCCCTTGAACAGTTCGATGAACTGCCCGCGCGCCGCATCGCCCTTCAGGTTCGGCACCTCATCCGGCCGCGATGCCAGGCCTTGCGATGCCATAAAATCATCGAGCCGCTTGACCGCTGCGCCCAAGCTCTCGATCACCTTGGGCGCGGGATCGACCAGCCAGATGGTGGCAGGGGCGTCGATGCTTCCACCGGAGAACAGCGCGATCGCCTCCTCGACATTGCCCTGCTGCTGCCGGAAATCGAGGATGTTGCCATAGGGCTTGGTGTCGTTGAGCACGCGGTTGGTGCGCGAGAAAGCCTGGATCAGTCCATGGTGCTTCAGGTTCTTGTCAACATAGAGCGTGTTCAGGAATTTGGAATCGAACCCGGTCAGCAGCATATCGACGACAATGGTGATGTCGATTTTCTGCGCGTGCGGCAGATCGGCACTGGGCCATTGCTGATCCTTGATACGCTTCTGCACGTCCTGATAATAAAGGTCGAACTCGCCGATGCGGTGGTTGGTGCCGTATTGCGCGTTATAATCCTCGATGATGGCTTTCAGCGCCTGTTTCTTGGCATCCGGATCGACTTTATTGTCCTCGACTTCCTGTAGCAGATCCTCCTGAAGCTGGCGCACATCCGGATCGCCCTCCGCTGGCGGGGAGAAAACGCAGGCGATGTTCAGCGGTCGGAACTCGGGATCGGCTGCAATGCGGGAGGCCTGAATTTCCTTGAACTTTTCGAAATATTCGATGGCCTCGTTGATCGAGCTGGTGGCGAGGATGGCGTTGAATTTTCGTCCTGCGGTTGCGGCTTCGTGCTTGGCGAGGATGGTCTCGATGACCTTGTCCTTTTTCAGCCCCTCGCCGGGCTTCGGTAGTTTATCGCCATCCGCCTTGTAATAGTCGATGTGGAAGCGCAGGACATTTTGGTCCTCGATCGCGTGCGTAATCGTGTATTCGTGCAAGGATCGCTGGAACAGCGTCTCCGTGGTGCGGAGGCTGGCCTGCTCGCCTTCCACCTGTTCGTATCTAGCGTTCTTCTCCAAAATCGGTGTGCCAGTGAAGCCAAACAGCTGCGCGCGCGGGAAGAATTCCTTTATGGCCTTGTGATTCTCGCCGAACTGCGAGCGGTGGCATTCGTCAAAGATGAACGCGATGCGCTTGTCCGCCAGCGGTTGCAAGCGCGCCTTGTAGTTCTTCTTGTGGCTGCCATCGAGCGCGAGGCCAAGTTTCTGGATGGTGGTGACGATCACCTTGTCGGCATAATCGTCGGACAGCAGGCGGCGGACCAGCGTTTCGGTGTTTGTGTTTTCCTCGACGCAGCCTTGCTGGAAGCGGTTGAACTCCTCGCGCGTCTGCCTGTCCAGATCCTTGCGATCGACGACAAACAGGCATTTCTCGATATCGGGATTGTCCTTGAGCAGGGTGGATGCCTTGAAGGACGTCAGCGTTTTGCCGCTGCCCGTCGTGTGCCAAACATAGCCGTTGCCGATGTTCTGCTGGATGCAGTCCACAATCGCCTTGACCGCATAGATCTGGTAAGGACGCATCATCAGCAGTTTCTGCTCACTGGCGACGTTGACCATATAGCGGCTGATCATCTGCCCGAGCGTGCACTTGGCCAAAAACTTGTCCGCGAACTCATCCAACCCGCGGATCTTCCGGTTATCCTCCGCCGCGAACTGATAGATCGGCAGGAAGCGTTCATCGGCGTTGAAGCTGAAATGCTTTTCGTTGTTGTTGGCGAAATACCAGGTGTCATTACGATTGCTGACAACGAACAGCTGGATGAAGCAGAGCAATGTGCGGCGATAGCCGCTACCCGGCTCGCTTTTATATTCGACGATCTGCTGCATCGCCCTGCGCGTGCTGACGGCGTGCGCCTTCAGTTCGACCTGCACGACCGGCACGCCGTTGATCAGCAGGATAACATCATAACGGTGGTGGCTGTTGTCGGTGTTTATTCGCAGCTGATTGATCACCTCGAAGCTGTTTTTGCACCAATCCCGGATGTTGACGAGCGTGTAATTGAGGGGTGTGCCGTCGTCGCGTTCGATGGTGTCGCGATCGCGGAGCGATTTCGCGGCGGCGAACACGTCTGGCGTGACGATCTTTTCGAGCAGCCGCTGGAATTCCGTATCCGAAAGCGAGACCCGGTTCAGCGCCTCGAATTTTGTGCGGAAATTGCGCTCAATCGCGAACCGGTCCTGAATATCATCTCGATATTCATATTTCAGCTCTTTGAGCTTCTCTAGGAAGTCGCGCTCAATCTGTGCCTCGGTGCTGGTCATGCTAGACCGCCCTCCGTGGTGCCGCTCGTATCCGGCCCACCAGCCCGCACCCACTCATCCACTTCCGAAATCTGAAACTTCCACAGCCGCCCGACACGGTGGGCGGGCAGGCCCCGATGCTCACGCCAGCGATAAACCGTCTCTTTGACCACGCCGAGGTGAAGGGCAACTTGCCCGGCTGTAACCCACGGTTCTTCGGACATCGACGCCCCCCTCAAGCATAGTCATCGTTAGTCGTCAACAATCAGCTAGAATCGTTTAGAATCCGCCGCAAGCCTAAACCGGAGTTATGCAGCGTTAGGGCCGATGGAGGCGTTCCGGATCGTCCAACAGGCTAGACTTGTGAGAAGGGGCTCAGGAGAATCCACTTATGGCAGGTGTCAGCATAGTGGGACTTTCCCAGTCGCTGCGCCAACCGGCAGGAACGTCCCAATCTTTGCCGTTCACGCGTTGCCCGACCGAACGGCAGCTTTTAGGATCGACCTGATGGCTTCGGAATGACCGACATCGGGCGCCAAGCCGCCACCTTGAAGTCTCATTGAGACTCGATGTCGATGATGCCCCTTAGCGCACGACGGAGGCAAAGGGGCGGACAACGGCGACCATCGCGTCAGCGCGGCCCCTGGCCATCATCCACGCGAACGCACGTACCAGTTACCGCCTCCGACTCATCGGACGCCAGAAAGAGCAAGGTGGAATCGAGTTGCGCAGGATTGGCCAAGCGCTTTCGGGGGAAGGTCTGCGTGATATCACCGACGCGTTCCAGCATGCCATCCATCATCTCGGACGCGAACGCGCCAGGAGCAATTGTGTTCACATTGATGTTGGCAGCCGACCATTCCATCGCCAGTGCCTCGGACATCCGGACCACTCCGGCCTTGGTAACCGAGTACAGCGCCGCTCCCATTCCGTCATAATAGAACGCCGCCGAAGAGGCGATATTGATGATGCGACCGGGCCGTTTCTCAATGAGCAGCCGCCGCGCCACCTGGCATGACAATATGTAGGGAGCGCGAAGATTGATATCGATGACGCGGTCGATCAGGTCGATCGACATCTTGTGCGCGCGCTGAGCGTCGGGAACGCCCGCATTGTTCACGAGGATGTCGATCAATCCCAGCCGCTTTTCGGCGCGCTCGACCACGTCGATGATCTGGTCGGCATTGGTGACGTCCAGTTCAAAAGCAGCGGCAATCCCGCCGGTCGATTCAATCTCTTCCGCGACCCTTTCCAAGCGATCGAGACGACGGGCGGCCAAGGCAACTTTCGCGCCTGCTCCGGCAAGAGTTTTGGCAAATCTCAGGCCCAGTCCCGAGGAGGCACCCGTGACGAGAGCGACATGGCCAGCAAGCGGGGCGGGACGCAGTGATTCAGTCAATGCCTAATCCTTTTGTCATGCAATATCAGGTGTATTCGCAATCCGTCGCCGGGCTAGATCGTCAGGATGCCGGCTCTTCTGACCAGCAATGTCGTTCGTGTCTGCCGCGGCGCACGCCAACCCGTCTCATTTGCGCGCCATCTCGCGCCCAGGCTGTTGGCAATAAAATGCGAGCATCGGCAACCGCTGTAAAATGCGGATCCAAATACATTGCATATGTAGTGAGTGCGTATGGCGCCTCGCCCGGCTTTGCCCCGACGCCCGCCGAGACTAGGCTTGGCCGACACCGATGATAACGGTCGGGAAGAGGGTCCGAGGCAAATGATCAGCAATATGTTCGATTATATTATCGTGGGAGCCGGATCGGCCGGCTGCGTCCTTGCGAACCGCCTTTCGGAAGATCCCGATGTGACGGTGCTACTGATCGAGGCGGGCGGTCGTTCCGCCCATCCGCTGGCCCGCATGCCGATCGCGATTCCCTTTTTCTTCGCGAAGCCCGGCATCAACTGGAATTATGAGAGCGAACCGGAAGCCGGCGCCGACGACCGCCGCATCGGCTTGCCGCGCGGCAAGGTTCTTGGCGGCTGCTCGATGATCAACGGGATGACTTATGCCCGGGGCCATCGTCTCGACTATGACGATTGGGCGGCATCGGGCGCTGCAGGCTGGGGCTATTCAGACGTCCTTCCCTATTTCCGCAAACTCGAGAGCAGCTGGATCGAGGATGCCGAGCATCATGGCCGCGATGGTCCGGTAGGCGTACAACCTGCCGTGTGCGATGCACTCCTGTTCGACGAACTCAAGGACGCGGCCAACGCTGCGGGAATACCCGCAACCGACGATTATCATGGAGCGGTTTCGGAGGGCATCGCGCGCCAGGAACTGACGACGCGCGGCGGACGCCGCGCCAGCACGGCGCATGCCTATTTGCAGCCCGCAATCGGCCGCCCGAATATCTCGGTGATGACCGAAGCGCAGGTCGAGCGCATCCTTGTGCACGAGAGGCGCGCGACCGGCGTCGCGGTCCGGCGGGGCGGGGGCAGCGAGATAGTGAACGCTCGCCGCGAGGTCATAGTTTCGGCCGGATCCTACAACAGCCCCCAGTTGCTGATGCTCTCGGGCATCGGTCCGGCCGGCATGCTCGCAGGGGCCGGCGTCACGCCTCTCCTCAACCTTCCCGGAGTGGGCGCAAATCTCACCGAGCATATCCTCGCGCTGATCGACTTCACAACCGATCCCGGCGGTTTCACCGACCAACTCCGCGTCGATCGCGCAGCGGCTGCGACCCTGCGCTGGCTTCTCACGGGAACCGGGTCCTTTGCCACGAACGGCTGCAGCGCCAATATCTTCACGCGCTCGCGTGCAGGTCTCGACCGGCCCGATCTGCAACTGATGTGCATGGCGCTGTCGCTCGGTGCCGCGCTTTGGCATCCCTTTTCGAAGCCACCGCAACATGTCGTAGGAGCCTATGTTACCGCGCTCTACCCAAAGAGCCGCGGCAACGTCACGCTGGCGTCACCCGATCCGTTCGATGCGCCGAAAATCAGGCTCAACCTGTTCGACCATCCCGACGACATGCAGTGCATGATCGATGGCTTCCGGATCACCCGAAACATCTACGGACAGGAACCCTTCGCATCGCGCACCACAAGGGAGAACAGTCCCGGTCCGTCGATCGCATCCGACGAGGACTTGGCGACCTATATCCGGGCCAACGTGCAGCTCGGCCATCATCCCGTGTCAACGTGCCGGATGGGCAGCGATGCCATGTCGGTCGTCGATCCGTCGCTCAGGGTGCGCGGGATCGAGGGGCTGCGCGTCGTCGATGCATCGGTGATGCCGACCTTGCCCGGCGGCAACACCAATGTGCCGACGATCATGATTGCCGAAAAAGCGTCGGACATCATCCGCCAGACGCAATTTGCCTAGATCGTAATCGCGATCTTGCCAAAGTGGAGGCCCTGCTCCTGATAGCGGAAGGCTTCGCCGAGTTCGGCGAGCTCGAAGGTCGCGCCGATGACCGGGCGCAGTCCGGTCGCGTCGATCGCCCGGATCATGTCGAGCTGATGCCGCCGGCTCCCAACGGTCAGACCGATCAGCCGCGCCTGTTTTGCGAACAGCTGGGCGGTCGGAACCGCCCCCTCCCGGCCCGCGAGAACGCCGATCAGCGCAATCGTGCCGCCGTGGCGAACTGCCGCAATCGATTGCGCGAGCGTGCCCGCGCCGCCGACCTCGACGACGATGTCCATACCCGCGCCTGCAAGTAATCGTGCCTCCGCGCCCCAATCAGTCGTACGCCGATAGTTGATCACGGCATCGGCCCCGAGCGACGTCATCCGATCCAGCTTCGTGTCCGAAGACGAAGTTGCGATGACACGTGCACCCATCGCCTTGGCAAATTGAAGCGCGAAGACGGACACGCCTCCTGTCCCTTGGACGAGCACCCAGTCGCCGGCCTTCAACGTCCCGATGGAAACGAGTGCGCGCCACGCCGTCACCGCGGCGCAGGGCAGCGTCGCCGCTTCGGCGGCGCTATAACCCTTCGGCGCATGCGTGAAGGCACGAAGCGGCGCGGTGACCATTTCGCAGGCAAAACCATCGATTGTGTCGCCGGGAACCTCGTGCGGCCGATATTGCAGTTCGCGTCCGTCCGCCCAGTCCCACTGGAAGGTCGACACGACCAGATCGCCGGGCTGAAAATCTCCTACCCCGGCCCCTACCGCGATAATTTCGCCCGCGCCGTCCGAAAGCGGAATGATGCCGTCACGCGAAGGAAGAACGCCGCGGACCACCGAATAATCATGATAGTTGAGTGAACTCGAACGAACGCGCACGAGGATTTCTCCGGCCGAGGGCTCGCGCGGCCCAGGGAGATCGGCAAGCTGCAAATTGTCGATACCCGCCGGATGGCGAAGCCGTACGGCGCGCATGTCAATGCTCCTTTGCGCCTTCCGGGCCGCGAAGCGGCACCGGGGATTCGTCAAGCTGCCTCGCAAGGCGCAAATAGAAAAGGCCGCCGACCGCGACAGCGGCAAGCGAGAGCGTCAGCGCGTAGCGAATGCCTTCGGCCGCGCTTCCGGTCATGGCCGTGACCGCATCGCTGACCGCACCGGTGAACAAGGGACCGAATCCGAGACCGGCAATGGTCGGGACAACGACGAGAAGCGCCGAGGTGACGCCGCGAAGGTCGCTCGTCACCATCGATTGCGCCAATGAATTGGTCGGCGCGATGAGGAAGGTCGCGAACATGATCGCGAGAAATCCGAAGCCGGTTGCGACAGCGAGGTTCGCAACAAAAAGAAAGCCGAGCGTCGCAGGAACGAGCAGGAAGGCGGTGATGGCGGGCGCCCAGGCGTACCAGCGGATATCCCGCCTGATGAGAAGATCGACGATTACCCCACCGAACAGCGCCCCGATACCGCCCCCGACGCCGATAAGGATCGCCGCGATCGTCGCGACATCCTCGATGGGAAGCTTGTGAGCCCGGGCCAGAAACGGCGGCAACCAGTTCAGCAAGGCCATGTAAGTGAAGGAATAAAGCGCAGCCGCCGCCACCAGCGTTCGCAGCGGTCTGATCCGCCACAAGGCGAGCAGCGCCTCGCGGAGCGTCATGGTCGCCTCCTGCGGCGCCACGATATCATAGCGGCCTCGCCGCGGTTCGATGAGCAAAAGGACCAGCGGAACTGCGAGAAAACCTGCCAAGCCGATATAAAGGAAGCTATGACGCCAGCCAAGTTCGCTGCCGATCCAACCCCCGAACAAGATGCCGAGCATCACACCCGCCGGCGACGCGAGCGCCCACACCGCAAAGGCCTTGCCGCGCCGGGAAAGCGGAAAATAGTCCGAAAGGAGCGAATGGGTCGCTGGCAGGCTCCCGGCCTCCCCGATCGCGACACCCATCCGGAGCACGACGAGCATGGCAAAGCTTCCCGCAAACCCGCTGAGCGCTGTCATTGCTGTCCAGACGAACAGTGCGGCCGCCATAAGACGGGTCCGATTCCCGCGATCCACAAACCGGGCAAGCGGTATGGCAGCCGTAGCATAGAGTATGGCAAAGGACAGGCCCGTCAGAGCGCCGAGTTGTGTGTCCGACAGGCCGAGTTCTTCCTGTATCGGAACCTGCAGGATCGACACCAAGGATCGGTCCACATAGCTGAAAAGTGCCACGGCAAAAAGGATCGCCAACGCCACGCCAGGCCGCGCGAAGAACCGCTCGCGCATTGCAGGCGCGCCGAACTCTGCCATTCTCTCCAGCCTCCTCATCCCGACATCCGCGCTCGTCCCGGCGCGAGAGCAAGTGATGACATGGCAGCGCCGCAGGCAAAAGGGCGGCATGCCGACATTGCGTATGTAATAGGTCGCCCCCCGGATCGATCAGGACATTGCCGCGCCGCCACGCTTGGCCCTAACCAAGTGGCGGGAGAAAGGCCAAGCGGCCTGCCGCCGGTTCCAGGGAAGCGGCGGATATAAGGATATAATCTTGCTCATGACGACAGCAGCCCCCTTTGGCGCATTGACGGGTATCAAAGTCATCGACCTGACGCAGATGCTCGCTGGTCCCTATGGTACGATGATGCTCGCCGATCATGGCGCCACGGTGGTCAAGGTCGAGTCTCCCGAAGGCGATATGACGCGCGCAACGGGCCCCTTTCACGACGATGACGAGCAACGTTTGCTGGGCGGATATTTTCAGAGCGTCGACCGAAACAAGCATAGCATCTGTCTCGATCTCAAGACCGAGGCGGGCCGCAAGGCGCTGCTGGCGCTCGTCGCCGACGCGGATGCAATCGTGGAGAATTTCCGCGCCGGGGTGATGGACAGGCTCGGGCTCGGCTACGAGGTCCTGCGCGAAGTCAATCCGCAGCTCGTCTACGGAACCCTGCGTGGGTTCGGCGATCCGAGAACGGGCAAGTCCCCCTATGTCGATTGGCCCGCCTTCGACGTCGTGGCGCAAGCAATGGGCGGCATCATGGCGATCACGGGTCCGGATCCCCGGACACCGACAAAGGTCGGTCCGGGCGTCGGCGACATCGTGCCCGGAATGATGCTCGCTTTCGGCGTTCTTGCCGCCATCTTCAACGCCCGCCAGACCGGAGAGGGGCAGTTTGTCGATGTCTCGATGGTCGATGCCATGCTCGCCGTCTGCGAGAGGACGGTATGGCAGCATTCGGTAAAGGGTGAGACGCCGGGCCCCGAGGGCAATCACCATCCGTTTCTTTGTCCGTTCGGCATGTTTCCCGCCGCGGACGGCTTCGTGACGATCGCCGCCCAGCAGGACGGCTTTTTCACTACGCTTTGCGAGACTCTTGGTGGCGCGCAGTTGATCACCGACAGCCGGTTCGGCTGCTACGAGGACCGCGCCGAGAACAGGCGCGCCCTCATTCCCGCGATCAGCGCCCTCACAAAACGCTTTTCCAAGGCGGAATTGATGGAGAAGCTCGGCGGCCGCATCCCATTCGCCCCGGTTCTGAATATCGCCGAGATCGAAGCCGATCCGCATTTCGCAGCGCGTGAGATGATCGTTGCCGTCGAGCAGCCCGGAAGCGCCAAGGAGGTCCGGATTGCCGGAGTTCCTATCAAGCTTACCGGCACACCGGGCGGCGTTGTCCGGCGCAGCCCGTTTCTAGGCGAGCATACGGAATTTTATCTGCGGCAGGCAGGCCTTAGCGATGAAGACATAGCCGAGGTCATGTCCAGCGCATCAATTTCGCAATAGAGCAGGAAGATAGATTGATGACAAACCCCCGTCCGCTGCGGCCGCGCCGCTCGCAGCTTTCGGTGCCCGGCAGCAGCGAGAAGATGCTTGAAAAAGCTGCCGCATCGAAAGCCGATCATGTTTTTTGTGACCTTGAGGATGCCGTGGCGCCAAGCGCCAAGGTCGCTGCACGCGACAGCATCGTCGACGCCCTCAACAACCTCGACTGGGGAAAGAAGACGCGCTGCGTCCGGATCAACGACTGTACGACGCAATGGTGCCATGGCGATGTGATCCGCGTCGTCGAAAAGGCCGGCGAAAATCTCGATACGATCATGCTCACCAAGGCGATGAACGCCCATGATGTGGTGTTCCTCGACCATCTGCTGACCCAGCTCGAAAAGGGCCTCGGCTTGACGCGCCGGATCGGGATCGAAGTGCTGATCGAGGAAGTCCAGGCGCTGCAGCATGTCGAGGCAATCGCCGCCGCGTCGGACCGCCTCGAATGCCTGATCTTCGGCATGGGCGACTATTCGGGCTCGCAGGGAATCGACACGGCCAATATCGGCGAGGCCGGCTTTTATCCCGGCGATATTTTCCACTACGCTCGCTTCCGCATCACCATGGCCGCACGCGCGGCCGGTCTCGATGCCGTCGACGGACCCTATGCCAATTTCCGCAACGAAGAGGGCTATCGCACCGAAGCCATTCGCGCCCGGTCGCTCGGCATGGTCGGCAAATGGGCGATCCATCCCGCCCAGATCGAACCCGCGCTCGATATATTCTCGCCGAGCCAGGACGAGGTCGATCTGGCCCGAAAAATCGAAAAGGCGTATCGCGAGGCCGAAGCGCAAGGTCTCGGCGCAGTCCAGGTCGACGGCGTGATGATCGACGTCGCGGTCCTGCGCCTTGTCAACAATACGCTCGCCAAGGCGAAGCTGATCGGAATGTAAGAGCCTCTCCCCTCCTGGCGCCGGAGCCTTGCGAAAGCGGCTCCGGCGCCAGCCTTTTTCAGAGGCTGTTTCCAAGCTTGATGAAAACGGACTTGGTCGAGAGATAGGCGCCAAGACCTTCTTCGCCAAGTTCATGCCCCCAACCCGATTCCTTGTATCCGCCGAATGGCAGCGCAGGATGGTTGACGCTGTAGCAATTTGCCCAGACCGTTCCTGCCTGAAGGCGCGCCGCGATCTGGTGCACCCGATCGACATTCTTCGAGAATATCCCGGAGGCAAGGCCATAGCGTGTGTCGTTGGCATGCGCGATGAAGTCTTCGGCGTCGTCGAACGGCGTGACGACGAGTACGGGTCCGAAGATTTCTTCGCGCACGATGCACATATCGGCATCGACATTGGCGAAGATCGTCGGCCGCACGAAATGCCCGGCGCCGTCCGGCGCTTCCCCACCGGCGACAACCTCTGCGCCGGCGGCGCGGCCGGCATGGATATAGGACATCACTCGCTCATGCTGTTTCGCGGAAATCAGGGGCCCCATGTCATTGGCGGGATCGAGGCCATTGCCCAGCCGGATCGAACCTGCAAAATCGGCGATGCCGGCGACGACGTTATCATAGGCCTTGCGCTGGACGTACAGGCGCGAGCCGGCCGAACAAATCTGTCCGGCATTGAGATAGATGCCCATGGCCGCCGCGGGGATCGCCTGCTCGATATCGGCGTCGTCGAAAATCGCGCTCGGTGACTTGCCGCCCAGTTCGAGGGTGACGCGCTTCAGCGACGGCGCCGCGACCGTGACAATCCGCTTGCCGACGGCAGTCGATCCCGTGAAGGAAATCTTGTCGACTCCAGGATGCGCGACGATTGCCTCGCCCGTCGCGCCAAATCCCGTGACCACGTTGAGGACACCAGGCGGGACCCCCGCCTCATGCGCCAACTCGGCAAGCCGAAGCGCGGAAAGAGGCGTATTTTCGGCGGGTTTTACGACCACGGTACAGCCCGCGGCGAGGGCAGTACCGACTTTCACGATGAAGGCGCCGAGCGGTCCGTTCCAAGCGCAAATCAGGCCAGCGACACCGACCGGCTCGCGAAGCGAATAGGAATGAAACTGCACATCGCTGGACGACATCGCACCCGACGCGTTGCGGCCGAAAATCCGCTGCGTTTCCCCTGCGAACGACCGCAGCCAGGACGCGGCAGCGGCGACCATGCCGTCGCCCAGCGCCCGGTTCATCCCGTTGTTGACGATATCGATCTCGGCGAGTTCGCCGGCGTACGCCTCGACAAGATCGCCGAAGCGCCAGAGTATCTGCGCGCGCTCGTCGATCGACTTGCCGTGCCAGACCCGGCGCTCGAACGCCGCTCGCGCAGCCCGGACCGCGAGATCGACATCTTCGTCGCCTGCTTCGGGAACCGACCCGATCGTCTCTCCGGTTGCCGGATTATGGACATCGAACCTTTTGCCCGAGAGCGCCTCGCGCCAATCGCCATCGATCCACATCGCATGCGTGCGGGCAAGAAAGCGTTTGGTCGCCTCGGTTGGCTCCGGGCGCGCGGCCATAGCGTCGAGCATGGGGTTTTCCTTCAGAGCTTGATGGTGACGCATTTGAGCTGCGTGTAATGGTGAAGGGCCTCGATGCCCTTTTCGCGGCCATAGCCACTCGTCTTGTAGCCGCCGAGCGGCGTTTCGACGCCGCCCGCCATATATTCGTTGACGTAAATCTGACCCGCCTCGAGCGCGTCGGCAACCCGGTGGGCACGGCCGACGTCGCGGGTCCATATTCCAGCCGCCAGTCCATAATCGCTGTCGTTGGCGATCGCTACGGCATCGGCTTCGTCGTCGAAGGCGATGACGACAAGAACCGGGCCGAAAATCTCTTCGCGCGCAAGGGCCATGTCGTTGGTGACATCGGCATAAACGGTCGGAGGCACGAACCAGCCTTCGCCCCATCCCTCTTGGGCCTCGAGCGTGCCTCCGACCAGCGCGTCGTACCCCTCCTCGGCGGCTCGGCCGAGGATGGCGCGAACGCGCTCATATTGCGCTTTCGTAGCGAGTGGCCCGATAAGCGCCGCGTCGTCGCTGCCGACCGCGAGCCCGGCCACGCCGGCCGCGAGCCCTGCCTTGACCTGCTCGAGTACCGAGCGCTGGACGAGGAGCCGCGTTCCGGCGAGACAGACCTGTCCTGCGTTGCCGGCGAACGCCCGGATCGCGCCAGGAATTGCGGCAGCCAGATCGGCGTCCTCGAAAATGATGTTGGGCGATTTGCCGCCAAGTTCGAGCGTCAGTGGGATCACGCGCTCGGCCGCAATGCGACCCACTTCCCGGCCCGCTCGTACACTGCCGGTGAAGGCGACCTTACGAACGAGGGGATGCTCGACGATCGCGCTTCCGACGGTCGCGCCGTCCCCCAGCACGACGTTGAACACACCGCGCAGCAATCCGCACTCGGTGGCAATACGCGCGAGGAGAAGTGTGGTGCCGGATGTGAATTCGGAGGGCTTGGCGACGACACAATTGCCCGCCGCCAATGCCGGGGCGATGCCACGCGCCGCCTGGTTGAGCGGCGCATTCCAGGGCGTGATCACCCCGACTACGCCAAATGGCTCGCGCTTGGTGTAGCTATGGTAGCCCTCGCCGAGATTGATCGTTTCCCCGTGGAAAAGGTTGGTAAGGCCGCCGTAGAACTCGAAATATTGCGCGGCGATCTCGACTTCCATCGGTGCCTGCCACGCCGGTTTACCCGACTCGCTGCGTTCGAGTTCTGCAAACTCTGCCGACATGGCGCGGATCCGCCGACCGATGTCGATCAGGATGCGACCGCGATCGAGCGGCCGCATGCCCCGCCAGCTGGGAAACGCCTTTTGCCCCGACGCCACGGCGCGATCGACATCAGCAGCGTTACCCGCGGCGACCTCTGCAACCGGAGCCGCCGTTCGGGGGTCGAACGACGGTGAATAACCTTCGCCGGCTGGCGCGGCTTCTTCACCGTCGATGAAATGCTGGCGGACGATCGTCATCCAATTCCTCTTCCATGCCGTTTTCGTTGATCGTTCCTATCACGGCGCGCGCGGCTGCGTCTTGCCATGGTGCGGCGTATATTTATCCCATTACATATGTGATAGCATTGCGATGGGCCGCATGGCGGCTTGGCGCGACCGCGAACGAGCGTATCTTCTGGGAGAAATGGGAGACATGAAAAAGCCTGGCGTACTCGAAAGCGCGAGAATGGCCGACGTCGGACCGTGGGACGTCGCGGACATCGACACCTCGTCGCGATCGATCAAATCCGCCGAACGCACGCTTGCGCTTTTCGAGTTATTCTCGCTTCAGGAACGCCCCCTGACGGTAGGCGAGATCTCAAGAATGCTCGATATCCCGCAGCCGAGCGTGAGCATGCTCCTCCGCAATCTCGTCAAGCTCGGTTACCTCGATCACGACCGGCAGGCACGCACCTTTGTACCCAACATAAGGATCATGCTGCTCGGGAGCTGGGTCCATCGCCGGTTCAACGAAAATCTCCATCTCGAAGAGATGCTCGACCGGCTGCTTGCCAGGATCGGCGAAACGGTCATTCTGGCGATCCAGAACGGCATCTGGTCGCAATATGTGAGCGCCCAGATGCCGGAAAAGCCCGCAAGGATGGAAGTCCAGTCGGGCCTTCTTCGACCGATCACCTGCACTGCGGTCGGGCGCGTGCTGCTCAGCAACAAAGCCGATGCCGAAATCGAGATGATCGTCAGGCGGTGCAATGCAGAAGTCAGCGAGGAGCGGCTGCGCGTTCATCCTCCTACATTTCTCGAACTTATTCACAGAGTTCGCGCTGCAGGCTTCGCCGAGACCCGAGGCGACATGACACCCGGCTACGGCGCTATCGCAATCGCGATTTCGAGCCCGATGAGCAATATTCCGATGGCGGTCAGCGTCGGCGCCACGAACGACCATCTCGAGCAGAAACATGATCTCATTCTCGATGCGATGCTCGAACTGAAGGCACGGCTGGCGCACTCGCCCGATCCCGAAGATTCCGTTTCAGACACTTGATGGAGGTTGAATGACCGTGCGACCGCGCCGAAGTGCGCTTTATCTTCCCGCGAGCCGCGACAGCGCGATCTTGAAGGCCCGGACGTTGCCGTGCGACATGGTCATATTGGATCTCGAGGATGCGGTGAACCCCGACGACAAACCGCAAGCCCGGGAGAAGGCGCGCGGCGCCGCGCTCGAAGGCGGCTTCGGGCACCGCGAACTTCTCGTCCGGGTAAACGCGCTCGACACCAGCTGGGGACAAGACGATATTGCCGCCATGGCGGATGCTCCGGTCGGAGGCCTGCTCCTTCCCAAAGTATCGGCTCCGTCAGATCTCGACCAGCTCCGCAAGCTGGCGGGTCCCGATATTCCGCTCTGGGCCATGGTCGAGACATGTGCCGCGATACTCGATATCGGTGCGATCGCGTCGGGCGCTCGCGCTGCGGGTGTCGCGGGATTCGTGATAGGGACGAACGACCTCGCGCTGGAGCTGCGGTGCCGGATCGACGAGGCGCGCACCTCGGTGCTGCCTCTTCTTGTGCAGACGATCGCGGCGGGCCGGGCTCACGATCTGGTTGTTCTCGACGGGGTCTTCAACGACATCGACGACGTCGACGGATTTGCGGCGCAATGCCGTCAGGGCGCGATGCTGGGCTTCGATGGCAAGACGCTGATCCATCCCTCCCAGATTGTGACCGCCAATATCGCGTTCGCGCCGACGGCGGATCAGCTCGCGCGCGCGAATGAGGTCGTCGCCGCCTTCGCGGCACCCGAAAACAAGGGCCAAGGCGTGCTGCGGGTGGGAGGAAAGATGACCGAGCTGCTTCACCTTGTCGAGGCCAAGCGCCTCATCGCAATCCAGCAGGGTATCGAGGCGGCCGCCTGATCGGTGGAGCGGGTGGGCGATGCCTGCCGGCTACCCCTCGCTTCAGCCCGCCCGCAAATCCCAATAGGCGCGCCTCTTGATCAGCGCGCTCCGGTCGATCGTCGCGACGATTTCGTCCCGCTGATTAAAGCCATAATGCCGAAAGGTAACGCGGCCGGCGTCTTCGCGCCCGACGTCCTCGGCCGCAAGCACTTCGCTGATAGCGTATAGCGTATCGCCATGGGTCACCGGCTTGCTGAGGCGAATATTGTCGAGGCCCACCTCGGCCAACGCATTCTCGCAACAATCCTGGGTCGCGAGGCCGAGAACCATGGAAAAATTAACCCCACCATAGGAGACGATCTTGCCGAAGGGGTGGCGGCTCATCAGATCCTCGTTGAAATGGCCCTCCGCCGTGTTCATCACGAGGTTTGTGATGAAGACATTGTCGAGCGCGGTGATCGTCTTCCCGCGCGCATGGCGGATCACCAGGCCCGGCTGGAAATCCTCGAAATAGTTGGTGCTGGCTGTCAGCTTCCGCATGGCGTTGCTCATTTCTTCACCGGGCTCTTGGTTCGCGCGACGAGGTTTGACCTGCGGAACGACACGAGACATTCACCTTCGGGCGTGAAACCTTCGGTTCGCCAGGTCACGATGCCATTCTCGGGATTGCTGTCAGAGAGCCGCGCCTCGATTGTCTCGCTGCGGGCAACGACGGTCGTGCCGGGATAGACCGCGCGCCGGTACTCGAGCTCGTAAACTCCGAGAAATGGTCCACCGATTTCGCTGCAATCCTCGACACTGAGACCGAGCACGACGTTGAAGAGAAGCTGCGGGCAGATCACGAGGTCGGGATGCCCATGGTCAAGGGCATAGGCACGGTTGAAATAGAGCGGATTATAGGCGAGCGTCAGCGCGGCGAAATTGACCGCGTCGCTCTCGGTGATCGTTCGCCCCCAGTGATGATCGAAAACTTGCCCGACGTGGAAATCGTCGAACAGTCGGCCCTTCGGCCATAAGGTCGCGCGCGCTTTCAGCTCTTCCAGCATATATCGTCTCGTAACAGTGAAGATACGGCGGTCCGGTACCGGACCGCCGCGGGAGCATCAGAAGTTATAGCGGAGTTGCAGTCCATAGGTCCGGGGTTCGCCAGGCGTCGCCTGCGTGATGCCGATCAGCTGCTGGATGCCGATGCCGCCCCGCAGATACTCCTTGTCGAACAGATTCTTGACCCAGAGGCTCGCGTCGACCGGGCCACCGAGGAGATTCTTCCAATCCAGCCGCGCGTTGACAAGGCCGCGGCCTGCAGCCCGCGCTTCCGGCTCATTCTGGGCATCGGTCGAGAAGAAATATTCGGACTGGTAATAATAATTCCCAGTCATGCTGACTTCGCCGACATGGCTGGGCAGCGGCAGGGTGTAGGTCGCGTTGACGCCCGCGTGCCACTTGGGGACGTTCGGGAAGGGATTGGCGGATGCGTCGCGATAGCCCGTGATCGCGAGGCCGCCCGGCACAGCCGGATCGGCCCCGATGATCGGAACCTCGAACGCCTTGTAACCGGCATCGGTGTAGTCACCGAATATAGAGAGACGGAAGTTCGAGCCAAACCGGAAGTCCGCTTCGACCTCTACGCCCTTCACTTCCGCCTTTTCCGCATTCAGCGTGATGCTCTGCGCCTGGTTGGTGACCGTGTTGAAGATAACGAAACCGCGCTGCGCGTCATCGATCTTCTGATAGAAGAGCGACGCATTGAAACGCCCGCGCACCGACCCGAAATCGAGCGTCGTCTTCAGGCCCGCCTCATATTCGGTGATGGTCTCGGGCCGATATTCGCGCAGTGCCGGGACCGCTGCGGTCGTTGACACGCCTCCCGGGCGATATCCTCTTTTGGCCGCTGCGTAGACAAGCACGTCGTCGGTTGGTTGCCAATCGACCCCGAGCGTCCAGTTGTCGCCTTCCGGACGAAGCGCCGAGAAGGGGCCGAGACACTGCGCTGCATCGACTGAAAAAGGAATATTGGTGCCGGGACACACGCTCGGACCGCTGCTCACGCCGCGCTGGGTGCGCGGCGTAAAGGAGAGATATTGCTGGACGTCGATCTTGTCCCAGGTGTGACGATATCCGCCAGTGAGGCGCAAGCTGTCGGTCAGCTTGAACGTGCCTTGGGTGAAGAGAGCCCGGCTTCTTTCGTCGATCGAGTTGAGAACCTGCGTCGCCCCGCCCCCGAAGATCGCAAGAGCCTGCCCGAACAATGTATTGCCCGGTTCGTTGTCCTTGCGGTTCTGGTAATAACCGCCGACCATCAGGTCGAGCCGGTCATTGAAGAATGTGCCGGAGATTTGGAGCTCGTTCGAGAATTGGTGCTTGTCGGCCGCCCGCGATGTGGGTGCGAAGCTCGCCTTGTATCCGTCAAGCAGCGGAAAGGGTGAGCCGTCGGCCTCGTAGCCGAGGGCGCTGTAAAGCTCCTGATATCCGAAGATATTCTTGATCGTGATCGAACCCAGCTCGACCTGGGTGTTGTTGATCAGGTTCAGCGCACGATTGCGATAGATCAGGATGTCGTTGGGGGTGTTGAGATAGACCTTGCGCGGTCCATTTTCTCGGATCGTCTCCAGATAGCCTTGAATGCCCTGGCTGTATCCAGGGATCGCCGCGAGATCGGGATTGTTCGCGAGAAACTGCTGGAAAAGCGGGTTATCGGGATTGAAAATTTGCGACGCGAGGCCAGTCGGGCGTGCGGCAAGCAACAGCCAGGAACCCTGATGTTGATCGACGTCGACATAGTCGAAAATCAGCCGATTGCTGATCGTCTCGGTCGGCGTGAAATCGAGCGTAACGCGAATGGACTGGCTCTGCTTGTCGTCGAGATCATAATTCCCCTGATTGAGAACCTTCGTGTAGCCATCACGGCGAACCAGGCTCCCCGCAACGCGCGCCGAGAGAATATCCGATACGATCGGAATGCTGACCGCGGCCTCAACTTCCATATCAATGTAATTGCCATATTGCAGGCTGACATAGCCCTTGTCGCTGCTCGCATTGCGCGGCGTGAACAGGACTGCGCCGCCATTGGACGCGCGGCCGAAGAGGGTACCTTGCGGACCACGGACGATCTGGACGGAATCGATGTCGTAGAGCTGAGCGAGCGACGGGAAGATTTGCGGAACGTCCGCAAAATAGACTTCGACCGTCGGCGTATTTCCGAAGTTGTTGTTTTCGGGTGCCTGGCCGCGGATCGTGAAGTTGACATGGCTCGATGAGAAGATGCTCGTCGGCGTGAGTGATGGCGTCGCCGCGGCAAGATCGAGTACCGAGTTGATGCCGCGCTCCTCGAGCGCTTCGCCCGTGATCGCTGTCACCGCGACCGGTACATCCTGCAGATTCTCTTCGCGGCGCCGCGCGGTCACGATAATATCACCATCGCTATAGCCCGAAGCCTCCTGCGGCGCCGGCGCGGCAGCAGTGTCTTCCCCCTGGACTTCCTGTGCATATGCGACGCCCGGCAGAGCAATCATGGCGGCGGACAGAAGCAATATGGCCCTCATCTCGGAATCCTTTCCTCATGTGGCGCTCTCTCGAATTCCAGATGATGCGTCGCCATGACGTCAGCTGCTTCGGGGCGCTTGGCGCATGTGTGATGGCGAAACGGCGACCAGACAAGCCGTCTAAAATCCTTATTACATATGCAATTTGTCGCACTTTTCTGCGGGTTTCAGCGCATTTGTCGAAAACGAACAGCCCGGCCGCAGCGAGACGGCCGGGCTCCAGAAACCCGCGTATCGGGGACGCCTACTCGGCGGCGAGCATCTCGCGCGTCGAGGCCCTTGAGGTCGTGAACATGCGGCCCGGTGTCGCGCCCGTTTCCTTGCCGTCGCGGAACGTCTCCACGCCATTTACAAGAATATGGCGAATGCCGAGTGCGTAGGTGACCTTGCGCCAGTCGCCGCCCGGAAAATCGTTCACGACGACATATTTGCCGCGCGGCTGATAGTCGAGCGCATCAAAATCATAGATCATAAGGTCCGCGGTGTAGCCGGGCCTGATTGCCCCGACATCGGTCAGACCAAAGGCTTGGGCGCCCTTGAGTCCGAGCAGATGATGCGCCTGTTCGAGGGTGAAGGCATTGGTCTCGTGCGTCAGGTGCAGCAGGATATCGGTCGACCAGAAACCGCCATTACCATGTTTGGAATGTGCACCGCCATCGGACGTGCCGCCGAGCACGCGCGGGTGTCCGAGCATCTCGGCGACATAGTCGGTGTTATGCCCCGTATTCTCGATGCTCGAATAGAGCACGCGCATGTCGGTATCGTACATCGAGTCCAGGAAGACATCGATGAAATGTTCGCCGAGCTCGGTGGCGATATCCTCGAGATGCCGTCCGTAATAGGGCGCGAGCTTCTCGCTGCCCTCGGCCTCGACGAGGATATAACGCTCGATCCGCCCGCCGGCTTCGGTCATCCGCTTCGGATCATATTCACGGTGAAACCGGTCACGATAAGCCGGATCGATGACCAACGCCTTCTTGTCTTCGACGCTGTGCGCCGCAGAGAGTGTCCGGAAGATGGGGACAGCGTTCCACTGGTCCCAGTGCATCGGATTGATATCGAGCGGCTTGCGATGGGCAAAGGCCTGCCCCCAGATGTTCAGCCCCTTTGCGGTCATCTCGTCGAGCCAGCGCAGGAAATCGCGATGCTGCTCGGGGTCGCGGTCGTTAACCATGACGATGTTGTAAAGGACCGATCCGCCAGTCCGACGCGCGACCTCCTCGGCGACATGGCGCCGCGGATCCTTCATTCCCGGCAGCTCACCGAGCAACATGACGGTGCCGTCGCCGCGCCGCCCCAGCACGTCGGCAAGATTGTAGATATCCTCTTCCGCCATGATGTCGGTCGGCATCGGGCTCTGGTCGTGGTCGACGTGGCTGTTGCCAGCCTCGCCGAGGTAGGAAAGCGCGAAGCCTGAAGCGCCGGCGTCCATGGCCTCGTCTAGCAACCGCGCCATCTCCGCCTTCTCTTCCGGAGTCGAGGGCCGAGTCTTGGCTTCATCGGGTCCGATGACATAGGAGATGAGAGCATTGGTCGGCAGATAGGTCGCGACGTTCACGCCCTTCGGCAGGTTCTTGAGATGCTCGAACCATTCGGGGAATGTGTTCCAGGTCCAGGGGAGCGCCTGCTGCATCACCTCGTATGGAACCTGCTCGGTATTTTCCATCATGCGCATATAGCGCTCTTCAGAACCTGGCCGGACGGGAGCGAAGCCGAAACCGCAGTTTCCGATCACCACCGTCGTCGAGCCGTGCCAGCCGGAGGTCGTGCAATAGGGGTCCCAATGAAGCTGGGCGTCATAATGGGTGTGCAGATCGATGATGCCCGGCGCGACAATGAGACCTGTCGCATCGATCTCCGTGCTACCCTTCGCCTCGATCAACGGTGCAACCTCGGCGACGTAACCGTCGCGGATGCCGATATCACCAACGAATTTCTCGGCGCCGGTCCCGTCGACGATGGTCCCACCACGCACAATGCAATCAAATGACATTATATTCATATTCGTCTCCCAATCAGGCTGCCCTGTTCTCGTGAGGGTCAACCTACCTGCCGGGCATCGAATTGCCGAGAGGGCCTAAGCGATATTACAAGTGCAATGCGGGCATATCCGACTGATTCAGGCTAACCCGTCGTCTGTCCCGGTTATCTGCGGCCGTAGCTTTTACGCAACGGCCCCTTTCAATATGTCTCGTTCAGGGCGAAGGTGGCCAATTTCAGGCGCAAAGCTGTTACCTTCCAACTGAGCCCAACATCATTTGACCGCCAGCCCGCCCCGAACATAGTTTGACCCAAATCGATTGCGGGAGCGTAGCCCGGCTTCTGGTGCCCGCAAGTCGCTACTTCAGGAAATCCCGCGATTCAGCTCCTTAGGGCAACGGTCCAATCTCGACCAGCATCTCCAGACGATGGCCGTCGGGATCCAGAAAGTAAATGCCGCGGTCGCGCTCCGTTTCGTACACGCGGTGCGGAAGCCGGTGAAAAGGATCGGCCCAATAGGGCACGCCGCGTTCGGAGAGCCGCGCCAGGGCATGCGCAAATTGCGCTGCGTCAACGCGAAAGGCAAGGTGGCGGGGCGCGATAGCGCCATCTGTTTCGAGAAGGTCGAGACTGGTGACCCCGGCACGCATGACGAGGAAAGGCGGTCGCCAACCGATGCGGTCGAGACCGATGATGTCCGAGAGGAATGCGCTCGTTGTCGCAGCAACGCTGACTTCGAGAATGAGGTGATCCAATATGGTCATATGCAATTCCGCTGCGAGTCGGCCTCGACGAAGTGATGCGTGCTTGTCGCCCGGCCAAACCGAAGCGGCTATCATCGTTCGCCTATGTTCGATCGCCGCGCCTCCGGCGACTGCAAAAATCCCCGTCTTCCGGCGCGCGCGGAGTCAGACTGAACCGGTGACAGCGACAAACCAGCGGGACAGCGAACTCCATCGACCAATCCCGTGCCCTCGGGGAACTAAGGCGACCAAGCGGGCTGTAGTCTCACAGTCCGGAATCTCGATGCGCAGACGATTGACATTCGCGCCCGCGCGTTATTTATACAGTGTATAAAAAGGAGCGCCAATGATAACCGGACATGTTTTCATCGCCACGAGCCTCGACGGCTTCATCGCCCGCGAAAACGGAGAGATCGACTGGCTTCTGGAGCGCGACGAAGCGAGCGAGGACCACGGCTATGCGGCGTTCATCAGGGACATCGATGCGATCATCATGGGCCGGGGAACGTTCGAGACCGTCCATGAAATGGGCGTATGGGCCCACACGCTCCCGGTGCTCGTCCTCTCGAAAACCCTGTCGCAGCAGCCCGTTCCTCCTGCCCTGGCGGGGACGGTGCGCTTTTCGGACGCGTCGCCGCAGCAGGCGATGGCAATGCTTGAAGCCGAGGGCTGCCGTCATGTCTATGTCGATGGCGGACAGGTCATCCGCTCGTTTCTGGCGCTCCGCCTCATCCGCGATCTGGTGATCACCCGCATACCGGTGCTGCTCGGCGCCGGCCGCCCGCTCTTCGGCGGCGTCGCAGACGAGGTGCCACTCATTCACGAGGGCACGATATCCTTTCCATCGGGCCTCGTTCAATCGCGCTACACGGTGGAGCGATGACGACGAGGGCGCGCGGCAGGCCGTCTGCAAACGACGGCATTTCGCCGGCGACGATTCTTACCCAGGCGTTGGAAATCCTCGATGCCGAGGGTTTGGAGCGCTTGACGATGCGAACCCTGGCAGGCCGCGTCGGCATCAACCCGATGACCATTTACCATCATTTCTCGGATCGTGACGGGCTGATCGGCGCGTTGGGAGACATGGTCTACGCCGACGTTGCGGCGCCCCCGGCAGGTGACCCACGCATGCGGCTTGCGGGGTTGCTCGCGGCCTACCGGGCCAAAGTCGTCCGGCATCCTGCCTTGACCATGGCCATCTTCAGCCGCCCTGCGGTGTTTCCGGAGCATGCGCAGCGCATCACGGCGACGCTGGAACATCTTCTTGGCGAGCTTGGTCTCTCGCCTCACCGGGCGATGGTCTGGGTCCATATTCTGGTGGATTTCACCCACGGCGCCGCTCTGGCCGTGGCACTAGGTCACGAGACCGTCAGCCTCGCGCCTGCTCGCACTCCGACGGATGACGGCTTCGAAGCCGGCGTCGCCGAACTGCTCGACACACTCGCCCGAACGCTCTGATCGACGGGGCGCACGCTGATAGCGCCGCCAAATCTGTCCCGAGAGCTACCGTCCGGACTGAAAAAAGCTGCCGGCGATGAATCGCCATGGCAGGCGCGCGCAGTGGGCGCTCGCTCGGCGAAACTTTGATCCGCGCCAGCGTCGCGGCTTTTCCCGGGGACCGCGAGCTTCGCGCGAAGACGGGCGGAGAGCATTCATCCGATCTTCGGCCCGTAAGTCGCAGCCGGACGGCGCGGGTCCGACGGGTTGACGGCGCTCAGCGATCTGCCGCTACCCGCCGAGGGTGGAAAATGACTGCACATATGGTCGACAAAGGCTTTTACCTTCGGAGCGACGTGCCGGCTCGCGGGCCAGAGGATTCGGAATAGGCCGTGGTGGGAGATATAGCGGTCGAGGACGCTGGTGAGAGCACCCGATTCCAGCTGCGGACGAATCAGGAGATCGGGCAGGCAGGCGATTCCGAGACCGTCCTCGGCCATTCTCAGGAGCGGCTCGATCGTATTGACGACGGCGGCGGGACGGAGCGCCAGCTCCGGCGTCTCGCCGTCCACCGTCAACGGCCAAGGCTCGAATATGCGGCTGGTGGCGAAGCGGTGCAGCAGACAATCGTGGTGGCGCAAATCTTCCGGCTGAGACGGAGCCCCGCGGCGGACAATATAGTCCGGAGATGCGACGAGCTTGAGTGAAAAAGCCCCCAACTGGCGGCTCATCAGCCGCGAGTCCGTGAGTTCGCCTGCGCGGATCACGGCGTCGTAGCCGCCGCCGATGACGTCGACGATTTCGTCGCCGAAATCCAGGTCGAGTTCGATATCGGGATAGGCGCTCATGAAGCCGGTGATGAGCGGCATCGTCACCGCATTGATGATCGGAAGACTAACCCTAAGCCGCCCTCGGGGCGCAGCGCGTGTCTGCGCAAGTTCGGCTGTCGCGGCCTCGAGTTCGGCGAGGATCCGGCGGCATCTCTCCAGAAGCATCGCACCTTCCGGAGTCAGGGAAATACTGCGCGTCGAACGATGGAACAGCCGCGTCGCGACGCTGTGTTCGAGACGCCCGATCGCCTTGCCGATCGCCGACGGCGAGACGCCGAGCTCGCGTGCGGCGACAGTGAAGCTTCGCGCATCGGCGGCACGGACGAATGCGGATAGCTGCGAAAATTGCTCCATGCCGGTCCCATCTACTCCAAAATGTCCTGAGTGTTCGGAATTATAGCCACATTGTCCTTCATCGACCACCGCGACATATCTGCGCCGCGCCGTACCGGCAGACGCAGGAGTATGAGATGGATAACCGCCTTTATGACTTTTCTCCGATCCCGGAACGCGCGCCGCTCGTCTGGCCGAATGGCGCCCGCGTCGCTTTTTATGTCGGCCTGAATATAGAGCATTTCGAACTCGGCCCCCCCTCGACCAGCATCTGGGAGGGGACGGCCCAGCTCGCCCTCGATCCGCTGAACCACGGCTGGCGCGATTATGGGCTGCGGGTCGGCTTCTGGAGACTGTTGGAGAGTCTCGACCGACATGGCGTGCGGGCGTCGGTTCTTCTCAACTCTGACGTTGCGGATCGTTACCCGCAGGTAATCGAGGCGGGACGGCGGCGCGAATGGGCATGGCTCGCCCATGGCAAGACCAATTCGCGGCTTCACATCAACCTGGCGGAGGGCGAGGAACGCCGGCTTCTTACCGAGATGAGCGAGACGATCGAACGTGTCACGGGACAGCGTCCAAGGGGCTGGATGGGGCCTGGCCTCACCGAGACGTCCGAGACACCCCGCTTGCTCGCCGAACTCGGCTTCTCCTACCTGCTCGACTGGACAGCCGATGACCAGCCTTTCGCACTCAATGTCCCGGGACTGATATCGGTACCCTATTCGGTGGAACTCAATGATATCATTCTTTTTCTGGCGCGGGGCTTTACCGGCGAGGATTTTTACCGGGCGGTCGTAGATCAGTTCAACCAGCTGCTCCTGGACAGTAGCCAGTCGGGGCGCGTCATGGCGCTCGCGCTTCACCCGTTCGTCATCGGCCAAGCCTTTCGGGCCGGATATCTCGAGCGGACGCTGGCCTATATCGCCAATCACGACGATGTCTGGCTGGCAACCAGCGACGAGATTGCCGAGGCGTATCTGGCCCAGGTTCGTCATCCGCTTTCGTCCGCTGAGGATGCTCAGGCATCTAGGTGAACGGGGCGCGGTAATAAGGCATTCACGCCTGGCCGCCCCGATAGGAGCGCATGATGGTATCGGCGACGCTCGCTCTTGCCTATGTCCCGCACAAGAATGGCGGCGCCCGCCTTTTGGTTCGGGAAATGACAGGAGAGTATCATGCCCAGCCGGGACCAATTCGACGCGTTCGTCGCCGACGTGCTTTCGAACGACCATGCGGGCGCAATCGAACGCTGGTATGCACCCGAGGCATCGATGCAGGAAAATCAGTCTGAACCACGGCGTGGCCGTGAACGGCTGATAGCCGAAGAGACGGTCGTTTTGGCGAGCGTCGAGTCCGTGAAGTCGGAACTGATCGGCGAGCCTCTGCTCGACGGGGACCATGCAGCGATCCGCTGGCGTTTCACCTTCACCCGCGCGGACGGGGCGACCATGGTGATGGACGAAGTCGCCTGGCAGCAATGGCAAGGCGATCAAATCGTTCGCGAGCAATTCTTCTACGACCCGGCGCAGCGCCGCTTCTCCCCCAGCAGCGGCGCCTCCTGAACAGCGAGACTAGAGCCGCCACGCAATGCCAGGCGCGGCCAGATCCATAGCAGATTGAGAACCGGAAAATGGGATGTCTCGAAAACAAGACCGCCGTCGTGACGGGGGGCAGCCGCGGCATCGGCGCCGCGATCGCCGTCGAACTCGCGCGCCAGGGCGCTTCGGTGGCCTTCACTTACCAGTCGGACCGCACCGCTGCCGATCAGATCGCGGCCTCGATCGAAGCACAGGGGCGCCGCGCGTCGATGTGGAAGGTCGACCATAGCGACGTGCCGGCCACCCGGAGAACGATGATGGATATCGCCGAGGCGGCGGGCCGCGTCGATATACTCGTCAACAATGCCGGGATCTTTCCTTATGGCAAGATCGGTGAGATGACAGACAGCGACCTCGATCGCGCGCTGGCGATCCATGTGAAGGCACCCTTCGTGGCGATACAGGCTCTTGTTCCCTCGATGGCGCCAGGTGGGCGGATCATTTCCATCGGCTCGTCGCTGGGCCAGCAAGTCCCCTCGCCCGGGCTCAGCGTTTACGCCACGAGCAAGGCGGCGCTTGTCGGTATGACGAAAGCGCTTGCCCGCGAGTTCGGCCCTCGAGCTATTACGGTGAATCTTGTCAATCCAGGTTCGACCGACACCGACATGAATCCTGCGGACGGGCCGGAGGCCGAAGCAGAGCGCGCAAGGATCGCGATGGGACGATATGGACGACCGGACGAAGTGGCTTCCCTAGTCGCCTACCTCGCCGGACCCGACGCGTCCTATGTGACCGGGGCGATCTTCTCTGTCGACGGTGGCGCAACGGCCTAGTGCGCCGTGATGCGCCGCCGGAGCAAGATGGCGTTCCGGGGTCCGCCTCGCAAAGCAAAGGATTGGAGTGGTGCCATTCCAAGCCGCCCAGAGGTGGCGGCCTCCTATGGCCGCTCTTGCCTCGCATCGATCGCGAAACGCCCCCCGCCCCGCGCGGCCAGATACAGTCCAATCAGCACGAGACAAGTGGCGGGAAAGGCACCGCGCACCCCGAGTTTATAGTCGACCATTGCGACCGCGACGAGGAAATTGACGGCGCAGAGCAGGCCGGCCCAGCGTGTCAGCGCGCCGAGGAGGAACGCGACACCGCAGAAAAATTGGACGTAGACGGAAAGAAGCGCGGCGAAGCGCGGGACCGGAAATCCATGGCCATCGAGGAAGGCGACAAATACCGCCATTTTCCGCGCATCCGAAATATTGTCCCAGACGCCCCAGATCAGGAACGCGCCGATCGTCAGTCGCAGCAGCAAAAGCATGGCATCTTCAAGCTTGCTAAGTTCGCTTAACTGCAGGGACATCTCGGTTCCTCGAACAATGGCGGCCGGCTGACATAGTTCCTGGCGCCGATCCCGCCCGTATAACGCGGCGGGGCGCGCCCGGCATACCTCCGGAGGGACCGGTTCGGCCATTCGCCGCAGAAACGCCTGGTGAATGTCCATTCGGGGCTGTCCAGTGCCGATCGGCCGGAGCCATTGCGCCGACGCTGCTCGAGATCGGGAGATTCGGTACGCGCTCGCAATACGCCGGGGCGAGCCGGCGCCGGTTGGTCAGCATGATTCAGCGCTTTGCCGCAAATCGCTCGCCCGCCGCCGCGACTTACCTAAACTTTTCCGTCCGGAGCGACGCCGATGCCGAGGAAGTATCGGATGCAAGGCGGCGGACCGTGTGCGAGCGGACTCCCGCCGGCAGGATTGCAAAAGATGAAGCCTATGACGCGCCTGCTATCTTTACTTGGCCTCGCTGCCGCAGTGCTGACCGCGCCCGTTCACGCGCAAACATCGTTCGAGCGTGCCCTTCGAAATTACGAGCTCCTCATGCGCGGACAGAAAAGGCTGGAGGATCTTTCCCACGCCGAACGGGAGGAAGTCATCGCCCTCGAGCGGCTCGCCAAGGCGATGCCGCGCGACCAGCGGTCGCAGGCCGAGCGCTGCCGGGCAGAAGAAATCGAACGTGTGGGCGGATCACCCAGTGAATTGACGCTGCGGATCATAGGCCTGAAATGCAGCCAACGTTGAACGTTAACGACGAGCAATTTTTGGTGCCGCAATGCTCGCTGCGAACCGCTCGAGGCGCCGGCCGGCGGGACTGTCCGGACGGCATGATCCCATCGAGCCGCACGGGCGGTCGATCATATTGACCCAACGGATATTTTCACCCCCGACAGGAGCCGACATGCTGACTGAGCCGGAAATCTTCGAACGTCCTGCCGAAAATTACGCCTTTGTCGCCTACGCCGTCCCGACGATCGACCTCGCCGCCACGGCCGCGGAAGGATTTCCGCGCCTGTTCGACCTCCTCGATGCGGCCTCGATCGAGCCGGTCGGGCCGGCTTTCATGCGGTATCGGTGCATCGATATGCAGGGCTCGATCGCGTTCGAGATCGGCGCGCCAGTCATAGCCTCGGACCACGGCGGCAACCATCTTCGGTTCGGAACCTTGCCTGCGGGCAAATATGGACGCGTGCGCTGGACGGGCGACTATGACCGTCTCATCGATGCCAATGCAGCGCTTATCGGGTGGGGTGAAGCGCAGGGCATTCAGTGGGATGCACAGGCGTCGCCCTCCGGGGATCATTTCGCCTGCCGTCTCGAGATTTACGAACTCGGTCCGATGGACGACCCCGATCCTGCAACCTGGGTTACGGAAATAGCTATCAAAATAGAGTGAACGCCGGACGCACGCCATTTGAGGCTGCCTGACTTTCGCCCCCGCCGGCATAGAAACGCGACCAGCCCGCGGGCGCCGAGAGCTCAGGCCTCGGTGGCCATTGCGGCGCGCAGCGCCTCTTCGACGCGGTCGCTGTCGGAATGCGCCACATTGAAACGCAGATAGGATGTCGCGGACTGCGACACGCTGAAAACATTGCCGGGAGCAAGTACGACGCCCTGCGCCAGGCAGCGCCGGGCGACCGGGCCCGCATCCATGTCCCCGGGAAGTTTGCACCAAAGATAAAAACCACCTCGGGGAAGCAGCCATGGCGCGATACCGAGCGCGCCGAGGCGGCCCGCGGTCCGCTCCCTGGCTCCGGCGAGGCGCCCATGCAGATCCAGCAGATGTTTACGATATCCGCCTCCGGCGACGACCTCCGCGATCACCGCGGTCGCCAGGGGGCTTGCGCCCCCGAAGCTCGTCGCAACCTGGAGGTCGACTAGGTCGGCAATCCAGTCGGCCCGACCGGCAATATAGCCGCAGCGCACCGACGCCGACAGGCTCTTAGAGAAACTCCCGATCCTGATGACGCGCTCAAATCCGTCGAGAACCGCGAGCCGTGGAGACGGGCCCGGCTCGAAATCCGCAAAAATATCGTCCTCGAGGATAGTCAGGTCGTGCTCGGCGGCGCTCCGCAATATCCTGTGCGCGGTGGCTGGAGATAGCGAAGCACCGGTCGGATTCTGGAGCGCCGAATTCGTGATGTACAAGCGCGGCGAATGGGCGCGGACGACAGCTTCGAAGGCGTCCGGATCGGGTCCGGTCGGCGTGACGGAAAGGCCGACAAGTTTCACCTGATGAGCCCGCAGGAGTGCGTGAAAGTTGAAATAGCCCGGGTCATCGACAAGCACTCTGTCGCCCGGGCGCAGCAGGTAGCGGCAGACAAGGTCCGCCGCCTGCGTGCCCGACCCCGTCAGCATCAGCTGTTCGGGACCGGCTATGAGTCCTTCGGCCGCAAACCGGCCAAGGAGAAGCCACCTGAGGCGCGCCGCACCGCGCGTGCTCCCATAGTCGGTCAGGATTTCGGGCTCGGATCGGGCGATCCGGCGGAGAGCGCGCCGGAGCGAGGTTTCGGGAAGCCAGTTCGGGGGAAGCCAACCGCAACCCGGCTTCTCCACCGACATGTCGGCATCGAGCGACTGGCGGGCAACCCAGAGGGGATCGATATCGCGTTCCCGCGCGGGCCCGATGTCACCAAGCGAAAGCGGCATGAGTCCGGCGGCGCGAACGTAAAAGCCGGCTCCGCGCCGCGCTTCGAGCAGGCCCTCCGCCACGAGACGGTCATAGGCTTCGACAACGGTCGATGGCGAGACACCCATCGTTCTGGCGAAATCCCGGACGGAGGGCAACCGGTCTCCTGCGCCAATAGCCCGGGACGAAATCCGCGTCCGGATGACCGCCATCAACTGCTCGGTGCGGGTGATGCCACGTCGCTGATCCAGAACGCCCTCCTCAGTGTACCACCAGTTCGTACCATACAATATATATAAATTGTACCGGATTATCTCTGTCCGGCCTTTTCGATTCCGCTAAGTCGGACGGCGGAAAGCGAGAGCGATGACGAAGATATTGGAAGACAAAAAGTCGGGGACCAGAAATGCCGGGTGGGGCAGCGGCCTGATCGGCGTGATCATATTCAGCGGGACACTACCCGCCACCCGCCTTGCGGTCGTCGACCTGCCGCCGCTGTTCGCGGCGTCCGCACGCGCGGTCGTGGCGGCGATCCTGGCTATGATGCTGCTTGCCGCCTACCGGGAAAGCCGGCCGCAACAGGCGGACCTTGTACCGCTTCTCGTGGTGGCGACAGGGGTCGTGGCTGGCTTCCCCTTCCTGACGAGCTTGGCCCTCACCTATATCTCGGCCGCCCATGCGATCGTTTTCGTCGGCCTCTTGCCGCTTGCCACCGCAGTCTTCGGCGTCGTGCGCGGCGGCGAAAGGCCACGACCCTTGTTCTGGCTCTTCTCGGTCTGCGGCGCATTTACCGTCGCGGGATTCGCGTGGCGCGGTGACGATAGCGGCTCGCTCGCCGGCAACTCCCTCATGCTCGGGGCTATATTGCTGTGCGGTCTTGGCTATGCCGAGGGCGCCGCCCTGTCACGGCGCATTGGCGGCTGGCAGGTGATCAGCTGGGCCCTCCTTCTGGCGCTCCCCGTGATGGCTGTATGCGCCCTGTCGACAGCCCCTGCCGACCTCGCCGCGGTAGGATGGCGCGCATGGGCCGGACTGGCTTACCTCTCGCTCTTCTCGATGCTGATCGGATTTATTTTCTGGTATCGGGGGCTCGCGCTCGGTGGGGTTGCAGGCGTCGGACAGCTGCAACTGCTGCAGCCATTTTTCGGATTTCTCCTCGCCGCCCTCGTCCTTGGCGAGGCCGTAACCGGAGGCATGATCGCCTCGGCCCTGCTCGTGATCTTCTGCGTGGCGGGTGCCCGGCGGTTTGCCTGACTTCACCCTCTTTGGACCTGGGGCTGCGTCGACGCGTTCGCATATCGGGTTTGCCTTGAAGCCATAGGGAGGTCTGTCTCAACCGCTCGGCGGCAATCGGCTTGCCCCGGCACGTCTCTCGCGCAGGCTGACGCCGTGCACGCCCGTTCGATCCCTATGCGGGCAATTGCAGCGACAGAAGGAGAGTCAGGTTGGATCCTGCTATCATGCAGCTGGCGGTCTCGCGCTATCTTGCAGCGTGGAACGAGCCAGACAGGAGAACACGGACGCGGATACTGGAATCCTGCTGGTCGGCTCACAGCGTCTATGCCGACCCCGGCGTCCACCTGACGGGTATCGACGCACTTTCGGATCATATCGACCATATCCGTTTGCAGCGTCCCGGCGCGCGGCTCGAATTTGTCAGCGATATCGACAGCCACCATGGGGCCTTCCGATTCCTCTGGCGGCTCGTCCGCGCCGACGGGACCACCGGTGACGTCAGCGTGGACTTCGGAGAGATCGGACCCGACGGTAAAATCTCGCGAATGACCGGCTTCTTCGGTGAGCCGCCCACCATGTCGGGGCGGCAGCCGGATCCGTAGCCGGCGTCAGCCAGCGGTCATGCGCTCTGCACCTGCGCGCTAAAGACTGTCGCGCTGATCGGCCTCATAGCGCTCGCGGGCCCCCGATATCTCTGACTGATGCGCCTCGGTCCAGTGGACCAGCGCCTGCACCGTTTCGTGGAGCGAATTGCCAAGATCGGTCAGTCGATATTCGACCTTGACCGGAACGGTCGGATAAACCGTGCGCGATACGATACCATCGCGTTCAAGATGACGCACCGTCGTCGAAAGCATCTTCTTGCTGATGCCGGTGATGCTGTGTTGCAGTTCCGCGAAACGCATCGTGCGCCGGTCGAGCAGCGCGATGACCAGCAGCGACCATTTGTCGGCGATTCGGTCGAGTATCTGCCGAACCTCGCACCCTTCGCGCACGTCCCATTGCAAAACGTCATAGCCGGCGGTGAGCCGGCAGTTACCTGGTAATTCGAAAGTGCCTTCTTCCATAGCCGGGCCTGCCTGCCCTACGCAGCCCACGGTTACAAGAGGGAAGCTGGTTTCGATCGGTTACCTCCCAGTCGATGCCAAGGAGGCTTCATGATCGTTGAACCGAGTCCGTCCCCTGCGGGATCCCATGCGGCGATGACGTTGGCCGAGAAGGGCGCGCTTCTCGTGCTGTCGGGCGCCATCTTTATCGAGGGCCTGGACATCGCGATGCTGAACGTCGCGCTCCCTCATATCCGCGCCGACCTCGGTCTCTCGACACCCATGCTGAGCGGCGTCGCCGGCGCCTATGTCCTGTCCTACGCAGGTTTCATGATGCTCGGCGGCCGGATTTGCGACCTTTTCGGCCGGCGGCGCGTGTTTCTCGCGTCGCTTGCCGTCTTCATTCTCCTGTCCTGCCTTGGCGGAGTGGCAACCGACGGCTGGACGTTGATCCTGTCGCGCTTCCTCACGGGCCTCGCAGCAGCCTTCATGACCCCGGCCGGCCTGTCCCTCATCACCACGAGCTTTGCGGAAGGGCATCGGCGCAACCGGGCGATCCTGATCTATGCGGGCGCGGCCTCGGCGGGATACTCGCTCGGGCTGGTGGCGGGCGGCGCCCTCACGGCCATCAGCTGGCGCCTCGTGTTCTTCGGGCCGGCAGCGGTAGCGACCCTCGTCCTCCTTCTGGCGCTGCGCTTCATTCCCCGATCCGATACGAAGTTCGCGAACGGCCGCTTCGACCTTGGCGGTGCGGTCGTCCTGACGCTTGCCATGACGCTTGCGGCGGCCGGGATTGCCGGACTCGAGCACCAGGGCCAGGGTGAGCTGGGGCTCGGTCTGATCGCCATCAGCCTTGCGCTCGGCTGGCTATTTGTCGGAATCGAACGACGGGCGGCCGAGCCGCTGGTGAGGCTCGGCCTGTTCGCCTCGGCCCCGCTCGTGCGCGCGAATGCCGCAATGCTTCTTTTCGGCGCTTCCTTCTTCGGTTTCCAATTCGTCGTGACCCTTTACCTGCAGGAGCTTCTGCAATGGTCCCCGCTGCAGACAGGTCTGGCGATCATCGTGGTCAGCATCGACGCAATCCTCGCTCCAACGCTGACCCCGCACGTCGTAAAACGCATCGGCAAGGAGCGTACGATCGCCGCTGGACTTCTTCTCGCCGCTCTCGCTTTCGGCCTGTTCCTCGGCATGCGGCTCGACTGGCGGTACGCTGCGATGTTCCCGACCATGCTCCTCCTCGGTCTCGGCTTTGCCCTTGCCTATGGCCCGCTGACGATTGCGGCCACCGATGGCGTCGATGCCCATGAGCAGGGCCTTGCGAGCAGTCTCGTCAATTGCTCCTTCCAGTTCGGCGCGGGCATCGGCCTCGCCGCCGCGGGCGCGCTGGCCTCGCTCGCCGATCCTGGCGAGCCGGTCGCGGCGCGCCTGGAGGCCTTGCGGCTGGCGATGCTCCTGCCCGTCCTTGCGACGATTGCGGCTCTGCTCATCATCGCGATCGCGCGACGACCTCGGCGCGCGGCCTGACCGAGGCGCCGGAGCTAACCGGCGTGCGTCCTTACTTCGTCAAAGTGCGGTCGGCCGACCGGAACGCTCCTGTTATCTGTCCGACGGCTGCGGACAATCGGATTGATCCGGGAGCGCGGGTAGCGCCGAAACAGATCGTCACGACATGGCGAGCGCGAAATCAAGCGCAGCGCGGATCGCGGTGACTTGCGCCCGAATGCACGCTTGCGGCGAGGTACGCGGGCTGTCGGGGTATACCTCGGTCGTGGTCGTATAGGGTGCGCCGGTAATGGACGTGCAAAGACCGAAGTCCCTCACGGGGAACTCGATCACACCGTGCGCCACCGCCCGCGCGCCGATAATTTCCCCCTTTGCATCGGGCGGCGCGATGTGCGTGACCGCCTCGACCGCGGCTATGATCGCTTGCTGAAAAGCCAGCTGCGGGTTCGCGCGGTCGGCGACGAGGTAGAAGCCGTCGGGGACGGGATCGGGAACGAAGGCCTTGCCGTCCCGCGCCGCGAGCGCGGGGTCGAATTCGGCCTCGTCGCTGTCGGTGGTCTCGTGAAGATCGATATGCAGCAGGTAAGGCGACGGGGTGGAGGCGACCAGGTCTCGCAGGGCGTCGGCCTCGCCAGCGAGGCCGGCAGCCTGGAAGCTGCGGTTGGGATCGACCGCATCATGGTTCCAACGGGCGATACGCTCATAGCCCCAGGGACTCACGCAGGGTATTGCGAGAAGATTGATCTTTTCCAGATAATCCGCCGCCTCGTTCTCGAGAAATTCGAGCACTCCCAGCACCCCGCTCGTCTCATAGCCGTGAACGCCGCCCGTCACGAGCACCGAGGGCAGTTCGGGCCGGATTTGCCGACCGCCCAGGGCGAGGAGTGCAAAGCACTCGTCGTCGTAGCGAAGTTCGCCATAGGGGATAAGGTCGTACTCGTCGGCCAGGGCATCGATGCGCTGCACGATGTCGACGTCATATCGTCGAAGACGAGACTGGCGGCTCCGCCATTCCGCAAGCTCTCCCGCGTTCCACGCGTGGCCCGGCCGTCCCACCGGGTAAAATCTGGCGGGGGTCATCCTGGGCTCCTTCTGAATGGTTGCGAGTTCAACCCTCGCATGCGTCCGCGCAGCAAAAAACGCGGATAAAGTGACAGGCCATCTCAGTTGCTCCTTCACCTGGCGTCAATACCTATCAATGCCAGACATCGGCGCGATCCTGCCAAGACCGACTGGCACAGCTTGCGCGTGATGCACCGGGCGTCTTGGGAACCGCGGCCGCCTGGCGAGATTGCTCGCCGTTCTCCGCCTGGGACGCGAGGTGCGTCATTTTCGGCGCTGCGACCTCGCGGGGCGCGGTGCAGTTGAACCGTGGCCGGCGAGGGCTGCCCGGATCGACACGCACCCGCCCGTCCCCGGCTGCGGCCAACGGTCCGGCCATGCTGCCGAACGACGCTGCACGGGGCCCGGGAACGCTTATAATGTTCGGGAAACGGTGCAGCCGTTCCGCGCGTGCCTTCGCGGCGGGATGGCACCTCGATTTGTCAAAAGCCGCGAAGCGGGTGCCGATTGCTGCGGCGCAGCGCCTGGGCAAAAGGACATGGAACCTTCCCCGGCATCCGCACAGGCCGGCGGGTCGCGCAAGAGGACAGAGGCGATGAGCAAGACCGATTTCAAGAAGAGTATGAAATCCCTGTACGATCCCTCGGCGCAGGAATTCTCGAAGGTCAATGTCCCGATCCTGTCCTTCCTGACGATCGACGGTGAAGGAGACCCCAATACGGCGGGCGAATACAGGACCGGCGTGGAATGGCTCTTCGGGGTGAGCTACGCGATGAAGTTTGCCGCCAAAGCGTCGCTTGCCCGCGATTATGTCGTTCCGCCGCTAGAGGCCCTCTGGTGGGCCGACGACCCGAAGGATTTCGTCAATGGCACGAAAGACAGATGGAAGTGGACCATCATGATCATGACGCCGGAATTTGTGCCCGATGCGCTCTTCGATGCGGCGGTGGAGAAGACCGGCAAAAAGCTCGGAAAGCCCCCGGCGGGCTTGCGGCGCGAAGCCTATGACGAAGGGCTTTCGCTTCAGATTCTGCATGTCGGGAGCTACGACGACGAAGCGCCGACACTCAAGCGCTTACACGAGGTCGAGATGCCCGCGCGCAACCTGGCCTTCAACGGTCCGCATCACGAAATCTATCTCAGCGACCCGCGAAAGGTAGAGGCGAGCAAACTCCGCACGATTCTGCGCCAACCTGTCCGGCCAATTGCCTCCCCCCGCCATCCGCCTGAATAGCGCCGATGCTGCTCGCGCCGCGTGACAGCCAGCCGCGTTATTTCCTCGTGGTGGCGGCCAGAACAGGGGCGTCGCGGCACTACGCTCCGCTCAGGAGGATGCTGGCACGATCATGCGTCAAAAGGGCAGAAACCTCCGTGGACAGCTATTCGCCCTTCCAGCATCGTGGTGAAGATGAACAGCCCGAATGACCAGTCCTGCTGGCCGCTGCGACATCGATCATCAGAGACTGGGCCGAGTCGGCATATTTCCTTGGGACCGAGAAGGCTTGTCCCCGGGCGGCACCTGCGGACGCTCACCGCTGCCAAAGCTCTACAGGAGGGGATTGCATGCGAATCGAACAGGGCGCCAGGGATGAGAATATGACTGACGATCTCGACATTGAGGCGCTGCGCGGGGCGGTGACGCGCGCGATCGCCGCGAAGGGGTTCGCGCCCGGGAACGACGAACTCGCAGCGGACTTTGGCGTCAGTATGGGCGCCATAGAGAGCGGTCTTCGCAGCCTTCAATCGCGCCATGCGATTTTGCTCCACCCGCACGTCTGCAAGCCATGGGTCGTCCATCCCTTTGCACTGGCACCGGGGTCGTGCTGGGTCGAAACGGAGCAGCGCGGTTATTGGGCAAATTGTCTCTACTGCGCCCTGGGCATCGCGGCTTGTCTCAAAACCGACGCGTCGATCCACACCCGTCTCGGCGGGGAGGCCGAAGCAGTCTGTTTTACGGTGAGAGACGGCCGGATCGAGCCATCTTCCTACCTCTTCCACCTTGCTGTCCCCGCGGCACAATGGTGGAACAATGTGATTTATGCCTGTTCGTCGTTTCAGCCCTTTCGCGCTGCGGCAGACATTGAGGACTGGTGCGAACGCCACGATATTTCGAAGGGGGCGGTCCTGACGCTCCCCCAGCTCTGGGCTTTCGCTCAAAGTTGGTACGGTTCCTACGTTTCCGAGCCATGGCGAATTAGGGGTAAGGCGGAGATCGAGGCGATCTTTGCAGCGCATGGGCTCACCGGCGAATTCTGGCAGCTCTGATCGGGCATCCCTTCAGGTTCAACGCGTGGGAGAGTAGATTTGAACGAGGTCCTCCACAGGGTCGACAAGTTCGTCGTGCCCCGGCCCCATCTTGGCGCCTTCCTTTCGCTATTGAAGGAAATCCATGATGTGATCGGCACGATGGCGGGATGCCTGAACAATCAGGTCCTCGAACAGGTCGATGGCGACGGCAAGTTCAATGTGGTTACCCATGTGACTTGGAAGGACGCCGAATCCTTCGCTGCGGCGCGTGCGGCGATCATGGACCTTCATCAGAGCCTTGGACGCGACCCGGTTGCGCTTCGCGATGCCATGGGCGTGCAGGCGGACTGCGCCGTCTATGTGGATCGCCTATAATCGACCAGCGCCCAAACGCAGCACACAGTGACCATCCGTCTCGCGCGGGAACGCATTTGACCAGGCGACTGTCGATCCGCGTTAGCGACCTTCGCAAGGCGACAATTGTGAACAAGGGAGGCGCTGATTATTAGCGCACGCGTTCGATATCCACCAGTATGACGTCACGCATCTGGTTGAGATATGCTCATAATATTCACTATGGGACGCGCCAACGGTGTGAATAGCCGCGTTCCGGGATCGCGGGGCAAGCACCGCTCGCATGTTTGCCACCATATGCAGATTACAGGTCTCCCAATAACCAACATAGCGTCGGCCGTACTGCTGAGGCGATGGCTCTGCCAGCGCCGGCCCCCTATCAGATCGATAGACTTGGACAGCATAGCCAGGGGCATCAATGGATCGGTACATTTTGAGAATGGCATCGGGTTGCTCAAGCTGAGCTAACACGGCCTCACTCTCAAGGCTGCGCACATTGGTGGCTAGATTATCCCGAGCCGCCGCAAGAGCCCGGCCGGCAACCTTAGAATTCATCTGGCGTCCTACCGATGTCTGGCGTCCACGGTCCAAACCCGCTCAAGCCCCATGCGCGCGCCGAGCCGAACAACGATGAGATTATTCTGATTCCTGTCGGTTATCCGGTTATCAAGTTCGGCCACCAGCCCTTTTGTCGGTCCACGCCGTTGGTCCCTGAGTGAGCCGTACAAGGAGCGGCACGCTCAGGGACAGGAACGAGATGCATATCCTTTCGGCCGGACCGGAGGGCGGTTTTCCTTCGCCGCGAGCGCTGCGATATCTAAATTTCCCGGTACATGAATGTTGCGGCATGAGCAGCCCTTCCATCGGGGTCTTGCGCGAAACGCGGAATGACACCCGCAGTTTCAAAGCCGAGCGCACGATAGAGGCGTTCGGCGGAATCTCCCGTTCGTGTATCGAGGGTAATGAGCGTCTTGCCACGCTCCTTTGCACGGTCGAGCACGTGGAGCATCAGGGACCGTGCGACCCCGCGGCGCCGCGCGCTGGGATGGACGATCATTTTGGCGATCTCGCCGCGATGCGGCTGATTGGGCGGCATTGCCAGTATCAGTTGAGTCGTGCCAACTAGGTGGCCGTCGATCTCTGCTCCAAAGAGCAGACGGCGCCCGGCGCTCACCTCGTGTCGAACGTCCTCGAGCCAGAATCGCTTTGCGGCGCATTCGGAGACGGGAAACATAAAGCTGACGGCTGCACCCGTCTCCACACTGTCAGCGAGGATGCGGCAGAGCGAGTCCACCTCGCTCTCGACCTCGCCACTCGCAATGTCCCGAATCCTAAGTTTCATATGACTCTCCTCAGACCAATACCAGGATGTAGGTCGCAGCCTCATTGTCGGTCGCGAATGTCGACGGCCCACGAAGCGCGTACCGAAGGCAGTCTCCAGGGTTCAACTCGTGCCACCGATCATCGACGCGGACGCGCAGTCGGCCCGACAGAAGGCTGAGATAATGCTCTTGCCCGGCCCGTGGCGCGGTCCCGTAGTCGATCCGCTGATGCGGTCCGATCGATACCTCGATCAATTCCGCACGCAGTTGCTCGCAAGGCGGAGACAGAAGACGGCGCGAATATTGCCCCGACGCGTCGGTCCAGACGCTTTGCGCTTCGCGTCGCACAAGGGGGTCGAAGCCCGCTTCCAGGGGCTGCAAAAGCGCCGATATCGAAACTTTTAACGCTGCCGCGATCCGTGCCAACGTATCGGCTGTCGGGCTGACCGCGCCATTTTCGATCCGCGAAAGCGACGCTCGGCTTACGCCCGACAATTCCGACAAAGCGTCTAGAGTGTAGTCACGCTCGATCCGCAAACCGCGAATGTGAGCGGCGAGCACCCTTCCTGCGTCTTGATCCATATATGGAAATTAATCCCATTTCCGGAAAATGCAAGTGGGTTATAGATCGCCCTGTGCTTCGGTCCGCAAGGCCCCCCGGTGCGACTACAAGCACGGCCACCCTTATCTTATTCGATCTCTTGCTCGGACAGCTATCTTACGTCCAAGAGGAACACACCGCCCTTGATCGCGACGCCCACCGGCTCCAGTGCGCTGATCTTGCCGCTATGACCCGTGGGGCCATAGGCATGGCCGCAACGCGCAAGCCCTGACGCGCTTCGTCGACAACGGTGCGATATTCCTCGTCACTGAATTGACGTTGGCCCGGCTCCTTCTTCTTTGAAACGACGCCCCCGGTCGCGCAGATCTTCACCGCCGCGCCATATTTTCAGGCGGGATTCAACAGTGAGGCCTCGCTATCGCTCTTTGCTGGCACGATATAGCGGGCGGCGATCGCCGACGCCGACGCCGGCTGCGTGACAGAATCGACGTTCCAGAAGGTCGCGCGGGTCCGGGACGGGCTGAGATGTAGCTCAAGCCATCCATGCTTCCGCCCGTCGATATAGGCGATATGGGGATTGGCTGCCCGCATCAGGCGGCCGAGCGCTTCAACGTCGGCGACAGGCAGTATCTTGTAGAACCCCGGGGACGTCACCGATGGCGTAATGAACTCGGCGGCAACCGCGATGCCGCGATCGTCGCGAACCAGGGCCGCTGCCCCCGTATGGATGTCGCCTCCGAGAAAGATAGGGTTGCGCGCCGATCGGGCGACCATCGACAAAAAGCGGGCGCGTTCGGCCGTATAGCCATCCCAGGTGTCAAGGCTGAGCGCCCGACCCGCGCGGCTTAACTGGAGGACATCGTCCAGCAATCTTGGGAGCGGCGAGTCTTTCGTCCCGCGCTGGATGTCGAGACAGGTTTCAAGGTCGCGCGGCAGCGCAATCCCGCAAATCGGATTCTGGCTGGCGACGATCTTCCATCGCGTATCATCCTTCGCGAGAGTACGCTCGGCCCAGAGGGCCTGTCGCGCGCTGATCATTCGCCTGTTGGCGCGGCTCAGCTCCGCCTCGGCAAGGCTGGGCGTGTCGACGAGTTCGCGCCGATCGACGGGACGATCGCGGCCATCCATTCGTGTATCGAGGAGGACAAGCTCCGCGAGGTCTCCGATCGTGAAGGAACGATAGAGCCGGGGTCCGCTTTTGCCGCGTGGCAGACGTCCTGTCGGCATCCATTCCAGATAGGCCCGCTGCGCGGCCCGCCGGCGTTCGTCAAAGGAACCTTGCCCCGGACCGTGGTTTTGCGCTCCGCCCGGCCAGGCATCATTGGCAATCTCATGGTCATCCCAAATCGACACCATCGGATGGCGCGCGTGGAGGTCCTGCAGATCCGGGTCACGCCGGTATTGCCGATAGCGTGCCCGGTAATCGCCGATGGTCAGGATATCATGACCCGGATCCGGCACCCGCCCGAGTTCGCGCGCGCGCGCGGTTCCGAAGCCGGTCGGCCCATATTCGTAAATATAGTCGCCCAGATGAACCACGAGATCGATGTCGTCGCGCCGGGCGATTTCGCCATAAGCATGAAAATAGCCCGACGGGAGGTTCGAACAGGAGACAACCGCGAGCGCGTAGTCTTGGGTGTCGCCTTTCGGCAGAGTGCGCGTCCGCCCCCAGCGCGACACGCCGGTCGCGTGGCGGAAGCGGTACCAATAGGCCGTGCGAGACATGAGCCCCGAAAGCCGAACGTGAACGCAATAATCATGCTCTGCCTTCGCGGTCACCCTTCCCGTCATGATGGCCCGGCCCTCGGGCGCATCCGTCAATTCCCAGCTCAGGTCATGATCGCCGCCGCTCGCTTCGGGTGCGAGGCGCGTCCAAATCGTGACGCCGTCCGCGCGGGGCGCGCCGCTGGCGACCCCGCAATCGAACGCATCGGCCCGGGGGCCGACCGCACCGATCAGCGCCACCGATCCCAGCGCGAGAAACGCGCGGCGATCGAGATTTCCCGGCCGCGTCCGGCCGCCGTCGGTCCTCCCGGGCGCGTGCGGGTCGTTCACGCTGCGGGAATCGTCTTGCCGGGGTTGAGGATATTTCCCGGATCGAGGGCTCTTTTTATCGTTCGCATCGTCTCGACACCCCGCCCATGTTCCGCTTCAAGGTGGTGAAGCTTGTGACTGCCGATACCATGCTCGCCGGTCGATGTGCCTCCGTGCAGGATCGCCCGTCGCGCGACAAAGTCCGCGAGCGCCTCGGCGCGGGCCCGCTCGTCGGCATCGGCGGGATCGAAGAGAATGAGCATATGAAAATTTCCATCGCCGACGTGACCGAGCACGGTGGTGATAAGCTCGCTCGCGTCGGCGGCGTCCCGGCATTCGCGGATGCATGTTCCGAGCAAGGAGATCGGCACGCACGCGTCGGTCGCGATCGATTCCTTTCCGGGGGCGAGGGCGCGTCCTGCGAAATAGGCGTCATGACGCGCGCGCCAGAGGCGAGAACGCTCATCGGTCGAAACCGCCCACCGAAACTCACCCCCGCCATGATCGCGCGCAACCGCGCTCACCTGGGCGATTTCGTCATCGACGGATATGGGAGAGCCGTGAAACTCGAGGAACAGGGTCGGTACCGGCTCGAATTCGTCGAGCTTGGAATAAGCGATCGACGCCAACATCTGCGTTTCGTCAAGGAGCTCCAGTCGCGCGAGCGGAAGCCCCAGTTGCCGAATGGCGATCACCGTTTCGATTGCACCGTCGAGCGTCTCGAATGGGCATACTGCGGATGCAACATGCTCGGGAATGCCAAAAAGCCGCAGCTGCAGCTCGGTGATGACCCCAAGCGTGCCTTCGCTACCCACGAACAGACGGGTAAGATCATATCCCGCCGAAGACTTCAGCGCCCGTCCGCCCGTCTTGAAGCATTTACCGTCGGCAGACACGATGCTCATGCCCAAGGTCACCTCGCGCATCGTGCCGTAGCGCACTGCATTGGTGCCCGACGCCCGGGTGGCCGCCATGCCGCCGAGTGTCGCATTGGCACCCGGGTCGAGCGGGAAAAAGAGCCCCATATCCCGCAGATGCGCATTGAGCTGCTCGCGCGTCACGCCCGCTTCCACGCGGCAATCCATATCCGCGGCATTCACTTCCAAGATCCGGCACATGCGAGACATGTCGAGGCAAATCCCGCCGCGTCTCGCCTGCACATGACCCTCCAGCGACGTTCCGGCGCCGAACGGGATTACGGGAACTCCATTTTGGTGGCAGATTTTGAGGATATCCACCACCTCCTCTTCGCGGGTCGGGAACGCGACCGCATCCGGCGGGAAGATATCATGCAGCCCTTCGCCGCGCCCGTGGGCGTCACAGATCGCGCGCGCCGTGACGAGCCGATCACCCAGTTTCGCCGCGAGTTCGCCGAAAACAAGAGCCAGCCGCGCGGGCGAAACATGCAGATCGGGACCGGACATCATGCCGAAGCGCTCGAGCGCGCGCTCACGCGAGCATGCCACGCGCGGAGATGATCGTGACGGGGCTTGGCTTGGATATTTACCCACCGTGCGAACTCGACCGTGACGAATGCACCGATATCCGCAAAGCTGAAACGGGCTCCGACGAGAAACTCTCGCCCTGCGAGTGCAGCGTCGAGACGATCGAGCAGGCTTGCTGCGCGAAGGCGCGATCGGTCCGCCAAAGCTGCGATTTGTTCGACGCGGCGGTTTCCGGTCAAGGCGCGCCCTTCGAAATCCGGGTTTTCGTTACGAAATACGTCGCTTACCGCGCCGATACCCTCAGCTTCGATCCTAGCATGCCACTCGAGGATCTGGGCGCGCTCATAGTCATCGGACCCAAAAAGCGGCGGCGACGGCCGCACGGCTTCCAGATAGGACGCGATCGCCAGATTCTCGCATAGCCGCCGGCCGTCTTCGAGTTCGAGGACGGGCACGGTACAGTCCGGGTTGAGCTCGCGAAAGCGCTCGCCTAATTGCTCGCAGGACGCGAGATCGACCCTGATCAGCTCCGCGTCGATATTTTTCTCGTGCAGAAACATGCGGGCGCGGCGCGGTCCCGGCGCCATTTCATGATCATAGAGCTTCACGGAATGTCTCCCGCAAGCTCCGCGCGGTCAGGCGCCGCGGCTTAGCATCGTGAGCGTCGTAACACGGGCTTCGTCGATAATGCGCTGAACCACCGTTTCGGGCAAACCCAGCAGCCGCTCGATCGCCAGTCCGCGCATGATGCCGCGTTGAAAATACCGAATGACCGGGATCAGTTCGGCGTCGAGCCCCGCATCGCTGAAGCTCTCGGCCCACCGGGCGTTGAGCTGCGAGTCGATTTCCACCATCATCACCCGCAATTTCCGGTTGAAGCTTCGATCGTTGCGCGTCGCGAGCCATATTTCGATCAGAGCTAGCGTTTCGGGACGCGCGTAAAGCGACTGGATGGCATCCCACATCCGATCGGTCAGCTCCGCGGGATTCGTCGCGGCGTCTATCGCTTTGGCATAGACCTGGACATAGCGACCAAAGATCTCCTCGGCGATGCGGGTCAGCAGATCGGTCCGCTTGAGCCCGAAGATATTCTGCACCTGGCCGCGCGATACCCCGGCGGCTTCCGCGACCGCCAGCAACGTCGTGCCCGCATACCCCTCCTTGTTCAGGCATTTTATCGCGGCGTCGAGGATCTTCGCGGTGTTTTCGCTGCGCTTCACCGCGCGTGGCCCGCGCGCCGTTCGATTCGTTCGTGTCGTGACCATAGTCCTCGTTATACCCAATCGCCGCCGCCCGCACGCCCATGCAGCGTGATCGCAAGGCTGTTGCCACATTCGTGGGCGAAGTTGCCAGAGCTTTCTGTCCCTTCACGCGCCGTCTCCCGATCCGCCCGGCGTTTGCGACACCGCGGCCTCCACCTCTGCATATCGGCGCTATGCGGAAACGTCAAATAAATCATGCATGATTGATTTTATGATTGACATGGACGTTTGTTCAGACATTTTCCTCGCACAGTGCCGTGGGTCCAAGCGGCATGGGCACAGGAGAGAGAAATAATGGAAATCGAGACCGTCTGGATGTCACGCGAGGACATCGCCCCTTATGTCGCGCGTTACGCGGAAATGCGCGGGTCCGACAAAGGCCTTCCCGACAGTGAAATCCCGGGAAATTACAAGTTTCTTTACAGCGTCATCGGTTTTCGCGGGTTCGGCACCGACGGAGACACGGTCAGTCCGGTGGGCGCGGACCTGACCGCCGCGATCAGCGCCAACACGGGCTTCAGCCTCGGTTACACCAAATGCCCCCCGGGCAATGGACCTCTCATGCATGTCCACGATACGTGGGAGACCTTCGTCGTGCTGACCGGTACCTGGCGGTTCATCTGGGAGCCCCGCGAGGAGGTCGAGGAATATTTCGATCTTGGGGCGCTGGATGTCTTCGCGGTGCCCCCGGGGGTACCCCGCCGCTTCACCAATCTGACGCCCGGCGAAGGCGAGACTTACGGCATGCTGATGGCGGTCACCGGCGGCGATGCGCCGACCGCGGGCTTCTCGGACAAGATCCGGGATATCATCGATGCCCATGCCGCAAAATCGATCGCGGGGGAGGCCTGACATGCGCGGCGGCACCGGGTCGGACCGTTATCCGCATCTGTTCTCACCTTGGAGCCTTCGCGATCATAAGATGAAAAATCGCGTTGTGTTTCCGCCGACATGTCCGACATGGGTGGACAATCCCTGGGACGGGATCTTTACCGACATGGCGGTCGATTATTATCGCGAACGCGCGGCGGGGGGCGTCGGACTGATCATCATCGGCGCGGGAAATGTCCACAAAAGTTCGATCATGGCGCCGCTGCAGGTCCCCAACCTCTACGATGACAGACAGATCGAACCGCTCGCGCGTATCGCCGAGGCCGTCCATGCCGAGGGATGCAAACTCAGCATGCAGCTCATCCACACGGGTAGCCGGGGATTTGCCACCTACAAGCAGGAGCCGTCCTTCGATGCCGATGTGAGCTGGCACATGTATGCGCCGAGCCAGGTGCCGCTCGGGGAGTTTCCCGCCGGAACGATCCCCAAGGCCATGGACGAAGACGAGATCGAGGAAATCCTCGATTCATACGAGAAAGCGGCGGGACGGCTACGCGCGGCCGGGCTTGACGGCGCCGAAATGCATCTGTGTCACGGCTATCTCGCCTGGCAGTTCCTTTCACCGCTCTACAACAAGCGCACCGATCGATGGGGTGGAAGTCATGAAAACCGCCTCCGCTTTCCGGCCGAGGCGATGCGACGGATGCGGCGTGCGGTCGGCGACGATATGTTCCTCGGCTACCGGATCAATTCCACCTCTTTCTGGGAGGGCGATCTCGAACCCGACGAGGTATGCCGCATTGTTGGGGACCTCGAGAAGGAAGTCGAACTCGACTATGTGAGTGTCTCGGCGGGCGTCCACCACGCCTTCATTCACACACCGATGGAGTTCGAACCCGGCTGGGAGCGCGGATACGCGCGCGCGATCCGCGAGGCTTCGAGCAAACCCGTGCTTGCGGTCGGGCGGATCTCAACGCCCGACGTCGCCGAGATGCTCCTCGAGGCCGGCGATGCCGACGCGATCTGCCTCGCGCGCCAGATGTTCGCCGATCCGGACTGGGTGCTGAAAGTCGACGAGGGGCGCGAAGACGATATTCGAAGGTGCGTCGCTGCGAACCATTGCTGGAGAAGCGTGTCGCGCGGCGGGCGGGTACAATGCGTCTATAATCCGACGATCGGTCGCGAGGGAAAATGGGGCCGCTCGATCGACGACAGCACCGCCGATCCCAAACATATCCTGGTCATCGGAGGCGGACCTGCCGGACTCGAATATGCACGCATCGCATCGGCTCGCGGCCACCGCGTGACGCTATATGAGCGCGACAGCCAGGTCGGCGGACACGCCTATCTGCAGTCGTTGCTGGTCAGTCGGGGCGAATATGGCCTCATCGGGAGCTGGCTGGGAGACCAGGCGGGCAAGAACGGGGCGACGATCCACCTCGATTCGCCTGTTTCTGCCGAAAATCTGGACGATATTCTCGCCGCGGAAACACCCGACCATGTCGTTGTCGCGACCGGCTCCGAATATGTGCGGGACGGCTTTCAGGGCCTGACGGCCGAAAGCATGCCCGGCTGGGAAACGGCGCGGTGCGTTCCCTGGACCGATGTCGTGACCGGCAAGGTCGAGCCGAAGGGAAGGATTGTCGTGATCGACGACGAATGTTCGGTCATCGCACCCTTGAGTGCGGTCGGCTTGAGCCGCGCGGGCAATGATGTGACCTTTCTGACGCGCTGGCCGATGGCGGGCATGGACACGATCCTCGACGTCTATCTCGACTGGATCATGCCGAAAATGTTCGAGCAAAACATCGAGATCGTGACCGATCATTTCGTGAAGGAGATCCGCGGCACCGAGATTCACACCTACAATGTCCACCACAAGGTCCGCGAACGGGTGCTGGAGGCCGACTGGATCGTCATGGTGACCGCGCGCCAGTCGCTCAACGCACTCTACAGCGAGGTCAAGGCCCGGGGCGTGAGTGTCGAACTCCTGGGCGATGCCGCTGCGCCCCGCGGAACATATGAGGCAGTTTATGAAGGCCACCGCCAGGCGAGGCTCATCTGATGCGCTTGGCGAGTGTTCTGACAGCGGACGGCCGACGCGCGGCCGCTATCGTGGAGGAAGACAGGGTCTTCGTGACGCAATGGCCTGGTCTCGACCAGGTCATTGCTGCCGAGACTCCGATCACCGCGGGTTCGGGACAGTGGCAGCCACGCGCGGCTACCAAGTTTGACGTGCCGATCCGCCCGCCGGTGCTGCTGTGCACGGGAAATAATTACCGCGACCACAATGACGAGCGTACGGACCTCGACCTCGCCCGCATGGAATTTTTTCTGAAGGCGGGGCAAACGATCGGCGGGCTGGACGAACCGTTGTCGCTCGCGGCGGCGGGTTCGGCGAAAGTCGATCAGGAGACCGAGCTGGGCATCGTCATCGGCCATGCAGGTCGCGACATTCCGCTCGATCGCGCGCTCGACCACGTCTTTGGCTATGTTATTGTCAACGATGTGACCGCGAGAGATAGACAGGTCCGGCGCCGGGCGGATGGATTTGCCATGGAACTTGGGACAAGCAAGAATTTCGACGGCGCCACGCGTCTCAACCACACGGTCGTGACGCGTGACGAGATCAGCGATCCGCAGGGCCTGATTGTCGAGACGCTCGTGAACGGCGAGTTGCGGCAATGCAACAGCACGGCGAACATGATCCACTCGGTCGCCCAAGTCGTCTCGGAATTCTCGAAAATGATCCATCTCCACGCCGGACTGATCATCAGCACCGGCACCCCGGGAGGCACGGGGTGGGGGCAGGACGCGGAATTGGGCGGCAACGGGCGCGTCCCGCCAGGCTGCAAGCCGGCAGCCTATCTGGCAGCCGGGGATATTGTCGAAAGCCGTATCGCCGGCCTCGACCCGCTGCGCTTTAGCGTCGCCGCATGACGATGCCGCGAAAAACGGGCGATCTGTACCGCTGCTACGTGCTGCTCGTCCTGTTTTTGGTCTATATGGCGAACTTCGTTGACCGCCAGATTCTGGCCATCCTCGCCGAAGACATCAAACGCGATCTGGGGATCAGCGACGCCGAGATCGGCTTCCTTTACGGCACGGTTTTCTCGCTCTTCTACGCGGTGTTCGGTATTCCGCTGGGCCGTCTGGCCGACCGCTGGAACCGGACGCGCCTGATCGCGGGCGGCCTTGCGCTGTGGAGCCTGATGACGGCGTTGTCGGGCGTCGCGCGCAGCTTCGCCGCGCTGACCTTGTGCCGGATCGGTGTGGGTATTGGCGAGGCGAGCAGCGGCCCCGCCGCAAGCTCGATCATCGCGGACTATTTTCCCGCGCGCGTCAGGGCGACGGTGATGGGCATCATGACCGGCGGCATCTATTTTGGAATGGGGGTCGGCGTATTCCTGGGCGGGTTTATCGTGGACGGATGGAACGGCGCCTTTCCCTCCGGCGGCCCGCTTGGGCTCGTCGGCTGGCAAGCGGCATTCATCGCGGTCGGCATCCCGGGGGTGTTTTTGGCCGGGTGGGTCGCGACGTTGCGCGAACCCCAGCGCGGCGCCAGCGAAGGCTTGACCCATATCGCCGATGAGACGCCATCGGCGATGAGCGATATTCTTTGGGACCTGGTGGCGGTGCTCCCGCCTTTTGCGCTGCTCGCGCTCCGCCGCGACGGGGCGACACGGCGGCATGTCCTGCTCAATCTGGTGGCAGGCCTCGCACTTGCGGCGATGTCGCTCGCACTTTGGTGGGTGGCGGGCGGCGCGTTGCAGTGGGCGATCGTGGGCTACGGCCTTTACGCTGCGCTATCATGGGCCCAGCGGCTTGCTCTCCGCGATCCGGTCGCCTTTCGCCTTATTTTTCGCACGCGCTCCTTCATCGGAATTTACCTCGGCTTTCCCTTAGCCGCGTTCGCGACCTACGGCCTCGGCTTCTGGAGCATCCCCTATGTTATCCGCGCCTTCGGTGCGGACCCCGCCGACGTCGGCATGAAAATGGGCCTGGCGATGGCGCTCGGCGGGTGGGGCGGAATCCTGTTGGGAGGCTTGGCGGGAGACCGGCTAAAGCGGCGACATCCTTCCGGCCGTCTCTATGTGGGGGTGGCATCGATCATCCTCGCCTGTATAGCCGCCATTCTTTTTCTCAACGCGCGCACACTTACGGCGGCCTATGGCTTCGCGCTTCTCTTCAACATCGCGATGCCGATGTGGATCACCTGCTCGCACGCGACATGTCTCGATCTCGTTCTACCGCGCATGCGCGCTTCGGCCTTCGCTTTTTCGGTACTGGCGATCACGATCGTCGGCCAGGCGAATGGCCCCTTCGTGATCGGCGCGATCAGCGATGGGTTGTCCGGCGGCGAATCCCCCGCCGAGGCTCTCCGGCTGGCCATGATCGGCGGACTGGCCGCGAATGGTCTCGCCATACCGCTTCTGCTTTACGCTGCGCGACATCTTCCCGGGGACGAACGGACCCGTCTTTCGCGCGCCCGCGCTGCGGGTGAGCCAATCCCATGACAAGCGATGCCAAATTAAATCAATCAGGCTTGATTTAATTTGGCAGACGGATAGCATGCGATTCGCCGTTGGAGGGTTCCAGCTGGTCGATCATCAAATGGGGACGTCACGATCCTCTGACCGCCCGGTCATCGCGGCCATGATAGGGAGAGGGATATGCGGACCAACATTTACCGGGCGGCTCTCGTGCTGGCACCGTTTGGGGCGCTCTGCGTTCCGGCCGCCGCGCAGGAAGCGCCGCGCGAACCGGATGAGGCCATCATCGTTACGGGAACGCGCGCCCCGAACAGAACCGCCGCCGAATCGGCAGTGCCGATCGACGTCTTTTCGGCCGACGACCTCGCCGAGCCAGGGTATCTGGAGCTCGGCCAGGCGCTGCAGCGGATCGCGCCGTCGCTCAACCTTCCCCAAGCGACGATCGGTGCCACGGCCGCCGTGCGCGCTGCAACGCTGCGCGGCCTCGCGCCCGATCAGACCCTGGTGTTGATCAACGGCAAACGTCGCCATGCCGCTTCGGTCATCAACACCAACAACTCGATCGGGCGAGGGTCCGTGTCGACCGACTTGTCGCTCATCCCATTGGCCGCGATCAAGCGCGTCGAGGTGCTGCGTGACGGCGCCTCGGCGCAATATGGTTCCGATGCGATCGCGGGCGTGGTCAACATCATTCTCGACGACGACAGCGATGCCTTGCGTTTCTCGATGCGGGGCCGCAAGACCGAGCGCGAGGGCGGCCTGGGCGGACAGCTTTCTGCCTCCGGCGCACTCAAGCTGGGAAGCGGGACGCTACGATTGACCGCGGAGATCTCGGCGAGCGGGCGCACCAACAACGCCCTGCCCAACCTCAACGGCACGCCCGCCACCAATCCCAATTACGGAAAGGTTACAGGCTGGTTCGGAGATCCCCGCACGAAAACGGCGCTGCTCGCGGCGAATTTGCGCCTGCCGGTCGGCGAGACCGTCGAACTTTACGGCTATGTGACGGCCGCCCGGCGCGACGTCGATGCCCCCGGCTTCTTTCGCGATCCGGCGGGCTCGGGCGGTCCGTTTACGGCCCCTGACCTTCGCCTCATTTTCCCCAATGGATTTCTTCCGGTAGGAAAGACCCGGCAGCTCGACGCCGAAGCCTATCTCGGTTTGCGCGGCGCTCTAGGCGGAGGATGGGACTGGGACGTCTCGAGCGGCCTCGGCTACAACCGCAATGCCCAGGATCTCGAGCGCGGCGTAAATGGGTCGCTCGGCGCCGCTTCGCCGACAAAATTCTATCTGGGCGCCTTTCGGTACAAGCAGTGGAAGTCGCAGATCGAAGTCTCGCGCTCGTTCGACTGGCTCGATGGTGCCAGCCTCGCGTTGGGCGCAAGCCACCGCTACGAGAATTTCTCGATCCAGGCGGGTGACGCCGCCTCACGGTTCGAGGCTGGGTCGGATCCCTCTCGAGGGCTGGACCCGGCTTCACCGATCGACGAGTCGCGCAATTCGGTAGGATTTTTTGCCGACGGCGAGATCCGATTCACGCAGGCGGTTCGGCTCGAAGGCGCGGTCCGCTATGAACATTATTCGACCTTCGGCGACACGGTGACCGGCAAGCTCGCTGGCTATGTCGAACCCTTCAAGGGATTTTCGCTGCGAGGCTCCATCAGCACCGGCTTCCGGGCGCCGTCGCTCCAGCAAAGCTATTACACCACGGTCAATCGGCGCACCGATCCCGCCACAGCATCCGTTGTGACAGTGGGGACCTATCCTGTCGACAGCCCGGCAGCGATTGCGGTCGGCGCTCGTCCGCTGGAACCCGAAACGTCCCGCCAGATCGGCTTCGGCATCGGCTTCCGCCCGCTGGACGGTCTCTCGATCACGGCCGACTATTTTAACACCCGCATCAAAAACCGTATCACGCTGAGCGAACAGCTTTCCGGCGTCGGAGCAACCCCCGGCGCGGTCGCCGTCCGCAACGCGCTCGCCGCTGCGGGCATTCGCAATGTCACCGCGCTGTCCTTCTTCACCAACGCGCTCGACACGACGACCGAAGGGGTCGAAATCGCGGCGCACTATCGGCGAAGCGATGTCCTCGGCGGCACGCTCGCGCTGACCGGCGCCTACACGCACTATCGAACGAAGATCGACCGGCTTCGTGGAAACGAGGTTGTTCCCCAGTTGCCGCTGCTAGGGCAACGGTCGCTTACCCTTCTGACATCCTCGCAGCCCGAAACCAAGGCGAGCTTCGATACCAGCTTCACCTTCGGTCGCTTCGATCTGTCGGCGCTCGCAACCTATTACTCGGGATATACGGTGAGCTTTGGCGACGAGATCCCGATCGGGGACGAGGTCATCGTCGATCTGACCGCTGGCGCGCGCCTGTCGGACGCGTTGCGGCTGAGTTTCGGCGTTCAGAACCTGTTCGACCAATATCCCGACGTGCTGGCCGATCGCGCCGCGACGCAAGGCCCTCGCCTACGTGCGCTCGGACAGCATTATCCGGAAGAGTCGCCGTTCGGCAACAATGGCCGGACCTTCGTCCTGAGCCTCACCGCCGAATTCTAGGCCAAGCCGGTCGCGCAAAAGGCATGGGCTCGCAGGGACGATGATGAACGAAGACGACACCAGTCTGGACAGCAAATGGACTGTCGATCGCGGGCGCGTACTCATGAACGGCACCCAGGCTATCGCGCGCGTCCTTCTCGCGCAGCGGCAACTCGACGAGCGAGCGGGATGGCGCACCGCGGGATATGTCACGGGCTATCGCGGCTCGCCCATGGGCGGGGTCGATGCACAATTATGGTCGATCGGCGAGCGCCTCGAGCAGGCTTGTATCCGCTTCCAGCCTGCAGTGAACGAGGATCTGGCCGCAACGATGATCCGCGGCACGCAACAATTGGGCAGCGTCCCGGATCCCCTCGTCGACGGTGTGTTCGCGGCATGGTATGGCAAAGGGCCCGGCGTCGACCGGGCCGGCGACGCGCTCAAACACGGTAATTTTGCCGGTGCCCATCCAAAGGGCGGTGTGGTGCTCTTCTATGGCGACGACCATGGGGGAAAATCGTCGACCGTCGCGCATCACAGCGAGCAAGCAGTCGCCGCGAGCTACATCCCTTCGCTTTATCCTTCGGATCCGGGCGAGATCGTTGAATATGGGCTGATGGCGTTTGCTATGTCGCGGTACAGCGGTGCCTGGACGGCACTCAAATGCGTGAACGAAATCGTCGATCAGACCTTGACGTTCGATATCGACATATCCGGGTTCCGTCCGGTTAATCCGCTTTGGTCGAACCTGCCGCCGGAAGGGGTTCATGCCCGTAACGGGCCGTTTAATCCGCTCCGCGACGAAGAGATCGCCGCCGAGCACCGACTGCCGATGATCCAGGCCTTCGTGCGCGCCAATCGGATCGACCGGCTGGAGATTATCGCGCAGAAGCCGACGCTGGCGATCGTGACCGCTGGAAAAAGCTATGCCGATGTCAGGGCCGCCCTCGCGCTGCTTGACCTCGACACGGCGGCAGCGGCTGCGCGCGGCATCAGCCTTTTCAAGGTGGGTTGCATCTGGCCGCTCGACCCGGTCGGACTAGCCGAAGCGACGGCGGGTCACGTCACGTTGCTCGTGGTGGAGGAGAAGGCGCCTTTCCTCGAGCCCCAGATCGCGTCTCTGCTGGTCAACCGGACCGAGGCCCCTCGCCTGGTGGGAAAGCGCGACGAGGCCGGCGAGCCGCTGCTGGCTTTGTCGAGGCCGCTCGAACCGCTCGATATCGCGTTGGCGATCGCCGGACGCCTCGAACGTCTGGCGCCGTTGGGCCCCGATCTCGAGACGCGGCGTGATATGCTCGTCGCTCGCGCCGCAGCCTCGCGGCCATCCGCTCCAACGCTCACGCGTAGCCCGTTTTTCTGTTCGGGTTGTCCGCACAGCCGGTCGACCAAAGTCCCAGAGGGCAGCCTCAGTATGACCGGGATCGGGTGCCACACGATGGCCAATTTCGCCCGGCCCGCCGAGGCGTTGCCGCCGACCCACATGGGAGGCGAAGGGGCGAACTGGATCGGGCTCGCCCCCTATACGGCAACGCGCCACATCTTCCAGAACATGGGCGACGGGACATATTATCATTCAGGCCTTCTCGCCATCCGCGCGGCGGTCGCCGCGCGAACCAACATCACATACAAGATTTTGTACAATGACGCGGTGGCCATGACCGGCGGGCAGCCTGTGGACGGCCCGATTTCGGTCGCTGAGATCGCTCAGCAAGTTCGCCATGAAGGTGTCGGGACGATCTATGTCGTGAGCGACGATCCCGCGCGCTACAAGGGCGATACCGACCTGCCGGCCGATGTGCGCATCGCGTCCCGCGAACAGCTCGATGCCGTACAGAGATTGTTGCGCGAGACACCCGGCTGTACCGTTTTGATCTACGAGCAGACGTGCGCCGCCGAAAAGCGACGGCGGCGCAAGCGCGGCCGGTATCCGGACCCGTCCAAGCGGCTGTTCATTGCCGATGGCGTTTGCGAAGGGTGCGGCGATTGTTCGGTGCAATCCAGCTGCGTCAGCCTTCTTCCAAAAGAAACGGTTCTGGGCCGCAAACGCCAGATCGACCAGGCAAGCTGCAACAAGGATTACAGCTGCGTCGAAGGCTTCTGCCCTGCCTTTGTCACCATCGAGGGTGCGGAGCCACGGCGGCCGAAAATTGTCAAGAATTTCGCTTCCCTATCCCTGCCACCGCCGCCCGCACCAGACCGCGCCAACGCGAACATTCTGATCGCGGGTATCGGCGGCACAGGTGTGGTCACCGTCGGCGCGATTCTGTCGATGGCTGCCCATATCGAGGGACGCGCCGCCTCGGCATTCGACATGACCGGGCTCGCGCAGAAGAATGGCGCCGTTTACAGCCATCTTCGCCTGGCCTCATCGCCCCGCGATCTTGCGACGCCAGTGCTCGGTCGCGCCGAGACCGACCTGTTGCTCGCGTTCGATCTTGTGGCCGCTTTAGCGCCCGATGCCCTGGCCACCCTGCGGGTCGGCGAGAGCTTCGCGATCGCGAGCAATCAGGTTGCGCCCACTTCGGCCTTCCAGTTCGATCGCGACCTCGTTATCGATCGGCCCGATATGACCGGGCGGCTCTCGGCGGCGGTCGGCGAAGGCCGTCTCTATTCGATCGACGCCGCCGGGCTTGCCGCGCATCATCTCGGCGATGCCGTCGCGGCGAACATGTGCCTGGTCGGCATGGCCGTTCAGATGGGGCAGCTTCCGCTTGGCCTCGATGCGATCGAGCGCGCGATAAGGCTCAACGGGGCCGCCGTGGAATTGAACCTGGCGGCTCTTCATCTCGGGCGACTGGCGGTGCTCGAACCTTCACGCCTTTCGCCCGAACCAACGACGAGGCCGGCCGCGACCCTCGATGAGCTGGTAGAGGATCGAAGCCGCCGCCTCGTCGATTATCAGGACCGGCATTATGCCGCGCGATATCGTGCGCTTGTCGAGCGCGTTCGGGCGGCCGAGCACAGCATCGCACCGTATGGCGACGAACTGTCCCGGACGGTGGCAAGCGCCTACGCGCGCCTTCTCGCGTATAAGGACGAATATGAGGTCGCGCGGCTCCTGACGCACCCCAATCTTACAAATGAGATCAAGACGAACTTCGCAAGCGGAGGGCGGTTGAGCTTCAATCTTGCGCCGCCGATCCTAGGCGGAAAAGCGGCGAACGGCCGGCCGCGCAAGCGTGCGTTCGCCGCCTGGTACATGGGCCCGCTCCTTGGCACCCTGGCCCGGCTGCGCTGGATGCGGGGCACGCCGCTCGACATGTTCGGCCTTGCGAGCGAGCGCCGCGCCGAGCGCCAGCTCATTCGCGATTATGAACGGTTAATCGAGGATATATTGCGCAGCCTCACGATCGAGAACCACGCTGACGCCGTCCGGCTTGCAGCGCTGGTCGATATGGTCCGCGGCTTCGGCCCGGTCAAAGCCGAGGCCATGTCCGCCTACTACCGCCGCGTTGTCGCCGAACAGCGGCATTTCGTTACCGCGCCCGCCTCGATCGCGGCCGCGCAATGAACGTGACCCCTGCCCTGCCCCCACATCTTCGCGCCGAGATATTGGGGCTGGACGATAAATCGGGGCTTCCCGCGGTGTTATATACCGACGCGTCGGGAGGCGCCGCGCACGGCCTTGTTCTCCTGTGTCACGGGGGCTCGCAGCACAAGTTCGATCCGGGGGTGATTGCGCTCGCGAGCATGCTCGTCGGCGATCACCGGATGGCGGTGGCGGTGCTCGATGGCCCGATACACGGCGCGCGCCGGGAGACGAAGACCGTCTCCCGGCCGGCGATGCAGGCTGAATTTCTCGCTTTCTGGAATACCGCCCCGGCGATCGATGCAGTAGTCGCCGACTGGCGGCGCCTGCTCGATCAATTGCAATCGACACCGGCTTTCGCCGGGCTCCGCGCCGGATGGCTGGGCCTGTCGATGGGGACCGCTTATGGCGTGCCGTTGCTCGCCGCGGAGCCGCGCTTATGCGCAGCGGTTCTCGGCATGTGGGGCCTGGATGCGGCGCATGGCGCGCGGCTCCGCGCGGACGCGGCCCGGATAGGCTGCCCGGTCCTGTTCCAGCAAAAAAGCGAGGACGCCTTCTTCAGCCAGGATGGACAACGGTCCTTATTCGATGCCGTGGGCGCAGAGGACCGCCAGTTGAACCTTTACCCGGGCGGGCATGACCAGCCGGCCGGTGCCCAGCTTCGCGACCTGGGCCGGTTTCTAGCCGATCATCTGTCGGACGGAGCCCATGCAGGCTGATGCCGCCGCGCCGCATGCCGGGGGTCTCGACCGCCTCCGGGCCATCGAACTGCTCGACGCGCGCCTCCGCTGGCTCTCGGCGTGGACGATCCACCATGCCAATCATCTGCGCGAGAGCCGTGACGGGTTGAAGGTCGGCGGGCACCAGGCAAGCTGCGCCTCGATGACCGCGATCACCGCGACGCTCTATTTTGGTGCGCTCGGGCCCAACGACCGGGTCGCGGTCAAGCCGCATGCCGGTCCGCTTCTCCATGCGATCCATTATCTCGCCGGACAGCAAACGCTGGACCAGCTTCAGCGCTTCCGTGCCTTCGAGGGCATGCAAAGTTATCCGAGCCGAACGAAGGACCGGATCGCCGTCGACTTCTCGACCGGATCGGTCGGCCTCGGCGTCGCCGTCACCGCGTTCGCGAGCCTGGTCCAGGACTATCTCATCGCGCAAGGCCAGTTGGCACCGCAAGACGCGGGCCGCATGATCGCATTGCTCGGCGACGCGGAATTGGACGAGGGCAATATCTACGAATGCCTTATCGAGGCGTATAAGCACGACATTCGGAACTGCTGGTGGATCGTCGATTATAACCGGCAATCGCTTGATGCGACGACGGCAGACCGGATGTTCAGGCGCTTCGACGAGATTTTCCGGTCATGCGGCTGGCGGGTGATAACCCTGAAATATGGCAAGGCGCAGCAGGCCGCTTTCGCGCGGCGCGGCGGCGGAGCGCTCGAGGACTGGATCGAGCGCTGTCCGAACGCCGACTATGCGGCGCTGACCTATCAAGGCGGTGCCGCCTGGCGAAGCCGCCTGATGGCGGACCTCGGGGAGACGAGCGATGTCGCCGCGTTGCTGAGCGCGTACGACGACGACGCGCTCGCGAAACTGATGACGGGTCTGGGCGGCCATTGCCACGAAACGCTGCTCGAGGCCTTCGCACTTGCGGACGATGATCGGCCGACGCTGTTTATCGCCTACACGATCAAGGGGTACGGCCTGCCTTTCGCGGGCCACAAAGACAATCACGCGGGATTGATGAACCCGGGTCAAATCGAAACATTGCGCGAAAGCCTTGCGATCGAAAAAGGTCAGGAATGGGCTCCATTCGCAGGACTTTCGGCCGCCGATGCGGCGTCGCTCGAACGGTTCGTCGAACGGTCGGTGGTCACGGCCCGCGGGCTGGACCGGAAATTCGAGCACGTTCCCGTGCCGGCCTGCTTTCCGACACCCGAAGGCGCGGAGCAATCCACGCAGGCGGCGTTCGGGCGGATCCTGCTCGATCTGGCAAAGGCGGGCGGTCCCCTGGCGGACCGGCTCGTCACCACCTCGCCCGATGTGACGGTATCGACGAACCTCGGAGCGTTCGTCAATCAGAGGGGATTATTTCGCCGTCAGGCGCTTGCCGATGTGTTCCGCGAGGCTCGCATTCCGTCGGCGCAAAAATGGGCCGGTCATGCGGCGGGCCAGCACATCGAACTTGGAATTGCCGAGAATAATCTGTTTCTGATGTTGACGGCGCTTGGCCTCGCCGGCCCGCTGTTCGGCACGCGGCTCTTGCCTGTCGGCACGATCTACGACCCGTTTATCGCGCGCGGTCTCGATGCCCTCAACTATGGCTGCTACCAGGACGCCCGGTTTCTTCTCGTAGCAACCCCCTCGGGCCTCACACTGGGTCCCGAAGGCGGTGCGCATCAGTCGATCAACACGCCGCTTATCGGCATGGGCCAACCGAAGCTCACCTATTACGAGCCGGCATTCGCCGATGAGCTCGCCGCGATCATGCGATATGCATTCGAGCATATGCAGGCGCCCGACGGCAATGCGGTCTATTTGCGCCTGTCGACGCGAACTCTCAAACAGCCTCCTCGCGCCGGGTCAGCGTGGACGAAGGATGCGCTCGCCGGAGGCTATTGGTTTCACCCCCCGCGCGGGACCGAGGCGATCGTCTACACAGGGGCCCTGGCGCCCGAGGCCATGGAAGCCTGGGCGAGACTGTCCGATGCGCGACCCGGTTGCGGGCTCCTCGCAATCACATCTCCCGATCTTCTCTACCGGGAATGGAGCCGCGCGTGCGCGGCGCGGGCAGCCGGGGGAAGCGACGCGGAATCCCATATTGAAAACCTGCTGCGACCGCTGGGCAGAAGCGGAACGCTCGTCACGATTATCGACGGTTCGCCATCGACGCTGGCGTGGCTTGGTTCGGTGCATGGCCATCGCGTCTCGAGCCTGGGAGTAGAGCGTTTCGGGCAGGCAGGTGATCTGCCCGACCTGTTCGCGGACTATGGCCTCGACGCCTTCGCGATCGTCGCCGCAATGGACGCTCTGCGTCGGACGGCGTGAGGATCGAATTATTCAATCAATCATGCTTGATTTCTTTCGTGCCTTGGGCCACCATCGCGGAACGGCTGGCGCGAAGATGGCGGCACGCGGCGAACGACACAGGACGGCGTGTCCGATATCAGTCTCCGCCCGGTCCCCTTTGGACGTCGTCCGATCAGGGAGGATGGGTTCATGGCGAAAACACGCTCGCGCGCGAGGCTCGCGCTTTCGATATCGACGATAGCGGTGGCGGTGGGGGTGAGCTTACCCTCGCCTGCCCTCGCGCAGACGGCGGAGGAACCGGCGACGGACGAGATATTGGTCACCGCGCAGCGCCGCGAGCAAAGCCTGTCCGATGTTCCCATGTCGATCTCCGCCATATCGGGAACCGCGCTTCAGGACGCCGGAATCCAGGATATATTCGGCGTCGCTATGCAGACGCCCTCACTGTCCGTCCAGACGAGCGTTACCCCCGGCTCGGTCGGTTATCGTCTGCGCAACGTTGGTAATATTGGCAATATTGCGGCCTTCGAGCCTGCGGTCAGTTCCTTCGTCGACGATATTTTCCGCGCGCGATCATCCTTCAATGCCGGGGATCTTGTCGACATCGATCGCATAGAAACGCTTCGCGGTCCGCAGTCGACCTTATATGGCAAGAATTCGACCGCGGGGGTCGTGGCCATTTACACGCGCCGTCCTAGCGACGACCTCGAGATATTCGCGGAAGGATCGGTGGGCGGGATCGAGGGCGCGCGTGTCGAGCCCCTTGCCCGCGCGCGTTTGAAAATCAGCGGCCCCTTGACCTCGAGCCTGCGCGCCAGCCTGAGCGGCAGCTGGTCATATCACGGCAATCTGGCGAGATCCGACAATGCGGTAGATGATCGTGAAGGCTACGGCCAACGGCGTCTCGCGCTGCGCGCCGATGTCGTTTTCGAGCCAACCGATCGCTTTGATGTTCGCCTGATCGGGGGCGTCGTTCGCGACAACAGCGCTGCGGTGAATGATGTCACCTTGCTCACCGATACGCCAGGCGGCACCGCGTCAGGCTATGCACGAACATCGCTCGCCGGCATCCTCGCGCTCCAGGCCGCGAACGCCGCAGCGGGCGTGCCGAACGGATATAGAGCATGCGATGACAATGATCCGTCAAATTTCGTCAATTGCCGCGTCGGCCAGTCCGACGCCCGCTACCGGTCCGAAGAAGTCGCTATCATCGCCAAATATGAATTGGCCGGCGGCCATATGCTTTCAGCCAGTGCCGCGTGGGATCAATATGAGAATGGACGCACCGACGCCGACGTCTTGCAGATCCGCTCGCCGGCCGCATTATATGAGGAGATTGAAATCGGGTCTTCGTTGCAGGCTGAGCTTCGTCTTGCGTCGCCTGGCGGCGAGACAATCGACTGGATCGGCGGGCTGTTCCTTTACGACAGCGACCTTCGCCGAAACCCGGACGCGGAGCGGCCGCTCATGCGGTCGGACCCGGCCGCGCTGCCGGGGATACTGGCCGCGCGCGCGCTCGGGCGGACGGCTTTCCCGGCGAATATCATCGCACCAGGCCAAGCGGTCGTTCCGAACATGCTGCTCGAGGATCGCTATGTCGGTGTCTATGGCCAAGCCACCTGGAATGTCAGCGACGCACTGTCTCTCACGGCCGGAATGCGTTGGCAGCGCGAACGCAAGCGGCTGACGCAGGCCAGCTTCACGAATGGGATCGACACCCCCTCAGCGGCCGTCACCGGGATAATCAACGTGGCCGCCAATGGCCGCGATGGCCGGGTCGATCGCGAACTGACGTGGGTGGTAACGCCCCAGCTACGGCTAAGCGACAAGGTGATGATCTTCGCGACCGCAGCCAAAGGCTTTAAGGCGGGGGGCTATGACGTCGGCAACGGCGGCATAGGGCCGGCTGCCCGCGAGTATGAAGACGAGCATGTCCAGCATTATGAAGCCGGGGTCAAAGCCTCCGTCGGCGGGATACGTCTGAACATTGCCGCCTTCCGGTCCGATTGGTCCGACTTTCAGGATGCTGCCTTTCTTGGAACTGTCTATGCAGTTGGCAATGCCGAGCGGGTTCGGCTCAAGGGGTTTGAAATCGACGGCACCGCTCGCTTGGCCGGCGGGCTTAGCGCCAACTTCGGGCTGACCTACGCCGATCTTCGATATGTCAAATTCACGCGCGGCCAGTGCAATCCCTTGCTGACCTTTCCCGTCTCCAATCCCGCCGACGTCGCCGCCGGCGCGGCGCCGCAATGCGACCTGAGCGGCGCTCGTCCGTACCGGTCACCCCCATGGACCACGCGTCTCGGCCTGGCATGGGAGAAAGATGTGCCCTGGGGGAGCGTCAACGCACGCGCCGACTGGTCCTGGACCGATCGGTTCAACACCAGCTTCTCGGCGGACCCGCGACTGGAACAATTCCCCCTTAACCTCGTCAATCTCCGCCTCGGCACCCGCATCGATGATCGGGATCGGAAATTCGAGGTCATTGCGTGGGTCGATAACCTGCTAGGCGAAATCGAACACTTGCAGGACGTCAGCGTGTCCATTTTCAGCGGCGATTTGTCATATCAAAGCTATTTGCGGCCCGGGCGTTCCTTCGGCCTGACCGTTCGCTTGCTCCAGTAGATGCCGCTCAAGGATTTGGCCGGGGCCCGCAGCGGCGAATGGAGCGCGCTGACGCTACTGCGCATGACGCGATCATGGCGGAGAGGGGCTGGCTGATGATGTCCAGCCGCACCGCCCGCAGATCTGCGCCGTGATTATGACAGCCCAAGCGGCTCGGACCGGCACGCCAGCCTGCGCAGGCGAGCGTTCAACCGGTTGATCCGCCGAGGCGAAGAGCCGCCTACGCATCGATTTTATCATGTAACCGATACTGCGTTCGAAGGGCCGGTTTCATCCTGCGCCTGCGCGCAGCCAGCCTTATCAAAAGGCGCCTGAACCACTCAATCGCAGTCGCGCGGAAAAGCACGCCTGCCAGAAGAATGCCGCCCCTGTAGCGCTCAAATTCGCCCGCGAAGAACCGCTCGGCAGATGGGGATATTCCATTTCGAAGGCGCTTGGCGCGATGTTGCAGGGATTTGGCAGTCAGGCCGTTGGGCGTGCCGAAATATCCAATTAGGCTCTGCGGAGTTTTCGTCCTTCGCCCTCGGTGCCAGAACCTGCTCGAGCCTGCCATTGGGCGCCGCCATTACCATATTCGGAAGAGGTTACGCATATGCTGATCAGAGATTTCGTCGCGCCGCTGTACAAAGCGATGCTGACCGGCTTGCGGACTCAGCTGCAAAAGGCCGATGCTCACATGGGTGCGGACAACCACCGCTTTAGGGAGCTGCTTGATCGACGATTGATCGCCGACATGCATCCGCTGAGCGCGCAGATCGAGTTCACGTGCCTGCAAACCCACGAAGTCGTTGGCCGCCTCTTCAGGTCAGAATGGAGGCGCCCGGCAGCGCCTACAACGTTAAATGAGGCAGAAGAGATGATTGCCGCGGCAATCGATCGCCTCGAAGATGGTGGGCTGCGTGATCTCGGGTCAGATAAGACCGACCATGTTCGCCTGGAGCTTGCCGAGGGGTTGGTGTTCGAGCTGTCGGCCGATGAATATGTCCGCGACTGGGCCGTTCCTCAATTTCACTTCCACCTCGTTTCGGCATACGCAATTATGCGCAGTGCCGGAGTACCGCTGGGCAAGGCCGACTATGTTGGACACATGTTTCAATATCTCGCTTCACCGAGCCAAGACATTTCCCGCTGAGGTTTGCCGCCGTTCCAGACAGATATGTCAGCGGTTTCGCAGCCGTATGCCGACATTGCTCGGCGGACGCTGCTTTCGGTGCTGAGCGTTCGCCGCGCTGATCGCTGACGTACCGGAAAAGACTGGCAGCCCGGCCGCCGCTGAGGGATCGACAGACTTTGGACCGCCGGGATAATGGACCGCGCGCGAATGGTCGCGCCCTCGCCCTCGCAACCCCTTCGGCGCCTGAACACACTCTCGGCCTGGTTCCGGCGGTGCCGGGCAGAGGCTTGACGAGACGGCAGAGGCTGGAAAAAGCGGGAGGCGATTGCGTGGGGCAGAAAAACCGCCTGACGCTCTCGCCTCCCCCCCATCCGGTCGCCCAGGGACTGACGAGCGGATGGCTAACCTTGGAATATAAGGCCTAGAATTTCAGGCGCGCCGAGATGAAATAGTCGCGCCCCAGAACGTCATAGGTCGATGGATAGGTCGATGCCTGCTCGTCGTTCGAATCGTCGAGCCTCGTCGGCGTCACGTCGAAGAGATTATTGACCCCCATGGTGAGCTCGAACGCGTCGGTTACGTCGAACGCGAAGGACAGGTCCGTGTAACCCTTGGACGGCAGCCGATCGACGGTGATGCTGGCCGGGTCGCTGATGCCGTTCAAAATGCGCTCGTTGGTGATCTTGCCGATGTAGCGGTGGCGCACGCTGAGGGTCAGGGGACCGTCGACAAAAGACGCCCGAGCCGTAAAGCGATATTTCGGAACCGGATCCCCGAACACGGGATCGCAATTGGAACCGAACCCGCCGTCGCAACGCGTGATCTCGTCCGGAAGGTCGGCAACGGGCGTATAGTCCGCGGCCTTGGTCCAGGTTCCCAGGAATGACAGGCTCAATCGCGCATTGTCGCTCATGATGCCGCCGCCAAGCCGCGTGGAATAGTCGACCTGAAGATCCACGCCCGACGTCTTGAGCGTCGAGATATTCGCATTCAGCGCGGTCACGAGGAACTGCCCGCCGATCTGCCCCGAAGAGGGATCGCGCGCGATGGCCTTGCAATAGTCGCTGTTGATATCCTGGATGCTGTAATAGCAGAGGTTCAGAACGCCCTGCGTCCCGCCGCCGAGCGCCGCGATATAGTCATCGACGGTGATATCGAAATAGTCGGCGGTGATGCTGAGTCCTGGAATGAAAGACGGCCGAACGACCACACCAGCGGTATAGGTTTGCGACTTCTCCTCGCGCAGGAGGCTATTGCCGCCGGTCGCGCTTTCGATCTGCGAGTTGGGCTGGACCGAATTCTGGAACACGAGCGCCGTCGGCACCCCGGTAGCGATGCACAGCGCGCGGACGGCGTCCGTGCGGGTGTTGACCGCCGACCGGCCCGAGCAGGGGTCGATCGCAGAAGGAAAGCCGTTTGCCCGGCCGCCATAGAGTTCGCCGACATTCGGCGCGCGAATGGCCTTTTGATACTGGCCGCGGAACCGGATGTCCGAAACGGGTGCCCATTCCGCCCCGGCCGCCCATGTAAACACCCCGCCAACCCCGCTGAGCGAATAGTCGCCGTAGCGGGCGGCGCCGCGGACCGTCAGTTCCTTGAAGAAGGGGCGGTCGGCGACGATCGGCACGAGCAGTTCGCCGAAGACTTCCTTGACGCTATAGTCGCCCTTGGTCGGCTGCCCGGCGTTGAACCCGATGACGTCGCCGCTCGAGAGCGCGGTGTCGGGGATGAATTCGCTCCCCACGCTGCGCCATTCGGCCCCGAGGGCAAAGCCGACAGCATCGCCGCCCAGACCAAAGTCGAAGAGATTGCCCGACAGCGACGCGCTCGCGACCTGCAGCTGCGACGTTACCGAATTCTGCGCCGTGATCGCGATCGCACGCGCCATTTCCTCGGTGATCGTGCCCGGCCCGAAGATGTTGAGGCGGTTCTCGCGCAGCTCCCTTGCAAAGGCCGAGCGGGAGATATTGCCGACCTGCGTCGTGCTGTTGCGGGTTCGCGAATAGAGATAATAGGCGTCGTAGCTGAGGCCGCTGCCAAGGTCGCCTTTCGATCCGAGAACCGCGCGCCAGGCCGAGCGTTCGAAGAGCGAATTGCGCGCCTCGACGTCGTTTACCCGCCGCGACACCCCAATGCTGACGAAGCCGGGGTCATTGAATTGCGGCGCCAGGCCGCGTGCAACCCGCGCCGCATCGATCGCGGCTTCGTTGAGATCGGTCTGCACCAGCGCCGCGCGGTCCGCCGCCGACAGGAAGGGATTGTTGGTGGCCACCGCGAAATTGCCCGTCACGGGTGTAGGCGCCAGCTCGTTGGCGACCCGGTTGTTGGCGAAGGTGACTTCGAAATAGGGGTTAAAGGCGTCCGAGACCTCGTAATTTCCGTAACCGCCGACGAGCCAGCGCTCCTGCGGGACCTGGAGGAAATTGTCCTGCGCGAAATTATAGGCGTCGCTCGGGTCGAGATAGGGCCGCGACGCGCCCGGTGCCGTGTAGAGCGCGCCGTTGGCTGTCGCGAAATTGCCGACGCCGCGATCGAGGGTCACCGAGCCGAGCCCGTTGCCGGCCGGAACGACGATCGAGCCTGGAATGGCGTAGCGGCCGCCCGGCACAGTCGCACTGCCGCCCGGAATCAAGCCGGTGTCAGTGGCATTCTCGACAAGCACCTGGCGGGAGAAAGCGCGATTCGCCTGCGAAATCGCCTTGCGGGTAAAATATTCGCCATAGAGGGTGATATGGCCTGCGCCGTCGAGGATTTCGGTGCCTAGCGCAGCATTGACCGTCCAGCGGCTGCCGTCGCCGCGCTCGGTCAGCGCATATTGCGTCCCGAGGGTGAGGCCCTGCAGGTCATTACGCAGCCGAAAGTTTACCACGCCGGCGACCGCGTCCGAGCCATAGACGGCCGAGGCGCCGCCCGTAACCACATCGACGCTTTCGATCAGGAACTGCGGGATATTGTTGAGGTCGACCGTCTGGGTGGGATCGAAAAAGATATAGCGGCGACCATTGACGAGAACGAGCGTGCGCTGGTTGCCGAGGCCGCGAAGATCGAGCGTCGCGACGCCCGCACCCGGATTGTTCGAGAAGGCCGTGGCGCCAGGAACAACCTGGGGCAGCGTGTTGATCACCTGCTCGACGTTGACCGCACCCGATAGCTGGAATTCCTCGCTGCTCACGACAGCCATCGGGCTCGAGCTTTCGAGTTCGCGCCGCGCAATGCGCGAACCGGTGACGACGATCGCCTCGCCCTCTTCGGTGACATCGGCGCCGGTCGGCGCGACGGTGTCGGATTGCGCGAAGGCCGGAGCCGACGCGAGCATCGTCGACAGGATAAACCCGCCGAGCCGCAGCGTACGGCGCGCGGAGCTACCGATTTTCATACTCATCTTCATTCCCCTTTTTTGTTGTCATGTTGCTTATGATGTCGGATCGGCCCGCGAATCCGGCGGCCTAGAGGCGGGCGTTCCGGCGGTCCGACCGCCGGGCAAAAAATGCGATCGGCAGGCCGACAAACATCAGGTGACCGACAAAGTCCGCGATCGCGACGAGTGTCGGCGGCGGCCCCACGGGCGCCGCCGATAACGGAACCACGACCAGGTTCATCACCGCCCAGATCATAGCCCCGTAGATCGTGCCCCCGATCCACGGGTTGCGGCGCAGAGCGTTCGGGGCACAGAGGATGTATATGGCGGCCATCGCCACGGTCAGGATGAAATGGAGCATGGCTCCGAAGCCGGCCGAGACAAGACCTCCGTCAAAAGCCTTTGCGCCGATCATGCCGCTTGCGATCACCTGCAGGATGGCGACAGGCGAGACTCCGGACGGCCACCAGAGCGCCGACACGAACAGAAGGTCGAGCAAACCTGCGACCAGTCCCGCAATAAGAATGGCCGGCACCTGATGTGCCTGGCCGCCAGTCAGCGGGGTCGATGCGATCTTTTGCACGATAATATTCTCCCGCCCGGTTTCGAGGCGATTGGCCGGAGATGCGCGCCGGGGACAGGCTCGGTGCGGCAAACGGCGCCTCGGGCTTGGCCGACGCGGCCGCCGTGCGGTGAATGGCCAGGCCGGGGGGGCGAACGACGATGGCTAGAAGCTGGGATGCGGGCGGGCCGTCGCAGCAGTATGAGTCGGCTATCCCTCAGTCTCGTGACACCATAACGCAGGCGACGCCGAGCGCGCCGCCGACGCTATTCGATGGCAGCGGCTCTCCTGATGTGCTCGAAACTGGCGATCTGTTTGCGCTATACGCCGGGCCATAGCCCGTGGCAGCGCCTTGGTCGGCGCACACCGGATCCGGCGAACCGTTCGCCGGCGCTGCTCGAGCAAGAACTAGGCCGGGCGCGGGCCCGTCAAAGAGCGCACGAACTTCTGACGAAGGATAAATGCTTCGTCATCGCTCCGCACGCCCCAGTTCGTGGCGGATATGTTTTGCGTAGAGCCGCCCGACCCGCAGGCGGAGCCCCGACGAGAGATACGCCTGAAATCCGACGGCATCCCGGCGGAACTCCGCGACCGCGCCGCGGCGAACGATCGTCGAGCGATGAATCCTGAGGAAATGCGCCGGGTCGAGGCGCCGCTGGAGATCGCTGAGCGTCGTTCGCAGCAGATAGACTTTGTCGGGAAGTGTGATCCGGACATAATCATCCTCGGCCGCGAGCCACTCGATATCGTCCACCGCGACGCGAACGAAGCCAGTCACATTCTTCCGCACCCAGATTTCGGTTTCGAACCGCGGGGTCGCGTCGTCGCGAATTTGCTCACGCAAATTCCCGACGATCTCCTGGAGCTCATCAGCGCGCGCCGCGCGGTTGCGCTGGTCGATCATGTCGCGGGCGCGGCCAAATGCATCCTCGAGACGGGCGAGTTCGACGGGTTTCAAAAGATAATCGACCGCATGATGCCTGAATGCCTGAACCGCGTGGCTTTCGAACGCGGTGACGAAGATGACTTCAGGCACCTTGTCCGCTTTCAGCTTCTCGACATAGTCGAAACCAGTGCCGTCGCGCATCCGGATATCGAGGAGGACGAGGTCCGGCGAGAGCCGCTGGGTCGCCGCGAGCGCGTCCATGCAGCCCGAGGCAGAGCCGATATGCTCGGCTCCCTCGATCTGCCGGACCAGCACTTCGAGACGCCGCAACGCAAGCGGTTCGTCATCGACAAGGAGAACGCGCAGCGCGGTCACGGGCAGGCTACCAGCGGCATCAGCAGCTTCGCCCGATATTCCCCGGCGCGTGAAATCCCGGCATCGAGCGAAGCCGCGTCGCCAAAGCGCGCCGCCAGCCGCTCGCGCACATTCCGCAGCCCGATACCCGAGCCCGGACGCGGGCCCGCGAGCGTGGTCCGGTTCGCGATTTCAACCGCGATCTGTTGGTCGGCGCGGGTTGCGCTGATCGAGATATGCGAAGGCCCGGTGTTCGAGGCAACACCGTGCTTTACCGCATTCTCGACGAGCGGCTGAAGGATAAGGCCGGGGATGGCCGCAGCCCTGAGATCTTCTGCTACCTCAATGGTCAGCTTCATATCGGGAAAGCGGACCTGCTCTATATCCAGATAGGCACGCTGGAGCCGCAGCTCGGCGGCGAGCGGGACATCCTCCTTCGGATCGAGGTCGAGCGTCAGGCGCATGAACTCCGACAAGCGATGGACCATCGTCTCGGCCTCGGCGTTGCGCTGATCGACGATCAGCGACGACACCGAGTTCAGCGTATTGAACAGGAAATGCGGATTGATCTGGTAATGCAGGGCCTGCAGCTGTGCCGCCTGCGCGTGAAAGCGTGCGAGCGCTTCGCGCTTCTCCTGCTGGCGCAGCCGCAGATTGTAGGAGATGGCGAGATAGAAGCCGATCCAGCTCGCGAAGAACCAGAAGTGCAGCGACAGCTGGAAGATCGTCTCACTGAGCGGCATGTCGGGACCCGGTCCGTAAATGGCGGTGCCGACAAGAAAATTGCACCAGCCATAGGCCTCCGCGGCGAGCGGCGTCGCGATCGCGGCGGCCACCAATTGCCGCCTGAAGCCCCAGTGAGCCGCCCATTGAAGCAGCCGATGAAGCAGGTAGCAGAGTCCGGCTCCGAGAAGCACGAGCAAAAGGCGCGGGCCCAAGGTCGCAGCCCAGTTGGCCGGATGCTTCAAGACGGAGATCATCGTGAAGATGAAGAAGTTCGCCGACCAAAGCGCGAGCGTCGCGAGCAAGATCATCCGGCGGGCGACGTCGTCGGGCGGCAGCGCCTGAAGCGCCTCGGGGTCCTTGGTGACCAGGCTGCGATCCAATTCTTCCACAATGTCGTTTACGCCAAGGGCGGTAGGAAATCAGCGACGTTTGGCGGCATGAAAATGCCATTCACCGCGACATATCTGCCATCGAAGCCTCTTGACCCTGTACCCGCTACAGGTTGCAAGCGTCGCGTCAGAGTGGGAGCGATTGAAATGGATGGATTTCGCAAGGCAGCGATCGCCAAGCAGGTTGCCCATGAAATGGACGCATATCGTGCGGCGCGCGAGCGCGGCGACGTCGCGGCGGCCTGGCTCTCTCTCGAGCGGGCGCATATCATCGGACAGACATACTTCGTCTTACATCTCGCGGCGCATGGCCACATGCTCGGCTATGCGATCGCGCGCGGCGATCTGCGCGAGGCCGGAGGGCAGGTCTTGCGGCTTTTACTGGTGCCGCTGGGTTCGCTGACCGGGCGTCTCCCTGCCGGGAATAACGGGCGGGCGCGTGTGAACCCGTTTGCGCCGATGCCGATGCCTCCCGATCTCGCAGGCCCCGTGCGCGCGGGCACGACAGGCCATGTCGACATCGAGCTACGTCCGTAATTTCCCAACACCCCCCGACGCGTTACGGCAACGGTTATGACGATATCTCGCGCGCCGCGCCGCTATTAGCCCCGTCGACCGCAGCCATGTCGCGCAGCGCCCGAACGAGCGTGAGGATGTGCGGCCGACTCTCGTTCGGCCGGCACAGGATGTGATGACCGCGATCCGCGCGCTGTGACGCAAAGTCGAGGAGCTTGAGCGCCCCCGAACGAACCGCATCGACGGCGAGCGGCAAGCGCAGCAGGATCACGCCCAAGCCTTGCCGGGCCGCCTCGACGGCGAGGTCGTAGTCGACAAAGCGGCGACGATTGCCCGCATCTGAAAATTGCGTATCGACCTTGCGAAACCAGCTCCGCCAGTCGGCGCCGTCGCCGTCGACGATCAGGGTCTCGCCAAGAAGCCGCGCCGGAGTACAGCCAGCGAGGGTCTCGGCGAGCTGCGAGGCAGCGGCGGGAATGACATGATCGTCAAACAGCGGCTGCGTGGAGGCGCCCGGCCACGTGCCGGCGCCATATCGCAGCGCAATGTCGGCCTCGCGCGCGTCGAGCCTTGCCAGCCGATGCTCGGACACCAGCTCGATGTTCCCGATGCCCGTCTGTGCCTCGAGGCCCGCGAGACGCGGCATGACCCACAGCCGTGCCATCGAGGGAAGCGCGGAGATGCGCACGGCGCCGCCGTGACGCTGGCTGCTGAGGTCCGACCGGATGGACGCGAAGCCGGCGAGCGCCCGCTCGGCGCGCCGGATAAATATCCTGCCCTGGACCGTGAGTTCGACGCCCCGTCCCCCGCGCTCGAAGATCGGAGCGCCGAGCCAATGTTCGAGCGACTGGATGCGCCGGCTGATCGCGCCGTGCGTCACGCCCATCTCGGCGGCGGCGGCGGCCATCGATCCGGTGCGCGCTGCCGCCAGCGCAGCGACGATGGTTTCGGTCTGGGGAATATCGAGCATGGCTCACCTCGCGGAACTTACAACATGCTGGGCCGTGATCTGTACGCAACCCTGCTTATCGATTGCGCGCCTATCCTGTCCGGCGAGCGGCCGATAGCAGGATGATCGAAAAAGGAGAAGATCATGACCCAGCCGGAAGGTTTGTTGCCCATCGAATTCAGCAGTTGCGCCCCGGTCGTCGTCGGCCCCGGATGCATTCGCCGCGACCTTCCGTCGCGCGCCGGCGTTCGCGCATGGATCGTCGAGATGGAGCCGGGGGCGATGTGGCCGCATGTCGACCGGCACGACGCGCAGGGCGAAGATGTCTTCATCCTCGACGGCGAGCTCATCGAGGGCGATCAGCGTTACGGCGCCGGGACCTATCTGCATTTCCTTCCGGGAAGCAGCCACCAGCCACGCACCGAGACCGGCGTCCGGCTCGCCGGCTTCAATCTCGTCGCGTGACGCTCTCTTCGCAGCAGCGGGACCGGGTCATGATCGCGCGCCGTCACCTTGTCGCAGGCGCCGCCGCTGTCGCGGCCGGCGCGCTCGTGCCGTCCCGCCTCGCGACGGCGGCGCCGCAGCCCGCTCTTCGCATCCAGCGCCTCGCCTGGGCCGGGGTGCGCCTTCAGCTCCCAGGCGCGACCTTGTTCATCGATCCGCTGATCGACACGGCAGTTTGGGATAAGTCCCTGCCCGACCGCATGATCCCCGTCGACGATGCAACCGGCGACACGTTCGTGCTCGTCACCCATCGTCATCCGGATCACAGCGATCCGCTCGCGATCGCAGGCGCGCTCCGCAAAGGCGGTACGATCGCCTATCCAGCCGGGACGCCGCCTTACAATGGCCTTGCTCCCGGCATCCGCGAGCGCCCGAGTCCGCTCTGGGAGCCGCAGATTCTCGGTGATTTCACCGCGACGCCGGTGCCCGCGTCGGACGGCTATGGCGACATGCAGGTTTCATGGGTCGTATCCGCCGGCGGCCGCCGGATCTTTCACGGCGGCGATACGATGATGCATGGCAGCTGGTGGCGGATCGGCCGCCAGTTCGGTCGCTTCGATGCCGCCTTCCTGCCGATCAATGGCGCCGTCTTCTCCTGGCGCCAGCCCGCCAGCGATGCCCCGGCGGTGCTGACGCCGCAGCAGGCGGTGACAGCCGCAACCATTCTTCAGGCCGAGCGGCTGGTGCCCATCCACTACGGGATTTCGGGCGCCGACGGTTATGCCGAAATGCGCGCGCCGCTTGAGCAACTGCGCACGGCTGCCAAGTCGGGGTCGCCGAAGATCGAAGCGCTTGCTCCCGGCGAATGGCTCGGCTGGTGATCCCAGGATCGACGATGCCACGCTGGCGGGCGCCATGACGGCGCAGTTCGACGCCGCGCACTCGGAGCGCCATCTGTTCGACGTGCCGCGCGACATCGCCTATTTCAACGTCGCGGCGATGGGGCCTCTGCTCGTCCGCTCGCGCGAGCGCGGCATCGCGGGGGTGCGGCGGCGCTCCGCGCCCTGGGACATCGGGGCCGGCGAATGGTTTTCGCTGCCCGAGCGGCGACGCGCCGCTTTCGCGGGCATCATCGGTTCTGATGCCGACGCGGTCGCGCTCGTGCCCGCGGCAAGCTACGGCTTTGCGGTTGCCTCTGCGAATCTGGCAATGACCGAGCGGCAGTCCATCCTCTGCCCGGAAGATGATTTTCCGTCTGGCGTGAACAGCTGGCGCCGCAAAGTCGCGCAGACGGGCGGAGCGCTACGACAGGCGCGACGCGAGGCTGGCGAGAGTTGGACCGACGCAATATTGCGCTCCATCACCGACGATGTGGCAATCGTCTCGGTGCCGCCGGTGCGCTGGACCGACGGCGGCATCCTCGATCTCGGCGCGATCGGCCGCCGCGCCCGCGCGGTCGGCGCGGCGTTGGTCGTCGACGCGACGCAGTGGATCGGCGCTGCGCCGTTCGACGTCGCCGCGGTCGACCCCGATTTTCTGATCTGCGCGGGCTACAAGTGGCTGCTGGGTCCCTATGGATCGAGTTATCTCTATGTCGCGCCGCGGCATCATGAGGGCCATCCCGTGGAAGAGAACTGGATCGCGCGGCAAGGGAGCGAAGAATTCGCGCGGCTCGCCGAGCATCATCCGCGCTACCGCAGCGGTGCGCGCCGATTTGACGCGGGCGAGCAGGTCGCGTTCGAACTCGCCGAAGCGGCAATCGACGCGATGGAGCAGATCGCCGATTGGGGCACCGCCGAAATCGCGCGCCGTCTCGCGCTCATTAACGCGCGTATCGTCGAGATCGCGGGCGCGGCCGGCATGGCTCCCGCCGATGTCGGCGAGCGTGCGCCACATATTCTCAGCATCGCACTTGCGCATCCCGGTGCGATCGAGGCGAGGCTCGAGCGAGCCGGCGTCCATGTCTCGCGGCGCGGCGGCAACATGCGCATCTCGCCGCATCTTCACGTCGATGATCAGGATCTCGACCGTTTCGCGGCGGCACTCGACGCGTAGCAGTTCGGCGGCCGCTCGCCCGCCGGTCACCATAGCCTGACAAGGCGCGGCCGCGTGCACCGAAGCAGGCAGCGAGCGCGGCCCGGCCTTCGATCCTGCTGCGGTCCGGCCCCCGCCGCTATCACATCTGCCGATGGATTCGCTCGCCGTCCGAGCAGCGCGCGCGCCCCATGGTCCGCCAGCGGGGCGGCTCGATCGCGACGGGGTCCGGCGCCGTCTTTTTTCTTTCAAGCACCGCTTTGAACGCAAGAAGCGGATATGGCCTGCCCCCCTCCGATGACAAGCCGACGCACCCGCTTTGAAGGAGGACAATATGCGAACATTATGGGCTGTGACGGCAATATCTCTCTGGCCTCTCCCGGCCTTGGCGCAGGCCGATGCCAACCCGGTCAAATCGGCGGGCGACGCCTTTGGGCACAAGCGCGGAGACGAGGCGATCGGCCTTTACGATGAACGCTCGGTTCGCGGCTTCAATCTCGAGGCCGCGGGGAACTACCGGCTCAACGGGACCTATTTTGTAAAAAATGCCGGCGTGAGCAATTTCTTCATCGACAGCAGCACGGTGCGGATCGGCTATAACACGCTCGCGACGCTGCTGCCCGGCCCGTCGGGCGTGGTCGACTACCGGCTGCGCGACCCGCAACCGGGGGAAAAGAGCCTCGCCACCGCGACGTACGACGTTTACGGACAGCCGATCGCCGAGCTCAATTTTCGCGGCGCTGCGGCCGCGGGAACGCACAGTTATTCGCTGGGCATCTCGCGCAACTTCGACGTTCGCAATGCGCAAGGCGGCAAGGGCGGCGAGGATCTCCTTGTCGGGGGCATCGCAAGGTTCACGGCGGGCAGCACCCGCATCCAAATGTTCGCGGGCGAATATCAGTACCGGCGGCGCGGCGAGTTTCGCGTCATCCCCGGCACCAATACGCTTCCCGAGCGCATCGAACGAGGCACATATCTTGGTCAATCCTGGGCCTTCGACGAGGGGCAGCGGCGCATCGCCGGCTTGCTCGTCGATCGCGGCGTCTCCGCGCATAGCGGCATCGGGGCGACGGTCGCTTTCGGCCAGGAGGATCCGACCCGCGCCTTCGCGCAGTTCTTCCGGGTTGAAAACGGCGAAAACCGAACCAGCGCACAGCTGCTCGCCATCCCGCAGCAGCGATCGACATCCTGGTCATCCGAGCTTCGTGCCTTTCTCGAAAGCCCACGGGGCCGCACACACCATCGTGTCGATCTGTTCGCGCGCTATCGCCGTTCGCTCGCTCATTTTGGCGGCGCCCAGACCTATTCGCTGGCTCCTGGCCGTCTGGGCGAACGCCCGGCAGATATAGCGGAGCCCGATCTCGGGGGGCTGGAAGCCGGCCAGCAGATTGTCGTTTTGCAGACGGGACTGGGGGGCACGTACCGCGGAACATTCGGCAAGGGCCTGCGGATCAATGCCGGCGTGCTCCAATCCTTCTACCGCAAACGCTACGAGGCCGCAGCGGGGGAGAGCCGCTCGCGCAGCGCACCGCTCGTCTATAATCTGGGCGCCAGTCTTCCCCTGTCACGTTCGGTCGAGGTCTTCGCAAGCTATGCGCGCGGTCTCGAGGAAGCGGGTGTCGCCCCCGGCTCGGCGGCGAACCGCAACGAGGTCCTGAGCGCGATCCTCGTCCGACAGGCAGAAGTCGGCCTGCGGTGGGCGCTCTCGGATACGCTCAATCTTTTCGCCACCGCATTCGACAGCCGCAAGCCCTATGCGGGGGTCGATCCGGAGGATAATTTCTACCGGTTCCTCGGGCGTGTCCGGCATCGCGGCGCGGAATTGTCCTTTTCGGGGAGTCCGGTCGCAGGCCTTCAGATCGTCGCTGGAGGCGTGCTGCTCGATCCCCGGATCATGAACGAAGAAGACATGTCCGGTCCGGTGCTGCGACCGGTGGCCGTCCCGCGGTACCGCGGCATTCTCAATGCCGACTGGACAGTGGCCGGCGTGCGCGGCCTCAGCTTTGACGCCGGTCTGCTGCATATCGGGACCCGAGCAGCCCGAAGCAGTGCGGCGCCGGGATCGCGCCAACTCGCGGTCAAGGCGCTCACGACATTGAATGCAGGGCTGCGCCTCGCGTTCAGCCTCGGCGGCAACGATGCAGTTGTCCGCGCGCAAATCCTCAACATCACGAACCGCTTCGCATGGGATGTGAACAGTTCCGAGACCCTCGCCTATAACGAACCGCGCCGGGCGCGCCTCTTACTCACTCTGCGATTTTGAGCGCCGGCATCCCGCGAAGCCGGCGACACTCTCGCGCGCGGGCGATTGCCGAAAATGCCCCGAGCTGGCGGGGCGCGATCGTTTCGGCGGAAGGGGATGCCTTTCCGCCGAAACGGGTGCGTGGGGATGCGAGAGAGTAGGCGTCCGCGCGTCCCGTTTCGGGGGTCGGTCCCGTGAACGAAGGCGTCGCTAGGGGAGAGCCGGAAGGCGGTAACGCACCGGAGAGGACTGGACGACGGCGGTGTTGGTCGTTGCGTACGGAATGAACCGGTCGATCAGGGCTTCGAGGCTGTCGACACTGGCGACATAGGCCTTGGCGACGAAACAATCGTCGCCGGTTATGCGATCGGCCTCGACCACCTCGGGGGTATCCGCCAGCAGCTGAGTCACGCGGCGCAGTTCGCCGGGCATCGGTCGCAGGCGGATATGCACTGCGAGAGGAAGTCCAACCGCCCGCGGGTCGATGCGGATAGAGTAGCCGTCGATCGCGCCGCGATCCTCGAGGATACGTAGCCGCTCTGCCGTGCTCGGCGCGGACAGGCCGACGAGTGCGGACAGTTCGCGAACCGACAGCCGGCTGTTGGCAGAAAGCTGCTTCAGGATCGCGCGATCGATCGCGTCGAGCGATCTTTCGACCTTGCGGATTTGCTTCATTTTTCAAGTGTAACATGATCGAGCTATTTTCCTAACATATTGTGCAAAATGCTCGACTATCTCCTTCTCTTGAACATGTAATTTCGGCGCGTCGCCTTCCATAACAGCGCATGACCAAGACGATCAGCCCGACGCTCGACCGGACATCGCAGGCGGTTCCCCCGCACCTCTGGTTCGGTATCAGCGCCATCTTCCACTATCTGGGGCCGTCATTTGCCGTGCTCCTCTTTCCCTACGTCGGTGTGCTCGGCGTGGCCTGGCTACGGATCGCGTCGGCGGCGCTCATCTTTGCGCCCGTCACGCGTCCCCTGCGCACCCTGCGCCGGCTCGACCGGCGCGAATGGCTGCTGATGGGGGGGCTCGGCGCCAGCCTCGCGGTCATGAACTGCGCTTTTTACCTCGCTCTCGACCGGCTGCCGATCAGCCTCGTGGCTGCGATCGAGTTTGTCGGAACGATCCTGCTCGCGCTCAACGGCTGCCGGACGCTGCGCAACTGGCTGGCGCTCGCGCTCGCGGTGAGCGGCGTTTTCCTCCTGATCGAGGTCACCTGGTCGGGCGACCTCCTCGGCCTGTTCTGGGCTTTCCTCAACGGGGCGCTTTTCGTCGTCTATATCAGCCTGGGACACCGGATCGCGCAGTCGGGTGCGAGCGGCGGCATCGAACGCCTCGGCGCGGCGATGATGATCGCGTTTGTAGTCGTCTTTCCAATCGGCATCGCGCAGGCTTGGACAGCGCTGAGCGATTGGCGCCTCATCGCGGCCGGCGTCGGGGTCGGTGTCTGCTCGTCGGTCATCCCCTATGTCTGCGACCAGCTGGCAATGGCGCGGCTGCCGCGCGCCACCTTCGCGCTGATGCTCGCACTGCTTCCCGCGTCGGCGGCGATTGTCGGCGCGGTAGTGCTCGCCCAAGTCCCCGGCCTCTTGGACATGCTCGGGATCGCGCTGGTGATGGCCGGCGTCGCGGTTCATCGCCCGACCCCGGCATAACCGCCGCAGAGCGGTGACACAGCCAGGCAGCATCCGCTGTCCTGTCAGACGGCGATGCGGCGGCGCAAGGCCCGTGTCAGCGGCCACCAGCGTTAGCAAGGCGCCGTAGACAGGACGCCAGCATCTTCTGTTCTTCGGGCGACAAGGCCTCGTCGATCGCCGTATTGATCCTGCCGAACGGTTTTTCGGCCCGCCCAAGCGCGTCGCGGCCAGCTTCGCTCAGGACGAGATCGAATGCGCGGCGGTCGCCCGGCACGGCCCTGCGCTCGATCAGCCCGAGCACGCGGAGCCGGCCGATCATCGCGGTCAGCGCCGACTCGTTGAACCCGAGCAGCTGCGCGACCCGCCGCTGCCTGACGGTGCCCTCGGCGGCGACGATCGCGAGCACCGCGGCCTGCGCCGTCGTAACGCCGGCGCTGCCGGCAAGCTCGCGGTCCGCAGCCTTTTTGAGACGGTGCGCCGCCAGCTGGACGAGGTGATAAAGGCGCAGCTCGGACGCGGACATGGGGCCGTGTTACCGAAGTTGCCAACCCACATCCATATCGATATACTTCACTAGTGAAGTTACCGGGAGTACGGAATGGCTGTTATCGATGTGTGGGCGCAGATCACGACCGAGCGGATGGCGCAGCGGCCCTGGATGGAGACGTTGACTCGGTGGACGCGGCGCGAGGGCGACAATATCCAGACCGAGGCGTCGACGCTGTCGGCGATGGACGCGGCCGGGGTCGAGGTGGCGCTCCTGTCCGCCTGGCATGGCCCTGAGGGCAGCCTGATATCCAACGAAGAGGTCGCGCTGCAGATCGCAGCTGCACCCACCCGTTTCCGGGGTCTCGCCACGGTCGATCTTGAAAACCCGATGGAAGCGGTACGCACAATCAGACGGTGGACGGCCGAGCCGGGTTTCGTCGGGGTCCGCGTCGTTCCCTGGCTGTGGAGCCTCCCGCCCAATGATCGCCGCTACTATCCCGTCTATGCCGCCTGTATCGATGCCGGTGTGCCGCTTTGCACCCAGATCGGCCACACCGGTCCGCTGAAACGCTCCGAGACCGGCCGGATGATCCCATATCTCGAAGACGTGATGCTCGACTTTCCGGAGCTTGTGGTGGTCGGCGGCCATGTCGGCTTTCCGTGGATAGACGAGCTGATGACGATGACGGCGAAGTTTCGCAACTTCTATGTGGACACATCGGCTTACGCGCTGCACCGCCTCCCGGACTCCTTTGTTGCCTGGATGCGTGGCATCGGCCGGTCGCGGGTCATGTTCGGAAGCAACTGGCCGATGCTGAGCCCCGAGCAGTGCCTGACAGGCCTGGGCGGGCTCGAACTCGAGCCCGACATCGAGCACGCCTTTCTCGAGGGTACGGCGCGGCGCGTGTTCGGCATCTACGGAGGTGCGGCCGAGGCCTGATGAGAGAGTGAACTTTCGCTCTGGAGCGCGCCGGATTTAGTCGTCCAGCCCGTCGGCGCCGACCTGACGATCCGGAAAGGCTTTGGCATGGACGTACCAGACGAGCGGAGGCAGCAGTAGTTCAATCCACATCAGGGTAAAAAAGAGGTGGCTGGGATAGCCAGTCACCGCGAGCGATATCAGGCGGGCGAGCCCGCCGCAGAAAAAGATGGCCAAGAGGAACTTCAGCGCGCTGCCCCGCCGCTGCAAGTCGAACGCACACCAGAGGAGAGCCGCCCCGAATCCCAGGAACAGGGTCGAGTAGAATCTGTCCTCGCTGTCCATGATCGCGTTCACTTCCACCGCGCCGGGGATCGCGCGCGGGCCGACCGCAATATGCGCGAACGCAATCAGGCAGCAGATCACGCCGAAAATCCACACGAAGATCCTGACTGCCTGCCTCACCCCAGCCTCCTCTTCCCGGTCGCAATTTAGCGCATGTTTCGCTGCCTACGGCAAGCGGCGGCCGATGGACAACGGCGTGAACCGCGCATCCAGCATGGCGAACGTCTGCGCGCGGGCCGGAGTAGTCACTGGCGCCGCAAGACCTTCCCCTACCCACGCTATTTCGGCTGGCCAACGCGATCAATCAAGCAAGTGCGCAACCTGGAAATTCGCGCCGTACGAAGCACCGTCCACTTGAAGCAGCTGGCGATGCCTGGTTCGACGCATATGCGTCACCCGCGGGCCGACTGCCCATCGGAAACGAGCGTGGACGCCATGCCCACCGATCTCTGGGACAGCTCAATAAATGTGCGATCTTCCCCACAACGGAACAAATGCGACAACTTCTCCGGATTTCGCGTCACGTAAATCGCAGCGATCTTCTTGCCTCGGAGCTGCAAACTCGTCGTCTGAAGTATGCCGCCGACCTCAACAGAAATGAATCCGGGCAGGCCGTCGATCTTCTCGAACCGTAAGATGCGCGAGGGTTGCTTGCGAAAGACTTCAGCCAATTCCCGATGACGATGGAGAACGATCTCAGCCCCCTTCAGCGGTTGCACGGAGGCCTCCACGCGACCGCCGCCATCGCTCAATGCGATTACGTCTTCGGCGAGAAGCGCCCCGAGCGTCGCAAGATTGCCATCTCGCGACGCCAGGAAAAAGGCTTCAGCCACTTTGAGGCCATGCTCCTCCGGCACCTCGAATCTAGGCCGCTCGTCCCTGAGACGTTTCCTCGCGCGACTGGCCAGCTTCCGGCACGTCGCAACATCGCGGCCGATCGCTTTTGCAACGTCTGCAAATCTCATCTCAAAGATGTCGTGAAGAAGGAATGCCGACCGCTCCAGTGGCGAAAGACGTTCCATCACCACCATCATCGGCAGGTTAACGTCTCCAGCTAACTCGGGATATTCCGCTTCGACCAGAGGCTCGGGCAACCAGGGACCAACATATTCGCAGCGCGCCCGCTTCAGGAATTGGAGCCTGTTGATACAGAGCCTGACGACGATGGTGTGGAGCAATCCTGCCGGATTGCGCACGATTTCGCCCTCGGTCTTCATCCATCGCAGGAATGCATCCTGCACGACATCCTCTGCGTCGGCTATCGATCCGAGCATGCGGTAGCCCAGACGCAGCAGTCGCGGTCGGGACGCGGCAAAAATACCGTTAACTTCGGCGCTTCTCATATTTTCGCTATACGTCACCGGCAAGCGCCATCGCACCGGTTTTCATTTGGCGAGCCACCTTGGCAACCCGCTGGCCGAGATGATGTGCAGTGGCGAGATCAGTTCGTGGCGGCGCGGTGTCGGGAGATTCGTCGACGTTGGATTGGGCCGCCGCGCCGAGCCAAAAACCCAGACGGTTCAGGTCATTTCTTGACGCCGTCGACGAGTTGTTCGCGGGTGGCAGGTCGAGGTTAACCCAGTGCATTCCGTGCTGGGCGGCAAATAGGGCGAGCTGGATGAGGGTGGACAATTTGTCGCCAGCTTGCGCGCCAGAATTGGTGAACCCGGCCCCGATCTTATCCTTCCAGAGATAACCTTCTGCCATAACCTTGCTCGAGCTCGCGTCCTGGAACTGTTTAAAGCTTGCAGAAGCACCGCCCATGTAGGTCGGTGCACCGAAAATTATCGCGTCGGCAGACAGCAGGTGCTGCCAGATATCGTCGCTTCGCTCGATCGACATGAGCAGGCTGTCCACGCCTGCAACCGATGCTGCGCCTGCGGCGACCGCCTCAGCCTGTCGCAATGTGTGTCCGTATCCACTGTGAAAAACGACCGCCACGCTCACGGAGCAAGGCCCGGATTCTGTTCGTTCATCACGTCCCTTGAAACTTATCGTCATGTCAAAGCCTTTCATTCGTCAAAGACATGACAAGCGTCGAACGCAATATGTGACATTCACCGCGAAAATTATCGAAATTGCGCGAATTTCTTTACGGCCAAGCTTCGCTTGCACAGCGGCAAAAACACGAGATCTTCCGGAAGACAAATGAGAAGCACTTCGTAGGCTGGCCTGCATCCTTTCGGTCACTGCACGTCAAAGCGTCCGGCAAGGAAATCAATTGTGAAGGCCTGGTACTGTCCGATAACGTCCTGCCCCAGCTGAGCTCTGTTGCTGATCGACGACTGTGCGTCGGACGAGAGAAGGACAGTGATCTCGGGCACGGAAACGGAATGCTCGTCGATGCGAACTTCTGCGTTGGGAAGGATCGCGATTTCCTGCTCGACAACACCTCCTGCTCCGCCGAAACGAACCGTTCTACGCGCGAGCCCACGGACCATCATCTCGTTCCGGTTTGCGAAATCCGCAGGTAGGCTCGTCATGCGCGCGCCTGTATCAAGATGCATCCACACCGGTTTTGAAGCGACCTCCGCCTCGATGAAAATCGTGCTTCCCTCATATCGCAGGTTACGCGGCTCGAGGCCTGCCACGCTTCGCGACGGGATCAGAGAGCCGGGTTGCGAAAAGGTTACGCGCTCCATAGCCCGGAACACCGGAAATCCGATAATCAGGTCGAGCCGGTAATCGGGCACCGGGAGCTTAAGCTGTTCGTCGGGCAGGACGAGGAAGACAACGTTTGAAAGCGTTATTCCGGCGATATCGAGACGATCCGCAATGGCAAGCCTCGCAGCAACCGCTGCCTTGGTAGCGCTGCCGACACTCGCATCGCCGTCCATGTATCTGAGGCCGTATTTACTGGCCGCCGCGGCGGAAGCAGTGGACAGATTGGCGCCGGTGTCGAGCACGGCCTCGGCGCGCTTCCCGTTGAGATCAAACGTGGCGCGCGGCAATCCGACCAAGTCTTTGCGCAGCGAGATCCCTACCGGTTCGTATCGCTCGACCTGCTGAGGGGGCGCGAACGCCAGTAATCTTGCGATCGAGTGCAGATTGACCGCCGCGGCGGCACCGCCCGCCGGCAAGGCCTGCTGCCAGAGCAGCGCCGCTTCCGCAGCGGCGCGGAAGTCGTCACGGGCGAAGGCCGCGCCGGCGACGGCGGACCACAGGCGTGCGGTCCGGACTTTGTCGTTATCCGCAAGCAAGGACCAGCTTTTGACTGCGAGTGCCAGCCCGCGTGTGTCGTGACGTCCAGCGGCCGCCTCGGCCAGAGTGACGGCCGCCTCAGCAGCGTTCAAGCTCTGCTGAACGCTCGCCTGCCGGTTATCGGAGTTCTGCGCAAAAGCGAGCGGAACGGCAGTCGAAAGCAAGATTGCTGCGCCCGCCCCGACACCAAAGTGCGCGGCCTTGATCAGGGCGCCTGGATTAAGACGGCGGCTCATATCCAACAGACCCGTCTGATCACCGGCAGCATATTCCCTTGGGTCAGCACTGGCGCCGCGAAGGATCCATGCAGATCCGGACAGAAGTCGCCGTGACTTAGCATTCATTTACATCCCTCCCAGCCAACTTGATGGCTCCGGGCGCGTTCCCGGTGTCGCGCTTTTCTCATATCCTGGCGATCGCCCGAACCAGTGACATTGCCCAGCATACCGCGCAGCCGACAGGTACCAAATGCCCGACTGCCTAAAACAAGACGGAATCGTGTCTTCGAATCCTTGGAAAAAGCCTGACTGCCGGCTGTGTCGGAGCAACATGTTTTGGCTCCTCTCCGTCAAGGATCAGACTGGCAACGAGGCCGATACTCTTACTCTTCTCGGTCACCCAGACCCGAGCTGACCGCCCCTCAAATCCTCGAAGTCGACGCCATCCGAGACGTTTACGCGGTCAAGCCAGCACACGCGGCCGCCCTGTTCAGACACGTCTTTACCCGGCGTCCGTTTCCCGAACAGCAGACGTATTGCTCGTGAGCGCGCCTTCCAACTGGCGAAGCGAGATCAGCAGTTTCTCAGCGTCGGCCGGCGACGTTTCAGAGAAGAGCAGTTTCGCAATGGCAGACCTATGTTTCATGGACTGGCGAGCGATGAAGTCGCCTGCGGGCGTGAGAGCGAGCCGCTGACGTCGCCCGTCGTCCGGATCAGCTTTTTTGACGAGCAATCCTCTTGCGACCAACGCTGCGACAAGCTTGCCAATCTGTCCCTTGTCTCTTCGTGTTTCTCGTACCACGTCGAGCTGCGTACATCCCTCACGCTGACGAACGATCCGCAAAATATGGGCTTCCATCAACTGCAAGCGCTGACCGTCAGCCTTGAGTGATTCCGACATATGGAACTTTACCAGATCCATGATGCGGGCAATCGCTTCCAGCCCCTCATTGGCGTCATGTTCGGTCATCGCCCCTCTCGATCGCGCATCAGAATTCATTTAGTTGACAATATCTACCAATCACCGCATTAGTTGATAATATCAACGAATCGCCGCCGAGGTCGAAATTACTTATCTTCTGGAGTGCATGGAATGGAACAGGAATCTGCATCGGCTGTCTCCAGCCGCCTCGACATGTTGCAGCGGACACTAGGGGGCGGGCCGAATTTTCACCACATCGATGGAGCTTTTCAGCCGAGTTTGGCCGGCGCGGTGATAAATGTACATAATCCGGCGACCGGCCACGTCCTTGCTGAAGTCGCGACGGGCGATGGCGAGGATATCGAGATGGCCGTCACGGCTGCGCGGCGTGCGCTAAAGTCCGGGCCTTGGCCGCTTTTAACTGCCTCGCAGCGAGCCGCACTCCTCTTCGCTCTAGCGGATGACATAGAAAAGGATGCGGCGGACTGGGCGTTACTGGAATCGCTCGACGCCGGGCATACGCTGACGTCCATCACGGTCGGCGATCTGCCGCTCGGGCTTCGGTCGCTTCGCGACAATGCGGGTTGGGCGACCAAGGTGACGGGGGAAACGGCAATGCAATCCGCCGGTCAGCCGGTGGCGAATTACTATGTGCGCGAAGCTGTCGGGGTCGCTGGGCTTATCACTCCATGGAATGCCCCGTTCCTGATGGCCATACAGAAGATGAGCGCGGCGCTTGCCGCGGGCTGCACTGTCGTCGTGAAGCCATCGGACCTGGCTCCGCTTTCGGCACTTCGGCTGGGCGAAGCGTGTCGAAGGGTCGGATTTCCCCCGGGGGTCGTAAATGTCGTGGCGGGTGGAGCATCCGCAGGAAAAGCTCTTTCGCAACACCCGGACGTCAACATGATCAGCTTCACCGGATCGACCGATGTGGGCCGGTCGATCATGACGGATGCCGCGAACAGCAACCTCAAGCGGGTCGTGCTCGAACTGGGCGGGAAATCTCCGACCGTCGTGTTCGATGACGCAGATATCGCAAAGGCAACGTCAGCGATCGTCGCTGAAATCATCTTCAAGAGCGGCCAATATTGTGCCGCGGGAACACGCGTCTTGGTGCAACGATCTATTTATCGCCCGTTTCTGGGCGCGCTGCGCGCCCAGATGGAGCAGGTACGAACGGGCGCCGGACATCTTTCGGGCTCGGATATGGGCCCGATGATATCGCAGCATCAGCGCGAGCGAGCAGCACGGATCGTCGGCGACAGCGTCCAGCAGGGAGCGACGGTCATCTGCGGGGGCCGGCCAAAGACCGGGCCAGGCTATTTTTTCGAGCCGACCATCCTCGTCAATGCCGGCGCGGAGGCGCGCGCATGGCGAGAAGAGATATTTGCCCCGGTCCTGACCCTCACTCCGTTTCCCGACGATGCCCCACTCGAACAGGTCGCCGCCGCCGCCAACGATACGCGCTACGGATTGTCAGCGAAGGTCTGGAGCAGGGACCTCCGTCGCGTTCTTGCGATGATCGATCTATTCGAGACGGGGCAGGTGATCGCAAACGGCGGCGGCGGAGAGGCCGTGCTGCCGTTCGGCGGTATTAAATTGTCAGGATATGGCCGGGAAAACGGGTTGGAGGGCGTGAAGGCCTTCACGGAGATCAAGTCCGTGAAGCTCGGGTATTGAGCGGGCGCCGACCGGCCGCTCCGCAGCTGCTCGCGTTCGCGACTGGTCGGCACCTAGTCATGCAGCAGTGGAGTTGCCCACTCTGCAAGATCAGGCCCTCGACTGCCTAAAGCCTGCATTCTCACTTCTCGTCTTGCGGCGCCTTGATCGCCGTAACAGGTGCTATCCACAGCTTCGGTTGCGACAAGTCGAATGTTAGAATCCACTGGCGCATAATCGGAATACCGATGTTGCCGTCCGTAATCATGTCGCGCTCTCGATAAGATGAGTCGGCCGAGATGGTCTTCCCCGTCGGGCCTTCGAGGAGGAGGTTTGCGGTCGGCGGCTCGACGCCAACCTTATGGTCAAGTGCCGCGACGGAGGAGGGGGGAAGCTGCAAGGCGGCATCGCTTCCCGCATCAAGTTGCATCCACAAAGGTCCCGCGCGGGCGGCCACCGCTACCATCGCGGTGAGGCTGGCGCCGCCAGCCTGGCGATGCAGCCGCACCGGAAGCTCGACAGCATTCGAGGTGCGGGCCGCCAGGCTTGCGGGGGTCTCGAGCACCAGTCGTCCGCCCGCCAGATCGACGGTAAAGGGTAACGATTGAAGGACGTCGAGTGAAAACACCCCGTCCAACTTGGGAGCGTCGGGAGGAAGTAGCGCGGCAAGATCGAATATGCCGACTTCCTGGTGGATCGATCGGCCGCCAAAGTTGATCGTTACAGGTCCGCATCGAGGCATGGTCAAGCGTTCGCCGCTCAGCCGGAAACCGGTAAGTTGTCCCCACCCTCTACATCCGATCCTTTCAGCAAACTCCGGCGTTATGACCGTGATGCCGCCGCCCGTATCGAAGATCATATGGGCGGTACGATTGCCCACCCCGACATCGACGGTCTTTAGAACGCCGAGCAAGTCACCAAGCGGCAGCGATTGCGGGCCTGCCTGCGCCATGAGGGGAGTCGGCGCGACGACTGCGAGCGCAGCCATGAAGCCTCTAACACAACGTAAGCCGCTGCTCGAGGAGATGAACCCGAGCGTCGACATTCGAACTCGAAACAGATGTTTGCGATATCGGCGCTTGCAAATAGACGATGTCGAAACTGCCAAATCGCGCCACAACATTGGCTCGTCTCCCGTTGACTCGTGCTCAAAGTTACGATGTCTCTCGTTCGCGTCATAGCTTGTCGATCGAAACCCAATTGTGAGCCATCGTCACGGGTGGAGATCTGCAAATCTTGGTGAAGGGACCGTTCCCTGCTCCTTCGCGCTCCGCTGCGCAGGCCATTGCTTACACCCCGCTCATGCGCAACAAAGCTGCTGGGCTCTAATCCCGGCTGGTGGAAACCAGGGGGTCACGTCAGCCCCTCTCGTCCATTCGGGCTGCCATCCTTGATGTGCACCTCCACTTCCTGAAACTAGGAACAAGGCGACTGCTTGCAAGGCAATCGATCGCTAGCCGGTCCCATTTAGCTCTTAACCGCAAGCGGGTCGACATGCTCGCTCATTTAGCCATGCGATTGGTGGCGACGAACCCGAGTTACGTTTGCCGAAACAGCCGGCGAGATGATTTACCGAGGAAGGCAGGACAGAAGAGTGGTTCGATGCCTCAACTGCGGCACCCCGCTGGTGGGAGCCTATTGCTATGGCTGTGGTCAAAGCGCCCAGTCGCACCGCAGCTTGGGAGCTATCTGGCACGATCTGTTGCACAATGTGCTGCATTTCGAAGGAAAATTGTGGCGAACATTGCCTTTGCTGATTTGGCGACCCGGTGAGTTGACGCGCCGGTATGTCCACGGGGAGCGCAAGAGATTTATCTCGCCTCTCTCTCTATTTCTCTCGGCGATATTTTTAATCTACGCAGTTCTGACGCTAACCGGGGTTGGCGATGTTATCGGTAAAGAGTTCGAAAAATTGGCGATCAAAGGAAGTCACCAACAAGATGTCGAAATCTTCATGTACAAGACGAAGACAAATGCATATAAATTTGCTTGGGTCATTCTTCCGATGTCGATTTTCATTATGAGGTTTATGTTTTTAAGATCCAAGGAATTTAACTGGTACGATCACTATGTCTTTGTTACATACTCGATTAGCTTGGTTGCTATTATTTTAATAACGTCTCATATATTAAATGTATTGTCAGAGAGTATTTTTAGCTCTCTATTGGGTTGCGCTTATATACCCGTGCATATGTATCGCCAACTCCGAGATGCTTACCGGCTCTCTTGGTTTGGCGCTCTTTGCCGGAGCATAGCACTCGTTATCGTAAGCCTGACGATCGTCATAGTTTTCTTCCAGCTCATGACGCCATCACCATCATGACCTCCACCAATGGCGCACCGCTAGCAACATTGCCTTTGACGATTGGGCTCTATTGTCCCAATTCCTGTGAAACTCACAGATGCCGCTGTATCGAGAGAAAAGCGCTGAAATATCTAAGTCGTTTCCCAAACCCGGCTCTGAACTTTGCTGCCAGAATCAATCGCCGACCACACCGGAGTTTTTTATGCTATTGTGCCGGCCACTAAAGATTGTCCTCACCGCAATGCTGCTCATTCTTTCCCCGGAGGCTGCGGCGTCACCCGAGGAAAACGCTGGGCCTCAGATTGTTACAACTGATGCCGAGCGCTTCTATGCTCTATATGACGAAGCCAAGGGGGAGCTAGGCGGGGAAACCCTGCAGCGGGTCTATCTTGATCGCGGCAGTCCAGGCCTTCTCCATCTTGCCAAATCTAGAAGGGTAAGTGGAGCGTCGATTGCCTTGGCTCTGCAAGCAAGGCCCCAAGTGTATCGCAATGCTCGACTGTGCCTGGAGACGCTGCCGAATGTGAAAAAACGCACCGCCGCCGCGATGACGCACCTCAAGCAACTCTATCCTGCCGCGCATTTTCCAACGATCACGATCGCGGTTTCCCATACTAAACCGGTCGGCATGGCCGATGCACAAGGTGTGCAGATCAGTCTCGAGGCGCTTTGTGCCACGCGCTATATGAACCCGGATCATGAAGACCGGTTCGTCCATGTTCTTGTCCACGAATTCGCGCACAGCCAGCAGAAGGGCTCTGTGGGGGAGAAGGAGACTCCGACCGTTCTGGAACAGGCGCTTCTGGAGGGAGGCGCCGAGTTTATTGCCGAGCTCATTTCGGGTTCTCCCGGCAATTTGGGTCCTTTTACACTCGCCAAAGGCCGCGAGCGCGAGATTGAATCCCGTTTTCTCATCGACATGGAGAAGATTGATCTCTCCGAATGGTTCTTCAACGGCTCAAACGAGCGCCCGGGAGATCTGGGCTATTGGGTGGGATACCGTATCGTGCGGTCATATTATCAAAGAACTACGGATAAGACGAAGGCGCTCGAGCAGATATTTCACATCGACGATGCTGCCGATTTTTTAAGCCGGAGCGGCTGGCACCCCGGCAAAGGCTGAGCGATCCGCGGCCATATGTCGAGCTAATCACCAGCTGGCGGCTTGGAAAGCATCATCCGCGCAACGAACAGCGGGTCGTCGCCGCCTGCGACGTCGGGCCGGACACCTGTTCCTTCCCAATTGTCGCCGCGCGCCCGGTTCACAGGCCGGGCGTTCGGGATGACGACCTGGTAATCGCTGCCGAGCGGGACCGGCTCGCCGAACATGTTGGCCGCACCGCCGCTGCGCGATCCTACCACGCGCGCGCGGCCCTCTGCCTGGAGCGAATAGGCGACATATTCTGCGGCCGATGCCGACCGGCGATCGATAATAACGATGATGGGCAAGTCCTTCGGCAGCGCGGGCAACTCCGCCTCGGGCAACATCTCCTCGACTATGCCGCTCCGCTTCTCGATAGACTGGACCCAACGGATTTCCGAAGCGAGCGCGGAGCGGACGATTTGAGCTGCCGGCATGTCGTCGCCACCGCCATTCAGGCGCAGGTCGATGATAAGGCCATCGGTGTCAGAGATGAGTTGCCAAGCGGCACGATATTTCTCGCGGGCAACGTCCCATGGATAAAAGCTCGCAATGCGAAGATATCCGATATTGCCTTCCAACACGCTGACTTCGCGGACACCCGCATTTGCCGATGCCGCGCCAGCGCGCCAAGCCATCAGCCAATCATCGCCATCCTTCGCGCCGGCTTTCTCGAAATGGAAATGCCCGTCGAACATATCGAGGTCGCGGTTCAGTCGATCGATGAAGCCATCCTCGTTGCCGCAAACCGAACGGTAACGCCCGTCCTCACGCCAAGTCCGCAACTGCGAAGCGAGCTCGCGCGCGTCCGCCGCCACGACATATTGCGCCTCCACGACGTCGGCGAGCCTGGTAAGGACATCGGACTGCGCCCGGCATTCGGGGGCCGTCATCATCAAGATCAGCGAAAGCGATAACATAAAAGCTCCTTGAACATCCAAAATTTATATAGCAGGCTATGTAATATGATCAACGGCCTTCATTTGGTGTCTCGCGCCGCACCGACTGTGGAACTCGAGGTGGCGCGTCGCATCTCTCTGGCAAGCAGCGACGGCCAATACCATTGCGCCAGCGCCTTCACTGCGCCACCGGTCGCACGGCGTTGCAAGTCGACCGTTCGCCGCTTCGGCCTCGCCTTTCAGACTGCAAGGGCAGAAGAGATCAGTGAATCACCCTGCCACCGCGGTGGTGGTCCAAGAGTCGTCCGCCATTGCAGTGCGGCAATTGGAGACCTCGCATGACACCGCGACACCCTTCGCATCGGGACAGCACCGAGGCCCCACCGGCCGAGGACGGCGCAGCGACGCGCGCCAGGCTCGTCCACGAGCTTCGCGATATCGGTGTGCGAAATGGGGATACGCTCATGCCCCATGTATCGCTTCGCGCGGTCGGGCGTCTCGAAGGCGGCCCTAATGCGCTCGTCGAAGCGCTGCTCGAGGCCGCTGGTCCTGATGGAAACCTCATGGCCTTCGCATCCTGGCGTGACTCGCCCTATGACGCGACGCTTGGCCATACAGAGGTCCCGGTCGAGGTCGCAAGCAGCTGGCCCGCGTTTGACCCGGCCGATGCGCCTTCCTATCCGGGCTTCGGCTCGATCAACGAATTCATCCGTATTCATCCAGCGTCGCGTCGCAGCGCGCACCCCGACGCTTCGATGGTCGCGATCGGCAGGCAAGCTGAATGGCTCGTCACGCCCCATCGCCTCGGAGAACCCTATGGCCCGGGATCCCCGGTCGAACGCTTCATCCAACTCGACGGCCGGATTCTCTTGATCGGCGCCGGCCCGGACTCGGTTACAGCGCTCCATTACGCGGAGGCGGTCGCCGGCATCGCGGACAAGCGCCGGGTCACCTATTCCATGCCCTTGCTGGTTGGAGGCGAGACATGCTGGGAAACCTGCTCCGACTGGGATTCAAACGGCATTCTGGACGGCTACGACGCGCCGGAAGGTCCTGACGCCGTCGAGCTTATCGCCCGCGACTATCTGGCGACTGGGCGCGCCGCCGCAGGACGGGTCGGTATGGCTCCTACACGCCTGATCGCGGCGCGCGACATTGTTGCGTTCGGGATCGCCTGGCTCGAGACGCGCCACCCGCGCAGCGGTGCACCTGGCAAGCTCCCCCCGATCCGCGCCATCACTTCCGCCCTCCCCCAGTCAGCCTGAAAGATCGTCTGTTGATTCAGAAACGCCTTCCTGAACTTTTCCTCCTGTTGGCATCCTTTTCGTTGCTCGCGGGCGCTGCGATTGGCCTCGCCATGGGTGCGACGCATGACTATCAGCTCCGGCCGGTTCACGCGCACACCAATCTGTTGGGCTGGGTCAGCATCGCGCTGTTCGGCCTCACCTATCGCAGCTATCGGACGCACGTGCGGGCAACCGCAGCGAGTCTCCACCTGTTCGTTTCGGCGGCTTCGGCCCTGCTCTTTCCGGTCGGGCTATGGCTCGAAATCACAAGCGGTGAATCGCGCCTGATCGCAGCGGCGTCCCTGCTTTGGCTTCTGGCCTGCATACAGTTCCTGCTCTTTCTCATTGGAGTCGTGCGTAGCACGACGCTCGACGACCCGCTGACAAGCACGAAAAGCACGACGCCCCGTTGAACATGGGACGCTCGAACAAGGCAGTCCTTCGGCGGTGCAACGGCGCTGCTGGGCCGGCTCATCGTGCCGCTTTACGCGCAAATGCTCGGGGCGCTCCTCAACCACCTGCAGAGGGCGGCCGCGCTGGACGATACCGAACCAGAATTGACGGGCCTCTGGCTCCGCCGCCTCGCCTCCGATATGCATCCGCTGTTCGATCAGGTCCGCTTTGCCTGTCTTCAGGCGGTCAAGGCCGTGGCCCGGCTTCGGGACCATCCGATTGCCGACATCAGAAGACCCGAGAGCAGGCCGAAGTCGAACAGCTGATCGGGGAGCCGATGTCACAGGTGCGCACGCCGGGACTGCGACCTCGATGCTGGCGCGACCAGAGCGATCCGTATCGAACTTCCCGGCGGCCTCTGCCTCTGCGGCGCGAGGAGCATGTCCGCGACCGGGCTATTCCGCAGTTCCCTTTCCACCCGTGAAAGCCTCTGTGATCAAGCGCGCACCAGCTGTTCCACTCAGCAAGGCGGACTAAGTCGGCCATAGGTTCCAATGTCTCGAGCGGCCAGCGGACACGGTGAGTAGCGGATTTCTCCAGCTCTCTGACTGGGTTTTTTGCGTAGCCCGAACCGATCTCGCCAGGCAAAAGCCTCCAATGGCAAAGCATGTATCGGATTGCGCGCGGGACGAAAGAGGCTCGGACGGATTGAGCTGAGTTACACCGAGTACGCCAGAGAAGTTTCCAGATGTGAACCTGTGGGCATGCGTGGGCGCGCGATTGCGGGCCGCGGAAGACCAACAGATCGCTCTTACGCCGCGCGGTGGTGTTCGTTGCCTGATGTTGTCGGAGTTGCGCGTCCCAATCGATGCCGCGAGCCCCAGCAATATGCTGCGGGAAATCCGCCCCACATTCATTCGCAAATTCATCTGGGGGCCCAATCGACCAAGGACGCGATCCCGCGCGCGGTTACGCATCGTCACACTTCGTATTCGCAAGTTCGCGTTTCCGAAACGATCCGCCGGGAAACGGCGCGGGCATTCCGCAGATTATCCCCAGTCAGGAGTTTCCTTGGTGAAACGCAATATTTGCAAGATCTATTCTCAGCCTGCGGCCGCATTGCGGGTCGCATCGGCGATGGCGGCAACCCTTTCTGTCACGGTAACGGCTCAAGCATCGGAAACGGCCTATGACCGGATCGTGGTTTTCGGCGACAGCATTTCCGACAGCGGAGCCTATGCCGCCAAGGCACCGGCCGGCGCGGGCAAATTCACCACCAATCCCGACGATGTCTGGGTCGAGGTGATCGCCGAGGACCTAAAACTGCAGCTGGCACCGCATGCCGTCGGCGGATCCAACTATGCCGAGGGAGGCGCCCGCGTCGCGCTCCAGCGTCCCGACGCCCCTGGCGACCTGACCCGCCGCCCGGTGACCGAACAGGTCACGGACTTCCTGGTGAACGACGGCAAGCTCACTGCCGACAGCCTTGTCATCATCCAGGGCGGCGGAAACGACGTGTTCGCGACCAAGTTCAACGGGCCCGTCGACACGCCTGCCGATCTCGAAGTGTTACGCGTCGCCGCCGAGGGCCTTGCCGACCAGGCAGGAAAACTGATCGAAGCCGGAGCCGGTACCGTCGTTACGACGAGCGTACCGAAGTTCGACCATTATAACGCGCGGTACGAGGCGGCGCTCGCCGCGCGCGCGCTCAATGTGCTTTATGTCGATATGGCCGGGCTGATCCGCGAGATCGAGGCCAACCCCGCAGAATTCGGCATCGTCAATATTACCGACCGGGCTTGCAGAGGCATGGCGCTCGAATCCTTCATCTGCCTGCCGCAAAATTATGTGACGCCGGACGCCAACCGCACATATCTTTATGCCGACGGCGCGCATTTCACCGGGGTCGTCCACGAAATTCAGGGCGACCTTACGCTCGCAATGCTGCGTGCCCCCGGCCAGTTTGCGCAGTTGCCTCATATGGTGCGCTCGGCGGCGCGCGCCGATGGTGAGCTAGCACGTCAGCGGCTCGACGACGAACAGCAGGCAGGACTTCGCGTCATCGGCGGCGTGAAGGCGAGCGGAACCGACCTTCCGGCAAGCGCGGCGGCCGGCGTGGGGCAAACCACGGCGGCAGGTGCGCAGCTAGGCTTCGCAACAGCGCTGCCTTCCGGCCTGAGAGGCGGTATCTATGGCTCTTGGACGCGCGGCGATGGCGATTTTGCGGGCGGCACCGGTTCGCTGCAGTTCGACAGCTATGCGCTGACGGCTTTCGCCGGATATCAACGCGGCCCGCTCGCGGTGTCGCTGACGGCGGCGATCGGTAAGGCTCAATTCTCGAACATCGACCGGCGCATCATACTCGGCCCGGCGTTTCGCACGGAAGCGGGGCAAACCGATGGAAGTTTCGGTTCGGTCGAACTTCGCTCCGCCTATCAATTCGCCGCAGGTGCGGTGACGATCGCCCCGTTTGCGACCGCTCGCTACGACCGGGTCACGGTAGATGGCTACACCGAGACCGGCGGCCGGTCGTCGCAGATCCGTTTCGCCGACCAGACGCTCGAAACCCTCGAACTCGGCGGCGGCGTCCGGTTCAGCCCGGCCTCCGCCAGTGGCGGCTTCATGCCGTGGGCCGAAATCGGTTATGCAGGCAATGTGCTCAAAAATGACCACAGCGTGTCCATCCTTCCAAATGGTGCGCCGGTCTGGTTCACGACCGAAGCCCTCGCCGGCGCCGGGAGCGCCCTCACCTATGGCCTCGGCGTGAGCGGGCCGATCGGCGCGGCGGGCGCGATCGGCTTTTCGCTTCGCGGTCGCGAGACGGATAACGGCCTGAGCGACATGTCGGCCTCCGTCTCGGTTTCGGTCCGCTTCTGAACCCGGCGCGAAACCCTCCGGCTGCGCAAGGCGCCGGAGGGGGATGTGCAAGGAGCGGTTACAATTGGTCACAATCGCGCAACCGGCGGTTCATCCCGCGACGTCGAAGCGCATCTAGCATCGCCGACATGACAAATCGACCTTGCCTGGCGCGCCGAATAGCCGCCCCCGCCGTTGTCGCATCGATTGTGCTTACGCTCGCCCTCCCGCTGGCGCATGCCCGGCAGGAGAGCGCTTATCGGCCGGGATGGTCGGCGGTCCATGCCGATCCCGAAAACAGCGACTATCATAAATGGCCGGGTCCAGATGCTTTGACGCACGCCTGGTCGCGCAGCTTCGATGGGATGATCAATCTCGGCCCGACCAGCGACGGCGAAGGCCGGGTCTACGTCACCACCAGCGGCGCGGGCTGCCGGTTGCACGCCCTCGACCGGGCAAACGGCAAGACGATCTGGTGCTCCGACGAGGTGGGACGGCTCGCAGTATCGTCAGCCCCGCTTCTCGACCGCGAAGGCCGGCTCTACCTTGGCGATGGAAGCGTCATGCGATCCTTCGACCGCGACGGCAGGGTGCTGTGGACCTACAAGATCATCGGAACCCCGCTGTCGGCGCAGTTCACGCCGGCAGGCGACCTCATCTTCATCACCCATGTCGGCGTCATCTATATTCTCGACCGCGAGAAAGGGACCGAACGGATGGCACCCCATTCGCTGGTGCCCGACCCGAAGTTCGACCCATCCGAAGGCGCCGTCGCGTGCATGCGCGGACTTCCAGAGTGCCCGAGTGCCAACACGCCAGCGATCGACATGCGCAATGGCCGCCTCTTCTTCACCTTCTGGACACCCGGGAGGCCCGCCGCAGGCATTCGCGCGATGCGGGTCACCCCAGGCGGCAGGCCGCAGCTCATTCCCGAATGGACCAACGACAATCTTCCCGGCGGCAGTGCTTCGAGCCCGGACCTCTCCGCGGACGGCAAACGGCTGTACCTCACCGACAATGCGGGCAGCCTTCACACGCTCGATGCCCGCACCGGGAAGCCGATCTGGACGCTTCCCATCGGTTACGGGTCGGGCGGCAGCGTTTCGCTTTCGCCCGGGGGGCTGGTCATGCCCGCGGGCGGCAAAGATGCCCCCCTTCTCGCGATCGCGGATCGCGGCAACCGGGGCGTGATCCTCTGGAAGGATGAGGCGCTGCGTAATTTCGGTGTGGCAACGCAGGCTGCCGGTCACCGCGCCTATCCGACCGTCGTCACCGGCAAGGGCACGGCGGACATTCTCGTCGTCGACACGCGCAGCGGCAAGATACTGGACCGCGAGAAAATTCCGGGCAAACCGCTGTTCACGGTCGGCACGACGCTAGACCGGGACGGGACGGTCTATGTGCCCACCATTCGCGGCGAGCTTCATGCCTACAAGCCGGCGAAATGACGGCGCGGCGTCAGAGCCAGGCTGTTCGTTCGCACGCTCGGCTTCGCAGCGTCGCCGTGCGACATCTTCACTGCGGTCGCCGCCTTCGAAGCAATCCCGGAGTGGATTTCCGCGATCCTCCGCGCGGATCGGTTCGCCCCGGGACCGTTCCTTCCTGGAAGACGTATCGTGCAGCATGCCCGCATCGTGCAGTCCGCATCTCCGATCGAGGGACGGCTCACCGCGTTCACGGCAGACAGGTTATCAGCTAGTCGTACACGCGCGGCATCGCCGCCGGGAGCTGGGTCTATCGCATCCCACCTCCCGCCGTGAGGCACCCGACTGAAATATGCATCTACGTCCCGGACAACACGCTGCTTCGTCCACCCGTGGCATGGGCCGTGGCGCAATAGCTCGCGTTGCGCATGAAGGGCATGGAAGAGGTGCCGGAAGGCGAAGGATAAGCGGCGCAAGCTGCATTCGCGATTTGCGCGGCATGCGGGCGCCTCCCGGTTACAAAATGTCACACGCTGACAAATGTCCGCACAAAATGTCCTTGTACAAAGGTTGCGATAGAAGGAGAATCCAGATGCCCGACGTGAATGATGTGACCCGCGTGATGAACGAGAAATCGGCGGTCGTGCCCGGAAAAAAGGTAAAGATCGATTTTGGCGCAGACGGTTTCGTGATGCTCGACGGGGTGGCGGAACGGGTCGATAATATTGACGGCCCGGCTGATGCCACGATCCGCGTGTCCCTTCCCGACTTCCTCGCGATGACGGACGGCAAGCTCAGCGGAACGATGGCCTTCATGCAGGGCAAGCTCAAGGTTGACGGCGATATGTCCGTCGCGCTCAAATTCCAGTCGGTCACCGCCAAGTTACGCGGCTGACCAGCGGCCGCGAGGCAGGGGAGGACTTCGCCGGCGAGTGGCGGCGGAGCCTCAATGGGAGCCCACATTTTTACCCAAACTCGCCGGCAATTCCGGGCGAGACGAGTTCCCGCCCCGGGTATATCCCCGGGTCCGCCTGCAGGGGGTAAAAGCGGCGGCTAGCGACGTCGAACAGGCACCGATGTCCGTCGCAAATGCGCTCCAGGCACGGAAAAATGGCCCGGCAGATGGAACTCGGAGCCCCCGATCTCGATCCAGATGGCTATGGCCGCCGGCAGCGCAGGGAGGGGCGTGCTGCCGGCGGCCGCCGCGCTAATCGGCGCGGCGAGCGGCGGCCGCTTCGCGAAGCTCCGCCATTTCATCGGGATCGATCACGCCATCCGCATTGCGGTCGGCGCGATCGAACATCGGGTTGGGTCCTTCGACGAACTCGGATCGCGCGACGCGGCCATCGTCATTTTCGTCGAGATAGTCGATAAGCTCCTTGAACCGGCCACCGCCGCCGGATCGGCGCTTGAAGCGCCGCTGCGACATGTCGGCGTCGCTGAGATAGCCGTCCTCGTCGCGGTCGAGCTTGTCGAACATGCGTGCGCGCGATTGCGTGAACTCGGCGCGGGTAATACGGCCGTCGCCGTCCGTATCCGCGCGGTCGAGAAGCTGTGTCGGGTCGCGCTGCCCCTGGACAGCAGCCGCGGGCGTAGCGACGCAGAGGGCGGCGATCATTGCTGCGCTGGTAAAATATCTGCGTGTCATATCCGCTCCCCTCAGTTCGGACGCGGATAGGTGCGGGTGGAGTCGATGCTCCGCCCATCGTTGGTAGCGCCTTTGCGGGTGACCGTCACCGAGCCCGGCGCGAACGACACATCGCGCGTCGACGAATAGCCGCGACCGTTCGACGTCGACGCCCCGCGATTGCGCGTATAGCCATCGTCGGTCCGATAGATGGTGCTCCAGCTTCCCTGGCTGTTGCCGGCGGGACCGGTGCGCCCCCGTTCGCGGCTGATGCTGCCATCACCGCGCGTGACGTTCGAGCTGCGCGTCATCGTCTTGCCGTTCCGATACCGGCGCTCGACGTCGGTCGACCGCGAGCCTTCGCCGCGCGTCGTCTGGCGTGTCTGGCGATAGCCGTGACCGCCGCGCGTGACCACGCCGCGGGTAACCTTAACCGAACCCGGCTCGCGCGACACGTGGCGTCCGCGCAAATAGCCGGTGCCGCCAGGCCCATGACCATGGACGACATGGCCGCGCTCGCGCGCTTCGGCGATCTGGGGCGCCGCAATCCCGACGGTCGAGGCGAGCGCCGCGACCAGGATGGAAATATTTCTGAACTTGTACATAGGACCTGCTCCTTCTGATCGATAGAGGCCGAACCAATGCGCGCAGCCGATCAGCGGGCGATGAACTGGCGGTAAGCTTGCGCAACGAAATGTAACGCGGCACGATTTACGCTTGAGATGCAGGGCCCGCTGCGCTGTCATACGGCGCATGACAGCCGAAACGCCTGGAAGCTCGAGCACGCTGATCGCGCTCGTCGAGGATGACGACCATATCAGGGAGCTTGTTGCCGAACTTCTGGAGCGGGAAGGTTTTGAAATCGCGCAGTGCCGGGACGCGTCCGAGCTCGACCGAATCATGGCGCGGCGCCGCGTCGATCTCATCCTCCTCGACCTCATGCTGCCCGGCGAAGATGGCCTCTCGGTCTGTCGCCGGCTCCATGGCGCCTCCGTTCGCGTGCCCATCATTATGATCACGGCGAAGGGGGACGATATCGACCGGATCCTAGGGCTCGAGATCGGAGCCGACGACTATCTGCCCAAACCCTTCAATCCACGCGAGCTGGTCGCCCGGGTGCGCGCGGTCCTGCGTCGGACGCGCGAGGCGCATCGCCCGGCCGCGACCGCGGGCCGCTGGTATCGCTTCGCCGGCTGGTCACTCGATGCCGGATCGCGCGAGCTGCTTTCGCCGGACGGAGATACGATCGAACTGACGGGCGGGGAGTTCGACCTGCTGATCGCGCTTCTCGATCATCCCCAGCGCGTGCTGACACGCGATCAATTGCTCGACTGGACGCGCGGGCGGGATTCGGGCCCCTATGACCGGACAATCGATGTCCAGCTCAGCCGCCTCCGGCGCAAGCTGGGCGACGATTTCAAGACCCCGACAATGTTCCGCACGATCCGCGGCGGCGGCTATCTTTTCGCGCCGCCGGTCGAGCGCGGCGGCTGAGATGCGCCGCTGGCTCGGCAGCCTCCAGTTCCGGATCGCCGCCCTTTTCCTTTTCGGGCTGTTCGCAGTGCAGGTTGCGATCCTATTCGCAGCACTCTGGCCGGACGGGCGCCCCCTATTTTTCCGTCTTGTCGACCCACTTGATGCGCGCGAGATCGCCGAGACGATCGAGGCCGCACCCGCAGACCTCAGGCCGATGATCGCGCGCGCAGCGAGCAACAGCGGCACGACCGTCGAGATCCTCGACGGTTTCCCGGAAGAAGGGAGCGTCAGCGGCGCGGCTCAGTCCGCGCCGTATCTAGAGGAACGGTTCCGGAAATTCTCCTCCGAGCTTCGCGGTCGGCCGCTCCGCGTCCAGACCCGCGACGGCACCCTGTTCGCACGTCCGCTGAATGCCGGCGCAACGCCGCGAGGGCCCGTCCGCATTCTCGTCGGCCTCCGGACAGGCGAGGTCGTCGCAATTGAACGCGCGCCACGACTCCTGCAGTTGCTTGCCGACCGCTATATCGCCGTCGCGGTTGTCGTGGCGCTGATCCTCCTGCTCATGCTGGTAACCCTGTCCCGCCAGGTGCTGCGGCCGGTCGAGCGGCTCGCGCGGGCGAGCGAAGCCTTCGGCGAGACGGTGAACAGTCCCGACGCTGCGGTCGGCGGAGCGCGTGAGCTGAAGGCGCTGGCGCTCTCCTTCAACGCGATGAAGACGCGGATCGGTGGCCTTATGAGCGAACGCACGCACATGCTTGCCGCGATCGCGCACGATCTGCGGACCTATCTCACCCGCCTGCGGCTCAGAGCCGACCATATTTCCGACCAGGGCCAGCGCCAGCGCGCGATCGACGATATCGAGGAGATGCGCCTTCTGCTCGACGATATCCTGCTGTTCGCCCAGAGCGACGCCGGAGCCACCGAAGGCGCCCAGATCGTCGATGCCCGCTCGGAAACGGCCGCCTATGTATTGATGCGCCAAGATGCCGGCGATGCGGTCGGCTTCACAGGCGGCGAGGTCGTGATTGCCTGCCTATGCGGGCCGCTCGCCTTTCGCCGTATTCTCGGCAATCTCATCGACAATGCCATTCGCTACGGCGGACGCGCACGGGTCGCGCTTCGCGAGGAAGAGGAGCAGGTCGCGATTACCGTCGAGGACGATGGTCCCGGCATTCCGGAGGATCTTATCGCCCGATTGACCGAGCCGTTCACCCGGCTGGAGACGTCGCGCGGGCGGCACAGCGGCGGCGCCGGCCTCGGCCTTTCCATCGTGAAGGCATTGGTAGAGGCGCATTCGGGATCGCTATATCTCGAAAACCGCCCGGGCGGGGGCCTCGCGGCCACCGTCCGGCTCAACTTGTTCCGCTCGGACAGCTGACATTCCCGAATATTAGGTTTGAAACGATCCTCGTCTGCTGAGGGTCGCCCGAATCCGGCTTCCAAATTTTTTTACATTGGGTATGTCAGGATCGTCGGGACGTTATTGGAGTATCAAATGGCTTTTTCCTTCAATGCAGGCACCTGCGTGGTCACAGGCGCGGCGAGCGGAATCGGCGCGGCGCTGGCCTGCGACCTCGCGGCGCGCGGTGCCCGCCTCGCACTCGTCGATATTGATCGCGACGGACTAGCGGCAACGGCCGAACGGATCCAACGTCTGGGGGGCCATAGCGCCTGCCATTGGGCCGATCTCGGCGACCCCGACCAGATCATGCGGCTTTCGAAGGAGCTTATCGCTTCGCACGGCGATATTCACTGCCTCGTCAACAACGCGGGCGTCGGCATGATCGGTTCGCTCGAACAGGTTGGGATCGATGAATTCGAATGGCTGATGTCGATCAACTTCTGGGGCGCCGTGCGGTTGACGAAAGCACTGCTTCCCGAGTTGAAGCGACGACCTTCCGCCCATGTGGTGAATGTGTCGAGCATTCTTGGCATCATCGCGGCACCTGCGCAGGGTCCTTATGTCGCCTCGAAATTTGCACTTCGCGGTTTCAGCGAAACCCTTGCGGCCGAACTCCATGGCACGGGGGTCGGGGTCAGCACCGTCTATCCGGGCGGGGTCGCGACGGCGATCGCGCGCGGCGCCAAACTTGCCAAGGGTGTCGATCCAAAGGCCGCCCGGCAGGATCTCGCCGAATATGAGAAGGGGCTTGTTACGAGCGCGGCGGAGGCAGCGGCGGTAATCGCCGCCGGTGTCGAGAAGGGACGCAACCGTATCCTCATCGGCCAGGATGCGAAACGCGCCGATCTGCTTCAGCGCCTGATGCCCGCCCGTTACATGTCGGTCATTGCCCGGCGCCTCGGCGCACCCGCTCAATCATAGGGGCAAAGCGGGTGACGAAGGCCCGGCAGTGCCTGGCTGTCCGCGGCGGTCAGCAATGGTCTGCCATCCTCGGGAAGGGCATATTGGATGACGAGGTCGGACGCTGCGGCGAGCGGAAAGGTCCCGATCATGTTGTGGACGATGCGGATCGGACGCGCAGTTCCCAAGCCGACGCCAATTGACAGGCGGTAGTCTGCGCGGCGGCCCGAAAGCTGCGCGCCGCGGTGAGCCCAGTCGGTGGGTACGCCCGGAACCGCGACCAGCGCGCGCAACAGGCGCCCGGCCTCGGCGCTCCGTTCGAGAAGCGCGTACTGCTGAAGCATGAGCAGATAGACGCTTGCGATATCCTCCCAGCTTCTGACGAAGCGTCGCCATCCGCGTGGATGCACGAACAGCATGATCGCATTGGGAGAGGGTAAATCCGCAAGCTCGCCGAGATAAATCCGATGAACCAGAAGCCAGGCCTTGTTGACCGCGCAAATCCGCCCGTCGCGCCGCATGATCATTGCCGGCAGCGGATCGGCGTTGCGCAGCATCAGAGCGTGGATACGCTCGTCTTTCGGGCAGGGATCGATGGCTTGGCCGTCCGGCACATAGCCGGCCGCAAGGACGAAGCTCGTGCGCTCGATCGGCCCGAGCGCAAGGGCGTCGGCGAGCCGGTGCACCGCTTCCTTGCCGACGCTCGCGCGGCCGTTCTCAAGGAAGCTGACATGCCGCGGCGAGATGCCGGCGCGCTCGGCAAGAGCCTCTTGGCTAAGCCGAAATGTGTGGCGCCAGAAGCGAAGCAGCGTCCCAAAACCGGCATCGGCGGGAGCCGAAGCGTCACTGGCGCGGCGCTGCAATGCTCCCGACCGGTTCATCGGTCGCCGTCGCGTTCAAGCCCAGGCGGCATCCAGTCGCGCTCCAATATCCTGCGGTCGGGCCAATAGGCGCGAAGCGAAAGCACGAACCGGCCGCTTTTCGGTGACGGGAGCCAGTTGGCGCGGCGCGCCGGGCCCGGATCGTCCGGCTGGATATGAAGGATGAGCGAGCCATCCGGCTCGTAGACAAGCGGATCGAATTGCTTGATTGCGTAGCGCTGCAGCGGATGCTCGACGAGATAGCCTTCGCGGTCGTACAGCGTAATTGACCAGAAACCCCTGACGGGCGGCGTCTCCCCGGCCGCGAACCGAAGGCGATAGGCTTTGCCGCCTTCGAGATCGCGCCCTTCTCCGTCGACGCTGGCGTTGAGATAAACGGCATCCTGCGGCAGATTGGCCGCGAGACCGAAGGCTGCGACGCCCGCACGCGTTTTATAGTCCGTGCCATAGGCGCCAATCTTGCCGACCGCTTCGAATCCCGCCCAACCGGTGGGCGTTCGCGATTTCTCGACCGCGGCGCGTTCGGTGAGAACCTTCCAGACGGCCGTCTTGCCGCGCTCAAGTTGTCTTCGGGTATCAGCGGGCAGCCGGTGCCATGACAGAGGTTTGGCTGGCGAGAGCCCAAGCGGTTCGAGGACCCTGCCGATGAACGGTGCGTCGGCCGGTGCGGGAGGATTCTTCGCAGTGAGCGCGATGAAACGACGGAAGAATTCGCTGGTGTCCATGGCCCGGACGATCTCGAGCGGCTCGCTCCGCTTCGCGTCGCGGCCCGCAGGATCGGGCAATATCGGCCCGAAGCCTCCATCGCCGAGACGGCTGAGGGGCCGGAGGTCGATACGGTGCTGCAGCACCTGCGCCGCCCGCAGGTCCGCGTTGTCGCGCGCGTGCACCCGCGCGAGGATCCAGACCATGTCGGTGGGCGCGACGATCCTTTCCATGCCGCCGGGGGTCTCGCCCTTATAATCCGGACCGACGATAAAGAAGCGAGCGGGCCGATCCCCGAGCGTGCGGATGCCGGGCGCCGCGAAGACATTGGTCCACGCGTCCATGAACTGGACAACGAAATAACGCCCCTCATTTGCCGGCACCGTCAGGACCAGGGGCTCCTGTTCGAGACGGAGCCAGGCGATCGAATAAAGCGTATCGACGTTGGGGCGGATCACCGTCCGGAACCTCGCATCGGCGAGGATCGGAATATTGTACATCCGGTTGGGCTCAGCCGCACGCGCTGCAGGATGCTTGAACGTCTCCTCGCGTGTGACATCCATCAACACCAGCGGCATCGCGTAGAGATAGGCTTCGGCCGCCAGCGCAACGCCGTCCCGGCGTTCCTTGACCTTGTAAAGAAGCGCTCCCGCCAGCACGACGATGATGAATGCCAGCGCGAGGGCGGCTTTCCGTTTTCCTGTCACCCACTGTCTCCTAAATTCGCGTGCCGCCCAGCAGCGTCAGCGATAGATTTCGATGAGCCTGTCGCGGAGTGCGCGCTCCTCAGCCGCGATGCGGCGCAGCTTGTCCTTGAGAAAGATCACCCCGTGGAGCCCCGATGTCCGGTCGATCCAGGGATAGGCGCCATAGAGACCGGGGCTGGACTCGAAACTGCACATCGCCCCGTCCCGTCGTTCGCACCAGTGCGCGATCATATATTCGACGTCACGGCCCTGCGCGCCGGGAGCCGTAAAGCCCTTTGCAACGCCAAGCGTCATGATGCGCCCCATCGCCGCAACGGCGTCCGCCGAAAGGATCTGCTTGCCGCGATAGTGGCCGTTCTGGGACATCATCGTGACGAACGCCGCATGATCGGCCAGCGTCGTCCATGCGCCCCCCTGCAGCTTCGGATTGGCAGGCAGCGCATCGGGGCGCGGTTCACCCCGAATACCACCCCACAGCGTCGATTGCATGCCGAGGGGCTTTCCGATCTTCTCGTCGAAAATGGCCTGCCAGCGCTTGCCGGTCACCTGCTCGGCCGCAGCACCGAGGAACTGGAGATTGGCCCCGCCATAATCAAACCGCGTTCCCGGCTTGCTCGCGAGCGGTTCGTGCGCCGCAAGCTGCGCCGAGCGTGTCAGCGATATCGTGTCGGGTTGCCGGAACTCGACGAATTTCGCGAGGCTTGGGAGTCCCGCCGTGTAAGAGAGAAGTTGCGACAGCGTGAGTGCGCCATAGTCGGCGGGCAGGTCGGGCACGTAGCGCGAAATTGGCGCTTCGAGATCAAGGAGACCGTCGTCGACGAGCGAAAGGATCGTCGCGCCGACCATCCATTTCGACGCCGAGGCGATCGGTAGCTGCGTCGCCTTGTCGTGCGATCCCGCGTGGCGGCTATAGAGAATTTTCTCGCCGCGCATCACGATGAGCGAATAGTCCTCGATCCCCGTTGCAGCGGCGAACCGCGCGGCCGCCTCGTCGGCAGATGAATCGTCGGGGGCCACCGCCGCCGCCGGTGGAGGTCTGGTTGGACTTGCCCCGGCCGGCGCGCACGCAGCGAGCGACACCGCGACCGACACGAAGAAGAAAGATGTGAGAAGCCGCGTCGCCATCAGTAGCGGACCATGGCTTCGAGCCCGACCACGCGGCCCTGGCTCCAATAGGCATTGCCGGCAATCTCGTTGAGAAGGTAACGTTCGTCCGTCAGATTGCGTGCGAAGGCCGACAGGCGCCATTTCGCGTCGCGCACGCCGATGCGCGCGTCGACCAGCGAGTAGCCCGGATAGACGTCGGTCCCGAAGGGGTTCTGCATGCCGCCATCGGCAAGCTGCGCACTCCCGCTCACGAAAAAGTCCATCCCGTTGGCTAGCGGATGACGGTAGGTCAGGTTGAGCGCCGCCTGATAGTCGCGCAACCGCGGCACCTCATTGCCGGAAATGTCGACGATCTGACCATTGGCCGGCACAAGTGCGCCTTTGCGAAAGGCGCCGTCCTGCGTCGAGAAGTTGACGCTTGCGATCAGCTCGCCGGCGCCGATGGGCTGGCGGCGGCTGACCATAGCCTCGAAGCCATAGACGTGCGCGTCGCCCGCGTTGACGAGAAGGAAGCCACGCGCAGCTGCCGATACGACGGTCGCGACCTGGACGTCGGTCGTCAGTTCGTAGAACAGCGCCGCTTCAGCCTTGAGCGCGCCGCCGAACAGACTGCCCTTCCAGCCGATCTCGCCCGAATAGGCATATTCGGGCTCGTAAAGGAGCATGGAGCTCAGGGCCGCGCGCGTCGCACCGCTCAGCAGGTTGGTGTTGAACCCGCCCGGCCGGTAGCCGGTCGCGAAACGCAGATATAGGTTCTGGCCGGGCGCGACGTCCCAACGCAGCGTTGCCGCGGGCGTCACGAATGACCATTTGCGCTCCGCCTCGATCCGGACTGCCTCAAGACCCGCGGCGCAGGCTGACGCGGCGAGCGTAGGGGGGCAGAACTGTGCCGGTGCAGCGGGCAGCGGGCCGCTGGCGTCGGGATCGACCAGCAGCGGCGCCATCATGCCGGCGGGCACCGGTCCGGTTCCGAAATAAACGAGCGGGTCGACCGAATAGCGTTGGAAATCGAAGTCCTTGCTGTCGAACTGGGCGCGCAGTTCGGCTCCCAGAACCAGCCGGTCCGCAATCGGGAATTCCACCGAACCGAAGAGAGAATAGGATGTAAGCGTCTCGGTGAAATCGTCGCGGCGCATCGCGAGCCGGCCAGTGGTGCGAACCGTGTTCGCGATGAGCGACGGCGTCGCCGTCGGCGGCGCGAAGACGCCGGCTGCGCCGACCGTGCAGCCAGGGGTCTGGACAAGCGCCGCCCCGGTATAGGCGGGACAATCGTCGGGCCCGGTTCGGACGTCGCTGTCCGACACCAGCAATTCTGCACCGATAAGCCACTTGACGGCGCTGTCGCCCCGCGAGCTGAGGTAGAGCTGCGCACTCGTCCGGCGATAGTCCTCGAACTGGCTGCCGCTATAGTCCTGAAACAGCACGGGGGCGCCCGGCGCGACATCGATCCCGGTACCACCGTCGAAATGATCGCCGTCATCGCCGACGCGCCCGCCGTCGCGGACGCCGTGAAGCAGCCGCAACGAAAGATCGGCAAAGCCGAGCTCTGCGTCGGCCGCGAACTGCAGCGTGGTGTCGTCGATCCGGGCCAGACCGGGACTGCTGAGCTCGGTGCGTTCGTACGGCGACGGGTCGAGCACACGCCCGTCGACGCGCGTCAGGCGCTGCCCCATCGCAGTGAAGGAGGGCGCTTCGCTCGCATAATGCTCGAGCCGAAGGTCGAGGCGCAACCAGTCGGACGGCCTCGCGGTCACGGCCGCGCGTACGCCCGAATAGGTCTGGCGGTCGATCGTCTCGCCGGTGTCGACGTCGGTGATGAAACCGCCGTTCTGATCGTGATGGATTCCTCCTACCCGAAGGGCCGCGCTGTCGCCCAGCGGAACGTTGACGACGCCTTCGACTTCGATCTTCTGCGGGTCGGAATAGCGTGCAAGCAGCTGCGCTCCGAATATATCTTCGGGCCGGTTCGAGATGATGTTGATCGCACCGCCTACCGAGTTGCGTCCATAGAGCGCACCCTGCGGCCCGCGGAGCACTTCGATCCGCTCCATGTCGAAGAGGTCCATCCGGCTCAGCGAGCGGCCGCCAAAACCGCCGCCCGCGCTGAAGACGCCGTCGCGGTAAATTCCTGTCGCGGTCTCGGAGAAGCCAAGCCGGCCGCCGCCCTGGCCGCGGATCGTGATGTCGTTGAGATATTCGGGGCCCGAGGTCACGAGCGTCGCGCTCGGCACCTGGCGAAGATAGTCGTCGACGTCGTCGAGTACGAGATTCTCGCGGTCCGCCTCGGTGAGCGCGGTGACTGCGGCCGGCACGTCGGCGAGACTTTCAGCGCGCTTGCGGGCGGTGACCAGTATCTCTCCCTCGGTCGGCGGGGGCGCTTCAGCGCCGTTCCCGGCGGAGGTCTGCGCCGCGGCGCCCGGATTGTAGAGCAGCGCCGCTCCGAGCACGCCCCCCGCAAGAAGATAATGTCGCTTCGCTCGCATATTTCAGTCTCTCCCTCCGCCGGAAGCGCTTCGATCTTGGCGCTTTCCGCAGTGCGTGCCGCCGGGTTCGAACGCCCGGTTCCCCCTCATCGCTAGAAAGCGTCAGACGGCGCGTCAACGATTTTTATACACTGGGTATGTTACAAAGTTTTGCAGAGACGGGGATTGCGTCGCTGCTCGGGCACTTTCCATCGCCGCTTGTCAAAATGAACTGGCACGGTATGGGACGCCGATGACCCAGAGCGAGGCCGGAAACGAGGAGCGGAGCGCCGCGGTCATTGCGCTGGACGCCGCGGGTTCGCGGCCCACCCGTTATGCAGCGCGCAAGCATGACCGGCGACGCGCTGAGATCGTCGAACTGGCGACGCGCGAACTCAACGACCATGGCGTGCGCGGACTCGTCATGGCCGACGTCGCTGCGCGGGCCGGGATGACGAAGGCCAATCTCAGCTATTACTTCCGGCGCAAGGAGGATCTCGCCGCGCATTGCTTCGATTGCGCGATCGAAGCCTATCGCGAGATGATCGCCGCGGCCGCTGTTGCTCCCGATCCCGAAGCGCGGGTTCATGTCTTGATCGAGCGCTATTTCGAGCGAAGTCGCGCGGTGCTCGCGGGTGAAGCCCCGCCGCTTGCCATTCTCAGCGATATCCGGGCCCTCGAGCCCGACTACCAGACCCGCGCGGTGGCGCGCTACGCAGAGATGCTGCACGAAACCGCGGCGCTGCTCGTTCCGGAAAGGAGCGACGCGGACGAACGATACCGCCGCATTCCGCGGGCCCAGATCCTGCTCGTGCAGCTTTTCTGGTCGGCGGCATGGGTGTCGCTTTATGAACCCGGCGATTTGCCGCAGGTCGCGCGCCGTCTCGGCGACATCGTCGTCGGCGGCCTCGCCCGCCCCGGGTTCGTGTGGCCGAGCGACTGGGCGTCGCGAGCACGGAGCGTTGCAGGCACGGATCATGCGGGCGGCGAGCGCGCGGAGTTCTTTCGTGCGGCGACCACACTCATCAACCGGCTTGGATATCGCGGCGCTTCGGTCGACCGGATCGCCGCCGCGATGAATCTCACCAAGGGCGCGGTCTACCATCATCATGAATCAAAGGACGACTTGCTGCGCGCCTGCTTCGACCGGTCGTTCGAGCAAATGTGGGGCATGATCCGTCATGCGAGCGGGATCGCCAGCGGGCCCCTGCATCGGATCGGCCTGATCACGGCCGCGCTCGTTGCCTTTCAGACCGGCGAGCACGGCCCGCTGCTGCGCGATACCGCGCTGACATCGCTGCCGATGACGCCCCGGCTCGAGGTGCTCGCGCAGCTGAACCGCATCAGCCTTCACCTTGCCGCGATCGTAAGTGATGGCATCGCGGCAGGGGAACTCAGACCGGTCGACCCCATTCTCGCAGCCCAGTTCATCATTGCAGGCGTCAATGCCGCCGAAGAAATCAACCGGTTCGTGCCCGCGGGCCTCGTGACCGACGTCGCCGACCTTTGCGTGCCCCCCCTCCTCGGGGGCATTTTCGCCGGCACGCCGCAAGCCGATTGAGAATCTTACCTCGCGGATCATGGTCGCCGCGGCCTGCCGCCGCCTAGTGAACCTCGTGCGGCACAGGCCGCGACTTGGAGCATTAGAGATGGAAAATATGATTCCCGGGACCCTCGTCTCCGGCGCCTTCGACGAAACGGCGACCTATGTCATGCCGCCCTTCTTCGGCGGTCTTCCCTACCCGCTTCCCGCGGCGCATTATCGCGATACCACCAACCTGACCTTCGCCTACACGACCGACGGCGACCGCCTCGGCGCCTTGCTGCCGCCCGGATTCCGGCTGACCGAACCGAAGCTGATCATATCGCTGATCAACAACCGGCGCGTCGACTGGCTCGCCGGGGCGGGATATAATCTTCTCGCGGTCAACGTCCCGGTGATCTTCGACGGCGCCGACGGTCCCGTCGAGGGCGTATTCGGACTGGTCGTCTGGGAAAATATGACCGCGCCGATCCTCATGGGGCGCGACGTACAAGGCGTACCGAAACTTTTCGCCAAGGTCGACGATCTACGTGAATTTCCAGACGACGTTATCGCGGCGAATGCACATCTCGACGGCAGCCGCTTCGCGCGCATATTGATGGGCACGTCGGGATCGATCGAGGGTGGAGAGTTCGAGGCGTTCCGCCAGGAGCAAAGCGAGATCAACTGGTTCGGCTGGCGACATTTTCCGAACGTCGGCGCGCCGGGAGCCGCGCTCAGTCACCCGGTTCTCTTCCCGCAGGAATTCAACATCTGGAGCGCGCGGTCGGGCATGGCGAGCATCGAGTGGACGGTGCCCGACTGGCCGAGCAATCCGACACAATGCCGCATCATCGCGGCCCTCGCCGACCTCCCCAATCTTGGCGGCGGCGAGGCGGTGTTGATGCATTGCGAGAATATCTTGCGCGCGGACCTTGCCTCGATTCCGCGCTAGGCCCGCTACTCGGGCGTGCTGCCGTGGCGGCACGCCCGCTTTGTCGAATTCGGCATCGATCTCTGTCGCGACGCGATCGGACGTGCGATGCGACAATCGGAGACGTTCGCTCCGCAGCCCGTGACGGCATCCGCAGAATAGCAAATGCGAGATATGTGTCGTTCAGACCTCACGGAAGGGACCGGCGGGGCCCTGCGTGGCGAAGATTACCCGAGCCTCCGACTTCGCCCGTTTCCTCCAACGCCGATCCAGGTAGCTGCTGTACTAGCTCGGCCCAAAGCCACGGAACTGCTGGATGGTGAAGACCGCTCCCTTTTCAATCCCATGCCCCACGCCCCATGCGTCGATGGCAGCCTCGCTTCGAAAGGGCTGAAAGGATGAGCGGGCAGAGACGACTTTGCGCCACCGCCGGGCGACCGGGACCGGCAGATGAAAGAGCAGGGTTTGGGCAGGAAAAGCGAAGCGAGGAATCGCTCCGGGCTCCGGCTCATCGGCCAATTCTCTGCAGGAAAATTCGAACATATATCGTCTTGCAAACGCCATTTCCCTAGAGGTTAGGCGAATAGTCGCAAACGCGGCCAACGGCTGATCCGCGAGGCCGAACCCCAAAGTCGCGCCGCGGCCTCGGGCCGAGAGGACGGAAAAATGCGGCACCGTGTCCTATGACCGCGCGGGTGCGCCGGGCGCAACCTCATCGAACCGCGAGACGACGCTTGAGGGCACGCAATTCGCTTTGGCTGACACGGCCGTCCCGATCATTGTCGGCGATCTCGAACGAGCGCGCGTGGCGCGCCCGATATTCGCCATAAGACAGGCGACCATCGCGATTGCTATCGGCGCGTCGGCGCAGGGCAGCCAAGGGATCGGCGTCCCACTTTCCCCGGGCGAACGCGGGCAGGTCCTCGCGCGTGAAGACACCGCTCCGGTCGCGATCCATCTTTGTCCATTGTGTCTTGGCATGTGCCAAGAATTCGGCGCGCGTTACGGTCTCATCCCCGTTGCTATCGGCTGCTCGTAGCTGCTCGTGCGCCCTTTCGAGCTCGTCACGCGTCGGCAATGAAGCCGCCCAAAGCTGTGACGTTGCAGCGAGGCTCAGCGTGACTGCCAGAAAATACTGCGCGCTTCTTGGCATGCTAATCTCCGATTGAAAGCGGGACGGATGGCGCGAATTTCGCCATTCGAGTCCGGGCGATACAACGCCGGTCGTACAACACCGATGACGCAATGTTGCGAAATGGTAGCATAAGGTAACAGCGCTGGCCGTAGAGGTGACCGTCAGCGATGGAGCTTCCCCTGCTTGGCGAGGCGATAACTTGGCGATCTCGGCGCGAGGCGGCGCTGCGTCAGCTTGTTGGCCAGCCATTCACATAGTAAGCTATGTAAATGGCTTACGAAATGCTCACGCTCGGTTCGCTGCTTCGCCTCACGCTCGACCGGCTCGACCGGGATGTCGAAACCACTTACCGCGAGCGCGGTTTGCGTTTCAAACCGCGCTACACTTCGATTTACCGGCTCCTCGCGACGAGCGGAGAGATGCGGATTGGCGATATCGTGCTCGCCATGGACCTCTCGCAGCCAAGTATCACCAATACGCTCAACGCGATGCGTGCCGATGAGCTGGTAGAAATTCGGCGCGGGTCGACCGATGCTCGCGAGCGGATCGTTACCCTCAGTCCGGCGGCCCGAGCGATGGCGGACCAGCTCGAAATGCAGTGGAAGAAGACGGCCGCGGCTGCAGCCAGCTTGGACGCCGACCTCGGACTGTCTCTGGAGGAGCTTCTACGCGATACGCTCCGGCATCTCGATCGACGATCCTTGCGCGCTCGAATGATCGACGAAGCACCATCTTCGGTGTCCGACTGAGCATCCTCCTGAAACGCCGAATTCCGGGCGGTCATGAACCGGGGGAAGATCTTCCCGAAGACGAGAGCGCGGCAATGCACTTTTCCCGAACAGTCCAGAGCTCCTCGGGCGACAGCGTCGGCGCATGAAGACCTCCCCAAGCGGCCAAGGCCGTCCGGTGCCACTGCGCTTTCTTGCCCATGTCGGACGGATCCATGGTCCGCCGCTTCACATATTCCGCATCGGCGCCGCCATGCGGCAGGCCGGTCAAATCGAGTGGGCGCGACCCGACGATGGCGAAGCAATGCGCTTCGAGGATCGTCCGGAGCCCCGCTTCCTCCAGGACCTTCCCGACGCCCGGCACATTGTCTTCCGACATCTCGAAAAAGCCCAGTTGCAACGATGCTCGAATGCCGTTCTCCCCGCATAGCAATACGAAAGCCGCATGTTTTGATGAGCATGTGCCGCGATTCTCGCGGAGGACCAGAAGCGGGTCGCTACCGGACGTGCGCGCATAGACAAGCCCGGTGAGATATTCGGCCGCGTCCCCCAAGGTGCGGACATGCGCAGCCCGGAAGGCACGCGAGATCGCACCCGAGCCGGTAATCTGCGCTGTTGCCCACCCGCGCACGCGTTTCAATGAGGCGGTCATCTTATTGCGGGAGCGCTGGGTTCTGGACGGCGCTCGACAAGCCTGCCGCCGAGAATGACGGCATCGACATGCTCGAGTTCGCTGATATCGCTCAGAGGATCGCCCGAGACCGCAATCAGATCCGCGAAGCGGCCCACCGATATCGTTCCGACATCGCGCTCACGGCCTAGCGCCTCCGCTGCATTGCGAGTCGCAGCCTGAATGGCTTCGATCGGTTTCATACCGTAGCGCACCATCAACTTGAACTGGGCCGCCGCAGTTGCGTGCGGCATGACACCAGCGTCCGATCCAAAGACCATCCGGACTCCGGCCCGATGCGCTCTTCGAAAATTCTCGCGCTGAATATCTGCGATTTCGCGATCCTTTCGGAGCGTCTCCGCAAGCAATCCGATCTTTGCGCCTTCGGCCTGGGTATATTCCGTGTTGAATATATCCATCGAAAACCACACGGGGCGCTGCCGGGTGCGTGCAAGCCTGATACCCTCGTCATCGACCAGGCTCGCATGTTCAATCGTATCGGCCCCGGCCGCAATCGCAGCTTTTATTCCGGCGGTACCATGCGCATGCGCGGCGACCCGCAGCCCCCAATGATGCGCCTCATCCACGACAGCCCGCAGTTCCGCGTCGCTCATCTGGCGCTGCCCGGGTTCGGTATTTTTCGAGAAGACGCCGCCGGTCGCGCATATCTTGATCACCTCGGCACCATATTTGCGTTGCCGGCGGACCTGATAGCGCATTTCCTCCGGTCCATTGGCAATTCCGTCTTTGCGGGGCGCATCGAACGCGGGGGGCAGCAGATTGGAGTCACAATGCCCGCCGGTCGCGCCGATTGCATAACCGGCGGGAACAACACGGGGGCCGACCGCAAAGCCCGCCTCTATGGCCTGTTTCAAGCCCACGTCGTTTCGAAAGACGGACCCGAGATTTCGGATGGTCGTAAAACCCGCCTCCAGCATCGACCGGGCGTGGCCGGCCGCGCTGACGGCCCAGAAGCTGTCGGTGTATGCGAAGGCGCTGTAGCCGCCGACCGACGGCGGATAATCGATATGCACATGCATATCGATCAGTCCTGGCAGCAGGGTCTTGCCTTTCAAATCGACGAGCTCGGCATCGGCTGCCAGCTTCGTCGAGCCCGCGTCGCGTATCGCGACGATTCGGCCATCCCGGACGGAGATGAGCGGATTGGCGCGATATTCTCCAGTGGACACGTCGAGCATTCGCGAAGCGGTGATATAGGTGATCTCCGAGGAGCTGCCTTCAGCGGCGTGGACGATGCCTGCGCTCGCAATCAGCCCCCAGACGGCAAGCAGCCGCGCGATGCGCGTGCAACGTGTGAGAGGAAGATGCATCTTCTTCTTGCCTCCGTTACCGCCGACCCCCCTTCGACGTTCTGCGGCGCTTCGCCGAACCGGCCAGCGCCAGCCTCGCGGCCTGCCGCCGTCAAAGGGAGAGGCTCGGCGCACAACCGGAGGCTGCGCTGCTAACCCGGCCGCCGTCCCTGTGCATCAGCGTTCTGCTCGCCTGTTCCGCGTCGTCCCCGCATGAGAGCAGACAGCGGACGGGAATGCCAAGGAAGTATGAAGGCTCGTCGACCAACGGTCGAACCGTCCTGCCGAACGGGCTTGGTAGGAAGCAAACCGGAACCTCGGCCGGTCCCGCGCTGCCTCAATGGCCCGTGTAACGATATTTCTCCGCCAGACCGAGATCGCGCACCAGCGCGAGTCCGGCCGCAGTCTCTGACGCCCCGAGGGGTCGAAGCGGTTTGCGAAGGTCGCCGACGGGCAGTCCGCACGCCCGCATCAGCGATTTGATCGCAACCGGGTTGATGGCCGAGTAGTTGAAATGAAGCAGCGGCAAGAGCTTGAGATACTGATCGCGAAATGCTGCCGCTTCGCCCACGCCAGACCAAGGCGCCGAGATAGCGGCCATTTCAGCGGGCGCGATATTGCCGCCCATGTTTGCTGTGCCGTGACCGCCGAGCGCCATCGTCGGAACCACGAGGCCCAGGTTGGGAGAGTCGCAACACATGACCGAGACATCGGGAGCGGCTGCCAAAATCTGCGCTACCTGCCCCACGCGCGCGGTCGATTCCTTGTGGATAACGATGTTGGGGTGACGAAAGAGGCGTAGCAGCTGCTCCCAATGCAGATCCGTCTTCACACGCGGTGGATTATTGTAGATGCCGAGTGGAAGCTCGACGGCATCGGCTACCTCCAGATAAAATTGCTCGATGTCGGCTTCCGACGCGCAGATGTAAGGCGGTGCGGCGACGATCGCGCCATCCGCACCGTTTGCCGCCGCATAGTTGACACTCTCGATCACCTGCTTGGCCGAAGAGCCGGTGCAGCCGTAGAAAAAGGCCATGCCGCCCGTCCGCATCTTCACCGTCTCGGCAATGATCTTTTTCTTCTCCTCGGGCGAAAGGAGTGAGGGCTCGCCCGTCGAACCCATGAACAGGATGGCGCGCGTACCATGTTGTTCCTGATGATCGAGCAGCGCCCGCCAGGCGCCGAAATCAATCTCCCCACGGCTGTCGAACGGCGTGACCGTCGCGACGAAGGATCCCTCGATCCGGGTATGGGACATTGGCGCACCTCGCTTGAAAATTGCCGTTGGACAACTGCAACGAGGGATGGGACCTTCGAAATCCGCCATCCGGGCTGGCGGAAATAGGCCCGCCGTTGCTCATATTATCAGGAACGGCAATCGCAGCGCCGGTGGCAGGGATATTGCGGAGGGTCATGATGCGGAAAACCGCCAAGGGAATTGCGCGCGGCCTCGCGGCCGGATTCTTGTTTCTTTGCGCGGGATCGGCGGCGACGGGATCGGCACAGGATGCATCGGAGACGATCGTTCTGCGGGCGGCGCGCATGTTCGACGCGACGAGCGAACGGATGCGCAGCGATGCCGTCGTCATCGTTCGGAACGGAAAGATCATCGGCATTGGTGCCGGGGCAGCCATCCCCGAAGGCGCGCGCACGATTGATCTGGGCGATGCCACGCTTCTGCCGGGATTCATCGACGTCCATTCGCACCTGACACTCGAACCCGACGAAAGTTATTACCGCAAGACGCTCAACGAGCTGATGCGCAATCCCACCGAGATGGCCTTTTACGCGGGGGCCAATGCGCGCCTGACGCTCGAAGCCGGTTTCACGACGGTACGTCATGTCGGCGCGCGCGAATTTATCGACGTCGGTCTGCGCAACGCGATCGCGTCGAACCTGACGCCGGGACCGCGGATCCTCGCGGCAGGCAACGCCATCACCGCCACGGGAGGCAGCTGCGACCGGGCGCCCTATCCCCCGCAGCGCGTTGCTCCGCTCACGGTGCGCGAAGGCGTGTGCACGGGTGCCGACCAGTGCCGCGATGCCGTGCGCAACCAGATCAAGTGGGGCGCCGACGTCATCAAGATATGCGCTTCGGGCGGTGTTCTTTCGCATGATCCCGTCGACGTCCCGCAGTTCACGCGCGCGGAACTCGATGCGGCGATCGGCGAAGCGCATCATTGGGGGCGCAAGGTGGCGGCGCATTCGCACGGCGACACCGCCTCGCGGCTGGCCGTCGAGGCCGGGATCGACTCGATCGAGCATGGCAGCTTCCTCTCGGAGGACACGCTGAAGCGGATGAAGGCCAAGGGTGTGTTTCTTGTCCCTACCTTCATGGCGATCGACTGGGTGAAGAAGAATGCCGATACCTACCCGCCGCATATCGCCGAAAAGGCCCGTCTTGCCGCTGCATCGCATGGCGACATGTTCAAGATGGCCTTGCGCCTTGGCGTTCCGATCGCTCTCGGCACCGACGCGACCGTGCGCCCCGACGGACACGGGCGCAATGCCATGGAATTCGCGTTCATGGTTGATGCCGGCATGCCCCCGGCGGCGGCACTGATCGCGGGAACGAGCAACGCGGCGCGCCTTCTCGGCCTCGATTCGGAGCTTGGGACGCTCAGCCCGGGAAAGGCAGCCGATATTGTCGCCGTGCCCGGCAATCCGCTGACCGACATCCGGGTCACCGGGCGGCCGCTCTTCGTCATGCAGCGCGGCCGCATTGTCCGGCAAGACAGCCGATCGTCGCGCCCCTGAAGCGTCTCTCCCGTCTTCCAAAAGCCGAGGAAAATGCGATGCGCCGTTTTTTGACCGCTCTCATCCTCGCGGCCTGCCCGCTGCCGCTCACCAGTGCCACGGCGGCAGACAGCGATGCAGCGACGCCGATATTGCTCGAGGTCCCGCGGCTCGAATTTACCAAGCGCGTGCTCGCCAATGGCGCGACGCTCTATGCGATCCGCGACACGGGCACCCCGACCGTTTCGGTCAATAGCTGGTACAATGTCGGGCAGCGCGACGACCCGCCGGGACGCGGCGGCTTCGCGCATCTTTTCGAGCATCTGATGTTCAAAAAGACGCGCCATCTTCCGGGCGGGGTGCTGGAAGCGGTCGCGGCGATGGGCGGCACGACCAACGCCTCCACTTTGTTCGACTACACCGATTATTATGTCACCGCTCCCGCGAACGAACTCGAGGGAATGCTCTGGCTCGAGGGGGAGCGGCTGCGCAACCTCGTGGTCGACGAGAAATCCTTTCGCTCCGAACGCGACGTGGTGAAGGAGGAATTGCGCCAGCGCGTGCTCTCCCAGCCCTATGGGCGTATCCTCTATACGCTCATTCCCGCGTTCGCATTCGACGGTCATCCTTATGCTCGACCGATCGGCGGGACGATCGCCGATCTCGACCAGGCTTCACTGGCCGACGTGCAGGCGTTCCACGAGACCTATTACCGGCCCGACAACGCCGTCTTGGTCGTCTCCGGCAATTTCGATCCAGGCCGGCTCGACGCGTGGGCCGACCGGTATATCGGGTCGGTGCCGCGCCCCGACCGCGCGATCCCGCGCGACACTGCGAAGGGCAGCCCGATCGCGGCGCGAACGATCGACGCTTATGCACCGAACGTGCCGCTCGCCGCGGTCGCTTATGCGTGGCGGGCGCCCTTCGCCGCGGACCCCGATGCGGCAGGAATCGATGTGATCGAAGCCGTGCTCACCCGCGGCGCGGCATCGCGCCTGCGCCGGCACCTGGTCGACGAAAAGGGCGTTGCCTCGGCGATCAGCAGCTATAATTTGCCGGCGCGTGACGGCCATGCGTTCGCGCTCGTGGTGACCGCGTCAAAAGGACGCGACCTTGCCGAGGTCGAAACGGCTCTTGCCGCCGAGATCGCGCGCCTCCGCGATATGCCGCTGACCCGCGCCGAGCTGGACACCGTCAAGAACGGCCTGTTCGGCGATGCGCTCACGCGGCGAGAGACGGCGCGCGGCCGCGCCTCCGAACTCGGCGGGGGTGCGGTGCTGACCGGTAACCCCGGGCTGTCCGATGTTCGGCTCGGAGCGGTCCACGCCATGTCCGCGGCGGATATCCAGCGTATCGCAAACAAATGGCTTAGCGATCGCGAGCGATTGACGCTGCGTTACCGCGATGAAAGCTTGCGCCCGGCAGGGTACAGCGGCGACACCGCTCCAGACGTTTCCAAAATGGGTCCCGTGCTTGCAGTCGCGAGCCGTCCCGCGGCGAGCATCGCGAGCGAGACCGAACGGGAGGTGCGGCCCGGACCCGCGCAAGCTCTGCCGACGCCCCCTCCGGCGCTGACCGACACCCGTCTCGCCAACGGGCTGCGCGTCGTCGTCGCGCAATCGTCAAATGTCCCCGTGGCGAGTGTCCGGCTTGTGATCGACGGCGGCGATGCGGCCGACCCGGCGGGTGAAGCCGGCCGCGGCGACATGGCGGCAACGTTGGCGCTCAAGGGCGCCGCGGGACGGAGCGCCGAGCGGATTGCCAGCGATGTCGCGGCGCTTGGCGGAACCATCGGCGCAAGCTCCGAGGCCGACGCAACCATATTTGCGATCGACGCGCCCGCCGCAAATATGGATGCTGCCGCGCGCATCCTTGCCGACGTCGCGATACGCCCCAATTTCCCCGCCGACGCACTCGAGGCTGTGCGCACGCAGCAGGTTTCTGCGGTCGCAGTCGCGGCGAAACAGCCGATGCAGACCGCCATGCGCGCATTGCCGGGGGCGATCTTCGGAAAAACTCCCTACGGGGCAGTTCCGACCACCGCGAGCCTCGCTGCGGTGACGCGAAGCGGCATCGCAGCAGCGCGGCGCGAATATTGGAAGCCGAGTGCCGCGACGCTCGTCATCACCGGTGCGCTTTCGCCTGCGGAAGGAATTGCGCTCGCCGAACGGAGCTTCGGCGCCTGGGCTGGCAACACGACCCCTGCCGACGCGCCCCGCGGGACCGTGTCCGCAACACCCCGCATCGTCGCGATCGATATGCCGGGCGCCGCGCAGGCGGCGGTGATCGTGGCTTTGCCGGCCGCCGGGCGGCGCAACGCCGACTGGGCTTCGCTCCGGCTCGCCAACGCTGTGCTGGGCGGCGGTTCCCAAGGCTGGCTGACGCAGGAGATTCGCGTCAAACGCGGTCTTGCTTACGGCGCGGGTAGCCTGCTCGACAGCCGCCGTGACGCCGCCTACCTGATGGCGGTCACACAGACCAAAAATGTGTCGGCGGATGAAGTGATTGGACTGATCCTCGAACAGGTCGACCGTTTGGGCCGCGAACCTGTCGACGCTGCGCGCGCTGGCGAACGGAGCGTCTTCCTTGCCAACGGCCTTTGGGGACAGACCGAGCGTGCGGCGGGTCTCGCCAACTATCTGGCAACGCTGATTGCCGGCGGCGCGCCGCTCGGCGCACTGGCGGCCGAACTGAATTCATCGCCCCCGCCCCTCGACCGCATCGCCGAAACAATCGAACGGCGCCTCCGCACCGACAATGCAACCATCGTGATAGCGGGCGATGCCAGCCAGTGGATCGAACCCCTGCGCGCGCGGTTCGGCAGTGTCGAACGGGTCGACGTCGAAGGCAACCCGCTGCCATGACAATGTTGCCGCGCTGCCCCTCTCGCGGATCCCGTGTCAGCATGGCACCCGGCAGCGACAGAGCGAGCGCGAAACGGACCTTGACCATTGCCTGACAGCCTTGCGCCGCAGCGCCTCGCCCGCATCGACGATATCAGCATCTTGCGGGCGCAAAAGCGGGGTGACATCGAAGCGGTCCGGGGCCTGTTCCTCGAATATGCCGCCAGCCTGACGACCGATCTCGGCTACCAGGATTTCGCCTCGGAATTAGCAGCGCTGCCAGGCGCCTATCGTCCCCCCGGCGGATCCCTTCTGCTCGCCACACGGAAACCGGGCCGCGCTCTTGGCTGTGTTGCCCTCCGCCCCCTGCGGCCGCAGCAACGGTGCGAAATGAAGCGGCTGTACGTGTCTCCCGAGGCGCGGGGCCACGGTCTCGGCAAGGCCCTGGCCGAATGTGCGATGTCCGAAGCAAAAAAGCTGGGATATCGTGAAATCTACCTCGATACCCTGCCGGCCATGGAGCAAGCGATCGCGATGTATCGGTCGCTCGGCTTCGCACCGATCGAGCCTTATTATGCTCCGACTCCGGAGGGCACGATTTTCCTTGCCAAGCTGCTGTAACGCCGGGCGCGTGAATTTGCGGATCCGCTCGACGCGCAAATAAAGGGATGCAGTATTCCCTCCCCGCTCATTTCTGCAGGTAACGATTGCGCAGCTCGAGGGGACGCGCCGTCAACGGCTTTTCCATGCCTTCGACGAACAGCGTATGTGGCTGGGACAAGGGTTCGAGTGGATCGCCGCTCCATAAGACGAGGTCGGCGGCGCGCCCCGGCTCGAGCGTCCCGATACGGTCAGCAACGCCAAAGACCCGCGCCGGATTGACCGTGATTGCTGCAACCGCGACTTCGTGTGGCAAGCCCCAGGCGACGGCATTGCCCGCAGCATAGCGCAGCTCGCGCGCACGGTGCGCGGTGCCGTTTCCAGTCTTGATGATGAGCAAGACACCGGCGGCGTGAAGCCGCGCGGCATTTTCCATCGTCGCGGCACGCTCGGAGAAGCTGCGCGGCAAATTGGCGAGCGGATCAAGAATGACGGGGATCTTCGCTGCGGATATCTCCTCTGCAACGCGCCAGCCTTCTTCCGCGCCGTCGAGGATGATGCGCAGCTTCTCCTCACGTGCCAGCGCGATCATTTCGCTGATGTCCGACGCTCGATCGACCTTGACGATCAACGGCATGCGCCCCTGCACGACGGGCACAAGCGCTTCGAGATCGACGCGCGACAGAAGCTGAGGACGCCCCTCGCCCCGATCATATGCGGCGCGGTGTGCTACGAAATGACGGACATCGTCCAATGTGGCACGCAGTTGGACAATCGCCGATCCGCGGGCACCGCCCGCCCGGCCGGCGCCGCCCTCGCCCATCTCCAGCACCATCGCGGCGCGCGCGCGCGTCACCATTTGCGACCGCTGGCCAAGATCGATCACCGCGGCCTGCCCGGCGAACTGCAGCGCCCTTCCGCCACGGTCGTCGTAGAGAGGCGTGGTCACCGCGTGCGTGATGCCGGCAAGCCGCGACACGGGCAGCAAGATCGAGTCGGGATTGAGTCCGAGCGAAATGTCGAAGCCCGCGCTGATCGCCGCGCTGTGCGTCGCACGATCGGCGCTCGCCGGAACCTGACTGACCTCGACTGCGCCCAGCGTGCTGTCGGCCTGGATGAAGCCCGGCGTTACGACCCCGCCGCGGCCGTCGATGACGCGCGCGCCGGAAGGGACCGCGACATCCGCACCGAGCGCCGCGATGCGTCCGTCGCGGATCACGATCGTGCCCCGCTCGATCTCGCCGGCGCCGGTCATCGTCATCAGCCGCGCGTCGACGATCGCAATCGTCTCGGCCGAAGCCGGCGTCGCAAGGAGAAGTGCCGCAAGCGCGGCAAACCGGCGGGTCATCGTTTCTCTCCGGGTTGGCCGAGCAGGAAGTCGGAATGGCGCCGATAGCGGGCGTCGGTACGATCGAAGACGATGCCGCCATCGATCCAGACCTTTTCGGCACGCGCATAGATGCTGAATGGGTCGTGGCTCCACAGGACGACATCGGCATTCATGCCGGGCTCCAGCGTCCCGACCCGGTCGGCGATGCCGAGCGCCTTCGCGGGATTGGCGGTGAACCAGCGGACCGCGTCGGCCTTGCTTACCCGGATGCCCGCGCGCAACGCCGCCGACAGCGCCGCCGCGGCTTCCTGGTTCAGCCGCTGGATGAGGACCGGATCGTCCGAATGGATGATCGCGCAGCCGCCCGCGGCATGGACCATTGCCGCATTCTCCTCGATCGCGTCATACACTTCCATCTTATATCCCCACCAACTGGCCCAGGTGGCGACGCAGATATCCTCCTTCGCGATGAGCGGCGCGATTTTGTAGGCCTCATTGGCGTGATGAAAGGTGCGGATCCTGAACCCGAACTCGCGCGCGATATCGATCATGGTCGCCATCTCGTCGGCGCGGTAGCAGTGGTTCTGGACGAGGATTTCACCCTTCAGCACCCCGGCCAGCGTTTCGAGCTGCAGGTCGCGCTTCGGCGCCTCGCCGGTTCGGCCGGCGGCTTCCCATTTGCCCCAGCGGCGGGCATAATCGGCAGCGTCGATCCACGCCTTGCGATAAACAGCGACATTGCCCATCCGCGTCGCCGGCGATCGCCCCTTCCCGCCATAGACGCGCTTCGGATTCTCGCCGCACGCGATCTTCAAGCCCTGCGGCGCGCCCGGGAACTTCATACCCTGCATCGTCACCGACGGAACGTTCTTCAGCGTCACGCTACGTCCACCGAACAGGTTGCCCGAACCCGGCAGAACCATCATCGTGGTGACCCCCGCCTCCCGCGCGGTGTCGAACCCGGGATCCTGCGGCCAGACCGAATGTTCGACAAAAACCTGCGCGGTGTTGGGGTCGGTCATTTCGTTGACGTCGTTATGCGCGTCGACCGACTCGGGCTGCGCCCAGGCTCCAAGGTGCGAATGCGCGTCGATCACCCCCGGGGTTACCCATTTGCCCCGCGCATCGATCGTAAGGTAGCCGTCCGGTACCGCGAGCGACGCGCCGACGGCGGCAATCTTGCCGCCCGCCATTAGCACCGTGCCGTTCGCAATCTCTTCGCCCGTCGCGGTCAGCACCGTCGCTCCGACCAGCGCGACGCGATCGGCCGCGCGCGCGTGATAGGTGCTGGGATAGGGATCGCGGTCGATCGCGGGCGCCGTGTCGGCGACGGGCGCGGGCACCGGCTGCGGGCGCCCGGACGCGGCGCAGCCCGCGAGCGCGGTGGCCGCGAGGAGGACGAGCGCGGCGTCCCTCATTTGGCGTCGGGGGTGACCGAGCGGATCACGCCGCCCTTGTCGTCGAGGAAGTCGATCGACGCCTTGCCGTCGGGGGTGACCTTCATCAGGATGCGTGGACGCCCCATCGCGTCGTTCAGCATCACCGCTGACTCGCGGTCGCGGGTCTTGCCGACATAGAGCCGCTGGCGGCCGAAGCTGCCGTCGGCCTGCACTTTCTGCAACGCGGCGGTCTTTTCGGGACCGTCGGACATCTTCGACAGCCGCTCGGCCATATCGAAGTCGAGAGGAGCGTCGGGCCGATCGTTGACGATCATTGCCGCGTACCGCCGGCCATTATACTCATTCTGCGTCAGCTGGATCACCTGATCCTGCTCATATTGGTCGAAGCTCAGATGGCCGCCCCCCGAAACCTTGCCGTCAGGCCCCTTCTGGCCGCTGAAAGTCAGCCCGCCATTCTCGGACCCTTCATTATTATAGAAGATGATCCCGGCGCCGCGATTGCCGCTCGGATGCGGGCGTTCCTTGCCGTGCATGATGATCCCCGGCGAGCGACTGGTATTCGATACGATCATTCGGATCGTCCCGTCGTCCTCGCGAATGTTGATGCGCTTGACGTCGATCTCGTCGAATGCCGCCTTGGCGGGCGCGGGGTCGGCGCCGGCACTGGTGGTCATGGCGATGGCGCAGGCGGCAGTGAGCACACCCGAATAGAGCATGAGAAGGCGGTTGGCGTTCATGGCGTTTCTCCATTGGCAGAAGGCAGGACGGCGGGAAGGTAACGGTCGCGAAGCTCGGTCGCGCGCGACGTCATCGGTTGCGCCGCGCCCCGAATGAAGACCGCGGTCGGGCGCGCAAGCGTATCGAGCGGATCGCCGTCCCAGATCACGAGATCGCCTTCCTTGCCGGCCTCGAGCGAGCCGATACGGTCCGCGAGCCCGAACATGCGGGCAGGATTGATCGTGATCGCGGCGAGCGCGGCGCGTCGGTCAAGGCCATTCGCTGCCGCGTTGCCCGCATTATAGCGCATCTCGCGCTCACGGTGATTGCCATTGCCTGCGATCGCGATGGTAACTCCCGCGGCAGCGAGGCGTGCAGCATTGGTCAGGGTCGCACCCAGCATCTCGAACGATGTCGGGGTATTTTCGACCGGCGTCAGAAGGACAGGAACACCCGCGGCGGCGATCTCGTCCGCAACGCGCCAGCCCTCGCTCGCGCTTTCGAGGATCAGCTTCAGCCGCTCCTCGCGCGCCAGCACCAGCACATCGCGAATGTCAGCCGCGCGGTTTACGCTGACGAGCAGCGGCATGCGCCCCTCGACGACGGGGATGAGCGCGTCCATGTCGGCGCGCGACAGGGTATAATTGCGCGTCTCGCCGCGATCATAGGCAGCGCGTCGTGCCCTGTAATCGCGCACCTCGGCAAAGAGCGCGCGCAACGCAACATGTTCGGCGGCGCGGGCGCCGCCCGCGCGCTCGGCCCCGGCGTCCCCCATGTCGAGCACCATGGCGACGCCTCGCTTCATCAGCATCGCCCGACCGTCGAGAACGACCGCAGCCGCCTGGCCCGCAAACAGCAGGTCGCGGTCGCTCCTGTCCTTATAGGCCGGCGTCACGATCGCCCGGGTGATGCCGCCGAGCCGCGCGACCGGGATAAGCAGCGAATCCGGATTGAGGCCATAGCCTGCGTCGAACGCTGCGCTGATATCGCTGGCCGAAGTTGCGCGATCATCGGTGGCCTCGACGAAGCGCACTTCGATCAACCCGAGCGCGGAACCCGACGCGACCAGCCCCGGGGTGACGATCTTGCCCGTGGCATCGACGATTTTCGCGTCCGGCGGCACCGCGACGTGGGCGCCGACGGCGAGGATCCGCCCATCCGCGATCAAAACCGTGCCGCGCTCGATCTCGCCTGCAGGCCCCATGGTGACGACGCGGCCTCCGGTGATCGCGACGGTCTGAGCCGCGGCCGGTACGGCGCAGGCAAGGGCAAGCACGACGGCAAGGGTGCGGATCATCGCACAAACTCCTGCCCTGGCTGGCCGAGTATGAAATCGGAAGGTTTTTGATAGCGCGGATCCGACCGATCCCACTGAGTGACGCCGTCGACCCAGACACGGTCGGCGAGCGCGTATACGCTGAAGGGGTCCGCGCTCCACAGGACGACGTCGGCCATCTTGCCCGGCTCGAGCGTGCCCACCCTGTCGGCGATGCCCATCGCCTTGGCGGGATTTGACGTGATCCACTTGATTGCCTCGCCGCGGCTTATGGGGAGGCCAGCGTGATTGGCGGCCGTCATTGCGATCCCCGCCTCCTGATTGAGCCGCTGGATCAGCAGGCCATCGTCCGAATGGATGATAGCGCAGCCGCCAGCGGCGGCGATTATTGGCGCATTTTCCTCTATCCCATCGAGCGATTCCATCTTGGCGCCCCAACTGTTCGCCCAGGTCGCGACGCAGATATCTTCTTTCGCGAGCAACGGCGCGATCTTGAAGGCTTCGTTAGCGTGGTGAAAGGTACGGATCCGGAACCCGAATTCGCGCGCGACATCGATCATCACCGCCATCTCGTCGGCACGGTAGCAGTGGTTCTGGACGAGGATTTCGCCGCGGAGCACTCCGGCGAGCGTTTCGAGTTGCAGGTCGCGCTTCGGCGGATCGCCGGCCTTGCCGCCCGCTTCCCATTTATCTTGGCGGCGCACATAATCGGCGGCGTCGATCCACGCCTTGCGGTAACCCGCCACATTGCCCATCCGCGTCGCGGGCGAACGCCCCTTTGCGCCATAGACGCGCTTCGGATTTTCGCCGCACGCGATCTTCAGGCCGTAAGGGGCGCCTGGAAATTTCATTCCCTGCGTTGTGACCGACGGCACGTTTTTCAGCGTGACCGAACGGCCGCCAAAAAGGTTCGCCGAGCCGGGAAGAATCATCAGGCTGGTCACCCCTGCGGCGCGCGCGAGGCGGAACTTCGGATCTTGCGGCCAGACCGAATGTTCAGCCCAGACCTCGGCGGTATTGGGGGCGACGGCTTCGTTGCTGTCTTCATGGGACGGGGTCGCAGGCGAGGGGCTCACCCCAAGGTGGGAATGCGCGTCGATGATCCCGGGCGTCACCCATTTACCGCGGCCGTCGACCAGCGAATAGTTTTGAGGCACCGCCAGATTTGCGCCCACCGCTTCGATTCTGCCGTTGGCGAGCAGCACGGTCGCATCGGCTATTTCTGCTCCCGTGCCCGTCAGCACCGTTGCGCCGACAATGGCGAGCGGCGCCGATGCGGCAGGAAGATAGGTTGTGGGAAAGGGATCGCTGGATACGTCATGCGCGGCAAACGCCGCACCTGCGCTCGCCAGCAATATCGGCGCGATGCAAGCCGCGCCCAGTTGCATGATCGTCAATGCCATCCTCATCTCCCCGCTCTGGACGAGCAGTGAACGGGACGAATCCGCCATTTGTTTTCAATCGCGAGGCGATGGCGGATTTGCGGCGGCGAACCATCGTTCCAGGCAGGGTAAGCTGCTCCGCGCAGGATGCAGCAATGGAGGGGCTGAATTTTGTGGAATGACAATTGCCTGGCGCGCCGGGCCCAAAATCTTTCGACGCAGTTTGCCGCTCCTCATTTTCCGTCCGAATTCGGCGACGAGATCATCTTGTTCGATTCCGGTTTCGCGTCACCGCAGCTCTTCCCGGACCTGAGCGGTTTCGCCGCGGATGCGTTGACGGCGCACCGCGAGGAGGTGCTCCAATATGCATCCGGCCGCGGACAGCCCTATCTGCGCGACTGGCTCGCGAGCTGGATGAACGAGGACGGCTGTGCGCTGACACCCGACCATATCCTGATCACCAACGGCGCCAAGCAGGGCATCGACCTCGTCTGCCGCCTGCTGCTCGACGAAGGCGACGCGATCGTCGTCACCGCGCCCACCTATTTCACCGCCATCCCGATCTTCCGCAACCACGGCGCGGAATATATCGAGATCGGCCAGGATGACGCGGGCCTCGATGTCGCGGCTCTCGAGACTGCGCTCGACGCCCGCGCCGCTGCCGGCAAGGCGCCGCCCAAATTCATCTACAATATTCCCGAGTTTCACAACCCCACCGGCGCGACGATGCCGGCCGCGCGGCGCGAAGCGCTCGTCACGCTCGCCGAGACGCGCGGCATTTCGATTATCGAGGATAGCCCGTATCGCCGCGTGCGTTTCGAGGGGCCGGACGCCCCGCTGCTGAAAGCGCTCGATCGATCGGGCTCCGTCTTTCACCTCGGAACATTTTCGAAACTTGTCGCGCCTGGCCTCCGGATCGGCTGGATCGCGGCCGAGCCGGCGCTGATCGCGCGCTTGGTGCAACTGAAATCGGAAGGCGGCTCGTCGCCGCTTATTCAGCGGACCATCTACGAGTTCGCGCGGTCGGACCGGTTCCCCGACCATATTGCGAATGTCCAGCGTATTTATCGGGAGCGCCGCGACCATATTGTAGCGGCCATCGCGCAGGAGCTCCCCGATGCCGTCGTTGCAGTGCCCGAGGGCGGCTATTATGTCTGGCTGACGCTACCAGGCCATGTCGATGGCGATCGCCTCGCCGCGCGCGCGCATGACGCGGGTGTCCATCTGATCGCGGGCAGTCGCTTCTTTGCCGCACAAGAGGCCGCCGCGCCGCGAAACCATATTCGCCTGTCGTTCAGCTATACGACGCCCGAACAAATCCGGGAGGGGATCCGGCGGCTCGGGACGGTCTATCGGGCGCTGATCGGCGAATGACGACAACCACACCCCTCGTCACGTTTCGCGGCGTCGAGAAACGATATGCAGGAGGCAACTCCGCGGCGATTGCGGGGCTCAACCTTGATATAGAGCGCGGAGAATTTCTGACGCTGCTTGGCCCCTCGGGGTCGGGAAAAACGACGACCCTCATGATGCTCGCCGGGTTCGAAACCCCGAGCGCGGGCGATATCCTGCTTGGTGGGGCTTCGCTCGCCGACCGGCCACCTTACCGGCGCAACATGGGCGTCGTTTTCCAGAATTACGCGCTGTTCCCGCATATGAGTGTCGCGGAAAATGTCGCCTTCCCACTGCGCATTCGCGGAATCAAGGGCGTTGAAGCAAAGAATAAGGTGGCGAGCGCTCTCGGGCTGGTGAGGCTCGAGGGCTTGGGAGAGCGGCGTCCCGATGCGTTGTCGGGCGGTCAGCGCCAACGCGTCGCGCTTGCGCGAGCGCTGGTTTTTGAACCCGACCTCGTGCTGATGGACGAACCGCTTGGCGCGCTCGACCGCCAGCTTCGCGAACATCTGCAGGTCGAAATCAAAAGGATCCAGCGCGCGCTCGGCCTGACCGTCGTTTATGTCACGCACGATCAGGGCGAAGCCCTGACCATGTCCGACCGGATCGCAGTGTTCGCCGACGGACGCGTCCAACAGATTGGCCGCCCCGACACCATTTACGAAAAGCCCGCGAACGCTTTCGTCGCAGCCTTCGTCGGCGAGAACAACATGCTGACGGGCACAATGGTGACGCGGGACGAAGATAAATGCGTCATCCGGCTATCTGGCGGTCAGATCGTGCGCGCGATGGCAACCGGCGCGATGATGCCCGGCGACAGCGTGATTGTCGCCATCCGACCCGAGCATGTAGAAACAGCCGCCACACCGCCGGCATGTTGCAATGCCATCGATGCGCGGGTCGAAGAATTTGCCTATCACGGCGATCACAGCCGCATCCGCGCGGCGCTCGACGGCGGCGGATCGCTCGTGATCCGGATGCCGAGCGCGGGGAATTTTGCGCCGGGCCAACGCCTTCCGATCGGCTGGTGCACCGATCGCTGTTTCGCCTTTCCCGCCGATGACGACGCAGCCGCGTGGCGAAAGGCGGTGGCATGAAGAGCTGGATTCGCCTCGTCGGTATCGCCGCACTTGCCGCGAGTGTGGCGGCGTGCGGCTCGAGTTCGGAACTCCGCCCGCTCACGGTGGTCGGCTGGGGTGGATCGTCGCAAGACGCGCACCGCAAGGCCTATTGGAACTCCTTTTCGCGCACCACGGGAATTCCGCTGCGCGAGGACAGCTGGCGCGGCGGTGTCGGCGTGATCCGGACCAAGGTCGTCGGCGGCGATACGAGCTGGGACATTGTACAGGTCGAGACCGAAGACTTGATCCTCGGATGCGAGGAAGGGCTTTTCCAGCGGCTCGACTGGGCTGGACTCGGCGGACGCGACGCGTTCCTGCCCGCAGCGGTGCACGATTGCGGGGTCGGCGCGATGCTCTGGTCCTATGTAATCGGCTATGACGGAGAACGGATCAAGGGACCCGGACCGCAAAGCTGGACCGATTTCTGGGACATCAAGCGCTTTCCCGGCAAGAGGGGCATGCGCAAGACGCCGAAATATTCGCTCGAATTCGCTTTGATGGCCGATGGCGTGCCGGCCGATCAGGTCTATCCGACGCTGCGCACGCCCGAGGGCGTCGACCGCGCCTTCCGCAAGCTCGACGAAATCAAGCCCAATGTCGTCTGGTGGACGTCGATCTCGCAGGTCCCTGACCTTCTCGGGTCGCGCGAGGTGGTGATGTCGGTGACGAGTCCCGGCCGGCTGATCGTCGCGAACCGCACCGAGGATCGCAATTTCAAACTCGCGTGGCACGGCAATATCTATGCGGTGGATTATTGGGTGATCCTTGCCAACAGCCCGCGCAAGGCTGAAGCGGCGCAGCTGCTGCATTACATGACACAGCCAGATAACCAGATGCGGCTCGCGAGCCATATTCCGACCGGACTTACCAATATCGAAGCGAACCGGCGCGTCGATCCGAAACTCAAACTAGACACGCCGAGCGACCCCGCGAACATGGCCGGCGCGCTCGAACTCGATGCCGATTTCTGGGTCGAATATGGTGACCAGCTCACCCAGCGATTCAATGCCTGGGTCGCGCGCTAAGTCGCCGGGGCTTCGGCGCTGGTGGCGCTTCGCGCTCATCGCGCCGTTGCTCCTGTTTCTGCTTGCGAGTTTTGTCGCGCCCGTGCTGATGATGTTATCGCGCGCGGTGATCGACCGCGATCTGGAGCGCGTCTGGCCCAATAGCGCCAGCCACCTCCGGCAATGGGATGGCGCGGGATTGCCGCCTGACGCGCTCGCAGCGACCGTTGCACGCGAGATCGTGGCGACGCGGCAGGACGGGACGCTCAACCAGGTCGCCAATCGGCTGAACTATGACATGGTCGGATCGCGCAGCCTTCTCTATACGACCGCAGACCGGTTGACCGCGGGCGCCGCGGGAAGCTCGGTCCGCGATCTTGCGCGGATCGATCCGCGGTGGGGGCAACCCGCGATATGGGCCGCGATGCGCCACGCCGACGGTCCGCTCACCCGCCATTATCTGCTCGCGGCCCTCGATCGGCGGCTGGACGCCGGCGACCGCGTCGTCTCCGTTCCGGCCGAACAGGCAGTCTTCGCGAACATCTACCTGCGCACGTTCAAGATCAGCGCGATCGTCGCACTGCTCTGCGTCGCGCTCGGATATCCGGTCGCTTATCTGCTCGCGTCGCTCCCCGAGCGAAAGGCCAACCCGTTGCTGATCCTCGTGCTGCTGCCCTTCTGGACGTCAGCGCTTGTCCGCACCGCAGCGTGGGCGGTGCTGCTCCAGACGAACGGCGTCGTGAACTCTACGCTCCAGACCGTCGGACTGATCGACGCTCCGCTCCAGCTCATCTACAACCGGCTCGGCGTCTATATCGCGATGACGCACGTGCTGCTGCCATTCTTCATTCTGCCGCTCTATGGCGTGATGAAGGGCATTCCACCGACTCCGATGCGCGCGGCGAGTTCGCTCGGCGCACCACCCCTCCGCGCTTTCCTGTCCATCTACCTGCCGCAGACATTACCGGGCGTCGCAGCAGGAGCGATCATCGTCTTCACCCTCGCGCTCGGCTATTATGTCACCCCCGCGCTTGTCGGCGGCGGCGCCGACCAGATGATCAGCGCGTCGATCGCCTTTTACACAAACCAGTCGCTCAACTGGGGCATGGCGGCGGGGCTGAGCCTGTTGCTCTTGCTGCCGCTACTGTTGATGGCCGTCGCGGGACGGGCGCTGGTCCGCGCGGTGCCGGCATGAGCGCATGCCGAGCCCCGTCCGAGCGCGCAGGGCGTGCGGCGCTCATCATTTTTTCGGTGCTCGTCTTCGCCTTCCTGGTACTGCCGATCCTTGCGGTCATTCCGCTGTCGCTCAATCCGACAACCTTTCTCGTTTTTCCCGAAGAAGGTCTTTCGCTGCGCTGGTACCGCACGCTCGCCGAATCGCCGCAATGGATCCACGCCTTCGGCAACAGCCTGAAGATCGCGGTCGCGACGACCTTGATCGCGACTCCGCTCGGCACTCTGGCGGCAATCGGACTCGCCTCCATGCGATCGCGCGCAAAAACCGCGATCGTCGCACTGATAACTGCGCCGCTCGTCGTTCCCGTCGTCGTCGTCGCTATCGCCTTCTATTTTCTTTTTGCACCGCTCGGTCTCGTCAACGGCTCGCTCGGCCTGATCATTGCGCATACGGCGCTTGCAGTGCCTTTTGTGGTCATCGTCGTCCATGCGACCCTCCGCGGGCTCGACACCGAGCTACTGCGCGCGGCGGCTAGCCTCGGTGCGCCGCCGCTCACCATTTTGATACGCGTGCTCATCCCGCTGATTACTCCCGGCATTGCCGCGGGCGCAGTCTTCGCCTTCATGACGTCATTCGATGAAACCACGGTTGCCCTTTTTATTGCGGGGCCCGAGCAGCGGACGCTTCCGATCCAGATGTTCGAGGGTGTGCGCGAGCAGATCAGCCCGGCAATCGCCGCTGCCGCGACGCTGCTGATCGTCGCATCGACACTGTTGTTGGGTTCGGCCGAGATGTTAAGGCGCCGCAGCAAAGGCTAAGCAAAGATATCCTCGGTCAAGAACATTCCTTCATCCGCAAGGCAGCCGGGGGTTGCTCGATGCCTGGCAATATGGCGGCGCCATCGCGCGGTCCAGAGCAAGGAGACTGGCGATCATCTCGGCGCGGCAGGCTGCCAATGACTCCGGCCGTGCAAGTGATAGGACGTTATCAGATTCCAAGCCTCGTGATCCACCTTGCCAAGGTGGCGATGTAGGCCTGAGATTCGGGCGCGTGAGTTTGAAATTTACTCGTGTCGATCTGTTCGGCGGGCGTCGCGGATGTCATCATCGAATGATCGGCATCCGCGATTACTGCCACGGTCCAGTTGGGCCGCAGCATTTTCTCTCCTGCGAGCAATTCAACCGACGCCGCGACCGGTATCCAGGGGTCGCGCGCACCGAAAATCAGCAGGGTCGGCGCAGAGTTCAGACGTAATGTCTCGACCGGGTTGTGCTTCATCTCTTTTGCCCAACCCGACTGTGCCGGATCTGCAAAGGTGCGGCTCATGTAGATATCGTCGAACCAGGGATAGCTGGCCGCGCGGTCGAGCGCGCGTTGCGCGGTCGGCCTGTCGACCTTCCCACGCATATAATCGTCGACGGATCGCCGGGCTGCGATCGCTATTTCGATTTCCGGATCGGCGACGCCCTTGATCCGCAAAATATTGGCGACAGCAAAATTCATTTGAACGTCGGGTGACGTCAGCGGCGCGGATACGGATACTGCGAAGGCTGCCCCAGGATCCCGGCTTGCTGCAAGAACCGCGAGCCAGCCGCCCTGACTGAGCCCCCAATAACCGGTTTTACCTCCGTCGATGCGGGGATGGGCAGCAACAGCCTTGCGCACGGCGATGCCGTCATCGGCCAGCCGGGCGTAGTCGCCACGGGCAGGCGCCCCGCTAGTCGCGCCCTCTCCACGCCGATCGAATACGAAAACCGCGATCCCTATGGAAGGCAGAACCTTGATGAGATGTTGGAATATGCCGGCATCGCGTCTGGGGCTCGATGCAGTGTGAAGCGCTATAAGGGCCGGAAATGGCCCCCCGGAACGGGGATGATAGAGCGTTCCGGATATTTGAGCATCACCGCTCGGGATCGTCATCGCGATAGATTCGGTCGTTACAGACGCCGGCGCTTCCCACGGAACGGTTCGCGGCTCGGCCAGGGCCGTGTCCGCCAGAAAAAGCGCGGTGGCCACGGCTAGCCCGCCAATCGACGCATGCATCTTGAACATATTTCCCTATCTCCGCGCGAGCCAACCGCGATCGCAATAATGCTTCGGCGTTTCCCCGCCCGACGCGAGCCATCGCCGCCCCCGTCAACCTCAGATTTTCTGGCGCCGGCGCTACGACGTGATCAGCGCCTGAACGGCACCCACTATGCGTGAGCAGGTCTCGACGGATCGCCGAATAGTCGCTCGCCGAGCGGGTGCCTATCGTGTCGCGGCAAGAGCCTGAACCATGCCGCCGAACGGCACAAATCGCGGATTCGAACAGGAGCGCAAGCAAGATTTCGCGCACCATTCGGTAGATGCCGTCGCACCTCGCCGGCGGCTGGCACGATATGCTTGATCAGGCACGGAGCGCGGTCTCAAATGCGCTTGCCTCCTCGGCGCCGGCAATGCTCGTCAGATGTTTCAGGAAGACGGATGTCGTATGGGCGGGTTCCTTCGCCATCGCCATCATCAGCCGGTCCATCGCCGGCCGGCCGATGCGATGTTCTAGATCGAGCAGCAAGAGCGGTCCTTTGGCATAGAGCTGGGTCCGGGTCGGCCGACCATGCCCCATGACCGGGCCCGCGTCCTTTGCAGCCTCGCGCTTGGCGGCGATATTCCTCGCTATCTCCTCTGCGCCAAAAGCGTATTCAACGTAGCGCATCGACATGTATTCGGCGGTCGATTCGACGAGCCAGAAGTCATCGGTAAGAGGGCTGGCGAGCATCCACCAGGCGTGGGCAATCTCGTGTCCGACATAACGGGCCGGGTTGACCTCGGCAATATCGGGCGTGTTCCGACCGCCTTCGGACAGCACAGTATAGGCGGTGCGCGCATAGCCCATCGAGCGCTCGCGCCAGACTTGCGCCATCCGCACCTTGCGCGGCAGCGGGCCGAACATGGTCTCGAAGTAGCGCGATGCCCCTTCCGCATGCTTGACGTACCATCCCGAAAGCTGCGTCGACAGGTCGCGCGAATAGAATTCGACGCCGTGCGCCTCGGCACGCTGCAGCCCCTTCATCGCAACCATCGGCAGGTCGATGTCGAGAAAGTCACGGTGAATACGCACACCCGTCGCGGTCCGGGTCACATCGCCCTGCGCGACAACGACATGACCGGGGTCGAGCCCCTCGATTGACGCATCGACTGTGAACCGTGTCTGGATGTCGGCGCCCACCGGGAACCACATATGATCGATGAACAGCTCATAGCCTTCGGGGCGTAGCGGCTTGTTGCCGCTGTCATGCTCGGTGAGTATTGGACCCGCATAACGAAAGCGCAGCTTGACCGGGTCCGCCGTCGGCGCCGCGAAACGAAAGCTGTATCTGTTGAGCGCCGGCATCGGCGAGGTCGACGGCTCGACTGACAGGGTAACGCCCGGCGGCAGTTCCATCGGCCGCAAGATGAAGCGGTCAGACAGCAGAAACGCCTTTTCGGTTTCGGGCTCGCTCAGCGTGATCGTGACGTCGGCGTCGAGCGCACCCTGCGGATCGAATTTTACCGCGACATCATAGTGCGGCGGCGCCGCATGCGCCGCGGCGGCACCGCCAAGCGCGAGCAGGAGCATCGTCAGTCTTTTCATGCCTGTTGGCCTCCCCCCGCGATCCACGTGTCGATGCGCTCTTCGAGCAGCGGCAAGGGCAAGGGCCCCGCACCCAACGTCACGTCATGAAAGCGGCGCAAATCGAACCGATTCCCAAGCTTGACGCGTGCACGGGCGCGCAACTCGATGATCTTCTGCATCCCGATGTAGTAGGAGGTCGCCTGCCCGGGGAGGACGATATAGCGTTCGACCTCGCGCTGGTTGTCATAATGGCTCGACGGCATGTTCGCGTCGAAATAGGCAATGCCCTGCTCGCGCGTCCATTGAAGCGAATGGATGCCGGTGTCGACGACGAGGCGGCACGCGCGCATCAGCGACAGCGAGAGGCGCCCGAAATCCGAATAGGGATCGGTGTACAGCCCCATCTCCTTTGGTAGCAGCTCCGAATAAAGCCCCCAGCCTTCGGAGAACGCCGCGATGCTCGCGAATCGGCGGAACCTCGGCAGCCCCTCCATCTCGTGCGCGATGCAGGTTTCGACATGATGCCCGGGAATCGCCTCATGATAGAGGGTAGCGGCGAGCTGATAACGCGGCTGCGCCTTCATGTCGGCGAGATTGATGTAGAAAATTCCAGGCGCCGATCCGTCCTGCGGCGGGTTTCTGTAGTGGGCTTTCGGCGCCGATTTCTCGCGCCACGCCTCGATCGCGCGCACCTCGACCGGTGCCTTCGGCAGATGTTCGAACAACTCGCCCTGCCGCGCACGAATATCGTCCAGCAACGCATTGGCTTCGGCGACATAAGCGGCGCGACCTGCCTCGGTATCGGGATGATAGAAGCGCGGGTCGCTCCGCATGAAGGCGAAAAAGGCTTGGAGATCGCCAGCGAAACCTACCTGTTTCATGATTTTGCGCATCGCGTCGTGGATGCTCGCAACCTCTTTGAGCCCTAGCGCGTGAACATCGTCGGCCCTCAGCGGCAAGGTCGTGTAGTTTTCGAGCTGCGCGGCGTAATAGGCTTGCCCGTCGGGCAGTTTCCAGACGCCCGCGGTGGCTTCGGCCTTTGCTTCGGCGGCACGCAGATATGCGATCAGAGCGCGGTAGCCTGCAGCGAACCCGCCTTGCAGCGCCGCGGTGCCGCGCCGCACAAGGTCAGCCCGCTCCGCGTCGGACAGATCCGCCTTTGCCAGCTTACCCTGGAGATCCGCGAGGATCGGGCTGTCGCCCTCGCCGTCGAACGGCGCTCCCTTGAGCAGGTTGAGACAGGGTTCGAGGACGAGACCATAAACAAAACGAGGCGGCCGGATGCCCTTCGCTTCCTGCGCTGCCATCCGGTCGATCGCCTGCGCCATCAGGGGTGCGACGGCGTCGAGCCGCTTGATATAGGCTTCGGCGTCCGCCTTGCTCGTGATCGGGTGGCTGTTGGTGAGGGTGCTCGGAACCCGCGTGTGCATTCCGCTCATCTGCGTCATCACATAATCATGATGGCGCCATTTGAAGTCGCGAAGCGCAAGCTCGGTCGAGCGCGCGAACATCCTGAGGCTGAGCGTCGCCTGCGGCGACAGCTTCGCGGCGTCAAAGCCTGTCAGCGCGGCGTGGTCGGCCTCGCGCAGCCGGTGATCCTCGAGCTCGCGCGCCTCGCCGATATCGTCCCACTTGTCCTGATCGCGGCGGATGCCGAGCGCCGACTGGCGCGTCGGACTGCGGTCGAGCGACCGCTGGAAGATCGCCTCGAACAAGGCATCGAGACGCGCATCCTCATCGGTCTGCATTGCGAAGACGGGAGGCGCGATCAATGTCGCGCCGGCAAGCACCGCCGATCCGATGAAAAGCCGGCGGCTGATCATGCTATTCCTCCCCTCGCTATCCAAGCGTCGATCCGCATTTCGAGCATCGGGAGCGGCAACGCGCCGCTGCCGAGCACGCGGTCGTTGAAGCGACGAAGATCGAACCCGCCACCGAGTTTTGTCCGCGCCCGATCGCGCAGTTCGACGAGCTTGAGCTTGCCCATCTCGTATGCACAGGCCTGTCCCGGCGTAACGATGTATCGCTGGACCGCGGTGAGATTGTCGGCGTGGTTCGAGGGCGTATTTTCGTCGAGCCATGCCGCAGCCTTCTCGCGGCTCCAGCGCATCGAATGTACTCCAGTATCTGTGACGAGGCGGCCAGCGCGCATCAACTCCATCGAAAGCCGCCCGAACTCCTGCCAGGGATCGTCATAGAGCCCCATGTCGACGGGCAGCTGCTCGGCGAACAACGCCCAGCCCTCACTAAACGCGGTATAGCCGCCGAAGGTGCGAAACTTCGGCAGCCCCGCCAGCGCACGGGTCACCGCCTTTTCGAGATGATGGCCGGGTACGCCCTCATGATAGGAGAGCGCCGACAGTTCGAAGATCGGCAGGTTCCGCATGTCACGCGTGTTGACGTAGAGAATGCCGGGACGCGATCCGTCGGCAGAGGGCGCAAAATAGCCCGCGGTGCCCGCCGACGCTTCGAGCCAGGGCTCGACCGGCTTCACCAGCACGTCGGCGCTCGGTACATGATTCGTCAACTCGCCGAGGCGCGCAGTCACTGCGGCGATCTTCGCGCGCATCGCGTCGAGATAGGCCGCCTTCCCCTCCGCGGTGTCGGGATAATAAAAGTGGGCGTCGGTCCGGACATGCGCGAACAGCTCGGGGAGCGTACCAGTAAATCCCGCCCGCTTCGCCACGGCGCGCATCTCGCCGTGGAGCCGCGCGGTCTCTTCGAGCCCGATGCGGTGCACCTCGACGGGCGAAACCGATAGCGTCGTGTTCCAGCGAAGCTGCGCGGCATAATAGGCGTCGCCGTCGGGAAGCCGCCACACGCCGCCGTTGCAGCTCGTGCTGCACTTGATCGCACGCAGATGATTGATGAGGTCGCGAAATCCGGGCCCGAAACTTTCGACGAGCCCCGCCTCTGCCGCCTTTACAAGCCGCGCCTTTTCGGCGTCGCCGGCCGGAAGCTTCGCAAGCTTGCTGCGGAAATCGGCAAGGATCGGACTGTCGGACGCGCCCGGCTGAAAAGGGGCGCCGGTGATCAGTTTTTCGCAGTTGCCGATGACGAGCGGTACCGAAAAGGGCGGCGGAACGACGCCATTCGCTGCCTGCCGTTCGAGCGCTGCCACGACCACCGCTAGATAGGGACGCACCGCGTGTAACCGTGCGACATAGTCTTCGGCGTCGGCAACGCTCGCGATCGGATGGTTGTTAATGAGCGTCTGGGGAATATCGCGCTGCGGTCCGCGCATCTGACAGACCGGATAATGGTGGCCGCGCCAGCGGTGGCGTTCGATCGCCTCGTCCGCGTCATAGACGAAAAGATCGTAGCTGAGCTGCGCCTCGGGCGGCAGTGCGGCGCGGTCGAAACGGCGAAGTTCGGCGAGATCACGCCGCCCGAGAGCGACATTCTCCTCGGCACGCGCCTCGCTGACGTCGGGCCACCAGCCAGCGGTGCCGCCCGTTACGCCCATCGACGACTGCGCGGCGGGATTGCGCGCGAGATTGCGCTGAAAGACGCTTTCGAAAAAGGCATCGAGGCGCGCGCCTTCATCCGTCGGTGCCGCCCACGCCGGAGTTGCCGCGACCAGCGCGCCGGCCGCGATCAACTCGCGGCGGCTGAGGCGAAAGTCGCTCACTGGCCGTTCGGGAAATCGCCGAGCGGCGAGACCGTTGCCGTCTCGGCCTTGACGGCCTTGGCCGGCGTCCGCTTCACATGCGCATCGAGGAATTCGAGGATTTTGCGGTAAGCGACGATCTGGTTCGCCTTCTTGCGAAAACCATGCCCCTCGTCGGGGAAGACGACATAATCGACCGGCACGCCATTTGCCTTCACCTTGGCGACGATATCCTCGGACTCTATCGGCAGCACGCGCGGATCGTTCGCCCCCTGAAGCACGAGTAGCGGCTTCCTTATATTTTCCGCATGGAAGACGGGCGAAATCTTGCGGAGATAATCGGCGTCCTTTTCGGGATCGCCGATTTCGGTGAAGAGCAGCCGGCGCAAATCCTCCCACCAGCTCGGCGTGTTGGCGAGCAGGCGCGGCCAGTTCGACACGCCATAGATGTCGACCCCCGCAGCGAATGCATCGGGACGGAAGGCAAGCCCGGCGAGCGTCATATAGCCCCCATAGCTCTGCCCCTGGATCACGACCTTGGCAGGGTCAACGAACCCCGTGGCCGCGAGCATCTCTTTCGCCGCGACGACATCGTCGAGATCGGCGTCGCCATGTTTGCGGTCGTCGAGGTGGTAGAAGGTCCGCCCCGACCCGCTGCTGCCCCGATTGTTGATCTCGAACACGACATAACCGTGGTTCGCCAGATATTGCTGCAACGGGCGATAGCCGATCCGGCTTTCGTCGCCGGGCCCGCCGTGGACGTGGATGACGGCGGGGAGTGCGTCACCCTTCTTCGCACCCTTCGGCACATACAGGATGCCCGGTACCGTGACGCCGTCGTAAGACTTGAAGCGCACCACCTCGCCCGCGACCAGGTCGTCGGGCGCCACGCCGGGTGCGCGCGCGTTGAGGAGCGGCGTCCGTTTGCCCGTAGCAAGGTCGAGCAACTGGACGTCACCCGGCGTGGCACCGTTCGAGGCGCTCACGAGCGCCTTTTTCATACGGTTTGCGAGAAGGAGTTCGGAACTCGCGCCCGGCATCGGGTCTGAAAGGCGCTGCGGTTCGAAGGTTGCGGCGTCTAACAGATAGGGACGCGACCGGGCATCCTCATTAACCGAGACGACCAGCGTCCTGCCATCGCGCGACAGGTTCGCACCTTCGACATCCCACTCGGGCTTGAATACGGTGACGCGTTTGCCGGTGGTCAGGTCCTGCCGCACGAGGAATGCAAATTCGCCGCCGTCGTCGGTGGTGTAGAAAAGCTGCGCGCCCTTGTCGGTGAAGGTTTGCGGTTCGCACGCGACCGGCTTCCCCTCGGTCGTGAGCTGGATGAGCCTCGCCGCGGTGCGGTCGTAGACATAGCAATGCCTCGTCGCATTATCGACGATCCGGCTGAGCCCGACAAAGCGGCGATCGGGGCTGATGGCGCGAACCTGATACGCCTTGTCATTCTCGAACAGCTTCGTCTTCGCATAGCCGTCGGCCTGAATCTCGTAGAGGTCAAAAAAGCGCGGGTCGCGCTCGTTGGTCTGAACGAAGAAGCTTTCGCCGTCCTGCGACCATTCGACGAAACGTGCGACATGCTTGGCGCCTGGCGTCACGTCGCGGGTGGTACCATCACGCTCACGTACATAGATATGAGCGAGTTCGTTGCCTCCCTTATCGCTTGAGAACAGGATGCGCTCGTCGGTCGGGAAATAGCCGATCGCACGAACCGTTTCTGTGACGGATGAGGTGAGCGGGCTCGCCATGCCGCCGCGCGAGGGCATTTCGTAAATATTCGCAATGCCGCTCCGGTTGCTCGTGAATATGATCTTGCTGTCGTCGGGCGACCATGACAGGCCAGCGATCGAGTCCGCGTCCATCAACTGTTCTATGGTGTAGCGCGTCCGATCCGACGCCAGTGCCGGCTCCCCGGACAAAAACGTCACGAGCACAGTGAACCAGTAAATTCGTTTCATCGCTTTTCCCGGGTCTTGGAGCAAAGGCGGGGCGGCGAACGCGCGCCGCCCCTGGTTCAGAAACTCGCCGTTGCGCTGACGAGGTAGCTCCGCCCGAGAATGTCGAACCCAGTATATCGGTTGTAGGCGACCGCGGCATAGGGGACGTCGCGATCGAAAATATTATTGACGATCATCTGGATACGAAACCGATCTTCGACCTGAAAACCCAAGGTCCCATTCACCAAGGTATAAGCGGGAACATCGTTGACCAGACTGTCTTCGCTGGTTTTCAGCGTGTCGATCTTCGTCTTGCTGCGCCACAGAACCTGAAAATCGATATCCGCAGCCCCCACCGTCGCGCCGATATTCGTCTGGACGCGCCATTTCGGAAAGTTGACCGCCCCGGCCGCTTCAATGGTGGGTTGCCCCGGGAAGAGCGTTTGGGAATATCGGTCCGTGTAGAATATCTTTGTACCCAGCCGGAAGCCGGTTTCGGACCCATCGCCCGCCCCGCCAATCGCGACTTCGTAATCCGCGGCAATGATAAGCCCCGCGAAGTGAAGTTTCGACGTGTTGACGAAACCCGTCGAAAACCCGTTGGCGATGTCACCAACGGCGCGATTTATGCCGCCCGTTCCGTTTCCGGACGCGATATCGGCGGCGGTTAGGCGCCGGAATGAACCGCAGGCTCCGCTGTTGGGAAATTCCGAGCTGTCATAGCAAGACGCTAGGAGCGAGTTGATAGCCAGATTTTCGATACCGCCATTCAGTCGGATGTCAGTCCAGTCGGCTGCGAGGCGAAGGCCCCGCAGCGCCGAGGGTTGGTAAACAAAACCGGCCGACCAGGACTTTGCCTTTTCATTGTCGAGATTGGCATTCCCCGAGACCGTACCCGCAACAGACCGGCCGTTTGTAGTCGGGACGAAGGCTGCGGGCATGGGCGCGCCGACTGCAGCCAGCGCCGCAGCGCAGTTTTGAGCCCGAACCGCGGCATTGTTCCCTCGATTATAGTTTGCGTTGCTGCAAGGGTCCGCGATCGTATTGGTGGTCGGCGAGCTGCCCAGGAACAACTCATTGATCGCCGGCGACCGGATCGCTCTCGTATACACCCCTCTGATGGTGAGACCGTCAAAGATGCCGCCGAGACGCGGCGAGAGGCGGCCGCCAGCCGACCATGTCAGGGCACCGCCGGCGATCGAATGATCGACATAGCGAACCGACCCGTCGAGCTCTGCAACGCGGATGAGCGGAAAATCCTGTTCGCTCGAGATCAGGGGGATGACGAGCTCGCCATATACCTCCTTCGTATCGAACTTCCCGGAAACGGGAGCAAAGGCGCCGTTTCCGCTTCCAATCAGGATATTGCCTGCACGAAGGACCGCATCGGGATCGAATACCGCCTTCTCGGTCCTGCGCTCGGCACCGATGTTAAAAGCAATCCGCTCGCTACTGACACCGAAAGGAAGCTTGCCTCCGAGGTTCGCCGTGAGCACCGTTTGCGTGTTGGTGCTGCGCGAGCGTCCGATGTTGGTGACATAATCGACAGCCTCGTCGCTGGGAGCACCAAAGCCGAACAGATTGATAGGGACGCAGCCGGCTGGCGCCGCGCCGCCGCAGATAATCCGCCCGTCGGCCGTCTCAACCGCGTTTGCCGCCGCGACCAAACGGGCGGGGTCCACATAGGTAACGCGGGACTTGTTCCGAATGCGGCCATAGTTGAACGAAACGTCCCACTTCCAACGCTCGCCGCCTACATCGAAGCTGCCCTCGATGCCGCCTACCCCGCGAAACATATCCTGAACGGTCTGCTGCGGAATTCGCTGTACGACATCGTTGAGGTTGCGGTTGAGATTGAAGGTTGTCAGCCCGTTCGCCTGGAGGATCGACCGCGCCTGATCGGACAGAAACGCATTGTCGATAGAGAAGGTCAGGCGGGGTCCCCCGATAAGACCCGGGGCAGAAAGCGACGTGAGGTCGGAGAGACGGACAACCTTGCTGTGAGCATAGGCGCCCTCGAAAAACACTTGTACATTATCGTTGATATCGAAATGCGCGTTGAGATTGGCCAGAACGCGGTGAGTCGGAGTCAGCAGCGACGTGTAATCGGCCGGAGACAGGCCATCGCCACCTTTCGTCACGGTAGGGATGATCCCGAGGGCTCCTGCCGACTGTTGCTGCGCAACCTCGCCGAGATTGAAGACGACAAGGTCCCCCCCGGGGCCAAACTGGAGCAGCCGCCCCTGCGCATCCCGGATATAGCTGCCGTGAGGAATTGGGCCGGAATAGGGAAGACCGCCCTGCGTCAGATAGGGCAGTCTGTAGTCATCGACGATGAGCTGCGCCGGGAGACCATCGGTGGCGCTGCCATTTGCCGGGTTGGGGACGGAGGACTTGAACCCGCCAAACCGGTCGCCGTAAAGGAGACCGCTCTGTTTGGTATATTCGATTCCGGCGACGACATTGCCCCGGCCATCGGCAAAATTAGCACCTGCCAGGCCCCTGATACTATATCGGCTGGACGCACCGTCTTCGCCGACACCAGCGAGCGCAGACGCCTGAAAACCTTCAAAATCTCGTTTAAGGATGATGTTGACGGTGCCCGCGATCGCGTCGGAGCCATAAATGGGCGCCCCCCCGATGGCGATCGTCTCGACGCGCTCGACAAGTCCGGCGGGAATGAGATTGAGATCGACCTGCGATCCGGCAGGCGCATTACCGCCCGCGGCCGCCGAATTGGCCGATACGAACCGGCGGCCGTTTACCAACGTCAGAGTGCGCTGCGACCCGAGACTGAACATATCGACGAAGCGCTGACCCGTTCCATTTACGGACTGATTGCCTCCGACCCCGCTGCTGTCCGATGTGCCGAAGAGTGGATTTGACTCCAACGCTTCGGCGACATTGAGAAAACCGCGCTTTCGGATCAGTTCCGCATCGTCGACGGTCGCGGCCTGCAGCGTGTCGAATCCGGCTCGTTCGATACGCGAACCCGTCACGACGATTTCCGGATCTGCGCTAACGGGCGCGGCTGCCACTCCGGCAGGCGTATCGGCGGCGCGCTGGGCGCGACGGATTACCACCGCCCCATTGGCGTTCTGAACGACTTCGAGCCCCTTGTTTGCGAGCATGAGACGGAGCGCTTCGAAGGGAGTATAATTGCCGCTCACAGCGTTTGTCTTGACGCCCGACAGGTCTGCGTCGGGTGCCATGACCTGAACACCGGACTGGACGGCGAGGCGCTGTACGGTCTGGGCAGCGTCGCCCGACGGGATCGAATAGCGCTGCCGCTCCTGCGACATAGCGGGCGCTGCCCACAACATCGTCGCCGCTGCCCCGGCCATCAACGCCGCGCGCGCCTCATTTCGGCTTTCCTGCCCCCACATCATCATCTTGCCTCCCTCATCCCGGAGCGATCCAGCGCTTCCATACCCAGACGAGCGATGGCGTGAGGAAATCCGCCACTAGTGCGAAGGAGAATTCTGCTGGCGCGTGAGAACGAGTTCGTCGCCGCGGCGCACGACCTCGCCATTGAAAGCCTGAGCGGCTGCGCCGGCGAAAGTCTCAGCATCGCCGAGCTTGAAGACGCCCATGAATTCGGCGCGCGCGAGCGTAGGGTCCTCGATCACGACCCGAAGATTGGAATAGCGGTTTACCTCCGCCGCCGCCGCGCTGAGTTGCTGACCGTTGAAAACCAGCACGCCCTTGCGCCAAGCAATCCGGCGTTCGACATCGGCCGTATCCAGCACGGCCTTGCGTGCGCCCGTTGCCGCCATGACAAATTGTTCGTTGCGGCGGATGTAGCGCGGCCGAGCCGAGCCGGCCGCCTTGCCGTCTACCGCGACCACACCGTCCTCGACCGTAACCTCGACGCCTTCCTCTTCGATGCCCACGACGAATTCGGTCCCGACCGCGCGAACATCGAGGTCGTTGGCGCTGACAATGAAAGGGCGCTGCCTGTTATGTGCTACCTCGAAGGATGCCTCGCCGCGCCGCAGGATGACCCGGCGGACGTCGTCCTCGTAGCGCACCTGAACCGCCGAATTGCCGTTGAGGGTCAGGATGGAGCCGTCGTCGAGCGCGATCCGGCGAACTTCGCCGCGTTCGGTGGAGATGCGTCCGGCCAGATGGTCGTAAGCGACGGTGCCGCCGAATGCAGCCAGCGCAATGGACGCGGCCATCGCATAACGACCCCAAGGAGGATTGTGGGCGGGGACCGGCACATCGCGCTGCGTCCCCCCGTCGAGAGCGGCGACGCGGTCGATATCGAGCCAGATTGCCTGTGCCCGAACAAAGGCGCCGAGATGCCGGCTGTCGGTCTCCAGCCATTCGTCGAGCAGCAGCTGTTCGGCGCGGTCTAGCGGACGCTCGGCCGACCGGATCGCCCAGGCTGTCGCCTCGCTCTCGATATCAGCCCCATTTCCAGAACCTGCGCTCACGCTGTCTTCCATCCTGCGCGCCAGCCGGCGCTTCTTTCATTGCGTCGGAAACAAGCCGAAGCGCCTTGGCGAGATGCTTCTCCACCGTGCTTTCGGCTATTCCCATATGTTCGGCGATCTTCCGCTGCGAAAAGTCCTGAAACTTCTTCAGCTCGAACGCCTGTCGGCATTTAGGCGGCAGCGTCTGCAGTATTTCGTACAGACGCGCCAGTTCTTCCTGTCCACTGAGACGTCGGTGTACGCTCATCTCTTCGTCAATGATGTTCAGCGAATCCAAATCCGCCACAAAGTCGATCGCAACAATACGCGATCGGCGAAGATGCTCGCCGACAATGTGACGTGCGGTCACGAACAGATAGGCCCGCGCGTTGCGGATCGCGTCGCGATCACCGGTCCAGAGCCGCGCATAGGCCTCCTGCACCACCTCGTCGACATCGCAGGAATCGAGCCCGCGCACGCGACCGCTAAGCCATTTGCGCAGATCGGGCTCGTGCGGGAGCACTTCGCGTGCAAACCAGCGGAGTTGGGCCTGACGATCCATGGCGCGATGGCAACAGCAATCGGGTCGTCCGTCAAGAAAAAATGACAGTAATGTGAATTTTCTTGATTAATTTCAATAATTTATCTGGGCGCGCACGACTATGCTCGGGAACCGCTCTCCCGATCGTCGTGAAAATGGGGTGGGGCTTATTGCGCAATGCGTTTGACGACATTCCCCTCGCGATCGAGAAATTCGATGCTCGGCTCGCCGTCGGCACCGACCTTGAGCAGCAGCCGCGGCTTGCCGCTCTTGTCGGCGAGACGCACGATAGCATCGTCCGCCGTCTTGCCGGTGAAGACACGCTCGGCCCCACCCCCGCCGTTCGCCATCGCATAGGCGCGCATCTCTTGGCGGATGCGGGTCCGCCCGGCCTCGTCGGGCGCTGCGGCGGCGCGGGCGCTCATCTCCATCAGTGGCTTGATCGACCAGTTGGGCCGGTCCCAGACGCGCAGCCCGGCAACACGATTGCCGTTCGCCTCGCTATACTGGATGCCGACGGTCTGGTCCTGCTTATACTGGTCGAACATCAGCGAGCCCGACGCGCGGCGATTGTCGCCGACCGTCTTGCTGCCGAAGGTCAGGCCGCCGACCTCGTCGCCCTCGTCGTTGAAGAAGAGCATGCCGCCGCCGTCGCGGCTATGATGCTTATATTCCTTGCCCTCCATGAACAGGCCTGGAAAGCGTTCCGCATTGGCAAGGACGAGGCGATATTTGCCATCGGGCTCGACGATGTTGATCCGCTTGACGCTGATTTCGTCGAAGACAGCCTTCGGAGGCCCGCTGTCGGCCATCACGAGCGCAGCCGGTGCTGCGGCCCCCATGACAAATCCGACCGCGACGAGCGCCAGTCGTGAGCGACTGATTTCGACCATCAGCTAACTCCTCAATAATTCCATTGATCGACCGGCGTGCCCGCGGGGGCATTTTTCCGGACGTGATCGGCGACCTCGCGAACGACGCCCGCCCAGTCGGTGTGGTGCCAGTTATGTCCTTTTTTCGGCCGCCCATATTCGAAACGGATCGGATATTCCTTGCCCGCGACCGCGCCGATCATGTCCTGGAACTGATAGACCGCAAGATTGAGGTAGAAATCGTCCATCTCGCCGGCGAAGAAATGCAGCTTGCCGCGAAGCTTGGGGCCGAGCGTCGCCCAATTGTCGCGCGTATAGCCTGAAAGATCGAAGCCTTTCTCGCGCATGTACTTGACCACGTCCTTGTTGATGACCCCGGTCTTGTAATCGAAGAGCATGACGGGATAGCCGTCGGCGCCGACGGGGCCATGCGTCGCCTGCCAGATGCCCAGCTGATAATAGCTACGACCCTTGGACCCGAGCATGCCCTCGAGCGCGGCGAGCGTTCGCAAGTCCACGAGGGGCTGGCCTTCGCGGCTGCGACGAAAGGGCCTTTCCTGCGTGTTCCATTCATTGACCTTCAAGGTGAACATATTGTCCTCCTTGTAGACGTCGGTAAGCTGGTAGCGAGTGAAGTCGACGGGATCGGGATTGAATATCCAGGCGCCGCCGATGAGATCGGGATAGTGTAGCTGCAGCGCAAGCGCTTCCCACCCGCCGGTCGAGGCGCCCTCGACAATCCGGCCGTAGGGCTTGTCGATCAGCCGGAAGGTCTTTTCGAGATAGGGCATCAATTCCTGGGTGATGGCGTCGCCCCACGGGCCATTATTCGCGGAATTGAGCGCATAGGATTCGACGAAATAGGCGCCGGGCGTTTCGAGCGTGATCCCGACCATCCGGGGAAAATTGTCGCCCGACCATTGCTGCGCGAACTGGTACCCCGTCTTGACGTTAGCGTCGGCGGCCGCACGCCGGGCGCCCTCGCTATCGCTCGCCGGATCGGTGTCGAAATTGAATGAGCCGCCAAAATGGCCGAAGGTGTAGATTGCGGGGTATCGCGCGTCGGGATGCTTGTCGAAATCCTTCGGAAGAAGAACCTCGGCGCCTATATATATAGGCATGCCCCAAAAATCGGACAGGAGCTTGCTCTTGATACGCACCCGCTTGATCCATGCCGTGTCCGGCTCGCGTGCGACGGGGCCGATCTTCTCCGTAAGCGTCAGCGCCACGGGTGCCTCCGCGGCAGGATCGAGCCGGACATTTACCGGCTTGCTGAAGGGATTGCCCGGGAACATTGGTGCGAAGACGCGTTGGTCGTTCAACGGCACCCAGATCGTATGCCCGTCGGCGCGCTTCGCCTTTTTGTATGGTATGAGAACAGCCTGGACGCGGTAGTTGCCGGCGGGGAGCTGATCCAGGGAAAATGGAAAACCGTCCGATCCGGCACCGAGCGTCAGGGTCGTACCCGGGCGGACATTTTCGATATCCATTCCGAACGCCGGCGGGCCGTTCATTCCGATCAGTTCGCGCGGCTCGGCCTGTCTCGCCGCACCATCCGCCGGAGCCCGCGCCGCGACCACGATGAGCCTTCCCGTGACGGGCTCGCCCGCCTCGCTCGGAAGCGTGACCGAAAAGCTGATTTGCGCGCTCGCCGGTGCACTCAGGAACGCTAACAGGGCTAAACTCCAGGAGGCCCAGCGCTTGCCGGCTTGCGATAGTCCCATTTCCCGCCCCCTATCCGTGGTTCCCACTAGCCACGATGGACAAGTGGGCCCGATCCGCTACTCGCAAATGCTCCCGCCCCGATAATCCTCGCGCCCATCCTCAGCGCATCACAAGACAGCAGCAGCGGGCCGATATCCGCTGTGGGGAGCCGCTTCAGCTTTGTTCCCACAATCTAACGTCTCGCACGAGGCCTCCGGCAGGGTATAAGGTCCTTCATGCTGTCTCATATTGTCATACCCGTGTCGGACTTCGGCCGATCCTTCCGCTTCTACAGCGGCCTCGCGAGCTGGCTTGACTGGGACATGCGCTTTTATGACGAGACGCGTCCATGGGCGGTGTGGAGCGACGCAAGCGGCGCTCGGCCATTTCTTATCTTGATGCCTCCCTTTGCCGGTGGCCAGCCCGAGCCAGGAAATGGCGTGATGGCGGCATTCGTGGCCCCGAGCCGAGCTGCGGTTCGCTCCTGTTACGCAGAAGCCGTCGCTCAGGGCGGGACAGATGAAGGTGCGCCAGGACTTCGTCCCCAATATCACCCCTCCTTCTATGGCACCTATTTCCGCGATCCCGACCGATTCAAGATCTGCGTCTGCTGCCACCACCCCGAGTAATGATTCAGCCGCCGCCCTGACGCTGCGCCGGTCCCTTCACTCCTTCGAGATCGGCGTCTGTTGATGCTGGATAAGCTTCCATTCGCCCTCGGCGAGCAGATAGGCGGAACTGCAGAACGCCTGATATTGCGCATCGTCGCGGACTGCCTGAGCCTTGTAGACCAGCGTCGCGACACTGTCTGAATGCCGTGTCAGACGTGAATCTGCCATTTCGACCTCCTGCCAGCGCGGTGCCTCTGCCAACGCATCCAGTATCGCAGCGCCCTGCATAATTCCGGCAGGCGCCGGGAATAGCATGACGGCGTCGCCGGCCATGTCCCGCCGATAGGCTTCGACACCTTCGAGCCAGAAGGCCTTTTCCATGTCCCATAAAATATGCTGGTCGTCTTCACGCACTCTCATATCTCCTTCAAGATTCGCCGGACAATCCGGTAAGGGAAAATGGGCTATTTCCCGCAGCCCGTCGCGCGCGCGCCGGGGAACGAGCGGCAATTTTCGACGCAGCCAGGCGGGAAGGCGCGCGAGGACCGCGGTCACAGCGAGGGTGGCGCCTATTCCGAAATTCGACCGCGGTATGAGCGCTTTCATCATCGCGGGCCCGACCTGCTGGCTGGCCGCAACCAGCGGCCTCATATCCTCGGTATACGCCGCGAGTCCGCGGCCGACGCCATTGCGAATGATCCGGGCTGCAAGTAGATAGGCAGACAATATGGCCAGTCCCGTGCCCCCGCCGAGCGCAGCCCCGGGTCCGAAGCCTGCGTCCCCGATGAGCACCACCCGCCCGCGGTGCCACGCAGACATCTCGATCATCGAAATTTCATCGGCAAAGCCTTGGTCACCGTCCCCCAGTCCCGCGAGCAGGTCCCGGACTGGATCCGCGTCGTGCCCGAACAAGGCGATGACCTCTGCGCGCCAGGAATCAGCACCTGACTTCACCGAAGGGCCAGGCTTGCGATAAAGCGCAATGACCGCCAGATCATCGCCGCCCGGTACGGGATAGGCCACCATCGTACGATCGGGAGCGAGATACCGGAGGATGCGACCCTGAAGCTTCAGCCTGTTGGGCATCGTCCAAAGTGCCAGACGACCGCCAAGCGCCTGTTCAAAGTTCAGGGCGCGGCCGAAAACGAGGGTGCGGACGCGCGAATGCAAACCATCGGCGCCAATGACGGCGAGCGGCCGAAGCCTCTCACCATTCGACAGCGTTACGTCGCAAATTTTGTCTTGCTGCGTAATCGTCTCGACTTGAACGCCGTAGCGAATCTCAATCCTGTCGCCGCTGGCACTCGCGAGCGCATCGATGAGCGTGGATCGCATAACCTCGATATGGTCGGAGTGGATATCGGCCGAGAAAGAGCCGAGCGATATCCTGGTACGCCAGCCGCCACGTGCAATCAGTGTCCCGATGGAATTTTGCGTGGCGGCGTTTAGCAGCCGCTCCTTTATGCCCATCTGCGCCGCTATCGCGACTGCGCTGCCCCACAGATCGACGGCATGGCCTTCTGCTCGCAGCGAGGGCGCCTGCTCGACAATGACGACGCGCAGCCCCGACCGCGCAAGCCAAAAGGCGGCCGTAAGACCAGCGATGCCGGCACCTGAGATGAGGATTGGCCCCTGCGTCATTTGCCTGGCTCCGCCCCTAGCTGGGCATCCCATTGGCGCAGGTCATCAATGCCGCCGCGTCAAAGCTTGCAGCTTCGACTTCGGCATGTGTCACCTCGCGGGGCAGCGAGATGAGGTAATCTGCGTCGAAATCATAATATTTCGCCAGCTGCGTCTCTGCCCCGGCGAAGGCGCGGACGGCGTCCATGTCTTTCCAGCAAGTCAGCATCTCGACCTCGACATGGTCTCCGCGATCCGCATGCAGACACAGCGCGGCAATGTTTCCAGCGGTGCGCCTATAGTCGGGAATCGCCACGCGCCGCATGAGACTGAGATACGCGTCGGCCTTTTCATGCGGGACGGCGCCGGTCCAGCGGCGAACGATCATCATCTTGCTCCTTCTGACAACGTGAAGGTCGCGTCACGAAGCGCGCGGAACAACCGCTGGCCGCGCCGTTGTCCCACAAGATACTGCCAGCCTGCCGTAATTACTCGGCGGCAATCGCTTCCGGCGGCTCGTCTCGGGCGCCGAAATGCTTGCGATAATCCGCCGGCGCGCAGCCGATGATCCGTTTAAAATGCAAACGCATCGTCTCGGCACTGCTGAATCCGGCGCGAAAGGCGATATCGTCAACCGTCATGCCCCCCGTCTCGAGAAGATCGCGCGCAATCGCAGTGCGCTCCAAGGTCAGCCATTCATAGGGCGCAAGGCCGGTCGTTTCGCGGAAGCGCCGGAAGAAGGTCCGGGGGCTCATCGCTGCCCGCCCGGCCAGTTCCTCGATCGTCAGCTCGCGCGCTGAATTCACGCGCATCCAGTCGATGACGTCAGCAAGTTTCGAACTCCGAATCTCAGGCACGGGACGGAGGGCAAACTGCGACTGCCCTCCCTCGCGGTGGGGCGGGATATTGAGACGCCGCGCGATGAGATTGCAGATCTGCGCACCATGATCGCGCCGCACGAGGTGGAGCAGCATGTCGAGACCCGCTGCTGAGCCTGCCGCCGTGATGATATCCCCGTCGTCGACATAGAGCACGTCCGCATCGACAATCACATCGGGATATCGCCGCTGCAATTCGGCGGCGTAGAGCCAGTGCGTCGCTGCCCGGCGACCGTCGAGCAGCCCCGTCGCGGCTAACGCAAAGGCGCCGGAGCAAATCGACAGAAGGCGCGCGCCCCGTTTCCGCGCCGCGCGCAATGTCGCGACCAACTCGGGCGACGGATCGCCGGCGTCCCACGCCGGGATGATGATCGTGTGCGCGCGCTCGAACAATTCGAGCCCCTCCCTGATCTGAAGATCGATCCCGCCCAGCGATGCGATCGGGCCAGGCTTTTCCGCCACGATGGCGAAATCATACCAGTCGACGCCGAGGTCTGGTCGGGTCCGGCCGAATATCTCGACGGCGCAGCTCAACTCAAAGAGCGACACCGGCGGGTGCGCAAGCACGGCGACAAGGTGATTCTTCATGGCATGATCCTTAATATCCCAAACTTCATGCCATCAACCTCAAATCATATGCCCCTCGCTTCCCTCATCAGATTCCCGAACGACACGATGGTCGACGTGGACCAAACCACCACTCCCGAATGATAAGCTTCGCCGGGCGAAAATCGCAGCCAACGCAGCTGCGAAGGACAAGGCCAAAATAAACGGCATTGCGAACAGCGACTGGCGTGCAAGCAAGACGCCGAGGATTTGAGGTCCCACGGCAGCGACGGCATATCCGCTCCCCTGAACCCGCGCCGACAGGATGGCGATCTCCCCGTCCGACAACGGACGCGCCGAGATGAACAACATGGCGAGCGCAATCAGCGCACCCTGTGCAATCCCCTGAATCACGGCCAGAGGCAGTAGAAGGCCCAGCGGCGCAAACTGCATTCCGGCCAAAGCAAAGCCCGCGATCAGTGGCGCGGCGAACGGCGCCGCGGCGCGCAGCCAAGGCCGCTGCATGGTCCAGCCCATGATGAGGCAACCGGGAACCTGTGCAATCATCGACCAGCCGGCCAAGCCGCCCGCGTCGGCCAAGCCGACGCCGCGCAGCTGAAGCATCGGGGTCAGCCAGCCGAAAACGCAATAGGCGAGCGCACCCTGTGCCCCCATGAAGACCGCCGCCGCGATCCAGGGGTGGCGCGGCGGAACCCGCGTCGGGGGCCGTACGACACGGCGCGGTAACCAGGCCGTGCAAATGAGCAACGCGCCCAAGGCAGGGAGGCTCCAGATCGCCGCGGCTTCTCCGCCGGTCCAGCCCTCGTCGACCATCGCTGCCGTGAACGCTGCTCCGCCCGCCGCGCCGCCGCACAGCGCGGCGGTATAAAGGCCGGTCGCGAGGGCTAGCTGACCCGGAAAGAGTGTGCGGGCCAGCAGCGGCAATGCCACGTTCAAGGCGCCGATTGCGCATGCGGCAAAGCAGGAGCCGGCGATCAGGGACAGCATATCCCCGCCGAGCCGGACCCCGGCGCCGACCATAAGCGCGAACCCGCTGGCCAGCACCGTCCATCGTACGCCGCGCCTGAGAAGAAGGCGCCCGGCATAGGCGGACGCGACCGCCATCGCCAGCACCGGCAACGCTGTGAGCAGCGGCGCGGCGACATCCATTGATCCGGACCGCAACAGGATCGCCGAATTGCTGGTGAACAGCGGCCGCAGAACGACACCGAGACCAATCAATACCGTCCAATGCCGCCAATGCCATTTCATGGGCGCCGCCATCACAGGGCGATCGGCGCTGAACATAGAGCCAGAACGCGCGCGAGAAATTCCATGCCCGGAGCGATGTCGAGCTGCTGCTCCTTCAGCCAGGCGTCGGAGTAGATGGTGTCGGCATAGCGACGTCCATCGTCGTACAGGATCGAGACCAACACGAGCCGCTCGGCGGCGCGCATGTCCGCTGCCGCTTTGCAAAGCGCCCAGAACGCGGTGCCGGTTGACCCACCGACGGGTTTGCCGAGAAGAATGCTCAACATGCGCGCGGCAGCGAAACTGTCCGCATCGGTAACCGGGCAGGCGGAGTCGACGAGATCAGGTCGGAAACCGGGCCGAGCGCGTCCCCCGATTCCTTCGACATGGATCGGGGCTACGCACGGCGGAGTCGATCTCGCCCAGATATGATGGAGATCGGATGCGGCAGGATCGGCCAGGCAAATACGCGTCCGCAATCCGCCATGCCGCGCGGCGCCCGCAAGCGCAGCGAGCGATCCGCCAGTTCCTACCGTGAGGAACAGGGCAGTCGGATCGGAGCCTCCCGAGGCTTCGCGTACCTGCGAAAACAATTCGCCAGCCAAGCTGCCCTGCCCGCGATCCGACAGTGCGCTAGTGGCCCTGCCGAACTGGTCGAGATAGCAGGCGCCCTTGCGCGATCCGAGGTCAGCAGCCTTCTCACGGGCCGCTTCGAGGCTTTCCGCAAACTCGACAGAGGCGCCGTAGCTCTCGATTTCGGCAATTTTTCGCGGCGTGGTCCCGCGCGGAAGGACCGCGGTAAACGCGAGGCCGAGCCGCTGAGCCACCGCCGCTTCCGCGATCGCGGTTGAACCGCTGGAGACATCGACGAGGCACGTCGACGCGCCCACCCGCCCCTCGCGGATCGCGTCTTCGATCAAGCGAAGCGCCAGACGAGCCTTGATACTGCCGGTCGGCTGGACGCTTTCGTCCTTGATCAGGATCGTCAGCATCGGATCTGAAGCGGGAATCTGGATAAGCGGCGACGGCGTCGCCAGCGCCATCTCCGCGAGCCGGGAGAATGCGGCGCGCGCCCAGTCTGATGACGCCGAGATCTGGCCCCTCGCACTGTCGCCGATCGGCAAGTCCGTCATTCGGCAAGCTCGGGGCGACACGCGACCTCGAAATTCACGCTGTTAGCAAGATAACAATCCGCATGCGCCGCATGGTGAAGCTGGTGGAACTGCTCAAGATCAGGACGCGAACCTTGAAAGGTCACGTGCGGGGCCAAGGTGACGCTGGTCATGCAGCTGCGCCCTTCGATCTTGCCGAGCGTTCCAGTGGCCGAATCCTCGTACCGATCGACGACGAAACCTGCCCGCGCGGCGTAAGACAGAAAGAACAGCATATGGCAGCTGGAAAGCGCCGCGACCAAGGCTTCTTCCGGGTCGACGGCCTCCGCGGTCGACAGCGGCACAGGAAGCACCTTGTCGGAGGAGGACGCCGGCACGGTGATACCTCCGTCAAAATGCCATGCGTGCGCGCGGCTATACCGATTATCGGTGAAGCGCTGCTCGCCGCGCTGCCAGCTGACCGATGCTTCATGAAGCGCCATACATCATTCTCCTCGTTGATTGCGTCCCGCTCTTAGAGGCGACCCACCCAAAACGCTTCGATACTGATCGAACTGTCGCGATCATCTTGGTGTTGCGTGCCGGGCCGATTAAGATCGCATCATGCAGCACGGACCAAATCTCTCGATCATCGCCGCTCTGATTGCCGACCCAGCGCGTTGCTCGATGCTGACGGCGTTGCTGTCGGGCCGCGCATTCACCAATGGTGAACTGGCGCGGGAAGCTGGCGTGACGTTGCAAACTGCCAGCTTTCACATCGCTAAACTCCGCGAGGGAGGCCTGGTCGAAAGCAGCAAATCGGGTCGGCATCGTTACAATATGCTTGCAGGCCCATATGTCGGCGAGGCGCTCGAAGCACTGCTCAACCTGGCCGAGCAAGCCGGCGCGAAGCGTTTCCGGCCCGGACCGAGAGAGCCTGCCCTGCGCAAGGCTCGGGTTTGTTACGACCATCTTGCGGGCGATCTGGGGGTGTTCATGTTCGATCGCCTGCTGTCCCTCGAGGCGCTCGTCATGAGCGATAGCGGCACCGTCGTGCTGGGCGATCGGTCGGGTGCCATTTTTGGTGCGATCGGGCTGACGCCGGTAATTTCGGGTAATAAGCCGTTCTGCCGCACTTGTATGGACTGGAGCGTCCGGCGCTGGCACCTGGCCGGGCCTTTGGCGGCGCAAATACTCGACCGGCTCCAAGCGCTTCGCTGGCTCTCGCAACGTGATGGAAGCCGAATTCTCCAGTTCACTGCAGCAGGTGAAAATCGGTTCGCCCAGTGGCTGCACGGCGATGCATCGCCTGATACTGCGGTGATCACAGCAGAGGCCGCACGCTCATCTCGACGCCAAACAGCAGAAGGCAGACCAGGAACCCGCGGCGAAAACTGTCCTGGCTGATCCTCGATCGGACGATCTGCCCGACCCACATGCCTGCCAGTGCGGGGATCACGGCGAGCAAGGACAACCCAAGCGCGTTGATCCGAAATGCGCCTTGCAAGCCGAGACTGGCAGCGAGAGCGATTGTCGAAACGGTGAAGGACAGGCCGAGCGCCTGCACGAGATCGTCCCGGCTCAGTCCGAGCGCCTGCAAATAGGGCACCGCTGGAATGACGAAAACGCCTGTAGCGCCCGTCACGAAGCCGGTCGCAATGCCGATCACGGGTGAGAGCCAGAATTCGCTACTTCGTCTGATGGTGAACTGGCGGCCAAATAATGTGTAGAGGGAATAGAAGATCAAGGTCATGCCGAGCGCAACGGTCGCGGTTTGCGTGTCCGTGCTCGTCATCAACCGGACGCCGAATATTGTCGCGATGACGATCGAAAGCATCATCGGCCAAAGCCGGCGCAGCGTTGCGCCGAAGCTCGGCCCCGCAACCAGTTGCCAGATGTTGGTGACGAACGATGGTATGATCAGCAAGCTGGCCGCAGCTACCGGAGAGAGAATTGCACCGAGTACCGCCATCGCCAGCGTGGGCAATCCCATTCCCGAGACACCTTTGACCGCGCCGGCGGCGAAAAAGGTGATCAATATGATGGCCAGCAGCGAGACAGGGAGGTCGGACATCGAAACGGGCTATGGGGTGGGTCGGGAGCGCAACGTCAGCGGGCTTCGACGCCGATGGTGTCATAGCCGATTATTCCCACCGCGGCCCTTCCTTCGACGGCCGCAATGACGGCAGCAGCCGTTGCCGCCGTTGCAGCGCCGTAAAGTTCGATAAGCCCGACGCCAGCGCCAGCCAGTTCCGCAGCAACCCGCGCGGCGGCTTCATCGTCCGTCACGATGACAAATGTTGTATCCTGCGGTGGATAGGCTCTCGCGAAGCGCTGTTCCTCCCAGCCGGGCATGACGATAATGAAGGCTTCCCGGGGTGGCGTCCCGCGGGCGAATGCTGCGCTATATTCGGATGCACGGTCGAGCGATTCCACCCCGAACGTCACGGCCCCGACAACAACCTGACCAGCGAGTTCGGCGACGGTCTGTGCTCGAATGCCGGCCGGCATGCCGCCGCAAAGCTGTATGGCAATCGTGTTTTCACCGGCCAGACTGCGCGCGAGGGCCGGCACGTCCTCAACGTCTCCGACCGGTGCAATGGCAAGCCCGGGCCCTCCATCGGTGAAAACGACGAGACGGTCGCGGTCGGCGTCGGCACCAGCGCCTTCATAAATGATCGCATATTTGGCGTTCACAACAAGCTCCGTTTGGGTAGACTCAGCGGGCGAGAAAGCCGCGACGCAGCGCCCGCAGAAAAGGACGAGCGACGGCAACCTGATCATTCAGAATGCTCTCAGAGCGCGCCAGCGAAGGCGGCGTCAATCTGCCTTACGATACTGCCATTTTAGACAACTCGGAGCAGAAGGCCCATCGATCGAGGCGACCAGTCCGCCCGCTGCAGCACGGCAGATAGCCGCTGCAGCGGGTCTCGCCTTAACCATGGGCTGAAAGGTCCGCCTTCGCGTGTGGAACATGCGCGGGCCGGCCTTGGGAAAAGCCAACAGATATGCCACGGCCGATCAGCCGCGCGGATCGATTTGCGCCGGGGACGGATGCCGAAAAGCAGCCCCTTTCGCCTGTGCTGTCGGTTGGCACTGCGCCCCTTAAAATTGTCAACCGATCGAGGCGCGCCGCGCGCGCCGAGGTGTCATCTACTCAGCTAATACCTTCGCCCGGAAGCTGGAGACCTATATGAGCAAGACGAGTTACATGGATCGGATCATGGCTGCGGTATCTGATCTCCAAAGCGGAATGCGCGTCGAAGCGCGGGCTGCGCTTTTAACTCTCTGGGACCAGATCGAGGAATCCGCTGGACCTTTAGAGAAATGCACGATTGCCCATTTCCTTGCGGATACCGAGGACGATGTCGACGCGGAGCTGCAGTGGGATCTGCGCGCGCTGGAGGCCGCGACCGGTTATGACGACTGCGCTGACCGCGATCCGGTCGCCCCCGACTTGGCGACCTTTTTGCCTTCGCTGCACCTCAACGTCGGCGATGCCTACCGTCGATTGGGAGATGGCGATCGCGCGCAACGCCACGCCGAGAATGGCTTAAGACGGGCGGTCGCCCTGGCTGACGATGGATACGCGAACACGATAAAGGCCGGACTCGATCGCTTGCAGTCGCGCCTGCAAAACAGGTCGACTGCATCACAAAGCCGTTAAGCGCCGCATGCAGAGACCGCTGGGTATGCCACCGCTGAGATCATGTTATCAAACTTAGTCCAGCCGCGATGCTAGATCGGTTGCCTTGGACTTATATATTTTTGCAGCATCTGTAGCGACTTGCTTCCTGTGATCACCGCCAGTTCGAGCACGTTCGACAGCTTTGGCGCCATCATCGTCGCTGCTTCACGTCTGCTTTCGTGACACCCATTGCCCTCGTCGATAAGGGCCAATTATAGTCCTTCCCGGCGTTTTAACGGGTATCGCTTTTGTCAGGGATGGCCCCGCCGATATCGACGGGGACAAACCAGGATTAGCCGTTGAGACGATCCTTGACCGCCTTGGCGGGTGCGAACGTCAGCTTCTTGGCTGCTTTGATCTGGATCGTTTCGCCGGTCGACGGATTGCGGCCTTCGCGGGCGGAGGTCGCCTTGACCTTGAACTTGCCGAAACCATTGATAGAGATTTCGTCGCCCTTGGCTGCTGCGTCGGTGATCGCGGCGATCACGGCGTCCACGGCTTTCTTCGCATCGGCCTTGCTGAGGGAAAGCGCTGCGGCGACGTTGTCCGCGAGTTCGGCGTTATTCATGTTATTCTCCTCTGGCGGCCGAGCCTTTCCCGGCCGGCGCGCCCTATATGGCCAGGCTTGCGAAAACCCAAGCCATCAAAGGCCGAGACGTGCCCAAAACTCCGCAGGTTTCAGCTTTTCAGCGGTCGTGAGGACAGACGCTGCGGCAGGATTCCAACTCGGATGGATGAGGCGTATCGGCTGGCGAACAGGCTGCTTTCGACGCGCAAGGAATGACGACCGGATACTCATAAAATCTCCTTCGCGCGGAGTAACTTATCGCTGCCGGCCAAGTTCCAGGGCGCGAGAATTTTTCCGCTCCGCCGGAGGCAATCTGGCGCTGACTGAATGAAAACGTGCCGGCGGCTTAGGCGTCCGCCGGCACGATACCCGAGGCCGCGATCGAGAAGCAGCCGGGCTTTCTGGAAACGCAATTGTGGAAGCCGAGTTGCAGTGCGAATTCTAAGTCTCGGTTCGACCGTCACTGACGGGTTCAGGGCGATGCGATTGGCGAGAGCGTATGCCGTCCCGGCGATAGCGTCTGCGACGAGGAAGGAGATCAAGATCGCCTGTTCCCGGAATCTCCAGCTTGGCAGCGACGCCCACACTTTTGGCGATGTCGGCAATTTCATTCTCCCACCGGAGAAAGGACGCGGCCATTTCTTCAGTATGTTCGTACCCATCATAAATTCGGGCCATTCCACTCTTGAGATGGTTGAGCATTGCCTCTGCCGTCTCAAAATCGATCTTCAGACGCTTCGTATTGCTACGCATCGTGCGCCGGAGGTCGTGCGGCACAAAATGCTCGACCGGGCGGCCAGCAAATTGTTCCATGCGCGCCAGCACTCTGTCCCGGGCTTCGTACCAACCCTGTTTCCGAGGCCCTTCCACCCTGGGTGCAGGAAATATCCATTCGGCGCTCGTAGCCATAAGCCGCCGCCCCCAAGGTCCTAGCGCGATGCTATGGGCATGCGCGTTCTTGCTGCGGTCGGTCGGTATGGTCCAGATGCCACCTACCACCTCGCTGCTGCGTGCATTCGTCAACTCAGAGATGCGAACGGCGGTGAGCAGCAGCAAAATCAGTCCGCGCCGAAAATCCCGCTCTTCTTCCTCCGCTACCGCGCACAAATACCAACCTATCTCATCCGCGCTGAGCTTGCGGCTTCTAGGAGGTTCCGGAAAGCGAAGATCTGCGAGCCGCCGGGCCGGGTTTTCTTCCAGGCCAATCTCCAACCCTCGCAGGCTCGATGCCCAACCAAAAAAGACCTTGAGCTCCGATGCAAGCCGGTTCGCCCGAACCTTGGCCGTCTTGCCCTTCTTGTTGACGAGCTTCAGCAGGTCATTTTCGGTAACATTGTAGATCGAACGCTTGCCCAGCGTCGGCTCGATGTCGCACGTGAATATCTTGAGCTTATCGCGGATCGTGCGAGGACTGTTCACCCGTTTGGCACGCGACGCACGCCCCTCTCTGGCAGCCTCGATGTAAATCCCATGGGCCTTCGCAACGGTCATACTGTCGCGCAGATCGGCCAGCCGCTTTTCCTCACGAGGGTTCCCCCCGGCCTCGACCTTATCGTTCAGTTCCCGCGCTAACTCGCGCGCTTCTGCGATTGTCATCGCGGGAAACTGACCCAGCGTAGCCTTAACTACCTGATCGCTCCCGATGACTCTGCGATGATATTTCCACTTTTTCTTGCCACTGCCCAAAGCCACGACCCTGAGTCCCGGCGTTGAGGGGTCGAGAAGCGATCCCTTTTTTAGCGCATCGATCGCCGCTGGGGCGAATCCAGCAAATCTGGACACAAGCCGACTCCATGTTTGGCTGTGAACCAGAAAAAACCGGTAACAAATCGGGATACAATAGGGGTCCAAACCAGTCCAAAACTGGCTAGTCCTGTCGAAATGAGATAATCCCTAAAAGCACCGGCAACCCTTGGTTTTCAGCCGAATCTTGAGGATTCGGCTGGCTGGGGCGGCAGGATTCGAACCTGCGCATGGCGGCATCAAAAGCCGCTGCCTTACCGCTTGGCGACGCCCCAATGCGCCGGTGCGAGCGCGTCTATAGCGCCTCTCCGCTACTTGGCAAGCAGCGGGTCAGAGCCGGGTGACCCAGCCATAGGGATCTTCGGCGCGGCCGCGTTGGATATCGACCAGTTTGGCTTTGAGGCTTTCGGTCACCTGTCCCGGGCCGCCTGCGCCGATGGTAAAGCTTGCGTCGCCGCGCGTAACCTTGCCCACCGGCGTCACCACTGCGGCGGTGCCGCAGGCAAAGCTTTCGGTGAGTTTGCCGCTTTCCGCATCGGCCTGCCACTGATCGATCGCATAGGGTTCCTCGCGCACCGTCAGGCCGGCGTCGCGGGCCAGCGTGATGATCGCGTCGCGCGTGATGCCGGGCAGGATGGTGCCGGTCAGCGGCGGGGTCACGATGCTGCCGTCGTTGAAGACGAAGAACATGTTCATGCCGCCCAGTTCCTCGATCCAGCGATGTTCGGCGGCGTCGAGGAAGACGACCTGGTCGTGCCCCTTGGCGATCGCCTCACGCTGCGCGACGAGACTGGAGGCATAGTTGCCGCCGCATTTGGCGGCGCCGGTGCCGCCCGGTGCGGCGCGGGTATAATCTTCCGACACCCAGAGCGAGATCGCGGGAGCGCCCGATTTGAAATAATTGCCGACCGGCGAGGTGATGACGAGGAACTGATATTCGGAGGCAGGCTTGACGCCGAGGAAAACCTCGCTCGCGAACATGAAGGGGCGCAGGTACAGCGCACCGCCGTCGACCGGCGGGAACCAGTTCGCATCGGCGGCGACCGCTTCCTTGACCGCGGCGATGAACAGTTCCTCAGGCAGTTCGGCCATCGCCATCCGGCGTGCGCTCGCGTTGAAACGCGCGGCATTTGCCTCGACGCGGAATAGCGCCATCGAGCCGTCGTCGAGGCGATACGCCTTCAGCCCTTCGAAGATTTCCTGCGCATAATGGAGCACTGCGGTCGCGGGATCGAGCGACAACGGCCCGCGCGGCATCACCTGCGCATCGTGCCAGCCCCGCCCCTCGGCATAACGGATCGACACCATATGATCGGTGAAGACGCGTCCGAACGCCGGATCGGCGATCGCCGCCGCCCGTACATCGTCCGCGATCAGATTGGAGTGCGGCAGATGGGTGAAAGCGGGAGCGGACATGCGAAAACACCTGTGTTTGCTGGTTTATGGAGCGCGCCTCTTGCCAAAGACCGGCGCCGCGCGCAACGGTAGCGACTATGCCGGATGAGAATTTTCTTTCACAAGTACCCGCTGCCTCTGCTCTTTTCTTGCGCGAAGACGAGGTGCGTCGGGGCATCGAATTTCTGTTTTTCGCGCACGCCTCGCTGTGGCGTGCGATCGACGCGCGGCTCGCCGAAAAGGAGCTCGGGCGTGCGCATTACCGCGCACTCTATTTCATCGCTCGGCAGCCGGGGCTTACGATTTCGGACCTGCTCGCCTTGCTTGGGATCACCAAACAGTCGCTGGGCCGCGTCGTGAAGGAATTGGAGGCGCGGGAGTTTCTGACGACGCGTCCGGGCAACCGCGACCGGCGAGCGAAGGAACTGCGCCTGACCGACGCCGGCCGAGCGGCCGAGAGCGTGATTTTCACGGCGCTGCGCGACACGATGAGCCGTGCCTATACCCATGCAGGGCAACAGGCGGTGACCGGGTTCTGGCAGGTCAGCGAAGCACTTGTTCCCCCGCGCGAGCGCCGCCGGATCGCGACGCTCGGCAAGGAGGGCTAGCTCAACTTTCGCCGCGGGCGATATCGGCGAGTTCGCGCCCGCGGTCGCGCGCGGCGCGTAATACGTTGGTAAGCAACGCGGCGAGCTGGCCTTCGCTGTCGAGCACATCCAGCCCCGCCTGCGTCGTGCCGCCCTTGCTCGCCACCTGCGCGATCAGCACACCGGGCTTTTCGCCGCTGTCGGCAAGCAAAGCGGTCGCGCCGCCGAAGGTCGCGGTGGCGAGCGCCAGCGAATCCTCGGCCGACAGGCCCAGCCGTTCGCCCGCCGCGGCATAGGATTCGATCAGGCGAAAGACAAAGGCGGGACCGCTGCCGGTGAAGGCCGTCACGAGATCCATCGTCGAATCGTCGGCAAGCCGCACCGTCTTGCCGAGCGGATCGAGCAGCGCATTGATCGCCTTGTCGTCGGCATCGCCCGATGTGGCGACCGCCGACACGCCCGCGCCGATACGTGCGGCGAGGTTGGGCAGGATGCGGACCTGTGCCCCGGCGTCGGGGAAGCGGGCGGCGAGATCGGCGAGCGAGACGCCCGCGAGGATCGACAGGAGATGGACCTGACCGGTCGCGAGCGGCGCGAGTATCTCGGCGACGTCGCCCAGTTGCTGCGGCTTCATGCCAAGCATGATCCAGTCGGCGCTACCGCCCGCGGCCTGCCACTCGCCCAGCGATTCATGCTGGACGATGCTGGCGCGCGGCGCCGCAAACGGGTCGACGATCGCGACCAGCGCCGGGTCGAGCCCCGCCGCCAGCCAGCGATCGAGCATTGCGCCCGCCATATTGCCGCAGCCGACCAGCAGAAGGCGGCCGGAGAAATTCCGCAATGCTTTGGTCATAGGTCCTTCTTTTCTTGTCCTACCGACAGCTCGTCTCGGGCCCCGACAACAGGTCGAGACAACGGCCGTCGATCTTGCTCGTATCGACTGGAAGGCCGATCACCGACGCCAATGTCGGCATGATATCCACGGTCATCACCGCATTGGGCTGTTCGAAACCGGCGAGCCCCTTGCGCCAGAAGAGGATCGGCACGCGGCGATCATAATCCCACACCGACCCGTGCGTCGCGACATAGCCGATGCCCGATTCGGGGATCGGGGTGACTCGCGGCTTCAGCGCGATGATGAAATCACCCGACCGCTGCGGATTATATGAAGCACGCAGCTTGTCCATCAGGCTCCACGTATCGGGGGCGCGCTTCGAGATCGGATGCGCCTCCAACTGGTCGCGCGTGACCACCGCTTCGATCTGCGGGTGCGCGCGCAAGCGGGGCAGAATCTCGGCAAGAATGGCTTTGCGCTGCGCCTCGGTCAGCGTCTTCGCGAAATAATAATCGTCGCCGTCGCCATAGAGAATGGGCTGCGGCAGGCCAAGTTTCTCGGCAATTTCCTTTCCGATTGCCCCGGGATTGAGCGCCTTGTCGATACGCTGCGCATCGGGCCAGGCGTTCTGACGGTTGCGTTCGGGCAGGTCATGGCCGCCATGGTCGGCGGTCAACGCCACAACATAGTCCATCCCCGCCGCATCAAGCCGAGCAAAAAAATCACCGAGCTCGCGGTCGAGCCCCGCCATCTGGATGCACATCTCGCTGCCCTCGGTGCCGGTGCTGTGCCCGACATAGTCGGTCGCCGACAGACCGACGATGAGGAGGTCGGTGGTGCTGCCTTCACCCATCTTGCGCACCTGACGCAGCGCTGCCGCAGTCGCAAGCACTGCGCCGTCGGCCTCCGGCGACGCCATGAATTTGCGGAAGTCGCCAGCGTCGCGCGCCATCCGCCCGGTGCCCACCGTCGCGCCCTTATCACCAACCGGGATTGCGATATCGTGCGCCACACAATCCGCGGGTAGCGCCAGCGCCGTGCGCGGCTGGTTAATCGCGGCAGCAATCGCGGCGCTCGCCTGCTGCGCGGCTGGCGACAGCGTCGTACCGCGATAGCTGGTGAGCCCGGTGGGTGCGAGCCACATCAGTTCGTCGGCTTGCCGGCCGCCCATCATGATCGCCGAGCGGTCCTTGCCCGACACCGAAACCACCTGCGCCTTCGGATCGCGCGCCTTCATCAGGTCGCCGAGCGTCGGGACGAGCAGATGGTTCACCGACGGCGCATATTCGCCGCTTTTCGAGGTCGCCCCCGCGACTGTCTCATCCTCGGCGCAATAGACGCGCTTGTCGGCGCGCGCGACCGACAGGTCGAAATAATTATTGGCCACAATGCCCGTGTGCGCCGGATGATTGCCGGTCAGGATCGTCGAATGGCCGGGGCAGGTCTCGGTCGCACCATGCGCCTGATAGCCCGACGGAAAAACGATGCCCGATGCAAGCCGCGCAAGGCCGCCGGTGAAATGCCCACGATATTCGGCGAACAGGTCGGCTGAAAACTGGTCGACCGCGATCATCACGACAAGCTTCGGCGCCGGCGTCGCGGCCGTAACCTTTTGCGCCGGCGGGGCCGAATTCTGCGCGAGACCGGTTCCGGCAGCGGCGACACAAAGCACGGCGGCAAGGGCAGTGGACAGATATTTCAGCTTCACGGACGGCTTCTCCAAATGATGGTGGGGTGTCGCCCCAAAAAGCGCGGGCTGTCCTCTCGTCGAAAGCCGCCTATATGGCAAGCCTTCGAACGACGAACGGGCGCGGGCTGAGCATGAATTTGAGAAGTGAGGCTTTTGTGACACGCGTATTGCGCGCCCTGCTGGCATTGCTGGCGCTGACGCTAGTCACCATGAGCACGGCGCACGCACAATCGACCCATATACAGCCAAAACTGGTCGCCGAGTCGGCAACGCCCGCTCCCGGCGGCAATATGACGCTCGCGCTGACGATGGCGCCTGAAAAGACATGGCACGGCTATTGGGTAAATGGCGGCGACGCGGGCTTCGGCCTGTCCGTCGAATGGAACGCGCCCGAGGGCGTGACGATCGCCCCCTTCCGTTACCCGGTGCCCGACGCGCTGATCCTCTTTGGCATGATGAACCATGTCTATGAGCACCCCTATGCGCTGCTCGCCGAAGTTCAGGTCGACAAGAGCGTCGCGCCGGGCACCGACCTGACGCTATCCGGGGTCGCCAACTGGCTCGCTTGTACAGACAAGGTGTGCGTGCCCGAAAAAGCCGTAATTTCGGTCGCACTGAAGGCAGGCGATGGCAAGGTCGCATCCGCCGAGCGCACCCGCTTCGACGGCTGGCGCGCGCTGCTGCCGCAGCCGCTCGATCGCCACGGCACGTGGGAGCGGCGCGGCGACATGGTGCGCTTTGCCATCCCCCTCCCCGCCAGCACCGCGATCGACGCGCCGCATCTGTTCGTCGAGACACAGGACGTCGTCGACTATGCCGCGCCGCAAAGCTTCAGTCGCAATGGCGACCACATCATCGTCGAAACGCGCGTGAAGGGCGACAAGGCGGGGCCGATTTCGGCGCTACTGAAACTCGGAGCCGGGCGCGGTCTGTCACTGACGCTCGAACCCGGCACGGTTCCCGCGAAGGGCGAGGGGATCGCCGGGAAAGCCGGCGGCATCGACATGGGCCTGTTCTGGACCGCGCTCGGCGGCGCAATCCTTGGCGGGCTCATCCTCAACCTGATGCCGTGCGTATTTCCCATATTGAGCCTGAAGGCGCTTAGCCTTGCGCGTTCGGGCGGCGATGCGCGCAGCGCGAAGGTCGAGGCGCTAGCCTATACCGCCGGCGCCATCGTTACCGCATTGCTCCTCGGCGGCGCGCTGCTTGTGTTGCGCGCCGCGGGCGAGCAGGTCGGCTGGGCGTTCCAATTGCAGCATCCGGTCAGCGTATTGGCGCTGCTGCTCCTCGCGCTGGCGATCACGCTCAATCTGCTCGGGGCATATGAACTGCCGTCCTTTGGCCGTGGACAGGCGCTCGTCGACAAGGGCGGTGCGGCAGGCGGCTTCTGGACCGGCGCGCTGGCCGCTTTCGTCGCGACGCCGTGCAGCGGGCCGCTGCTCGGCGCGGCGCTGGGCGCGACACTGGTGCTGCCGGCATGGGCCGCGCTGCCGATCTTCGGCGGGCTGGGGCTGGGGCTCGCCCTGCCCTTCCTTGGGGTCGGCTTCGTACCTGCGCTGCGCAATCGGCTGCCAAAGCCGGGGCCATGGATGGACCGTTTCCGCAAATGGATGGCGCTACCGATGGCGCTCACCACCCTCGCGCTGGCATGGCTGCTGTGGCGCCAGCTTGGTAGCGGTGCGCAGTTGATGTGGCCAACCCTTGCGGTCGCGATGGCGTTCGTCCTGCTCACACACTACGGGTCGATTCAGCGCGGCGACCGGCGGTCGTGGCTGCTGTTCGCGTCCGGTCTGCTTCTGCTCGTCAGCCTCGCGGGCACGGTAACCGAAGTCGCCGAGGCCGAACGCACCGCCGACGGCGCCGGATCGACCTTTTCGGCGGATGCGCTCGCCAAGGCACGCGCCACAGGCAAGCCCGTCTTCGTCTATTTCACCGCCGACTGGTGCCTGTCGTGCAAGGCGAACGAGGCCGGCGCGATCAACCGCGAGACGGTGCAACAGGTCTTCGAAAAGGCAGGCGTCGTCACGCTCGTCGGCGACTGGACCAACGGCGATCCGGTCATCACGCGCACGCTGGCGGAACATGGCCGCAACAGCGTGCCGCTCTATCTCTGGTACGCGCCCGGCGCCGCCAAGCCCGAAATCCTGCCGCAGATACTGACTCCGGGCCTGCTCGCCGACAAGGCGAAGCGCTGATGGCGAAGCAGCGCGCCGACCAACTGCTCGTCGACCGCGGCCTGGCCGAAAGCCGGACGCGCGCGCAGGCACTGATCCTTGCGGGGCTTGCCTTCGTCGGCGACCGCAAGATCGACAAGGCTGGGCAGCAGATCGCCGACGATGCAGAGATCAGCGTCAAGGGCCGCGATCATCCGTGGGTGTCGCGCGGCGGGATCAAGCTCGACCATGCGCTGAGGCATCTCGGCTGGGACGTCAGCGGTGCGGTTGCGATCGACGTCGGATCGTCGACGGGCGGCTTTACTGACGTGCTGCTCAGCCGCGGCGCGGCGCGCGTCTATGCGGTGGATTCGGGGACCAATCAACTCGCGTGGAAGCTGCGGCAGGACGAACGCGTCATCGTCCACGAACAGACGAGCGCGCGCATCCTGACGCCCGCCCACATCCCCGAACCGGTCGACCTGATCGTCTGCGACGCCAGTTTCATCGCGCTGTCAAAAGTGCTGCCCGTACCGATGTCTTTCGCAAAAGAAGGCGCGCATATGGTCGCGCTGATCAAGCCGCAGTTCGAGGCGGAGCGCCACGAGGTGGGCAAGAAGGGCGTCGTTCGCGATGCCGCCGTGCATGCACGCGTTTGCGCCGAAGTGCGGGACTGGCTGACCCGCGAAAACTGGGAGGTCGCCGACCTCGTCGAAAGTCCGATCACCGGTCCGGAAGGAAATGTCGAATTTCTGATCGCTGCAGTGAAGCGAGCCGCTTGACGCTGCGCCGCACAATCGCGACACCAATGCAACGGATTCGCGTGTGGGGGATAATGCGGACATGACCGAAATCGCAACGCCGGGACAGCTTCGCATGTCCTATCTGCGCTGGGCGCTCGTTACTGTGCCAGCGATCGTGCTTGCGGGCAGCCTGTCGGGGCTCTTGTCGAACAGCGGTTATGGCAATCGCTGGTTCGCATCGCTCGACTTGCCACCGATCACGCCGCCGGGCTGGGTGTTCGGCACCGTCTGGCCGATCCTCTACATCTGCCTCGGCCTGTCGCTCGCGATGATCCTCCATGCGCGCGGCGCAAAGGGGCGCGGCTTCGCGCTGCTGCTCTTCTTCGTTCAGCTTTTCGCTAATTTCGCCTGGTCGCCGCTTTTCTTTGGGCAGCATCAGGTGACGACCGCGCTCTATGTGATCATCTTCATCTTGATGGTGACCATCGCGACGGCCTTCGCATTTGCGGCAATCCGCAAGGCGGCGGCGTGGCTGCTGGTGCCCTATATGATCTGGCTAAGCTTTGCCGCGATCCTGAATTTCCAGATCGATCAGCGCAATCCCGATGCCGAAACCCTTGTCCCCGCCGCCGCCAGCACCCAGATAAGGTGACGGCAAGGGGACAGACCCCGACGAAGGAATATGAGACATGCAAAGCGAAAACCGCTTTTTCGACGACCTCGCCAAGATGGTGAACGGCATTGCCGGAACCGTCGCCGGTGCAGGCCGCGAAGCCGAATCCGCGATGCGCGACCGTGCCAAGGAATGGGTTGGCCGCATGGATTTCGTCAGCCGCGAGGAATTTGAGGCGGTGAAGCAGATGGCCGCGACCGCGCGCGCCGAAGCCGAAGCGTTGAAGGCACGGCTCGACAAGCTCGAAGGCGTGGCGAAGCCGGCGGCGGCTCCGAAGGCTGCGGCGGCGCCGAAGGGCGCAACAAAGCCGGCTGCGACGAAACCGGCCGCGAAGCCTGCGGCGCGCAAGCCCAAGGGCTGACGCGCCAAGCGCGCGGTCCATTATGCACAATATATTCCCCGGATGGCACGGGACGCGGACTCGCGTCGCGGCGCCATCCGGGCTAAGGCGCGCGCATGAGTGACGATATTTACGACGATGATGACGGCCAGGACGCGGCACCGATGGAGATGCTGGCATCCTATTTCGCCGCGCACGACTGGCCGCACGAGATGGTCGGTGAGGACGAGATTGTCGCCACTGCACAGGGCAGTTGGACAACTTATGAACTGCGCGCGGTGTGGCGTGCCGACGACGGGGTAATCCAGCTCCTCGCTTTCCCCGACATTCGCGTCGTCGAGGACAAACGCGCCGTGGCGCATGAAGCGCTCGCGCTGATCAACGAGCAATTGTGGCTCGGCCATTTCGAACTGTGGTCGAACAGCGGCACGATCCTGTTCCGCCACGGTATGCTGCTCGGCGCCGACGCGTCGCTGCCGCTCGACCTCACCGAGACGCTGATCGAAAGCGCGATCGACGAATGCGAGCGCTTTTACCCGGTGTTCCAGTTCGTGCTGTGGGGCGGCAAATCGCCCGCTGAGGCGCTCGCCGCGTCGCTGATCGAAACGCGCGGCGAGGCGTAAGCCCCTACCGCTTCTCGAAGCGCTTCAGCCCCGGCCCCAGTTCGTTTGGTCCGATCGCCAGCGGTTCGCCGCTCCAATCGGCAACGAACACCGAGTTTCGGCCAATGCCTTGCGGAATGCTCGCGCGATTGCCCTCGATCACCAGGCCGCGCGATGGATTGTCGCGTGCCTCGGCAGCGACGGCGATCAGCGCCGAATAATTTTCCTTGTCGCGCCCCTGGATCAGCAGATTGTTCACGACGCGGCCCGTCGAACCTGCGGGCAGGTCGATCAGATAATTGGTCGTCTTGCCCTGCGTGTCGTCGAAGCTGTTGTCGTTGATGTCGACCCGCGCCGCGCGGGTTTTCAGATAATGGCCGCCGCTGCCCTTTTCGAAGCGCGTGCGCGTCACGACAACGCGGCCATAGCTGCCTGTGTAAACGCTGTGCGCGCAGCTCAGGCCGCGGTCGCAGCGACCAAGGCGCGAGAAGGTCGAGCGGTCGATCGTCAGCGTCGCGGCGGGATCGTCGGCGGTTAGGATACCCTCCTCGCTGTTGCGGAAAAGGCTGTTCACGACGTCGAGGTCGCTCTGCTCGAGACGGATACCTGCGCCATTGCCGTCGGGGACGCGCATATTCTGGAACACGATCCCGTCGACTTTCGCGCCAGCACCGCGCAGCACCAGCGCAGCCTTGCCCTCGCACGTCACACCGTCGAAGATCGCACGGCCGGGTTCGACCGCAACGAAGGCGATGCGACCCGCGGTCTGCACGGCGCAATCGCGATGGTAACCGGGAGCGACGCGGATTGTGCCCTCGCCTTCCCCGATCGCATCGACGGCATCCTGCAACCGCCCGAAGCTGCGCCCATCGACACTATAGGGCTCGCCGCCGGTCTGTGCCGGCAGCGGCAGCGGCGCGAGAAGCAGCGGAAGGGCGAGCAGCGGCAGCAAGGGCCGGCGGAGAATTGCCTTGGACATCGCCGCGCCATAGCGGCTTTCGGGACCTTCGTCGCTCGCGAAGCTGGTTAATCGGGCGCCTGTCCCCTTATCGGACAGGCACACCGATGCAGGTTAATCGAGGTTCGGGCGTAGCCAGCGCGTCGCGGTTTCGATGTCGACCCCGCGCCGCTCGGCATAATCCTCAAGCTGGTCGCTACCGATCCGCGCGACGCCGAAATACTGGCTTTCGGGATGCCCGAAATAGAAGCCGCTGACCGCAGCCGTGGGCAACATCGCAAAGCTCTCGGTCAGCACCAACCCCGCATTGTCGCCAGCCTGGAGCAGGTCGAACAGGATCGGCTTCAGGCTGTGATCGGGGCAGGCGGGATAGCCGGGTGCCGGACGGATACCGCGATATTCTTCCTTGATCAGCGCCTCGTTTGTCAACTGCTCGCCAGGCGCGTAACCCCAGAGGGTGGTGCGGACATGCTGGTGCAGCCGCTCGGCAAACGCCTCCGCAAAGCGATCGGCTAGCGCCTTCAGCAAGATGTCCGAATAATCGTCCTTATCGGCGCGGAAACGCTCCGAATGCGGTTCGATACCGTGGATGCCCACCGCAAAGCCGCCCATCCAGTCGCCCGCCGGATCGATGAAATCGGCAAGACACATATTGGCGCGGTCGCGGCTCTTCTTGATCTGCTGACGCAGGAAAGGAAGCGTCACATGGCGCTCCTCCTCGGCGAGGTGGATCGTGACGCTGTCGCCGTCACGCGCGCACGGCCAGAAAGCACAGACGCCACGCGCCGTCAGCCATTTTTCGGCGATCAGCTTGTCGAGCATCGCGTCGGCATCGGCCTTCAGCGCCTGCGCCGTTTCGCCGACGACATCGTCTTGAAGGATCGACGGATAAGTGCCGTGCAGCTCCCACGCGCGGAAAAAGGGCGTCCAGTCGATGCATTCGCGCAAATCTTCGAGCGACCAGTCGTCAAAGCGGTGCAGGCCCGGCTGCAGCGGCGGCGCAGGCTTGTCGCTGAGATAGGCGTCGTAAAAATTGGCACGCGCCTCCTCAAGCGTATGCAAAACGCTCTGTCCTTTGCCCGCGCGCACGTCGCGGACATGCTCATAATCGTCCTTATAGCCCTGCACATAGGCGTCGCGCCCGGTGTCGCTGACCAGTGCAGTCGCGACGCCGACCGCGCGGCTCGCGTCGAGAACGTGAAGCACCGGGCCCTTGTACGCCGGGTCGATCCGCAGCGCGGTATGGACCTTCGACGTCGTGGCGCCGCCGATCAGCAGCGGCATAGTCATACCGGCGCGCTGCATCTCCTCGGCGACCGTTACCATCTCGTCGAGCGAGGGGGTGATCAGACCCGACAGGCCGATCATGTCGGCATCATTCTCGTTCGCCGCCTCAAGGATCTTCGACCAGGGCACCATCACGCCGAGGTCGACGATCTCGAAGCCGTTACACTGGAGCACGACGCCGACGATATTCTTGCCGATGTCATGAACGTCGCCCTTGACGGTCGCCATCACGACCTTGCCCTTGCCCTTGGCGCCGGGCTCCTTCGCCGCCTCGATGAAGGGCAGCAGATGGGCGACCGCCTTCTTCATCACGCGCGCCGATTTCACGACCTGCGGCAGGAACATCTTGCCCGATCCGAACAGGTCGCCGACCACGTTCATGCCGTCCATCAGCGGCCCCTCGATCACCTCGATCGGACGCGGCAGCAGCAGGCGCATTTCCTCGGTATCATCAACAACATAGGCGTCGATACCCTTGACCAGCGCATGTTCGAGCCGCTTTCGCACCTCCCAGCCGCGCCATTCCTCGGCCGCCTTTTCCTGCGCCGCATTGGTACCCTTATAGCGTTCGGCAAGCGCGATCAGCCGCTCGGTCGGCGATTCCGCCTCGCCGTCGACCTTGCGGTTGAGCACGACGTCCTCGACCGCCTGCCGAAGCTCGGGATCGATCGTGTCGTAAACGTCGAGCTGGCCAGCGTTGACAATCGCCATGTCGAGCCCGGCGGGGATCGCATAATAGAGGAAAACGCTGTGCATCGCCCGGCGCACGACCTCGTTGCCGCGGAAACCGAACGACAGGTTCGACAGGCCGCCCGAAAAATGAACGTGCGGACAGCGGACGCGAATTTCCTTCACCGCCTCGATGAAGTCGACCGCATAATTATCATGCTCTTCCAGCCCGGTCGCGACCGCAAACACATTCGGGTCGAAGATGATGTCCTCGGGCGGAAAGCCGATAGTCATCAGCAGCTTGTAGGCGCGCTCGCAAATTTCGATCTTGCGCTGCTTCGTGTCGGCCTGCCCGACCTCGTCGAACGCCATCACGACGACCGCGGCGCCATAGGCCATGCACTTGCGCGCATGATTCAGAAACTGCTCCTCGCCTTCCTTCATGCTGATCGAATTGACGATCGGCTTGCCGGGCACGCATTTCAGCCCCGCCTCGATGACATCCCATTTCGAGCTGTCGATCATCACTGGAATGCGCGCGATATCGGGCTCCGCGGCGATGAGTTTCAGAAAGGTCGTCATCGCATATTCGGCGTCGAGCAGACCCTCGTCCATATTGACGTCGATGACCTGTGCGCCATTTTCGACCTGCTGGCGCGCAACCTCGACCGCCGCGGTATAATCGTCGGCGAGGATCAGCTTCTTGAACGCCGCCGATCCGGTAACGTTGGTGCGTTCGCCGATATTGACGAAGCTGGAGGAAGCGGCGGTGGTCATCGAATAATCCTGAAACTGAGCATTAGGCGGCAAGCGGGCGGGCTAGGACGAGATCGTCGTAAAGCTTGCCGCCGACATTGAACTGGCGCGTGCCGAGGTCGACAAAACCCTGTTTGCGATAGAAGGCGAGCGCGCGCTCGTTGCGGGCGTAGACACCGAGCAACAGACGGCGATGACCGTGCGCTGCCTCCAGCGCCCGCTTCATCAGCGCCGCGCCGAGCCCGGTGCCGTGAAAGCGCGACAGCAAATAGATGCGCTTCAGCTCGATATCGCCTTCGAGTGCCGCGGCAAGGTCAGGCTTGCCGACCAGCGCGAATCCGATCGGCGCGCCGCCGGGCTGCGCTTCGGCGATCCAGGCGCGCGCGCCGGCCGCCAGACCGGCCGCATAGGCAGCCGCATTATGCTGTGCGGCGCAGTGACCGACGATCGCATCGCCATCGAGAATGCCCGCGAAGGTTTCGAGGAAGGTCGCCGCGCCGATCAGCGCGAGCGCCGGCGCATCATCGACTCCGGCTTCCCGGATCGTCCATGTCGGATTGTCGGGCATCGGTTCAGGCCGCCATGGTAAAGGGCTCGAGCCCCGCAAGCCGCGTGCGCACCGGCACATCGGGAATCTGCCGCGGCGCGAGCCCCTCGATCGCTTTCGCCATCGCCGCGATATGCGCGGGTGTCGATCCGCAGCAGCCACCGAGGATATTGACTTGGCCATGTTCGGCCCATTCGCGCACAAGGCTCGCGGTCGTGTCGGGCATTTCGTCATATTCGCCGAGTTCGTTGGGCAAGCCGGCGTTCGGATAGACCATCACCAACGCATCGGCGATATCGGAGAGGACGCGGACATGCGGACGGAGCTGCGACGCACCGAACGAGCAATTGAGCCCGATCGTCAGCGGCTTGGCGTGGCGTACGGCATACCAGAAAGCCTCGACCGTGTGGCCCGACAGGTTGCGTCCCGAAAGGTCGGTCAGCGTCATCGAGATCATCAGCGGCAGTTCGCGCCCGATCTTCGCTTCGGCCTCCAGCGTCGCGGCGATACCCGCCTTGGCGTTGAGCGTATCGAAGATCGTCTCGATCAGGATGAAATCGGCGCCACCCTCGGCCAGCGCGACCACCTGTTCCAGATAGACATCCTTGAGTTCGTCGAAATCGATCTCGCGAAAGCCCGGATTGTTGACGTCGGGCGACAGCGACAGTGTCTTGTTCGTCGGCCCGACCGCACCGGCGACGAAGCGGCGGCGACCGTCGAGCGCTTCATATTTTACCGCGGTCTCGCGTCCCAGCCGCGCGCTTTCAATGTTGATGTCGGCGACCAGCGCCTCGGCGCCATAGTCGGCTTGGCTAATGCGGTTCGCGCTGAACGTGTTCGTTGACACGATGTCCGACCCCGCGGCGAGATAGGCCTCTCCGATCGCGGTAACAACGTCGGGACGCGTCAGCGCGAGGATATCGTTGTTGCCCTTCTGGTCATGCGACAGGCCGAGATTGCCCGCATAGCAAGCCTCGGTCAGCTTGCGGAGCTGGATCTGGGTTCCCCAGCCACCATCGGTGAGCAGGATGCGCTCCTTTGCCGCGGCCTGAAGGGCTTCACGTGCGCCCGAAATGGATTTGGAGGTCATGCTGCCTGATCCTTTGCGGTCGAAATCGGCCGCAATCCCAGCAGATGGCAGATGGCATAGCTGAGCTCGGCACGGTTGAGGGTGTAGAAATGGAAGTCCCGCACGCCGCCCGCGTACAGGCGGCGGCACATTTCGGCGGCAATCGTCGCCGCCACCAACTGGCGTGCGGCAGGGTGATCGTCGAGACCGTCGAACAGCGACACCATCCATGCGGGGATCGCCGTGCCGCACATGTCGGCCATGCGCCGCGTCTGCGACACGTTCGACACCGGCAGGATACCGGGAATTATCGGCGCATCGATCCCTGCAGCCGCCGCGGCATCGCGGAAACGCAGGAACGCCTCGGGCGAGAAGAAGAATTGCGTGATCGCGCGCGTAGCGCCCGCATCAAGCTTGCGCTTCAGATTATCGAGATCGGCCTCGGCGCAGGACGCGTCGGGGTGCACCTCGGGATAGGCGGCAACCGAAATGTCGAACGGCGCGACGGCTTTCAGCCCCGCGACCAGTTCGATCGCATTGGCATAGCCGTCCGGATGCGCCCGGTACGGCTCGCCGCCCGGAACATCCCCACGCAACGCGACGATGTGGCGCACGCCCGCATCCCAATAGGCACGCGCGACCTCGTCAATCTCGGCGCGCGAGGCCTCGACGCATGTCAGGTGCGCCGCCGGGGGAACGGCGCTTTCGGCGGCAATGCGCGCGACGGTCGCATGGGTGCGCTCGCGCGTCGAACCGCCGGCGCCGTACGTGACGGAAACGAAGCTCGGAGCCAATGGTTCGAGCGTGCGGAAGGTGTCCCACAGCTGCGCTTCCATCTTCTCCGTCTTGGGCGGGAAGAATTCGAAGCTGACGCCGATGTCGCCTTCGAGATTGGCAAACAGCGGCGTAGCTGCGGCGCGGCGCGCCTCTGCCAGCGAATTCAAATTCGACGTCATGCCGCAAGCCTTTTACTTTGTCCGCCTTCACTGGCGGGGGGTTGATCTTCGTCGCTGCGACGGCGGCCGAGCCATAGCTTTACAGCCAGCTCCCCACCTTCGAGCGTTTGAGTCGTTTCGAGGAGCAGCCCTGCGGAAGCGAACCAGCCGCGAATCTGCGCGTCCGAAAAGCCGAGACGGGCGTGCGCCGCGAGATTGCGCAATTCTTCATCCTCATGCGGCGCGAAATCGACCACGAGCAGGTGCCCGCCGCCGCGCAGCACGCGGCTTGCTTCGGCGATCACACGGTCGGGCTCGTGCGCGAAATGCAAGGCCTGATGGATAACGACGCTGTCGATGCTCGCGTCGGCGACGGGCAGATTCAGGAAATCGCCCTGCAGCAGGTCGACAGGAACCGACTGCCCCTCCAGCTTGGTGCGCGCAATGCGTAGCATTTCGGGACTGCGATCAAGCGCAGTGATGCGCCGTGCGGTCGGGGCGAAGATTTCCGCCATCCGGCCGGTGCCGGTACCTATATCGAGCAGATGGCCTAGCCGGCGGTTGTGCATCATGGCGAGCATCGCGGCCTCGACCTGGCTTTCGGCGACGTGACGCGAGCGGATCGCATCCCATTCGGCAGCATGTTCGGCAAAATAGCGCTCGGCTGCCGCTGCGCGTTCGTCGCGCACCGCCGCCAGCCGCCGCGCATCATAGGCAATGACCCGCGTTTCACGGGCCGAGAAAGGCCATTTTTCGGCCTGCCCGATAATCCCGGCAACCGCTCCGCCCTCGGCAATACGCAGAAAAACCCAGCTCCCTTCGCGCCGCCGCTCGACGATGCCTGCCTCGACGAGGATCCGGACATGGCGTGACACGCGGGGCTGACTTTGGTCGAGAACGACCGCCAATTCACCGATGGCAAGCTCCATTTCGCGCAAAAGCGCGACGACTCGCAGACGCGTCGGGTCCGCCAAGGCGCGAAAAATGTCGAGTAGCTCGCTCATGAAAGGACATATAAAGGTTTCTTTATATCCGGTCAACCAAGCGCCACGCCACAATTTCCGCCACACGTCCCCCGATTACGACCGAATTACGACGAAACGGACGAGCTCTCCCAAAAAGGGCGTTGCACGCGATTCCACGAGGCGGTAATTCTGCCCGCGATTGGCAATATTCGGGATCGATCCGTTCCTGTGCCGATCGGTCAGTTCAAACCGAGAGGGGAATTCCCACATGAAGAAATCGATCACTCTGTCGCTCGTCCTCGCCGCCTCGATGGGCCTCGCTGCTTGCGCCGACAAGGCTGCCGATGACACGGCCGCTGCAACCGAAGACGCAGCCGCGACCGTTGAAGGCGCTGCCGATGGCGCGATGGAAGCAGCCGAAGGCGCTGCCGACGCGAGCGCTGCTGCCGCTGGCGAAGCCGGCGCCGCTGCCGGCGCCGCAGGCGATGCCGCCGCTGCTGGTGACGCTGCCAAGGCTGCTGACAAGGCGACCGAAGCTGCTGGCGCTGCCAAGGAAGCTGCCGACGCCGCAAAGGGCGCTCTGGAAGAAGCCAAGAAGTAAGCTTCTTTTCGGCTTTTCGGCCAAGACAAAGGGGGGTCGCCGGTTCACCGGTGGCCCCTTTTTCCTTCCGGGTCGGGTATCAAGCAGCGCAGTTGCAAAGGACCTGATCCCTCGTTAACTCTCAGTCCCAATGGCCCATCACACGGCCGTTGTATTCGAAAGGAATTACCCATGCGCAAGATCATCCTCGCATCGATGGCCGCTGCGGCCTTCAGCCTCACCGCCTGCTCGGAAAAGACGCAGGACGCCGCGTCGGAAACCGCCACCTCGGCCGCCGATGACGCTGCCGCCGCTGGCGACGCCGCTGCCGATGCAGCCGCTGGCGCTGCCGACGCGACCGCCGCCGCCGCTGGCGAAGCCGCCGATGCGACCGCCGACGCCGCGAAGAACGCCGGCAATGCCGTCGAAGGCACCGTGAACGCGGCCGGCGACGCTGCTGCCAATGCTGGCGACAAGATCGCCGAAGAAACCAAGAAGGCCGAAGCAAACGACAAGAAGTAAGTCGTCGGCACGCCTTCGGGCTGATATTCGGGGCTCCATCCACCTTGGATGGGGCCCTTTTTCGTGGGAGCGTATGAAATGATCGATCGGTGGAAGACCAGCGCCGCGCTCGTGGTCCTGATCCTTGCGGCAGGATGCAGCCGTACCGACAACGAACCCGGCCCCGGCGGCGTGACCGTCAGCGAGGCAAAGGCGCTCGACGATGCCGCCGAAATGCTCGAAAGCCGCGACAGTCTTCCGGTCTCAGACGAGGCCCCTGCGGCAAAAGATGCCGCCAAATAGCCTTTCCTCGCGGCCTTGCCCGCGCTAGATTGCCGTCGTTCCGCAACTGGCGCTGAAGATGGAGTCCCATCGGGAAGCGGGACCGATCCGACGATCGAGACGAGCCGCGCGCCTGGGTGATCCACTGCCAGTGCAAGGACATCCGCATGACCGACGCCCCAACCACAACAATCCTTTTCCTGCTTTTTCCGGGCATCACCCAGCTCGATTTCACGGCGCCCGCGCAAGCGTTGTCGCGGATGCCCGGCGCAGTGCTGGCCGGCGCAGCGGCAAGCCTCGAACCGATCGCGACCGACAGCGGCTTCGCGATCGTCCCGACGCATGACTTTGCGCGCGCGCCGCAAGCCGACATTTTGTGCGTTCCCGGCGGTCACGGCGTTACCGACGCGCTGAATGACAAGGCGACGATCGACTTCATCGCGCGCCAGGCTGCGGGCGCTCAATGGGTGACGAGCGTGTGCACCGGCGCCTTCCTGCTCGGCCGCGCCGGGCTGCTCGCGGGCAGGCGCGCGACGACGCACTGGGGCTATACGCATCTGCTGCCGCTCGTCGGAGCAAGCCATGAAAATGCCCGCGTCGTTGAGGACGGCCATGTCGTGACCAGCGGCGGCGTGACGTCAGGGCTCGATTTCGCGCTGACATTGATCGCTCGGCTCAAGGGCGACGCGGTCGCTCAGGCGATCCAGCTCGCGATCGAATATGACCCGGCCCCACCCTTCACCGGCGGCCACCCCGACCGTGCGCCCGAAGCCGTGACCGCCGGACTGAAAGCGCGCGTCTATGACGCCGCGGCGGCGCGAATGGAGGCGGCGCTGATGGCTTAGTGGCAGTCGGCGAGCGCGATCTCGTAAAGCTTCGGCCAGTTCTTGCCCGTCACGAACAGGCGCTTCTTCTTCGCGTCCCAGGCGATGCCGTTCAGCACGCTGTCGGTATCGCTGACGCCGGCATCGGCCTTGAGCGTCGTCAGGTCGACGAGCGAGACGACGTCGCCGGTGGCGGGGTCAATGCGGACGATGAAGTCCGTCATCCAGACATTGGCCCAGATCTGGCCATCGATCGTCTCAAGCTCGTTGAGCATCGGAAGCGGGCGACCGGCGAAGCGCACGGTGACACGCTTCTGCTCCTTCATCGTCGCGGGATCGAAGAAACGAAGGTCGGTGGTGCCGTCGCTCAGAACCAGGCTGTCGCCGACCATTGTCAGCCCCCAACCCTCGCCCTCATATTTAAAGGTGCCGGCGGGCTTCAGGTCCCTGATAGACCAACGATTGCCGATGCCGCCCTGCCAGGTCACACCGATGATCTGGTCACCCCAACGCGTGATCCCCTCACCAAATTGATCGGACGGAAGTTTCGATTGGGCGAGCGCCTTGCCGGTCTTGAGGTCAAGGCGTGCGACGCGCGATTGGCCATATTGACCGGTGGCTTCGTATAAATGCCCCTCGTGCCAAAATAGTCCTTGAGTGAAGGACGACCTGTCGTGCGGAAATGTCTCGACGATCCGATATCCGCAGCGCTCGACCGGCGGCGGGGGCGTGGCGGTTGCGGGGTCGGCGAGCAGCGCGAGGGCGAGGGCGAACATCATCGCCGCCCTAGCTATGCCGCCTTGCCTTAACTGGCAATGTCCCGCCCGCCCTATTTCGTCAGCAACGCCCCACTCACTCCGGCCGTAATCCTGAAAGAGACGCCAAGCGGGACCCCGGATCAACTCCGGGGTGACGAGAGAGCATAAACACAAAGAAAAAGGGCCGGAGGATTGCTCCCCCGGCCCTCTTATTGGCTGAACGCCGAACGGTTTGGACTTAGAAGTCCATGCCGCCCATGCCGCCCATGCCGCCGCCACCCATGGGCATGGCGGGCTTGTCGTCGGGCGTTTCGGCAATGCCGGCTTCGGTGGTGATCAGCAGACCGGCAACCGAGGCAGCATCCTGAAGTGCGGTGCGGACAACCTTGGTCGGGTCGATAACACCGGCCTTGACCAGGTCTTCATAGACGTCGGTAGAGGCGTTGAAGCCGAAGTTGCTGTCGTTCTGGTCGAACAGCTTGCCCGCGACGACACCGCCGTCGAAGCCGGCGTTTTCAGCGATCTGGCGAACCGGAGCCTGCAGAGCGCGACGGATGATGTCGATGCCGCGGGTCTGGTCTTCGTTGACGCCCGACATGCCCTCGAGAGCCTTCGTCGCGTACAGAAGCGCAGTACCGCCGCCAGGGACGATGCCTTCTTCGACCGCAGCGCGGGTCGCGTGGAGAGCGTCATCGACGCGATCCTTGCGTTCCTTCACTTCGACTTCCGAAGCGCCGCCGACCTTGATCACTGCAACGCCGCCAGCGAGCTTCGCCAGACGTTCCTGCAGCTTTTCCTTGTCGTAATCCGACGTGGTCGTTTCGATCTGCGCACGGATCTGTTCGACGCGGCCCTTGATCGCATCATGGTCGCCAGCACCATCGACGATGGTGGTGTTGTCCTTGTCGATCGTGACGCGCTTGGCCTGCCCGAGCATGTTCAGCGTGACCGACTCAAGCTTGATGCCCAGGTCTTCGCTGATCATTTCACCGGCGGTGAGGATCGCGATGTCCTGCAGCATCGCCTTGCGACGATCGCCGAAGCCCGGTGCCTTGACGGCAGCGACCTTCAGGCCGCCGCGCAGGCGGTTGACCACCAGCGTTGCGAGCGCTTCGCCTTCGATGTCTTCAGCGATGATGAGGAGCGGACGGCCCGACTGCACCACGGCTTCGAGGATCGGAAGCATCGACTGGAGGTTCGACAGCTTCTTTTCGAAGATCAGGATGTACGGATCCGAAAGCTCGACGAGCATCTTTTCGGGGTTGGTGATGAAATAGGGGCTGAGGTAGCCGCGGTCGAACTGCATGCCTTCGACGACATCGAGTTCGAAATCGAGGCCCTTGGCTTCCTCGACGGTGATCACGCCTTCCTTGCCGACCTTTTCCATGGCTTCGGCGATCTTGTCGCCGACTTCCTTGTCGCCATTGGCCGAAATAATGCCGACCTGGGCGATTTCAGACGTGCCCGAAACCGGCTTCGACTGCGCCTTGATCGTTTCGACAACCTTGGTGACCGCGAGGTCGATACCGCGCTTCAGGTCCATCGGGTTCATGCCGGCAGCAACCGACTTCATGCCTTCGCGAACGATTGCCTGAGCAAGAACGGTCGCGGTGGTGGTGCCGTCGCCGGCCTTGTCGTTTGCCTTCGATGCGACTTCGCGCAGCATCTGGGCGCCCATGTTTTCGAACTTGTCCTTAAGTTCGATTTCCTTGGCGACGGTGACGCCGTCCTTGGTGATACGGGGCGCGCCGAAGCTCTTGTCGATCACGACGTTACGGCCCTTGGGACCGAGGGTCACCTTCACCGCGTCGGCGAGGGTGTCGACGCCGCGAAGAATGCGCTCACGCGCGTCGCGGCTGAATTTTACGTCTTTAGCAGCCATGTGCTTATTCCTTTCAAAGGCGCAGAAAACTGCGCAACTTCATTCGCAAATCGATGGAAACGCTCAGGCGATGACGCCGAGGATGTCCGATTCCTTCATGATCAGCAGCTCTTCGCCGTCGACCTTGACTTCGGTACCCGACCATTTGCCGAACAGGATACGATCGCCAGCCTTGACGTCGAGCGGGGTCACCTTGCCGTCATCGGCGCGGGTGCCGGTGCCGACGGAGACGACTTCGCCTTCCTGCGGCTTTTCCTTGGCGGTGTCGGGAATGATGATGCCGCCAGCCGTCTTTTCTTCGGCTTCGATACGGCGAACAAGCACGCGGTCGTGCAGCGGGCGAAATTGCATGGAAATCCCTCCAGAGATGGAAATAATGTCGTTTAGCACTCACAGGGCGCGAGTGCTAACACGTCGGGCATATGGGTGGGAGTCAGATAGGCGTCAAGCGCCGCCCTGCAAGATTCTTGCGAAGTTTTTGCGTCAGGCCGGAAGCAGGCCGAGACGACCGCGCATCCGCCACCTGAGCAGCAGCACCGCCGAGACCACGATCAACCCCACGGCCAGCCCGATCCACACGCCGACTCCGGCGAGCGGCGTCCAGAAACCGAGATAGATGGCGGTGCCATAGCCCGCGATCCAGTAACCGCAGATCGCGATGATCATCGGCGTGCGCGTGTCCTGTAGGCCGCGCAGTACGCCGGCCGCCACCGCCTGCGCGCCGTCGAACAGCTGAAAAGCGGCCGCGACGACAAGAAACTGCATGGCAAAGCCGACCAGCGCCGCGTTGCGCGCCGCATGGACGTCGACATAGATCGACAGCACCACCGTAGGGAACAGCCACATGAGCAGCGCGGTGAAGCCCATGAAGCCAATGCCGAGCGCCAGCGACGCAAAACCCGCATGGGCGATACCGCGATGGTCGCGCGCGCCATAAGCAAGGCCGACACGGATCGTCGCGGCCTGCGCGACCCCGAAGGGAATCTGAAAGGCCAGCGCCGCGACCTGCAGTGCGATCGTGTGTCCGGCAAGCTCGGCCTCGCCGATCCGGCCCATCAGGAAGGCGGCCCCGGTGAACAGCCCGGCTTCGGCCAGAATCGTCAGGCTGATCGGCGTGCCGATGCGCAGCATGTCGAAAAAGCGGCTCCATTCGGACCGCCATATATTGCCGAACAGCCGGTAACGGCGCAGCCGGCGATCGGTCTGAATGACGACAATATAGGCAATAAGCATCGCCACGCTCGTCATCACGCTGGAGATCGCCGAACCGTGCAAGCCGAGCGCGGGCATGCCGAGGTGACCGAATACCAGCACCCAGTTGCCGAGCGCATTGACGAACAACGCGCCGAAGGTGATCGCAGTCGCGATTGTCGCGCGCCCGAGCGCCGAGACGAAGATGCGCAGCACCGCGGCGGCAATCATCGGGAACAGCCCCCACATCAGGATGAGCAGGAAGCTCGCGGCGCGCGCCGAGGTTTCCGGCGGCTGTCCGGTCGCCAGCATGATGGGCCCACCCGCGGCGCAGATTCCCATGAATAGGAGCGAAACGAGCGCGCTGAGCCACAATGCCATGCGCACGGTGCGACGCACCTCGCGCACCGCATGTTTGCGGCGGCCGAGTTCGGCGGCGATCAGCGGGGCCGACGCACCGACAAGCCCCGACCCCGTCCAGAGGAGGAGGCCGAAGATCGCGACGCCGAGCGACGAGGCGGCGAGCGCCGCATCGCCAAGCCGCGCGACGAAGATCACGTCGATCGCGTGAACCATCATCTGGAGCAGGTTGGCGGCCGCCAACGGCACCGCGAGCGCCAGCGTCGCACGGAATTCCGCGCGAAGACCCTGCGGCGTGTCCGCGGTCAGAGAGGTCGCCTGCTGCAACATAGCCGGCCCGGATAGTCGCAGCGGGGACGGGCTTCAATCCCGCACGGCGCTCATCGGATTTTTCAACGGCAGGGGTGGCATAAGGGCAACAGCCCCATCTGCGCTATTTACCCCAAAGCATCGCCATCTCGACCCCGAACGCGATGAATGTCAGCGTCAATCCGACGACGAACAGCCGATAGGCGTAAGCGAGATAGCGATATTTGCGCCGCGCGAGGACGACGCCGTTCTGATAGGTATCGCGCAGCATCGTCTCGTACAGATCTTCCTCGGTGCGCAGGCGTGTCTTCACCGCGTCGATGAACTCATCCTCGTCCATCTGTGCGAAGCGGCCGAAGAACAGGATATTGCTGTGGTCCTTACCGTCCTTGTAGACGACCGGCGGCGCCTTGCCGACGCGCGGGAGCACCGCCGACACCGCGAGCAGCGCTGACAGGAAGGAAAAGGTCGCGAGGATCGCGAGCGGCATCGCGAGCGCACCGCCCCCCGAACGCGCCTGCCCGATCGCGAGCGTGAAGACGACGAAGGTCGCACCCATCAGGATCGAAGCCTTTTGATCGGCCATCTGCGACAGTTGCATCGTGATCTGCTGGTTGGTGCGCACCAGGTGCACCGCGTTCGGCGGGAAGGAAATCGCCGGCCGTTCGGTCGGTGTCGTTGTTTCTGCGCTGTCCATGCCAAGCTGCCCCCTGCCCCAATACTCTGCCCCGATATCCTGCAAGCGACCCGCCACAGGGATGACATGAAGTCCCGCCAGCGGCAAGATGCTGCCCTGTTCCCGCCGCATTCACTTGCCAATCGGGAGCCTTCGCGGCATGCCCGCGCGCAACTTTCTTCCATAATGGGACGCACCCTATGAGCACCGCCCTCACCGACCAGATTTTCGGCCTGATCCAACCCTTCAACAAAAAGGGCGTCGAACTGACCGACGCCACGACCTTTGCCGGCGACCTCGAATGGGACAGCCTGACGGTCATGGATTTTGTTGCCGAGGTCGAGGACACATTCGACATCATCATCAGCATGAACATGCAGGCCGAAATCGAAACCGTCGGCCAGTTGGTTGCCGCCGTCGAGAAGCTGAAGGGCTGATACGCCGATGACCGACCTCTTCAGCAAGTTCGACCCGCTCATCCAGCAGCGTGAGGCGCTGCTCGCGACCGGCGTCACCGACCCGTTCAGCCTGGTCATGGAAAAGGTCGTCTCGCCAACCGTCGCGATCTGCAACGGGCGCGAGACGATTCTGCTCGGCACCTATAATTATATGGGCATGACGTTCGACGAGGATGTCATCGCAGCGGGCAAGGACGCACTGGACAAGTTCGGCAGCGGCACCACCGGCAGCCGCGTCCTCAACGGCACCTATCAGGGGCACAAGGAGTGCGAGGACGCGCTCAAGGAATTTTACGCCATGGACCATGCCATGGTGTTCTCGACCGGATATCAGGCGAACCTTGGCATCATTTCAACGATCGCCGGCAAGGGCGACTATGTCATCCTCGACATCGACAGCCATGCGTCGATCTATGACGGGTGCAAGATGGGCGATGCCGAAATCGTCGCTTTCCGCCACAACGACGTCGAAGCGCTCGAAAAGCGGCTGAAGCGCCTGCCGCCCGAAGCCGGCAAGCTGGTCGTGCTCGAGGGTGTCTATTCGATGCTGGGCGACATCGCTCCGCTGAAAGAGATGATCCGCGTCTCGAAGGAAAATGGCGCGATGGTCCTCGTCGACGAGGCGCATTCGATGGGCTTTATCGGCGAACACGGCCGCGGCGTTGCCGAGGCGCAGGGTGTGATCGACGACGTCGACTTCATCATCGGCACCTTCAGCAAGAGCGTCGGCACGGTCGGCGGCTTCTGCGTGTCGAACCATCCGAAGTTCGAGATCATGCGGCTCGTCTGTCGCCCTTATGTCTTCACCGCTTCGCTGCCGCCGAGCGTCGTCGCGACCGCCGCGACCAGCATCCGCAAGCTGATGCACGGGTCGAACAAGCGCGCGCATCTGTGGGAAAACAGCAAGGATCTGCACAAGGGACTGCGCGATCTCGGCTTCCAGCTCGGCACCGCAGAGCCGCAGTCGGCTATCATCGCGGTGATCATGCCCGACCTCGAAAGAGGCGCGATGATGTGGGAAGCGCTTCTGGAAGAAGGGCTTTACGTCAATCTCGCACGCCCGCCGGCGACCCCCGCGGGCATGACGCTGCTCCGCTGCTCGCTCTGCGCCGAGCATTCGAGCGAGCAGGTTACCGAAATTCTCGGCCGCTTCGAGCGTGCGGGCAAACGCGTGGGCATTATCGGTTGAATCGAGCGACTTCGCCGACCAGCGGATTCCTTTTCGGGGCGAGTTGAAGCGGTGTTAAGTTAACCGAAGCTTCGGCGCTTTGCGGCGCCGCGCTTGTCCGGTAAGAGATGCGCGTGTTCGAGCGGGATATCGACAGCGAAAATGACGGCCGGCGGGAGCGTATCCGCTTCTGGCTGACGATCGTCCTCGGTGCGATCCTGACCGGCGTGGTCGGGGCGCTCCTTGTGCTGCTCGCGCGCGCCAACGACAATTATGACCGTTCGCTCGGCTGGCAGACGCAGAGCATGGAGGTCATCTCGCAGACCCGCTCGGTCGACGCTGCAATTGCGCGGGCCGAGGCATCGCTCGGCCGCTTCGCGGTCGGGCTGCAGAAAGAAGACGGGCGCGTCTATGAATATCAGTGGGGCCGCGCGCGCCAGTTCCTGGCCCAATTGCGGCGCAACGTCCGCGACAATCCGAAGCAGATGGTTCTGGTCGAACGGCTGACGCGCGAGATGGACAGTCGCGGGGCATTGCTCGGCGATGCAGCGCTGAGTGCGAATTACAATCAGACGGTCGCCGCAATCTCGAAATATTATGCGGCCGGCAAGGGACAGGGGGTCAGCCAGATCGACAAGCTGATCAGCGAAATCATCGCGAACGAGCGCACTTTGCTTCGCGACCGCAACCGGCTCGCGGCCGCCGATCGTGCCAGCCTGAACCAGGCAATACTGCTCTTTTCGTTACTTGGCGCTGCCGCCGCCGTCATTGCGATCGCCACGACCTTCTCGCTGCTCCGCGCCGAGGGCGAGCGGCGCCTCGCGCGGCGCGAACAGTTTGCCGAAAGCGACCGTGCGATGCAGCTTGAAGCAGCGGTCGAGGAGCGAACTGCCGAACTGGCGCAGGCCAACGAGGCGCTGCGCAGCGAAATGACCGAACGCGAGACCGCCGAATCGCAGCTTCGCCAGGCCCAGAAGATGGAGGCCGTAGGCCAACTGACCGGCGGCATCGCACACGACTTCAACAACATGCTCGCGGTGGTGGTTGGCGGGCTCGAACTTGCGCAGCGCTGGCTACCGGGAACCCCCGAAAAGGCGCAGCGCCACCTCGCCAACGCGCTCGACGGCGCCAATCGCGCCGCGGACCTGACCCGGCGCCTGCTGACCTTCGCCAGATCGGAGCCGGCACGCCCCGAAATGACGGCGATCGACGACTGTATCGCAAGCTTTGCGCAGCTCATCGAACGCACGATCGGAGACCGAATTGCGCTGACACTCGATCTTCAGGCCGACGGTCTCGCCTGCTGGGTCGACCGGCAACAGTTCGAAAACGCGCTGCTCAATCTGGCGGTCAATGCGCGCGATGCGATGAACAGCCATGGGTCGCTGACGATCCGGACGATCGACGACGGCGAGGCCAAGGCGCTTGCGGTGCAGGTCATCGATACCGGTTGCGGCATGTCGCCCGAGGTGCTGGAACGCGTCTTCGATCCCTTCTATACCACCAAGCCTGCAGGCCAGGGCACCGGACTTGGCATGAGCCAGGTCTTCGCTTTCTGCCGCCAGTCGGGCGGCGAGGTGCAGATTTCGTCGACCGAGGGCGAAGGCACAAGCGTCGCCATGCTGCTTCCGATCGCCCAGGCGGATGCCGATGTCGCGGCAGAGATGCTCCCGAGCGAGGCCACCGACCCCGACGCCCCCACCGACGCGTTGAGCATCCTTGTCGTCGAGGACGACGCCCGCGTCCTGGCCGCCACGGTCGACGCGGTCAGCGAACTTGGCCATACCGCCGTCGCATGCGGCAACCCGCTTCAGGCCGAAGCGCTTGTCGAAGAAAGGCTGGCGGGCGGAGAGCGCGGCTTTGATCTGATATTGTCGGATGTTCTGATGCCCGAGCTTACCGGCCCGGAAATGGTCGCGCAGCTGAAGCAGCGTTGGCCCGAATTGTCGGTCCTGTTTGTAACGGGCTATGCCGGCGATGCGAGCGAAGATGCCGCGTTCGGCGATCATGACGTGCTCAGGAAGCCCTTCACGCTCACGGCGCTAGATCAGGCAATCCGGCGGCGCGGCGAACCGCGGCCCGAGGGTCAGCGCCTCGCGGGCTAATCAGCGGATCGCGCCGCCCTTGATCAGGCGCGGCACCAACGTCAGCGCGGCGACGAGCGGCCAGCGGCGCTGCCATGCCTTGATCTCGATCTTCGTCCCCGCATGCCGATTGATCTTCCACGCGAGATAATCGATCCCGCCAGCATAGGTCAGGCTGGCCTTGGCAAGCCGCGCGATGCTGAGCGCCTTGCCTTCGAAGCGCCGCTGCGACCAGCGTCCGCTGACGGCATCGGCAGGAATAGCTGCGATGGCCGGGCCGCTGAAACGTTCATAGCGGTCGGCGTCCGCATCGACGACCGATTGCGCCCGCCCGGTCCGCTCGGCACGTAGTTCGACCGAGTAAGTGAGCGAAAAGGCCCGCCGCCACCAGTCGAGCGGCGCTTCGCCCTCGATCCGGCCCGCAGCGGCGAGAAGCGCCGGCGCCGCGCGCGAAACCGCGCCCACCGCGCGGCCCCGCGCGGTATCGTCGACCGCCCAGACCAACCGCGAAGGCTGCGCAAAGCGCGCCCATACCGACACGTTACGCGTCGCGGCGCCGTTAAGTCGGTCGAAATCGGCTTCGCTGAGCACCGCGTATTTTGCAATCAGCCCACCATGTTGAAACGGAAATACATTGGGCGGGATCAGCCGGTTCGCGACCGCCATCCAGCGCTTGGGATAGGCGTCGCCATAGTCGGACACGATCAGGTAGAAATCGAGCATCAAGCCGTCGAGTTCGCTTTCGCGCAGGCAACTGCCGTAGAAAAGCACCGCGCGCGCGCTTCCGGGATATTGAGCCGCAATCGCCTGCGCCATAGCGGTGACGCGCGGGTCGACGGGGGTCGCGAGTTCTTCGCGGACGAGTTCGGCTAGCGCGGACATGAAGGGCTCAGGCGGCGAGGCGCAGGAAGGGAACCGGCTGCGTCGAAGTCAGGATGATCGGCGCGCCGTTCTTCGCCTGGAAGATTTCGCCGTCGAGGATGACGTTTGAGCGTTCGCCCTCGATACGGATTTCGTCACCCTGCTGGAAATGCACCCCGTCGAGCTGCTTCTGCCCCAGCGTCCCGCGCCAGGTCGCGCCAAGCATGCGGAACAGCGCACCGACATTGCTGTCGGTCGCGAGCAATTTCATATTGCCGTTCGTTCCATAGACTTCGCTGGTGCGGATACTGAGCAGCAGTTTCTCCAGCGTCGTGACGATCAGCAACGAGAATTTGCCCTTGAATTCGCCCTGGCGGATCAGCGACACGGTCATCGGTTCGGGCTTGGGCGGCAGGCGCCCGCCGCCGATTCCAAAGATGATCGCGAACAGACCCAGGATCGCCGCGAGGAAATGCGAAATCCCGTTGGGCAGGCCGAGCGGGTAGATTCGGTTGCGGCAATAAAGCATCACGTCGGCAAGATAAGCGCCGCCGAGGAACATGCCGAGCACCGGTCGTTCTTCGCCGCCGCTATCGAGCGCGATCAATTGGCGTTCAATCACATGATCTTCGAGCCGGCCACTTTCGACCAGTTCGACAACGCGCTGCAGCGCCTTGATCGGATCACCCTCGGCACCGAGATCGAGCGCGATGAGATTGGTTTTCCCATTCGGAAGCACCGCGACCGGCGGCGGCGAGCCACCGAAATGGCCGCCCGAATAAATTTCGGTCAGCGCGGCCTGCACGGTGCCGTCGCCGCCGTTGATAACGACGACGCGCGGACCGACCATTGCCATCGTGCTGATGGCCTTTTCGATCTGGTCGACATCCTCGACTTCATAGTGAAAAATGTCGGGATGCGCCGCGCAATATTCGCGAACCCGCGGCAACAACGAGCGATTACCCGTCGAGCGTGGGTTGGAAAGGAGCGCGACGCTAGCCATTCCCGATCACATATATTTCATCGAAATGGAGATCGTCTTGGGCGCATCCCCGACCGAAAAGGCTGCCTTCTTGTAGCTCGGCTTGCCAAGATTGAAGACATTGATGCTGGGATTGTTCGACATCCCGCCACCATCCGAGCGGAAGTCGGTCTTGCCGTTCCCGTTGACATCGTGACGCACTGCAATGCCGTAGACACCGGCTTCGGGCAGGGGCACGCAGACGGTCATCATCCCGGCACGCGCCGGAACTTCGACGCGGGCGAGCCAGCGCCCCTTCGCGAGCCAATCATCTGCCGTCCCGCGATAGCTTTGCACGCGAATCTTGCCAGCCGACGCCTTGACGCCGCTGATCTGGACCAGCGTCGACGGGCCGCTTCTGCACTTCGACAGATCGTTCGAGAGGACCCGGCCTTCCGCTTGCGCCGTGGCGGTAAAAGCCAGCACGGAAACAGCAAGGAGAGCGGATACAAATTTCGACATGACCTCAAAACCTCCAGAGGCTATAGCCATCTCCACGAGCGCAACAACGCACGCCGAGATGGGTCCCTGTCGCCCTTGAATCGGCATATCGGAAACAACTGCGGCCAAATCATGGTGATGGGGCGACCAAAGATTGAATAAGCTTCCTGCCATCGACCGCTACATCGCGCGGCTCATCTTCTTCCCGATGCTCGGCACCCTCGTCCTGTCGGCGATGCTGCTCGTGCTCGAAAAAATGCTTCGCCTGTTCGATTTTGTCGCCACCGAAGGGGGGCCGGTCAGCGTCGTGTGGCGGATGCTCGCAAACCTCATTCCCGAATATCTCTCGCTCGGTATTCCAATCGGGCTGATGTTAGGGATTCTCCTTGCTTTCCGGCGGCTTGCGACATCGAGTGAACTCGACGTGCTGAAGGGCGTGGGCATGAGTTTCGGGCGGCTGATGCGCATACCCTTCGCTTATGCAATCGCGCTTGCTGCGCTTAATCTGGCGATCGTGGGGTTCATCCAGCCGGTCGCGCGCTATGCCTATGAGGGGCTGCAGTTCGAACTCCGCTCGGGCGCGCTCGGCGCATCGATCAAGGTCGGCGAGTTTACCAAATTGGGCGACCGCATGACGCTAAGGATCGAGGAAAGCTATAATGATGGCCGCAGTTTGCGCGGAATCTTCGTGCGCGGCGAAAATAAGGACGGGCAGCGCGTGTCGGCCACCGCGGCGCGCGGCCAGTTCCTCGCCACCGACGATCCGAACACGATCATCCTCCGCCTGTCGCAGGGCGTTCTGATCCATGAATCGCCCAAATTCGCTGTCCCGCGCGTTCTGACCTTCGACAATCACGACTTGCCGATCCCGCTGCCCAAGATCGAGGCGTTCCGCCTGCGCGGCGGCGCCGACCGCGAAATGACGATCCCAGAGCTGTTCGTCGCGGGCAAGGACCAGACGCAATCGGTGCAGACGCGGCTCGAATCGAGGGCGAATTTTCATTTTCGCATCGTCGAAGTGATGTCGATGTTCCTGATCCCGCTAATCGCGATCGCCCTCGCGATCCCGCCAAAAAGATCGACGTCGTCGCTCGGCGTGTTCCTGTCGATCGTGCTGCTGGTCACTCAGCACAAGATCAACCAATATGCCGAGGATCTCGGCGCGCGCGGGACGATCGACCCGCTGATCGCGATGTGGGTACCCTATCTTCTGTTCGCGGCGCTCGCGATCTGGATGTACTACACCGTCGCGCACGTCCCCGGGGGCCAGCCGATCGGCGCGCTCGAACGCGTGGCGGCGAAGGCGGGGCAGAAAATTCGTGCGATGCTCACGATGTTCCAGCGCAAGCAGCGGCCGTTGGAGAGTTTGAACTAAATGCATCAGCTCCATTTTTTCCCTTCGCGCACGATGGCGCTCTATGTCGGCCGCCTCTTCCTCGTCCGCTCCTTCTCGATCCTCTTCGCACTGGTCCTGATCCTCCAGACGCTCGACCTTCTGGGTGAGAGCGGCAAGATTCTCGCCGTCGCGGGCAACAGCGATTCGGACGTGTGGCGCTATGTCGGTATGCGGATGCCGCAGATTATCGAGACCTTCCTGCCCTTTTCGGTGCTGCTCGGCACCATCCTGACGATGGTCACGCTCAACCAGAACAGCGAAGTGATCGCGATGAAGGCGTCGGGCATGTCGGCACATCAGGTGCTCGCGCCGCTGTTCCTTGCCGCACTGCTCGTCGCCGGGATCAGCTTTGCGTTCAACGAACGGATCGTCACACGCTCGACCGCGGCGCTCAGCGCGTGGCAAAAGGTCGAGTATAAAAAAGTGCCCAAGGACAGCGGCATACGCACGAATATCTGGGTCCGCGACGGCGACGACCTGATCAATGCAACGACGGTAGACACCAGCGGCCCGGTGATCGTGCTCGGCTATGTGACGATCTATGAGCGCACCGGCGGCGTGCTGTCGTCGATGCTGTCGGCCGACAGCGCCCGCGCGCTTCCGACCGGCGGCTGGGAATTGACCAACGCGCGCCGTTTCATGCGGCGGTCGGGCACGCTCGAACCACTCGGCACGATCGTCGCGGCGAAGAGTGTGCGCCCCGACCAATTCACGCTGGCGCAGGTCGACGGCGACGAATTGCCGTTCATGAAGCTCAAGGCCGCGATTGCAGATCTCGAGGCCGCGGGCCGCCCGGTCGATGCCTTGAAGGGCGTGCTGTGGCACAAGATTTCGGGACCATTGTCGGCGATATTGATGCCGCTGCTCGGCGCCGTGGCCGCGTTCGGCCTCGCCCGTTCGGGCAAGCTGTTCATTCGCGCGATCATCGGCATGGGGCTTGGCTTCGCTTATTTCGTCGCCGACAATTTCGCGCTCGCGATGGGTGATCTGGGCGCCTACTCGCCCTTCCTCGCGGCATGGGGGCCGTTCATCCTGTTCGCTTTGATCGGCGAGATGATCCTGATCCGTACCGAGGAATAGGGCGGCTAGCGGCCGCTGGTTGCCTTCCCCACATTAGTCATCCCCGCGAAAGCGGGAACCCAGTGACAGCGCCGGCTCGCCGGGCTCCCGCTTTCGCGGGAATGACGAAGCTGGAGTAGGAACCGTCGGCTAACGACCGGGGGCGGACCCTGCCATCCTCGTCACCCCGGGCTTGACCCGGGGTCCCGCTTGAAGTCGAAGTCGGTGAGTGCGTCAAAAAGCGGGATCCCGGGTCAAGCCCGGGATGACGAGAGCGAAGAAACGACCGGAAACTAACGACGGTAATGTGTGCCCCGGCGAAAGCCGGGGTCCAGGGCGGCAATCCGCACAGCTCGGCTTTCTAAAGCCCTGGGCCCCGGCCTTCGCCGGGGTACAACATAGTAGCAAACCTCCGCTCCCCACCCCAAAGCCGACGTTACCATCAGCGGAATAAAATTACGCGAACCGGGCTTGCCGGGACATTCGCATTGGCGGCGCGCGCGCATCGCGCTATCGGCGGCGCCATGAGCCTGTTTCCGCCCGCATCCTGTCCCCGGCTGATCGTCAAGATCGGATCGGCGTTGCTCGTCGACCCGGATGGCGCAGTGCGGCGCGGCTGGCTTGTGGGCATCGCCGCCGACATTGCCGAGCGCGCGCGCGCGGGACAGCAGGTCGCGGTGGTGTCTTCGGGCGCGATCGCGCTCGGCGCGCGGCGGCTGGGGCTCGCCAAGGGCGGGCGCGGGACGCTCGAGGATGCGCAGGCGGCGGCCGCGACGGGGCAGATCGCACTGTCGCAGGTCTGGGCCGAAGTGCTCGGCGCCGAAGGGCTGACCGCCGCGCAGATGCTCGTGACGCTCGACGACCTCGAACATCGCCGCCGTTACCTCAATGCCGCGGCGACGCTCGACCGGCTGCTCAGCCTTGGCGTCGTGCCGATCATCAACGAGAATGACAGCGTCGCGACCGAGGAAATCCGTTTCGGCGACAACGACCGCCTCGCCGCGCGGGTCGCGCAGGCCGCGGCGGCGGGCGGCGTTATCCTGCTGTCCGACATCGACGGGCTGTATGATCGCAACCCGGCGCAGGACGGCGCCGTCCATATCGCGCGGATCGAGCGCATCGATGCGGGGATCGAGGCGATGGCCGATACCGGATCGGCATCGGGCATGGGATCGGGCGGCATGGTGTCGAAGATCGCGGCGGCCCGCATCGCCAACGCCGCCGGGGCGCATCTCGCGATCGCCTCGGGTCGCATCGACCGGCCGCTGTCGACCGCTGCACGGCACAGCCTGTTCGTCGCCGACAAGGGCGCAAGCGCGCGCAAGGCGTGGCTCGCGGGCGGGCTCACCGCCAAGGGGCGGGTCGAGATCGACGCCGGCGCCGCGAGAGCGCTGCAGGGCGGCGCCAGCCTGCTCGCGGCGGGCGTAACCGCGGTCAGCGGCAGCTTCGCGCGCGGCGACATCCTCGACATCGCCGGTCCCGACGGGCGCATCATCGCACGCGGCCTGTCCGAATATCCGGGCGCCGACGCCGCGAACATCGTCGGCCTCGGCCGCGACGCGCAGGAAGCCGCGCTCGGCTATGCGCCGCGCAGCGCGATGGTGCACCGCGACCATATGGTGCTGCTTTGAGTCCCCCTCCCCGTTCCGGGGACAAACACGGCGGGCGCGTGCTGGCGATGACCGGCGCGACCGGCTTTGTCGGCGGCGCGACGATGCGCGATGCAGTCGCGGCGGGATGGCACGTCCGCGCCCTCACCCGCCGACCACAGGCCGAAATCGAAGGGGTGACGTGGATTGCGGGCGCGCTCGACAACAAGGACAGCCTCGCCGAAATGGCGGCGGGCAGCCATGTTGTCATGCACATCGCGGGCGTGGTCAACGTCCCCACCCGCGCGGCGTTCGAGGCGGGCAATGCGATCGCAACCGCGAACGTCGTCGATGCCGCGCGCGGGGCCGGCGTCACGCGCTTCGTCCATGTGTCGTCGCTCGCCGCGCGCGAGCCCGATATCTCCAACTATGGCTGGTCAAAGGAACGCGCCGAAGCGGTGGTCATGGCGAGCGGGCTCGACTGGACGATCGTGCGCCCGCCCGCGGTCTTCGGTCCCGGCGATACCGAAATGCTCGACCTTTTCCGCATGGCGCGGCGCGGCATCGCGCTGGTGCCGAACGGGCGCATGTCGGCGATTTATGTCGACGAACTCGCGCGGCTGCTCGTGACACTCGCCGCCGACCGGGGCGCGAGCGTCGGCCAGATTTACGAGCCCGACGACGGTAGGCCCACTGGCTGGTCGCATCGCGGATTTGCCCGCGCGGTCGCGCGCGCGGTGGGACGGCAGCGGCTGTCGACGATCGCGACTCCCGCCCTGCTGTTGAAGGCCGGGGGCCAGCTCGACAAACTCGTGCGCCGCAGCCGGGCGAAACTGACCCCCGACCGCGCGCGCTATATCGCGCATCCCGACTGGGTTGCGACCGAGGGCGCCTGTCCGCCCGCCGCGTTGTGGCGGCCCGAGCGCGACACCGACGACGCGCTCGCGGAAACGGTGCGCTGGTATCGCCGCGAAGGCTGGCTCTGAATATATTTCCGTTTATGTCCGGCAACGTCGAGACACTCATCGAAGGACTGCAGACCCAGGGCTCTCCGGGCATCGGCGAAAGGCCGAAGTTGGTCTTGAGCGCGTGCCAGGGCAGTCGAAGGGCTCGGTGCAAACGGATATGATATTCTTGGTAAATGTAGTCCATGGGCACTGATCGCTCGCCCGTCGAAGCGTGCATTGCCAAGGACGGGACGCGCCCCTAGGTTCGCGGACATGACCGATAGCACCGCGAACGCGCCCAACGATCCCGCCGGCCCATGGGCCATTCCCGTCCGCCGGCCGCTGCCGGGCGACGACAAACCGAAATCGAGAACAAGCTTTCCGCGCAAGGTCTGGAACCTGCTCGTCGGGATCAAGGATGCGCTGGCGCTCATCTTTCTTCTGCTCTTCTTCGTCGCATTGTTCGGCCTGCTCGCGGGACGCCCCAATGCGGGCCTGCCGGTCAGCCAGGGTGCGCTGCTGATCGAACTCGACGGCGTCGTCAGCGAACAACCCGCCGACGTCGACCCGCTCGCGGCGCTGTCGGGCGGCGCGCAGCTCAAGGAAATCCGCGTCCGCGACGTCGTCCATGCGCTGGAGGTTGCCGCCGACGACAAGCGCGTAACATCGGTCGTGCTCGACCTCGACCGCTTCCTTGGCGGCGGGCAGGTCTCGCTTGCCGAAATCGGCGCTGCGGTCGACAAGGTGCGCGCGAAGAAAAAGCCCGTGCTCGCTTTCGCCACCGCCTACACCACCGACAGCTATCAGGTCGCGGCGCACGCCAGCGAAATCTGGGCCGACGGCATCGGCGGCGTAGCGATCGCGGGGCCGGGCGGATCGCGCCTTTATTACAAGGGGTTGATGGACCGCCTCGGCATCACCGCGCATATCTATCGCGTCGGCACTTTCAAGAGCGCGGTCGAGCCCTTCCTGCGCACCGACCAGTCGCCCGAGGCGAAGGAAGCCAACCTCGCATATGCCGGCGTGCTGTGGGAAAACTGGCTGACCGACGTCAAGAAGGCACGCCCGGCTGCCAAGGTCGACGCCTTCATCGCCGACACGGCGGGCGCCGTGAAGGCGGCGGGCAACGACCTGTCGAAGGCATCGGTCGATGCGGGCCTTGTCGACAAGCTCGGCAGCCGCATGGCTTTCAACCGCCGCGTTGCGGAGCTCAGCGGCTCCCCGGACGACAGCAAGCCGTGGGAATATAATGCGATCCCGCTCGAAAACTGGGTCGCCGCGAACCCGCCCGAAACAAAGGGCAGCGCAATCGCGGTCGTCCCCGTCGTCGGCGAGATCGTCGATGGCGAGGCGCCGAACGGCGCCGCGGGTGGGGAGACCGTCGCGCAGCATATCCTCGACGCCGCTGCCGACAGCAGCATCAAGGCGATCGTCCTGCGGGTCGACTCGCCCGGCGGATCGGTGCTGGCGTCGGAGGAAATTCGCCAAGCGCTGCTCGCTGCGAAGGCGAAGAAGCTGCCGATCGTCGTGTCGATGGCAAATGTCGCGGCATCGGGCGGCTATTGGGTCTCGACCCCCGCCGACCGCATCTTTGCCGAGCCCGAGACGATCACCGGTTCGATCGGCGTGTTCGGCATCTTGCCGAGTTTCGATCAGGCGCTTGCCAAGATCGGGGTCAACGCCGACGGCATCGCGACGACGCCGCTGTCGGGCCAGCCCGATATATTCGGCGGGGTCAACGACGATTTCAACGCGCTGGCGCAGGCGAGCGTCGAGGACATTTATGCGCGCTTCACCGGGCTCGTCGCAAAGAGCCGCAAGCAGCCGATCGAGAAAATCCGCACCATTGCCGAAGGGCGCGTGTGGGCCGGCGGTACTGCGCGCCAGATCGGCCTTGTCGACCAGTTCGGCGGCTTGCCCGATGCGCTGAAAGCGGCGGCGAAGTTCGCGAAGATCGACGGCGATTTCCACGCGAAATATTTCGAGGATGAACCAAGCGAATTTTCGAAGATGCTCGCAAGCTGGTCCGGCACCGAGGAAGAAACTGCAGCACTTCCACGCGGCTGGTTCGGGATCGCGGCGATGAACCGCCAACTGACCGAACGGCGCCTCGTCCAGGATCTGACGATGCTGACGCGGGCGGGGTCGGTGCAGGCGTCGTGCCTCGACTGTCGCGCCTATCTGCCCGCGGTCCCGCGGCCGGGTCAGGCTGAGGCGAAGGGGTTCTTCGCGACGATGGCGTTGTTGCTGAAATAGCGTTCGAACGGAGGCGTTAGCCCGAAAAAATGTGTCCCCGCGAGCGCGGGGACCCATCTCCCGATGCTTCGAAATTGCGCCGACCGGTGATGGGCCCCTGCCTTCGCAGGGGCCCGATTTCCTCTCACCGCGGCTCAGGCGGCGGCGGTCGTTTCGTTGATGTGTTCCGCGATCGCATTGGCCATCGTATCAACAAGCCCAAGCGGCAAATCATGACCCATGCCCGGGATCGTCAGCAGCCGCGCGCCCGCGATATTGTCGGCAGTGTCGCGTCCGCCGGGCAGCGGCACGAGCGGATCGTCCTCGCCATGGATGACGAGCGTCGGCGCCTTGATATCCTTCAATAGCGGGCGCCGGTCGCCATCGGCAACGATCGCCGCCATCTGGCGCGCGACGCCTTGCGGATACCAGCCGCGTTCGAAGTCGGCACGCACGCGGCGCTGGAGACGTTCTTCGGTCGATGGATAGCCTGGGCTGCCGATCACACGCGCCGCGCCGACCGAATAAGCGATCAGCGCCTCTTTATCACCATTCATCGGGCGGTTGGCGAGCACGCGCATCGCCTCCTTCTGTGCGCGCGGAAGGCGGCGGTTGCCGGTGGTCGACATCACCGACGTCAATGAGAGCACGCGATCGGGATAGCGCGCGGCGATATGCTGCGCGATCATACCGCCCATCGAAACGCCGACGACATGCGCACGCTGGACGCCAAGATGATCGAGCAAGCCTATGCCGTCGGCGGCCATGTCGGCCAGCGTATAGGCGGGGCGCACCGGCAGGCCGATCACCGATTTGACGATCATCCATTTGACGTTCGGCACCCCTGCGGCATCGAAGCGCGTCGAAAGGCCGACATCGCGATTGTCGTAGCGGATGGTACGAAAGCCGCGTTCGTTCAGCGCGTCGACGAATTCGTCGGGCCAGAGCGTCAATTGGCCCCCAAGGCCCATGACCAGCAGGATGACGGGCGCATTGCGCGGCCCCTTGTCCTCATAGGTGATGTTGATGCCGTTAACGGTCGCCTGTTCGGTCTTCATGAAATTCCTTTGCTGAAAGGACTAGCTCGCCGTCGCGGGCTTGTAGTGCGCGGCGTCGGATGTGAATTCGGCGCGGCCATATTCGGCAAGCTGGCGCTCGATCCGGTGGACGAGGCGCCGGTCGGCGAGATGACGGATGACGGGAAGGCGCGAGGCGACACGATAGGCCGCCATGCGCCCCGCGATGCCGAGCATCGTCGCGCCATAAATGAGGTGATCGCGGCGCCGCACCGGCACGCCGACATTGGCAGCGCGCTCCTCGTCGCCCGCAAGAAAGGCTTTTACGAAGAAAACGCGGCTCACCGAATATTCGAGGCGGCGTTTGACCTGCCCTTTGGGCGAACGGTCTTTCGACAGTTCGGCGTCCATCGTCGCGCGGAGCAGCCCGCCGCAGACCTGATCGTCATATTCGTAGCGGAGCGTCGCGCTGCGCGTGCGCCAGATGCGGACAATCTCCTGCGGCGTATCGGCGAGCAAATCCTCGGGCAGGCCGAGCAGATAGCAGCGGTAACGCGCGAGTTCGACGCGCCCACGTTCGAGCCGGGTAAAGCTGGTCCGGCCCTTCGCCAACACCTCCTGCGAGAGGAAATAGACGGGGATCAGCCCCGCGGGCATCTGGTCGAGCTGCGGGATCGGCATGCCATAGGTTTCGGTATCCCACATGCCGGGACGCGACAGGACGTTGACGCGCACCATCGAGTGCATCAGCCGCACCATCGCCGCCGCCTTGAATCCAGGCCCGAAGCGATCGAGCGCGCCGGGAAGCGCGGTTGTCGCAAAGAAGGTCGCGGTTTCCTTCACCCGCCGCGCGGCGGTCGCCTGGCCCAGCGTCCCGGTGAGCGCCATCGGCAGCGCCGAATATTTGTTGAGGAAGGTCGCGATGAAGGCGCCGCGGATCAGAAAGGGCGAGAGGTTCGCGGTGGCGTTGCGCTCATAAGCCGCGCCCTCCTCGACCAGCTTCATGTCGAGCCAGTCGGGCTTTTGTTCCATTTCGCGGATCAGCGCCGCGAGTTCGGGCGGCGCGTCCAGGACCGCTTCGACGCCCTTGTCGCATGCATCGACCAGCATCGCGACGGTCTGCTGAAAACCAAGGCGCGGCATCAATGCGGCATAGGCATCGCCAGTCCGGTCGCCCAGCATCGTATATTCGCGGATACGGCCAAGCAGATCGGGATCGTCCAGATAGTCGGCGCGGTCGATGCTGCGAACGCGGCTCAGCTCGCTGACCGCGTCGACCTCGGGCGCCCATCGCTCAGGCGCCTTGTCGAAATCGAAACGGCCGAACAGGTCGGGCAAGGCGCGCGCCTGATCGCGCACACGGCGGGCGATGGTGCTGACATCACTGTTCATAAGGCGAAACTGACAGAGTTTCTCGATTTGGCAAGTCTATCGGCTTTTGGGATCGCGATAAGCGGGTAGCGCAAGCGACCAGCGGATCGCCGCGCCGCGCAGGATGAAGCCCGCGATCGCGCCCGTCACCGCCGCGACGGGCGTCCCGGTACCAAGCCACTGCAGCAGCAAAAACAGCCCCGACGCGAGCGCCGCCGCGGTCACATAGACTTCGGGCCGCATGATGATCGACGGCACCCCGGCGAGGATGTCGCGGATCGTGCCGCCGACGCAGCCGGTTATCACGCCCATCATCAAGGCAGGCACCGGCGGGACGCCCCACGCCAGCGCCTTCGCCGTCCCGAACACGGCATAGGCAGCAAGGCCCACTGCGTCGGCCCATTCGAGCAATTGTCCCTGCCACCAGCGTTCGGGCGTCAGCCAGACGATCAGCGCGATCGCAATGCATACTGCCGCAATCGCGCCGTCCTGCACCCAAAAAACCGGAGCGCCGATCAGGAGATCGCGCACGCTGCCACCGCCCACCCCGGTCACCAGCGCAAAGAAGGCGGCGGTGACCAGCGTCTGACGCAAACGCACCGCCATCAGCGCGCCCGACAGCGCGAAGACGCCGATGCCGACGAGGTCGAGCAGCCGGACGATCAGCGCATTGTCGATCTCGAACAAGATCGCGTGCCTATTTGGCGTCGGGGCGCACGCCGCCGATGACCGACAGCACGATCGCCGCGACGGCATTCCGGATCACCGGTTCGGCCTTGGGCGCAAAGAAGGGCGAGTGGTTGGTCGGCACCGGCTGGCCCTTGGCCTTCAAATCGGCGAGCACGGCGGGATCATAACCGCCGATCGCGAAATAGAGCGACGGAATGCCCGCATCGACAAACTCCGAATAATCCTCGCTCGCCGACACCGGCGCCGCACTGGCGGGGGCAAATAGCAGCCGCTCGCCGAACACTGGCTTGAGCGTCGCGAGGCCGTTCGCCGCCATCGATTCGTTGTTCACAAGGCTCGCCGTGCCGGTCAGATAGGTGATCGTCGGTTCGGGGGCGTTACCCATCATCGCAGCCGCCTTCGCCGACCGCTCGGCGCCCGAGCGCAGCAACTGTCGCACTTCAGGGGTCAGCGAGCGGATGTTGACTTTCACCTCGGCGCTGTCGGGGATGATGTTGGGGGCGCTACCCGCATTGATCGCACCGATCGTCAGCACGCCGAAGGCGCCCGGGTCCTTCTCGCGGCTGATCACCGTCTGCACATCGGTGACGAAGCGCGCCGCGATCGGGATCGGGTCGAGCGCCATTGAGGGCATCGATCCATGTCCGCCGCGACCGTGGAAGGTGATCGAATAGCTGTCCGAAGCCGAGAAGGCCGTGCCCGCCTTGATCGCGATCGTGCCCGTCGGGCCGTTCAGCACATGCGCCGCGAAGCCATAGTCGGGTTTGGGAAAGCGCGTCAGCAGCCCGTCGTCGAGCATCGCTTTCGCGCCTTTCAAAATTTCCTCGGCGGGCTGGCCGATCAGCACCACGGTGCCCGACCAGCTATCGCGCATCGCAGCAAGCGCCTGCGCGACGCCGACAAGATAGGCGACATGCGTGTCGTGGCCGCACGCGTGCATGACGGGCACATCCTTGCCCTCATAGGTCGCGCGCGCTTTGCTCGACCAGGCGAGCCCGGTCTTTTCCTCCATCGGCAGCGCGTCCATGTCGGCGCGGATCAGGATCGTCGGACCTGCGCCATTCTTGAGCACGCCAACGACGCCGGTGCCGCCGACCTTTTCGGTCACGGTGAAGCCCGCCTTGCGGAGATGTTGCGCAAGGATGCCCGCGGTGCGGACCTCCTGCAGCCCAAGTTCGGGATTCTGGTGGAGATCCCTATAGAGCGCGTCGAGCGCTGGGTAATTTTTGTCGAGCAGCGCCGTCAGCCGCGCATTCGCGGCATTTAGATCGGGTGCCGCCTGCGCGCTGGTCGCCATGAGGGATAGGGTCAGCGAAGCCGCTGCCCAGAGCCCGTGCTTCGCCATCATTCTCTCTCCCCCATTTAGTTCATCAGACGTGGATCGGTTTGCCCGTCACCGCCATCGCGGCTTCCTTGATCGCCTCGCTGTGCGTCGGATGCGCGTGGCAGGTGTAAGCGATATCTTCCGACGTCGCACCGAATTCCATCGCCTGCGCGGCCTGCGCGATCATCGTGCCGGCGACGCTTGCGATGCACCACACGCCAAGCACGCGGTCGCTCTTGGCGTCGGCGATCACCTTCACAAAACCGTCGGGCTCATGATTGGTCTTGGCTCGACTGTTCGCGAGCATCGGGAATTTACCGACCTTCACCTCGCCACGCTCCTTCGCCTGCTCTTCGGTCAGGCCGACGCCGGCGATTTCGGGCCACGTATAGACGACCGACGGGATGACGTCGTGGTTCACGATGCCGGTCAGCCCGGCGATATTCTCGGCGCAGGCGATGCCCTCGTCTTCCGCCTTGTGCGCGAGCATCGGGCCCGGGATCACGTCACCGATCGCCCAGATGCCGGGGACCTGCGTGCTGAAATCATGGTCGGTTTCGATCTGGCCGCGCTGGTTGACCGCGAGGCCCGCCTTGTCGAGCGCCAGGCCGTCGGTGTTCGGGCGGCGCCCGATCGATACCAGCACGACATCGGCCTCGAGCGTTTCGGCGTCACCGCCAGCGGCGGGTTCTAGCGTCAGCACGGCCTTCTTGCCCTTGACCGCGGCCGACGTGACCTTGGTCTTGAGCTTGAATTCCATGCCCTGCTTCTTGAAGATCTTGTTCGCTTCCTTGCGGACGTCACCGTCCATGCCGGGCAGGATCTGGTCGAGATATTCGACGACGGTGACCTTGGCGCCCAGACGGCGCCACACGCTGCCGAGTTCGAGCCCGATCACGCCGCCGCCGATGACGACCATGTGACCCGGAACCTTCGCAAGTTCGAGCGCGCCGGTCGAATCGACGATGATCTGCTTGTCGTTATCGACTTCAACGCCCGGAAGCGGCGTCACCGACGAGCCGGTGGCGATGATGATATTCTTGGCGCGCACCGACTTGCCCGCAACCTCGACCGTGTCCTTCGAGGTAAACTGCGCATAGCCCTTCAGCCAGTCGACCTTGTTCTTCTTAAACAAGAATTCGATGCCGCCGGTCAGGCCCTTCACGGCATCCTTGCGCTGGCCGTGCATCGTGCCGAGGTCGAGTTCGGGCTTTACCTTGATGCCCATCGCCGCCATCGCGCCACCCGCTGCAGCCTCGAAATATTCGGACGCATGGAGCATCGCCTTCGAGGGGATACAGCCGACGTTGAGGCAGGTGCCGCCCAGCGTCTCGCGCCCTTCGGCGCACGCGGTCTTGAGGCCAAGCTGCGCCGCGCGTATCGCCGCGACATAGCCGCCGGGGCCGGCACCGATGACAAGGACGTCGTAGTCGTAATCAGCCATGTTCAATCTACCTCAATTTCTGCCTGAGCACCCGGAAGAGCGAATCCGCTCAAATAGGCAGCCCGGATTTCGCAGCGCATGCTTTCATAACCGGGGCCGCCATTTCCTGCGACAGGCCGATCAGTTCCGATGCGCTATATTTCTTGATCAATTCGTCGGCCGTACATTTGCACACCTTGGCGGCAAGGTCTGCCGGCGCCCCGCTACCCTCCGCCGCCGCGCGGCACGATTCACCGAAGCTTTCGACGAAGCTGGTCTTGAGCCCGTCCTCGAACCCCTTCTGCATGCGGCTTTCGCCCTCGCTGCAGCCCGCGAGGGCAGCGGCGAAGGCAAAGGCCAGAATCGGTCGGGCAGAGAGGGCGATCATCGGATCAAAGATCGATCAGAAGGCGCGTCGGATCCTCGATCGCTTCCTTGATCGTCTTGAGGAAGGTCACTGCCTCGCGGCCGTCGATCAGGCGGTGGTCATAGCTCATCGCGAGATACATCATCGGACGGATCACGATCTCTCCATTGCGGACGACCGGACGATCCTCGATGCGGTGGAGGCCGAGCACCGCCGACTGCGGCGGGTTGATGATCGGGGTCGACATCAGGCCGCCGAACACGCCGCCGTTCGAGATGGTGAAGGTGCCGCCGGTCATGTCGTCGATCGTGAGCGTGCCGTCCTTGGCACGCTTGCCAAGGTCGGCAATCGCCTTTTCGATGTCGGCGAACGACAGGCTGTCGGCGTTGCGCACGACGGGAACGACAAGGCCGTTCGGCGCGCTGACCGCGACCGACACGTCGAGATAGTCGTGATAGACGATTTCGTCGCCGTCGATGCGGGCGTTGACCGCCGGAATGTCATGCGCGGCAAGCGCGACCGCCTTGGTGAAGAAGCTCATGAAGCCCAGACGGACGCCGTGCTTCTTTTCGAAGCTTTCGCGATATTTGTCGCGCGTCGCCATCACCGCCGACATGTCGACGTCGTTGAACGTCGTCAGCATCGCGGCGGTATCCTGCGCGGCCTTCAGACGCTTTGCGATCGTCTGGCGCATACGCGTCATCTTGACGCGCTCTTCGTGGCGACCGGGGGTGCCGCTTGCGACAGGCGCGGCAGCGGCAGCAGCGGGAGCCGGGGCGGCAGCGGGCGCGTTGTTCGCGGCGGCGAGCACATCTTCCTTGGTCAGGCGGCCGTCCTTGCCGCTGCCCTGAATCTTCGTGGGGTCGACGCCATGCTCGAGCACGAGGCGGCGAACCGCGGGCGACATGGTCGTGACCGTGTCGACGCTTTCGCCGGCGGGTGCTGCGGTCGCGGCAGGCGCAGGCGCAGCAGCTTCGGCCTTGGCAGCCGGTGCGGGAGCAGGCGCGGCGGCGGCAGGTGCCGGAGCAGCGGCCGCACCGCCGGCCTCGATCGTCGCGATCGCCGCGCCGACATTGACCGTATCGCCGACCGCGGCGAGCTGCTGGCCCATCACGCCGGCAACGGGCGAGGGAACCTCGACCGCAACCTTGTCGGTTTCAAGGCTCGCGATGGGCTCGTCGAGCGCAACGGCTTCGCCGGGCTTTTTCAGCCATTCGCCGATCGTCGCTTCGGTAACGCTTTCGCCCAGCGTGGGGACTTTGACTTCGGTGCTCATAGGTGCAGTTCCTTGGGGACTTAAGCTTTGGGCTCAGGCTTTGTTCTTGGTACGGCGGATTTCGGCGCGAACCGACAGGCCGAGCGCATCGGCGACGAGAGCCGACTGTTCGGTCTGGTGACGGCTCATCAGGCCCGTCGCGGGCGAGGCCGCAGCGGCACGGCCGGCGTAGCGCGGCCGCATGCCCTTGTGGCCGGCATTGGTCAGCGCTTCCTCGATCAGTTCATTGACGAAGAACCAGGCACCATTGTTGCGCGGCTCTTCCTGCGCCCAGACGACCTCTTCGAGGTTCGGCATCCGCTTCAGGCGGACGCTGAGCGGCTCACCCGGGAAGGGATAGATCTGCTCGACGCGCACGATCGTGGTGTCGGCGAGGCCTGCGGCATCGCGCGCTTCCATCAGGTCGTAGCCGACCTTGCCCGAGCAGAGGACGACGCGCTTGACGTCCTTGTCGGCGGGCGGCGTGCGATCCGACATCAGGCGGCGGAAATGCGCGTCGCCGATGAAGTCCGAACGCTGCGACACCGCCAGCTTGTGACGGAGCAGCGACTTCGGCGTCATGATGATGAGCGGCTTGCGGAACGGACGCAGCATCTGACGGCGCAGGACGTGGAAATAGTTCGACGGGGTCGAAATATTGCACACCTGGATGTTGTCGCCGGCGCAGAGTTGCAGGAAGCGCTCGAGACGCGCCGAGCTATGTTCCGGCCCCTGCCCTTCATAACCGTGCGGCAGCAGCAGCACGAGTCCGTTGGCGCGCAGCCATTTGGCTTCGCCCGACGCGATGAACTGGTCGATCATGATCTGCGCGCCGTTGGCGAAGTCGCCGAACTGCGCTTCCCAGAGCACGAGGCTCTTCGGATCGGCCATCGCATAGCCATATTCGAAGCCGAGCACGCCATATTCGGACAGCGGGCTGTCGAGCACTTCGAACCGGCCGTGCGGCACGGTCGTCAGCGGGACATATTTATCCTCGGTCCTCTGGTCGACCCAGACCGCGTGACGCTGGCTGAAGGTGCCGCGCCCCGAATCCTGACCCGACAGGCGGACCTGATAGCCTTCGCTGAGCAACGTACCAAAGGCGAGGCTTTCGGCGGTCGCCCAGTCGAACACTTCGCCGTCGCTCTTGTCGGCGAACATCGCGCCGCGTGCGTCGATCACGCGGCGAAGCGTCTTGTGGACTTCGACGTCGGCGGGGATCGTCGTCAACGTGCGGCCGATCGAATCGAACAATTTGTCCGAGACGCCGGTCGCAATATTGCGGCGCGCATTTTCGGGATCGGCAGGGGCGTGCAGCCCCGACCAGCGGCCCGCGAACCAGTCGGCCTTGTTGGGCTTATAGCTCTTGGCCGCTTCGAAATCATCTTCGAGACGCGTGGTGAATTCAGCGCGGCGGGCATCGGCCCAGCCCGCGTCGATCACGCCTTCAGCCTCCAGCTTCGCGGCGCAAAGCTGCGACACCGGCGGATGCTGGCGAATGACGCCGTACATCAGCGGCTGGGTGAACGAAGGCTCGTCGCCTTCGTTATGGCCGAAGCGGCGATAGCACCACATGTCGATCACGACATCGCGCTTGAACTGCTGGCGGAAATCGATCGCAAGCTTGCACGCAAAGGTCACCGCTTCGGGATCGTCGCCGTTGACGTGCAGGATCGGCGCCATCACGCCCTTTGCGACGTCCGACGGATAGGGCGACGAGCGCGCGAACTGCGGGCTGGTCGTGAAACCGATCTGGTTGTTGACGATGAAGTGGATGCAGCCGCCGGTATTATAACCGCGGATGCCCGAGAAGCCGAGGCATTCCCAGACGATCCCCTGCCCCGCGAACGCCGCGTCGCCGTGGATCAGCACGGGCAGCACCTGCTCATGCTTTTCAAGGTCGTCGCGCACGACCTGCTGCGCGCGGACCTTGCCGAGAACGACCGGGTCAGCGGCTTCGAGGTGCGAGGGGTTGGGAACGAGAGACATATGCACCGACGCACCGCCGAACTCGCGGTCGGTCGAGGTGCCGAGGTGATATTTGACGTCGCCCGAGCCGCCGATGTCGTCGGGGTTCGCCGATCCGCCGGCGAATTCGTGGAAAATCACCTGATAGGGCTTTGCCATGACGTTCGCGAGCATGTTGAGGCGCCCGCGGTGCGCCATGCCATAGACGATCTCGCGCACGCCGTACTGGGCGCCATATTTGATGATGGCTTCCATCGCGGGGATCATGCTCTCGCCGCCGTCGAGGCCGAAACGCTTGGTACCGACATATTTGCGCGCGAGGAATTTCTCCCACTCCTCGGCCTGGATCACCTTGCTCAGGATGGCGCGCTTGCCCTCGACCGAGAATTCGATGATCTTGTCGGCGCCTTCCATCCGTTCCTGCAGGAACTGCCGCTCCTCGATGTCCGCGATGTGCATATATTCGAGGCCGACGTTGCCGCAGTAATTGGCGCGCAGGATCGCGACGATCTCGCGCACCGTCGCACGCTCGAGGCCGAGCGCGCCGCCGAGCCACACCGGACGGTCGAGGTCGGCACCGACGAAGCCGTGATATTCGGGCGTGAGGTCGGCGGGCAGTTCGCGCTGGCTGAGGCCGAGCGGATCGAGGTTGGCGGCAAGATGCCCGCGCACGCGATAGGTGCGGATCAGCATCATCGCGCGGATCGAATCGTCCGCTGCGCGCTCGACTTCGGCGTTCGACAGCGGGGCGCCCGCCTTGGCGGCGGCGGCCTTCACCGCGACCTGCATCTGCTGCGGGTCGAGCGCGGCGGTCAGGTCGTCGCTGTCGATCTGGGGCCAGTTCTTCGGCGCCCAGCTCGGGCCGGCCTGCGGCTCGTCGATGTCGAAGCTTTGTCGTTCGAGGTTCATCTGCTTTTCCACGGGGAGGTAGGGGTGGGTTTCATATGGGGAGCGGAGGCCCGCCGGCAAAGGGTGCCGGCGGGCCGTCCGATCAGACGCGTTCCTTCAGCACTTCGGCAAGCGTCGTGCCAAGTTCCGACGGGCTCGCCGACACCTTGATGCCTGCGGCTTCCATCGCCGCGATCTTGCTTTCGGCGTCGCCCTTGCCGCCCGACACGATCGCGCCGGCATGGCCCATGCGGCGGCCCGGAGGCGCCGTGCGGCCCGCGATGAAGCCGGCCATCGGCTTTTTGCGGCCGCGCTTGGCTTCGTCGATCAGGAACTGTGCGGCCTGCTCTTCGGCGTCGCCGCCGATTTCGCCGATCATGATGATCGACTTGGTCGCTTCGTCGGCGAGGAAGAGTTCGAGCACGTCGATGAAGTTCGTGCCGTTGACCGGGTCGCCGCCGATGCCGACCGCGGTGGTCTGGCCCAGGCCGACGTTCGAGGTCTGGAACACGGCTTCATAGGTGAGCGTGCCCGAGCGCGAGACGACGCCGACGCTGCCCTTCTTGAAGATGTTGCCGGGCATGATGCCGATCTTGCACTCTTCGGGGGTCAGGACGCCGGGGCAGTTCGGGCCGATCAGGCGCGACTTCGAACCCGAAAGCGCGCGCTTCACCTTGACCATGTCGAGCACCGGAATGCCTTCGGTGATCGCGACGATCAGCTCGATCTCGGCATCGATCGCCTCGAGGATCGAATCGGCGGCGAACGGCGGCGGCACATAGATGACCGATGCGGTCGCGCCGGTCGCGTGCTTCGCTTCCTCGACCGTGTTGAACATCGGCAGGCCGATGTGCGTCGTGCCGCCCTTGCCCGGGGTCACGCCGCCGACCATCTGCGTGCCATAGGCGAGCGCCTGTTCGGTGTGGAAAGTGCCGGTGGCACCGGTCATCCCTTGCGTGATGACCTTGGTATTCTTGTCGATGAGGATGGACATATTCTATTCTCCTGGGGAGAGCCGGCCGGCCCGACGCAAAGCGTCTGGCCAGCCAAAAGGGATCAGGCGAGGCTGGGATCCAGCGCCTTGCACGCGTCGAGCAGTTCCTTGACCGCGTCGACCGAGACCTGCAGGCCGGCCTTGTCGGCATCGTCCAGTTCGATTTCGACGATCTTTTCGACGCCGCCGGCACCGATCACGACGGGCACGCCGACATACAGGCCGTCGAGGCCGTACTGGCCGTCGACATAAGCGGCCGAAGGCAGGATGCGCTTCTGGTCACCCAGATAGGCTTCAGCCATCGCGATGCCTGAGGCTGCGGGCGCATAGAAGGCCGAGCCGGTGCCGAGCAGCGCGACGATTTCGCCGCCGCCGCCGCGCGTGCGCTTGACGATCGCGTCGATTTTTTCCTGCGACGACAGGCCCATCTTGACGAGGTCGGGAACGGGGATGCCGTTGACGGTCGAGTAACGGACGACGGGAACCATCGTGTCGCCGTGGCCGCCGAGCACGAAGGTGTTCACGTCCTTTACCGACACGTCGAACTCGTCGGCGATGAAGTGGCTGAAGCGCGCCGAATCGAGCACGCCGGCCATGCCGACGACCTTGTTGTGCGGCAGACCCGAGAATTCGCGCAGCGCCCACACCATGGCATCGAGCGGGTTGGTGATGCAGATGACGAAGGCGTCGGGGGCGTTGGCCTTGATGCCTTCGCCGACGGCCTTCATGACCTTCAGGTTGATGCCGAGCAGGTCGTCGCGGCTCATGCCCGGCTTGCGGGCCACACCGGCGGTGACGATGATGACGTCGGCGCCGGCAATGTCGGCATAGTCGTTCGAGCCGGTGATCTTCGCGTCAAAGCCAGCGATCGGGCCGACCTGCGACAGGTCGAGCGCCTTGCCCTGCGGCACGCCCTCGACGACGTCGAACAGGACGACGTCGCCCAATTCCTTCTGCGCGGCGAGCAGCGCCAACGTTCCGCCGATATTCCCGGCTCCGATCAAAGCGATCTTCTTGCGTCCCATGGCGCGCGGCACTCCCTTCCTGGCAAGCCCGGCAATTGGTTCACAGACCGGCGGGAGCACGGGCTAAAGCTCCGCTCCGGTCCCAAGACTGGCGACGCCCCTACGCCGATTCCCTTAAGGAAACAACCGCGAAAAGGACGAAAAACAGCCTTTCTTTGCTAATAGTTCGCAATAACTATAAGCCTCGTTGCGAGACTCCTGTCCATATGGAAATGGATGCGAAGTACGACAAGCATATGATGATTTCGCGATGCTGACATCTTCCTGTCCCGCGCGAAAGCTGGACCTTCGGCCAGCTTGTTCGCTGCCGCGCATGGTGCATCGGACGGGATATCCCGAGGGCGCCGGTTAACCCTCCCTTATCGCAGCCCTGCTAGGCGCGGGGCGTGACTCGGGCAATCATCAGCTTCGATACCGAATTGTCCGCCGGCCTTTACCAGCGCGGCGCCGACGCGCGCGCCAATTTCGAAAGTTCGATCCTCGGCCGCTGCCGCGACGGCGATTTCGGCATAAATTTTCAGATGGATATGCTCGAACGCCACGGGCTGACCGGGGTTTTCTTCATCGATCCGATGCCGGCGCTGGTCTATGGCCCCGAGGTGATCGACGCGATCGTCCGGCCGGTGGTCGCGCGTGGGCACGAGGTGCAGGTCCATATCCACACCGAATGGCTCGCCTTCGCGCGCTTCAACCCGGTCGGAAGGCTGACCGGCCGCAATATCGGCGATTTCCCCCTCGCCGCGCAGAAAAAACTGATCGCCCTCGCCCGCGACATACTGATGGGCGCAGGCGCACCGAAACCCACCGCCTTTCGCGCCGGCAATTTCGGCGCCAACGACGACACGCTGCGCGCGCTCGCCGCCCTGGGGTTCCGTTTCGATAGCAGCTTCAACGGCGCGTATCAGGGCCATGGATGCGACATCTCACTCGATGCCGGCAATCTTGGCATGCGCACGCATCACGGAGTCTGCGAAGTACCGGTCAGCGGGCTGATGGATACCGCAAGCCGCTTTCGCCCGGCACAGCTTTGCGCGATGTCCGAAGAGGAAATGCGCGACGCGCTGGGCCATAGCGCGGCAAGCGGCGCGATCCAGTTTTCGGCGTTCAGCCACAGCTTCGAATTGCTGAGCCGCGACCGCCAGGTTCCCAATGGCCTCGCGATTTCGCGGATGGAGGCGCTGTGCCGCGCGGTCGCGGAAGACACGCGCGTCACCAGCGGCGGATTTGCGACGCTGCCCGGACCGCCCGAGCGCCCGGCACGGATCGCAGTCGCGGCGCCGAAGCCGCTGCGCACGCTGCGCCGCACGATCGAACAGGCTTACGGCCATCTGGCGCACGAGGTGCGCTATGTCCGCGACCTCATTTATGTGACGGTCAATTCGTCGCGGTGGGGCAAGATATTAGGCGGCGTCTTCCTGGCCGTGGCCTAGCGCAAGATAGTCGTCGGACTGCATCTCGGCGAGCCGGCTTGCCGTACGTTCGAACTCGAACGCCCCGTCGCCCGCGATATAAAGCTGGTCGGGCATCGCCGCCGCGCTCGCGAGCAGCTTGACCTTATATTCGTACAGCGCGTCGATCAGCGTGACGAACCGCGCCGCCTCGTTGCGGTTTTCAGGCCCCATGCGTGGGATGCCGACGATGATGACGGCGTGGAAATGCCGCGCGACCGCCAGATAATCGGCGGCACCGCGCGCCTCGCCGCAAAGCCTTTTGAACGAAAAGACCGCGACGCCCTTCAATGCCTTCGGAACATGGAGCGTCCGCCCGCCACCGACATCGAGTTCGAGCGTCGGGACATGCGCGCGATCCTCGGGCGGATAGTCGGTCAGGCGGAAGAAGGCGGCCGACAGTGCCGCGCTCGCCGCATCGTCGGCGGGAACGAACCAGCGCGCGCCGTCGCCGAGCCGGTCGCGGCGATAGTCGGTCGGACCGTTCAAACTCATCACGTCGAGCCGTTCCTCGACGAGCGCGATGAAGGGCAGGAAATGCTCGCGATTGAGCCCATCCTTATAGAGATCTTTCGGCGGGCGGTTCGAGGTCGCGACCATCGTCACCCCGCGGTCGATCAGCGCGGTGAACAGGCGCGAGAGGATCATCGCATCGGCGCTGTTGTTCACGACCATCTCGTCAAAGGCGAGGCAGCGCGTGTTTTCGGCGAGTGCGTCGGCGACAAGCGGGATCGGGTCGCCGCTCTCACTCTTGCGCACCTCGCGCATCCGCGCGTGAACGTCGAGCATGAAGGCGTGGAAATGGACGCGCCGCTTCCGCTGGATGGCGAGTTGGTCGTAGAATAAATCCATCAGCATCGACTTGCCGCGCCCGACCGCACCCCACAGATAGACGCCGCGCAGCGCCTCGGGCTTGCGGCCTGTCAGCCGCCAGAGCAGGCTGCCGCGCTTCGGCACCGCTTCGAGTTCGGCCTGCAGCCGGTTCAGCCGCTCGGCGGCGGCGCGCTGTTCTGGATCGGCGCGAAGTTCGCCTGCCGCGACGAGCGCGTCATAGGCCGCAAGGACGGTGGTCACTTGTTGCTTGCCTTGCGGATCGTCCCGGCGAAGCTCAGCACGATATGGCTGTCGCCCTCGCCCTGCACGACGAGCCCGCGCAGGAAGATCAGCCGCCCGGTCTCGCGCACCAGCTCGACCACCGCGTCGAGCGGCTCGCCCACGCGGCCCGCACCGACGAACTGCGTCGAGAGGTCGAGTGTCACCGAATGGCCGGCATTGAGCGAACCGAACTGATGCGACGCCGCGAACAGCGCGATATCGACGAGCGCCAACGTTACCGCGCCATGTACATTATCGCCGAGGTTGCTGTGCTTACGTTCGGGCAGCATCCGCACCCGCGCGCACGGGCGACCATCGGCGGTCGGCGGTTCGACCCGCACCGTCAGCGGCTCGATGAAGCTGTTGAACCGCGTCGCGTCCTTGAGATCCCAGCTGATCCAGCCGCCATCCAGTTCCTCGGCGCTGAAATATTCGCGGCGCTTCGGTTCCTCGATCCCGTCGTTCATACCTTGCAATATCCGTCCAATTTCTTCGAGCGCACAAGCTCGCCATAATAATCGGCCATCGCCTTCGCCCGCGCGGTATCGCTGCCGATCCATTTTGCAGCGCCCGCGAGCCAGCCGGCTGAACAGGTCTCAAGCGCGCCCGTTCCGTTGGCGCAAGCGATAAAATCGCCGAACGCAACGCGCCAGCGGTTGAAATCGGCGATTGCCATGATCGGTCCGTGGCCGGGCACGATCTGCTCGGCGCCCGACGCGGCGACCGCATCGAGCGCATTCAACCAGCCTTCGGGACAGGCCGTGTCGAGGAAGGGGACGGGAACGGTCACCAGATCGCCGACGATCGCACGCTTCTCCGCCGCATCGTAAATCCAGAGGTCGCGTTCGGTCACGGCATGGGGCGCGACGCGCAGCGACAGCGGCCGGCCCGCAATCGCCAGGTCGCGCGATTCGTCGACTATAACGTCGGGCCGCAGCTCGGCGCCGCGCGCGATGGTCGCAAGATCGCCCTCGACCTCCGCAATCGCGCTTGGCGGGATGCTGCCTTCGGCCAGCGCCTTGCGCGACGATTCAGCGCTCTTCGCGAGGAAGCCAGCCAACGCGCCGTCGATCGCCGACGTGCCATAGACTTTGATATCGGGAAAGGCCGCTTTGAGCTCGGGATTGCCGCTGACATGATCGAGATGCCAGTGCGTGTTGATGATCGCGACGGGCGTCATGCCGATCCCGCTCAACCCCTGCTTGATCGCCGTCAGATGCTCGGCATGGCGCCCTGTGTCGATGACAAAGGCGCCCTCGGGCCCGTAAAGGATCAGGCTGTTACCGTCGGGCGAGCGGCCGGGGTCGAAGCCGCCGCCGACCAGAAAGGTCGCCCCGCCAATGCCATGCGCATAGGTGCGCGGCATCGCGGCATATTCGACCTTGGGATTGGCGGCGCAGCCGACGAGCGCCAGCGCGAACAGCGCCGGCAGCCACCGCCGCATCAGACGTGCCGCTCGGCTTCCAGCTTCTTGATCTCGGCGATCGCGCGCGCGGGGCTCAGGCCCTTGGGGCAGGCGTTCGCGCAGTTCATGATCGTGTGACAGCGATAGAGGCGGAACGGATCTTCCAGCTCGTCAAGCCGCTCGCCGGTCATTTCGTCGCGGCTGTCGGCCAGCCAGCGATACGCCTGAAGCAGGATCGCGGGGCCGAGGAACTTGTCGCTGTTCCACCAATAGCTCGGGCAGCTCGTCGAGCAGCAGGCGCACAGGATACACTCGTAGAGGCCGTCGAGCTTCTCGCGCTCTTCGGGCGACTGCAGCCGTTCCTTGCCGCTCGGCGTCGTCGTCTTGGTCTTGAGCCAGGGCTCGATCGACGCATATTGCGCATAGAAATGCGTGAAGTCGGGGACGAGATCCTTGATGACATCCATCGAGGGCAGCGGGGTGATCGTGATGTCGCCCTTCAGATCCTCGATCGCGGTCGTACAGGCGAGACCGTTCTTGCCGTTCATGTTCATCGAACAGCTACCGCAGATGCCCTCGCGGCACGAACGGCGGAAGGTCAGCGTCGAATCCTGCTCGCTCTTCATCTTGATGAGCGCATCGAGCACCATCGGGCCGCATTTTTCGGTGTCGATCTCGAACGTGTCGAAATGCGGATTCTGGCCCTTGTCGGGGTCGTACCGATAGACCTTGAATTTCTTCACGGCGGTCGCGCCCTCGGCCTTGTGGACGTTGCCCGTCTTTTGCGGGCGGCTGTTCTTGGGCAGGACAAATTGAGCCATATCGCGGTCTTCCCTATGCAATTGCGCGCTGCCTAGACCCGATTGCCGGAGTCGACAAGGGGGTGAAGCGGGGTGATCGCGCGAAAGCCGCTGGCGGCGCAGCGGACGAGCCGCTAGGTGCGGCAACGATGAGCGAAGACGTCGCCCAACCCGCCATAACCAGCCGCAGCGTCGCGCGCGGGCTCGGCACGACCGTGCTGGCGCGCCTCGGCGCAGTGGTCGAGATCGTCGCGCAACCGCTCTACGTGCTGATGTTCGGCCTTGCGGGCTATGGTCTCTATGCCGTGCTGTGGGCGGCCGTGAACCTGCTCGAAAATATCTTCGACCTTGGCATGACGAGCGCGATGCAGCGCACGGTACCGCAATCGGCAAGCGATGCCGAGGCCGCAGCGGCGTTGCGCACCGCAATGGTCTTTGGCGTCGGCCCATGCATCGTCGTCGCGGCCATCATAGCCGTCTTTGCCGCCGATCTCGGCCCGCTGCTGAACGTCGCGGACCATGATCGCGAACTCGTCACCCCCGCGATCCGTACCTTCATATGGGCGCTGCCGCTGTGGGCTTTTGTCGAAATCGCGACATCGGCGCTGCGTGCGCGCATGGTGTTCGGCGCCGAAATCAGACTGCGGATCGTATGGGAACAGGTGATGCGGCTGGTGTTCGCCGGACTGTTCTTTGCCGGTGGCCTCGGCCTCGAAGGCCTATTCATGGCGCATCTCTGTTCCCTGGCGGGGACGGCCGCGCTCAGCATTCGCCTGCTCGCGCGTCATTATAGCTTTGCTGACGTCGCCCGCCCGCCAAAGGTCGGCAATACGGCGCGCGACACCTTCTGGGCCGGTCTTTCCATCCTGCCGTCCAACATCATCGGGCGGTTGTTTGGCGACGCACCGGCGCTAATCCTCAATCTCCTGCTTCCAGGGGCGGCGGGCGCCGCCGCGGCGGGCCTCTTCACGATCGCGCGCAAACTGTCGAGCGTCGTTCAGTTGGTTCGCATCGCCTTCACCTATGTCATGGCGCCGCTCGCCGCGAGCGCCGAACGCGAGGACCGGCGGCAAGTCGCCGACATCTACGCCTATGCGACGCGGCTGATCTCGGCGATCGCGCTACCGCTCGCCGCAGTGCTCGCAGCGGGTAGCGCGTCGTTGCTCGGGTTGTTCGGACACGGAGCGCTGACAGCCCAAGCCGCACTCGTCATCTTGCTGTTCGCGCGCGCCGCCGAAGCGGTGCTCGGCATTTCGTCACCGGTGCTGCAGGTCGTCGCCGCGTTCCGGCAGCAACTCACCGCGAGCATCGTTGGCGTCGCGGTTGCGATCGGTTCGGGGTGGCTGATCGTCGGCCATCTCGATCCGCTGACCGGCGTTACGCTGGCGACCGCCATCGGTCTCGTCGTGATGGCCGCGATCCCGACGCTCCAGCTCGCAATCACCGAAAAGCTCCAGCCCTTTGACGCGCAGTTTCCGGCGGTGGCGCTGCGCGGAATTGCAATCACGCTCGTCGCGGGCACGGTGGCCGTGCTCGTCGACCTCCTCCCTGACTGGCTTTCCCTGCCGCTGCTCCTCCTGACCGCGGTGGCTTCGATCTGGCTGGCCCTCCGCTTTGCGCTGCCGCTTGCCGATCGCATGTCGCTGGGGAAGACCGGCCGCAAACTCCGACTGTTCAAACACGAAGACGCATGACCGACCCGCTACCCATCCGTATCGCGATCTACGATCTCGACCGCACCGTGCTGCGCACCCCCACCTTCACGCTGTTCCTGCTGTGGGCCGCATGGCGCGAGGCCGCATGGCGCCTGCTGCTGCTCCCCGCGCTCGCCGCGCTGATGATCGGTTACGCCCTGCGCCTTTACGGCCGCGACCGCTTCAAGCCCGCCTCGATCCGCCTGATGCTGGGCGGAGCGATCACGCCTGCGCGCGCCGAAAGCCTCGCCGCCGCCTTTGCCGCCTGGCGCGTCCCGCGCGACGTACCGCCGGGAGCAGCCGCCTGTATCAAGCGCGACCGGGCCGAGGGATATCGACTGCTGATGGCGACCGCGGCGCCCGAATTTTATGCAGGCGCGATAGCCGATGCGCTGGGCTTCGACGCCATTGTCGCCTCGCGCCACCTCCGCGACAGTGCGGGCAACTGGCTTCCCATGCTCGACGGGCCGAATTGCTATGGCGATGAAAAAGCGCGGCGGGTTGCGGAATGGCTCGCGGCCAACGCCAAGGACGGGACCGCCCATATCCGGGCCTATTCGGACCATGTCAGCGACGCGCCAACCTTTGCGCTCGCTAGCGAAGCCTGGCTCGTCGGGCGCGGCGACAAGTATGTCCGGCTGGCCGCAAAATATGGCTGGCATGCCGCCGATTTCGAGGATGCAGCGGTGGCCGAGGTCCGTTGATGCGCATCCTGTTCCTCTTCATCGGTGAGCCACATCACGTCTTCCACGCACTGCCCGTTGCCGCCGAAATGGCCGCCGCAGGACAGGCGGTCGAAGTCGCCGTCGCAAGCCCGGACCATCTGCGCGTCGTCGAACAGGTCACACACGCCTACCCGGGGTTTGCGCCGCACATCACCCTGCTTGGCCAGAGGGGTTTCGCCCGCTGGCTGCGCGATAAGGGATTGTTCCGGCACCCACGGCTGCCGATCCTGATCGATGCGCTTCCCTATCTGCGCCAGTTCGACGCGATCGTCGTGCCCGAACGGACGACCACCGCGATCCGGCATTTCCTGCCGCGCAAGACGCGGCTGATCTTTACCCCGCACGGCGCTGGCGACCGCGCGATCATGCTCGATCCGCGCGACCGGCATTTCGATTTCGTCCTCGTCGCGGGGGAAAAGAGCGAACAGCGCCTGATCGACGCCGGGACGATCCAGCCGGGCCGCTATGCGGTCAACGGCTATGTGAAGCTCGACCTGATGCCGCGGCTGCAGGCGACGCGCGAACCGCTGTTCGCAAACGGCCGTCCGACCGTCCTTTATGCGCCGCATTTCAAACGCGACCTGTCGTCGTGGGACCGGTTCGGGCGCGATGTCATCGACTGGTTTTCTGCGCAGGACCGCTATAATCTTGTCGTCGCGCCGCATGTACGCCTGTTCGCCGAAGCGAGCGATGCCGAGCGCGTGGCGGTGACCGAGCTGGCGGTGCCCGGCAAGATAGCGATCGACCTCGCGTCCGACCGACTGTTCGACATGAGCTATACGAGCGGCGCCGACATCTATCTTGGCGACGTCAGCAGTCAGGTTTACGAGTTTCTCGCGACGCAGCGCCCATGCCTTTTTTTGAACGCCTACGGCGTCGAGTGGCGGGGCGATCCCGACTATCTGTTCTGGACGCTCGGCGATGTCGTGAGCGATCTTGCCGACTTGCCTGCGGCGCTCGATCAGGCCCACGCCCGACATCCGCTTTATGCCGCCGCTCAATGCGAAAGGCTGGCGGAATCGATCGGCGGCAACCCGGAGGGCGCGGCGCGGCGCGGCGCCGAAGCGATCCTCCGCTTCCTTGCAATGGACGCCGGGCAGGATAAGAGCGGCAGATGACCGACGCCAAGTCCCTGCCCGCCCTGACGCCGATCGGCGAAAATTCGACCTTGCTGTGGGGCATGACCAATGCCGAGCGGCTGCGGCGGCTGGCCCGCGCCGAAGGTTTGCCCGAGAGCGTCGGCCCGTCGGGCGCGCAGCTCTACGTCAATCTCGATTATGTCTTCGACCCCGTGTGGCTTCGCCATATCCTGACGCTGCCCGGCACCGTGGTCATGGACGGCGACGCGCTGGTGATGGCGCATCTGACCGGCGGCATGCGGGCCGAGGATATCGCGGCACACCGCGATACGCTGACGATCATCGACTATCGGGGCAATCCGCAAATCTACAACCGCCAGCTCCGCAAGCTCGACTGCCCCTTCATCCAGCGGCTGACGCCTGAAACGCGGCGCGAGATCGAGCGGAAGAGCTATTTCGGCGCGTACAAAGGCGTCACCGATGCGCTGACCAAATATCTGTGGCCCGAACTCGCGCTGTGGCTGACGCGCGGCGCCGCGAGTATCGGCATGACCCCGAATATGGTCACTGCGATCGGCGCAACGCTCTGCGTCTATGCGACCTATTTGTTCGCCTATGGCCATTATTGGGAAGGCATGCTCGCGGGCTTCATCTTCATGGTGCTCGACACCGTCGACGGAAAGCTCGCGCGCTGCACGATCACCTCGTCGAAATGGGGCAATGTCGCCGACCATGGCGTCGACCTGGTCCACCCGCCCTTCTGGTGGTATTTCTGGGGCGTCGGGCTCGGCACATGGGGCCTTGCGCTGTCGAACCAGACCTTCCTGCTCGTCATGCTCGCCGTCGTCGCAGGCTATATACTCCAGCGCGTGATCGAGGGGCTGTTCATCAAGGATTTCGGCATGGATATCCATGTCTGGCAAAAGTTCGACAGCCAGTTCCGGCTGGTCACCGCGCGGCGCAACCCCAATTTCGCGATACTCTTTCTCGCGACGCTAGCCGGCCGCCCCGATACCGGCCTGATCGCAGTTGCCTGGTGGACCGTCATTTCGCTGGTCGTCCACGCCGTGCGACTGGTGCAGGCCTATGCCGTGAAGCGTTCGGGTCGCCCGATCGTGAGCTGGATGGAGGAAGCATGAACCAGACCATCGCCAAATTCGGCCACCCAGCGACGCTGATCGCCGAATATGATCATTGGGTCGTCCTGCTGCGCCCCGCGCAGCCGACGCTCGGTGCGCTCGTGTTGGCGGCGAAGTCCGACGCGATAGCCTTCGGCGACCTGCCTGCCGCAGCGCATGCCGAACTCAAAGTGGCGACCGCCGCGATCGAGGGGGCACTGACGCAGGCCGTCGGCTATGCCAAGATCAACTATCTGATGCTGATGATGGTCGACCCGCACGTCCATTTCCACGTGCTGCCGCGCTATGAGGGCGAACGTTCGGGCGCAGGGCTCACGGTCGCCGACGCCGGTTGGCCAGCGCAACCCGATCTCGGGCAGGCCGTGAAGCTCGACGAGGCGCAGATCGCCGCAATCGCCGGCTGGCTCAAACCCTATTTCGCGTAGCGGCCTTCGGCGGCCCATTTCGCAGTAAGCGCATCGGCAGCTTCGACGTCCTGCGGGAAATCGACTTCCTGCCATTCCAGGCCTTCGATCGACACGGTGCCGACACGGTTGCCCTTCGCGATGATGTCGATCGCGCGCAGATACCAGCGCTCGACCCCGTCGGGGGTGCGCATCATCTGGTCGACCTGGTTGCGGAATATCGACGGGCCGTCGCCGACAAAGGCAAGCATGCCGATCGATTCCGCATTGGTGTCTGGCGGCAACAGCCGCTTGCCGATGTGGTGAAGGCGTCCCTCGGCGTCGCGGTTCACCTTCATGTCGTCGTCGTCATAGTCGGCCTTGACGTCGACGGTGACGTTGATCGGCTCGTTCGCGCCCGCGATCAGCTTTGCGACGATTTCGTCCGAGATGATGGTGTCGCCGTTGAGGATGATGAAGTCGCGGTCCATCTCCTCGCGCGCGATCCAGCAGGTGCCAAGATTGTCGGCGACCTGAAAGAAAGGATTGAACAGGGTGCGGATCCGCGCGCCGGTGTCGCGGTAAAGCTGCAGCGCATGATCCTCGACGCGTTCGGTCCGGAAACCCGTGACGACGACGATATCCTTGATCCCGTTCGCGACGAGCGCCGCGACCTGCCAGCTGATGAGGCTGCGGCCGTTGAACTCGATCAGGCATTTGGGGATGTCGCGGGTCAGCGGCAGAAGGCGCGAGCCCTGTCCGGCCGACAGGATGATGGCTTTGTCGATGGTCATAGGGGCTGCCCTATAGCGCCTTGCCGCCGCGCGGCAAATATCGCTTCGATCAGTTCGATGTCTGCGGGCTTGTCGGCATCGATGCACGCCTCGGGTTCGGACATCGGCACGACCTTTGCCCTCAGCCCGAAACGCAGCCCCGCGCGCGCCACGCCCTGCTGGATCGTAAAGAGGCGGAGCAGCGCCCCGATGAGCAGCCACGGGCCGAAAGCGGCCACGATCTTCAGCCCCTTCTTGCGGTCGCGTTCGATGCGCCCCCAGAAATCGAGCAAGGGCAGCACACGGCGTCCGCGCAGCCGGAACATGTTCGCGCCAGACCACCAGCCGCCACGAAATTTCAGCCAAGTGCGCTTCGACTGAGGATAGCGCGCGAGCAGCACGTCGCGCTCGACCATCGCGACCGCGACATCGCTGTCCGTAGCGCCGCCAAGAAATTCGGCGATCATCGACGGCGTAAGCAACACATTGTCGGCGGTGGTGACGAGCAACGGATCGTCGCCCGGCGGCAGCGCGGCGGCAAGCGAGCTGCTGATCCCCTGCCCCGAATCGGCGAAATGCAGGTTGGCGAGCCCGGCCAACCCCGGTTCGGCCGCCAGCTCTGCACTATTCTGCGCCAGGATCGTGATCGCGCCGATTTCGGCCGAGGCGCGAAGCGCTCGCACAACATGGACAAGCATCGCCTGCCCCGCGATCGGCAGCAAGGCTTTGGTCGATACGCCGCTGCCGGTGAGCAATGGGTCGGGACCGGGCCGGCTACCCGCCAGCACGATCGCCGGGATCGGCGCGCTCACTGTGCCGCTTCCGAAGCGGGCGCAATGCGGCGACCGGTCACGCCGCGCAGGAAATCGGTCGCCTCTTCGAGCACCGGCCCCTTGTTCTGGAACGGCGCGGCAAGCGCCATCACGACGCCGGTATGCCCCATGCCGGGATAGATGCGCAGCGTCACCGGACCACCCGCCTTTTCGATCGCCGCGGCGAGGTTCTGGCTGTTGCGCGGGCGCACCGTGTCATCCTCGTCGCCCGTCGCGAGCCACAAAGGCGGCGCATCGCCGCGCGCGAAGTGGATCGGCTGCGTCTTCTCGATCGGCTTGACCTTGCCCATCGCCCGGTCGCCGCGGCCGCCCTTTTCGAGCGGCAGGAAGTCATAGGGTCCGGCGAGTCCCGCGACGCCGCGGATGACCGACGGATCGCTCCTTGCCGCGCGCAGCCATTGCGGGTCGAGCGCCAGCATCGCGGCATTATAGGCGCCCGCCGAATGGCCCATCAACGCGATCCGGTCGGGGTCGCCGCCGAGCTTGGCGATATGCTCGTGCGTCCACGCGACCGCCGCGGCGCTATCTTCGATAAAGTCGGGCCAATGCGCCTTGGGCACAAGGCGATAGTCGGGGATCACGACGACGAAACCCTGCCGCGCCAGCGCGCGTCCGGCAAAACCATAGCTGTCGCGATCACCGCTGTCCCAGCCGCCGCCGTAAAAGAAGACGACCACCGGCAGCCGGTCGTCCGCCTTGGCGTTTTCGGGCACCCAGATGTCGAGCGACTGACGCGGGCCGCGGCCATAGGGCTGATCGGCGAGCAGCAACCGTGCGCCATCGCCCTGCCCGAGCAGCCGGTCGGCCATGTTGAGCGATTTGGCGCCGCCCGCGACGATCATCTTGGCGCCGCCGCCGAACAGCAACACAAGCAACAGCACCACGAAAAGGAATTTGATCAACCGTCGTCCTTTGGAAACCGGCCCCGTCATCATTCGCGCCCTACAGGGCGGCGGTTCCGGGAACAAGCGGGGGCGAAAGGACTGTATCTCAGTTTTTCGTCACCCCGGATCAAGCCTGTCCTGAGCCTGTCGAAGGGTCCGGGTGACGAAAGGGTGAAATGAAGCGCGCCACCTTTTCCGCATTCGCGCGTAGGACAGGGCGATGACCAACGCCTTCTCCCGCCCCGCCCTTGTTTGTAACCTGCGTAGCGGCAGTTCCGACGAGGCTCTCGTCGGCCGCTTGAGCGAGATATGCGATGCCGCGGGGACACCGCTCGTCCGCACCGTCACACTTCCGGACGCCGAACTGCCGACAGTGGCCATACTCGACGATGCGAACGTCGACCTGCTGCTGGTCCTGAGCGGCGACGGCACGCTCAACGCCGCCGCGAGCAAGCTTGAAACATGGGACGGCGCGATGCTCCCGCTCCCCGGCGGAACGCTCAACCTGTTCCACAAGACGCTGCACGGCGATCGCGGTCCCGAGGATATCTTGCAGGACGCGCTCGCGGGCAAGGCGCGCATGGTCCATCCGCCGACCATCCTCAGCGACGCCGGCCGCGCCTATATCGGTGTGATCGCCGGGCCGACGACCGCATGGGCCGAGGTGCGCGAGCAATTCCGTTCGCTCAGCCTCAGCGGTCTTGCCGAGACCATCCCCGGAGCGATCGACGCGACGCTCCATGGCGACGGCGTGCGCATTCGCGGGTCGGACCAGTCGTTCCAGGCGATCAACCTGACGCCGAAACCCGACCGCATCCTTGCCGAGGGGCTGATCACCGACAGCGCGGGATCGATCCTGAGCCACGGGATCGCCTGGCTCGGTGGCGATTTTCGTGAGGGACCAAGCGTCGACCTGTCCGAACGCCGCGCAGTCGTCATCGAGGGTAAAGGGTCGATTGGCCTGCTTCTCGACGGCGAACCCGCCGAACTGCCGTCGGGGGCGACCTATCGCCTGGAGGCGAGCCCGCTCGCATTCCTCGCCACGGCGCCCGCTGCCACATGACGCGCCTCTTCCACATCAGCGACCTGCATTTCGGGCTGGAGGATCGCACCGCGCTCGGCTGGTTCACCGATTGCGTCCGGGCCGACCGGCCTGACGCCGTGCTGATTACCGGCGACCTTACGATGCGCGCGCGCAGCCGCGAGTTCGCTGCGGCGTGCGACTGGATCGGCGCGCTCGACGTCAAGGTGACGGTCGAGGTCGGCAATCACGACCTGCCCTATTTCAACCCCCTGGAACGCTTCTTCTATCCCTATCGCCGCATTCGCGGGATCGAGCGGCTGGTCGAGCGCGAACTCGATCTGGCGGGCGTCGCGGTGGTGCCGCTCAAGACCACGGCGCGTGCGCAATGGCGACTCGACTGGTCAAAGGGATGGGTGACGCGCCAAGCGCTGGAAAAGACGCTCACAGCGATCGACGCGCTACCGCGCGGCACGACGATATTGGTCACCGCGCACCACCCGCTGGTCGAAGCGGGCACGAAGGGCCGCGCGCTGACCCGCGGCGGCGAGCGCGCGCTCGCTGCACTGGCCGAGCGCGGCGTCGCGGCCGTGCTCACCGGCCATGTCCACGATGCCTTCGACCTGGTGAAGGAAACGGCGGCCGGTCCCGTCCGCATGATCGGCGCGGGCACGCTGTCGCAGCGCATCCGTTCGACCCCACCCAGCTTCAACGACCTGACCGTCGAAGGCGCGGAGATCGGCGTGCGCGTGCGCAACCTCGAGCATGTCTCGACCCCCGATATGCAGATCGACGAAGTCCCGCCCGACGCGCTGCCGCCGCGCGAACCCGGTGAGCCGGTCGCACCCGTTGCGGCGGTGCCGCCGGTCGATCCACCGGTGCATTGACGCCGCGTGTCATCCCGTTACGTTGCAAGAAAAAACGGGATGAGGACATATGCTGACACGAGGCGACGATTTTCCGTTGCACCAGACCAGCGAACCGATTGCGTTCGCCGGGACGGATCGCAACTTTTACGACCGCTATTTCTTCAACGGCTATTCGCCCGACGGTTCGGTCTTCTTCGCCGCGGCGATGGGCTTCTATCCGCAGCTCGGCATCGTCGACGCCAGCTTCTGCGTCATTATTGACGGGGTGCAGCATAACCTTCGCGCGAGCCGGCGATCGGGGGGCGAGCGTCTGGATCTGTCGGTCGGGCCGATCGCGCTCGACATCAACATGCCGCTCGAAATCGTCACGCTGACCATCGCGCCGAACGACGGGCCGCTCGCGGGCGAGTTGCGCTTCACTGGCCGCCATTTCCCGATCGAGGAACCGCGTTTCATCCGCCGCAACGGCACGCGCCTGTTCATGGACTATACGCGGATGACGCAGAACGGCCGCTGGTCGGGCTGGCTGTCGGTCGATGGCCGGCGCGTCGACGTCGGCGCCGATTGGACGGGCACGCGGGACCGTAGCTGGGGTGTACGGCCCGTCGGCGCAAGCGAACCGCAGCCGCCGCCCGAGGGCAATTTCACCCAATTCTTCTGGCTGTGGACGCCGTGCAATTTCAAAGACAGCTCGCTCTTCTTTCACAGCAACGACGACGGCGCCGGAAATCCGTGGAACCGCCGGGCCGTCATCGCGGGCGATGGCGGGACCGAGCGGCATTTCGACGCCGCTACCTTCAGCGCCGATTGGCAAGCGGGATCGCGGCGGATCGCCAGGATGATCGCCGACCTGGGGAACGGTCGCTCGCTGACGTTGACGCCCGCCGGGCCGGTCTTCGCAATGAGCGGGCTCGGCTATACGCATCCCGTCTGGGGCCACGGTCTCGACCACGGCCCCGAACTCGCCGTCGCACACGACAGCCTCTCGGAAGCCGAGCGCGGCTGGGGCAATCCGCTGGCGATGCATATCCAGGCGCTGGTCACCGCCGAACTGGCCGATGGCGCCGCCACGCATCGCGGGGTCGGCGTGCTCGAACAATTGTTCGTCGGCCCGCATGAACCCACCGGCTTGTCAGGCCTGATGGACCCGGCGCGGTGAGCTTCCCGACCTCGCCCGATGCGATGTCGCCCGCGTGGCTGGCCCGGGCGCTGGGACAGGCCCCCGAAGCGCTGCGCGGCTTCACCGTCGCCAAGGTCGGTACCGGACAGATGTGCGACAGTTTTCGCCTGACGCTGGACTGGGCGGGAAACGTGGGCGCGCCATCGACCGTCGTCGCCAAATGCCCGAGCCATGATGACGCCAGCCGCCATATCGCCAAGCTGACGGGCACCTACGTCAAAGAGGTGAGTTGGTACCGCGAACTCGCGGCGGGGAGCGGCGTCGCCGCACCCTTGTGTCACCATGCGGAGATTGCCGAGGACGATGTCGATTTCGTCCTGATCCTCTCGGATCTCGCTCCGGCAGGACAGGGCGACCAGCTCGCGGGGCTGGGCCTCGCGGGCCTTATTCCCTGCATCGAGGCGGCGGCCGGGCTGCACGCCCTGCTGTGGAACGATCCGCGGCTCGACACGCTGCCCTGGCTTGCACGCGACAATGGCGACGTGATCCGCGCGCTGTTCCCGCAGCTCTATGCGGGGTTTCGCGAACGCTATGCCGAGCGGCTCGACCCCGAAGTGCTCGACCTCGGCGCCGGGATCGCCCAGCGGCTCGACGCCTATCTTTCGCGTCAGACCGCCGCGCGGACGATCGTCCATGGCGACCTGCGCATCGACAATATCCTGTTCGCCCCCGACGGCGAGAGCTGCTGGCTCGTCGACTGGCAGACGCTGGGGCGCGGCAGCGGCGCCACCGACCTCGCCTATCTGGTCGGAACCAGCATCGCCGACCCGTTCGAGCGCGCGGCCGCCGACCGGCCGGCGTTCGATCACTGGATCGCCGCGCTGGAACGGCGCGGCATAGCGCCCGACGCGGCGGGTCTGTGGACGGACTATCGCGTCGGCGCGCTCAGCGGCTATTTCATGGCCGTCTTCGCGTCGATGAGCGTCGAGCGTACCGAACGCGGCGACGAGATGTTCGCGGTGATGGCCGAACGTCCGGCGCGGCAGGCGTTAGCGCTGGGAAGCCTCGACCTGCTTTAGCCGAGCCGATGCGGTGTCGGGTCGCCCAGTTCGCCGACGAGCTGGGCATAAGCGTCGGCACGGCATCTGGCGTAGTGAAGACCAAGCTCCTCGCGCGACATCGGCAGGTCGTTCGCGAGCGCATCGAGGATCGCCGGATCGTCATGCTGCGCGATTTCGCGCACCAGCGCCGCGGGGTCGATATCGAGTATGGCAGCAAGCAAACGAAAACTGCGCGCGCGCTGGCGGAATTCGAAATCCATCAGCCGCGCCGAATCCTTTTCCTCCTTGGCCAGGAGGGCTCTGCGAAGGTCGAAAACCATCGCGCCAATCTATGGCACCCGGCCTGCTTCTTCAACGCACAACGGAAAAGGGCGGCCCGTTGCCGGACCGCCCTTCCCTTGTCCGTCCGTCGACGGAAAACTGATTAGCGCTTCGAGAACTGGAAGCTACGGCGGGCCTTGGCCTTGCCATATTTCTTACGCTCGACGGCGCGGCTGTCGCGGGTCAGGAAGCCGGCCGTCTTCACAACGCCGCGCAGCGCGGGTTCGAAGCGGGTCAGTGCCTGCGCGATGCCGTGCAGCACGGCGCCCGCCTGGCCCGAGAGGCCACCGCCCTTGACGGTTGCGATCACGTCATACTGGCCAACGCGCTCGGTCAGACCGAAGGGCTGGTTGATGACAAGACGCAGCGTCGGACGTGCGAAATAGACTTCCTGGTCACGGCCGTTGACGGTGATCTTGCCGGTGCCGGGCTTGACCCACACGCGAGCAACGGCGTCCTTGCGGCGGCCGGTCGCATAGGCGCGGCCCTGCTTGTCGACGATCTTTTCACGCAGCGGCGCGTTCGAGACCGGAGCAGCGACGGTGCCTTCGACGGCGCCGGCGAGATCCTTGAGATCGGTCATGGTCTGTTCGTCAGCCATTATGCACCCACCTTGTTCTTGCGGTTCATCGACGCGACGTCGATCACTTCGGGGCTCTGCCCTTCATGCGGATGTTCAGCCCCGGCGAAGATACGCAGGTTGCGCATCTGCTGGCGACCGAGCGGGCCGCGCGGGATCATGCGTTCGACGGCCTTTTCGAGCACGCGCTCGGGGAAACGGCCTTCGAGGATCTTCGCGGGGCTCGTTTCCTTGATGCCGCCGGCATAGCCGGTGTGCTTGTAGTAACGCTTGTCCTGCAGCTTCTTGCCGGTGAACGCCACCTTCTCCGCATTGATGACGATGACATTGTCACCGCAATCGACGTGCGGGGTGAACGACGGCTTGTGCTTGCCGCGCAGGATGTTGGCGATGATCGAGGCGACGCGGCCCACGACGAGACCTTCGGCGTCGATCAGCACCCATTTCTTTTCGACCGTGGCGGCATTCGCCGAAACGGTCGTCTTGGTCAGCGCCTTCATGGCACGCTCCTTGACAGATATGGACCGGAGCAACAGCGCCCCGAAACAAACCGCGCCGCCTGTCCCAAATGGACGAAGCGGCGCTTCGGAGCGGGCCAATGGCGAAAGCGCGTCAGAAAGTCAAGAAGATCGCGGCTTTGCTGACAGGTATTATGATACCCGCGTGCCCACGGAGCGATCTCCGGCGCCTGCACCGCGCCGGCGTGGAGCCGATATCATGCCGGCCGGCGACCCAGCCGGTGAAGCCCCGCGGCAGCTATGGCGACCAGGATCGCACCGGTCACCTGATGCCACACGGCAACCCACATCGACACGCCCGACACGACGGTCCAGATGCCGAGGAGCATCTGCGCCGCGACGACGGCGACGAGCAGCCGCGCCTCGATCCGCGCGCCGCGCTTTGCCAATGTGCGTGCAAGCAGGAGCAGAGCGAGCGCCGCGATCCACGACCACCAGCGATGGAGAAAATGGATCAGGAAGGGATCGTTCGTGAGGGCAAGCCACGCGCCGCCCGCCCAGTCGATGCCCTCGGGGACGAAGTGATCGTTCATCAACGGCCAGCTACTGGCGACATAGCCGGCATTGAGCCCCGCAACCCATGCACCGAGCAGCAACTGGACGAAGAGGATCGCGACGACCCCCAGCGCAGGTCCGGTCAGGCGCGCCGGACGCGCCGCGGGATCGCGCGCCAACCTATCGAGGTCGCGCGCCGTCCACACCAGCCCTGCAAGCAGGAACAGTGCGGTCAGCAAATGCGTCGCAAGGCGGAAATGGCTGACGTCGGTGCGATATTCGAGGCCGGAGGCGACCATCCACCAGCCGATCGCGCCCTGCAACCCGACGAGCGCGGCGAGCGCGAGCAGCCGCCAGCCATAGCCGGTGGGAATCGCGCGGCGCCATGCAAACCAGATCAGCGGAAGCAGCAGCGCCATACCGACGAGGCGGCCGAGAATGCGGTGCAGCCATTCCCAGAAGAAGATCGCCTTGAAACCCTCAAGCGTCATGCCGAGGTTGATCGCCTTATATTCCGGGATCCGCTTATATTTCTCGAACTCGGCGATCCAGCCGGCCTCGCTCAGCGGCGGCAGCACGCCCGAAACGGGGCGCCATTCGGTAATCGAAAGCCCGGATTCAGTCAGGCGGGTGATGCCGCCGACCCCGACCACGATGATGACCAGGAGAGCGACTGCCCAGAGCCAGCGGGCCAGCGCGGCGGGGCGGGGTTGGCGGGCGGCAGGCGCCGGCAAGACAGAGGCGTGCGTCATTGCCCGCCCTATCGGCGCTTGCCGGGCGATAGGCAAGAGGTCGGAAACCGGCCGCCAAGGGAAATTCATGGCCCCGACAGGCGCGCCTTGATAGGGCTATTGCGATGCTGCGCCGCGCCCGATCGATCTTCCTTATCCTGTCGCTGTCGATGGCTGCGCCCGTCTTCGCGGCGGCCCCTGCCGAACAATCGCCTTATGCCGCATTGGCGGCAACGGAGGCGCGCGTCGCGGCGATCGGCTTTCGCCTGACGGTCGCCAATGCCGCCTGGTGCCCGGCGCGCCAGCCGCAGTTCGGATGGATATGGGGCGACCCGCGCCTTTATGCGGCGGACCGCCGCTCCGAAGCTCTCGCGGCCTATGGCGCGGATGATCATAATCACGCCTATATTGCCGCGCTCGCGCCAGCCTCTCCTGCTGCATCGGCCGGAATGACCGTCGGCACGCCGGTGACGGGCATCGGCAGCGCCCCCGTCCCTGACGGCGTCGGGGACCATCCTTTTGCGCGGATCACCGCGATCGAAACGAGCCTCGCCGCGCTACCCGCTGGCACTCCATTGACGCTCCACATCGGTGCAGGACGCATCGTCAGCGTCACGCCCGTGGCCGGATGCATCAGCGATTTTCGTGTCGAAACCAGCGACAGGCCTGCCGCCGTCGCCGATGGGCGAATGGTCCTCGTTAATCAGGGACTCGCCGATTTCGCATCCGATGACCAAGAACTTGCGGCGGCGATCGCGCACGAACTCGCGCACAATATCCTGCACCACCGGGCCCGGCTCGACGCGGCGGGGGTCGATCGCGGGCTCGGTAAGCAGTTCGGCCGCAACGCCCGCTTGTTCAGACAGACTGAGGTCGAGGCTGACCGGCTGTCGGTGTGGCTGCTGGCCGGTGCGGGTTACGACCCCGCGTCAGCCGCGCGGTTCTGGACCCGCTTTGGCCAACGAAAGGGCCGGCCGCTGTTCCAGGCGGGCACACACCCGCCCTGGCGCGAACGCGTCGCCGCGCTCGAAGCCGAAGCGGCGGCGGTCGCTGCCGCGCGCACCGCGGGCCAGCCGCTCCGCCCACCGCTGATCGGTGAGCCGGCGCCCTTGGAATAGGTGCGCGCACATCCTATTTTGCGGACAATCCCCCTTTCCCAACAAGGATCGACGCCCATGACCCAAGAGACCGCCATTTTTGCCGGAGGCTGCTTCTGGTGCACCGAAGCGGTGTTCCAGTCGCTCGAAGGCGTCGAGAGCGTCGAGAGCGGCTATATCGGCGGATCGGTCGCCAACCCGACCTACAAGCAGGTGTGCGGCGGCGATACCGGCCATGCCGAAGCGATTCGCATTACATTCGACCCCGCCGTCATTTCATACGACGACCTGCTCGACGTTCATTTTGCAACGCACGATCCGACGACGCTCAACCGCCAGGGCAACGACATCGGCACCCAGTACCGCAGCGCGCTCTTCCCGCTCGATGCGGCGCAGGCCGATGCGGCGCGTGCGGGGATCGATCGTGCGGCCGCTGACTGGCCCGCACCGATCGTCACCACGATCGAGAGCGCGTCCGAATGGTATCCGGCAGAGGATTATCATCAGGCCTATTGGGACGGCGAAGGTCAACGCAATCCCTATTGCATGGCGGTCATCCCGCCGAAACTGGCCAAATTGCGCAAAGGATTCAGTGATCGTTTGCGTAGCGCGTAATCGTTCGACCAGTCATGCGGCCGCTGTTGCAAGATGGCCGCATGACGTCAGTTTTCATTGACTTTCCAATTGTTTTGACTAGCGGACGCGCCTTCGCTGGGGCAGGATGCCCCTGAAACGCAGTTGGGGGCGCTGCCGGGTGCTGGCATCACTGTTTCTGATTGGCACGTTGGTCACGGCACCGCACATGGCGGCGCAGGCCGCAAGCCAGACAATCGTCGAAGACAGCAACGGCGGAATGACGCGCGCCGTCAACCGGATGGTTGGCGGCATTGTCAGCTATGCGCGCTGGCCCGACGCCGCGCCGCCGACCGGACGCATCATGTGCATGGTCGGAACGCCGCGACTGGCCGATCGCATGGCCCCTGATGTGCCGGGCCCCGGTTCGGTCACGGTTCGCCGGATCGCCGCGGCCGCCGTGAACCCCGACTGCGATATCCTGTTTCTCGGCCGGATGCCCGTTGCCGACCGCCGGCAGTTGATCGCCTGGGTGCGTGGGCGCCCGGTCCTCACCATCACCGACGACGATGCCGCCTGCATCTATGGCGCGATGTTCTGCCTGAACAACAAGGCGGGAAGCCTCAGCTTTTCGGTCAATATCGACGCGATCGGTCGCGGCCCACTCCGGATCGACCCGCGCGTGTTACGGATTGGCGTCGGCGAAGGGGGGACGTCATGACCGGCCCAGCAGCCACCCCGCCCCCCGTCGAACGGATCGGCGCCCGCACGACGCTGCAAAAGCTGCTGTCGCGCTTTCATTTCGGCATCACACTGTTCGCAGTCGCGCTCTCGGGCCTGACCATCCTGCTCGCGGGTGTCACCGCGCTGCGCGGCTATGCCGACCGCAATATGGAACTCGCCGCACAGCTCGGCGCCTATGGCGTCGAACCCGCGCTGGTATTCAACGATCCGCAGGCGGTCCGCGAAGGGCTTGAGCCGCTGACTCGCATTCCCGGGATCGCCCGGCTTCGCGTGCTCAACGACGTCGGCCGGCCGGTCACCGAATGGACCTCGCCCGTCGCCGATCCGGCGCCGATCCTGACCCGCATCTTCTTCCCCCGCCCCTTTGCCGTCACCGTCCAGCGCAACGGATCGGCGATCGGCAAGATCGAGGTGTGGGGCGACAGCTCGACGTTGGTCGATTATGTCCGCCTCGGCCTGCTTGCCGGCCTCGGCTGCCTGCTCATCACCGCGTTCGGCACCATCTTCCTCGCGCGGCGGTTCGAATATGAACTCGTCAAGCCGCTCAACGAAATCGCGACGGTCGCCCACGACGTGCGGCTGCACCGGCGCTTCGACAAGCGGGTCAAGCCGCTTGGCATTGCCGAACTCGACCGGCTGGGCGGCGACATCAATTCGCTGCTCGACGAATTGCAGGGGTGGCAGGGCCATATGGAAAGCGAGCGCGCCATGCTCGCGCACCGCGCCTCGCATGACACGCTGACCGCGATGCCGAACCGCGCTGCCTTCGACGAGCAACTGACGAAGCGCATCCAGGTGGCGGAGGGCCGCGGCGACCGCTTTGCCCTGCTCTTCATCGACGCCGACAATTTCAAGGCGGCGAACGACAATTTCGGCCATGCGGCGGGCGACACCGTGCTCGTGGCGCTGTCGTCGTGCATCAAGGACACGCTTCGCAAGGGCGATTTCGCTGCGCGGATCGGCGGAGACGAATTCATCGTCCTCATCGACCCGCTCGACAGCGAAGCCGTTCCCGACGATCTCGCAAACCGCATCCGCGCCTGCGTGTCGCAGCCCATCGCGCTGCCGGGCGGCGCGACCTATCGCGCGGCGGTCAGCGTCGGGGTCGCGGTCTTTCCCGACGATGGCAGCAACGCCACCGCGCTGCTGACCGCCGCCGACGCGGCGATGTATGCCGACAAGCTGACCAACCGTTCCATCTGATGACAAACGGAGTGACGCCGTGAACCTTGATTTCCCCCGATCGATCCGGACCCTCTTCCTCATCGGCTTCGCCGCCTTGCTCGCGGCGTGCCAAAGCGTGCCGCCAATGACCGGTTTCAACGCCGCGCAGATTGCGGTCCTCCAGTCGCAGGGCTTCGTCGAAACCGGCCCCGGCTGGATGCTGAGCATGCCCGAACGACTGCTTTTCCCATCGAACGAGAGCAGCGTGACGCCCGAGCAGCAACAGCGCATCACCGATATCGCCGCGAAACTCGTCGCGGTCGGCATCCCGACCGCGCGGATCGAAGGTCACACCGATTCGACGGGCACCTCGGCCTATAATCTGACGCTGTCGCAGGCGCGGGCGCAGGCCGTCGCGGGGCCGATGCAGGCGGGCGGCATGCAGTTTACCGCGGATCAGATCGTCGGCCGCGGGGAGACCCTGCCGCTGTCGAGCAACGCAACGCCGGAGGGGCGGCAGGACAATCGGCGCGTCGTCGTGATCGTCACGCCGCAGTGACGCGGCGCGCGGCGCAGTCCGCGCCCTTTTCTTGATCGAAGTTCGCCGCTAAGCCCTCGCGTATGAAACCGATCCGCAAAGCCGTCTTTCCCGTCGCCGGTCTCGGCACCCGCTTCCTGCCCGCGACCAAGGCGATCCCCAAGGAAATGCTGCCTGTCGTCGACCGGCCGCTGATTCAGTACGCGGTCGACGAAGCGCGCGAGGCGGGGATCGAACAGATGATCTTCGTCACCGGTCGCGGCAAGAGCGCGATCGAGGATCATTTCGACGTCGCCTTCGAACTCGAAAAGACGATGTCGGAACGCGGCAAGGATCTGTCCGTCCTCGAACCGACCCGCCTCGGCCCCGGCGCCTGCGCCTATGTGCGGCAACAGGAACCGTTGGGCCTGGGCCATGCCATCTGGTGCGCGCGCGATATCGTCGGGGACGAGCCGTTTGCGATCTTCCTTCCCGACGAATTCATGCACGGCTCGCCTGGTTGCATGAAGCAGATGGTCGATGCGTATCAAAAGGTCGGCGGCAACCTGATCTCGGTGCTCGAAGTGCCGCACGAGCAGGTGTCCTCCTATGGCGTCATCGCGCCCGGCGCGCGCGACGGGGCGCTGACCGAAGTCCGCGGCCTCGTCGAAAAACCGCCGGTCGCCGAAGCGCCATCGAATCTGATCATTTCGGGCCGCTATATCCTCCAGCCCGAAGTGATGCGGCTACTCGAACGCCAGGAAAAGGGCGCGGGCGGCGAAATCCAGCTAACCGATGCGATGGCGACGATGATCGGCAACCAGCCCTTCCACGCCGTCACCTTCGACGGCGCGCGCTATGACTGCGGATCGAAGGCCGGATATATCCAGGCCAATCTCGCGGTCGCGCTGGCGCGCCCCGACATGGCCGACCAAGTGCGCGCCTTTGCGGTCGACCTGCTGAAATAAGGCCGGCGGAGGCCCCAGGCCCCCGCCGGATCGGCGATTATTCGCCCTCGATATTCGGTTTCGGGAATCTGTCGGCGCCTAGCGTCTTGTAAAGCAGGCCGCCGATCGCCCCGCCGATCAACGGCGCGACCCAGAACAGCCATAGTTGCTGAAGGGCGATGCCGCCGACGACGAGCGCCGGGCCGGTGCTGCGCGCCGGGTTGACCGAGGTGTTCGTAACCGGGATCGAGATGAGGTGGATCAGCGTCAGTGCAAGGCCGATCGCGATCGGCGCAAAGCCCGCTGGCGCACGCCCATCGGTCGCCCCCATGATGATCCACAGGAAAAAGGCTGTCAGCACGATTTCGATAATGAAGCCCGACCAGATGTCATAGCCTCCCGGCGAACCCGCGCCGAAACCATTGGCGGCAAGGCCTTTGGTGGCGAGATCATAGGCAGGACTGCCGCTGGCGACATAGAAGAGCAGGAAGGCCGCGACGATCGCGCCCAGCACCTGTGCGATGACATAGAGCGGAATATCGCGCGCGTCGAAACGCCCACCCGCCCACAGCCCCACCGTGACCGCCGGGTTGAGGTGACAGCCCGAAATATGCCCGATCGCATAAGCCATGGTGACGACCGTCAAGCCGAAGGCAAGCGATACGCCAAGCAATCCAATGCCGACATCGGGGAATGCCGCAGCGAGGACCGCGCTGCCGCAGCCGCCGAACACAAGCCAGAACGTGCCGATAAACTCGGCCAGACCCTTTTGGATATTCGTCATGATGACCCTCCTCCCCGCCGGTGGCCTCAGACGCCTCCGGCGCGGGGTTCATCCTATCAGGGTTGCGCCGTCGGGCAAGCCCTTGTCCGAGCGCGATGAATCAGGCCGCAGCGACCGTTTCGACGAAGTTGCGCGCGCGCTGGTGCAGCGACAATGCGGCCTCGCTCAGCCCGGCGGACAATTGACCCAGCGACTGCGCGCCGTCGCCGACCGCGCTCGCGCCATATCCGATCTCACGGACGCGCGCGTCGATCTCGCGGCCCGCAAAGACGGCCTGTTCGACATAGCTGGCAATCGTCAGCGTCGTCGCGCTCTGCCCGTCGACCGCATGGTCGATTGCATCGGAAAAACCGTTGTTCGCGTCGATCGCCTTCTCGACCTCGACAAACCCCGCCGCGACCTGTTCGACAATATCGCGGATGCGGTCGACATATTGGGTGATATCGCCGGCGGCGGACCGCGTCTGGCTGGCCAGCGTCTTCACTTCCGACGCTACCACGGCAAAGCCGCGGCCGGCATCGCCGGCACGCGCCGCCTCAATCCCCGCATTGAGTGCCAGCATGTTGGTCCGGCTCGCCATGTCGATGATCAGGGCAAGCATCTGCTCGATCGACTGGCTCGCCGCTTTCAGCGCGACAGCCCGCTCGCTCGCAAGCTTGATCTTGCGGTGCGCGTCGCCGCGGACCGCGCGTGCGCGCGATCCGTCGTCGACGATCCTCGCCATCGTCGCGGCGAGTGCATGACCCCGGTCGCCAAGGTCCTGCAGTCCGGCAAGCGTCTGCGCCGTCGCGCCCGCGACGGTGACTGCGTCGCGCCCCGTTTGCTGCGCGCGTTCGGACAAGGTGGCGGCGACTGTCTCGACCTTGCGCGCCATCTCGGACAGCCGTTCGGTAAGCGCGCTTATCTCCTGTTGGAACCGCCGCCCGGCATCGTCGATATGCGTCGCGCGCGCCGCACGTTCCTGTGCGACTTCGACGTCGCGCAGCATCGCGAGCTTCGCGAGTTGCCCGCTGTCGAGCGTCTCGACGAAACGCCCTGCGCGCACGAGAATCAATTCCTGCTGCCCCGGCGATTGCGCGACGATACGCAATAAATCGGTGGTCGATCGCGTCACGTCGGCGACAGGGCATTGTTCGATCATCGAGGCGATCGAACCGCCGATCGTCGGGTTCTGCATCAGCGAAAACCAGAAGGGGCAGAACAACAGCTCGCGCACGCGCTGTTCGCGAATGATCCCCACCGGCCGGTCTTCGCCATCGATCACCGCAAGCGCGCGGAGCTGCGGATTGCCGCGGAACAGGTCGATGACCTCGGACATATGCGCATCGGCGCCGATCGCGGACGCGTGGCCCGACGCTGGCGTAAAGGCATATCCCATGGCGTTCATTCGACTCTCTTCATGTTGCGACCGTTCGCGCCCCGACCTAGAACGACTTGGTAAACACGAATTTAACCATTTATTTCAGTGATGTGACACATGGCCGAAGTGTCACGTCACCCCGTCGCAATATCCTGTTCAGATCGAGAGGATTATGCGATTGCGCGGCGTCGGTGAGGAGAATGAAATGCGCGCTATCATCATTGCGGTCATGGCCGCGCCATTGCTCACCGGTTGCGTCAGCGCGGTGAAGACCGTGGTCACGGCTCCGGTCAAAGCCGTCGGCCAGGTCGCCGACTGGTCGACCACCAGCCAGGACGAAGCGGACCGCAACCGCGGGCGCGAAATGCGCAAACGCGAGGAGCAGATGGGCAAGCTGTCGCGCCAGCGCGACAAGGCGGCCGAAAAATGCCGTGACGGCAACGAAGACCAATGCCAGCGCGCCGAAGTGCTCGAGCATGAGATCGAAGCCTTGATGGCGGCCCCGCGCTAAGCCGCTTATCGCACCCGCCGGCCCGTCCATACGACACGGCCGACCAACTGCACCGACGCCATCGGCAGGTCATCCCAGCTGCGATAATGCGGATTGTCGCTGATCACCGAGATGCGCCCCTGGCCCGGCGAGCGCGCGACGCGCTTCACCATCAGCACATCGTCCATGCGCAGCACATAGATGCCGTCGCGTAGTCGCGCCGCAGCGTCGCCGCCGTCGACCAATATGTCGTCGCCATCGTTCAGTGTCGGCGCCATCGAATCGCCCTCGACGCGAATGATGCTGAGCGCGCGCGGATCGGCGCCCAGCTCGCGCAGCCATTTGGGGTCGAACGCGACCTCACCTTCCACCGGCTCGCCATCGACGCTCGCCCCAGCGCCTGCCGACGCACCGATCGCAAGCTTCGGCACCAATATCATGCCGGGACCCCGACCCCTCGCCGCGGTGGCGACGCGCTGCACCGGGCCGCCAAGCAGCGCTTCGGAAACGCCAAGATAGGCCGCGATGCGCGCCCGGTCCTGTTCGGCAAGCCGCCGCGGCGAGCCGCGTTTTATATATTGCTGGATATAGGCAGGATTGCGCCCGATCACCTGCGACAGGCGCGCATAGTCGATCCCCTTGTCGGTCAAGAGACGGTCGAGCGCGGCGCGCGGATCCTGAACATAGTCGGCCATGGGTCGCTTGGGGCTGGTCCTTCCTATTTCGTTCCTAGCAAGAGGATTTTTCCTAGACAAGCAGGAAATGCGGCATCAAATAGGAAATATCCTATCGGGTGAGTCGCCCGGTTTTGAGCCAATCGGGAGGAAATGATGGAGCGCAGCCTGTTGCAACGGACCGACGCCTTTCTGAAAGAATCGGCGATGCCGCCGAGCGTGTTCGGCCGCGCCGCGGTTCGCGATCCACGCCTTGTCGCCGACCTCCGGAGCGGGCGCGAACCGGGGCGCGAATTGATATGCCGTGTGGAACATTTCATGAACAAATGGCGCGCGGACTGCCGAGCGGGCCAGGTCGCGCCGTGCGGCGACCGCCGGACGCGTGCCGGGCGCCGGCTAGAGGCGGGAGTAGCAGCATGATGCGCTGGTCCCCCGCACGGCCGCCGCGCCCCGGCTGTCCGCACCGGCGGTTGCGCCGCCTGCTCATGCGCGAATTACAGGAAGGGATTACACCCGGCGCCTCGACCTTTCGCCCGTGGGCGAGCGCGAGCTTCGTCGGCGCACGTCACATATTCCCCTGCACGCTGACGACGGGCGATGCGGAGATGGTGCGCCGTGCACTGCACGACCGGCTCGGCGCGATCGAATGGTCGCTGCCGGGGCATATTGTCGCCGATGTCGTGGTCGAGTGCGAAGCGAATCCGGATATGCTGCGGATCGAAATCCTGACGGTCGAGGATTAGCCTACCGACTGGCGCGTCATGCGTTGAAGCGTGCTGAGCGCAGCCTCGAGCGCGAAATCGACCTCGAGCTCCTGCTCTTCGGCGTTCGCGGCTTCGGGGACCGGGATGGCCGCCGTCGAAGGAGGCGTAGCCTGCCGACGCCGGGTCAACCCCGCCTCGAAGCGCGCGACCATCGCGCCGAGCGATTTGTCGGCGGGATCTGGCATCGGCGGCGGCGACGTCATCTCGGCGGGTTGCAGCCAGGGCGCCTCGCCCTCGAATTCCTCTTCGGGTGCAAGATCGGCGAGCACCAGTTCGTCCTCGGCTTCGGCCGCTTCCTTGCCGGGCCAGGGGTCGAATTCGGCAGCTTCATAGGCGCCGGGCGATCGCACCGGCCCCAGCCCGCCCGCGGGCAGGTCGCGGCCCGCACGGATCGGCGGGCGCGGTGGGTCGTCGGGATGTACGTCGACGCGGCGGCGCGTCAGAACGGGCTCGTCGTCATCCGCCACCGTCGACGCGCGGCGGAAAGGATTGCGCAGCGCGGACAGCCCTGCCGCTTCGGGCTTTGCGATCACAAGTGCGACAAGGCCCGCGATGACCGCGGCAAATGCCGACATGCCGAACGCGAGCGCAAGCCGTCCGCCATTGCCGATAGGCTGGACGAACAGGTCGGAGAGGCGGTCGAGATAAAGGTTCCAGCTAATCGCCGAAACCCAGGAAAAGGGCATGACCGCAGCGAACAGAAAGGTCAGCGCCGCAGCGCCGATCACCGCCGGAATCGCGGGCTGAAGCGCGCGCAGCAGCGCGATCGCCGTCGTCTTGGCCCGGTTCTCGCTCGTCTCTTCCATATCGTTTCAAATCCATCGGCCCCGGCGGGCCATCCGCTTCACTTACAGGCGCCGCACTCAGGCGTCGCGCAACAATCGCTGGTAAACTGGCTCGTAACGTAAAATGTTTGATGACCAGTTACGATGACTTTCGACAAAAATACGCGCCGTGCGTCGCCGGTCCGGCCACATTGTCCGATTTTCCAGCAGCTTGGCGAGCGCGTCGGCGATCGCGGCAGGGTCGTCGGGCGCGAACAGCGTCCCCGTCGCGCCATCCTCGATCAGTTCGCGGTGCCCGCCGACATCGGACGCTGCCACCAGCTTGCCCTGCGCCATCGCCTCGAGCGGCTTCAACGGCGTTACCAGGTCGGTCAGCCGCATCTTCTTGCGCGGATAAGCAAGGATATCGATCAGCGAATAATAACGCTCGACCTCCTGGTGCGGCACGCGGCCGACGAAATATATATGTTCGGCGGCCGGCGATGCTGCTGCCTGCGCCTTCAGCGCTGCCTCCATCGGGCCGCCGCCGACAAGGAGCAGGCGCGCCGTCGGCTGCGCAGCGACGAGTGCGGGCATCGCGGCGATCAGATCGTCAATGCCCTCATAGTCGTAAAAGCTGCCGATATAGCCGATGATCGCGTCGTCGACGGAAAGACCCAGCGCGTCGGCAAGCGCATCGTCGCGTGGCGGCGGATCGCCGAACAGCTCAAGGTCGACGCCATTTGGGGAGACGGTGATCTTGTCCGCGTCGATCCCGCGCGCGATCAAGTCGCCGCGCAGCCCTTCGCAGATCACCGCCACCGCATCGGCCGATTTCACCGCATGCGTTTCAAGCTGTTTGGTCAGCCAGTAACGCAAGCTACCCTCGCGCCCCGTACCGTTGCCGACTGACGCATCCTCCCAAAAGGCGCGAATTTCATAGATGACCGGAATGCCCAGCTTCTTGCCGACGCGCAGCGCCGCGAGCCCGTCGAGCACCGGCGAATGCGCATGGAGTACATCGGGCTTCCATATTTTCGCAAACGCCTCGACGCGCTTCGCCAGCGCGCCGATCTCGCGCCATTCGCGGATCGGCGGCGGCGCGGACGCGATCGGCGGGGTGCGATAGAAAGTCAGCCCGTCGACGGTTTCGCCATCAGCGCCGGGTTCAGGGTGGCGCACGCCGGTCACGCCCGCGACCTCCCATCCCTTCGCCACCTGCGCCTTCATCAGGGCGCGCGTGCGAAAGGTGTAGCCGCTATGCGCGGGCAGGCTATGGTCGAGAACGTGCAAAATTCGGGTCATCGAGCAGGTCTTTCGCAGACAAGGCTTAACGCGGCGTCAACCCAGATAGCGTAGGCAACACCTTATATGGTCGACAATTTTTCCATTGCCCTGACTCACGTCCTGATGGCGATTGCGCTCTGGCGCCTGCTCTATCGCGACGATCTCGATCGCGAGGTGAGCCCGCGACAGCTATGGCAACAGCGCCGCGACGCCGAACGCGCCGAACCGGATGTCCGCGCCGATGCGTGACATCGCGTTCGTCGCCTTTCTGTTTGCCTTCATCGGGATCGGCTTTCGCAAGCCGTTCCTGTTCATACTCTGCTTTTGCTACATCGACATCGTCGCGCCGCAGCGTTTGAGCTATTTCCTGATCAACTCGATCCCCGTCTCGCTGATCGTCTTCGGACTTGCGATCGTGGGCTGGCTGGTAGCCGATGACAAGCGCGATACACGGTGGTCGGGCCGGCAAATCCTTCTGCTGATCCTGATGTTCTATTGCTGGATGACGACGATCAACGCCGACTTTCCGGTCGAGGCCGCGGACAAATGGAGCTGGGTGTGGAAGGCGCTGGTCTGGGCGATTTTCTTGCCCCTCACGCTGCGCACCAAATTGCGTATCGAGGCGCTGATCGTCATCATGCTCCTGTCGGCGGGCGCGATCGCGATCGCGGGCGGGATCAAGACGGCGGGCGGCGGCGGCGGATATGGCTCGCTGCAACTGCTGCTCGCTGAAAATTACGGCCTTTACGAAGGGTCGATCATGTCGGCGGTCGGCATATCGATCATCCCGCTGATCCTCTGGTATCGCCGCCACGGCACCATCTTCCCGCCCGACTGGCGCGTGTCGCTCTTCTGCTTCGCGCTCGTCTTTGCCTGTGCGCTGCTGCCCGTCGGGACACAGGCGCGCACCGGGCTCGTCTGCCTTGTCGTGCTTGCGATCCTGTCGCTGCGCGCGGTCAAGCATCGGCTCCTCTATATGGCGGGGGCTGCGCTGCTCGCGCTCGCGGTCGTGCCCTTTCTGCCGCAAAGCTTCACCCAGCGGATGGAAACGATCCAGGGCTATAAATCGGACCAATCCGCCTCGACGCGCGTCGCGGTGTGGGCGTGGACCTGGGAATATGTGAAGGACAATCCGTTCGGCGGCGGCTTCAACGCCTATTTGCAAAACTCGCTGCGCGTCGAAACGACGGGCGGCGCCTATGATCCGAACCAGCCGATGGCGGCCGAGGCGACCGTGCACGATGAAAAGTCGCGCGCCTTCCATTCCAGCTATTTCGAGATGCTGGGCGAACAGGGCTATCCCGGTTTGGCGCTGTGGCTGATCCTGCACGTCACCGGACTCTTCCGGATGGAGCAGCTGCGACGGCGTTACCTCAAGACACGGCGCGCCGAGGAGCAGTGGATCGCACCGCTCGCGACCGCGCTTCAGCATGGTCACATCACCTATATGATCGGATCGCTGTTCGTCAGCATCGCCTTCCAGCCGTTCATCTACATGATGCTCGCGCTCGAAATGGGGCTGTCGACCTATTGCCGCCGCCGCGAACAGGAGGCGGGATGGCGCCCGCTGACCGATCGCCCGGCGCAGGTACCCGCGCGGCATATGATGCCGAACGCCGGCTGACCCTGAAACCGTTCGGCCGGAACCAACCGGGCCTCCGGGGCGCTAATGCCCCATGCCCGCCCCGCGCCTGATCCATGTCGACGACAGCCTGCCCGGCATCAGCCGCACGCGCTCGGGCGTCGGTTGGCTTTATCGCGACGCCAAGGGAAAGGTCATCCGCGACCGCGACGAGATCGACCGCCTCAACGCGATCGCGCTGCCGCCGGCCTATGAGGATGCGTGGTTCTGCCCCGCCCCCAACGGCCATATCCTCGCGACCGGATACGACGCACGCGGGCGCAAGCAATATCGCTATCATCCCGAATTTCGCATCGCGCGTGAGGCCGACAAATATGACCGCTGCGCCGCCTTCGGCCATGCGCTGCCGTTGCTGCGCGCGCGCCTCGAAGACGATCTGAATCGCCGGACGCTATGTTCCGAACGCGTCGTCGCGGCGGTGGTGCGGTTGCTGGACCTTGCCGCGCTGCGCGTCGGGAACGAACAATATGTCGCGGCGAACAAAAGCTTCGGCGCAACGACGCTGCGCCAGCGCCATGCCAAACTCTCGGGCAAGACGCTCCGCCTCAAATATATCGCCAAAGGCGGCGCCAAGCGTGAGGTGACGATCAGCGACCGCAGCCTGACGACGCTCGTCCGCCGGCTTCAGGACCTGCCCGGTCAGAATCTCTTCCAATATGACGATGGCGACGGCGTCTGCGCCGTCGCCTCCGAAGATGTGAACGCCTATATTCGCGAAGCGATGGGCGACGAATTCAGCGCCAAGCATTTCCGCACATGGACCGCGAGCGTCGAGGCCTTCGCCTTCCTCTACGACGCGCCCCAGCCGCCGACGTTGAAAGCGATGCTCGAACATGTCGCCGATCGCCTCGGCAACACACCCGCCATCGCGCGCAAGGCCTATGTCCACCCCGCGATGCTTGCTGCGGCGCAGGCGCGTGAGGACTTTGCCGCTGCGGTCGGCAAGCTCCCGCGCGCGGCCCGCTATCTTTCGCGTTACGAACGCGGATTTTTGACCTATCTGGAGCAGGCACCCGCGGCCGCGGTGCTGCTTCAATCCGCCTGATCCGACCCAAGAGGACCTGACGTGACCTTCTCCCTGTTCGCCGCCGCGACCAATGCTGCCCCGAAAGCCGCGCCCGCAAAGGCCGCCCCAACCAACCCGCTCGACGACCTCCAGCGCTATTGGGATCTCAGCGTCGCGTGGGTGAACAGCCACTGGCTACAGATCGGCATCGCGATCGGCGCCGGGCTGCTCATCTATTTCATCTTGTCGATGGTCCGCACCTTCGCGCTAAAGCACGCGCAATCGGCCGAAGGCGAGCTGACGCTGACCCACATCGCCGGCCGCGTGATCCACAAGACCAAGTCGACCGTGCTCGCGATCATCGCGATCCGCATGGTCGCGGGCTATGCGCAGCCGCCCGCGGTGATCATGCAGATCATCCAGTTCGCCTTTACCGTCGCGGTCGTGCTGCAGGTCGCGATCTGGGCGCGCGAGATCGTCCTCGGGCTGATCCAGCGCCGCGCCGCGGAGGGTAATAACGAGACGCTCAGCAATGCGATGGGCATCATCCGCCTGCTGATCAGCGTCGCGCTGTTCGCGATCGCGACGATCGTCATCCTCGACAATATGGGGGTGAATGTCACCGGCCTGATCGCCGGTCTCGGCATCGGCGGCATCGCGATCGGCCTCGCGGCGCAGGGCATTTTCTCGGATCTCTTTGCCTCGCTGTCGATCATCTTCGACCGCCCGTTCCGGGTCGGCGAAACGATCAAATATGACATGAGCACCGCGACGGTCGAGCGTATCGGGCTGAAGAGCACGCGCCTCCGCTCGCTCAACGGCGAGTTGCTGGTCATCTCGAACACCAATCTCCTGAGCAAGGAGATCACCAATTTCGCGCATCTCCATCGCCGCCGGATCACCTTCAAGATCGGCGTCATCTATCAGACGACGCCCGAGATGCTGCGCGACCTGCCGGCCTTGCTCGAGGAACAGGTCGTCGCGGGCGGCCAGGAGTTCATCCGCTCCAGCTTCCTGAGCTTCGGCCCGTCGAGCCTCGATTTTGAGCTGCTTTTCGACGTGTTCAGCGACCAGTTCGACGAAGTCGCCGCGGCGCGGACCGATATCGCCATCCGCCTGTTCGACGCGATGACGCGCGCGGGATACAGCTTTGCCTATCCGACGCAGACCAGCTTTACCGCGGCGCCCGACGGGACCATGATCATGCCCTATCCCGAGTCTCCAAAGCCCAGGGCGGCGGCGGCAAAGGCAGCAAAGCCCGGCTGACGCTACGGCGCCGCGGCTGCGGGGCTTGGCCCTTGTGCAACGCGTCAAGAGAGGCCTAGAACGCGCCCCGAACCAGCTATTGAGGGGATGAATATGGCCACCATCACGCCGCAGGAACTGCAAACCAAAGTCGGCGAGCATCTCGGCACGTCGGACTGGGTGCTCGTCGATCAGGAGATGATCAACAAGTTTGCCGACGCGACCGGCGACCATCAGTTCATCCATATCGACGACGAAAAGGCGAAGCTGACGCCCTTTGGCGGCACGATCGCGCATGGCTTCCTCACCCTGTCGCTGATGCCGATGCTCGGCGCGAGCACCGACGGCCCCAAGGTCGGCGGCGTGAAGATGGGCGTCAACTACGGCTGCAACAAGGTCCGCTTCCTGTCGCCTGTCCGCTCGGGCAAGCGCGTGCGCAGCCATGTGAAACTGCTAGAGCTGGAAGAAAAGCGCCCCGGCCAGTGGCAACAGACCAACGAAGTGACGGTCGAGATTGAGGGCGAGGAAAAGCCCGCCCTGATCGCCGAATGGATCAGCCAGTTCTTCGTCTAAAGCATAGCTTTGCCAGCGGACCTCCCCCGTTAAGATAACCGGAACCAACGAAAAGGACTCCAAACATGCGTGACGCAGTTATCGTCTCCACCGCCCGCACCCCGCTGACCAAGGCGGCACGCGGTTCGTTCAACAACACGCTTGCACCGACGCTGGGCGCCCATGCGGTCCGCGCCGCGGTCGAGCGCGCCGGCATCGAGGGCGGCGAGATCGACGACGTGCTGTTCGGCGCCGCGATGCAGCAGGGCTCGCAGACGATGAACGTCGCGCGCCTGATCGCGCTGCGCGCCGGCCTGCCCGTCACCGTCCCCGGCATGTCGATCGACCGCCAATGCTCGTCGGGCTTGATGACGATCGCCACCGCCGCAAAGCAGATCATCGTCGACCGTCAGGATATCGCGGTCGCCGGCGGCATCGAATCGATCTCGAAGGTCAGCGGCAGCGGCAAGGTGTTCATCGAAACCGACGCCGAGCTGATCGCGATGCACAAGGACACCTATATGCCGATGATCGGCACGGCAGAGGTCGTCGCCAAGCGCTACAACATCAGCCGCGAATATCAGGACGAATATTCGTTCCAGTCGCAGCAGCGCACGGCCGCGGCACAGGCTGCGGGCAAATATGACGACGAGATCGTCGCCTGCAATGCGACCATGGCGGTCGTCGACAAGGAAACGAAGGAAGTCAGCTTCAAGGACGTCGTCGCCAACAAGGACGAGTGCAACCGTCCCGACACGACGCTCGAAGGGCTGCTCAGCCTGAAGCCCGTGATGGGCGAAGGCTTCTCGATCACTGCGGGCAACGCCAGCCAGCTCGCCGACGGCGCATCGGCCGCGGTGCTGATGGAAGCCAAGGTTGCCGAGAAGAAGGGCCTCCAGCCGCTCGGCCGTTATGTCGGCATGGCGGTCGCGGGCACCGAGCCCGACGAAATGGGCATCGGCCCCGTCTTCGCGATCCCGAAGCTGCTCGAACGCTTCGACCTCAAGATGGACGACATCGGCCTCTGGGAACTCAACGAAGCCTTTGCCGTGCAGGTCCTCTATTGCCGCGATCAGCTCGGCATTCCGAACGAGCTGCTCAACGTCAACGGCGGCTCGATCTCGATCGGCCACCCCTTCGGCATGACCGGCGCGCGCTGCGTTGGCCACGCACTGATCGAGGGCAAGCGCCGCGGCGTGAAATACGCCGTTGTGACGATGTGCATCGGCGGCGGCCAGGGCGCAGCAGGCCTGTTCGAGGTCTTCTGATTTGCGGCCCCTTTAAGTGAGACTCCGCCAACCGCGTATCGAGCCGGTCGATTTGGACCGGCTCGATGCCGATCAGCGCACCGCGCTCGAACCCTTCCTTGCCTCCGAAGGCGGCAAGGTCGGGGGCGGCAAGATCCTGAACATCTTCCGCACCCTTGCCCATGCGCCCAAGGCGCTGACCGCCTTTCTCGGCTGGGGCAATTACATCCTGTCAAAACGCAACGCGCTTTCGCCGCGCGACCGCGAACTCGTCATCCTGCGCACCGGCTATAATTGCCGATCGGGCTATGAGTGGACGCAGCACAAGCGCATCGGGCTCGACTGCGGGCTCACCGAAGACGAGATCGCGCGCATCAAGGCCGGGCCCGACGCCGACGGCTGGAACGACCTCGACCGCGCGATGCTCCGCGCCACCGACGATCTGACCGGCAATCATTTCGTCACCGACGCAAGCTGGGCGGCGCTGGCGCCGCTCGGCGACAAGGGCCGCATGGATCTGGTGATGACCGTCGGCCAATACACGCAAGTATCGATGATTTTGAACAGCTTCGGCATTCAGGTCGAGGACGGCTGGACCGTCGACCCCGACCTCAAGGCCTGAATTCAGGAGAGAGACATGAGTGGTATCGGTGTGATCGCAACGCTGCGCGTCCAGCCCGGCAAGGAAGCCGAATTCGAGGGCGTGTTCGCCGAACTCGCCCCTGCGGTGCGCGCGAACGAGCCCGGCAACAGCTATTACAAGCTGTTCCGCACCGCCGAAACCGGTGTGTACAAGGTGCTCGAATGCTATGACGACGACGCGGCGGTCGAGGCGCACCGCGCATCGGACCATTTCCGCACCCTCGGCGCCAAACTCGGCCCCTGCCTCGCCGGCGCACCGGAGATTGAAAAGCTGCCCGCCGTTTGATCAGCTGCCGCTAACGACCGGTTGCGGACAGACTCTATCATCGTCACCCCGGACTTGATCCGGGGTCCCGCTTGATGTCGAAGTCAGTGGGTGCGTCAAAAAAAGCGGGATCCCGGGTCAAGCCCGGGATGACGAGAGTGAAGAAACGACCGATTGCAGCGCTCTGGCTTCTCGGCCCGTTCGCATCGAGCGAAGTCGAGATGCCCCTCGGGCTGGGCGTTTCGTCGATGGGTGTCTCGACTTCGCTCGACACGAACGGAGAAAGGGCGGAGCTCAAAGCGACCGGTTGCAGACCTCCCCATCATCGTCACCCTCGAACGCGACACGTGGCTCGTTCGACTTGACCCGGGGTCCCGCGTGAAGTCGAAGGCCGGTCGATGCGCGTAAAAGCGGGATCCCGGGTCAAGACCGGGATGACGGACGTCGGTGATGGAACGACAACCCCCACCCCAAACCCGCCTCCGGCAATCGCCCTCAGCGCACCCGATTGAAATGGTTCGTCCGCATCGCGGGCACGCCTTCCTGCGTGAAATAGACCACCGTCTCGGTCATCGTCTTGCCGTCGGCTGACACGGTATAGGTCCGCATCGATCCGGGATTACCGCGCAGCGCGAGCGCGGTCACCATCACGCCGGGTTCGGGCAGCCGCGTTGCTGCCATGTCGGCCTCCAAATTGCCCTCGACCGGCGTCGCCGTGCCGTCGGGGACATAGGTCGAGATCGCCTGGACCTTCTTTCCGTCGGGCAACACGACCTCGACATTCGTCCGCCACTTGCCGCCGCCGACATCGTCATAGCTGATGGTAACGCTTTTCGGCCGCGCCTCGGGCGGCATCGTCAGGCGCGACGTGTCGACGGCCCAACTGCCAATCAGTGGGGATGCGGCAGGCGCCGCAAAGCTTGGCGTAGCATTTGTCGCGGCAACGGCGAGCAAGGCGGCATAAAGCGCTTTCATTCAACCTCTCCAGACAGTTAGCATAAAAGTGATACTACATATCATGCCCCGGCCGGGCAAGCGTCACCCGACCTCGGCAATCTCCCCCGACCGGTCGCCCAGCACATAGCGCGGCCCGGCCCCGCGCTGCGCCGCCTTGTCGTCGCGGTTGTACAGCCCGCATTTCTTCAGCGACAGGCATCCGCAGCCGATGCAATTGCCCAGCAGTTCGCGCGTCCGTTGGAGCGCCGCGATCTGCGCGTCGATCCGCGCCTTCAGCCCGGTGCTGATCCGCGTCCAGTCGGCCCCATTGGGCGTTCGCCCCGCCGGAAGCTGCGCCAGCTCGGCGGCAATCTCCTCAAGGCTCAGCCCCAATTGCTGCGCGATCAGGATGAAGGACACACGGCGGATATCGGCGCGCAGGAACCGCCGCTGCCCGCCGCCGGTGCGCAGCGCCTCGATCAGCCCCTTTGCCTCATAAAAGCGGATCGCCGAAACCGCGACGCCGGTACGCGATGCGAGTTCGCCGATCGCGATCAGGTCTGTTCTGTGCATGCCCTTCCTCCGTCAATGCAAGGAGCGAAGCGACACGGCAATCCAGGTCATGCGAGAGCCGCTCTGGATTGGTTGACCTGCGGTCGCCCGCGGCCCGCTTCGCTCGCAATGACGGCCCAAATCGATCGGCGCGCCATTTATCCTTGATCTAAACCTGACTTGAGCTTTCATAAGCCGGGCGTCAACGCGAATCAGGAGAATATTGGTGGCGCACCCCTTCATCGAACATGTAAATCTGACGGTCAGCGACCCCGACCGCACTGCGGGGATCCTCTCGGCGATCTTCGGCTGGCACGAACGCTGGCGCGGCCCCGCGCGCGACGGCGGGCGCACGATCCACCTTGGCAGCGACGCCGCCTATGTCGCGCTCTACACCGGCCCCGACGGCCAACACGCCGATGTGCAATATCCAAAGGGCGCACCGCTCAACCATGTCGGGGTGCAAGTCGACGATCTCGATACGATCGAGATGCGCGTGAAGGCGGTCGGGCTGACGCCGTTCAACCACGGCGATTACGAACCTGGCCGCCGCTTCTATTTCTTCGACCCCGACGGCATCGAATATGAGGTCGTCAGCTATGCGGAGCCGCGGATGCGCTGAACCGGGCAACAACCATGCATTTGCCGCGTTGATCGATCGTCGGGGGGCACGAAGGAGCCTTTCGATGAGCGACGATATCAAAAAGCAGTTCTGGAAGGCGCTGGCCGACAGCCCTTATGTCATGGTCGGCGCCACCGGCGAGCGCGAGCATCATATCCCTATGAACGCGCAACTCGACAAGGACGCCAACAGCGCCTTCTGGTTCTTCACCGCGACCGACAACCGGCTCGCCGGCGGCGGCCCCGCGATGGCGCAGTTCGCCGCCAAGGGCCATGACCTCTTCGCCTGCATTTCGGGAACGCTCGTTCGCGAAAGTAACCGCGCGGTCCTCGACAAGCTGTGGAACAACAGCATCGCGGCCTGGTATGAAGGCGGCAAGGACGACCCCAAGCTCGTCCTGCTGCGCTTCGACCTCGACAATGCCGAAATCTGGACCGCCGACCCAAGCATCAAGGGTTTGTTCAAACTCGCGACGGGTATGACGATGAAGGAAGGCGAACTCGGCCAGCATGCGGAAGTGGCGCTTTAGATACCAATCCGCCCCTCGCGATATTCGAACCCGCCCTCGCGGTCCCGCTCCAGCAGCGCGGGGCCGTCGAGGTCGACCCAGCGCGCGCGCTGCGCCAGCACGAACGCCGGCGCGATCGCGAGGCTGGTCGACAACATGCAGCCGACCATGATCGACAGCCCCGCCGCGTCGGCCGCGTCGGCGATTTTCAGTGCCTCGGTCAGCCCGCCCGCCTTGTCGAGCTTGATGTTCACCCCGTCGTAAAAGGGCCCGATCCGCGCGATGTCGGCGGCGGTCTGGCAGCTTTCGTCGGCAACGAAGGGCAGCGGCGCATAGACTGGATCGAGCAAGGCATCGGCGCCGACGGGGACCGGCTGCTCGATCATCTCGACCCCCATGTCGGCGAGCGCCTCGGTCTCGCTCAATATATCGATCTCGCCCCAGCTTTCGTTCGCGTCGACGATCAGCCGCGCCTCGGGCGCCCCCTTTCGCACGCCCGCGACGCGAAGCCGGTCGCCCTCGCCGGTCAGCTTGATCTTCAGCAGTCGATAACCGTCGGCGGCGGCCGTTGCCGCCTGTTCGGCCATTGCCCCTGGCGTGCCGAGCGAGATCGTATAGGCGGTGACGCGCGACGTCGGCGCGCCGTCGCACCCCGCGACCTGCCACAGCCTGAGGCCGCGCTGCCGCGCCTCAAGGTCCCATAGCGCGCAATCGAGCGCGTTGCGCGCGGCGCCCGGCGCCATCAGTTCCTGCACCGCCGCGCGCGCCTCGGCCGCGCCCATGTCGGCGATATGCGGCGCCACGCGCAATATCTGGTCGCGGCACGCCGCGGCATCCTCTCCCAGATAATAGATCGGCGTCCCCTCGCCGCGCCCATAGGCGCCATCGCCCTCGACTTCGGCGACGACGACATCGACATGGGTCTTGGATCCGCGGCTGATCACGAACGCCCCCGCGACGGGCCAGCGTTCAACGCGTGCGCTTTTCAGTTGGATAGCCATGCGGGGACAGTAATGAGGGAAGCGATGACCGGCAAATCCCTTTCCGAACGCATCGGCGATCTTGGCCACCGCCTCGCGGTCGAGGCGCATGCCGCCTGGCTCGCCGCCCGCGACCCGCGCGTGCCGATGCTCGCGCGCATCCTAGCGGTCGCGGTCGCGGCCTATGCGCTATCGCCGATCGACCTCATTCCCGATTTCATTCCCGTGCTCGGCTGGCTCGACGACCTCGTCATCGTGCCGCTCGGCCTGCTCGCCGTCCGCCGGCTGATCCCCGCCCCGTTATGGGCCGAACTCCACGCGTCTGCCGAGGCCGCCAGCGAGCGGCCGTCGAGCCGGACCGGCATGGCGTTCATCCTGCTGCTCTGGGCGGGGCTGCTCTATATCGTATATTGGAGCGTGCGAACCTCGCCCTGGCATTGAGGACAAGGCCTTCCGCCTGATCGGTGTCCGCTTTGGCGTGGCGAGCTGTCGCTGCCCTCGTTGGACATCGCCCGGCTGGATCCGGATCGGGTCGGCGCAAGGGCCGCGCAATATTCCAAAGTTCAGGAAAGTTCAGCCCTATGAGCGCGCCGATTTGCAAGTCGCGGCGTGCTGGATGTGCGCGGCACGTCCGATCATGGTCGGACCCGCAAGCCGGGCAGCGACCACCTTTTTGTTCACCGAATGAAAGAGCCGGATGAAGGCTGGCACGGCCGAATAATGTAGGAAAGACCTAATTGAAGGCGATGTTTGTTTTGTATTGGGGAGCGGACACCCCGTCCCCTACTTCCGTCATCCCGGGCTTGACCCGGGATCCCGCTTTTTGACGCACTCACTGGCTTCGGCCTCAAGCAGGACCCCGGATCAAGTCCGGGGTGACGAGGATGGCAGGGTCCGCAATCGGTCGTTAGCCGACGGTTCCTACTCCAGCTTCGTCATTCCCGCGAAAGCGGGAATCCAGCGAGCCGGCGTTGTCGCTGGGTTCCCGCTTTCGCGGGAACGACGAAAAGTGGCGATGGCAACTCCCGGCCGAAACCGGCCATAGCTACCCCTCCAACCCCAACAACCCCACACAATCATCCCACAGCTTCGCGCACGCCGCATCGTCGCGCGCCAGCGCCGACGGCTCGATCCGCACCAGCGCCGGATTGCGCACCGACCAGTAATCGCCATGCGCCTCGGCATAGGCGGGGTCCGCCGCCAGCGCCGCAAGATATTTGCCCGACAGTGCAATCGTGCTTTTCCGGTCGCTTTTCATCGTCAGCGGCAGGATCAGGCTGACCAGCGAAGACACAATCTTCCCGCTCGACCGCGCCAGCCCGGTCCACGGAACATAGCCGGGGTCAAAGCTCATCGCGGCGAGATCGGGGCGCCGACGCGCCAGCGCGCGCGCCGAGCGCCAGCCGGACGCGGAAAAGGTCGCGGTTGGCGTCGAGCGTCGCCGCGGCGAAAGCGGCATAGGCATCGAACAGGTCGGCCCTCGGGGTCGTTTCGATCAACGCGTCGATCTCGGCCAAATAGCGCGCGGTTGCGCTCTCGATTGCCGCCTCGATCAAGGCATCCTTGCTGGCGAAATGATAATGGAGCAGGCCGGGATTGACCCCCGCCTCGGCCGCGATCGATTTGACATTGGTGTCGGCAAGCCCGTTGCGCGCGACCGCGCGGAACGCCGCGTCGATCAGCTTCTCACGCGTGCTTTGTCCGGGACTGTCCTTCTTCGTTGCCATGGCAGCGCGATAGGGCATGGGGGCGGACTTGGGCAAGGGGACGGCCCCATCTGGCAACCACTATCATTCGTCACCCGGGGATGTGAGAGGGCGGCCTTCTCTCGTCAGCCGCCCCTTTTCCCTCTAACCGCTTCGCTCACCCGATAACGCGGCGCCAGATCACGCTTCGACAGGTTCGGCCCCATGGCAAGCCGCGCCGCATAATAATCCTTCCACTGCCCTTCGTCGGCGAGCGGGGGTATCGTTACCTCCTCACCCCGATCGAGTCCGAGCAACGCAGCATCGACAAGGTCGCCCGCGCTCATCACCATCTCGGCGGGGAAGGCATCGACATCCTTGCCCGAACGCTCCCAAATTTCGGTGCGCGTCGCACCGGGGAGCACCGCCTGGACATGGAAGCCCTTTTCGCGGCCGGTGGTTGCGAGCGCGTGGCTGAGGTTGAGCAGAAATGCCTTCGACCCGCTGTACACGCCTTCGAATGTTTCGGGGGCCAGCGCGAGCACCGAGGCGATGTTGACGATCGCGCCTTTGCCGCGCACGCCAAACGCCTTGCCCGCCGCGATCGCAAGCCGCGCTGCGGCCGTGACGTTGAGCGCGATGATCGTCTCGATCTCGGCGGCGCTATTTTCCAGCGTGCCGCCATTCAGCGACATGCCTGCATTGTTCACGAACAGCGTGATCGCCGCATCGTCGATCAGGCGCTGCTCAATCCGCGTCACATCGTCGCTCTTGGTCAGATCCGCGGCGATCACATCGACTTGGACGCCGGTTTCGGCACGCAGCTTCGCAGCCAGTTCTTCCATCTGCGCTCCGTTGCGCGCGACGAGGATCAGGTCGTGCCCGCGCTTTGCCAGGCGGTCGGCATAAACGGCGCCAAGGCCGGTCGAGGCGCCCGTGATCAGGGCCGTTCCAGTGGGGATAGTCATCTTCAGTCTCCTTTGCAGGCGGCCCTGAGTGGGTCACTTGCAAAATGATAGTGACTGCTCCATATGACTTCAATGAGTACGGACGAAAATAATTTGGGTACCTGCCCCGTCGACCGCGGGCTGATGCGCGTCGGCGACCGCTGGAGCATGTTGGTGCTGCGCGATATCGAGCGGGGACTGACGCGCTACGAACAGCTCCGCTCCAGCCTCGGCATCGCGCCAAACATCTTGTCGCGGCGTCTGTCGGCGCTGACCGAAGCGGGACTGATCGAGAAAAAGCGCTACAGCCAGCGCCCGCCGCGCGACGAATATCTGCTCACCGACGCGGGGCGCGACTTTCTACCGATCCTGATGGCGATCGGCGCATGGGGCCGCAAATATAATGGCGCCGGCGCGCTCAGCCGCCATCTCGACGTCGAAACGGGCAAGGCGGTGCGGCCGGTCGTCGTCGACGCCAACACCGGCGCCCCGATCGGCTCGCGCCCGCTGCGGATGGAATATCCTGACTAGAAATCCTCCCTATCGCCGCACGACAGACGGGATCGGCTCGCTATTTATACATGCCCTCGCGTAGATTGATGCCGTGCTCGATCCACGCCTTCAGCGCGCACAGCATCTGCGACCAGCCCTGGCAATTGCCGTAGGAGGCGCTTAGCGCGCCCTGATTTTCGCGCCAGCCTTCCTCGGCGATCTCGACCAATGTACGGCCGTCGTCGAGTTCCTTGAAGCTCATCGTCACGCGTGTGCGATAATCGGCGTCCTTCAACTCGCCGCCCTCGACATTCGGCGCCTCGCCCTCGTTCGCCTGCCATTCGAGGACAATCTTCTCGTCATCGACGACCTCGATCACATAGACGGGAAATGCGCCCGGGAAATCGTGGAAATCCCATTCCACCGTCGCGCCCGTCTCCAGCCGCCCCTTGGCGCCGCCGGTCGTGAAATAGTTCGACAGCTTCGCGGGGTCGGCAACCGCCTCGAACACCTCGTGCACCGGCTTCGCAATCCGCGCCGCAACCCTGAACTTCAACTCCATCGACAATCTCCGCTTGATTCTTCATCATTATGTTATATATTTATAACATGTCAATCCACGAAGAATATGATCGCGTTTTCAAGGCCTTGTCCTCGCATGTCCGCCGCCAGATACTCGACGATCTCAAAGATCAGCCGCTCACCACCGGCACGCTGTGCAGCAACTTCGCCAACATCGACCGCTGCACCGTTATGCAACATCTGAAGGTTCTGGAGGATGCCGGCCTCGTCATCGCCGAACGCCGCGGTCGCGAGCGCTGGAACCACCTCAACGCGATGCCGATCCAGGACATCCACGACCGCTGGATCGGCCCGCACGCCGCCGCCGCGAGCGCGCGGCTCGCCCGCTTCAAACAGTCGATCGAGGCGCAATGAGTTCGACGATGGCAGATTTCGACCGGAAGCGGACACTCCACCCAATCTAAACCGTTCGCATCGAGCGCAGTCGAGATGCCCATCGGGCTGGGCGTTTCGTCGATGGATGTCTCGACTTCGCTCGACACGAACGGAGAAAGGGCGGAGCTCAAAGCGACCGGTTGCCGACCAATCCTTTTCGTCACCCCGGACTTGATCCGGGGTCCCGCTTGAGGTCGAAGCCATTGGGCGCGCAAAAAAAGCGGGATCCCGGGTCAAGCCCGGGATGACGGGAGTGGGGGACGGGATGTCCGCTCCCCACCCCAAAACAAACATCGCCTTCAAATTAGGTCTTTCCTACATTATCCGGCTGTGCCAGCCCTCATCTGGCTCTTTCATTCAGTGAACAAAAAGCGGTCGCTGCCTGCTTGCGGGTGCGACTATGATCGGACGTGCCGCGCACATCCAGCACTCCGCGACTTGCAAATCGGGGCGCTCATAGGGCTGAACTTTACTGAACTTTGTAATATCTAGCCGGGCGATGTCCAAAGAGGGCAACGTCAGCTCACCACCCCAATGCGGGCATTCTCAACAGCCGTCCAAAAACAAAGGGCCGGAGATCACTCCCCGGCCCTTCTGCTGTCTGCCCAAGGGCGGCTCACCAGCCTTGCGGCTTGCCCTTGTTCTGGGCGTCGAGCCATTTCTTCAACGGCGCGAAATAGTCGGCCATCGCCTTGCCCGACATCTCCCGGCTGCCGGTGAACGCCTGCAGCGCATCGGGCCAGGGCTTCGACGCACCCATTTCGAGCATCGCATTCAGCTTCGCGCCGACATCCTTGTTGCCATAGAAGGAACAGCGGTGGAGCGGCCCCTTCCACCCGGCCTGCTTGCACGCCGCCTGATAGAATTGGAACTGCAGCACGCGTGCGAGGAAATAGCGCGTGTAGGGCGTGTTGCCCGGGATATGGAATTTAGCACCCGCATCGAACGCATTCGCAGGCCGCTCACCCGGCGGGACGATGCCCTGATATTGGGTGCGCAGCTCGGTCCACTTCTTGTTGTAGTCGGCGGGCTGGATCGAACCGTCGAAAACGCCCCAGCGCCAGCGGTCGACGAGCAGGCCGAAGGGCAGGAACGCGACCTTGTCCATCGCCTGACGCAGCAGCAAGCCGACGTCCTTGTCGGCGCTCGGCACCTTCGCCTTGTCGAGCAGGCCGATGTCGACCAGATATTGCGGAGTAATCGACAGCGCGACGAAATCGCCGATCGCCTCATGGAAGCCGTCGTTCGCGCCGTTGAGATAGAGGAACGGCTGCTTGTTGTACGCACGCTGATAATAATTGTGCCCGAGTTCGTGATGGATCGTGATGAAGTCGTCGGCATTCACCTTGATGCACATCTTGATGCGGATATCGTCCTTGTTATCGACGTCCCATGCCGAGGCGTGGCACACGACTTCGCGATCCGCGGGTTTCAGGAACTGGCTGCGCTTCCAGAAAGTTTCGGGCAATGGCGCCATGCCGAGCGACGAGTAGAAATTCTCGCCCGCCTTGACCATGTCCAGCGGACCCTTGCCCTGTGCGGTGAGCAGGTCGCCGATATCATAACCGAGGTCGCCCGTCCCCGCGGGCGCGACGAGCGGGTAGATATTGCCCCATTCCTGCGCCCACATATTGCCGAGCAGGTCGGCGCGGATCGGGCCCGTCTTGGGCTGTACCGCGTCGCCATATTTCTCGTTCAGTTTCCAGCGGACATAGGTGTGGAGCGCCACGTAAAGCGGCTTCATGTCACTCCAGATCTGCTCGGTGACCTTCGCGAACTCTTCGGGCGGCATGTCGTAACCCGAACGCCACATCGCGCCGGTGTCGGCGAAACCCAATTCCTTGGCGCCGGCGTTCGCGATGCCGACCATCTTGGCGTAATCGTCCTTCATCGGCGCGCCGACCTTGTCGTGCCAGCTCGTCCACATTTCGGCGAATTGCGCGGGCGTATTCTGCAGATTGCCCATCTCGGCCTCGATATCCGATCCCGAGATTTCCTTGCCGTTCAGCGTGCCGCGGCCCTTGCCATACTGCGACTGCAGGTCGGTCGCGATCGTGTTGAGCTCGGTCGCGGCGCCCGGCGTCGTCGGCGCGGGCAGCACGATGCCGGTGCGCAATATGTCGAGCTTGCGCTTCGTGTCGGCGCTGAGCCCCGCGACGTCCTTATATTTGGCGGCCTCGAGAGCATATTTGACCGATTTTTCGGTGCCCACCGCGTTGATCCGCGACGCCATCGCATCGGTATCTTCGGTCAGGTAGGTGCTGTTGACCCAGTTCACCTGGCTCGCCTCGACCGTATAGTCGAACAGGTCCTTTTCGACCGACGCGATAAAGGCCTCGGCATCGGCGGCCGTCGGCGCAGTCTGGGCAAAAGCGGGGGTCGCCACCGCGAGCGACAGGGCAAGCGACAGCGTTGAAATCATGGCTTTCATGGGGTGCGTCCTCTGGAATGTTATCGCAGCGCTCTACGGCGCATCGGAACAGCTAGGCGCTTGCCGCGAGTCCGGTCAAGCCGCGAGAAAGGCCGCGATAGCTTCGCCCAGCTCGGGCTGCGTCACGCTCGACATATGCGTCCCCGGAATCGTCGCCAGCCGCGCCTCGGGCAGCGCTGCGACCAGTTCCTCGGCCGAACCATTATCCTGATCCTGCTCGCCGCACACGACGAGCGTCGGCATCGTCAACGCCGCCAGCATTTCGGGGGTCGTGTCGGTAAAGCTGTCGAGCAGGTGCCCCGCCGCGATGCGGTCGACCTTCATCGTCTTCATGAACTGGATCGACAGCCAAGTGTCGTCGCCGCGCTTCGCGGTTTCATATTCGGCGATCACGCGTTTGAAGAAGCGCCCGCGCCGCTGCCAGCCGGCCAGCCCCGCCAGCCCCATGCCGCCAAGGATCAGCCGCCCTGGTCGCATCCCCGCGACCACCGCGCGCGCGCTGGTCCGCGCGCCGAGCGAAAAACCGCCGAGATCGAAATCGCCGAGGCCAAGATGCGCAACCAGATCCTGCAGGTCATGGACCAGCACGTCGGGCGGGTAATGTTCTTCCTCGTGCGGCGCATCGCTCGACCCGTGAATGCGCAGGTCAGGCATGATCACGCGGTACCCCTCGGCAGCGACGCGCGCCGCAGTGCCGAACTTGATCCAGTTGACCTCGGCATTCGAGAACAAGCCGTGAAGCAAGAAGAGCGGCCGCCCTTCCCCCATTTCGCGCCACGCCAGTTGCACGCCGTCGCGCGCGTCGAAATATTGCGGTTCGTTCGTCATGCGCCGCGCTATGCGCCCTTCACGCCCCGTTCGGCAAGCGCCGATCAGCGCGGGCGCAGCCCCTTTTGCTCCATCCGCCACTTCGCCATTTCAATGCGGTCCTGGCCGAAGAAGGGTTCGCCATCGAACACCAATGTCGGCACGCCCCAATGGCCAGCGATTTCGAGCGCGACTTGATTCGCCGCAATCTCGTTGTCGAGTAACTCGGCGTCGCTCACGGCTTCGGCGTCAAGTTCGGCGAGGTCGAGACCGGCGCGCTTCGCCGCCCCCGCCAGATGGTCGCCGAGATGCCAATCCTGCGCCCCGCCCCAGATGAGCTGCGCAGCCTCATGCGCAAAGGCAAGGCTCTTGCCGCGCCGCGACGCCGCCTGCCCCAGCCGCGTCAGGCGATAAATATAGGGCTGCTCGGCCGCGATCGCGCGGGTCGTCATATCCTGCACGATCGGGTCGGGGCGCGGCGGGCCAAAAGGAATGCCATGAAACTGCGCAACGCGGATCATGTCGCGCACCGTATAGCTCAGCCAGTTGGGATGGTTGCGTTCGAAGAAGTCGGGCTGACGGATCGCGAGCGGATAGACGGGGCGCAGATTGATCGTCACGTCATGGCTCGCCGCAAGGGCGCGATATCGGCCGATAGCGAGGTAGCTGTACGGCGAACGAAAGGACCAAAAGAGGTCGGCGGTCAATGTCATGACGTCATCCTGCCGCATGGATTTGCGGGCGGCAAGGGGGAGAGGGCGGGCGATTGGTCCGATGCGGAAGTTAGCGAAAGTGCCGCGCAGCGTGCATTGAATTTAGTAGCAATTGCTATTATGTCGTATGACATGAGTGAAACGATCGGATTCCTTTTGAACGACAGCGCACGCCTGTTCCGGCGTTCGTTCAACGCGCGCACGAAGGACAGCGGGATCACTGCGCTGCAATGGCGGCTGATCACCTATCTCAAGCGCCATGAAGGGATTCGCCAGGGTCCGCTCGCCGAACTGATCGAGGTCGAACCGATCACGCTGTCGCGCATGGTCGACCGGCTGGTCGAGGCCGAATTGGTCGAACGCCGCGCCGACCCCGCCGATCGCCGTGCCTGGCAGTTGTACCTGACGCCGCGCGCGGGCGAGCTTCTGAGCGGGATGCGCCCCATTGCAGACGCGCTGACCGCCGAGGCGATCGAAGGATTGAGCGCCGCCGAAGTCGAGCAGCTCACCAGCCTCGTCGAGCGTGTCCGCGCCAATTTATCCCGCCGCATCTGCCAAAAAGAAAAAGAGACCGCCTGATGGACCAGCTCTCCCCATCCCGCCCAAAAGCCGAAAACGCTGCCCCGCCCAAAGCGGCGCCGAAGGCCGATCCTTTGCCGAGCCCGGCACTCGAAACCGAGGCCGCGCCGAAGGCAAGCTGGCGCACGCGCATCCTGATGTTCGGCCTGCCCCTGGCGCTGATCGCGGGCGGCGCCGGCTGGTGGCTGACGAGCGGCGGGTCGGTGTCGACCGACAATGCCTATGTCCAGATGGACAAGGTCTCGGTCGCCGCCGAAGTGGGGGGGCGGATTACCGAGGTCGCGGTGCGCGACGGCCAGCAAGTCGCCGCAGGCCAGCTTCTGTTCCGCATCGACGGCGAGCCATATGCACTGACCGTCGCGCAAGCGACTGCGGCGATCGACGCCGCCGAGGTCGAGGTCGGCAATCTTTCGGCGAGCGCGAACACATCGAACGTCGACATCGCCGCGGCGCGCGAGGACGTCAAATTCGCACAGGTGACCTTCGACCGCCAGGCAGCGCTGATGGAAAAGGGCTTCACGACCAAGGCCGCCTATGATGCTTCGCGCCACGCGCTCAGCCAAGCGCGCGAGAGCGTCCGCCAAGCCGAGGCCGCCGCCACCGAAGCACGGACCAAGCTCGCCGCCGGCCCGTCGAGCGGGATCAACCCGCAGGTCGAGGCGGCGCGCGTCCAGCGATCGCAGGCGCAGGTGAACCTCGGCCGCACCACCGTTCGCGCACCGAGCGCCGGCCGTATCGCGCAGTCGGACCGGTTGCAGGTCGGCCAAATGATGGTCGCGGGGCTTCCCGCGGTGACGCTCGTCGACACCACGCATCCGTGGGTCGAGGCCAATTTCAAGGAAACCGATCTCGCCGACATGCGCGTCGGCCAGCGCGCCGAAATCAGCTTCGACGCCTATCCCGGCGTAAAGGTGCGCGGTCATGTGCTGACGATCGGCGCAGGCACGGGCAGCGAATTTTCGGTCCTGCCCGCGCAGAATGCGACCGGCAACTGGGTCAAGGTGACGCAGCGGGTGCCCGTCCGCATCGCCTTCGACGAAAAGCCCGCGCGCGACATGATCGCCGGGCTGTCGGCCGACGTGCGGGTGTTTACGAAGTAAGCGGGATGCTCCCTCTCCCCCTCCCTTCGTCATTCCTGCAAAAGCGGGAACCCAATTGCGACATTTGCTCGCTGGGTTCCCGCTTTCGCGGGAATGACGACATTTTTTAGGGTAAAGCATGGCGAGCAACGCCCTCCCCCGCCGCTCCGCCGCCGCGGCGCTTCCCGACGACGATTCGATCCCGCTGCACGAGCGCGTGCGTTATCGCGGGCTGCTGACGGTCGCCGTCATGGGCGCGTCGATCATGCAGATCCTCGACACGACGATCGCCAACGTCGCCATCCCGCATATGCAATCGGCGCTCGGCGCGACGAGCGAGACGGTGACGTGGGTATTGACGAGCTATATCCTCGCCTCGGCCGTCGCGATGCCGATCACCGGATGGCTCGCCGACCGCATCGGACGGCGCGAATTGTTCATGGCGGCAGTCGCAGGCTTCATCGTCGCATCGATGGCGTGCGGCGCGGCGCAGACGCTCGAACAAATGGTCGCTTTCCGCTTCCTGCAAGGGGTCAGCGCCGCCTTTATCGGGCCGCTGTCGCAGTCGGTGATGCTCGACATCAACCCGCCCGAACGCCACGCGCGCGCGATGTCCATCTGGGGCATGGGGATCATGATCGGGCCGATCCTGGGACCGATATTGGGCGGCTGGCTGACTGAAAGCGTCAACTGGCGCTGGGTCTTTTACGTCAACCTGCCCGTTGGGCTGCTCACGCTCGCAATGATGTGGGCGCTACTGCCCAAGACCAAAAGCATCACGCGGCGGTTCGACCTGTTCGGCTTCTCGATGTTGGCGCTGGGTCTTGCTGCATTGCAGCTTATGCTCGATCGCGGCGCGCATCTCGACTGGTTCGACAGCATCGAAATCTGGATCGAGCTGGGCGTCGCCATTTCGTGCCTGTGGATGTTCATCGTCCATATGTTCACCGCGCGCGCTCCCTTGTTCAGCCGCCTGATGCTCGCCGACCGCAACCTCGTCACTGCAATGGGGTTCATGATCGTGATCGGCGTCGTGATGTTTGCGTCGATGGCATTGCTGCCGCCGATGCTGCAGAATCTCTTCGGCTGGCCGGTGATCGACACGGGCGTGGTGCTCGCGCTGCGCGGGATCGGCATTCTCGCCAGCATGTGGGTCGCGGGACAATTGCTTGGAAAGATCGACGCGCGCTGGATGGTCGGCACCGGCCTGCTGATCGCGGCCTATTCGCTGTGGCAGATGAGCCATTGGTCGCTTGAAATGGGGATGCGGCCGGTGATCATCAGCGGGCTGGTACAGGGGCTCGGCATGGGGCTGATCTTCATCCCGCTCAACACCATGGCGTTCGCGACGATCCAGCCGCAATATCGCACCGACGGGTCGAGCCTGCTCAACCTGTTTCGCAGCATCGGGGCGTCGGTCGGCATCTCGATCGTCACCACCCTGCTCGGCGCGAATATCCAGCGGAGCCACGAGGATCTGGCGGCGCATGTCACCAACAGCTCGGTCGCCCTGCTCGATCCGTCGACCGCCGACCGGTTCGGCATCGCGGGCGACGCGGCGATGGCGATGGTCAACGCCGAGATAAATCGGCAAGCGGCGATGGTCGCCTATATCGACGATTTCTGGCTGATGATGTGGGTGACGCTGGCGTCGGTGCCGCTGGTCCTGCTGCTACGCCCGCCGAAGCCAGGCGGGCCGAGGGCGTCGGCGGCGGATATGGGGCATTAGTGGGGTGTCGGCTTTGGGGTGGGAGCGGACATCCCGTCCCCCACTTCCGTCATCCCGGGCTTGACCCGGGATCCCGCTTGAGGCCGAAGCCAGTGAGTGCGTCAAAAAGCGGGACCCCGGATCAAGTCCGGGGTGACGATATGGAAGAGCGTGGCTTCCAGTCGCCTCCAGCCGTTCAGCCCGCGCGGCGCTCCATCGCAAGCCGCATGAATTCCCCGGGGTCGGGGGTTTCCTCGAAGGTCGGCACCGCCGGGTCGATTGCGATCCAGCCGCGTTTCCGGCTGGTCCACATATGCGCGAAGGGTTCGAGGTCCGACGGATCGTCGAGCGTGCCGGCGCGCACGATCGTCATCGCGGGATAGACGGTGTTCGCATTGCAAACGCGGCTGAAACAGTCGGGGCAGTGCTGGTTCGTCGTCGTCCCGCCCGACGGGCGCTCGGTCGAATAGGTCACGCGCCGTCCGGTCAGCGTGAGCGCGTCGGTCGACACGATCAGTTGATCGGCGAAGGCGCTCGCGGTCGATTTCTGGCAGTCGAGGCAGTGGCAGCAATAGTTGAGCAGCGGCCCGTCCTGCTCGAAGCTGTAACGCAGTTGGCCGCAGCGGCAGCCGCCGGTGATTTCGGTCGCCATGTCAGCGGAAGAAGCAGTTGGTGCCGGCGAACAGCGCGTCGACCTTTGCCGCATCGCCGGGCGCCGCGAACATGCCGCCGATGACATTGTCACCGGTGCCGATGCTGAATTCCTCGCCCAGCGTGCTGTCCTCGAGGTCGACGATCGACACCGACTCCGCCGCCTTGGCGCGCGTCGTGCCGATGCCGATGCCGCTCATCGTCGAATAGGTTGCGGCGCCGGGTTCGTTGCCGAGGAACCAGCCGGCGAACTTGCCGTCCTGGAAATTGAGCGTCATCGCATCGTAGCGCGTGAATTCCATCGGGCCCGCGCCGCATTCCTCGTTGGTGCTGCGGTCGTCCTCCTTGCCCGCGACATTGGCGAGCGCGGTCTCCGCCTGCGCGCGCGGGACGCCGAAGGCGAGCAGGCTGGTCTTGCCGCTGGCCTTGTCGACGAAGCGCAGCCCCTCGCCGTCGAGGCTGACCGCCATGGTCGCAGCGTTCGGGCCGTCGTTCTTTGCCTCGGGCACCGGCGGCGCGACCGGATCGGCATCGGCCGGGGCCTTGTCGGCGGCGGGTTTGCACGCAGCGAGCAGGCCGATCATTGCGAGGGTTATGAACTTGCGCATGCCTATCTCCTGTCGCGGTGCGGTATCGCGAGCACCAGTATCGCACCGAGGGTCGCAAGCGCCATATCCTTTTGCGCGTCCCAGATATCGCCTTGCTGCCCGTTATAGCGGTCGGCGGTTTCGCCCGCCGCGACGATGGTGAGCAGCCATTCGAAGATTTCGTAAAGGCAGGATATCGCCAATACCCAAGCAAGCACGGTTAACGTCGCGCCGTACCGCGAAAGCCCACCCCACCGCCGCGCAATCTCGGCGACCGGAACGACCGACAGCGCGCCAAAGGCGAAATGGACGAGGCGGTCATAATGATTGCGCGTCCAGCCAAAGGCGTCGGAGAGGCTCGTTCCAGTCAGCGCGCGCGCCCAGTCGTCATAGGGGACATTGCTATAGGCGTATCGTCCGCCAAGCGTGTGGAGCGCCATGAAGGCCACGATGCACGCGACCGAGGCGGTCGACAGCGGCCAGCGGCGGAGCAGCAGCGGCCCCGCCACAATCAACAGCATCGTCGGGATGTGCTGGAGCAACGCGACCTCGGGATAGGGCTGGTCGATCTGCGCGAGGAGGAGGAGCGCGAGGAGCAGGCCCAGAAGGCGTTTTTGAGTTTTGGATTGCGCCGCTCCACCCGTCATCGACCGAAATCCGTCGAGTCAGAAGTGACGGAAAACTGCCTAACTTCACTCGCAAATGCATGTATCGGGTGGAAGGTCGGGGCGGGTATCATATCGATGACCTAATGCAGCAAGACATTGTAGGACAGACATTTTCGATGCGTCACCAGCGCAGCGACATGCAGCTAAGTCCCGCGTCGATATGCGCGATCTGGTCGGTGGGTAGCGGACGGATTTCGATGCCCAGCGCGGCGAGCAGCGCGTGCGTCGCGGGCCAGCGGTCGCCGACGAGGACGGTGTCGCGAATGCGCAGGATGTTCGCCGAAGGCTCCTCGCCCGGCGGGGTCGTCACGACCTCCAGCCCGGCGAACTGCGGACAATCGGCGAGCGCGGGGACGGCGAGGATCGTGCGGTCGTCGATCAGCCCGCAGCCGGTCTTGAAGTGCAGCACGCCCGGCGGCGTTTCGGCGATCTCGGCAGGGTAGCCGAGCGTGCCGAGCAGCGCGGCGAGTTCCTCGGCGCCGACGCGGTCGGTGCGTGCCGAAAGGCCGATGATCACGCGGTCGGCGAGGCGCAATATGTCGCCGCCGTCGGCGTAGCCGGGGCCCGTCATTTCGAGGAGACGCGGATGATGCGCGGCGAGCGGAGCGCGGATATGTTCGACCTCGCCCGCGCGCGTTGGCGCACCGGGGCGAAGCAGGATGGCACCCGCCGGAAAGGTCAGCGCGACATCTTCGGTGAACAGCGCGTCGGGGAAATCGTCGAGGGGTTCGAGGACCTCGACCGCGAGGCCGAGGGTGCGCAGCGTCGCGACATAGGCCTCATGCTCGGCGACGAGGCCGTAGAAATCAGGATCGGGGCCGCCATCGGCGCGGATGCCCTTCACAGCGGATCGGGCAGGAGCGCGGCAGAGGGCACGGGTGAAGGCATAGGGGCTGGTCATTTCAGAGGCATAGCTTGAATGACACGCCAGCGCCAAGGGATCCTCCCTGTGCCGCAGGCATGGGGAGGTGGCAGCCTCGAAGAGGCTGACGGAGGGGCTCTTGACGTTGCCGTCACAGCCCCTCCACCACTCGCTTCGCGAGCGGTCCCCCTCCCCATCGCTTCGCGACAGGGAGGATTAGTTTCAACCCTTCTTGAGGTGCCGGCGGCCGAGCAGTTCGGCGATCTGCACCGCGTTCAGCGCCGCACCCTTGCGCAGGTTGTCGCTGACGCACCAGAGGTTGAGGCCGTTTTCGACCGTCGGGTCTTCACGGACGCGCGACACGAAGGTCGCGAAATCGCCGACGCATTCGACGGGGGTGATGTAGCCGCCATCCTCACGCTTGTCGTGGAGCACCACGCCGGGCGCTTCGCGCAGGATGCGCTGCGCATCCTCGGCCGACAGCTCGTCTTCCATCTCGATGTTGATCGCTTCCGAATGGCCGACGAAGACGGGGACGCGGACGCAGGTCGCCGTGACCTTGATCTTGGGATCGAGGATCTTCTTGGTCTCGACGACCATCTTCCACTCTTCCTTGGTCGAACCGTCGTCGAGGAACTTGTCGATGTGCGGGATGACGTTGAAGGCGATCTGCTTGGTGAATTTCTGCACATCCTTCTCGTCGCCGACGAAGATCTGGCGCGTCTGGTTCCACAGCTCATCCATGCCCGACTTGCCCGCGCCCGACACCGATTGATAGGTCGAGACGACGACGCGCTTGATCTTCGCGGCATCGTGGAGCGGCTTCAGTGCGACGACCATCTGCGCGGTCGAGCAGTTGGGGTTCGCGATGATGTTGCGCTTGGTATAGCCGTCGATCGCATCGGGGTTCACTTCGGGCACGATCAGCGGCACGTCGGGGTCCATGCGATAGAGCGAGCTGTTGTCGATCACGACGCAGCCGGCGGCGGCGGCCTTGGGCGCATGGATCGCGGTTGCATCGCTGCCGATCGCGAAAATCGCCATGTCCCAGCCCGACCAGTCGAAATTCTCGATATTCTGGCACTTAACGGTCTTACCGGTATCGCCGATTTCGATCTCGTCGCCCTGGCTGCGCGACGATGCGACCGCCGCCAGTTCGTCGTACGGAAATTCGCGCTCGGCGAGAATGGCGAGCACTTCGCGCCCGACATTGCCCGTGGCTCCGGCGACTACGATACGATAACCCATTTACTCACTCCTCAAGGCAAGAACTCGGTTGAAAACGTAACTTAAACTCAGACTTTCCAGCGAAAATGGCCGGTGAGCCGATGCTTGAACAAGGCATCCTCCTCGCGCGTGCCACCGCCGATATTGTGGAGCACCAGCGGCACGCCGGTCGTATCCTTGCGGTCGGATACGATGCCCGTGTGCGGCAGCCGGCCGCCGACCATCTGGGTGAAGATGTCGCCCGGCCGCCAGTCGGCCGGGTCGTCGGTGACGGGCAGCGCCGCGCCCTGTCTGCGCCAATAGGTCGCGAGATTGGGTACGCGGCGATGGTCGATGTTGCGGTCGGGGCGGCCGAGCCCCCAATTTTTGGGATAGGCAGTAAAATTGGCGCGCATGTCGGCGTTTACAAGGGCCTGAAGGTCGGCGCCTAGCGCATCGCGAAAGGCGCGGATCACGACGTCGGTGCACACGCCCTTGGCGCGGTCGACGTCGCCGTTCGGAAAGCGCAGCACGGTATAGGCCGGATCGTACGTCAGCGTCACGCCGACCTGCCGCCGCGCCGCGATCACAAGGCGCTGCGCGCTGGTGAGCGCCATCGCCTCCCCCGACACGCCGAACGCAAGCACCGCGCCAAGGAAGGCGCGCCGCGTCGGCTGGAACGGGAGGACGGACTGCTGCATCAAATTCGCTTTGCCCAAATGAAAACGACCGGCTCTGCCTGTTGGCGGAACCGGTCGTTTTTGAAAGCTGTTTCGGCTTTGGTGTGGAGAAGCTCCCCTTAGCCTTCGCCGGCTTCCGACCGGTATTCGCGGCGCTCCGCAATACGTGCCGATTTACCAGTGCGTCCACGCAGATAGTAAAGCTTCGCACGACGGACAGCGCCCTTACGGACGACGGTAATCGAGTCGATGTTGGGCGAATAGAGCGGGAACACGCGCTCGACACCTTCGCCGAACGACATTTTGCGCACGGTGAAGTTGGAGCCCATGCCCTTGTTCGAGCGTGCGATGCACACGCCTTCGAAATTCTGGACGCGGGTGCGTTCGCCTTCGACCACCTTCACGCCGACTTTCAGCGTGTCGCCGGGACGGAAGGTCGGAATGGTCTTCGCCGCTTTGGCGATTTCTTCGGCTTCGATCGTCTGGATGAGGTTCATGTCCTCTAGTCCTTTTCTTTTCGCCGCGCGCCAGAGGCAGGTCGGTCCCGAGCATCGATATGACGCTCCCAAAGGTCCGGCCTGCTTAACCGTTTTTATCGGCAAGGTTTCCCGATCGCAGCACTTCGGAAACCCTGCGCCCCGTCCGGATATCCGGTCGGGGATAAGCGGACGACAGGCATGCGCGATGAACGCGATTCGCCCGGTTCCACTTGAAGCCGGGGCCACTACGCTGGAAAGGCGCGAAATGCAAGGGGTTCGGCGGATGACGCACGCGGCCGATTTAAACCGACATTAACCAAAATCCGCCATGGACGGCACGGAAGGGACCCGATGCTGCACATGAATGCCATAAAGCCGCTCGCGAGCCGCGCTTTTGCGCCCGCCGACGGTGTGGGGCTGACGGCGTTCCTCAACTGGGCGCTGTGCTGGCTGGTGCTGCCCAACCTTCCCTTCCTGCCGATCACGATCATGGGCGGGCCGATGCGCGCGGGCGAGATCATGCTCTGCGGCGCGGTCGGCTTCGTGGCCTGCTGGTTCGGCTACTGGTTTCGCGTCGCCGCCTTTTTCGGCCTTCTCCTCTATCTGACGCTCGTTTTCATCGCGAGCATGTTCAACATGGACATCAGCGTGATCCTGTCGGTCATCGCATTGGTGCTCGATCTGCGCCCCGCCGCTTCGCCCGAATATATGGTCGGGGCCGGCCTGTTGATCGCGGTTCTCGGCTTTGCTGCGCGGCAGCTTCGCAGACAGCAGAATTTGCGCGGGCTGCAATGGATGATCGCCGCTGCCGCGCTCACCTATACGCTGGCGCAGGCCGACTATATCCGGGCGCGCGAGGGGTCGACCGCCTATAACCGGCTGGCGCCCGCCGATGCCCCCTTCACCTCGGCGACGCGCCAGACCGATTTCCTGAAGCTCGCGGACGGCAAGCGGAACGTGATGATCGTCGTCGTCGAGGCGATGGGACTGCCGACCGAGGCGACGCTGCGCGACCGGCTCGACGCGATCTGGACGCGCCCCGAACTCGCCGAACGCTTCGCGATTAGCCAGGGCAGCACGACCTTCTATAACTCGACGACCAAGGGCGAGATTCGCGAGCTGTGTCAGCGCTGGGGCGATTATAAGGAGATCGTCGCGCGCGACCCCGATTGCCTGCCCGCGACCCTTGCGCGGCGCGGCTATGCCACGCACGCCTATCACGGCTTTTCGCCGAAATTCTTCGACCGCGATCGCTGGTATCCGCTGATCGGGTTCGAGGGGATGAGCTTCCGCGACCAAATCGAGGCGCAGGGCGCGGGGCATTGCCCCAATGTCTTTCCCGGCGCATGCGATCGCGACATACCGCGGCTGATCGGGCGCGACCTGGCCGCGGCGAAAGAGCCGCAGTTCATCTACTGGCTGACGCTCAATTCGCACCTGCCGGTGGTCGCCAATGCGGAGCTGCGTACCGAGAATTGCCGCCAGCTAGGCCCCGTGCTCGACGGCGATTATCCGCAGGTCTGCCGCCTCTTCGCCGTCTGGGACGACACGGCAGCGGCGCTCGCCGACATGGCGAGCCGCCCCGATTTCCCGCCGACCGACATATTGATCGTCGGCGATCATATGCCGCCGTTCACCCAGCAAAAGAGCCGGTTGATGTTCGACAGCGCGAAGGTGCCGTGGGTGCTGCTGCGCTATCGCCCGTCGCGCGCGGCGACATAGGCCGCCCACAGGTCGGGGCGCCGCGCCCGCGTATCGTGCTCGGCCTGTTCGCGGCGCCAGCTCGCAATCTTCTTGTGATCGCCCGAACGCAGCACGTCGGGAATGTCATGCCCCTCCCAGTTCACCGGCCTTGTGTAGTGCGGATATTCGAGCAGCCCCTGCTCGAACGATTCATCGTCGCCGCTGGCCGAGGCGCCCATCACGCCGGGAAGCAGCCGGATGCAGGCATCGAGCAGCAACAGCGCGCCCATCTCGCCCCCCGACAGGATGATGTCGCCCATCGAGACTTCCTCGATATCGCGCGCGGCAAAGATGCGTTCGTCGAAACCCTCGAAGCGGCCGCACAGGATGATCGCGCCCGGACCCGCCGAAAGCTGGCGCACGCGCGCCTGCGTGACCGGCGTCCCGCGCGGGGTCATCGCCAGGATCGGCAGACCCGGATGGGCCGCCACGGCATGGTCGACCGCGGCGCCGAGCACGTCGGCCTTCAGCACCATCCCCGCGCCGCCACCCGCCGGCGTGTCGTCGACGGTCCGATGCTTGTCCGTGGCGAAATCCCGGATCTGCACCGGCGCGCAGTTCCACGTCCCGCTTTCGAGCGCGCGCCCCGCCATACTGTGCCCCAGCGGGCCGGGGAACATGTCGGGGTAGAGGGTCAGGGGGACGGCAGTGAAGGTCATAACGGCGGCTCCCATACCGCGTCGGGCAGCAGGTGGCGATCTTTCTCGATTTCGGCGTGCAGCCATTCGCGGAAGCGTTCGATCTTGCGCACTCCGATGCGGTTGTCGCGGTGGACGAGCCACATGCCCGAGCCCTTCGATACATAGAATGTGTCAAAGGGCTGGACCATGCGGCCGCTCGCCAATTCGCCCTGCCAATAGAGCGGGGTCATCATCGCGACGCCGAATCCCGCTTGCACCGCGCTCGCCTCCTGCAACTGGCTGTCGAGTTCGATCCCGCGACGTGAGAGCACCGGCGGTGTCGCGACCCCGGCCAGCGCGAACCATTCGGCCCACCAGCTATCGTTCGGCGCAAGGCGCTGGACGCGGAGCAGGTCGGCGGGCTCGTTTATGTCGTGCTCGGCGATGAAAGCGGGCGAGGCGATCGGCGCGAGATATTGGCGCATCAGGAAATCGCTGCGCAGCCCCGGCCACGCGCCCTTGCCGATGCGGATCGCGACATCGACGTTCGAGGCGTCGAAATCGATCAGATCATTGCTCATCGCCATGCGCACCGCGAGTTCGGGATATTGGAGCTGGAAGCTGCCGATACGCGCGCTGAGCCAGGTGCCGCCAAAGCTGGTCGCGGCATTGATCGTCAGCACGTCGGCCTCGTCGCTGCCGAGCGCGGCAAAGGCGTCCCCCATGGTGGCAAAGGCGTTGCTGATCGCGGGCAGCAGCCGCTGGCCCGTTTCGGAAAGGCGCACGCGCCCTTTCTCACGCACGAACAGCGCGCGGCCGAGCCGATCCTCCAATTGGCGGATTTGATAACTGACTGCAGCTTGCGTCAGTCCCAGCTCTTCGGCAGCGCGCGAGAAATTCTGCAAACGACCGGCGGCTTCGAAGGTGCGCACGGCGGAAAGGGGCGGCAGTCGGGACATACGACCTTATAAGGCCAGCTTATAATATGGTCTACGCCTTTTGTTGGCGCTGCGGCGCGCGGGAGGGCAATTAGGATGCACCCAAGCGAAAGGAAATGAACGATGAAAGACGAGCAGTTCATGCGCGCCTGGAATGACGGTCATGATCATTTCAGCGCCGATATCACCCGCGGCCTTCACTGGCTCGCAACCCCGTTCCGCCGCCTCGGCGAGTGGATCGCCCTGCCGACCGCACCCGGCGAAGACAGCGTCTTCACCCGTGCCGCCGCGCGCTGCGGCGTCCGCCTGCGCCGGGCACGATAAGCGTCCGCGATAAGAACCCTGCTCCCCCCTCTCAAAGGTCCAGGGCGAAAACGGGGTGAGGCTGTCCCTTGCAAAGGCCTCACCCCGTCGACATCAGTTCGCCTCGGGCGGCACGACGCGCAAGCGCAGCGCCTGGATCGTCGCCGGCTTCGTCGGGGCGAGCAGCAATTGCCCGTCGAGCTTGCCCTTTTCGCAGTTGAGGCGGAAGGCAGCCGACATCGCGCCGGTCGGCGCCAGCGGCTCGTCGGTGGGGCACGCCCCTACCTCGGCTTTCAACTTCGCGAATTCGGCCTTCCAGTTGGCGGCCGAACGATCGAGGAGGAAGTTCATCGCGAGCCGGCCCTGTAGCGGGCCGAGATCGCCGGCGGCATAAGCCGCCCTTGCTGCCGCATAGGCCTCTGCCACCGCCGGCGATACCGGAACGGGGCGCGTTTCCAACAGGCCCGCCTTGTCGATTGCGACCGCGGTGTCCCACGCGGGGGCCGACGGGCCGGCATAGGTCCGGTTCGACAGCGCAAAGACGCCGATTCCATAATCGGGCATCAGCATCACATGACTGCCATAGCCCGGATATCCGCCGCCGTGCGCGAGCGTCAGGCCAAGGTCGCAATCCTGCGCAACGCGCCAGCCCATGCCGTAAGCCGCGGCCTGCTTGCACGCCGTAGCGCCGCTGGCGCCGATGCGGTTCGTCACCGAGACGAAGTTCGAGCCCTGTGCGACCTCGCGCACCGTCGACCGCTTGACCGGCCCGGTGTCGGCATCGTCGCGCGCTGGCCAGGCCGAGAGCAGGAAGGCGACCCATTTGGCATAGTCGTTCGCGCTGACCTGCAACCCGCCCATGCTGTTGAACGCCCCGTCGACCATCTCGGGCTCGGCGGTCCATTTCTCATTTTCCCAGCGATAGCCAAGGGCGTAGCGCGCCTTTGGAGCCTTCGGCGCGTCAAAGCCGCTGCGGGTCATGCCGAGAGGGTTCAGGATCGTCTGCCGGACATAGTCGGTGTAGGGCATGCCCGAGGCGTTGGCGACGATCCGACCGAGCAAGGCATAGCCGAAGTTCGAATATTCATGCTGGCTCTGCGGTACGCGGCTGAACGGCACGCCCGCGGCGATCATCTTCGTGAATTCGTCTTGCGGCAGCACTTGCTGGCGATCGCCCCACGGATCATCGGTGACGAAGCCGCCGACATGTTGGAGCAGATCCCTGACCCTTATGCGCGGGCTGTCCTTGGTCGGGTAGGTCCAGCCCTTCATTTCGGGCACATATTGCTCAGCGAGGTCGTCGAGGCGAAGCTTGCCGTCATCGCGCAGCTTCAGGATCGACAGCGCGGTGAACGCCTTGGTCATCGAGGCGATGCGAAACAGGCTGTCGGGAGTGACGGCGCGCTTGTCGGCGATGTTCTGAACGCCGATGCCCTTCACATAAGCGAGCTTGCCGTCCTTGACGACGCCGTAGACCAGGCCGGGGATGTGCTGCTCGGCTTGATATCTGGCAAAGAGCGTGTCGATCTCGGGGGCGAGTTGGTCGAGGGTTTTGGGGGCGGATTGCTGGGCGTGAGCGGGAGCGAACGAGCCAAGGATGGCAGCAAAAACGAGACCCGATTTCAAGCGCATGACGATTCTCTCTCCAAAAGATGGCGCGACAATTCGTCCGTCACCCCGGACTTGATCCGGGGTCCCGCTCTTGAGGTCAACCCCCGCTTCGGGCTCCGATGAGCAGAAGAAGCGGGACCCGGGTCAAGCCCGGGGTGGCGATGGAAATATGGGGATATCGTTACTCGACGAACGCGGCGTTCACGGTGACGCCGTCGTCGTTCCACGCCGGCACGGCCTGCGCCGTCATCGGAACCATGAAACGTTTGCGGTCGGGCTTCTCGATTTCGAGAATGTCACCAGCGCCGAAATTCTCGACCGCGGCAACATGGCCGATGGCGACGCCGTCGGTCGACACGCATGGCAGGCCGAGCAGGTCGTGGTGATAATATTCGCCCTCGCCCAGAGCGGGCAGCGCCGAGCGCGGCACCGTCAACACCGTTCCGCGCAAGGCCTCGGCAGCGCTGCGGTCGGCGATTTCGGCGAAGGTCGCGACCGCACCCTGATTGGCGGGACGGACCGATTTCAACGTGAGCGTGCGGTCGCCCGCATCGAAAACGGAAAAGGCGCGGAGAGCCTCCGCGCCTTCACCAAATAGCTTGAGACGCACCTCGCCCCGCACCCCATGCGCGCCGGCGATGGCGGCGAGGGTGACAGGGCGATTCGCGTCGGCCAAGGCTTAGCCTTCGGCCTTTTCTTCGCCAGCTTCGGCGGCCGGAGCTTCTTCGGCTTCGGCAGCAACCGGGCCGCCTTCGGCGACTTCTTCGGCGATCGCGGTCGCGTCTTCGGCGGTCGCGTCGGCCGGGGTTTCGTCGGCGACGGCTTCGGCAACGGCTTCGGCGGTCGCTTCGCTCTTCACCGAACCGGTTGCGTCCGATTCAGCGGCTTCGGGAGCGGCGGCTTCTTCAGCGGCGGGCGCTTCTTCAGCGGCCACTTCCGGAGCGGCTTCTTCAGCAGCTTCGGGTTCCGGGGCCGGAGCGGCGGCAGCAGCGGCTGCGGCTTCTTCGGCGTCAGCCAGCTTCTGGGCCTTTTCTTCGGCGCGTTCCTTGGCCTTTTCGCCGGGGACAGCCTTGTTCGGGTTGTTGCGGGCAGCGCGTTCGAGAACGCCAGCGGCGTCGAGGAAGCGGGCGACGCGGTCGGTCGGCTGCGCGCCAACCGAAACCCAATGCTTCGCACGGTCGGCATCGAGCTTCACGCGCTCCGGATTGTCCTTGGCGAGCAGCGGGTTGTAGCTGCCGATACGCTCGATGAAACGGCCGTCGCGCGGGCTGCGCGAATCGGCGACGACGATCTTGTAATAGGGACGCTTTTTCGAACCGCCGCGTGCGAGGCGAATAGAGGTTGCCATGATATTTTCCTTCAGAGTTTAATGTTCAAATTCGGGTTTTAATTCACTGGATCCCGGCCTGCGCCGGGATGACGACCTGTTGGGGTCGTCACTTCTTTTTATTCATCAAATTGGCGAGTTCAGGCGGGATCGATCCGCCCCCACCAAGACCGGGGAGGCCACCGCCACCCATTCCGCCGCCGCCCATTCCGGGAATGCCGCCGCCCTTGCCGAACAGCGCGCCGAGGCCCTTGAGCCCGCCCATCTTGCGGATCTTCTTCATCGCGCTGGACATTTCCTGATGCATCTTCAGCACCTTGTTGACCTGCTGCACCGTGGTGCCCGACCCGTTGGCGATACGGATCTTGCGCTTCGCGGTCAGGATTTCGGGCTTCGCGCGCTCCTTGGGGGTCATCGATCCCATGATCGCGTCGAAGTGGATGAGCATCTTGTCGTCGGCAGCACCGGCCGCCATCTGCGCCTGCGCCTTCTTGATCCCCGGAATCATGCCGGCGAGCGCGCCGAGGCCGCCCATGCGACGCATCTGGTTCAATTGGGTGCGGAGGTCGTTGAGGTCGAACTGGCCCTTGGCCATCTTCGCCGCCATCGCCTCGGCCTCTTCGGCCTGGATCGTTTCGGCGGCGCGTTCGACGAGGCTGACGACGTCGCCCATGCCGAGGATGCGGCCCGCGATGCGCGAGGGCTGAAAGAGCTCGAGCCCGTCGAGCTTTTCGCCCGTGCCCGCGAATTTGATCGGCTTGCCAGTGACCGCGCGCATCGAGAGCGCGGCACCGCCCCGCGCATCGCCGTCCATGCGGGTGAGCACGACGCCGGTGAGCGGCACCTGATCGGTGAAGCGCTGCGCAACCTGTACCGCATCCTGGCCGGTGAGGCTGTCGACGACGAGCAGCGTTTCGGCAGGGTTCGCCGTGCGCGACACCGCCTGCATTTCGTCCATCAACTGCTGGTCGACGTGGAGGCGGCCCGCGGTGTCGAGCATCAGGACGTCATAACCCTGAAGCTTCGCCGCCTGCATCGCGCGCTGCGCAATCTCGACCGGCTGCTGCCCCGCGACGATCGGCAGGGTCGCGACGTCGATCTGCTGGCCGAGGACGGCAAGCTGTTCCTGCGCGGCGGGGCGATTGACGTCGAGCGACGCCATCAGCACCTTCTTGCGCTCTTTTTCCTTCAGCCGCTTCGCGATCTTCGCGGTGGTGGTCGTCTTACCCGAACCCTGCAAGCCGACCATCATGATCACGGCGGGCGGGGTGACGGCCAGCTCGAGCTCGGCGGTTTCGGAACCGAGCATTTCGGTCAGCGCGTCGCTGACGATCTTGACGACCTGCTGCCCCGGCGTGACCGAGCGCAGGACATTCTGGCCGATCGCGAGTTCGGTGACCTGATCGACGAAACTGCGCACGACGGGCAGCGCGACGTCCGCCTCTAGCAGAGCGATTCGCACTTCGCGCATCGCGGCGCGCACGTCGGCCTCGGTCAGCGCGCCGCGACCGCGGAGCTTCCCGAAAACATCGCCAAGCCGATTGCTCAGACTGTCGAACATGCGCCTCAAATCCTTGCTTACGAGGCCCGCAACGCAAAAGACGCCGGTGAGCGAAACCTCGCCAACCAGCGGCTATCCGTGGACAGACTTTCCGTCGCGGACATCGATATGCCCGTGCGCAAGATGCGCGCGAACGCGGCGGCCTCTACACAAAAGCGCACGCAAAGGCAAGGTGCCGCGCCGAAGCGCACTTAACCCAAATTTCACCGCTTTGCCCCATAGAACCGGCGAGGGTGGGACAAATTCATATGACAGCGACGCCGAAGCCATTCGACCGAAGCGAGGGCGCAAAACGCGATATCATTGCCGGTGGCATAGTCGTCGCCGCGATCCTGCTGTTCGTGGGGACGGGCAGCAATGTGATGCAGGCGGCGGTGCGTGCATTGATCGGCATCGGCGGTGGTCCCGACCGGGCGCTGGCGACGGCGCTCATTCTCAATGTCGCGCTGATTCTCTTCGGCTGGCGCCGCTACAAGGATCTCAACCGCGAAATCCTCGAGCGCACCGAAGCCGAACAGCGCGCGCGCTACCTCGCCGACACCGACCCGCTGACGGGTTTCCTCAATCGCCGGGCCCTGCTCGCGACTGGACAACTGCAGATCGCGAACGCGATCGCCGAAAAGCGCCAAGTCGCACTGTTCCTGCTCGACCTCGATCACTTCAAGACCGTCAACGACATTCATGGTCACGCGGCGGGGGACCGCGTGCTGCAGGTCGCAGCCGAACGTATCTCGGCGGTACTACCGCCAAATGCCACCAAGGCGCGGCTCGGTGGCGACGAGTTCGTCGCGATGCTGGCGTTCGAGCCTGCGGCGCGCGCCGACATCGACGCCCTGGCGGCCGAACTCGTCATGGCGCTCGACAATGTTATCGCGCACGATGCGCAGCAGATTCGGGTCGGCGCGTCGCTCGGCCTATCGCTCGCCAGCGATGCCAGCGTCACAATGGAAACGATGGTCCGTCAGGCCGACATCGCAATGTATAATTGCAAGGACGAAGGCCGGAATCGCTTCTGCTGGTTCGAGGCCGGAATGGAAATGGCGGTGCAGGTGCGCAACCAGATCGAAACGGGCATTCGCGACGGCATGCCGCGCGGCGAGTTCGTCCCCCATTTCGAGCCGCAGGTGGATATCGCCAGTGGGAGACTGCTCGGTTTCGAGATGCTCATGCGCTGGGAATCGCCCGAATATGGGATGATCCCGCCGGAACGCTTTATTCCCGTTGCCGAGGAAAGCGGCCTGATAGGCGAATTGTCGCTGCAGGTCATCCGCGAGGCGATGGAAGTCGCCAAACGCTGGGACCCGTCGATCATGCTTGCGGTCAACATCTCGCCGCAGCAACTGAAAGACCCGTGGTTCAGCCAGAAGCTGACCAAGCTGCTCGTCGAGGTCGGTTTCCCGGCGGCGCAGCTCGAGGTAGAGATCACCGAAAGCTCGCTGTTCGAAAATCTGCCGCTGGTGCGATCGATCGTCACCAGCCTGAAGAATCAGGGTGTGTCGCTGAGCCTCGACGATTTCGGCACCGGCTACAGCTCGCTGTCGCATCTGCGTGCGCTGCCGTTCGATCGGATCAAGATCGACCGCAGCTTCATCGCTGCGATGCGGGGCAGCCCCGATGCGCAGGCAATCGTCATTGCTATCGTGCGACTGGGCGAAAGCCTCGCGATGCCGATAACCGCCGAAGGCGTCGAGGACGAGGCCACCGCGATCGAACTGACGCGGCTCGGCTGTTCGAAGGGTCAGGGCTGGTATTTCGGCCGTGCCGCGTCGGCCGCCGACACCGAACGGTTGCTTGCCGAGCGCGGCCTGCTCCGCGCCCCCATGGTGCCGCCCGCCGGTCCCGACGCCGGCGAGGACGAACGGCTGCGCAAATCGGCGTAACCTGTTCGTCACCCCCGCGAGGCGGGGGTCGCCGTAGACCTTTCGCATCGCTGCCGCTTTAAACCTCTCGCGGCCCTCGCCTTCGCGGGAGCGAGGGGATGCCCGCCCACATCGCTAGACTTCGCTGCCCTCCCCCCCTAAATGCGCCCTATGGCAGACCGCTTCACCAAGATGCACGGCCTCGGCAACGACTTTGTCGTGATCGACGCGCGCGTGGCGCCCGTCGAAATGACGCCGGCACGCGCGCATGCAATCGCCGATCGGCGCCACGGCATCGGGTGCGACCAGCTGATCCTGCTCGAACCGTCGACCAGCGCGGACGTGAAGATGCGCATCTTCAACGCCGACGGCGGCGAGGTCGAGGCATGCGGCAATGCGACGCGCTGCGTCGCGACGCTGATCGGCAAGCCCGCGGTGATCGAGACGCTGGGCGGTATGCTGCGCGTCACGCCGGCCGACGGCGGCGCCGAAGTCGTACTCGGCGAACCCGAATTCGACTGGGAACATATCCCGCTTGCGATGCCGATGGACACACGCGACATGCCCGTCGCGTGGGACGAGCTGGAACATGGCGCGGCGGTCAATGTCGGCAATCCGCATATCATCTTTTTCGTGCCCGAGGCCGACGCGGTCGCACTCGACGAGTTGGGGCCCCGGATCGAGACCGACCCGCTGTTTCCCGAGCGCGTCAACGTCAATGTCGCCAGCCTCGACGGCGAAAACCAGTTGCAGCTACGCGTCTGGGAACGCGGCGTCGGGCTGACGCAGGCATGCGGTACCGGCGCATGCGCGACTGCGGTTGCGGCAATCCGCGCAGGCAAGGTGCAATCGCCCGTCACCATATCGCTCCCCGGCGGCGACCTTATCATCCGCTGGGCGCCGGGCGAGCCGATCGTGATGAGCGGCGCCGCGACGCGCGTCTATGAAGGCGAGACCGACTGGGCGCAGTTCGGATGAGCACCACCCTCGCCGACCGGCAAGAGGTCGTCAATTTCGGTTGTCGGCTGAACATCGCCGAGGGTGAAGCCATCCGCTCGGCCGTCGCGGCGGCGGGTGCGCAGAGCATAACCGTCTTCAATAGCTGCGCCGTGACCGACGAGGCGGTGCGGCAGGCGCGGCAGGCAGTGCGCCGCGCCCTGCGCGAGCGGCCCGGAACCGAGGTGGTGGTGACCGGGTGCGCGGCGGAGCTCGAACGCGGCGCCTTCGCCGCGATGGGCGCGCGGGTGGTGAGCAACGATGCCAAGGGCTTGGCCCAGAGCTATGAAAGCACCGCGTCCTCGCGCGGGCGGGGAACCATCGTTGGCGAGCTCCAGCTCGAACCGGCGGGAGATGGGCCCCTGCCTTCGCAGGGACAGGCTTTCTTTCCCTATAGCCCCGCCCTTTCAGGCGCCGATCATGCCCGCGCTTTCCTTGGTGTCCAGACCGGCTGTTCGCATAGCTGTACCTTTTGCGCGACGGTGCTGGCGCGTGGGACGGCGCGGTCGGCAAGCGTCGATGCAGTCGTCGCATCCGCACAAACCGCTCTCGACCGCGGCCAGCGCGAGATCATCCTGACCGGCGTCGACCTCGCCAGCTATGGCGACGACAGCGGTACGACATTGGCCGCGCTGGTCGAGGCATTGCTCGCTTTGCCGGTCGAACGACTGCGCCTTTCGTCGCTCGACCCAAACCGGATCGACGATGCGCTTTTCGCGCTGCTGACCGAGGAAACGCGCGTGATGCCGCATGTCCATCTGTCGCTGCAGGCGGGCGATGATATGGTGCTGACGCGCATGAAGCGCCGCCACCGCCGCGCTGATGCCGTTGCGTTGATCGAGCGATTGAAGGCCGCGCGCGCGGAGATCGCCATCGGTGCCGACCTGATCGCGGGCTTTCCGACCGAGGACGAAGCGATGTTCGCCAACTCGCTGGCGCTGATCGACGATTGCGACATCATGTTCGGCCATATCTTTCCATACAGCCCGCGCGCCGGGACGCCCGCCGCCCGCATGCCGCAGGTCGGGCGCACCATCGCGCGCGAGCGGGCGGCGATCCTGCGCGAGGCCAATGCCCGGCGGCGGCAGGACTGGCTGGATACACAGATCGGCCATACCGCATCGATGCTCGTCGAACGCGACGGCGTCAGCGGCCATGCCGAAAATTTCGCCGCCGTGGCGCTGACCACGCCGGTGGCGCCCGGTACTATCATTGACGTGCGCCTGTCGGCGCGCGAGGGCGACCGCATGGTCGCAACCCCAATTGAGGAAAAGGACATCGCCGCATGACCGGCAAAAGCTGGAGCGAAAGGCTACTTGGCGGATTTCGCCGTACCTCCGAACGGCTCGGCGAGAATCTGGCCGGGCTGACCGGCAAGGCGCGGCTAGACGAGGATGATCTCGACCGGATCGAGGAAGCGCTGATCACCGCCGACCTTGGCCCCGCGATGGCCGACCGCATTCGCGGCCGCCTGGCCGAACGCCGCGATATCGCCGCGAACGGAACCGAGGAACTGCGCAAGGTCGTCGCCGACGAAATCGCGGCCGTCCTGCGTCCCGTTGCCGAACCGCTCGACATCGACGCCTTTCCGCGTCCGCAGGTCATTCTGGTGATCGGGGTCAACGGGTCGGGCAAGACCACCACCATCGCCAAGCTCGCGCATCTGTTCCAGGAGCAGGATTATGGCGTGATGCTCGTGGCAGGCGACACCTTTCGCGCGGCAGCGATCGGCCAGCTCAAGGTCTGGGCCGAACGGCTGGGCGTGCCGATCATGGCGGGCCCCGAAGGCGGCGACAGCGCGGGCATCGTGTTCGACGCGGTGAAACAGGCGACCGCGACCGGGATCGACGTGCTGATCGTCGACACCGCCGGGCGGCTCCAGAACAAGCGCGAACTGATGGACGAGCTTGCCAAGATCAAGCGCGTGCTTGGCCGGCTCAATCCCGCCGCGCCGCACGACGTCGTGCTCGTGCTCGACGCGACGACGGGGCAGAATGCGCTGTCGCAGATCGACGTTTTCCGAGAGGTTGCGGGGGTAACCGGCCTCGTCATGACCAAACTCGACGGCACCGCGCGCGGCGGTGTGCTCGTGTCCGCCGCCGAGCGCCACGGGCTTCCCATCCATGCGATCGGCATTGGCGAAACCATCGACGACCTTCGCCCGTTCGATGCGGACGAGATCGCAGCCATTATTGCAGGAAATATCCGATGAGCGACGTGCTTCCCTCTGGCCCCGAAGCCGTCCCGGCACCGCCGCCGGCAAAGCATGGATGGCTCAACTTCGTCATCGATTTCGGGCCTTTGCTCGTCTTCTTCCTTGCCTATAAATTCTCGTCCGGCGGTGAAGGCGGGTTCGCCGCGACGACTGCGGCGATCAAGGGCACGGTGGCGTTCATGATCGCGATCGTCATTGCGATGATCGTGTCGAAATGGAAGCTCGGCAAGATTTCGCCGATGCTGTGGATGTCGAGCATCCTCGTCCTCGGTTTCGGCGCGCTGACGATCTGGTTTCACGACGAGCGTTTCATCGTGATGAAGCCGACGATCATCTATGCCGCCTTCGCCGTGCTGCTGCTCGGCGGCGTGTGGTTCAAAAAACCGATGCTCAAATATCTGCTGCAATCGGCGCTCGAGGGGCTGACCGACCGCGGCTGGCTGTTGCTCTCGCGCAACTGGGGGATATTCTTTGCCGCGCTCGGCATCGCCAATCATGTGATGTACGAGCTGATCCAGGCGAAGCAGATGAGCTTCGATCTGTGGCTGACGATCAAGGTCTGGGGCGTCACCGCCCTCTCCTTCCTCTTCACTTTCAGCCAGGTTCCTGTGATGCTCAAGAACGGGCTCGCGGTGCCGGAAGAGCCTGCAACCGACAAAAATTGATGCATTTCCCTCTCGGACTGGCATAGCTGCGTCACCGGCACCGGGTCGCACGCGGGCGCCGCGACAAAATAGGGGGAACTGCCATGGACAAATTTTTCGGAAATCTGCACGCCGTACTGGGCACCGGCCTTGTGCTTGCGATCATCCTGATGCTCTGCCTCAACGGCCAGAATTTTGAGGATGGGGTCGCGGCGGGCAACGCGATCATGCGCTGGCTGCACACCTTCTTCGGCGTGCTGTGGATCGGCCTGCTTTACTATTTCAACTTCGTCCAGATTCCGACGATGCCGAAAATCCCGGCCGAACTGAAACCCGCCGTCGGCAAGCATATCGCGCCCGCCGCGCTGTTCTGGTTCCGCTGGGCGGCGCTGGTCACCGTGCTGCTCGGCCTCGCGATCGCCGGCCACGCCAAATATCTGGCACCCGCGCTGGGGCTCCAGGACCCGTACAAGCTGATCGGCGTCGGCATGTGGCTGGGCCTGATCATGGCGTTCAACGTGTGGTTCGTGATCTGGCCGAACCAGAAGAAGGCGCTGGGCATCGTCGAGGCCGACGATGCGACCAAGGCGAAGGCCGCAAAGACCGCGATGATCTTTTCGCGGACCAACACCTTGCTGTCGATCCCGATGCTCTATGCGATGGTGAACTTCAGCTAAGTCAGCGAAGCTAGTCGAAAGGGCGTCCCAGGAAACCAGGGCGCCCTTTTTCTTGGGCCATCAGCCCTCGATCGCCGCCTTGTGCATGCGGCCGTTCATCACATAATGCGCGACGCCCATCTGCATTCCCGCAGCCTGCGCATCGTCGATCTCGCGCACGCGCCGCGCGGGCGATCCGGCCCATAGCTCACGCCCCGGAATTTCCTTGTTCTCGGTCAGCAGCGCACCCGCGGCGAGCATCGCGTCGCTGCCGATGCGGCACCCGTTCATCACCGTCGCCTTGAGGCCCACGAAGGCGCGATCCGCCAGCGTGCAGCCATGCACCATCGCCATATGGCCGATCAGCACATCCTCGCCGATGATCGTCGGGAAGCCGTCGGGGCGGTGCGGCATCTGGCCGTCGCAATGGACGACGCTGCCGTCCTGGATGTTCGAGCGCGCGCCGACGACGATGCGGCTGACATCGGCGCGCAGCACGCAATTATACCAGATGCTGACATCGGGCCCGATCGTCACGTCGCCGATGATCCGGCACCCCGGCGCGATAAAGGCGCTGGGGTCGATCTGCGGCGTCTTGCCGTTCACGCTGATGATGCTGACGTCCTGATAGGTCATTCGTCGCGGCCTCCGATGATATTCTTCCAGATCAGCACCGGTAGCGTCGAGGCATAATCGTCGGTCCAGCGCTCGAAACCGGGACGCGCCGCCAGCGGCACCCACGCATCGAGGTCCATCGCGTCCTTGCGCGGACGAATGCCGCCGGTCAATTGTTGCATCCGGGCAGGCGTCGCGGTCAGCGCGACCCAGTTCGATCCGGTGAGGTCGCCATATTCGTCGCCGATCGGGCCGGGGTCCATGCGGATCGCACTGGTCCAGCCCCGCGCCTTCGCCTCCGCCGCCAGCACCGGCTCCAGATCGAAGAAACGGTTCGAGATGTGGATGAGCAATATGCCGTCGGGCTTCATCGCGCGCGCATAGATGCCGATCGCCTCTTCGGTCAGCAGGTGCAGCGGGATCGCGTCGGACGAGAAGGCGTCGATGACGATGACGTCGAAGCGCCCCGCGGGTTGGTTGGCGAGTTGCAGCCGCGCGTCGCCGATGACGATCGGCGTGTCACCCGCGCAATCCGACAGGAAAGTGAATTTGGACGGATCGCGCGCAATATCGACCATCACCGGATCGATTTCGAAGATCGTCCAATGCTGGCCAGGCTTGCGATAACAGGCGAGCGTGCCCGCCCCCAGCCCGACGATGCCGATCGACGCACCCGGTCCCGCGAGCGCCCCAGCCTTGTCGAGCGTCAGCCCGACCCCCGACTGATGACCATAATAGGTCGTCGGATCGCGCCGGTGCGCGGCGTCGGTGCGCTGGAGGCCGTGGAGCGTCGTGCCATGCGCCAGGCGGCGCTGGTTCGACTGGGGATAGTCGGTGACGGTATAAACGCCGAAATAGCTGCGGACGCGCGCGTCGGTGAAGCTTTCCTGAATCGTGTCCCAGCCGCCGACGCCGATCATGAGCAATCCGAGCACGGGCACAAAGGCCCAGCGCCAGCCGATGACGAGGATGCCGATGACGAAGATCGCGATGCCCCACGAGGTCGTCGCGCCGTCGAGCCGGCCGGTCCAATCGCCGACCATATGCCAGGCGCCGAAGGCGGCGATCAGGACGAGAACTGCCGCAGTAATCCGCGCCGTCTTCGCCTCGAGCCCCAACCATTTGTCCCACGGGAGCAGCGCGGGGAGCGGCAACAGCACCCCCGCAGCGAGGATCAGGATCGGATGCTCATACACCCAATCGAAGATCAGCGGCGCGAACAGCGCGGCGAACAACCCGCCGAGCACGCCGCCTGCCGACATGATGAGGTAGAAAAGCGTCAGATACTGCGCCCCCGGCCGAAGATGATAGAGATAGCCGTGGAGCGCGGTCGCGACGACGAACAGCATCGCGAGGCTGGCGAGCGCGACCATCATCGACCCGCCGCCCGAGCTGAGCAGCCCAAGTCCGCCGACCGCGAGCAGCACGACGGGCGCAACCAGCGTGACGATCTGCGTCGGCCGCTCCATCGTCGAAAACGCGATCACGAAGCTCAGGAGATAGAGGCCGAGCGGCAACACCCAGAGCAGGGGCATCGCGACGATGTCGGTGGTGAGATGCGTCGTCGTCGACAGCATCAGCCCCGACGGCACCGCCGCGATCAGCAACCAGTGGAGCTGACGCCGCAGCGTCGGACGCGGTTCGTCGGTGGCCGCCGCATGGGCTTCGGCGCCGCCCTGCCAACGCGCTGCAGCCGCGCCCGCGACGAGCAGGACGAGCAGCGCGTAACCCGCAGTCCAGCCCCAGCTTTGCGTCGCAAGCGGCATCGTCGGTTCGACGAGCGCCGGATAGCTGATGAGGCCGGCAAAGCTGCCGAGGTTCGACGCCGCGTAGAGATAATAGGGATCGCCTGCGCGCGTGTCGGCGGCGAACCAGCGCTGCATCAGCGGCGCCTGCGCCGATACCACAAAGAAAACGGGGCCGATCGACGCAAGCAGAAGCAAGGGCACCCACAGCGCCTCCTGCCCTGGCCCGGGCGGCGCGATCTGCGCAATACCGATCGGGAGCCACAGCGCCGCGACGAGAAATAGCGCGAGGTGAATCGTCGCCTGACGCCGCACAGTGAACCGGCCCAGCCAATGAGCATAGGCATAGCCGCCAAGCAGCAGCGCCTGATAGACGAGCATCGCGCTGTTCCACACCGCGGGCGCGCCGCCCAGCTTGGGCAGCACCATGCGCGCGACCATCGGCTGGACGAGGAAGAGGAGGAAACTGCCGACGAGGATCGTCAGCACGAACAGCCAGCGGCGCGGCGATGCGGAAGCGATCATATTGTCAGGCGCCGAGGAGCCGCGCCGCGTGCAGCGCGTGATAGCTCAAAACCCCCGATGCGCCCGCACGGCGGAACGCAAGCAAGGTTTCGAAAACGAGCGCATCGCGGTCGCCCGCACCCGCGGCAGCCGCGGCCTCGATCATCGCATATTCGCCCGACACCTGATAGGCATAGACGGGCACGGCAAAATTGTCCTTCACCGCGCGGACGATGTCGAGATAGGGCAGGCCGGGCTTCACCATCACGCTGTCCGCACCCTCGGCGAGGTCCTGCGCCACTTCGCGCAAGGCTTCCTCGCTGTTCGCGGGATCCATCTGATAGGTCTTCTTGTCGCCTTTCAGCAGCCCGCGCGAACCGACCGCGTCGCGGAACGGGCCATAGAAGGCCGAGGCATATTTGGCGGCGTAGCTCATGATCTGGACATGCCCGAAGCCCTCGGCCTCCAGCGCCTGCCGGATCGCACCGATGCGGCCGTCCATCATGTCGCTGGGAGCGATGATGTCGGCCCCGGCGCGTGCCTGGTTGAGCGCCTGCCCGACCAGCACCTCGACCGTTTCGTCGTTGAGCACATAGCCCGCATCGTCGATCAGCCCGTCCTGCCCATGGCTGGTATAGGGATCGAGTGCGACGTCGGTAAGAATGCCGATATCGTCGCCGAGCGCCTGCTTGATCGCGGCGGTGGCGCGGCACATGAGATTGTCGGGATTAAGCGCCTCGCCGCCGTCCGCGCTGCGCCGCTCGGGCTGCGTATATGGAAAGAGCGCGAGGCACGGGATGCCCGCGGCAACCGCGTCACGCGCGCGTTCGACGAGCAGGTCGACCGACCAGCGCGATACGCCGGGAAGGCTCGATATCGGTTCCTCGGTGCCCGAACCATCGGCGACGAAGAGCGGCCAGATCAGGTTCGAAGGCGAAAGCTGGGTTTCGCGCACCATCGCGCGGCTCCAGCCGGTGCGGCGGGTGCGGCGCAGGCGCAGGTCGGGGAAAGCGGCTTGGGTCATGCGGGGTGCATAGCGGCGCCGGGCCGCGGGGCAAATGTTTCTTCTATAGCCCCTCCCCTCAAGGGGAGGGCTTGAGCATATTCAAATCCCGTCGCCCGCGCGTTTCGAGGCGACGTCGGCGAGGCTGCCGAGCTTCGGTCCCTCGACCTGTTTCGGCGCGATCGGGGTCAGCGCGGCGCCGGGCGCGATCGACGTCAGCGATCGAATGCGCGCGCGGAAATCGGCGAGCGCCTTGCCCTCGAGCAGCGCGCGGGTAACGAAAGTCACCGACGACGGGTTCACCGCGCGGCCGTTGCGATAGAGTTCGTAGTGGAGGTGCGGACCAGTCGAGAGGCCGGTCGAGCCGATATAGCCGATCACCTGCCCGCGATTGACGCGCTGGCCGGGCCGCACCGCGATGCGGCTCATATGGCCATAGCCTGTGCCAAGCCCGTTGCCATGGTTGAGCTTCACATAATTGCCGAAGCCGCCATGGCGACCGGCAATCGTCACGATGCCGTCGGTGACGGCATAGATCGGCGCGCCATAGCCGCCGCCGAAATCCATGCCGCTGTGCATGCGCTTATACCCGAGAATCGGGTGGCGGCGCATGCCGAAGGTCGACGTGACGCGTCCGTTGGTCGGCCGCGCCATCCCGCCGCGCTGTTCGCCGACCCCCGATGCCTCGAACCATTGGGTCCGGCCGTCGACATTCCATTCGAGCATCGAAAGCTTTGATTTTCCGCCCCGGATCAGCCCGGCATAGAGCAGCTTGCCCGTCTCGCTCTCACCCGTTTCGGCGCGGCGATGGTCGACGATGATGTCGAACTCATCGCCGGCGCGGATATCGCTGCCGACCGAAATCTGTTTGCCGACGACGCGCAGATAGGACTGGATCGCCGCGGGCGGCGCCCCGGCGGCGCGCGCCGAACGGTAAAGGCTGTCGCCGACCCGGCCGCGGATGCGCAGCGGCGTCGCGTCGACCGCGATCGGAATGCGGCGCATCACCAGCTGGCCGCCCTGCCGCTCCATCTCGATGCGGAGGTCGAAGCGCGCACGCATGGCCAGCGCCTCTACCGGGCGCGGCATGGTCCGCGCGGCACGGCGGCCAAGGATCAAGTCGATGCGCGTGCCCGGCGCGATATCGGCGAGCGGAACCGCGCCCGACACCTGATTTGCGAGCGCCTGCGCCTCGCTGCTGCCGACGCCCGAGCGTTCGAGCAGGCGCGCGAAGCTGTCACCGCGGCCAAGCGTGGCGGTCAGCTCGATTTGCGGGCGTTCGGGGGTTTGCGTCAGCGGGCGAACCGCGTCGGTCGCCGCCATATGGCGCCCCGTGTCGCCGCCGAACGCGAGCGGCACGATCATCTGCGCACGCGCTTCGTTGAAATCGGCGGCATCGAGCGCAGGCGTGCCCCCGATCTCGAACGGCTGGATTCCGGGGAAGGTCGCGATCGCCGTTCCGCAGAGCAAGGTTAATGTCGCAAGACCGCGCCACCACTCCGCCGAACCGATATTGTCGCCAAGGTCGGGAACGAGGTCGAACTGCGCCAGCCGGTCGCGCCAGCCGAGCTGCGGTTCGGCATCGGAATCGGCGCGCCGCAGCGGGATCGCCTGCGACATCGTGAGGGCGGCCGCGTTGCCGGACATCCCCGCGATCGGTTCGTGACGCTGAAACAAATTGCAACCCCCGCTCGGCAACCAAACCCTACACCCGGCCGCCGAATGATGTTTTCGAGGCGTTGTCTGTAAAGAAAGGTCGTTAAAGTCAATTTAATGGCGGATTTGCCGCAGTTCGTTGCGGCGAGGCGTGGCGGGGTCGGGATATTATGCAACACTGCGGGAAAAATCGGCCTCCACCCTGCGGTTCGACGATAGGCTGTTGCGCGTGGACCCCGCGCATGCCAGCGTGGCTTTCAAGAAAATGACCTCTTCCTCTTCCCAGCCGGTCAAGGCTGTCCTTGGCCCCACCAACACCGGCAAAACCCATTTGGCGGTTGAGCGCCTGACCGCCCATTCGAGCGGCATGATCGGCTTTCCGCTGCGCCTGCTGGCGCGCGAGGTTTACGACCGGGTGGTCGCGATCAAGGGCCCGGCGCAGGTCGGGCTGGTCACCGGCGAAGAGCGAATCATCCCGCCCGATGCCCGCTACCTGCTCGGTACGATGGAGGCTTTGCCCGTCGAGCGCGACGTCGCCTTCGTCGGGATCGACGAGGCGCAGCTGGGCGCCGACCCCGAACGCGGCCATGTCTTCACCGACCGGCTGCTGCGCGCACGCGGGCGCGAAGAAACGATGATCCTGGGCTCGGCGAGCATAAGGGGACTGGTCAAGGGGTTGGTGCCCGAGGCCGAGATCATCACCCGGCCCCGCTTTTCGACCTTGAGCTATGCGGGATCGTCGAAGCTGTCGCGCCTGCCCAAGCGGTCCGCGATCGTCGCCTTCTCGGCCGAGGAGGTGTATGCGATCGCCGAAATGCTGCGCCGCTTTTCGGGGGGCGCGGCGGTGGTGATGGGCGCACTCAGCCCGCGGACGCGCAATGCCCAGGTTGCGATGTTCGAGGCGGGCGAGGTCGACTATCTCGTTGCAACCGACGCGATCGGCATGGGCCTGAACCTGAACGTCCAGCACGTCGCCTTCGCTAGCCTGCAGAAATTCGACGGACGGCGCCTGCGGCGGCTGACGATTTCTGAAATGGCGCAGATCGCGGGCCGTGCCGGGCGGCACCAGCAGGACGGCAGCTTCGGCACCGTCGGCCTGCCGCAAGGCGGCTTCACGCCCGAGGAAATCGCGGCGATCGAGGGGCATCATTTCCCGCCACTACCAAGCCTGTTCTGGCGCAACCCGACGCCGGGCTTCGGATCGCTCGACCAGCTCCTGTCCGACCTTGCGCAGCCGCCGACGCAGCCGATGCTTCGCACAGCCCCGGAGGCGGTCGATATCGCGGTGCTCAAGCATCTGGCGGGCGATATGGAAGTGCGCGCGCGCGGCGGCGATTTCGACGCGGTGCAGCGCCTGTGGGACGTATGCGGGCTTCCCGATTTCGAGCAATTGGGCGCCGAGCATCACAGCCGCACCGTGTTCAAGCTGTGGCAGTGGCGCACGACCGGCGACGGCATGATCGACCCCGACTGGTTCGCGCGGCGCCTTGCCCGGCTGAGCGACGTCGAGGGCGATATCGACCAACTCGCGAGCCGCATCGCCGCGGTGCGGACACTCTGCTTCATCGCACAGCGCGGCGACTGGATCGCGGGCGCGGCGGGCTGGACCGAACGGACGCAGGCGCTCGAATCGCGATTGTCCGACGCGCTGCACGCGGCGCTTGCGCAGCGTTTCGTCGACCGGCGACTCGCCCTGTTGCTCCGCGACGCGGGGCAGCGCGACGCCGCCTTGCCGGTCGCTGTCGGCGCCGATGGCACCGTCGCGGTCGACGGCGAGCCGATCGGCACGCTGAAGGGCTTTCAGTTCAAGGTCGATCCGGTGGCCAAGGCGAGTGATCATCGCATGCTGCTCGCGGCGGCCGAGAAACATCTGCGCGCCGAACTCGCGCGCCGCGCGACCGCGCTTGCCGAGGGTGACGACAGCGCGCTGTCGCTGATCGCCGAACCGGGGACGGTGCCGCGCCTTGCCTGGCATGGCCATGCCATTGCAACGCTCGCGCGCGGGCCGACGCTCGTCCAGCCGGCGATCCAGATCGACCCCTCGTTGCGGCGGCTCGAGCTTCATCAGGTGCAGGCGATTTCCGAACGGTTGCAGCGCTTCGTCGCCGCGCAGCTCGCGCGTCATGCGGGGCCGCTTGCCGCGATGGGCGAGGCGGCGGGTGACCTATTCACCCCGCCGCGCGTGCGGGCGCTGCTTGCGGCGCTCACCGACAACAGCGGCACGATCGGCCGCGCGGCCGTCGAGGATCAGCTCAGCGCCCTTACCCCCGAAGAACGCCCCCAACTGCGAAAGCTTGGCTTCACGATCGGGTCGCTCGACCTGTTCCACCCGCTGCTCTTGAAGCCGGAGGCGGTACGCTGGCGCGCCGCGCTGACCGCCGCACAGCAAGGCGCGACCGTTCCCGCGCTGCCGCCGCACGGCGCAGTGCTGCAAAAAACAGGCAGCCACGCCGGATTGGTGATCGCGGGCTTCCGCCGCTGCGCGTCGGGCTGGCTGCGCATCGACATGGCCGAAAAGCTCGCACGCCAGGCGCACGCCGCGCGAATGCAGGCCGCAGCGCCGCCGACCGCACCGCTCGCCGGGCGCGACGAGCATCACGACGACCACGGCAATGACGACAGCGAAGGCCATCCCTCCGCCCTCCCCCCCGGCTTCATCATCGACCCGGCCCTCGCGACCTCGCTCGGGCTCGACGAGGAAACGCGCCGCGCGCTACTCGGCAGCTTCGGCTTTCGCGCCGTGGGCGAGCCCGCGCTCCAGCGCTGGCGCTGGTCGGGGCTGCGCAAGCCCGAGAAAAGGCCGCGCCGGAAGCCGCACCCGCATCGCAAGAATGCCGACGCGCCGCAGCGTCCCGCGGCGAACGGCGAGGCCCGGCGCGCGCCTGCCCATCAGGTAAAGGGCAAGCGTGGCAAGCCGGACAAGCCCAGGATCGATGGACCGCGCCCACCGCGTCCCGATCGTCCTGAGAGGCAGCCGCGTCGTGGCCCCTCGCCCAACAGCCCCTTCGCGGGCCTCGCCGCGCTCCTCGCGGACGCCCGCAAAGACTGATGGCGAGTCCGGGCGCCGCAGGGAGTATCCGGCTGGACAAGCTGCTATGGTTCCTGCGCTTCGCCCGCTCGCGCAGCGTCGCGCAGGCGATGGTCGAGGCGGGGCATATCCGGCTAGATGGGCGGCGGATCACGCGCTCGTCGTGCGCGGTGCATGCCGGGGCGACGCTGGTGCTACCCGTCGGCGAACGGATCGAGGTGATCCGCCTGCTGTCGATCCCCCTGCGCCGCGGCCCCGCGCCTGAGGCGCAGGCCTGCTACGTTCGCCTTGAGGCGCAGACGCCCGCCGCCTCCAGCTGAGCTATTGGGCCGACAGGAAAAGCTGTCACCCGAAAGCCGGCGCTTTTGCGTATCGAGTGAGAGTGATTCGCAACTGTCGCTTTGCGTTGACGTGCCGCGTCAACGCGGAATAGAGGCGTTTCCGATGGATGTCGGACGGCAAGGGTGCCGCCGACAAAGGGAGCTGAACCCATGACCTATGTCGTCACCGATGCCTGCGTCCGGTGCAAATATATGGACTGTGTCGAGGTGTGCCCCGTCGACTGTTTCTATGAGGGCGAGAATATGCTCGTCATCAACCCCAATGAATGCATCGACTGCGGCGTGTGCGAACCCGAATGCCCGGCCGAGGCGATCCTGCCCGACACCGAGAGCGGGCTCGAAAAATGGCTCGAAGTGAACAGCAAGTTCAGCGCCGAATGGCCGAACATCACGGTCAAGAAAGAAACGCCGGCCGATGCCGATGAATTCAAGGGCGTCGAGAACAAGTTCGAGACGCTCTTCTCGCCGGAACCCGGCGAAGGCGACTGAACCGAAATCGGACAATCGGAACGGGGCGGGACTTTCCCGCCCCTTCTTTTTGCCCCCTTGAAAGAGCTCCGCTTGGCGACGATGTAGGAGCCTAGAGGGGCCAGCCTGCCGGATTCTCCGGTGCGGCGTCCCGATAAACATAAGGACGAATTTCCAATGATCGACCCGCTCGCCGCTCTGGTTCCCGTCGTCGTCGAGCAGACGAGCCGCGGCGAACGCAGCTTCGATATTTTCTCCCGCCTGCTGCGCGAACGGATCGTCTTCGTCACTGGAGAGGTCGAGGACAATATGGCCTCGCTGATCGTCGCCCAGCTCCTGTTCCTCGAATCGGAAAATCCGAAGAAGGACATCTATATGTACATCAACTCGCCGGGCGGTGTCGTCACGGCGGGCATGGCGATCCACGACACGATGCAATATATCCGTCCGCGCGTCGGCACGGTGTGCATCGGCCAGGCAGCGTCGATGGGCAGCTTCCTTCTTGCCGCAGGCGAACCCGGGATGCGCGTCGCGCTCACCAACGCCCGCGTGATGGTTCACCAGCCTTCGGGCGGCGCGCGCGGCATGGCGTCGGATATCGAAATCCAGGCCAAGGAAATCCTGCGCATCCGCAAGCGGATGAACGATCTCTATGTAAAATATACCGGCAAGTCGCTGAAAGAGATCGAAAAGGCGATGGATCGCGACACGTTCCTCGAAGCCGACGAGGCGAAGGAATTCGGTCTCGTCGACCATGTCTACGACCGCCGTCCGGGCCTGCCCGGCGATGACGCGGCGAAGGACGTGAGCGAAGGCCCGACGCCCTGATACGGGCGCGGGACGACTCGGCATGCCGACGAAAGTTCCCGGTAACCGCGTTTCTTGACGTCCGCTTGGTACCTCGGTGCCAGGCTGGACATTGAACCGATGTCACCCAATTGCCATATTGTAATTGGGTGACCGGGGGCTAGGATAAGAAAGGCGACGCCCCTTTTGGGCCCGCCATAGGAATGTTTATGACGAAATTGAGTGGCTCGGACAGCAAGAGCACCCTTTACTGCTCCTTCTGCGGCAAGTCGCAGCACGAAGTCCGCAAGCTGATTGCCGGGCCGACCGTGTTCATCTGCGACGAATGCGTCGAGCTGTGCAACGACATCATCCGCGAAGAGATCAAGGGCGGTATCGCCGCGCGCAAGGACGGCGCGGTGCCGACGCCGCTCGAAATCTGCCAGCATCTCGATTCCTATGTGATCGGCCAGAACACCGCCAAGCGCGTGCTGTCGGTCGCGGTGCACAACCATTACAAGCGCCTGGCGAACAGCGGGCGCGGCGACGACGTCGAACTGGCGAAGTCGAACATCCTTCTCGTCGGCCCGACCGGCAGCGGCAAGACGCTGCTCGCGCAGACGCTGGCACGCTTCCTCGACGTGCCCTTCACCATGGCCGATGCCACGACACTGACCGAGGCGGGCTATGTCGGCGAGGATGTCGAGAACATCATCCTGAAGCTGCTGCAGGCCAGCGACTATAATGTCGAAAAGGCGCAGCGCGGCATCGTCTATATCGACGAAATCGACAAGATCAGCCGCAAGGCCGAAAATCCGTCGATCACGCGCGATGTGTCGGGCGAAGGCGTGCAGCAGGCGCTTCTGAAGCTGATGGAAGGCACCACCGCGAGCGTTCCGCCGCAGGGCGGCCGTAAGCATCCGCAGCAGGAATTCCTCCAGGTCGACACGACGAACATCCTGTTCATCGCGGGCGGCGCGTTCAGCGGCCTCGAAAAGATCATCGGCGACCGCCTGCAGGGCAAGTCGATCGGTTTCGGCGCGCATGTCGCCGGCCCCGACGAGCGCCGCAGCGGCGAAGTATTGAAGCAGATCGAGCCAGAGGATCTCCTCAAGTTCGGCCTTATCCCCGAATTTGTCGGCCGCCTGCCGGTCATCGCGACGCTTGAGGATCTCGATGTCGATGCGCTGGTCAAGATTCTTGGTGAGCCCAAGAACGCGCTGGTCAAGCAGTATAAGAAGCTGTTCGACCTTGAAGAAGTTGCGCTGACCTTCACCGACGACGCGCTCGTCGCGGTCGCCAAGAAGGCGATCGAACGCAAGACCGGCGCGCGCGGATTGCGCTCGATCGTCGAGGCGATCCTGCTCGACACGATGTTCGACCTGCCCGACCTGACCGATGTGGTCGAGATCGTCGTCGACAAGGATGTTGTCGAAGGCCGCAAGGATCCCGTGCGCGTCTATGCCGACAAGGCGAAGGAAGCGGCCGGCGACGCCGCCTGAGTCGCAAATGGGGCGCCTTTCGAGGCGCCCTTTTATGTTGCATTGCAGCAACAGTTTCCGGAAAAAACACATCTGCGCCTGTGGATAAAATTTGCTGCGCGACGGAAAATAGCGCTTTTTTAGCCCCGAGCTGACCCGCGCGCCCCTCCCCACTTGCACTGTCACAATTGCTGTCACAATCGTGCCACATGCGGGCTTCAGGGGCGCTCGCAGGTCAGGCGCGCCCCATTCGGGCGCCTGCCAAATGCACCACCAAAGGGGACAATCCAAATGCATTTCCGTCACTATCTGGCTGCGAGCGCTGCTGCGCTCAGCATGAGCGTTGCGCTCGCCGCTCCCGCGGCCGCCCAGGAAACCTCATCGTCGGTTCGCGGTACCGTCGAATCGGCAAGCGGGCCGGTCGCCGGAGCGACCGTCTCCGTGACGCACGTCCCGTCGGGCACCGTATCGCGCACAACCACTGACGGCAGCGGCAATTTCGGCGCCAATGGCCTTCGCGTTGGCGGCCCCTACACGGTCGAAGTAACCTCTGACGGGTTCGACAGTGCGCAGGTTACCGATCTCTTCCTGCAGGCCGGTCAGCCTTTCCGCCTGCCGATCACGCTCGAAGACACGGCGATTGTCGTGACGGCATCGTCGGTCAAGGGCGCAGTCGAAACCTCGAACGGCCCGATCACCGCGCTCAACCGCGAAGCGATCGAAGGCGCCGCCTCGATCAACCGTGATATCCGCGACCTTGCGCGCCGTGACCCGCTCGTCACGCTCGACCTGACGAACGCCCGCACGATCGAAGTCGCCGGCAACAACGGCCGTCTAAACCGCTTCTCGGTCGACGGCGTCCAGATGAGCGACGACTTCGGCCTCAACAACGGCGGCCTGCCGACCTCGCGCGGCCCGGTTCCCTTCGACGCGATCGAGCAATTCTCCGTGAAGGTCGCACCGTTCGACATCGCCGAGGGCGATTTCCAGGGCGGCGCGGTCAATGTCATTCTCCGCTCGGGCGGCAACAAGTTCCACGGCGGCGCTTTCTTCACTTATACTGACGACAGTCTGACCGGCAACCGCACCCGTGGCCGCGACGTCAATCTTGATTTCGACAGCAAGCAATATGGCGCCAACCTCAGCGGCCCGCTGATCAAGGACAAGCTGTTCTTCATGCTTGCCTATGAAAAGACCAAGGAAACTGATCCGTTCGACAGCGGCTTTGGTCCGGGCTTCGCCAATCAGGTCCCCGGCCTGACGCAGGCGGTGATCGACCAGGTCAGCAGCATCGCGCAGTCGCGCTATGGCTATGACACGCTTGGCCTGTCGCCAAACGCCACCGAGGAAGATGAAAAGATCATCGGCAAGCTCGACTGGAACATCAGCGACACGCAGCGCGCGTCGCTGACCTATATCCGCAACGTCGGCACGCAGCAGTTCCAGCAGAACACCTTCCTGACCACGCCCTTCGCGCTGGGTTTCCAGTCGAACGGCTATGAGTTGGCCGAAGAAGTCAATTCGGGGGCGTTCGAACTGAACTCGACCTGGTCGGACAGTTTCTCAACGACCTTCCGCGCTTCATACCGCGACTATAATCGCGACCAAACGCCTTTCGGCGGCCGCGATTTCGCGCAGATGGAGGTCTGCACCGATCCCGTTGCAACCAGCGCCAGCACGGCAACGGGCTGCAACGGCACGCGCCTGTTCTTCGGTCCCGACGTCAGCCGCCATTCAAACGACCTGAACACCGAAAACCTGTCGTTCGACCTGACGGCGCGCCTCGACGCCGGCAATCATTCGTTCCGCCTGCTCGCGGGTTACACCGATGTGTCGGTTTACAACCTGTTTGTGCAGCGTTCGCTCGGCGATTTCTATTTCGACAGCCTCGCCGATTTCGCCGCCGGCAATGCGAATCGTCTGCGCTACGGCAACGCGGTGCCAAGCCTCGACCCGGACGATGCCGCAGCCCGTTTCAGCACGCAGAACTATACCGTTGGCATCCAGGACGACTGGCAGGTCACCCCCGATCTCACGCTGTCGCTCGGCGTTCGTTACGACCTGTTCGGCAACGATGTGAAGCCGCCGCTGAACCCCAACTTCCTGGCACGCTATGGTTTCCACAACCGCGAAACCTTCAACGGCCGCGACGTTCTTCAGCCGCGCTTCGGTTTCAACTGGCAGGCCACCGACAAGCTGATCGTCCGTGGCGGCGTCGGCATCTTCTCGGGCGGCACGCCCGACGTCTATCTGTCGAACAGCTTCTCGAACACCGGCCTGCTCACCAACTCGGTCGATATCAACCGCACGAACTGCGCGGCTTCGGCCACCTGTAATGCGCTGAACGGTATTACCGGCGGCACCATTCCGAGCAGTGTCGACACCTTCCTCATTGGCGGTTCGCAGAGCCTCGCGCCGACCGATAATATCGATCCCGACCTGAAGGTCGCGCGCAAGTGGAAGGCCTCGCTGCAGGCCGACTATGAAATCGGCGACGGCTGGTTCGTTGGTGGCCAGTTCCTGTACGACAAGAACATCTATGGTTACACGTGGACCGACCTGCGTTCGGTACCGAACGGCACACTGCCCGACGGTCGCCCGCGTTATAATGTGCTTGGCCCGGCCACGACTAACCGCGATCTTCAACTGACCAACAGCGAAAAGGGTCGCTCCTTCTTTGCGACCGCCCGTTTCGCCAAGGCTTGGGACTTCGGCTTGTCGATCGACGGCAGCTACACCTATTCGAACGTCAAGGATGAAGGGGCCATGACCTCTTCGACCTCGTCGTCGAACTATGGCAACAACGCCTTCGTGGACCCGAACCGTGCAGCCTATGGCCGGTCGATCTATGAATATACCCATCAGTGGAAGTTCAGCGCGGACTTCAAGCGTGACTTCTTTGGCGACAATGAAACGCGCATCAGCCTGTTCGGCGAATATCGTTCGGGCCGGCCGTACAGCGCGACGATGCTGGACAACAGTGGCAATCGTGGCACCACCTTCGGCACGGTCGGGAACCTTGGCAACATGCTGCTGTATGTTCCGACGGCCGGAGGCGATTCGAAGGTCAGCTTCGACTCGGCCGCTAGCGAGACGGCGTTCAACAACCTCATTTCGCAGCTCGGCCTCGAAAAATATCGCGGCCGGATCGTGAAGAAGAACAGCCAGACCTCGCCCGATTTCTTCAAGGTCGATCTCCACTTTAGCCAGGAAATTCCGGCCTTTGTCGGCAATGCGAAGTTCAAGCTGTTCGCCGACGTCGAGAATGTCCTGAACCTGATCGATAGCGATTGGGGTTCGCTTCGTCAGGTCGACTTCCCGTACAACGCGGCGATCGCGCGGGTTACCTGCCTGACGGCTGCTACTCCGACGGGAACGGCGGGAACGACGGCGTCCTTGTCACAAACCTGTGCGCAGTATCGCTACAGCAACGTTCTTGCACCGAACGAAGTGCTCACGAACCGCGTGTCGCTGTATGGCATCCGCGTCGGTGTGAAGGTCAACTTCTAAGCCATCCGGCTTCGACCGAAAGAAAAGGGCGCGGGAGGAAACTCCCGCGCCCTTTTTTCTTGCGCGTGGCGAAATGACAAGCCGCGCCGATGGCGGCAGGGGAAATCAGTCCGCGGCGATGCGGCGCGCAGTATCCTGAACCAGCGCGATCATGTTCGGAACGCCCTGCGTGCGGTTCGACGATAGCTGGCGCGTGAGGTCGAAGGGGGCGAGCGCTGCGGCGACGTCCATGTCGGCCACTTCGGCCGCGGACTTGTCCTGCACCGCGGCCAGCACGAGCGCGACGATCCCTTTGGTAATCGCCGCATTGCTGTCGGCGAGAAAATGTAGCTGTCCGTCCTCGCGCGGGACCGGATAGACCCAGACGCTCGCCGAGCAGCCGCGCACCAGTGTCGCATCGGTCTTAAGGGCGTCGGGCATCGGCTCGAGCGTCCGGCCGAGGTCGATCAACAGGCGATAGCGATCGTCGCCGTCGAGAAACTCATATTCTTCGAAGATGTCGTCGAGACTGCGCATGGCCGCGCCCCTCGCACAGATGGCGCCGGGTTGGAAGGCCCCGAAACAACATCGGCCCGCTCCCCTGTCAGCCGCCGGACGGATGGCGCCTGACAGGGGAGCGGGCCGGTGCCGCGCGGGGCGGGGTGTTTAAAGGTCGACCCCCGCCGCGATGGCTTCGAGCTTGCGCAGCCGTTCCTTAAGGTCGGCGATCTCGATCCGCGACCCGGCGTGCGGAACGCCGGGATCCTGCGCCAGCGGCGCGTGCCCCGCGGCGAGCTCCTCACGCTTGAGCTGGATCCAGTCGCGCCAGCCGCGGAGCGCGACAAGGCTGACGATGCTCAGCGCGGTGAGCGCGACGGCCGCGGCAGTGAAGTCTGGAGTGATGAAAGCCATGAGCGTTGCTCCTTTTCCGGCATTCAGATTTTGCTGCTGTCGCGCAGCTTCTCGATTTCCTGATCGAGCGTAACGGCGCGATTATTGTCGGTGGCGATGCGTTCAAGCACCTGGATGCGATCCTTGAGCGCGCGGATTTCGGCCTGCAGCGCCTTGGTCTCTGCATTGTCCGCAGCGTTGCCGACAAAAAATTCATTGCCCTTATTGTCGCGGCGGATGCCGTGCTTGGCGCGAATGATGCTGCCGATCGTCACGATCAGAACGATGCCGATGACCATTTCAAAGGGGTTCATGGGGAAGAATCCTTTCGTTTATTATTCAGTTCAGCGGGGCGTCGCGCAGCTTTTCGATCTCGTCGGCGACATCAATTCCCTTGTCGGTAACGATGCGCTCGAGAACGCGGACGCGTGCCTCCAGCCGTTCAGTTTGCGCCGCATATTGCGCGGCCTTTTCGGCGGTCTCGTTGGTGATCGCCTTGAACTGCCGTTCCTTGAACTTGAGGTGGCGTTCATAGGCAGCGTAGCCGATGCCGAGCGTGACGGGCAGACCGACGACGATAATGAGGATGACAATCGCTTCCATATTCCGTTTCCTCAGTTCGACGGGCGCCGCAGCGCCTCGATCTCGTGGCTCAGCCGGTGGCCCTCGTCGGTGACGATGCGCTCGATCACCGCGAGGCGATCTTTCACCGAACCAAGTTCGGCGCGCAGTTGGGCATTTTCCTGGCTGATCAGCTTGACGCGTTCCATCGCTTCGTCGCTGGTCTTGGGATAGATCGCCTTGCCCCAGCTGTTTTCGAGCGGATAGCCATTCTTGACGCGGATCCAGGTCGTGAAGACCCAACCGCCGACCCCGGCCAGGCCGACGACGGCGGCGACGGGGGCGATGGTATTCAGGACATCCAGATTCATGCTCTCAAATCCTCTCAGCGCAGGCGGTCGATCTGGTCGGCGAGCTGCGCCGCCTGACCGTTGTTCTCGGTCGCGATGCGTTCGAGCACCGAGATCCGCTCTTCCAGCCGGCTGACCTGCCCCGCCAGCTTGGCGTTGTCATCGGTCAGCAGGGCGATTTTTCGATCAGCGTCGGGGTCGGTTCGATGAACCGTGCCGCCCCATTCATTCTCAACGGGATAGCCGTGCTTTGCGCGGATCCAGGTGGTGAACATCCAGCCGCCGATCGACAATGCGATGATGGCGAGGACAAAACCGGTACCACCGAAATTCATTTTCTATCTCCCTGTTTGCGCCCCAAGGATCTTTGGGTGCCGCTCAGCGCAGCGCGTCGATCTCGTCGGCGAGGCGGCGATTGTGGCTCGTGTAATATTGCTCGATGTCGGCAAGCCGGCGGTCGATGTCGCGGAAGCGCGACTTGATGTCGCGGGTCGATGCCGTCGGATTGCTTCGCACCCCCTGCCAGAATTTCGCTTCCTCGGTCGAACCATAGAGCGCGAACGGCTTGGGCGTGCCCATCCATGCAACCATCCAGTAAGCGATCAGCGTCCAGGGGAAGCCGCCCATCAGCGTGAGGAGCACCGCCCCGACGCGAACCCAGAGGACATCGATCCCACTATAGTCGGCGATCCCGGCGCACACACCGCTCCATTTGGCGTTCTGCTTGTCGAGGTAGAATTTTGTGCGGCTGGCAGACATCTCAGTTCCTCCGGCTGTTGTTTTCGAGTTGCGCCAGCTCTTCATCGCTGCGTACCGCGGGGCGGAAGTCGGGATGGTCGGCGCTGATGATGCGTTCGACAGTGTGCAGGCGATTTTCGAGGCGCCGTGCGGTATCGTAAAGTTCGTCGAGCAGTTGTTCGTCTTCCCCGGTCAGTGTCTTGGCCTGCTTCCACTTCGTGATGTAGTGGAGGATCAGCCAGGGCAGACCGAGGAAGAGGGTTCCGATAACGATCGGGACGATAATGATCTCTTCCATCGGTCAGGCTCCTTACTGTTTGCTGGCCTGCGCGGCTTTCAGCGCGGCGAGTTCGTCGGCGACCTTGTCGGCGGCCTGCAGTTCGGCGATTTCCTCGTCGAGCGACTTTTTATAGCCAAGGCCCAGCGCATCGGCGCGGCCTTCGGCTTCGTCGACGCGGCGTTCGAGGATCTCGAAGCGCGAGAAGGCATCTTCGACCCGGTCGCCGTTCGTCATCTCGCGCAGCTTGTAGCGGTTCTCGGCGCTTTCGAGGCGGTTGACGACACTCGACTGGCGCGCGCGCGCTTCGCTGAGTTTTTTCTGCAGCTTGGTGATATCGGCTTCATAACCGGTCAGCGCGTCATCGAGGACGGCAATCTCGGCTTTCAGCTTCTCCGCCATGTCGCCAGCCTTTTGCTTTTCGACGAGCGCAGCGGTGGCGAGGTCTTCGCGGTCCTTCGACAGTGCGAGTTCGGCCTTTTCCTTCCAGCTATCCTGCAGGCTTTCGAGCTTGGCGATATGGCGGCGCATTTCCTTCTGGTCCGCGATCGTGCGGGCGGCGGAAGCGCGGACTTCGACGAGCGTTTCGTTCATCTCGAAGATGATCTGGCGGATCATCTTTTCCGGGTCTTCGGCCCGGTCGAGCAGGTCGGTGACGTTGGCGGCGATGATGTCGCGGGTTCGTGAAAAAATACCCATTTTGAAACTCCTGTCGAAAATCTTGAGACCATTGTCTTTTATAAAAAGCTGGTGCCGGGGCGGGGCAAGGGGGGAGAGTGCCCCGGCACCAGTGCCGGTCAGGCCAAAGCGCTGACCGCCGGGGACATGACAGCGGCAACCAGCGGGCCGGCGGGGGTGCCGGTGACGCTGGCAGCAACCTGGGGCTGGTCGATCACGCCGACGAGAATGGCCAGCGCTCCGGCCGCGCTGAGCGCGAAAGTGGCGGCCTGGGCAAACATCGTTTTCATGGATCAACCTTCCCTGTGTTTTTCGCTGCACCGACGCATCGTGCGCCGGTTCACAGAAATCTTTGCAGGAGGCGTGCCAATTGCGCAAAGGCGCACAAAACCGCCGAACTTCACTCGCAAATCGAGCCTTCAATCGATTTAACTTGCCAATCAACGGGAAAATTTGCCAATGATTGGGAATGGAACGCGAGACGCAATTCATTGGCCAGTCGGCGGCATTTCAGGACGCGGTCGAACGCGCCAGCCTCGCCGCCTCGCTCGACCGTCCGGTGCTCGTGATCGGCGAGCGCGGGACGGGCAAGGAACTCATCGCCGAGCGCCTCCACCGCCTGTCGACACGCTGGGATCGCCCCTATGTCATCATGAACTGCGCGGCGATGCCCGAAACGCTGATCGAGTCCGAACTTTTCGGGCACGAGGCCGGCGCCTTCACCGGCGCGACGCGCACGCGTGCAGGACGTTTCGAAGAAGCCGACGGTGGCACGCTGTTTCTCGACGAACTCGCAACGATGTCGATGGGCGCGCAGGAACGGCTGCTGCGTGCGGTCGAATATGGCGAGGTGACGCGCGTCGGATCGTCGCGTCCGATTCGCGTCGATGTGCGCATCGTCGCGGCGACCAACGAACATCTGCCCGCGCTGGTCGAGGACAATCGCTTCCGCGCCGACCTGCTCGACCGACTGTCGTTCGAAGTCATCACCCTGCCCCCCTTGCGCGCGCGCGAAGGCGATATCGAGGTGCTGGCTACCTATTTCGGCCAACGCATGGCGGCGGTGATCGGCTGGGACGAATGGCCCGGCTTCGGGCCGCGCGCGCTCGCGGCTATGGAGGGGCACGACTGGCCCGGCAATGTCCGCGAATTGAGGAACGTCATCGAACGCGCAATCTATCGATGGGCCGACCCCGAAAAGCCGGTCGATGCGCTGAGCTTCGATCCGTTCGCGAGCCCCTGGCAGCCGGTGGTGCGCAAGGCGCCCGCAAAATCCGAAGCGTCTGCGCCGGGCCCCGCGAGCGACGCGGTGCAAGCGCCTGCGACCGCGCCGTCAGGCTCGGTCAGCGACCTGCGGGCGGCGGTCGACGCTTATGAAAAGCAGATATTGTCGGACACGATGGCGCGCTGCCGTTTCAACCAGAAAGTCGCCGCCGAGGCGCTGGCGCTGAGTTACGACCAGATTCGCCACGCGCTGAAGAAACATGGGCTGAACCAATAGGCACGATGATCCTCCCTGCCGCAAAGCGACGGGAGGATATAAACTACTGCCCCGGCAGTTGCGCGTTCAGCGCCTCCAGCACCGCATCCTGCGTCGAGGCGAGATCGGCGAGCCGGTCGCGCAGCGCATAAATGTCCGGAAGCCCGTCGATCTGATCGTCGACACTGCGCTCGATATAGAGACGATCGATGTCGGCAAGCGCCGTCGTGAGCGGCGCGCGCGCGGCGATCAGGCGCGTAATCGCTTGTTGCGCCACGACCCAGCGCTCGCTGGAGACGGGAGCACCTGCGGCGGCCGAAACCGCCGATGCCGTCGCGGCGCGCTCGGCGGCAAAGGCTTGCTGCCCGGCAGCACCATCAGCTTCCCAGCGCTGGAGACGTCCGGCAAGGTCGGTGGGCAGCGGCCCCGGCGGCGCGACGACGACCGCGGGCGGCGCGACATCGAATCGCCCCTCGACCGCGCGCTTCGCGAGCGAGGGGCCATCATTGGCCTGTGTCCCGGCGCAAGCGGGCAGCGACAGGAGCAGCGGGGCAAAAAGAAGGGCGCGCTTCATTGCCGTCCCTGATATGGGCGCACCGACGGCGCAGCAAGTGCCGAATCGGCAGCGTGGGCGATAATCGACCTCGCCCCGCGCTTTTGGACGAAAAGCACGGGATTTGGCGGTTGACAGCGACGCCCTGTCTCGCTAGTGGCGCTGACTTTCCCGCATGCCGGAAAAATCGCCTGCTTTGGCGGGTGACTGGCAGCGTGGGTGTTTTAGTTTCTGATTGGATGGAAGACCATGTTCGCAATCGTGCGCACGGGCGGCAAGCAGTATCGCGTCGCCGCTGGAGACAAGATCGCCGTTGAAAAGATCGACGGCGAAGCTGGCGACACCGTGTCGCTGGGCGACATCCTGCTGGCCGGTGACGGCGGCGAAGTGAAGAGCGCCGAAGGCCTCGTCGTTTCGGCCGAGATCATCGCCCAGACGCGCGGCGAAAAGGTCATCGTCTTCAAGAAGCGCCGCCGGCATAACTACCGTCGCCGCAACGGTCACCGTCAGTCGCTGACGCTGCTGCGCATCCTCGCTGTCGGCGATGCCAAGAAGGCCGCGCCGAAGAAGGAAGTCGCTCCGAAGGCTGAGGCCGCTCCGGCTGCCGAAGCCAAGGCTGCAGCACCCGCCAAGGAAGCCGCACCTAAAAAGGCTGCTGCTCCGAAGGCCGAAGCCGCTGCCGAAGCGCCCGCAAAGAAGCCCGCTGCCAAGAAGGCAGCCCCCAAGAAGGAAGCCTGAGCGCGGCAACGCGGCTCGGCCTCTCGAACGAACGAATTAAGGAGCATCAGTCATGGCACATAAGAAAGCAGGCGGTTCTTCGCGCAACGGTCGCGACTCAGCCGGCCGCCGCCTTGGCGTGAAGAAGTTCGGCGGTCAGGAAGTGATCGGCGGCAACATTATCGTGCGCCAGCGCGGCACCCGGGTCTACCCGGGCGTCAACGTTGGCATGGGCAAGGACCACACGCTGTTCGCAACCGCCGACGGCCAGGTCCGATTCCACGATGGCAAGCTTGGCCGCAAATATGTGTCGGTCGACGCCATGGCGGAAGCCGCCGAATAAGGACGATCTTCCAGGGTCGTCCACCAGGGATGACCCGGAACGGTCCTTTCCGCCCCAAGCGGAAACCAGTTCGAAAAGAGGGAGACGGGTCACCCCGGGCTCCCTTTTTTCTTGCCTGAAATCCGCGCTCTAGCGGTCAGGCGCGAAAATCGGGCCATCCATCTCCCTCCGTATCGAATGTCGTCAAAGCGTCACCATCTGGCGCCAAGGCGACAGGCAATTGGGAGTTAGAAAAGATGTTCGCGCGTACCGAAAGACTGTTGCTGCGGCCCGGCTGGCTGGAAGACGCCCCCGCGCTCGCCCAAGCGATCGGCGAAGAGGCGGTGGTCCGCAACCTCGCGACCGCACCCTGGCCCTATGGCGAGGATCAGGCGCAGGAGTTTCTGAGCAAACCGCTCGACCCCGACCAGCCGCGTTTCCTGATCTTTGCCCGCACCGGCGGCGCGCCGCGCCTTGTCGGCGGCTGCGGCATTTCGCCGAGCCCCGAAGGCGGCCCCGAAATGGGATATTGGATCGCCCGTCCCTATTGGGGCCTGGGTTTCGCGACCGAGGCGGGGCGTCAGCTCGTCCATATCGCGCGGGCAATGAACCTGCCGAAACTGTCGGCGGGCCATTTCCTCGACAATCCGGCGTCGGGTGCGGTGCTGCGCAAGCTTGGTTTCAAGCCCACCGGCAAGGTCGCGCCGCGTTACAGCCTCGCGCGCGGCGGCGAAGCGCCCTGCGCGCTGTTCGAGGAAGGCGACGCCGATTCCGATGGCGCCGTCACCCCGATGCGAAGCCGCATCGGGGTGGACGAGGATTTCCGTGAGGAATTGCGCCTGATGGCAGCGTAAAGCCGATCGCGCGGTGAGCTGAGGCGACATGGCGGCTTAGGGGTGGGGAGCGGGCGTTGCCTCCCCCCACTTCCGTCATCCCGGGCTTGACCCGGGATCCCGCTTTTTTGACGCACTCACTGGCATCGACTTCAAGCGGGACCCCGGATCAAGTCCGGGGTGACGAGGACGTGGACGGCAGCAATCGGTCGAAAGGGAACCGTCCGACTGCGGCCGCCTATCCCCGCATCTTGTTGACCATGCCCATGATATCGTCGAGCGGATTGCCGTCGCCGTCCATGTCGAGCATTTTTCCCAAACCGCCAAGGCCTCCCGCCGATGGCGCCGCGCCGCCGCCCATCGCGCCGCCGAGCACATTGCCGAGCATGCCGCCCAGACCGCCGGAAAGTCCGCCGCTTTCGCCGGACTGGCCGCCCTGCTTCGCCATATAGCCCGCAACCATCATCGCGAGCATCGGCAGCATCTGTTTGAGAATGCCCGAATCGAGTCCGGTCTGTGCTGCGGCCTGCCCTGCGACAGTGCGGCTCACATCTTTCGACCCGAAAATCTGCCCAAGCACATCATTGCCCTGTTGAACGGGAGTCGGCTGCGATCCGAGTACCGAGTCGAGCAGGCCGCCGCCGCCGAGTTGGCCGAGGAGACCTCCAAGCGCTCCAAGCCCTTCGGCTCCGCCGCCGGCCGATTGAGCCTGCTTTTTGAATCCGCCGAGAATCGCGGGAAGCAGCGCGTCGGCGCCCTGTTTCGCCATCGCGGGAGGAATGCCCAGCTCCTTCGCCATCGATTCGATGCCGCCGGCTTGCGCCAATATGTCGGTGAGATTCATGTCGTCATACTCCCGCTTCGGCACGGATCGGACGCCGCGCCGATGCAAATGAGTATAGCAGCAGGCAGGACGAGGAGGAGTCGTTCATTTGGCTGTCATTCTCAAATGCATAGTCCTAGCCTGCGACTGTACGACTCGCCTTTCGGCGATGCGCCATGGTTTCTAGTGGGAGCTAAACAATGAGCATTTTCGGCAAGATCAAGGACGCCATCTTCGGCAAGAAGGCCGTCGCCGCAGAACCCGCCGCCCCGGCCGCGCCCAGCCCCGTCGGCACCGCGCTGGACGCCGCGACGCAAGCCATGGCCGCGGCCGCCGCCGCGCCCGTCGATGTCGATGCCATCCTCACCGCCGAGGCCGCGAACGCCGGACAGGATCTCAACTGGCGCACGTCTATCGTCGACCTCATGAAGCTGCTCGGCATTGATTCGAGCCTCGCCAACCGCAAGGAACTGGCGCAGGAACTGGGTTACACCGGCGAACTCGACGGCAGCGCCGAAATGAACATCTGGCTGCACAAGGCGGTTATGCGCGAACTCGCGGCGAACGGCGGCAAGGTGCCCGCCGATCTTACCGACTGATAGACAGCCGATAATTTTCGACGGGGGTCGGGAGAGCGCAAGCTTTCCCGGCCCCTTTTCGTTGACCGCCGCGCGGGTGTGCCTAGACAGGTTTCACAAGAAACAAGTCGCCAGGGAGCTGCCCGTGTCTAATCCGCTTTCCACCCCCGTCAGTCGCCGCCAGACGCTTGCCACGCTCGGCGCGGGCACCGCGGGGCTTGCCATCGCCGGTCCCGCAGCCGCTCTTCAGTCGGCGCCAAAGAGCGACGCGCAGCAACTGCTCGATTCGATCGCCGACAATCTGCTCGCGCTCTCGCCCGAAGGTGCGACTTCGCTCGGCATCGACACCGGTGCACGCGCGGCCGAACGCGGCAAGCTCGGCGACCGGTCTGCAGCAGGCCAGAAAGCCGTCGCCGATACGCTGAAGGCCGATGTCGCGCGCGTCCGCGCGTTCGACAAGGCAGGGCTCGATCACAAGACGCGCACCAGCCTTGCGGTCGTGGAGAGCGCCTATGGCGTTGCGCTCGACGGCTTTGCCCTGCCCTATGGCGACGTCGCGGTCGGCGGCTGGCGCAACACGCCCTATGTCGTGATCCAGAATGTCGGCGCCTATCTCGACGTCCCCAAATTCCTCGACAGCGATCATCCGGTGAAAAATACCGCCGACGCCGAAGCCTATCTGTCGCGCCTCAACGCTTTCCCCGGCGTCCTCGACGGTGAGACCGGCCGGCTGAAAGCCGCCGGCGGACAAGGGCTGATCGCCCCTGCCTTCTTGATCGACAAGGCGGTGAAGCAGATGGAAGCAACGATCGCCGACGCAAAAGCGGGCGGATCGATGGTCGAAAGCCTCGTCCGCCGCACGGGCGAAGCGAAGATCGCGGGCGACTGGTCGACACGCTCGGCGAAGATCGTGCAGGGTCCCGTCGCTGCGGCGCTCGAACGCCAGCTCGCCGAACTCAAGGCGCAGCGCGCGAAGGCGACGATGGACGCGGGCATGTGGGCGCGTCCCGGCGGCGACGAATTCTACGCCTGGGCATTGCGCGCTTCGACGACGACGCGGATGACGCCCGAAGAGGTCCACCAGATGGGCCGCCATGAACTCGCCGAACTCCACGGCAGGATGGATCCGATCCTCAAGAAGCTTGGTTATACGCAAGGCTCGGTCGGCGACCGCATGAACGCGCTCGCCAAGGATCCCAAATATAAGTTCCCCGACAACGACGCGGGTCGCGCCGAAATCACCGCCTATATCCAGACTTGGCTCGGCAAGATCCGCGCGCAGCTACCGCGCGCGTTCCGCACGCTGGTAAAGGGCAATGTCGAGGTGAAGCGCCTGCCGCTGGCCGAAGAACCCGGTGCACCTGCGGCCTATGGCGGCGCGGGATCGATCGACGGGACGGTGCCGGGCAAATTCTGGATCAACCTGCGCACCACAGAGCTGCACAGCAAGTATTCGCTCCCCGATTTGACGATGCACGAGGCGATTCCCGGCCATGTGTGGCAGGGCGAATATGCGAACCAGATGCCGCTCATTCGCACGATGCTGGCGTTCAATGCTTACTCCGAAGGCTGGGCGCTCTATGCCGAGCAACTCGCCGATGAGCTTGGCCTCTACGACGATTTCGAGGTCGGGCGTCTGGGCTATCTCCAGTCGCTGGCATTCCGCGCCTGCCGCCTCGTCGTCGACACCGGCATCCACGCCAAGCGCTGGACACGCGAGCAGGGCGTCGAGTTTTTCGTCAAGGAAAATGGCTCGAACCCGCTCGAGGTGTCGAGCGAGGTCGACCGCTATTGCAGCTGGGCCGGGCAGGCGTGCGGCTACAAGGTCGGGCACAGCGAGATCGTGCGGCAGCGCGGGCTGGCGCAAAAGGCGTTGGGCGCGAAATATGACCTCCGCGATTTCGACAATGTCGTCGTCGAGGGCGGCAACGTCCCGCTCGACGTGCTCGCGCAAAATGTCGACGCCTATGTGGCGGAGAAAAAGGGCTGATGCGTCGCGCCGCCTTGCTGGCGGTACTCGCCGCCAGCATGACTTGGAACCCGGCCAGCCGCGCTGCCGATCAGCCGGCCTCTCCGGCGCGCGTCGCGATCGTGACCTCGGACGTCGAGCGTTTCTTCGCGCTCGCCGATGATCCGGCGCTTGCGGCGCAGCCCGAGCAGCTCGCCATACGCTATCTCGCCGATCCCTCACCGGGGCTGGTCGAGTTCATGGCGCTGCGCCGTATCACACCCGAAAAGCTGGCCGCAGCGCTGCGCACCAAACCGCAACTCTTTGCCGATGCGCGCGGCTGCGCGGCAAAACTCGGCAATGTCCGGACGCGGCTGGTCGCAGCGACCGACCGGCTCGCTGAAATCTATCCTGCCGCCAAATTCCCGCCGATCACCATCGCGATCGGGCGCGGGACGACCGCAGGCACTGCAAACGCCAAGGGGCTTTATATCGGGCTCGAAACCCTGTGCATGGCAAAGTTCATCGAGGCTGACGACGAAGACCGCTTCGTCCACATCATCGCGCACGAATATGTCCATGCACAGCAGCCGCTCGCGCAGGTCGAGAGCGAGGACGATACCGTCCTCCACGCCGCGCTTGTCGAGGGCGCTGCCGAGTTCGTCGCCGAGCGGATGAGCGGTTCGGTCGGCTATCCGCTGCTCCACCAATGGGCGAAGGGACGCGAAGCCGAGTTGGAAACCGCCTTTCTTGCCGAAAAGGACGGCAAGGCGATCGGGTCACGCTGGCTCTATAACCAGCAGGGCAAGGACGGTTGGCCCGGCGACCTCGGCTATTGGGTCGGTTACCGCGTCGCCAAAAGCTACTATGATCGCGCACCCGACAAGGCCGCGGCGATCAAGGCGATTATCGAGATGCGCGACCCCGCCGCCTTCCTTGCGGAAAGCGGCTGGGCGCCCGGAATGAAGCTTTAGGCCGGAAAGGGCACAAGATCGGGTTCGACAAAGCCGCGCCGCGCCGGGACCGAAAAGAGCAGGTCGCGGGTGTAGAAGCGCAGCGGCCAGTCGCGGCCGCCCATGTCGGAAAGCAACAGCGCGTTGACGCGCGCAGCCAGCCCGACCTCGGCGGTTTCCGACAGGAACAGCCGCACCCCTGCGACATAGGCACGCGTGATAGTGTCATGATAGCCCTGTGTGTCGTCGTTCACACCACCGACACTCTCGTTATAGCGGCTGATGATCGTCGCAATCTCGGCATCGATGTCGATGTCGGGGCGCTCGCTGACAAGCCAGAGGCAGGCGCCCAGATGCGCCTCATGCGTCCACGCTTCGCGCGGCAGGCTGCGCGCGAGCAGGCCACTGCCGATCGCGCGTATGTCTTCGTCGCGCTCGAACAGGCGCGGGCGATATTCGGTGGTCATTGGTCCGGTCCTTCCGGGTGAATGAACACCCGGAAGGTTCCGGGTAGGTTATGCTGCGACGGCCGCCTGCGGCGCGGCTTGGCGGACGCCTTCGTCGACATGATCCGCAAATTGCGCGAAATTGTCGATGAATTGTCCGACGAGCGTTTGCGCCGTGCGGTCATAGGCTTGTTTGTCGGCCCAGGCTTCGCGCGGATCGAGCAAGGCACTGTCGACGCCCGGAACCGCGACGGGCACCATGAAGCCGAAATTCGGATCCTTGCGGAATTCGGCGTCGTTGAGGCTGCCGTCGAGCGCGGCGTTGAGCAGCGCGCGCGTCGCCTTGATCGGCATGCGCTTGATGCCGTCCATCGTCGCCATGCCGCCGGTCCAGCCGGTGTTGACGAGCCAGCACTGGACACCGCCCTTGGCGATGCGCTCTTTCAGCAAATTGCCATAGACCGACGGGTGACGCGGCATGAAGGGCGCGCCGAAGCAGGTCGAGAAGGTCGCCTCGGGCTCGGTCACGCCGATCTCGGTCCCCGCGACGCGCGCGGTGTAACCCGAAAGGAAATGATACATCGCCTGGTCGGGCGTCAGCTTCGCGATCGGGGGCAAGACGCCATAGGCATCGGCGGTGAGCATGATGATGTTCTGCGGGACCGGACCCATATTCCGTTCCGACGTGTTCGGAATGAAATCGATCGGGTACGAACCACGGCTGTTCTCTGCGAGGCTCGCGTCGTCGAAATCGAGTTCGCGCGTGACCGGATCGATCACGACATTTTCGAGCACGGTGCCAAAACGCTTGGTCGTCGCGAAAATCTCGGGCTCGGCCTCCGGCGAAAGGCGGATCATCTTGGCGTAGCAGCCGCCTTCGAAATTGAAGACCGCGGTGTCCGACCAGCCATGCTCGTCGTCGCCGATCAGCGTGCGCGAGGCGTCGGCCGACAGCGTCGTCTTGCCGGTGCCGCTGAGGCCGAAGAAGACTGCGGTGTCGCCCTTGGGTCCCATGTTCGCCGAGCAGTGCATGGGCATCACGCCCTTAACCGGGAGCAGATAGTTGAGGATGCCGAACACCGACTTCTTCATCTCGCCCGCGTACTGCGTGCCGCCGATCAGCACGAGCTTCTCCGAGAAATTCACCGCAACGACAGTCTCGGTCCGCGTGCCGTGGCGCGCCGGGTCGGCGCGGAAGCTCGGCAGGTCGATGATCGTATATTCGCTCGCGAACGCCGCGAGCTCGGCCGCGGTCGGGCGGCAGAGCAAGGTGCGGATGAACTGGCTGTGCCAGGCGAATTCGGTGACGACCTGAACCGCGACGCGGTGCTCGGGCTGCGAGCCGCCGAAAAGCTGCTGACGGAACAGGCGCGGGCGCTGCGCCAGATGCGCGAAGAAATCGGCCTTCAATGCCGCGAAATTATCAGGGGTCATCGCGACGTTCGTCTTGCCCCACCAGATCGTATCGGCGGTCTCTGCGTCCTTGACGATGAACTTGTCCTTGGCGCTGCGGCCGGTGTGCTTGCCGGTTTCGACGACGAGCGGGCCGTCCTTGGCGAGCACGCCCTCCCCGTGGCGAACCGCATCCTCGATCAACTGCGGAGTGCCCCAGTTTTCGGCGACTTCCGCCTTCGTCTCGACGGTGTCCGCGCCGATCACAACCTTGGTCATTTGCCTTCGCCTTTCCTTGTCCGGCGGCGTCGTTGCATACCTATGCAATGCTTAGCGCACTAATGGGTTGGCCCGCATTCGCATGGGTGCCGACGTGACCGCCGATTCCGAAATCTCGGCCGCGTTAGCCCGCTTGGCGGGGGAGGTCAAAAGATTAAAGCGGAGCTGCGCGGCGCTTGCGATGAGCGCTTGCGGCGGGCGTGCCAAAAGGGAACTGTACTAACGCCCCGATGTTGTCGCTGAACCGCGGATAGGCTAATCGCTGCTTGGGCCCGCCAAACGGAAAGAGCATGACGGCAACCATCGCGCTGGTCGACGACGACCGCAATATCCTGCAATCCCTGTCTATCGCGCTTCAAGCCGAAGGCTTTGTGACGCGCGTCTATTCGGACGGCGAGGCGGCGTTGAAGCCGCTGATCGACAATCCGCCCGATCTGGCCGTGTTCGACGTCAAGATGCCGCGAATGGACGGACTCGAACTGCTGCGTCGCCTGCGCGAGAAGAGCCAGCTTCCCGTCATATTCCTGACCAGCAAGGATGACGAGATCGACGAGGCACTGGGCCTGGCGATGGGCGCCGACGATTATATCGCCAAACCCTTTTCGCAGCGGCTGGTGATCGCCCGCATCCGCGCCATCCTGCGCCGCGTCGAACTCAACCGGTCGGCACCCAGCGAAGACGACGAACCCGTCGCCGAGCCGATCACCCGCGGACGGCTGCAGATGGACCCGGCGCGCCACAAGGTCGCGTGGGACGGCAAGGACGTCACGCTGACCGTCACCGAATTCCTGATCCTCGAAACGCTTGCCGCACGCCCCGGTATCGTGCGCAGCCGCAATCAATTGATGGACGCCGCCTATCAGGACGACGTCTATATCGACGATCGCACGATCGACAGCCACATCAAGCGCCTGCGCCGCAAGTTCCGCGAGGTCGACCCCGAGTTCGACGCGATCGCAACCCTTTATGGCGCAGGGTATCGCTTTGCAGACGAGAGCTGATGCCATGAAGCCCGACGCCAGCATCGCCGAACAGGAGGAATCGCCGCTGGTCTGGTCGGCGCGCTGGTCGCTGACCACGCGTATCCTTGCGGTGAACATCCTCGCCATCGCGCTGCTTGCCGGCGGCTTCTATTATCTCGACTCCTATCGGAGCCGACTGGTCGATACGCGCATCGAGGTGATGAAGGACCAGCTCGCAATGCTCGACAGCGCGCTGGAAGCGGCGCGGCCCGAAGAGCGCACGCGGCTGATCGATGAATTTACCGCCGCGACCGAGTCGCGCCTGCGCTTCTATGCCGCCGACGGCCGGCGCATTTCGGACAGTTTCGAGACGGGTCCGCCGACCTATACGTTGCGCGATCCCGATCTGCAGCCCTGGAAGCGCGACGCCGCGCGCGCGATGGATCGCGGCATCGACTGGATCGTCGGCGCGCCGGCCTATCCCGAGTTCGAGGAACCGCGCGTCGACAATGCGAAATCCTGGCCTGAGGTCCTCGAAGCGCAACGCAGCGACATCGAGACGAGCCGTTTCCGCTATGCCCCCGAACGCACCCCGCTGCTCAGCGCGGCACGCGTCGTCGACCTCGATACGCCGCAAACGGTGCTGATGACGCTCAATGCGCGCGACATCACGCGCACCGTGCGCGCCGAACGCTTTCGCATCGCCGTCGTCGTCGCAATGGTGCTTATGGCGTCGGTCCTCCTGTCCCTGTTCCTTGCCCGCACCATCGTCCGCCCGCTCCGCCGCCTTGCGCGCGCCGCAGTTCGCGTCCGCCTCGGCCGCGCCCGTGAGGTTGTCGTACCGCGCCTGCCCAGCCGCCGTGACGAGATCGGAACGCTCGCCCGCGCGCTCAGCGACATGACGCAGGCGCTGCGCGAACGTATCGACGCGGGCGAACATTTCGCTGCCGATGTGACGCACGAGCTCAAGAATCCGATCGCCTCGGTCCGCTCCGCGATCGAGGGGCTGGGACGCGTCAAAAGCGACGAGCAGCGCGCGCAACTCCTGGCGATCGCCGACGAGGATGTCCGCCGGCTCGACCGGCTGGTGAACGACATCAGCGAGGCGAGCCGGGTCGACGCGCAACTGTCGCGTACGCTGTTCGAACCGATCGACGTCGGCATCATGATCGAATCGATGCTCGCGGCGCGCGCGGCGCGCGTCGACACGACCGTGCCCCAGCCGCGCGTCGCCTTCGCGCGTCCCCGCAAAGGTACGACAGTGGTGATGGGCGATGGCCATCGGCTTGAACGCGCGATCGACAATGTGATCGACAATGCGATCAGCTTTTCGCCCGATACCGGCCTCGTCTGCATTTCGGCGACCCGCCTCGGCGATGAGGTTCATGTCAAGGTCGACGACGACGGCCCCGGCATCGACCCTACGCAGCGCGACGCCATTTTCCGCCGTTTTCATAGCGAACGCCCCGCGGGCGAGGCCTTCGGTCGCCATAGCGGGCTGGGCCTGGCGATCGCGCGCACGATCGTCGAGGGGCATAGCGGTACGATCAATGCCAAGGATCGCGATGACGGCAGGTCGGGCGCCAGCCTGCTCATCACCCTGCCCGCGCGCGAAGGTACGACCGAAACCGGCTGACGCCGTCATCCTATCGTCTTGCGGCACCGCACCGTCGCCGGTAAGCCATGCGACATGCTTCCGAGCCGGACCAACACGCAAATCGTCAATATCCATGCGAGCTGCGTCGCAGCGGGCAATGGCGGCGTGCTGATCCTCGGCAATTCGGGACAGGGCAAATCGGACCTGGCGCTGCGGCTGATCGATCGCGGCGCGCGGCTGGTTGCCGACGACCGCTGCGATATCTGGTTCGAACGCGGCCGGCTGTGGTGCCGGCCGCCCGAAAACCTGGCGGGCAAGCTGGAAGTGCGCGGGATCGGGATCGTCGAGCGGCCGTGGACGGCACCCGTCCCGCTCGCGCTCGCGGTGCGCCTGACCGACCGCTACGACCGCATGCCAGCAGTCAATCAGGTCGAGACGGTCGCGGGCCACCCGCTGCCCGCGCTGTTGCTGTCGGCGTTCGAGGCGTCGGCGCCGATCAAGATCCTGCTCGCGCTCGAACGACTGGCACCCGCGGCATGAGGCATCGACGATGAGCGCGGCCGCCGAATCGCGCCTGTTGCTGGTCACCGGCCTGTCGGGTGCGGGCAAATCGACCGTGCTGAAGGTGCTCGAGGACCTTGGCTGGGAAGTGGTCGACAATCTGCCACTCGCGCTGCTCGAAACGCTGATCGACGCGCCGATGCAGCGCAGCGAGGCGGGGCGCCCGCTCGCGATCGGCATCGACAGCCGTAGCCGCGGCTTCCGTCCCGCGCTGCTCGTGCGCCGAATCAAGGATTTGCGCGAGGCGGGCGGACGCGACATCCAGACCCTGTTCCTCGATTGCGCCGGTGCCGAACTCGAACGCCGTTTCTCTGAAACGCGCCGCCGCCATCCCATGGCCGAGGACCGCCCCGCCGCCGACGGGATCGCGCGGGAGCGCGAGATGATGGAGCCGCTCCGCCGCTGGGCCGAGCATGTCGTCGACACGACCAACTACAGCAGCAACGATCTGCAGCAGGAAATCCGCCAACGGTTCGGCGATGCCGACGAGGGCGAACCCGTCCTCAATGTGATGAGCTTCGGCTTCGCGCGCGGGCTGCCGCGCAACGCCGACCTCGTCTTCGACATGCGTTATCTGCGCAACCCGCACTGGGATCCGAAGCTCAAGCCCGGAACCGGGCTCGATTCCGATGTCGCCGCCTATGTGATTGCCGATCCCGCCTATGAAGACAGCCTGTCGCAGATCGAGAAGTTGATCCTCACCTTGCTGCCGCGCTACCGCGCCGAGGGCAAAAGCTATGTCACCATTGCCTTCGGCTGTACGGGGGGACGCCACCGATCGGTCCATGTCGCGAGCCGTGTTGCCCAAACGCTACGCGAGTCCGGATATGAGCCAACGCTGACCCACCGCAATCTTGACTCTGCCCCGCAAGATGGGCTTGAGGGCAGGCCCCCGCCCGCGGCTTCCGCGCCCGGCGGCAACATATAAGGGTCGACGACTGCATGGCGAACGATAAGGCTCTGCCGCTTCTGGGAATGGTGCTCGTCACCCACGGCCGCCTTGCCGAGGAAATGGTGCGCGCGATGGAGCATGTCGTCGGTCCGCAAAGGGCGGTCGCGACCGTGTGCATCGGCCCGAACGACAATATGGAGATGCGCCGCAAGGAAATCGCCGACGCGATTCGCAAGGTCGACGAAGGCCGCGGCGTCGTGATGCTGACCGACCTGTTCGGCGGCACCCCGTCGAACCTCGCGATCAGCCTGCTCGAGGCGGGGCGCACCGAAGTGATCGCAGGCGTCAACCTGCCGATGCTGATCCGCCTCGAAAGCGCGCGCAAGACGATGGAACTTCGCGCCGCGGTGATCGCGGCGAAGGAAGCCGGCCAGAAATATATTTCGGTCGCGTCGGAAATGCTGGGAGTGGGCCCTTGAACGAAAATTCCGAGACGGTCGAAATCACCAATCAGCGCGGCCTTCACGCGCGTGCGAGCGCCAAGTTCGTGACCTTTGTCAGCCGCTTGCCCGAAAGCGTGTCGGTTGAGGTCGAAAAGGGCGGATCGCGCGTCAACGGCACCTCGATCATGGGACTGATGATGCTCGGCGCCGCAAAGGGCGACTCGATCACGATCCACACCAAGGGCGACGGCGCCGACGCGGCGCTGCTGAAGCTGGTCGGGCTGGTCAAGGACAGCTTCGGCGAGGATTGACCGGATGACCGGTCGCCGTTCAACCATCGAAAGCCTATCGAACCCGCTGGTGAAGCGGATGCGGCTGTTGCGCGAAAAACGCCACCGCCGCGCCGAGGGACTGTTCCTCGCCGAGGGGCTGCGTATCGCGACCGAGGCGCGCGAGGCGGGCGTGCTCCCGCAATGGCTGTTCCTGGGCCCCGAGGGTGACGCGCACCCTCTCGCGGCGGCGCTGGTCGCCGACACGCTGGCCGCGGGCGGCGAAGTCATCGACACGACGGGCGCGATCCTTTCGAAACTGTCGGGCAAGGATAATCCGCAGACCATCGTCGGCATCTATGCCGAGCCGCAGACGACGCTTGCCGACATCGACCGCGATGCCGCGCCGATCTGGCTCGTCGCCGAGCGGCTGCGCGATCCCGGCAATCTGGGCACGATGCTTCGTACCGGCGACGCGGTCGGCGCGGGCGGGCTGATCCTGCTCGATGAAAGTACCGATCCCTATGCGGTCGAGGCAGTGCGCGCGAGCATGGGCGCGATCTTTACGCAGAAGCTGGTGGTGACGCGCTGGGAGGAGTTTCTCCCATGGCTGCGCCAGGGGACCGGCCAACTCGTCGCGACGTGGCTCGGCGACGATACCGAGGATTATCAGGCAGTGCGCTACGCCGCGCCGACCTTCATCCTCACCGGCAATGAATCGCAGGGCATGCCCGCCGACTATGCCGCCGCCGCAGATGTGCGGGTGAAGATGCCGATGATGGGCAAGGCCGACAGCCTGAACGCGGCGGTCGCGACGGCGGTGATGGCTTATGAGGTGTTGAACCAGCGGCGGAACCAATAGCCGGCCGCGCGGTTCATCGATCGATCAGCATGAAGCGTTCAGGAGATGCCGCATGATCAGGATCCTACCCGCCGCTTCGCTGCTCGCGCTCGCCGCCTGCACCCCCGTTGCCGATACGCCGCCGCAAGGTCCGGGCGATCAGCCCGCCGCCTATATGGCGCTCGGCACCGAACCCGGCTGGACGCTCGAAATCACGCCGTCGCGGCTGAATTATGATGGCGACTATGGCGAGACGAAGATCATGGTGCCGAACCCCGGCGCGAAGTCGTCGTCAAACGGACGCTCCTATGTAACCGACCGGCTGTCGGTCACCATCCAGAAGACGAAGTGCAGCGACGGGATGAGCGATCGGCTTTATTCCGACACGGTGCGCGTCGTCGCCGATGGCAAGAGCGTGCAAGGCTGCGGCGGCGCGGTGCTGCCGCCCGACACGCTCGCGGGGTCGAACTGGACCTTCGTGTCGATCGGCGGAAAGCCGGTCACCTCGGACCGCCCGACCTCGCTGCAATTCGGCGGCGACCGGCTCAGCGGCAGCGCGGGCTGCAACCGCTTTTCGGGCCGCTATTCGGCGACCGGCGACACGCTGACAGCGGGGCCGCTGATGGCGACCGAAATGGCCTGTCCAGGCATGGAGCTGGAACAGCTCTTCTTCAAATTGATGACGACAACGGTCAATCTGACCTTCGCCGACGACGGCACGCTCGTCCTGACGGGCAGCGGCGATCGAACGGCGGTGTTGCGGCGGGTGATCTAGACGCAGCCCCATCCTCCGTTCGTGTCGAGCGAAGTCGAGACACCGTGAAGGCATGCGCTGCTGATGGGTGTCTCGACTTCGCTCGACACAAACGGGTTGGGGGCGGCTCAATTCCCCCGCAGCCCCTATTCCCCCGCGTCGTTGACCGCCGCGGGCGTCCCAGCCAGCTTGGCCAGCGGGCGCGCCGCCTGTTCGGCGACGGGGAGCGCCGGGATTTCCTTGTCGCCGGTTTCGATGTCGAGCGCCTCGAAACGCTTTGCCTGCGTCAGCACCTGCGATTCGAAGCTGCCGACGAAAGCGTTGTACGCCCCCGTCGCCTGATCGAGATTGCGCCCGACCTTGGCGATATGCCCGCCCATCACCGACATGCGCGCGTAAAGCTCCTTGCCCAGCGCGGCGATCTCGCGCGCCTGATTGGCGAGCTTTTCCTGCCGCCACACCGCCGCGACGGTGCGCGCGATCGCGATGAGGTTGGTCGGGGTCGCGAGCAGCACCTTGCGCTCGAACGCATAATCCCAAAGCCCCGCGTCCTGATCGAGCGCGGCGGCAAGGAAATGCTCGCCGGGCACGAACATCACGACGAAGTCGGGGGTGTCGTCGAACTGGTTCCAATAGGCTTTGGCGCCAAGCGTATTCACATGCGCCTTCATCGCCGCAGCGTGCGCGACGAGATGTGCCGCTTTCTCTCGCTCCTCCACCGCGCCGAACGCATCCTGATAGGCGTTCAAGGACACTTTGGCGTCGATCACGAGATTCTGCCCGCCGGGTACGCGCACGACGACGTCCGGGCGCAGCCGCCCGCCGTCGCCGTCGTTCACGCTAACCTCGGTCTGGAAATCGGCGTGCTCGGAGAGGCCGCAGCTTTCGAGCACGTTGCGCAGTTGCTGCTCGCCCCAGCGCCCCCGCGCCTTGGGCGCGTTGCGCAGTGCGTTGACGAGTTTCGCAGCCTCGCTCGACACGCGTTCGGTGCCCTCGCGCATCGCCGCGATCTGGCCATGGAGCAGGCCAAAGGCGTCGCGGCGCTCGGCCTCGACCTTCGCCACCGCCGCCTCATATTTTTCGAGCCGGTCGTGGACCGGATGCAGCAGCGCTTTCAGATTCTGCCCTGCGGTCGCCTCGCTCTCCTTAAAGCGCGCCTCGGCGCGTTCGAGGAACGCTTTTTGCGCACCATCGAGCATCACCTGCCCGACCTCACGAAACTGCGCCGTCAGCGCGGCCTGCGCGTCTTTCAGTTGCGCGATCTGCGCATCATGCGCCTCGTCGCGCGCGCGCTGTTCGCTGAGCAAAGCCGCAAGCTGGATATCGGCTGCCTTGCGCGCCTCGGCCTCGGCCGCGAGGTCCGTCACCGCGGTCTTGAACCGCTCCGAAAGCCCGTCGCGCTCGGCCTTGAGCGCGCCCGACTGGCGGCCGGCAAAAAGCCAGCCGATCAGGCCCCCGATGGCGAGGGCAACAAGGGCGACGACGAGGGCGGTTCCATCCATGAGAGGAACATAGGACGAACGCCGCCCCTCTGGCTAGCCGGTAATTGTCGCATCCATCATGCCGCGTCCCATGATGACGGCAGTATCGCACGATAGGCCTCGATTCCCGGCGCGCCGCCGACGACCAGCCCCTGGGTCAGCAACCAATAATGACGAACGATCTCGGCCTGTTGTTCGAGCCCGTAGCGTTCGAGCAGCCAACCGGGTTTGAGGCTGTAGCTGTAGGTCGCGAAGGGATGGCGCATCAGCACCAGATACCAGCGTCCGCGCGTCTGCGCCTGCCAGACATGCGTCATCTCGTGGATGAACAGCCCCTGCAATCGCTGCGACGCGACGCTGAAATCGTCGCAATAAAGATCGCCATGCGGGTTGAAATGCAGGCTGCCCATCGGCGCCATGACGATGTGGCGCGGCTGGAAGAAAATCCACTTATGGTGGTTCACGCGCACGCGGTCATAGGCGATCCCGCCCCCGAACACCGTCCGGGCAAGCGCGACCTCGCCAGGCGTGAGCGGTCGCGACGGACGCGGCATTAAAACCCCGTCATTGCGAGGAGCGAAGCGACGCGGCAATCCAGAGTGGCGTAAACCGCTCTGGATTGCTTCGCTTCGCTCGCAATGACGAAGTGTCGGAATGCATCCCTATTTCTTCGCAGCGTCCGGGGCCGCTTGGTCGGCGCCCTTTTCCATCGCGCCATGGTCCATCGCGCCATGATCGGCGGCTGCCTCGGCACCCTCGGCAGGCTTGATCACCATGTCGAAGAGGATGCGTTCATTATTGTTGTTGGTGAAAACGAACGCCATCGGCAACTTGCCCGCGCGGACCGCGGCGCCGTTGATGCCCCAGATCATCAAATGCTTGCCGCCCTGTTTGAACACCAGGTCGCCCTTGGCAGGCACGTCGGCGCGCAGCAGCGGCTTCATCGTCACGACGCCATTTTCCTTCACGCTTTCGTGCATTTCGACACGCTGCGCGAGGTCGGCGGTCACCGCGACAAGCCGGACCGGCTGCGGGCCGCCCTGGACGCGAAAATAGCCGACCGCCGGACGGTCGGGCGTCGCCCCCATCACGATATGCCCGCTCACCACATTGAGCGGCTTGGCGGCGACCAGATTATCGCCGCAGCCGGTCAGGCTGAGCGCAGTGGCGGCGAGAGCGGCAAGAGCGAAGGGTTTCATTTTGGGAGGACTCCGTAAAAGCGCGATATTTTCGCACCCTCGATAAGCCGTGAAAGCCCTTGTGCCAAGGCAAAGCGCACCTATATCGCCCCCATCAAAACCATGGACGGCGTGCCTTTTCAGGGCGTCGAGGAAGCAACAAGGACGTATTATCAATGGCCAAAGTGATCGGGATCGACCTCGGCACCACGAACAGCTGTGTCGCGGTGATGGAAGGCGGAAAACCCAAGGTTATCGAAAATGTCGAAGGCACGCGCACGACCCCGTCGATCGTCGCCTTTGCAAAGGATGGCGAGCGCCTGATCGGCCAGCCGGCGAAGCGCCAGGCCGTCACCAACCCCGAAAACACGATTTTTGCGGTGAAGCGCCTGATCGGCCGCCGCTTCGACGATCCCATGACCAAGAAGGACATGGAACTCGTCCCCTATACCATCGCCAAGGGTTCGAACGGCGACGCGTGGGTCAAGGCGGGCGGTGAGGATTATTCGCCGTCGCAGATCAGCGCCTTCATCCTTCAGAAGATGAAGGAAACCGCCGAAGCCTATCTGGGCGAAAAGGTCGAGCAGGCGGTCATCACCGTTCCCGCTTACTTCAACGACGCCCAGCGTCAGGCGACCAAGGACGCCGGCAAGATCGCAGGCCTCGAAGTGCTGCGCATCATCAACGAGCCGACCGCGGCGGCGCTGGCCTATGGCCTCGACAAGACCGAGAATAAAACGATCGCAGTCTATGACCTTGGCGGCGGCACCTTCGACATCTCGATCCTCGAAGTCGGCGACGGCGTGTTCGAGGTGAAGTCGACCAACGGCGACACCTTCCTCGGCGGTGAAGATTTCGACAGCAAGCTCGTCGAATATCTGGCCGACGGGTTCAAGAAGGACGAAGGCATCGACCTGCGCGGCGACAAGCTTGCGCTGCAGCGCCTGAAGGAAGCCGCCGAAAAGGCAAAGATCGAACTGTCGTCGGCCGCGACGACCGAGGTCAACCTGCCCTTCATCACCGCCGACGCCAATGGGCCGAAGCATCTGGTGAAGACGATCACGCGTTCGGACCTGGAAAAGCTGGTCGAAGAGCTGGTCAAGCGCACGCTCGAACCCTGCAAGAAGGCGATCAAGGACGCGGGCATTTCGGCCAGCGAAATCGACGAAGTCGTTCTCGTCGGCGGCATGACGCGCATGCCGCGCGTGCGTGAAGTCGTGAAGGATTTCTTCGGCAAGGAACCGCACACCGGTGTGAACCCCGACGAAGTCGTCGCGATCGGCGCTGCGATCCAGGCGGGCGTGCTGCAGGGCGACGTCAAGGACGTGCTGCTGCTCGACGTGACTCCGCTGTCGCTGGGCATCGAAACGCTGGGCGGCATCATGACCAAGATGATCGACCGCAACACGACGATCCCGACCAAGAAGTCGCAGGTCTACTCCACGGCTGACGACAATCAGTCGGCGGTGACGATCCGCGTGTTCCAGGGCGAGCGCGAAATGGCGCAGGACAACAAGATCCTCGGCCAGTTCGACCTCGTCGGCATTCCGCCCGCTCCGCGCGGCGTGCCGCAGATCGAAGTGACCTTCGACATCGACGCCAACGGCATCGTGTCCGTCCACGCCAAGGACAAGGGCACCGGCAAGGAACAGCAGATCAAGATCCAGGCTTCGGGCGGCCTGTCGGATTCGGACATCGACCAGATGGTCAAGGACGCCGAGCAGTTCGCCGAAGAGGACAAGACGCGCCGTGAGGCGGCCGAGGCGAAGAACAACGCCGAAAGCCTGATCCACTCGACCGAAAGCCAGCTCCGCGAGCATGGCGACAAGGTCGACGCGGGCCTGAAGTCCGAGATCGAAGCCGCGGTTGCCGAAGCCAAGACCGCGGTCGAAGGCGGCGATGCCGCCGCGATGACCGAAAAGAGCCAGGCGCTCGCGCAGGTCGCGATGAAGCTTGGTCAGGCGATCTACGAGAAAGAGCAGCAGTCGGCAGCATCCCCCGGCGCCGACGATGATGCCGGTGCGGCGAAGACCGACGAAGACGTCGTCGACGCCGAATTCTCGGAAGTCGAAGACGACAAGAAGTAAGAAAACTCCCTCGCCGGGTCCGCGCCATGCGGGCCCGGCGGGCCGGAGGGGGCCTGTTTGACCTATGTCACTCGACATCGATTATTACGAACTGCTGGAAGTCGAGCGCTCAGCCGACGATGCGACGCTGAAGGCGAGCTATCGCAAGCTCGCAATGAAATATCACCCCGACAAGAACCCGGGGTGCGATGACAGCGAAGCGCGCTTCAAGGCCATCAGCGAAGCCTATGACTGCCTGAAGGATCCGCAGAAGCGCGCAGCCTATGACCGGTTCGGCAAGGCGGGCGTCAATGGCGGCGCGGGCGGCTTCGGCGGTGGCGGCAATGCCGATTTCGGCGACATCGGCGATATTTTCGAATCGATCTTCGGCTCGGCATTTGGCGGAGGCGGACGTCAGCAGCGCGGTCCCGCGCGCGGCGCCGACCTGCGCTACGACATGGAAATCCGGCTCGAGGACGCCTTTTCGGGCGTCACGCGCGAGATTCAGGTCGATGTCGCGGCGCGCTGCGAGACGTGCGACGGATCGGGCGCCAAGCCCGGCACCCAGACCAATCGCTGCACGACCTGCGCCGGCCATGGCAAGGTGCGCGCGCAGCAGGGTTTCTTCATGGTCGAACGCACCTGCCCGACCTGTCAGGGCGCGGGCGAAGTCATCGCCGACCCCTGTAACTCATGCCATGGCGAGGGCCGGGTCGACCGGCGCAAGACGCTGACCGTCAACATCCCGGCGGGTGTCGACGAGGGCACGCGCATCCGCCTGTCGGGCGAAGGCGAAAGCGGCGCACGCGGCGCGGCGCCGGGCGACCTTTATATTTTCCTGCATATGGCGCGGCACAAAGTGTTCGAGCGCGAGGGCACGACGCTGTTCACGCGCGCGCCGATCAGCTTCACCACCGCTGCATTGGGCGGCGAGATCGGCATTCCCGGCCTCGATGGCCAGATGCACGACATCGCCATCCCCGCGGGCATCCAATCGGGCAAGCAACTTCGCCAGCGCGGCGCGGGCATGCCGGTATTGAACGGCCGCGGTCATGGCGACCTTGTCGTCCAGATCGACGTCGAGACGCCGACGAAGCTGACCGCACGGCAAAAGGAATTGCTCTGCGAATTCCGCGAGACCGAAACCGGCGAGGAATGCCCCGCAAGCCAGGGCTTTTTTGGTCGTATCAAGGAAATGTGGGACGATCTGACGGACTGATCCGTCGTTCTTCAACTTCGTCATTGCGAGCTACGCTCGCAATGACGAAGATAATTAGCCGATCTCACCCCTGAGCTCGTCGATCAACGCCTTCACCTTGGGCAATCGCCCCTCTTCCTCATCGAGGATCGCGTGGAAGGCGCGGCGCTTCAGCATCTTCAGCTCGTCCGCAGGCACCGAATCGTCGCCGTTGACGCTGCTCGCGACAATATCGATCAGCCGGTCCGCGCCGTGGAGCCGCCCCCAGAGATAGTCATTCTCGCGATAGGCGCGGCTGAAGAAGGCGCCGAAGCTGTTGAATTCGACCCCCTTCAGCATCGCCGCCGCGCCCCCCGTGCGGATCGCGGTCGCGTCCGACGGCGAGATGCGGTCGATCTTGATGGGGTCGAACTCGTCGAAGCCCTCGCCCTGCAAAAGCGGCAAGGTCGCGATGTCGTAAAAGGGATAGCCGAGATAGGCGAACAGCATCGTCCGCCGGTCGTCCTTTGGAAGCTTGGCGAGCGCCGCCGCAATCACTTCGTCGGTCTCGGCATCGAGCGCGACAAGATCGCGGCGCGCGGCGATCGCGTCGATCCACTGGCCGGGCTCGGTATCGGCGGGCACGTCGAGGTCGGCGAGCCAGCTATCGCCCTCGCGCTCAAGATACTGGCCGAGGGCGGTGAAGATCGTCTCGCGCATTTCTTCGCACACAGGGTCGCGCTTCTCGCGCGTCGCCTCGACCGACGCGTCGAGTTCACGGGCGAGGAAGCGCAGGCGGCGAATGCGGAAGCCCAGATCATGGGTGCGGAAAAACTCGATCGCCTCGCTGCTCGCGCCCGTGCCCTTCTTGCCCGAAATCCGGTCGAGACCGCGGGCGCGCGCCTCGGTCCACATCGCAATCCGGCGGTTGATGACATGCACCGGCCCTTCGGGCGGGACGAGCCGGTCGACGATATTCCCCAGTTCGTCGATCACCGCCGAAAGCTTGAGGTGGCCATAGGGCGCATAGGCAAAGCCCGCGCGCACCGCGGCCTGATCCTGCGCCTTCGCGCGCCATTTCGCGAGCCGCGCCGGGGTCGGCGTGTCGAGGAAGAAGGTCGTGCCGAACAGCGCCGCGACCTGTTCCTCGACCTCGACCTTCATCGCGTCGATGATGTGCTGCATTCGGCGGATGCGCCGCGACATCCCCTCGATCATCTCGATATTCTCGCGGATCGGCTGCTCGCGCGGGATCGCCGACAATGAGCCGAGGATCGTCGGAAGGAAGCCCGGAAGCTGGCCCTGTTCGGTGGCTTCGCCGGGCTTGCCGACACTGATCGCCTTATAATCGGGTTTCGGGTCGATATAGATGAAGCGGCGGTCGATCTCGCGCCGCGCCGGACGCTGCTTAAGCGCCGCGATCGCCGGTCGGAACGGCGCATTCGCGAGCACCGCACCGTCGATCAACACGCGGTCGGCGGGATCGCTGTCGGGCACGCGCGGCAGTTGCGCGCGGATGAAGGCATCGCGGCCCGGCCATTCAACGCCGCGCTTTTCGAGCGCGGCATCGAGTTCGCGCAAGGTGAAGGGCGGAAAGGCGCCCGGGAAGCTGGCGGTCGCGCGCGCGGCGGCGACAAGCGCCGGCACATCGTCGAGCCGCCTTCCCGCGCGGCCATTCTGCCGGAAATGCATCATCAACCGATGCTCCTGCTCGATCACGCGCGGCGGGCTGTTGAGCGTCAACTGCTCCTTGTGGCCCGCGAAGTCGGTTACCGAGACGATGAGGTCGACGGGCTGCTCGGCGGGCACGAGCGGCGGGCCCTGAGGCCCTGCATCCATCGCGTCAAAGGCATTGAGCAAGAGGTTCGAGAAAGTGACACCGCCGAAGGGCGGCTCGAACCAGCGCGCACGGACGAAGCGCGACAGCTTGGCACGCACCTCGTCCTGCGCGTCTTCGCCGACGGTGCGGTCGATGGCATTGCCGCGCCGCTTCATCGCCCAGCCGGCGATCGGCACCGCCCAGAATTTGGTCATCGCCGAAAGCGGCCGCGCGTCGGGGTCGAGCAGGCTGTCGACGTCGGCGTCCTGCAGCCACAGTTCGGTTAGCGGGTCGAGCGATTTGCCCGTCGCAAGCGCACGCGCGAGGAAGATGCCGTTGATCCCGCCCGCGCTGGCCCCCGCAACGATGTCGGGAAGGACACGGAGCTTGACGCTGCCATGCTCGGCGATCGCCGCGAGCAGGTCGCGATAGACACCGCCCGACCCGCCGATCGCCTCGCCATCGTGAAAGGCGCGCGACGCCGCGGCGAGCCGCCAGATCTCTTTGGTAATGCCGTGCATATAGACGGCGAGGCTGATGCCGCCGTAACAAATCAGGGCGAAGCGCAGTTCCTTTTCCCGCATGACCAGAGTGATAGCGTGGTTTGAAGGGCCTGTCCCCCTGTCCCTTGGTCGAGAGTATAGGCTCATTTTTTCTTGCTTTTGCGAATAGTTCGCACTAGCGGCCGCTTCCGAAAAGGGAGCTCTCCGAATGAATCGCAAATTTGTCCTCGCCGCGCTCGCATGCACGGCGCTTTCCTCGCCCGCCTTCGCGCAGGACAGCGCGCCGATCGCCGATGGCGACGAGAGCGGGGGCACGATCGTCGTTACCGCTGCGCGTACGACCCTGCCGCCGAACGCCCTGCCGCTGACAATCGATGTCATTTCCAAGGACAGTCTGGATCAACAGGTTGCCGTCTCCGGCTCGGTCATCGATGCGGTCGCAAACCTGACGCCCAGCTTCTCGCCGACACGGCAAAAGCTGTCGGGCTCGGGCGAGACGCTACGCGGCCGGTCGCCGCTCTATGCGATCAACGGCATTCCGCAATCGACCCCGATCCGCGACGGATCGCGCGATGGCTATACGATCGATCCCTTTTTCCTCGATCGCGTCGAACTAATCTATGGATCGAACGCCTTGCAGGGGATCGGCGCCACGGGCGGCGTCGTCAATCAGGTGGTGATCAAGGCGCCGCGCGAAGACGGCCTGTCCGGCCGCGCGCTGGTGCAGGGATCGACCGGCAATTTCGAAAGCAGCAGCTTTGGCGGCAAGCTAGGCGGATTGCTCGCCTATCGCCGGGGTGCGTTCGATGTGACGGGCGGCGTCGCCTATGAAACGCGCGGCCTTTATTATGACGGCGCGGGCCGCCGGGTGGGCATCGACAATACGCAGGGCGATGTACAGGACAGCAAGAGCCTCAGTTTCTTTGCGCGCCTGGGCTATGACCTGTCATCGACAGCCCGCGTCGAATTGTTCGCCACGCGTTTCAACCTAGAGGGCAATGGCGACTGGGTGCAGGTCGCCGGCAATCGATCGACGGGCCTTCCGACCAGCTCGCGGCGCGGCGAAATAGAGGGCGAAGCAGCCTCCAACCGCGTCGAGACCGTCAATCTGACGCTGACCGATACGGATCTCGGCGGCGGCAATCTGATCTTCCAGGCCTTTTTCAACCGGTCGCGCGACATTTTCGGCGGCGATATCAGCGCGACTTTTCAGGACGCCAGCATCGCCCCCATCGGCACATTGTTCGACCAGTCGGCAAACCGCTCGCGCAAGCTGGGTGCGCGCGTCAGTTATGAGCGGCAATTCTTCGACGCGCTCAACGTCACGCTCGGTTTCGACTCGATGTGGGACAAGACCCAGCAGGTGATGATCGCGACATCGCGCTATTGGGTCCCGCCCACGACCTTCCGTACGCTTGCCCCCTTCGGCCAGGCCAATCTGAAACTGTTCGACGGCGCAGTCCGCGTTGCGGGCGGCGCGCGCTGGGAAAATGGTCAGCTCAAGGTCGATGACTTCGTGACTCTGGCTTCGTATAATTCGGCTCGCGTCTCCGGCGGCACGCGCAATTTCGACGACCTGCTGATCAATGGCGGGCTGATCGTTGAACCTGTGCAGGGCATCCGCGCCTATGCCAGCTATGCCGAAGGCTATTCGATCGCGGACGTCGGTCGCATCCTGCGGTCGGTCAACGGCCGGACCCAGCCGAATTTCCGCATCGAAGACGTCAACGTCACCCCCGTTATCTCCAACAATCGTGAATTGGGTATCGAAATCAAGCGGGGTCCGCTCGATGCCAGCGCCTCCTATTTCTGGTCGACGTCAAAAGATGGCGGCCTGTTGGTGATGAACAGCGCGGGCGTTTATGACGTCCAGCGCCAGCGCATCGAAATTCAGGGCTTCGAAATCAATCTTGCGGTTGAGCTTCCGGTCGACGGGCTGAAGCTCGGCACCGGCTATGCCCATCTGTCCGGCCGCACCGACAGCAACAAAGACGACAAGGTCGATATCGACCTCGACGGCGCGAATATTTCGCCCGACCGTGTCAATCTTTGGGCCAGCTATAACAGCGGGCCGGTGTCCGCGCGCGTCCAGGCTGGACTCTATCTCGACCGCAAATTCGATGGCGCGCCGGCCAATACGGCTTTTTCGGGCTACACGCTGACCGACGCCGTGCTGCGCTATGACCTGCCGCGCCTGGGCGGGATCACGCTCGCCGCGTCCAACCTGTTCGATGTCGACTATGTCACCTATAACAGCCAGACGATCCGCTCGACCGTCGCGGCGACCGACAATGCCCGCTTCTTTACCGGACGCGGGCGGACGTTCACGCTCGGCTGGGACTACAGGTTCTAATCCGACATGATGAAGTTGATCGACACGCTGCACCGCTGGACGGGGGGGCTGATCGGCCTCGTGCTGGCGCTGCTCGGCCTGTCGGGCACGATCCTGCTCTATGACTATCTGTGGATCGGGTTGCCGGGCACCGGCGATCCGCTACGCGGCGACCTGACCACGGTCGCCGCAACCACCGAACGGCTGATGGCGACCCCCGGCGCGCAGGGCATCATCTATGCCGATGAACGCTTCGGGCTGCACCAGCTTCGCTTCGGCAAGGATGCCGGTGCCTATGCCAGCCAGTCGGGCGAGATCGTCACGCGCTGGGCCAGCCAGTGGGAGCGGCCCGAGCTCTGGATTTTCGATTTCCACCATCATCTGTTCACCGGCGACAGCGGCGAATGGGTGATCGGCATCGCGGGGCTTTGCGGGCTTTTCTTCGTCATCTCGGGCGTCATCCTTTGGTGGCGGACGCGCAAGACCTTTCAGTTTCGGTTGTGGCCCAAACGCATGTCGCGCCCGGCGATCGTCATGCATCACCGCGACCTCGGCGTGATCGTCGCGCCGTTGCTGCTGATCTCGATCGTCACCGGGACGATGATGATCTTCCGCCCCTTTGCACTCGGCGTCGTCGCGCCCTTCGGTCCGGTCGCGGAGACGGCGAAAGCGCTCGATCCGCCGAAATATAAGGGCGGCCCGCTCGCCGAAAAGCCCGATTACAGCGCGATGCTAGGCGAAGCGCGGCGCCGTTTTCCCGACGCAGAATTCCGTATCCTCAGCCTGCCGCGGCGGCCCGGCGACCCGATCAGTCTGCGCCTGAAACAGCCCGCCGAATGGTTGCCCAACGGACGAACGACCTTGGCATTCGACGCCGCGACGGGCGAGGTCCTGGGCGCGCGCGATGCCCTGAAGCTCGCGCCCGGCGCGCAGGCGTTCAACATGGCCTTCCCGATCCATGCGTCGAAAGTCGGCGGCTGGACCTGGCGCGTCCTGCTGACGATATCGGGCCTCGCAATGACGATGCTCGGCAGCCTGGCGGTGTGGAGCTTTTGGTTCAAGCGGCCAAAGCCGGCGAAGCGCCCCGTGAAAAAGGCGGGGCTGGCATCGGCCTAGGCGCGGACGGCCGTCCGCCTTGGGGTGGGGAGTTGCCGTTGCGTTACCCCACTTCCGTCATCCCGGGCTTGACCCGGGATCCCGCTTTTCTTCAGCATCGACCGCCTTCGACATCAAGCGGGACCCCGGATCAAGTCCGGGGTGACGACGAAAGAATGGGGCAGCCTGCGGTCGCTTGCCGTCATCGCCCACCGCACCGCTTTCCTATTTCCCCCGCCGCCCTATATCGTGCGCAGCCCATGACCCGCGCCCGCGTCCTCCTTCTTACTGCCGCTCTCGGCCCGCTCGACTATCGCGTCCCGCGCGAAAGCGAAGCGCCGCTCGGCAGCGTCGTCGTTGCACCTCTCGGCCCGCGGCGACTTGGCGGGGTCGTGTGGGAGGACGCCAGCTTCGGCGCGCCCGAGGCGGTGGGCGACAACCGGTTGCGCAATCTCTACGAAGTCGTGCCCGTCCCGCCGGTGCCCGCGCCGCTCCGCCGCCTCGTCGAATGGACGAGCGACTATTATCTCGCACCGCCCGGCGCAGTGCTGAGGATGGTGCTGCCCGGCGTCGCCTTTGCCGATGCGCGGCGCCCGATCGTCGAATATCGCGCCACCGGCGAACTCCCCACGCGGATGACGCCGCAGCGCATCGTCGCGATCGAGGCGATCGGCGACCGGCAGGGCATGGTGCGCGAACTCGCCGCGCTCGCCGACGTCAGCGATGCGGTGATTCGCGGGCTGATCAACAGCGGCGCGCTCGAAGCCGTCGCGGTCTCGGCCGATGCGCCCTATCCCGAGCCCGATCCCGCCTTTGCCCCGCCAGACCTTTCGGACGAACAACGTGCCGCAGCAGGGCAGCTCAAGGATGCCGTGACCGCCGAGAAATTCGAGACATTGCTGCTCGACGGCGTCACCGGGTCGGGCAAGACCGAAGTCTATATGGAGGCGATCGCCGCCGCATTGGATGCGGGCAAGCAAGCGCTCGTCCTGCTCCCCGAAATCGCACTCACCGAACCGATGCTCACCCGCTTCGCCGCGCGCTTCGGCTGCGAGCCCGTCGGCTGGCACAGCGGCCTCCGCTCGGCGGAACGGCGCCGCGCCTGGCACGCGATTGCCGGCGGCGACGTACGCATCGTCATCGGCGCCCGCTCGGCGCTGTTTCTCCCCTATGCCAATCTCGGCGTCATCGTCGTCGACGAAGCGCATGAAACCAGCTTCAAGCAGGAAGACGGCGTCCATTATCACGCGCGCGACGTCGCGGTGATGCGCGGGCATTTCGAGGGGCTGCCGGTGATCCTCGCCAGCGCGACCCCCGCGCTCGAAAGCCTCGCGATGGTCGAGGCGGGGCGCTATCGCCATATCGTCCTCCCCGCGCGCTTCGGCGGCGCGACATTGCCCGATCTCGCCGCGATCGACATGCGGCAGGACCCGCCCGACCGCGGCCGCTGGCTCGCTCCGCCGCTCGTCGACGCGCTTGCCGACCGGCTTGCGAAGGGCGAGCAAAGCCTGCTGTTCCTGAACCGCCGCGGCTTCGCGCCGCTGACGCTGTGCCGCACTTGCGGCCACCGTATCCAGTGCCCGAACTGCACCGCATGGATGGTCGAGCACCGCCTCGTCCATCGCCTCGCCTGCCATCATTGCGGTCATGTCATGCCGCCGCCGCGGCTGTGTCCCGAATGCGAGGATGAAGACAGCCTCGTCGCCTGCGGCCCCGGCGTCGAGCGCGTCGCCGACGAAGTCGCGCTGCGCTTTCCCGAAGCCCGAACCGCCATCGTGACCTCGGACACGCTATGGTCGCCCGCGAAGGCGGCCGAATTCGTCGACAATGTCGAGGGCGGGCTGGTCGACATCATCATCGGGACCCAGCTCGTCACCAAGGGCTATCATTTCCCCAATCTGACGCTCGTCGGAGTGGTCGACGCCGACCTCGGGCTCGACGGCGGCGATCTGCGCGCCTCCGAACGCACCTTTCAGCAGATCGCACAGGTTGCAGGCCGCGCCGGGCGCGGGGTGAAGCCCGGCGAAGTGCTGATCCAGACGCGCGTGCCGGAGGCGCCAGTGATGGCCGCACTCGTCGCCAACGACCGCGACGGCTTCTATTCGGCAGAAGCCGCGGCGCGAAAATTCGCGGGCGCGCCGCCCTATGGCCGCTTCGCCGCGCTCGTTATCTCGTCGGAGGATATCGAGGTTGCGCGCGGGCAAGCGCAGCGGCTGGGGCAGAAGGCGCCGGTTGCCGAAGGTCTCGCAGTTTACGGCCCCGCCCCCGCCCCGCTCGCGATGCTGCGCGGCCGCCACCGCTTCCGCCTGTTGCTCCACGCTCCGCGCAGCTTCGACCTGCAAGGTACGATCCGCGAGTGGGTGAACAGCGTCGATTGGTCATCGAAAGCGCGGCTGGCGATAGATATTGATCCATATAGCTTTGTTTAAGCGTAACAGGGCTTTACTGTAATCGAACGCACTGGCAGCATCCCCACAAATTTCGATGCGGGGCGCAGAATGAAGAAAATCGGTTTTGTCTTGCTGGCCGGGATCGCGATGATCGCAATAATCGGAACGGCCGAGGCCAAATGGTTGCGCGCGGATACTGACAGCTTCATCATCTATAGCGAGGGCAGCGAGAAATCGCTCCGCGACTTCGCGCAGAATCTGCAGCGGTTCGACACTACATTGCGCATCTTGTTCAAGATCACGGCGACCGGGGAAGAAAGCAAGCTACCGATCTATCTGGTGCCGGCCGCCAATGATGTCGCGGAACTGGCAAGCGGATCGAGCCGCAGCTCGATCGCGGGCTTTTACCGGCAGGACCGCGACGGCAGCTTTGCCATGTCGTTTCGCCAGAACGGCTCCAGCCCCGCCATCGGCACATCGGAATCGCAGCAGATGTTGTTCCACGAATATAGCCACCATTTCATGAAGCGGCACTTCCGCGCGGCGTTTCCAGCGTGGCTCATCGAGGGTTTCGCCGAATATTATTCGACTGTCGATTTCGACAAGCAGGGCCGGGCGGTGATCGGGCAACTGGTCTCTCGCCGCGCCTATGGCCTACTGCGAATGCCAAAAATTCCGGCGGAAAAACTGTTGCTGGAACAGCCGCTCACAATGCGCAACGGCGGACAAATCGACGTCTATTACGGCCGCGCATGGATACTCACCCACATGCTCTTCCACAGTGCGGCGCGGAAAGGCCAGATGGACGCCTATACCGAAGCAATCAACGCCGGCACCGAACCGAAGCAGGCGGCGATCGGTGCATTCGGCGATCTGGCTGCGCTCGACAAGGAGCTCAACCGATATATCGAGGAAAAGCTCAGCTACGGCACCACTCGCGACGCGGTTCCCATTTCGACCAATATCAAGATCACACCGCTGTCGGCCGACGAGGACGCCGTCATCATGCCCCGGCTTGAACGGCTGAACGCGAGCGGCGACGCCGCGCGGCTGACGAAGGCGCGCGACGCGCTGCGCAAGCTTGCCGCCGCGCAGCCCGCCAATGCCGAAGCGCAATTCGAACTCGCGGCCGCCGAATGGGACATGGAAAAGGACGAGCGCGACCTTGCAGCGATACAGGCCGCGCTTGACAAGGTGCTCGCGGCAAAGCCCGACCATGTCCGCGCCAATGTGCTGCTCGGGCGGCTCAAGCTGTATCAACTGCGCGAAAAGGGTGAGGATGACCCCGCAGCCTGGCGCGACGCGCGAAAGCCGATCCTGCTCGCCAATCGCACCGACCCCGACGACGCCGTACCGCTCTATGCCTATTTCGACAGTTTTCTGGCCGAGGGAAAACGGCCTGGCGAAATGGCGATCAAGGCGCTCGAACGCGCTTTCACCCTGACGCCCGAAAATATCGAGATGCGCGTCGCCTATGCCTTCGCACTCGCGAACACTGGCGAGTTCGACCGGGCGCTGCGACTGGCGAAGACTGTCGCTTTCGACCCGCACGACAACGGCCGCGGCGACGCGATGCTCGCGCGGCTCGAGGCGATGCGCGACCGCCGCGCCGGCGACAGGGAGGACCCCACCCCCGACGAGGATGCCGACTGACCGTCAATAATCGGGTTCGGCGCCGCCCATCACCTGCGCCGCCTGTGCAGCCAGCCAGGCCATTGCCGCCGCCCAGGGCTGGTGCCCATGGCTGATCCGCGCGACGCCGAGGTTCGCGAGTTCCTTGTGCGTCGGCCCGCCCTTGCCGCGCAGGATGTTCACCGGGAGCGGCGATGCATCGCAAATCGCACCGATGCATTTCGGATCGAGCAGGAAGGGGACGAATAGCGAGCCCGCTCCCGCGTCGGCATAGGCGCGCGCGCGCTCCAGCGTCGCGGCGACGAGCGCGTCGCCATCCTTCGCCGCATCGGCCCCGCGAAACGTATCGCAGCGCGCATTGACGAAAATGCCGGTGCCGGCCGCGGCGCTATAACGCGCGACGGCTTCGTCGACGGGGAGCAGCGCGGTCGCACCGGGCAACCGGTCTTCCATATTGATCCCCGCGGCACCCGCGGCCCTCGCGCGGCCGACCGAAACGCCGACCGCGGCTGGATCGGCGCCATAGCCCGCCTCCATGTCGATCGTGACCGGCAGGTCGGTGACCGACAATATGCGATCGAGATTTTCCAGCGCCTCGTCGAGCGGAAAATCCTCGCCATCGGCGCGGCCCTGCGCTCCGGCGACGCCGAAGCTGCCCGTGGCGATCGCCTTCGCGCCCGCACCCGCGACGGCCTTCGCGCTTCCCGCGTCCCAAATATTTACGAGGATCAGCGGATCGCCCGGAACGTGCAACGCGCGGAAGGCGGCAATCTTGTCGGTCATTCTCTCTTCTCCTCGGCGAGGCCCGGTCAAAAGGGCGATAAACGGCGAATCTCAGACGGTTGAAGCATCGGATACGGTTGATATAGTCGCCCCGCGAAAATTTACCGGGGAAAACAAATGATCGCATTTCTGAGAACCGCGTTGCGCGGCGGCCTTGTCGTCGCGCTCGTTGCCTTGAGCAGCACGGCCCACGCCGAATGGTGGGAAGCCGAGACAAGCCATTTCATCATCACGTCCGAAAGTACGAAGGAAGACGTCGAGCGTTTTGCGACGCGACTTGAACGGTTCGACAACGCGTTGCGCTATATGCAGGGGCTTCCGATACCGGGGCCCGATATCGGTCCGTCGAACAAGGTTCGCGTCTATCGTTTCGGCGGTATCGACGACATCGGTCGCCTTGCCGGCAGCGCCGGCGTAGCGGGCTTTTACATCCCGCGAGCGGGTGCCGCCGTATCGTTCGTTCCGGCGGTCGAGGAACAGCGCGACCGTTTCAGCCGCCATCTCGACCAGCGCGAAATCAACCAGAAAACCGCGCTGACGGCCGAGGGCATATTGTTCCACGAATATGTGCATCACTTCATGCTGCAGAAATTCAGCACCGCCTATCCGCATTGGTATGTCGAAGGCTTTGCCGAACTCTATGGCACGCTCGAGCTGCTCGACAATGGCGCCTTCCGGGTCGGCAACGTCCCGCAACACCGCGGAGACGATCTGTTCGAGCTGCCTGGCATCCGGCTGACGCGCTTGTTCGATCACAAGAAGCGGCTCGACGGGCAGGAATATTTCCAGTCCTATTCGTTCGGCTGGATGATCGCGCATTATCTGAACTTCAACAAGGCGCGGCAGGGGCAGCTCGCGCAATATCTGAAAGCGCTGAACGCGGGCGAAGACAGCCTGACCGCAGCGCAGCGCGTGTTCGGCGATCTCGACAAGTTGCAGGGCGAACTTCGCAAGTACAAAAGCGGGCCCTTTCCGACGCTCGACGTCAAGCCGGTCAATTATGTCGCGCCGAAAGTCGATGTCCGGCGCCTGACACCGGCCGAGGAAGCCATCATCAAGGCGCATATCCGCACCCAGCGCGGGGTCTCCGAACGTCAGGCACGCACTGTCGCGAACGAGGTCGACGGTCTGGATGCGAAATATCCCGACAGCCTGCCCGTACAGTTGGCGGCCGGCGAGGCCTATGTCGATGCGAAGGAGTTCGCGAAAGCCGAAACGGCGTTGAAGCGCGCGATCGCGCTCGATCCGCAATCCGAAGACGCGCAGATCCTGATGGGCGGCCTGTTCATGACCCGCGCCAAGGAGGAAAAGAATCCGGCTCTCTATGCCTCGGCACGCAAGTGGTTCGCCGAAGCGTATCGGCTCGATCCCAAGGACCCGCGCGCCGCGATCGGCCATTATATGTCCTATTACGACGCGAAGGAGCCCATTCCGGAACCGGCGATCATCGCGCTGGAAAGCGTGTTCGAATATTCGTCTTACGACGATGGCTATCGTATGCTTCTCGCCCGCCAGTTGCTCGATGAAAACAAGGGCAAGCTGGCGCGGTCGGTTCTCGCACCGCTCGCCTTTTCCAGCCACAAGCAGGAAAAGGCGAACAAGGTCGCCAAGGTGGTCGACGAAATCGACGCCGGTCAGATCGAAGCGGCGCGCACCACGATGGCAAGCATTTTCGCGGACCAGGACAAGGACGAAATCTGACCGCATCATTGCGTCGCCAAATGGCGCCGGGCCGCATCGGACGCTGCCCGGCGCCATATTCGCTCAGCGCCCTTCGCGCTTCAGCAATTCTTCCTTGATCGGCAGGCCATAGGCATAGCCGCCGAGCGTTCCGTCGCTTCGCACGACGCGGTGGCACGGGATCAGCACCGCGACATTGTTCGCGCCATTCGCGCTGCCCGCCGCGCGCACCGCTTTGGGTTTGCCGACGGCGGCGGCGATGTCGGCATAGCTGCGCGTCTCACCCGTCGGAATCTTCCTGAGTTCGCGCCACACCGCCTCCTGAAAGGCGGTGCCCTTCACGTCGATCGGGATATGGTCGAAGCCGTTCACCGGCGCCTCGACCGCGTCGACGACCTGTTTCAGCAAGGCTTCGAACTCTTCGCCGCCTTCGATCAGGCTCGCCGCGGGAAAACGCTCCTCGAGCGCCTCGCGTCCCTCGTCGAAACTCAGGCGGCAAACACCTTTCTCGGTCGCGGCGACGAGCATCGCGCCGAGGCTGGTCGGCACAACCGCCCAATGGATCGTCGCGCCCTTGCCGCCGTTCACCCACGCCGACGCCGTCATCCCCATACGGCCCTCCATATTCCGATAGAAGCGCGACGGCCCCGAAAAGCCCGCGTCATAGATCGCATCGGTCACCCGCGTGCCATCGCTCAGCGCCTGCCGCGCGCGCTCCTCGCGCAGCGCACGCGCATAGGCGGCAGGCGACAGCCCGGTGTGGCGCGTGAAGACGCGTTGGAAATGCGTCGGCGAATAGCCGGTGCGGCTCGCCAGATCGCCAAGCGCGAGCGGTTCCTCGCTCGCCTTGATCGCCTGGATCGCCGCCAGCACCGCGCCCTCGTCGCGCGCGACATCGTCGGGCAGGCAGCGCTTGCACGGGCGCAGGCCCGTCGCGCGCGCGGCCACACCGTCGGCGTAGAAGCGGACATTATCACGCAAAGGATGCCGCGCCGCGCAGCTCGGCCGGCAATAGATGCCGGTCGTCAGCACGCCGGTGACGAAACGCCCGTCGAGTGCGCGATCGCGGCGCAGAACCGCCGCCCAGCGATCGTCGTCGGTCATCAGGTCGGCGCTCATGCTGCGTCCCTTTCGATTCGCGCCGCGAAACAGCCATGCGCGGCATTATGGGCGTCGATATAGGAAATGGCGGTGTCGGCGAACAGGTCGCGGATCGCCCCATCGGCCTCACCCGGCCCCGCAAGCCGCGCGGTCCGCAGCATTCCGTCGGCATCGAAAGCGCGGAGCGCGAGCGGGCGCCCCTCAAACACCGGCGGCAGTTCGCCACGGTAACTCGCCGCCTCGACTCCGGGCCGAACATAGATCGCATAGGCGCTGCGATACGGCGTTTCGACATCGTGGCTGGTGTGATGGAGGAGGATCAGCGCTTCGCCCGCCTTTGCATCCTCAAGGCTGATGCGGCACGGAAAGCCGCGATCGGCGGTCGCCGTGACTCGGCGCGCGTTGATCGCGGCAAGGCCCGCATCGTCGAGCCTGAAAAGCGGGGCAAAGGGTTCGGGGTCCAGCCCCCGGATCGAATATGTCATCGGAACATCCTTTCTCGGCTGTCGGAATATTCCTGCCACGGCGCGATTCGCGCCGCGTCCCGATGCTTGCGTTCAAACATTCCGGCCTCAGTGTGTTACTGTATTATATCATTGACTCACCATGGCGAAGGGCGCACTCTTCGGCGGCATATCGGGAAATCCACCATGGCCACCATCGACGCATCATTCGCACCCGCACGGCCCGCACGCCGCAACGACTGGCTCGGGCGCAGCGCGACGTTCTGCTATCTCGCCATCGCCGCCGGACAATTGCTCTTCGTCGCCTTCATCCTGCTTTATTATTATCCGCCGACGCTCACCGGTAATTTTGCGGCATGGAACGACAAGCCGATCATCAAGGGCTTTGTGGCGGGCGACACCGCCGGCAACCTCTTCTTTGCGCTGCATGTCCTGCTCGCGGCCGTCATCACTTTCGGCGGTCTCGTCCAACTCGTCCCCGCCGTCCGGGCCCGCCGCCCCGCAATCCATCGCTGGAACGGCCGTCTCTATATGCTGTGTGCGCTGGCGCTCGCACTTGGCGGGCTGTGGATGACGTGGGGCCGCGGAACCTGGCTGAATTATATCGGCGCGATCGGCATCACACTCGACGCGCTTTTGATCACGGGCTTCACCGCGCTCGCATGGCAGGCGGCGCGTCACCGGCAGTTTGCCGATCATCGCCGATGGGCGATCCGCCTGTTCGCTGTCGCAAGCGCGGTCTGGTTCATGCGTGTCGGCTATATGGCGTGGGGGCTCGCGACCGGCGGCGCCGGGATCGGCAAGGCGATGGACGGTCCGTTCGACCTGTTTCTCGCTTTCGCCAATTCGCTGCTGCCGCTCGCGATCGCCGAAATCTATCTCCGCGCCGGGGCGCGCGGGACGCCGCTCGCGCGGCAGGCCACCGCCGCACTGCTCGGCGTCAGCGGCCTTGTCATCCTCGCGGGCAGCGCGGGCGCGTGGATGGTGATGTGGGGGCCATATATCTAGCCGCGCTTGCCTTCGCTTCCGGGCTGACTAGTGTGCGCGCCATGACCCGCCTTCTTGCGCTGCTGCTCGCCCTCTTTGCCCTCACCCTGCCATTGTCGATCCCGGCCCGCGCCGCCGACGATATCAGCGCCGCGTCGCGCAGCGTCGTGCGCGTGGTCACCGTCGCGATGGTCGACGGCGAGGTGGTCGGCTTCGGCCATGGCAGCGGCATCGCAATCTCGCCGACGCGGATCGTCACCAACGCGCATGTCGTCGAATCGGCCGCCAAATATCCCGGCGATGTCGCGCTGGGCGTCGTCCCGTCCGAAGGCAAAAAGAGCTTCGCCGGCAAGCTGATCGCGATCGACACCGCGCGCGACCTCGCGCTCGTCGAGATCACCGAAGGCCGCCTGCCCGCGGCCGCAATCTACACCGGGCCGCTCGATTCAGGCGCCGACGTCGTGGCTTTGGGTTATCCCGGCAATGTCGACCTTGCGACCGCGCGCAGCGCCAACGACTATATCACTCCGCGCACGCCGACGCGCAGCGAAGGCAATATGTCTAATATGCAATCGGTCGACGGGGTCGCGATGCTGATCCACACCGCGAAAATTTCGCGCGGCAATTCGGGCGGTCCGCTCGTCGACCAGTGCGGGCGCATCACCGGGATCAACACCGCGATCACGCGCGCCGACGACGGCGATTCACCCTTTGCCTTTGCGATTGCCGGCCGCGAACTGACGCGTTTCCTGACCGACGCAGGGCAGGAATATGCCAGCATCGGCACGCCATGCCTGTCGATGGCAGAAGCCGACGCGCGCGACCGCGCGGCGATCGACGCCGAAGCGCGCGCCAGCGAACAGGCCAACGCCGCAAAGGAAGCCGCAGCGCGGCTCGACCGCGAACTTAAGCAGGCGCGCGCCGAGGAAGACGCGCTCGCTTCGCGCGAAAATCGTATCGCGCTCGCCGGCGTGCTGTTCGTGATCGGGGCACTCGCCGGGGGTGCCGGCCTGATGTTCTATAACCAGAAGAACCTGCGAAACGCGAAGATCGCGGGCGGCGCGGGCGCGGTGCTGGTGCTCGGGGCCGCGATATTGTTCGTGACGCGTCCCGACGCGCACGCCGAAATCGCCGAAGAAGCCGCCAAGACGACAGGCACGACGGCGCCCACGCTCGCGCAGGGGAATCTCCTCTGCACGATCCGGCCCGACCGCAGCCGCATCACCGTATCCGCGACGACCGACGTTCCGATCTCGATCGGCAAGGGCGGCTGCGTCAACGGCCGCACCCAATATACGCAGGGTGCCGACGACCGCTGGCAGCGCATCCTCGTGCCCAACGAAGAAGCGACCGTCACCGTCGCCTCGATCGATTCGGCCGGACGCGACTATCGCGTCGAACGCTATTTGCTCGATGCTGAAACGATGACGAAAGCGCGCGAAACGCGCGCGGCGATCACACTCAAGAGCTGCACCGCCAACTCCGACGAGCTCGCAGGACTTGCGGCGCAACAGGATGCGATCCGCAGCGCGCTGCCCGCCAGCCCGAACGAGCGGCTCGTCTATCGCTGCCAGCCGGCGAGCGGTGCGGCGGTCAAGCCGGCGACCGCGCCTTGAGGCGGTAACCGGCGTTCGCGCCGATCCAGATATAATTGCTTATCATCTCGCCGGCAAACTCGCCGTCGACCGTGCCGACCTCAAGATGCAGCGGATCGTCCGGCCGCGCATAGGCATAAGCACAGGTTTTGCGGTTCCACAGCGTCGCGACAAGTTCATCGCGATAAAGGATCGCATAGCGCTTGTTGTCGGCGGCCGGATAAGGCGCGCGGCCGCTGACGATGCGAAAGCCCGCCATATAGGCATCGTTGACGACCCCGCAGAGCGCGTCCCCTTCGCGCGTCGCCGTCATGCGCAGCTCGGCCGCAAGCGAAGGGCTGTCGCTGAGCGCGGTAAGCTGGCGCACCTGCACCTTGCCTCCGGCGCCTTCGCTGAACCAGGTCATGATGCGGCAGGTCCGCGCGGCTGTGTCGGGGTCGTGACACTGGAGCCGCCCCGCGCGCGCGTCGGCAAGCTGGTCCTTCACCGGCCTGTACGCCGGATCGATATCGAAACTGGTCCCCGAGACCAGCAACAACAGCACGGCAAGCAAAGACATGGCGGTCCTCCCGGCGAAAGGATGCGGCCGAGAGGTTGAAATCGCGTTAGCCGTTCAGGGCAGCACGCCCATGAGCGCACGAGCGACACCTGCGATGGCGACGAACCGCGCCAGTGTCGATTAGATCGCCAACGCCGCGAGCCCGCACCTCATGCGCCGCATGCTTTGAACAGCATCAGCGTGCGCTCGCGCGCCAGCTCGCTCGACGCCTCATGATAATCCTTGCGGCGGTCGCTGTTGAAACCGTGGTTGGCATCATAGACGAAGATCTGCGCGGTCGGGTGCTGCCTGGCGATCAGCGCGTCGACGCCTTCCATCGGGATGCCCGCGTCATAGCGGCCGAAATGGGCGATGGTCGCGCATCGCGGCGCCTGATCGGCGAACTGGGTGGGAACGAGGCTGCCGTAATAGGCCGACGCCGCGGCAAGGTCGGGGCTGAGCTGCGCCATCCGCCACGCGACCGAGCCGCCATAGCAATAGCCGGTGATGAATACCGGGCCTTGCCCCTTCAACGCGTCGATACATGTCTGCGCGTCCTTCAGGCTTTGCTCGAAGGGGTGCAGTTCGCGCGCCAGTTGAACCGCGCGTTCGAACTGCGGCCCCGAATAGTCGCTCTCGAACCCCGGATGCTCGCGGTCGAACAGCGCGGGCGCGAGCACCTCATAACCGTCGGCGGCATATTCGTCGCACAGGTCGCGGATATGATCGGTGACCCCGAAGATTTCCTGGATCAGCACCAGCCCGCCGCGACGTGCGCCCTCTGGCCGCGCATGATAGACGGCGATTTCGGCCTCATCGTCCATTGTCATCCGGATCATCTCGCCCATGCGCCTCCCCCTCTTCCGTTCGTGCCGAGCTTGTCGAAGCACCGTTCTTCGCTCTTACGACCTTTGAAGAAAGAACGGCCCTTCGACAAGCTCGGGGCCGGGGGCTGTGGGGAAGCCCGCCATTCCCCAAGCCCCGCCTTGCATTGCAGCAAAATCGTTGCTACGCGCGCCCCGACTTTGCAGCGGGGGCATTTTCGGATGTCATCAAAAATCCGCGCAACCATCCCCCTCGGGATCGTAGAAAAGGACTTTCGCGCGTGGAGAATTCCGGCGGCATTCAAGGCAACATCACGGCGGGCCTCGCGGGCCGCTATGCCAGCGCGCTGTTCGATCTGGCCCGCGAATCGAGCGCGATCGACGCGGTGGCCAAGAGCCTCGCAACGCTCAAGGCCGGTCTTGCCGATTCGGCCGACCTGTCGGCGCTGATCGCCAGCCCGGTCGTCGGCCGCACCGACGCCGCGAACGCCATCGCCGCGGTCGCCAAGGCGCTGAAGCTCGATTCGCTGACTGCCAAGTTCCTCGGCGTGCTTGCCGAGAATCGTCGGCTCGCCGACCTGCCGAAGATGATCGACGCCTTTGACGCGATCGTCGCCGATCACCGCGGCGAAGTGACCGCCAAGGTCACCAGCGCCCACCCGCTCACTGCCGAGCAGGTCAAGGCGCTGACCGCGAACCTCAAATCCCGTGTCGGCCGCGACGTCACCGTCGCGACGACCGTCGACCCCGCCATTCTCGGCGGCCTCGTCGTCCAGCTGGGCAGCCAGCTGATCGACGGCAGCATCCGTACCCGTCTCAATAGCTTCGCACAGGCGATGAAAGGCTAAACAATGGAAATCCGCGCCGCTGAAATCAGCAAGGTCATCAAGGACCAGATCGCCAATTTCGGGACCGACGCCACGGTCAGCGAAATCGGTTCGGTGCTCTCGGTCGGCGACGGCATCGCCCGCGTCCACGGCCTCGACAACGTCCAGGCCGGTGAAATGGTCGAATTCGCCAACGGCGTGCAGGGCATGGCGCTCAACCTCGAAGCCGACAACGTCGGTATCGTGATCTTCGGCAGCGACGCCGAGATCAAGGAAGGCGACACCGTCAAGCGCACCGGCACGATCGTGGACGTCCCCGTCGGCAAGGGCCTTCTCGGCCGCGTCGTCGATGGCCTCGGCAATCCGATCGACGGCAAGGGCCCGATCAAGGCCGACAAGCGCATGCGCGTTGAAGTGAAGGCACCGGGCATCATCCCGCGCACCTCGGTTCACGAACCCGTCCAGACCGGCCTGAAGGCGCTCGACGCCCTCGTCCCCGTCGGCCGCGGCCAGCGCGAACTGATCATCGGTGACCGCCAGACCGGCAAGACCGCCGTCGCGATCGACACCTTCATCAACCAGAAGCAGGCGAACGCCGGCACCGACGAATCGAAGAAGCTCTATTGCATCTACGTCGCCGTCGGTCAGAAGCGCTCGACCGTCGCGCAGATCGTCCGCCAGCTCGAAGAAAACGGCGCGATGGAATATTCGATCGTCGTCGCCGCGACCGCTTCGGAGCCCGCTCCGCTGCAGTTCCTCGCACCCTACACCGGCTGCACCATGGGCGAATTCTTCCGCGACAACGGCATGCATGCCGTGATCGTCTATGACGATCTTTCGAAGCAGGCCGTCGCCTATCGCCAGATGTCGCTGCTGCTCCGCCGCCCGCCGGGCCGCGAAGCCTATCCGGGCGACGTTTTCTATCTCCACAGCCGCCTGCTCGAGCGCGCTGCAAAGATGAACAGCGACAATGGTTCGGGTTCGCTCACCGCGCTGCCGATCATTGAAACGCAGGCGGGCGACGTTTCGGCGTACATCCCGACCAACGTGATTTCGATCACCGACGGCCAGATCTTCCTCGAAACCAACCTGTTCAACGCCGGTATCCGTCCCGCGATCAACGTCGGCCTGTCGGTGTCGCGCGTCGGCTCGGCCGCGCAGACCAAGGCGATGAAGAAGGTGTCGGGTTCGATCAAGCTCGAACTCGCGCAGTATCGCGAAATGGAAGCCTTTGCGCAGTTCGGTTCGGACCTCGACGCGTCGACGCAGAAGCTGCTCAACCGCGGCTCGCGCCTGACGCAGCTGCTGAAGCAGCCGCAGTTCCAGCCGATGCCGTTCGAAGAGCAGACCGCGTCGATCTTCGCCGGCACCAACGGCTATCTCGACAATGTCGCGACGACCGACGTGTCGCGTTATGAACAGGCGATGCTTGCCTATCTGCGCAGCGACCATGCCGATGTGCTGACCGCGATCCGTGACACCAAGGACCTTGGCGACGACGCCAAAAAGGGTCTGGTCGCGGCGCTCGACGCCTTCGCCAAGATCTTCGCTTAATCGCTTTCCGCATCCCGGCTCGGCCGGGACGCAAAGAGGGGCTTAAATGGCTTCGTTGAAGGAACTCAAAGGGCGCATCGTCTCGGTCAAGTCGACCCAGAAGATCACCAAGGCCAAGAAAATGGTCGCGGCCGCCAAGCTTCGCAAGGCGCAGGCCGCGGCCGAGGCTGCGCGTCCTTACGCGGAGCGTCTCGAAGGCGTCGTCGCCAGCCTCGCGTCGAAGGTCGGCGGGTCGGACAGCGCGCCGCAGTTGCTCGCCGGCACCGGCAAGAGCGACACGCACCTGCTCGTCGTGCTCAACAGCGACCGCGGCCTTGCCGGCGCGTTCAACTCGAACATCGTCAAGGCGGCGCGCGACAAGGCGCTCGACCTGCAGGCCCAGGGCAAGAAGGTCATCTTCTACCTGATCGGCCGCAAGGGTCGTCCGGTGATCGCACGCCTGTTCGCCGGCCAGATCGTCGAACAATATGAAACGACCGGCATCCGCGACATCGGCTTCGAACAGGCGCACGACGTCTCGGCAAAGGTGATGGAACTGTACGAAGCCGGCGCGTTCGACGTCGCGCATCTCTTCTATTCGAAGTTCCGCTCGGCGCTTCTTCAGGAAGCGACCGGCCAGCAGTTGATCCCCGTTCCCGCCCCCGTCGATGTTCCGGCGTCGAGCGGCGCCGCGGTCGAATATGAGCCCGACGAGGAAGCGATCCTCGCCGACCTCTTGCCGCGCAACATCACGATCCAGATCTTCAAGGGCCTCCTTGAAAACGCCGCGTCCGAACAGGGTGCGTCGATGACCGCGATGGACAATGCGACGCGCAACGCAGGCGACCTGATCAACAAGCTGACCATCGTTTACAACCGCACGCGTCAGGCGGCGATCAC